>Ga0268360_1000094_pt1 | contig 191483 bp, 175 predicted proteins | sample BioMet11_FD_192465 | JGI IMG/M metagenome (GOLD analysis project Ga0268360, IMG submission 192465) | Sewage microbial communities from Oakland, California, United States - Biofuel 11 (Illumina Assembly) | ecosystem: Engineered > Wastewater > Sewage > Unclassified | place: USA: California... | reverse complement strand
GGAAGCGGTGCAGGCGGGAGAGCGCCTCCACCGTGGAGAGCAGGGCGAAGCGGTGGGCCTTGGGGTCCTTGGCCGAAAGCTCCAGGGCGCGTTGCAGATGGGGCAGGGCGGCCTGGTTCTCCCCGAGTCGCAGCTGGCACAGGCCCAGGGTGAGGAGCGCGGCCGGATCGTCGGGCGCGGCGGCCAGGATGGTTTGGGCCTCTTTTTCGGCCTCGGCGTACCGCCCCATCGTATAGAGCAGATTCATGAAGTCGGCGCGGGCCTTCCGGTCCTTGGGCGCGATGGCAAGGTAGCGCTCGAATTCCTTTGCGGCCTCGCCGGTCTTGCCCTCGCGGATGTGTCGGTAGGCCATGTCCAGATGCGGATAGGAGCGGAAACGGTCGAGTTGTCGGGCAAACCAGCCCGGCGCCGGGACGTCCGGAGCGGCGGGTTGCTTGTCGGCGGCTTCGACGGCGACGGCGGGTCCGAGGATGAGCAGGAGCGCCAGGGTCACGCCGGGAAGCAGCCGTTTCGGGATATGGCGGTCGGTCGGCATGGCGTCCCATCGGGTTGCGGTATCGGCAACATGGTGCCCCACGGGAAAAGCACATTTCGGGCCGTTTTTCAGTTTCTCAATAAAGTACCATAAATGCCGCGAGCGGCACCGTCCGATGCCCGACCCTGTCCGGTCGTTCGGCGCTCTTTTTCGGGGAGTGTGTAACATGGATAACCCGTTGTTTCACTTTTTGGGCGAGGCCGGGGGCGTCGTCAGCTCCTGCAGGGTTTCCGGCGTGACGTAGCCCTGGGCGACGACGAGTTCGCGCAGTGGCGGGCAGGACGTTTTCTGCTCCTCCAGGGCCTGCTGGAGCTGGCTGGCCGTGACGTAGCCCTGGCGCACCAGAAAGTCGCCGAACCGTCCGCCGCCGGACCCGGCAAAACGGGCTTCCGCCTCGGCCAGCCGCGGCCGGGTCAGATCGTGCCGCCGGATCAGAATGTCGCCCAGGCGGGCGTAGCACTGCCGGCGGGTCTTGAGGAGTTCCGTCAGCTGGTCCTCGGTCAGGACGCCTTTTTCCCGCAGGGCTTCGGCGAGCGGCGCGTCGCTCGCGGCATCGGCCTGCTCCAGGCGGGCATAGCCGCGCCGGATGGCAAAGGACAGGTCGGCGGTGGTGGCCAGGTAGAGATCGATGGGGCGGCCGACCGCCGTCTCCAGCGCGTTGAGCAGTTGCCGGCTGGGCGGCCGGTTCACCGCCAGGGCCAGGGCGCCGGCCGGCGTGATTTCCAGGGGGAAGATCTGATGGGCGGTGGCCAGCTCCCGGGGCAGGGCGGCAATGGCGTCGAGCGGCACCAGATAGGGGTCGATCGCCCGGGTTTCCAGCCGGAATTGCAGGCCCAGGATCTGCGTCAACTTGTCCTGGCTGACCATGTCGAGGGCCAGCAGGGCCTCGCCCAGGGCCTCGCCGGTCTTTTTTTGCCGGTCCAGGGCGGCGTCGAGCTGGGCCACCGTCCCGATGCGCTTGTCGAGCAGGAGATCGCCCAGACGGCGGCGGTAGGCCAGGAGTTCGGCCTCGGAGGGGTAGACGTGGTCGGTCTTGTCCCAGGTGATGGCCGTGCCGGTCATGAGGTAGCGGGCATACAGCCGCAGGGCCCGCATGGTGGCCACGAAGTTGATGGTGTTGCCCCAGATCAGGCGGGGGATGGACAGTAGCCCCTGCCAGAAGCCGTAGATGCGCCTGACGTACAGGGCCCGCAACAGGGCGCGCCAGCCGAAGAAAAACAGGTTGGCGATGAGCAGGTACCAGGGCCAGGTGTCGGGCTCGACGATGGGTGGGTAGTGGTAGGATTCGGGAAAGAAAATCTGATAGAGCCAGATGGCCGTCACTATGGGCACGATGCAGTTGGCCAGCATGACGACCTGGTTGGTCAACAGGGACTTGCGGTCGCGGTAGAGCATGTAGCGCGTCCAGAAGTCGCCCTGCCAGCCCAGGCTGGCCCAGCCCTGGAGGGCAATGCCCATGATCCAGCGGGATTTTTGCCGGACGGCCGTCTTGAAGGTGCGCGGGAAGAATTCCCGGATGACGATGAATTCCGGTTTGGTCTTGAGATGCACCGTGCCGGTGATCGGACGTTTCACCGGGACGGTGCGTTCGAGCACCTGCCGCACGAAAATCTGCCGCAGGCCGAATTTCCGCATGCGCAGGCCGAAGTCGTAGTCTTCGGTCAGGGATTCGATGTTGAAGAGCTGGTTGTTGCTGTCGGCGGCGAGCACCGAAAGGGCCCGGCGGCTGTAGGCGCTGCCCACCCCGGCCGAGGGCACGGTCTTGCTCAGGATTTCCCGGACGAGCAGGTCGCGGGCGTGGTTTTCCGCGAACTCGTCGGCATAGTGGCCGGCCGTGAATTTCCACCAGGCCGGAATGATGGGGAAGACCGGCAACTGCACCATGTCGACCCGGGGAATGAGGTAGTTGCACAGCTTGAGATAGAGCGGGTGTACCAGGTCCTCGGAGTCGTTCATGGCAAAGACTTCGAAGCGGACGTCGTGTTCCTTTTCGTAGACGAGCACGCCCTCGTACACCCAGTTGAGACAGTCCGCCTTGTTGGTGGGACCGTCCTTCGGGCAGACGATGCGCTCGATGTTGCCATAGGTTTCCCGGGCCAGGTCCACCTCGCGCTGGGTCTGCGGATCGTTGGGGTAGGTGCCGACGAAAATGCGGTAGTTGCTGTAGTTGATGGTCCGGATGGTGTTGTCGAGCATGCGCCGGATGACGGCCGATTCGTTCCAGCAGGGGATCATGATGGCCACCGGCTGTTCCGGCGTGGCCAGGAGCTTTTCCTCGGTGAGGCGCGGGTATTTGCGGCGGATGACCAGGAACCGGTAGGATTGCCTGACCATGTAGACGATGTCGATAAACAGTTCGTCCAGACCGCCGATCACGAAGATGATGCCGAGGCCGATCAGCAGCACCTGTAGGGTGAGCAGGACGTAGGGCATGACGTTCGCGAAGAGGCTCATGGCGTGACCCCTGGCTGGGGATGGAATTGGGCGTCATCGGGCAACAGCGGCGTCAGCCCGGCGCTGAAACGCTCCAAGGCCGTCACGATGCGCGCGGCCGCCCGACCGTCGCCATAGGGATTGGCCCCCTGGCGCATGGCCTGCCGGGCCGCTTCGTCGGACAGGAGCCGGGAGGCCTCCTCGACGATGGTCCGGCGGTCGGTGCCGACCAGCCGGGACAGGCCTAGCCGGGACGCCTCCGGCCGCTCCGTGACCCGGCGCAGCACCAATACCGGCGTGTGGAAGGTGGGGGCCTCCTCCTGCACGCCGCCGGAATCGGTCAGGATCAGGGTGGCGTCCCGCATGAGCAGGACGAACGTCGGATACTCCAGCGGCTCGACCAGATGGATGTTGACGTGGCCGTCCAGGACGGCGTGGGCCGTTTCCTGGACCCGGGGATTGCGGTGGACCGGATAGATGAAATGGACGTCCGGGAAGCTGGCGGCCAGCTCGGCGATGGCGGCGCAGATGGAGGCCAGGGCCTCACCCCAGTTCTCCCGGCGGTGGGAGGTGACCAGCACGGCGCGGCCGCCGTCCGGGGCCAACTGCCGCAGCAGGGGGCAGCGCTCGGGGCCGAGGGAGGCGGTCAGGCCGAGCAGGGCGTCCACCACCGTGTTGCCGGTGACGACGATAGCGGCCGGGTCCTGGCCCTCCCGGAGCAGCTCCTGGCGGGCCAGGGGCGTCGGGGCGAAATGGAGCCGCGTCAGCACGCTGGTCAGCCGTCGGTTGGCCTCTTCGGGGAAGGGGTTGGCCATGTCGTGGCTGCGGAGCCCCGCTTCCACATGGCCGAAGGGAATGCCACGGTAAAAGGCGACCAGTGAGGCGGCGAAGACCGTGGTCGTGTCACCCTGGGCCAACAGCAGGTCCGGGTGCAGGTCGGCCAGCGCCGCGTCGAGGCCGGCCAGCGCCCGCTGGGTCAGGCCGGCCAGGGTCTGCCCCGGCGTCATGAGTCCCAGGTCGATGTCTGGCCGGATGCCGAACGGGGCCAGGGCTTGTTCCAGCATTTCCCGGTGTTGGCCGGTGGAGAGGACGCTGACGGAAAAACGGTCGGTGGCAGCCCGCAGCGCCTGGATGACAGGTGCCATCTTGATGGCTTCGGGCCGGGTGCCGACCGTGACGACAAGATGCGGCATCGGAGTACGCTCCCTTCTCCATGGGCGGCATGGAGGAGTTTATACTCCGCAAAGCTATGTCAAACTGCCCGAAAGGGTAAGCAATATTCTCCGTTTCCGGGACGCGGATGCGAAAAACACCGGTGGGAGGTTTTGTCCCCGTGCCGCCAGGCGGCGGCCTCCCCAAAAAAATTAGCTGAACTCCTTGATCAGGGCGGCGATCTCCCGGCGCAGGATGGCAGCGGCCGCCTGGGGAACCCGGCGGGCGATGTCCGCCTCGATTTCCGTGCGGAAGCTGGCCATGGCCTCCTGCAGATCGGCGGCGCGCAGGCGTTCGTCCAGACCGTCCAGGGCCTTTTGGGCCGTTTCCCGGGCGGCGGCCAACTCCTCCGCGGACGGCAGCAGGGCCTGTTTCACCCGTTCGGCCAGGGCGTCGGGATCGATGCGGTCGGTCTCCAGGGTGGTCAGGCGGTCGGATAGGGCGTCGCCCATGGCCTTGGCTTCGTCCCGGGCGGCCTGCTTGGCCGTTTGCAGGACCGCCGCCAGATCCACGGCCAGGCCCTCGCGCACGCCGGTGATGGCGGTCTGGACGTCGGGAATCTCCGGCAGCAGGGCTTGCCGCACCCGCTCGGTCAGGGCATCCGCGCCGAGGTGGTCGGCCTCCAAGGCCGTGAGCCGTTCGGCCAGGGCGTCGGTGGCGCTGTGGTCCGTTTCCAGGACCGTCAGCCGCTCGGCCAGCCCCGAAACCTCCGCGCCGGCCGCCTCCAGGGCGTCCAGCCGGGCGCCGAGGGTGGCGCCCAGGTGCGCTATGGCCTCCTGGGCGGCGTTCTTGGCCGTCTCCAGCACCGCGCCCAGGTCCACGGACAGGCCCTCCCGCAGACCGGCCAGGGCGGTTTTCAGGTCCTTTTGAGTGATGAAATTTTCGGTATCGGGCAGGCTCTGGCGCACGGCGTCGAAATCCGGAGCCAGGGCGGCCCGCAGGTCCTCGATCAGGCTCTCGCGGTCGGGCCGGCCCGCCGCGATGGCGGCCATGAGTTCGGTCCGCATCGCGTCCAGATCGGGGCCGGCCGGGGCCTCTTCGGCGGTCAGCTCGGTCCGCAGGGCGTCGAAACGGGCGGTCAGCGCCGCTTCCAGCCGGGCCGCCAGGGCCTCGGTATCCGGCAGGTCGATGTCCTGGATCTGGGCGGTCAGGGCGGTGGTGGCCGCTTCCAGGGCGTCCAGCCGGGCGTTCCAGGCGGCGAGCGCGTCCTCGGACGGGGTCTCCTCGGCCTCGGGGACCGGGCCCTTGGCCGTCAGGATCAGCTGGTCCAGGGCATCCAGATCGATGGCTTCGGCGGCGGCGTTGGGTGCGGCCGCGGCGGTCGGGGCCGGTTCCTCCAGCGGGGCCAGGCCGGGCAGCTCGGTCACGTCCATGGCCTCGTCCGGAGCGACCGCCCGAACCGGCGGTTCCGGCGCGGGCGCGGCCGCTTCCGCTTCCGGGGCGGCGGCAACCGGGGCCGGTTCCTTCTCCTCGGCGGCCGGGGCTTCCGGCGCGGGCGCCGTCTCGCCCAGGGCGGCCTCAAGGTCAAGGTCCGTCATCGCCGTTTCCGGTGCGGCGGCTGCGGCGGCCTCATCGGGCGCGGCTTCCGGCGCCGTTTCGTCCGGCGTCGTTTCGAGCGCGTTGAGATCGAGGCCGGTCAGGTCCACGATGTCCTCGTCCCCGGCGTCGGCTTCGGCGGCGGGCGGCGTCGTTTCGGTCTCGGGCAGCTCCAGGCCCTCCAGGTCGATGACGTCCTCGTCGCCGGCCCCGTCGGGCGCGGCGTCCTTGGGAGCCTCCGCGGGGGCCTCCGGTGCCACGTCGCCGAACAGGTCGTCGAGTTCCTGCTCGAAGCTCATGTCGGCGGAAACTTCCTTTTCCGCTTCGGTCGCGGCGCTGTCGGCCGATCCCTCTTCCACGAGGTCGGTCAGGTCGATGATGTCGTCTTTTTCGGGAAGAGGTTTGTCGTTGGGCATGTCGCACCTCGGCCGGTTAGGGCGTCTCTGGACGGTGAGGCGAGGCCGGGGGAAGGCTCCGGCCTCGCAAGATCGGAATTACGATGCCTTCTGCGGATGGCAGTCCGTGCACTTCGTGGGGCCCTTGCCCTGCTTCTTGTGACAACCGACGCAACTGCGCTCGCTTTGCATGTTGTGGAAGGTCCGATAGAAGGACTTGTCGCTGGTCTTGTCCTTGGGATCGGTGCTGTCGTGGCAGCCGGCCGCCGAGCATTTCTTGGGCGTATCGCCCTTGTGGTGGCAGACCTTGCACTCGACGGCGGCGTGCCCCTTGTGGGAAAACGCCACCGGCGCTTTGGTGGCGGTCATGCCCTGGGGGACCTGAATCGTCATGTCCGCCGGGGCATCCACAGCATGCAGCATGGGCAGCCCGACAAATCCCACCAGGGCCACGCATGCGAAAGCCATGAACACTGTTTTTCGCATCCCGCTTACCTCCCTCCGCAAAGAATAGAACACTTAATCTGTGTACGGCCAGCCCCGAGGGGCTGTCAAGGAGAGGGAGCCTGAAAAGACGGGAGATATCGGGCGCGATTGCGGTGTCATTTCAGGCCAGGACATACTTGCCGGCATAGCCGCGCGGGGTCAGCATCCGCCCGCCGGCCAGCCGGCTGGCGGATGCGCCGATCACCACCAGGGTGAGCATGTCGGCCCAGTCGGGATCGGCCTCGTCCAGCCGGGTCAACCGGACGGCCTGGCCCGGGCGGAAGGCGTTTTTCACCATGCCGACGGGCGTTTCCGGAGCACGATGATGTCGGGCGGCGGCCAGGGCCTCGGCCAGATGCCCCACGCGCCGGCGGGAGCGGGGATTGTAGAGGGCCAAGACGAAATCGGCGGCCAGGGCGGCCTCCAGGCGTCGGGCGATGGCCGGCCAGGGGGTGAGCAGGTCGGACAGGCTGACCACGGCGAAATCCTGGGTCAGCGGCGCGCCGAGCAGGGCGGCGGCGGCGCAGACGGCCGGAATGCCGGGCACCACCGAAAAGGTGATGGCGGCGGCATCCTCCCGGGCGTCGAGCATTTCCAACGCCAGGCCGGCCATGCCGTAGACCCCGGCGTCGCCGCTGGAAACCAGGACCACCCGCTTGCCGGCGGCGGCTGCCTCCAGGGCGGCCCGGCAGCGCTCCACCTCGCCGGTCATGCCCGTGGCCACGACCTCCTTGCCGGCGCGCACGGCCGCCGACACCAGTTCGAGATAGGGCGTGTAGCCGACCAGCACCTCGGCCGCGGCCAGCGCCTCGGCCGCCAGCGGGGCCAGCAGGTCGGCGTCGCCCGGCCCCAGGCCGACCACGGTCAGACGGCCAGGGCCGCCGTGACCAGCGCGGTTCGGGTTTTCGGGGCGATCAGTCGCCCGCCGGCCGTCGCCAGGATTGCCGCCGCTTCGCATACGCTGCCTACTCCCATGTGTTTGGCCACCACGGCCGAGGGGTGCGGCACGGGCACGGCCGCGAGCTCCTCGGCGGAAAAGAACCGCACCGGCACGCCCAGCCGTTGGCCGGCCTCCAGCAGCCCCGGTTCGTGGCGCTTGGCCTCGATGGAGGCGAGGACGCCCAGACTTGCGGGGCTGGCCCTGTGCTCCCGGCAGACCCGGGCGATCAGGTCGAGGATGGCCTCGGCCGGTGCGCCTCGGCGGCAGCCCACCCCGACCGCCAGGACCGGCGGCCGCAGGTAGAGCCGTTCCGGACCGGTCGGCCCCAGACGCCAATCGACGACCACCAGCGGCGCGCCGGTGCGCGCCGGTTCGGGCGCGCTCACCCACTCGAAAAAAGCGGCCTGGGCCGGGTCGGACGGCGAAAACAGGCCCAGCGGGTCGAATACGGCCACCCGGCCGCCGTCGGCCAGAACGGCGTTGATCCGCTTGGTCGCCGCGCCGTTGTCCACGAGGAGCCCCTGCTCCCGGGCCAGGACCTCCACGGCCGGCGCACCGGCCGCGTCGGTGGCCGTGGTCACGACCGGCGTGGCTCCGATGGCCGCGGCCACGTCCCGGGCCAGGGCATTGGCGCCGCCCAGATGGCCGGCGAGCAGGCTCACCACGAAATGCCCGGCGTCGTCCACGGCCAGGACGGCCGGGTCCACCGTCTTGTCCCGCAGATGCGGGGCGATGACCCGCACGGCAATGCCGCAGGCGGCCACGAAAATATGGGCCCGGAAACGGTCGAAGCTGCCCGCCACCAGCTGGCCCAGGGCGGCGTAGGGCTCGGCCCGGACCGCGCCGGCCAGCCGTTCGGGCGCGAACAGCACGCCGGCCAGGCTGTCGGCGATGCGGCGGCCCAGGCGGGCGCCCTTGGCGGTGACGGCGTACACGGCCGTGGTCGGTGCGGACATGGCGGGCAGCATAGAGAATTTTCGGCCGGCCCTAAAGAATCTTTTCGTCGCGGTCGATAAGCAAAAAAGAAACGGTATGGCAGGTGCGGAGGCTGACCATGGTCGATGCGGTGCAAAGCGGCGGATACGGAGTGCTCGGGCTCTATGCGGCCCAGGCGCCGGTGGAGCCGCAGTCGCTGGCCCAGCCGAGTACCGCCGCGACGTCCACCGCCAACCCGTTGGGCCTTTCCGCAACGCCCGTCGCGGCCGCCTGGCAGACCGGCAGCGAGCCCGTGCCGGCCAGCGCCTCCAGTGCCGACGGCGGCCAGACGCGCGGCCGCGACTATGCCGGCGGCGGCCAGGCCCAGGCCCGGCAGGCGGCCGTGGCCGCCAGTCTCTACGCCGCCGGCCAATCCGGCGCGACAATGTCCCCCACCCTGTCCTCCTCGTCTTCCGGCACCGCTTCGGGCACCTCGTCCGGCCAGGCGGCCCGGACCTACGCCCGGACCGGCACGCGCACCGCGTCGCGGCCGGGCGCCATGCTTTCCACGACGATGTAAGCGGTGAAGAGGCCTCCGGCGGCCGGGGGAATGATTCCCCCGGACCCCTCGATGCGCGGCCGCCCAGGCGGCAACCGAAGACGCTTGCCGTCTGGGCGGCCGCGAAGGGTGCGTCAAAACGCCCTTGGGCTATGCAGAAAACAGGGCAGGGGGGCTGGGGGGAATGATTCCCCTAAGCCAGGTACAGGGCAGCGCCCTGGCCGCCGGAGGCGTCTAGGACTGTTCGGGCTGTGCCTGCGCCTGGTCGGCTTGGTCTGCCCGGGCGGCGGGGTGGCGGGGCTTGGGAAAGGCGATGGAGACTACGGTGCCGCGCGTCTCGGACGTGGTCATGGCGATTGTGGCGCCGTGGGTCTCGGCGATGAGTCGGGCGCCATAGGTGCCGAGGCCGGTGCCGTCCTTCTTGCCGGCCGTGGCGTATTTTTCGAAAAAGCGCGAGCGGATGGACTGGGGCACCGCCCCGGCGTTGGCGATGGCCACGTTGAGGGTGGCGGTCTCGCTGAGGCTGACGGTCACCCGGCCGCCCGGGGGCGAGGCTTCCAGGGCGTTTTTGATGAGGTTGGACAGCATGGTGTAGAGGAGCATTTCCTCGCCGCGCACCGTGAAGACGTCCTCGGCCTGGCGCGTCTGGCCCCGCACCTGGACGACCATGGCCAGGTCCCGGGCCTCCATGACGCCGCGCAGCTCGCCGGCGATGTTGTCGAGGATGGGCAGCACGTCCACCGGCTCCGGGGTCAGCTCGTAGGCGCCCCGTTCCATGCGGTAGAGGTCCAGGGACTGGTTGATCATGTTGAGCATGCGGTAGCCGGCGTGCTGCATGAGGCTCAGCATGTCGCCCTGCCGCTCGGTGAGGTTGCCTTCCCGACGCAGCAGCTGGGGCAGGGTGAGGACGGCGGTCAGCGGCGACTTGAGGTCGTGGCGGGTCATGCGCTCCACGTCCTCGCGTAGGATTTCGGCCCGTTTGCGCTCGGCGATGTCCACGATGGCGTAGCCCAGGATGTCGGCGAAATGGGAGGCGAATTCCGAACCTTTCTCGCTGGTGTAGCGGTCGGGGTTGGCGTCGAAGAAGCTCAGGATGCCGATCAGGTTCTGGGGGCCGAACTTGTCCCGCAGGGGGTAGATGAAGCACGAGCCCAAAAGCAGCTTGCGGCCGCCGCCGAACCCCGGGCCGAAGAAACGTTCCGGGTCGGGCACGGCGCTGATGGAGCCCATGAAGCCCGTGGGGCGCTTGGCCTCGGGCATGAGTTCGGCCAGGGCGTCCAGCAGGTCGGCCGGGCTGGTCAGCCGGGCCCCGGGCGGGGTGAAGTCGTTGAATTCGTTGGCGTCGAGGAGCAGACCCACGGCGCGCAGGCCGAAAAGTTCCTGGACCTTTTCCAGGATGGCCGGCAGTTCCTCGTGGGACCGCATGGTTTCCACCACCCGGATGGCCTTGCGGAACTTCTCGAAGGCGGTGAAGCTGCCCTCGAAGCGGTCGACCACGGTTTTGAGCTTGTTTTGCAGGTCGATGCACTGCTTGCGGGTGCGTTCGCCGTCCTTGTGGCAGTCGAGCAGCTCTTCCCGGGCCAGGGCGTCGGCGTTGGCCCGCATCTTGACCGCGCGGCGCAGTTCACCCGTCAGCCGCTTGAATTGGTAGCTGTTATGATCCTGGAACGCCTCCTCCAGCTTGGCGAGGCGGTCCTGGATATCGGGAAAGTCGAATTCGGGCATGGTCGGCTATCGTCGTCTCAGCGGGACCGGTAGACGCCGTAAACCTGGACGTCGCCGGTCGTATGCACGGTCATCTCCGACGGCGCCGAACCCCGGGCGCAGGCGGCGAGCAGGCAGACGACGAGGCAGACACCGCAAGCCAGTCGGAACATGTTTTCTCCCTGGTTTCGCGCATCCGACGGTCCGACCGGCGAACACGCGATCCCCTTCACCCTACGGCATGCAGGCTTCGGGCGCAACGTCCGGGGCGTCGGGCCTTTTGACATTCGAACAGGGCGCGGGTACAAGCGCTGCCGTCGTTACCCGCAGCGCGCCAGCCCGCCGGCCGGCATCCGGACGTTTCGTCACGCGGACGCCCGTATCGGTTCTTGCGGCCCCTTGCCGCCGTGGAGGGGAATCCGTCCTTATGAAGCACCATCATTTTCTTGCCGTCCTGATCGCGGTCGTTATGGCCATCACCGTCGCACCGCTCCTGGATGTCGGCCAGGCCTTGGCCAAGAAGACGCACCACACCGAGCAGGTCGAGAAGTCGTCCCGTCCCGCGAAGCGTGCGAAGGTCACCTCCAGGAAAGCGGCGCCCGCCGCCACGGCCGTCAACAAGCGCAGCGCCCACAAGACGCGGAAGGCCACCCGCACCGTCCATTCCGCCCGCCGCGCCCGCCACTTCGTCACCGAACCCGACGAGGAGGGCGCCGGCAGTTGCACGGTACCGACCCTGCGGGTCAAGTCGGCCATCCTCTACGACGTCAACACCGGCCAGGTGCTCTACGAGCAGAACCCGGATTTCCAGATCGCCCCGGCCTCGCTGACCAAGATCCTCACCCTCTACCTGATCTTCGACGCCATTCGGCAGGGGCGGTTGCGTCCCTGGGACGTGGTGGAGGTGTCCGAGCGGGCCAGCACCCAGGGCGGCTCCAACATGCACCTGCGCCACGGCGAAATGGTCAAGGTCACGGAACTCATCAAGGGCATCGCCATCGCCTCGGCCAACGACGCCTGCATGGCCATGGCCGACTATCTGGAAGGCGGCAACGTCGAGGCCTTCGTGGCCCGCATGAACGCCACGGCCAAGCGGCTCGGCATGAGCAATTCCGCCTTTTTCAATCCCAACGGCCTGCCGGCCGAGGGGCAGCTCACCACGGCCCGGGACATGCTCAAGCTGGCCATCTCCTACCTGACCCAGTTCCCCAAGGCCCTGACCATCCATTCCATGCAGTATTTCACCCACAACAACCGCCAGCGGCATAACGCCAACTCCCTGCTCGGCCATTACGAGGGCGCGGACGGGCTCAAGACCGGCTTCGTCTGTGCCTCGGGCTACAACATCGTCGCCACGGCCAAGCGCAACGGCACCCGCCTGATCGCCGTGGTCCTGGGCTCCCGCAATCCGATCGTTCGGGAGCGGGAAACCGTCAAGCTGCTGAACAAGGGATTCCTGATCGCCGCGACCAAGCGGGCCGCGCCGCCGACCGCCGCCACCCCGCCGGCCGCCGGGCCGATGGTCGCCGCGCCGTCGGTTGCGGGACCGGCCGTCCCGGCCATGGCCGGCGCCCCGGCGGCTCCCCAGACACAGGCGCAACCATAGCCCGGTCGGTTACGCCGGCCCCGGTGTTTGACGCCCGCGTTCCCGTGCTCTACATGCCTGCGGCATGAGTACCCGCATCACTTTGCACGGCCTGGCCAAGTCCTATGGCGTGCGCACGCTGTTTTCCGCCATCTCCCTGGCCGTGTCGGACAAGGACCGCATCGGCCTGATCGGCCCCAACGGGTCGGGGAAATCCACCCTGCTGCGCCTGATGGCCGGCCTGGAAACGCCGGACGCCGGCGAGGTCGTCCGCGCCCAGGGGACCCGGCTGGCCTATGTGGCCCAGGAGGACCGGTTCCTGCCCGGCCAGACCGTGGAAGCGGCCCTGGCCGAGGCCCTGGACGCCACCGACGTCCCCCGTCCGGACGGCGAGGGCCGGGACGCCCGGATGGGGGCCATCCTCGGCCGGCTGGGCTTTTCCGATCCGTCCGTCACCGTGGACACCCTGTCCGGCGGCTGGAAGAAACGGCTGTCCGTGGCTCGGGCCTTGGTCACCGAGCCCGACGTGCTGCTCCTCGACGAGCCCACCAACCATCTGGATCTGTCGTCCATCCTCTGGCTGGAACGGCTGCTTTCCGCCGCGCCCTTCGCCTTCGTGGTGGTCAGCCACGATCGGTTCTTTTTGGAAAACGTCACCAGCCGCACCGTGGAGCTGTCCGCCATCTATCCCGAGGGCTGCCTCAACGTGGCCGGCCCCTACAGCGCCCTGGTCGAGGCCCGGCAGGCCTTCCTGGAGCGCCAGGGGGCCCTGGAGCAATCCCTGGCCGGCAAGGTCCGTCGGGAGGTGGAATGGCTGCGTCGCGGCCCCAAGGCCCGGGGCACCAAGGCCAAGGCCCGCATCGACGCCGCCGGCGAACTGATGGAGGCCTTGTCCGCCACCCGGCAGCGCAACCGGGAATCGACCAAGGTCGGTATCGATTTTTCCGGCTCCGGCCGCCAGACCAAACGGTTGGTCGTGGCCAAGGGCCTGACCAAGGGCTACGATGGCCGGACGCTCTTTGCCGGCCTCGACGTCGTGCTGTCCCCGGGGATGCGGCTGGGCCTGACCGGGCCCAACGGGTCGGGGAAATCCACGCTGCTGCATCTTTTGGCCGGCGAGGAACGCCCGGACGCCGGCACGGTCGACCACGCGCCCGGCCTGAACCTGGTCGTCTTCGACCAGAAGCGCGAACAGCTCGATAAGGACCAACTGTTGCGCCGCGCCTTCGCCCCGGACAGCGACAGCGTCATCTATCGCGGCCAGCCCTTGCACGTGGTCACCTGGGCCAAGCGTTTCGCCCTGCGGCCGGAACAGCTCGACCTGCCGGTGGGTCTCCTCTCCGGCGGCGAACAGGCCCGGGTGCTCATTGCCCGGCTCATGCTGCGCCAGGCCGACGTGCTGCTCCTCGACGAACCCACCAACGACCTCGACATCCCCACCTTGGAAATGCTGGAGGAAAGCCTGCTCGACTTCCCGGGCGCGGTGGCGTGCATCAGTCACGACCGAGCCTTTCTCGACCGGGTGTCCACCGTGCTGCTCGGCCTGTCCGGCCACGGCACGGCCGCGGTCTATGCCGATTACGCCCAGTGGGAGGCGGACTTCCTGGAACAGGAGCGCCAAGCGGCCCATCGGGCCCGGGCCGACCGCCCGGCCAAGCCCGTCCGGCCGCGTGCCGCCGCTGCGGCCAAGAAGTTCACCTACCGGGAACAGCGCGAGTGGGACGGCATGGAAGCGGCCATCCTGACGGCCGAAGGCCGGCTGGCCGAGTGCCAGGCGGCCCTGAACGATCCGGCCGTGGCCTCGGACGGCGACGAGCTCTCCCGCCGCCTGGCGGCAGCCCAGGAGGCCGAGGCCGCCGTCGAGGCCCTCTATGCCCGCTGGGCCGAACTGGGCGCCAAGGTCGAGGAGGCGGAGTAAGACCAGGGCGCTGCCCTGGACCTGCCGGGGGGAATCATTCCCCCCGGGCTCCCTATGCGAGGGGGCCGGAGGCAAAAAAAACCGAGGCCGGAAAGGACCCGGCCTCGGCGCTGCTGGAGCGGTGCGTTTACGGCATCAGGAATGGGCGCCCGGGAAAAACTCGGCGCTTACCCAATACAGTACGAACAGGAGAACGATACCGAGGCTGATGCTCCAGCCGATGAGCTTTTTTTCGACGGGGAGCAGGGGCTCCCACTCCATGTTGTTCATTTCTTCCGTCATACTCGAATCTTTCTTGTCGGGTTCCATGCATGCCTCCCGGATGCGTCGGTTGGGCTACGAAGCCAAGGGTGGCTTGACCCCGTGGAAGAAAAGCCAGGAAATGAACAGGCCGATCCAGATGATGAATCCGAACAGGCTGACGACATAGACCAGGGCCAGGCGTCCGATGCCCTCCTCCCAGAGCTTCTTGAAGTTGGACACCACACCGATGGTAAAGAAGGTGAGAATGAAGAAGATGGTGCGGAAGGGCTTGGTGGTGGCGATGGCCGTCTTGCCGATCGCGACCAGATGGGCGCCCTGGGCGCAGATGATGAGCATGACCAGGAAGGTGACGACGTAGCCGATCACGAAGCGGGGGAAGCGGTCCACGATGGCGCCGAGCTTCATGCGCTGGCCGGGCTTGCATTCGATCATGGTGCACCAGATGGCGGCCAGCAGGAAGGCCCAGATACCGATGAACACGTCGATGAAGACCTTGATGTTGGTGGCCGTCATGGTCACCCAGCCTTCCTTGTAATTGATGCCGTCCATGGCCAGGGCCTTGGCCCGGATGAGGGAGTCGGTGATGACGCCCGAGGCCACGGCACCGCCGTCGGACTTGACGGCCAGGCCCATCCAGGCGCCCGCTACCAGCGGATCATGGTACATCCAGTGCTGGGCCACGAAGGGCAGGACGAGCATTTCCACGCAGGTGAAGATGACGACCAGGGACGACACCATGATCGGCACGATGGGCCGGGCGCGGATGGCGCCACCGGTGGCGATGGCGGCCGACACGCCGCAGATGGAGATGCCCGAGGCCAGGGGGGCCGCCCATTCACGGGTGAACTTGAAGTATTTCCGGGAGATGTAATAGACCAACGCCCAGTAGATGAGGTAGGCTTCGACGATGGCGCACAGTCCCCGGAAAATGATGGCCGAGGCCAGGCTCATCTGGTCCACGGCCTTGACGCCCAGCTCGGCGCCCAGGATGACGATGGCGATCTTGACGTACATCTCGGGCCGGAGGGCATCCTTGAGTTTCCCTGCCAGACCCGGCATGAAGTTACCGATGAAGATGCCGACCAGCAGGGCGATGATGAAGCCCGCCTCGCCGGTCAGGCCCATGGCCCACTTCAGCCCGAACTTCCCGAGTTGGTCGGGCGTGGCCGCGATGACGGCGTAGTTGCCGAGCGAGAAGCAGACGTAGCTGATGAAAAAGACCAAGGTGAAACTGGCCATGAACCGTTTGGGATCGCCGTTGAGGGCTTTGATCCCGAAGGCCAGCATGGCCGTGATGAAGATCCAGGTCAGGATCAGGGACACGCCGCCGGACAGGCCCTTGAAGGCGGCCGTGGAGGGCGCGAAGATCTTGGTCGCATCCGTCCACACGTTCGTTTTCACGGCCCAACCCAGCGGATCGATGCCGCCGAAGTTGAGCAGGGACAAGCAGAACAGAAGCATCCCCAGGATGAGGGATAGCTTGTCCTCCGTCAGCCATTTTTCTTTTGCCATGGCTCCCTCCTCTCGCTTGGCCGGCCCGGCCGGTCCGCCGGTATCGGCGGCCGCCGCGGACGGTCCGTGCATAATCCCCGCTCCGTCCGGCCCCTGCGGCGGGGCACACCGGCGGCAGGCGGCCGGGACGGATGGAGGCGACTTAGCAAGGATGAGGCCAACGCGGGCGGCCGCGCGGAGGGGGTGTTTTCCTTGACGATTATGGGACGGTTGGGGCCGGGCCTGCCAACTGCGGTTAGCAGGACGGCAACCCGGGGTTGCAGCGTCTGTGCCCCCGGACGGCCCCGCAACGGCATCGGGACGCCATCGTGAACGTGCATCCGCGCACCATCAAACATCGCTTCGTGATGGGCCTGTCGGTCATCATGCTGGTGCTGGGGACGTTTTTCGCCATCATCATTTCCATGAACCTCCGCCACCAGCTCGTCACCGACATCGGGCTCAAGGCGTCGCTGGTGCTGACCCAGGCCGAGGCCATCCAGGCTTACGTGCGCGAGGTGCTGCGCCCCGCCATGTATGGCCAGTTGCCGCCGGACGGCTTCGTCTTGGAGGCCATGTCCAGCACTTACGTCACCCGGCGGATCATGAACGGCATCGACGTCCGGGGCGACCCCTTCCGCTACCGCCGGGTGGCCGTGGGGGCCAGGAACCCCGATTCCGAGGCGGACGCCTTCGAGCGCGGGCTCATGGCCCGGTTCGCCAAGGACCCGGCCCTGAGCCGGCTGGAGGAGATGACCTCCCGGGACGGCGAGGAGGTCTACGTGGCGGCCCGGCCGGTCCGGCTGGACGGCACCTGCCTGCACTGCCACGGCGACCCGGCCGACGCACCCAAGGCCCTGCTGGCCCGCTACGGCGTCGGACGCGGCTTCGGCCGCCATCCCGGCGAGCTGGTGGGCCTCGATGTGGTGACCATCCCCGTCAGTGGCCCCTTAAGCCAGATCACCGGGGCCACCATCGGCTATCTGTCGCTGTTCGCCCTGGGGTTGGCCGTATTTTATCTGACCATCCAGGTTTTTTTCGACCGGCTGGTGGTGGTGAACCTCCGCCGGACCACGGCGATCATCCGGCGCTATTTCCCCAAGGAGGTTGGGGAAACGCCGCCCGGCAACGCCGACTCCGGCGAGATCGAGGAGCTGCATGCCGGCATCGAGGCCTTTGCCGGCCGGCTGCGCGAAGCCCATCGCCGGATCGAGGACCACGCCCAGAACCTGGAGCGCAAGGTGGCGGCCCGGACCGCCGCCCTGGCCCGCGAGGCCGACGAGCGCCGGGCGGACGTGGCCCTGTTCGTGGATTTGCTCAACATCCTGAACCTGTCCCGGACCCGCGCCGATTTGCTGCGCGCCGCCCTGGCCCGCATCGCCGTCCGGTTCGGCGCCCGGCGCGCCGTCTATGCTTGCGAATTCGCCGCCGCCGGCGTCGTGGTCTGGCCGGGCGGCGACGACCCGCCGCCGCTGCCCGAGGACTGGCGCGAGCTGGTGGCCGAGGACCATTGCCGGTTGGAGCCCGGGCTCGCCTGCATCCCCGTGCGCACGGCCGAAACCAGCCGCGGTCTGCTCTGCCTCGATTTTCCCTCCGGCAACCCCGAACCCGCGACCGCCTCCCTCGACCTGTACCGGGCCGTGGGCCAGCAGCTCGGCATTGCCCTGGAAAACCTCGACGCCGTCAGCTCGCTGCTCAATCAGAACCGGCTGTTGGCCTCCCTGTTCGAAGGCATTTCCGATCCGCTCATCCTGCTCGACGGCTCCCTGCGGGTCATCCTGGCCAACGACGCCGCCCGGGAGCTGGTCCGGGCCCTGGCCGACCGGCCGGAAGCGCCCGGGGACGGCGAGGCGGCCATGCCGCACGGCCGGGGGCCGAGCCTGCCGCCGGCGCTGCTCGGCATGGCCGCCTCGGAGGCCGGACAGACCGACGTTGCGGCCATGTCCGGTGACGCCCCGGTCTTTGCCGCGGTCAGCCTGCCCGGCGGTCGGACCTTTGCCGTGACCCGCTATCCCGTGGCCGGCAAAACCGGGCGGCCCGAGCGCATGGTGATCTATGCCCGCGAAAACACGGCCGAACGGCACATGCTCGACCGGATGCGCCAGAGCGAGAAGCTGATCGCCGTGGGCAAGCTGGCCGCCGGCCTGGCCCATGAGATCAACAACCCCCTGGGCGTCATCGCCTGCTACGCGGAGCTGCTGCGTCAGGAGTTGGCCGAGCCCCAGGCCCTGGAGGACCTGGCCGTCATCGAGCGCCATGCCGTGCTGGCCAAGAACGTCCTGCGCGACCTGCTGGATTTCGCCCGGCCGCGTCCGGCCTCCTCCGGGCCGTGCGACGTCGGCGCGCTGCTGACCAACCTGTCCCGCCTGTTCGCCGTCCAGGCCCAGGCCCGCCACGTCCGGTTGGAAACCGTTCTGCCGGACGCCCTGCCGCCGGCCCGGGCCGACGCCTCGGCCCTGGAGCAGGTCGTGTCCAACCTTGTCCTCAACGCCTTGGACGCGGTATCCCCCGGAACAGGGGCCATCACCCTGACGGCCGGCGCCGACGACGACGCGGTCTGGCTGCGGGTGGCCGACAATGGGCCGGGCATCGCCCCCGAGGATCTGCCGCACATCTTCGAGCCGTTTTTCACCACCAAGGAGGCCGGCCACGGCTCGGGCCTGGGCCTGGCCGTGGGGTACGGACTGGTGCACGAGATGGACGGGCGGGTGGATGTGGACAATGCCGGCGGCGCGGTCTTTACCGTGACCCTGCCGGCCTACCGGCCCGGCGGCCGGGAGGAGGTTCCGTGAGCGACGCCCCGCGCGTGCTGCTTGTCGACGATCAGCCGGATTTCGCTCGCGGCCTCGTCCGGCTGCTGGCGCCGAAACTGCCGGACGCCCGTTTCGACCAGGTCCAGTCCAGTGACGCCGCCCTGGCCTCGCTGCGCCGGGAGCCCTGCGCCGTGCTGGTGACGGACTTGCGGATGCCGGGGCTGTCCGGCCTGGAGCTGCTGGAGCAGGCCTTGGCCCTGGCGCCGCACCTCGGGGTGGTGTTGCTCACCGCCTATGGCGACATCGATACGGCCGTGGCCGCGCTCAAGGCCGGGGCCTACGACTTTCTGACCAAGCCCGTGGATTCGCAGCACCTGGCCCGGGTCATCGCCAAAGGCCTGGAACGCGATGCCCTGCTGCGCGAGAATTCGCGGCTGCGGGCCATGGTGGCGGCCGGCGGCTGCGAACCCAGCCTGCTCGGCCAGTCGCGGGCCATGGTCCACGTCCGGGAATCCATCGCCGCCGTGGCCGGCTCGGACTACACCGTGCTCATCCGCGGCGAATCCGGCACCGGCAAGGAGCTGGCCGCCCGGGCCATCCACGCCCTGTCCGGCCGGGCCGGCGGGCCGTTTCTTTCGGTCAACTGCCCGGCCATTCCGGACCAGCTTTTGGAAAGCGAACTCTTCGGTCACGTGCGCGGGGCCTTCACCGGCGCCGAGCGCGACCGCAAGGGCCTGTTCCAGTCCGCCGACGGCGGCGTCATCGTCCTCGACGAGATCGGGGACATCCCCATGAGCGTCCAGACCAAGCTGCTGCACGTGCTCCAGGAACGCGAGGTGCGTCCGGTCGGATCGAGCCGGCCCATCGCCGTCAACGTGCGCATCCTGGCCGCCACCAACCAGGACCTGGAGGCCCGGATCGCCGACAAGACCTTTCGGGAAGACCTCTACTATCGGCTCAACGTCCTCAACCTCCGGATGCCGGCCCTGCGCGAACACCGGGACGACATTCCCCTCCTGGCCACCGCCTTTCTGGAACGGGCCTGCCGGGAGACCGGCATCGGCGAAAAGGTCTTCGCCGCCGAGGGGCTGGCCGAGCTGAGCGGGCGGGACTGGCCGGGCAACGTCCGGGAACTCTTGAATTTCGTACGCCGCCTGACCGTCTTCTGCCGGGGCGACATCATCGGTCGGGAGGCCATTCGGGCCGCCGACCAGACCGGCGGCGACCTTCCGGAAACCGAGGTCGACAACAGCCTGCCGTGCCCCTACCTCGAAGCCAAGGCCCGGGTGGTGGACGCCTTCACCCGCCGCTACGTCGAACAGCTCCTCGGCCAGACCCGGGGCAATATCTCCGAGGCCGCCCGGGCCTCGGGCCTGGAGCGGGTGTCTCTGCAAAAAATCCTGCGCCGTCTCGGCATCGCGGCCGAGAGTTTTCGGTAGGGGAAGGAAGCGAAGAATGCCTCCGGCGGCCAGGAGAGGCGCTGCCTCTCCTGGACCTCTCCGCCGAGGGCATGATGCCCCCGGACCCCTCAATGTGCGGCCGTTTTGACGACAAGCGAAGACGCTTGCCGTCAAAACGGCCGCGAAGGGGGGACCTGGAGACCGTTGGGGCAGGTGAAAGAGCTTTTCAGGACAGGGGGGCTGGAGAGAATGATTCCCCCCGGCGGGTCCAGGGCAGAGCCCTGGTCTTGGCCTTCTCTTATCGTTTGGACATGGCCGTGAGCAGGCCGGCGCCGATGGCGACGCCGCCGCCTAGGCGGGTCAGTCCCGACAAGCGGCGTGCGTTCTGGAGGCGGCTGCCGGCCGAGGCGGCCAGGGCGGCATAGGTGGCGGTGTTGATGGCGGAGAGCAGGACGAAAGTGGCGCCGAGCAGGACGAGCTGGCGTCCGGCCGGCTGGGCGGAATTGACGAACTGGGGCAGGAAGGCGACGAAAAAGAGGATGCTTTTGGGATTGGCGGCCGTGACGGCGAAGGCGTGGGTGAATGTGCGGCGCGGCGACCGGGCGGGCTGGGGCGTGGCTTCGGCCCCTTTGGACCGGAGCATGGTCCAGCCGAGATAGACCAGGTAGACGGCGCCGCAGTATTTGAGGACGGCAAAGGCGGCGGCCGAGGCGGCGAGGACGGCCCCCAGGCCGGCCACGGAGCCGGTGAGGGCCAGGGCGTCGCCCAGGGACACGCCGCAGACCAGAGCCCCCAGCGACCGTCGTCCCTCGGTCAGGCCGTAGCCGATCACGAGCAGGACGGTGGGGCCGGGGATGATGAGGAGCACGGCGGCGGCGGCGACGAAGGCCAGGTACAGGGGCAGGGTCATGGGATCCTCCGCGGCTGCTTCTACGTGTTCGGGCGGCCGGTGTACATGGCGCCCTTTGGGGGGGCGCGAACAAAAAAGGCCGGGCAGACGCCCGGCCTTTTTTGTTTGTATGGAGCAACCTGTGTCGACTAGTACATGCCGCCCATACCGCCCATACCACCGCCGGGCATGGGGGGGACGTCCTTCTTGGACTCGGGCTTTTCGGCCACGGCCGCCTCGGTGGTCAGCAGCAGGCCGGCCACGGAGGAGGAGTTCTGCAGGGCGATGCGGGTGACCTTTTTCGGGTCGATGACGCCGGCCTTGATGAGGTCTTCGTATTCGCCGGTAGCGGCGTTGAAGCCGAAGCCGTCCTTGCCGTCGCGCACCTTGGCCACCACGATGGAGCCTTCGAAGCCGGCGTTGCCGGCGATCTGGCGCAGCGGCTCTTCGATGGCGCGGCGCACGATGTCGATGCCGGCGTGCTCGTCGTCATCGGCAGGCTTGATCTTGTCCAGGCTCTTGACGCAGCGAACCAGGGCCACGCCGCCGCCGGGGACGATGCCTTCCTCGACGGCCGCCCGGGTGGCGTTCAGGGCATCTTCGACCCGGGCCTTCTTTTCCTTCATCTCGGTCTCGGTGGCGGCACCGACATGGATGACGGCCACGCCGCCGACGATCTTGGCCAGGCGTTCCTGGAGCTTTTCCTTGTCGTAGCTGGAGGTGGTCTCCTCGATCTGGGCGCGAATCTGCTTGACCCGGGCCTTGATCTGATCGGCGTCGCCGGCGCCGTCGACGATGGTGCTGTTCTCCTTGTCGACGATGACGCGCTTGGCCTTGCCGAGCTCGGCCACGGTGATGTTCTCGAGCTTCTTGCCCAGGTCCTCGGAGACGACCTGGCCGCCGGTCAGGATGGCGATATCTTCCAGCATGGCCTTGCGGCGATCACCGAAGCCCGGGGCCTTGACGGCGCAGACCTGCAGGGTGCCGCGCAGCTTGTTGACCACCAGCGTGGCCAGGGCCTCGCCCTCGATGTCTTCGGCCACGATCAGCAGCGGACGGGACATCTTGGCCACCTGCTCCAGGATGGGGAGCAGGTCCTTCATGGAGGCGATCTTTTTCTCGTGGATGAGGATCAGCGGATCGTCGAGCTCGCAGACCATGCGCTCGGGATCGGTGACGAAGTAGGGAGAGAGGTAGCCGCGGTCGAACTGCATGCCTTCGACCACTTCCAGGGTGGTCTCCATGCTCTTGGCTTCCTCGACGGTAATGACGCCTTCCTTGCCGACCTTGTTCATGGCCTCGGCGATGATGTTGCCGATGGTGGCGTCCGCGTTGGCGGAAATGGTGCCGACCTGGGCAATTTCCTTCTGGTCGCGGGTGGGCTTGGCCAGGGCTTCGAGTTCGGCGACGATGGAATCAACGGCCTTGTCGATGCCGCGCTTGATGGCCATCGGGCTGCGGCCGGCGGCAACCAGCTTGACGCCTTCGGAGAAGACGGCCTGGGCCAGGATGGTGGCGGTGGTGGTCCCGTCGCCGGCGACATCGGAGGTCTTGGAAGCGACTTCCTTGACCATCTGGGCGCCCATGTTCTCGAACTTGTCCTCAAGCTCGATTTCCTTGGCCACGGTCACGCCGTCCTTGGTGATGACCGGCGAGCCGAAGGACTTCTCGATGACGACGTTGCGGCCCTTGGGCCCCAGGGTCACCTTGACGGCGTTGGCCAACTTATCAACGCCCTTTTTCAGCTTTTCGCGGGCTTTGGCATCAAACAAAATTTCTTTGGCAGCCATATGGTAATCTCCTTCTCTGGAAATGCAGGGGGAAAAAATGGCGGGCGGACCGACTAGGCCTCGATGATGGCCAGGATGTCGTCCTCGCGCATGACGAGCAACTCGTCGGCGTCGAGCTTGATTTCGGTACCGGCATACTTGTTGAACAGAACGAGGTTACCCGGTGCCACGTGCATCTTGATCGCCTTGCCATCGTCGCCGATCTTGCCGGGACCCACGGCCACGACCTCGCCCTTCATGGGCTTTTCCTTGGCGGAGTCGGGGATGATGATGCCACCCTTGGTGACTTCCTCCTGTTCCAGCCGTTTGACGAGCACGCGATCGCCTAAGGGTTTGAGCTTCATACGATAACCTCCATGGGATTTGGCTGATGGAACGCCGCTGGCACTCGTTCGCGTCGAGTGCTAGCGGCGGACGGGAGTCTATCTAAACACCTCACCACGAAAGGCAAGGGGAAAATCGAAAAAAAGTTGGAAAAGGGTCTGGTCGGTCGGCGGTGAGCGACCCTCCGTCCGGTTGACACCGGAGCGGGGGTGGGGCACTGCGTTGACATAACGGGGCAAGGGCGCCTCCCATGGTCTGGCCCGGGAAAACCCTGGGCGCCGGCGCGCGAGTTTGGCGGACTGGTCCTGTTCGGGGTCCTGCTGCGGCGGGAGGGACTTTCGCGCGAGGGGCTCCTGGTGAACGGGCTGCCCCTGGTGCTCGGCCCGGTGCGCGTCGCGGTCATGCTGCTGCTCAGTGTGCAGGGACGGACGATTTTCCGTGTCTGCCGACGATGCGGCTGCTTTCGGACCACGACGGACCGCTTCCCCGGGGCACCGTGAGACGGCGATTCCCACCGTCGGGCCGGGCGGACGCGGTCGGGTTTTTCGCGGCGGCATCTGCCGGAACCTGCGCTACTTCATAGCAAAAAATGAACGTGACCCGGTGCGGACGGAACCTTGACGCTCTATCCCATCAGGCCTAGTGTGCGTCGTCGCAAGCGGCCGCGATGCTTCCATGCGCCTTGCCCTGCGGCGGGGGTAGAGGTGTAAGCTCCGGCGGTCCCAAAACTTTCTCCGAGGTGCCTATGCTTGACACGTTGGTCTTTGTCTCGGTGTTGCTGCCATTTATCGTGGCAGCAGCCCTGCTCGTTTTGCGAGGGCAAAACGTGCGAAAAGTCATCCTGGTGGCCACGGCGGGGGTGCTTATCCTCTCCTCCCTGGCGTTGCTCCATAACGGAGCGTTCATCATGTCGCCGGCGCATTTCTTCGACCCGCTCGTCACCATCGGTGATTTCGTGATCCTGCTGGTCGTGTTGGTCGTCGGCTTGAAGCGAAAAAACCAGATCATCATCTGGCTCAACCTGGCCCAGATTGTCGGCCTGGCATGGTTTGAATTCCATGTCCTCAAGGGCCACGGCCCCGTGCCGGCGTTCTTCGCCGACGACCTGAGCCTGATCATGGTGCTCATCATTTCCATCGTGGGTTCGCTGATCGCCGTCTACGGTATCGGCTACATGAAGATCCACGAAGAGCATCTGCATCTGGCCAAGTCCAAACAGCCGCGTTTCTTTTTCTTCATCATCTTTTTCCTGGGCGCCATGAACGGTCTGGTTCTGGCCAACAACCTGCTGTGGATGTATTTCTTCTGGGAATGCACCACGCTGTGTTCCTTCGTGTTGATCGGCCACGACAACACCGAGATCGCCCGGAAGAATTCGGAACGCGCCTTGTGGATGAACGTCATCGGCGGCACGGCCTTCCTGTTCGGCGTCGTGCTCCTGCACAAGACGACCGGTTCGATTTCCCTGCAAGACATCCTGGCCATGCACGATCCCAAGCTGTTGGGCACCAGTGCGTTGCTCATCCCGATGTTCCTGCTGGTCTTCGCCGGCATGACCAAGTCCGCGCAGCTTCCGTTCCAGAGCTGGCTCACCGGCGCCATGGTCGCTCCGACCCCGGTTTCGGCTTTGCTGCACTCCTCCACCATGGTGAAAGCGGGCGTCTACCTCATCGTGCGCCTAGCCCCCTTGTATGCGAATACGCAGTTCAGCAAGTTCGTGGCCTTGGCCGGAGCCTTCTGCTTCCTGATGACCGCCGCGTTGGCCGTTGGTCAGTCCAACGGGAAAAAGGTGCTGGCCTACTCCACCATTTCCAACCTGGCCCTGATCATCGCCTGCGCCGGTATTAACACGCCGGCCGCCATTACCGCCGCCATCCTGCTCATCATCTTCCACGCCGTTTCCAAGGCGCTGCTGTTTATGTGCGTGGGCGCCATCGAGCAGAAGATCGGTTCGCGTGACATCGAAGCGATGCGCGGTCTGTATGGCGTCATGCCGAAGACCACCATCGTGGCCATTATCGGTATGGTGACCATGATGCTGCCGCCGTTCGGCATGCTGATGGCCAAGTGGATGGCCATCGAATCCGCTACCGGTCCCAGCTTTTTCCACATTATGATCATGCTGGCTCTGGGTTCGGCCCTGACCGTGCTGTTCTGGGCTCGTTGGGCCGGCATCCTCTTGTCGACGACCACGTTCGGCAAGGCGAAGCCGGAAACCCAGGCGCTTTCGGTGCGTACCCCGCTGGTCGTCCTGGCCACGCTGGCGATCGTGCTGTCCTTCTTCTCGCCGTTCATTTACTCCGCCCTGGTCGCTCCGGTGGTCTCCATGTACTACAAGGCGACGTCCTACATCGTGACTGCCAGTGGCAACTTCGACAATCCCACGGGAACGTTCATCATCTACCCGCTGTTCATCCTGCTCGGGCTCGGATTCCTGTACGCCCTCAAGAAGGCGCGGCAGGTGCCGGCCTCCGAAGCGTCCGCCCCGTACATGTGCGGCGAGCAGCTGGATGTCGACGGCAAGGTGGGCTTCCGCGGTCCGCTGTGCCAGCCGGTGGCCGTGGCCTCCAGCAACTACTACATGGAACGTTTCTTCGGTGAGGATGTCCTCACCAAGTGGATCAACGTCATTGCCGTCGCCGTGCTGGTGATTATGCTTTTCGGAGGTGCCCTGTGATCCTCACCAAACTTATTATCGCCATCGCTGCCGTGGTGCTGGCCCCCTTGGTGGGCGGACTCATTTCCGGCATTGATCGTCGCGTCACTGCCCGGTTGCAGTCCCGGTTCGGGCCTCCGATCCTCCAGCCGTTTTATGACGTGTTCAAACTGTTCGGCAAAGAGGCCATGGTGACCAACACCTGGCAGGCCCTGTGCGCCTACGTCTACGTGGTCGGCGCGGCCCTGTCGGTGGTCCTGCTCTGCCTGGGCGCCGACCTGCTGCTCATCTTCTTCGTCCTGACGGTCGGCGGCGTGTTCATGGTCATGGGCGCTTTTGCCTCGCCCTCGCCCTACAGCCAGATCGGCGGTCAGCGCGAGCTGCTCCAGATGCTGGCTTACGAACCGCTGTTGATCCTGGTCTTCGCGGCCATCGCCGCCGTGACCGGCAGCTTCAAGGTTACCGCCGTGTTCGGGCACGCCCGGCCGTTGCTCTATGACATTCCGCTCATGTTCATCGTGCTCGGCTATGCCCTCACCATCAAGCTGCGCAAGTCGCCGTTCGATATCTCGGCCTGCCACCATGCCCACCAGGAATTGGTTCGCGGCGTGTACACCGAGTACTCCGGCCCCTATCTGGCTCTGGTCGAGATCGCCCATTGGTATGAAGTGATTCTCGTCCTGGGCTTCTGCGCCCTGTTCTGGGCGACCAGCGTTACGGGCATGATCGTTTTGGTGGCCGCGACCTACTTCGTCGAACTGGTCGTGGATAACGTTACGGCCCGTCTTACCTGGCGTTGGATGCTCAAGTCCGCCATCAGTATGGGGGTCGTCCTGACCGTGATCAACATGATCTGGATTTACGCCCACTAACGCCATAAGCCCAAAAGAGAGCGCACCCATGTTTGGCAACATGATCAATAAAGGACGCATCAAGTCCCCCTGGATTATGCATTTCGATTGCGGCAGCTGTAATGGCTGCGACATCGAAACGCTGGCTTGCCTGACGCCCTTGTACGACATCGAACGTTTCGGCATCGTCAACATCGGTAACCCCAAGCACGCTGACGTGCTGCTGGTGACCGGCACCGTCAACCATCGCAACAAGCACGTCCTGAAAAACCTCTACGATCAGATGCCCGGCCCCAAGGCCGTGATCGCCATCGGCGCCTGCGGCTGCTCCGGCGGCATCTTCCGCGACGCCTACAATGTGATCGGCGGCGTGGATCAGGTCATCCCCGTGGATGTGTACGTGCCCGGCTGCCCGGCGCGCCCCGAAGCCATCATCGATGGCGTGGTGGCGGCCCTAGAGAAGGTCAAGGCCGCTTTGGGCATGACCGCGTAAGGCAAGCCCTCGCGACATTATAATGACCTAACCGGGGCGTCTGCGCCCCGAAACGAGGTAGCAACTGTGCTGGAAGCAACACCCATCACCGCAAGCAATCTGCGCGACGAAGTTCGGAAGTGCTTCGACGATGGCTGGAGGCTGGTCACCATGACCGCCGTGGACACCGGTGACGCCGGTTTCGATATCCTCTATCACTTCGACAAGGACATGGTGATCAAGCATTACCGCCTGTCCATTCCCAAGGATACCGTGGTCCCCAGCATCACGCCGATTTACTTCTGTGCCCTTCTTATCGAAAACGAAATCCAGGACCAGTTCGGCATTCACTTTGCCGATCTCGTTCTTGACTTCAAGGGCAGCCTTTATCTTGAAGAAGAAGTCCGCGCCATGCCCTTCTGCAAGGTCAGCGTGGCCCAAAAACAGTCCTAAAGAGGGAACCACATGGCTCGCACCATATTACCCTTTGGTCCGCAGCATCCGGTTTTGCCGGAACCCCTGCATTTGAAGCTTACCATTGAAAACGAGATCATCATTGAGGCGGTACCCACCTTGGGTTATGTCCACCGCGGCCTGGAAACGCTCTGTACGAAACGCGATTTCAATCAGATGGTCCAGGTTGTGGAACGCGTTTGCGGCATTTGCTCCTGCCTGCATGGCCTGTGCTATTGCGAAGGCCTGGAACAGATGATGGGTATCGAGGTCCCCCGTCGGGCCAAGTACCTGCGCACCATCTGGGGCGAACTCCACCGCATCCATTCCCACCTGCTGTGGATGGGCCTGATGGCCGATGCCTTCGGCTTTGAAAGCCTGTTCATGCAGGCCTGGCGCGTGCGTGAGCGCGTGATGGACATCATGGAGGCCACCTGCGGCAACCGCGTTGTCGTTTCCGTCAACGTGGTCGGCGGTGTCCGCCGCGATCTCTCCCCGGCCCAGTGCCAGTGGATCGAGGATCAGCTCAAGATCTGCGAAAAGGAAATCAAAAAGCTCCAGGGCGCCCTGCTCAACGATTACACCGTCAAGAAGCGTACCGTGGGCAAGGGCATTCTCACCAAGGAGAAGGCCTATCAGCTCGGCGCCGCCGGTCCGACCCTGCGCGGCAGCGGCTGGGCCCAGGACGCCCGTCAGACCGGGTATGCCGCCTTCGGCGAGCTCGGCTTCGAGCCCATTGTCGAGTACGACGGCGACAGCTACGCCCGTACCGCCGTGCGTTTCCGCGAGACGCTCCAATCCATCGACCTGATCCGCCTCGCCATCGCCCGCATGCCGGCCGGTGAAACGGCGGCCAAGACCGATGCGGCGGATGTGGCCCAGGCTACGGCGGCCGCTGAGGCGCATACCCAGAATTGGGAAAAGCATCGTCACGTTTCCTCCACGCCGCCGGCGCCCAATATGGACCTCCCGGCCGGTTACGTGTCCGTCAAGCCCAAGGGCAAGCCCGAGGGCGAAGCGGTCTCCCGCGTGGAGCAGCCGCGTGGCGAAGTGTTGTATTACCTCAAGGGGAACGGCTCCAAGAACCTCGAGCGGGTTCGTATCCGCACGCCGACATTCGCGAACATCCCGCCTTTGTTGACCATGCTGCCGGGGAGCGAGTTGGCTGATGTGCCGGTGCTTATCCTCTCCATCGATCCCTGCGTCAGTTGTACCGAACGGTAAATAAGGAGCTCTCCCATGCTGAGCATGACCAAAAACGTTCTTGCGAACCTGCTGCACAAAAGCTCGACGCGGCTCTATCCTTTCGAGGTGCGGGAGCATTTCGAGGGCTACCGCGGTCGGCTCGATATCAATATCGATGAGTGCGTCTTCTGCGGAAGCTGCATGCTGAAATGCCCTTCCCAGTGCATTACCGTGGATAAGAAGGCTGGCACCTGGGAGTGTCAGGTCATGTCCTGCGTGTTTTGCGGCGTGTGCGTCGATATCTGCCCCAAGAAGTGCCTGAGCATGTCCAAGGAGCATCGGTCCGTGGCCACTGAGCGCCAGACCATGCACTACCAGGGTGTGGTCAAGGCGAAAAAGACCGAAGAAGCGGCCAGCTAGCCGTTTCCTGATAGGCATTCTCGGAGAGAACCGCCGCCGGCGTTGCCGGCGGCGGTTTTTTTATGGTCGCCGTGCCCCGTCTACCGAAGGCGCAGAAGGCGTTCCCGCGCCAGGAAACGGGACATGGGGCGGTATAGCGTCCCTCGAACAGCGGGGCAGGGGGAAAGCTTCCCGGAAGTCGGGTCCAGGGCAGCGCCGGGGCTGGTCTTTTTCGGTTAGCGCAGCCAGAGCGCGGCCTGGGTGGCCAGACGGTCCAGGGTGAGGGCGGGATTGACGGTCAGGATGAGGGCCTCCTGGCATTCGGCCAGGAGAATGTCGAGCCGGCGCGGGATGTCCGGATTGCGGCAGCCGGCCAGCAGGGCGGCCAACGGCGTATCGGTCCGGCCGGCCAGGGCGGCGGCCAGCTCCCGGGACAGCTCGGTGATGGTACGCTCGGCCGCCAGGCGGGACGGTCGGCTCTTGGTGGCGCTAAACCAACCCCGGCCGGTACGCCAGAAGTCGTGCAGGGCGTCCAGGAGCGGTGCCGGATCGTCCTCGCCGCCGCCCGGCGCGGGCTGGTCCGTTCCCGGCCAGGCCAGGGTCAGCACCCAGGAACGCGAGACCAGGGTGGGGAACAGTCGCTCCCGTTGCGGCGTGAGCAACAGAAAAAGATTGCCGGGCCGGGGCTCCTCCATGGCCTTCAGCAGGGCGTTGGCCGCCTCGTCGGTCAGGGCCTGGGCCTCGGCCAGGAGAATGACCCGGATGCCAGCGCCGCGCGGCGGTTCGCCGACGAGCTGGCGCACCTCCCGCATGCTCTCGACCTTGATCGATTCCAGGCCGCCGTCGAAAAAGTGCAGGTCCAGGAACACGTCGTCCGCGATCTGCCGGCAGATCGGGCAGATGCCGCATGGCGGTTTTCCTGCCTGGCAATTGAGCCGGGCCGTCAGCCACAGGGCCATGTCCGCCCGCTCCCGTGTCGTGCCGCCTTCGAGAATCAAGGCCTGCGGCGGCGCGGCCGCCAGCGCTTCCAGGGCGGCAAGGACGTGCGCTTGTCTGTCGGCAATGTGGAAAAGGGTGGTCATGGCGTGTGGTGTGCCTCCGGCGGCCAAGATGGGGCGTTGCCCCGCCCTGGCGCTGGCTTTCGGGAAGCCTTTCCCCCGGACCCCTGCCGTGGTGCGAGGGGTCCGGGGGCATCATGCCCTCGGCCGCCGGAGGCATCTTTCCGTTGTGGAACCGCTTACCCGCGGATGATGGTCTGCCGGCGGTCGGGGCCGACGGACAGTATCGAGCAGGTGGTTTGCAAGGCCTGCTCGATGCGCGACACGTATTCGCGGGCGGCCAGGGGCAGGTCTTCCCAGGCGGTGAGGCCGGAAAGGTCCTCCTCCCAGCCGGGCATGGTCTCGTAGACCGGTTCGACGTGTTCGAGAGCGCCTTCGTCCTGGGGCGGATACTCGAAGATCTTGCCCTTGTAGCGGTAGCCGATGCAGATTTTGACCTCGAACAGACCGCTTAAGACGTCGAGTTTGGTCAGGGCGATTTCGGTGGGGCCGGACAGCCGGGCCGATTCGCGCAGCAGCGCCAGGTCGAGCCAGCCGCACCGGCGCTTGCGGCCGGTGGTGGCGCCGTATTCGCCGCCGTGTTCCTGGAGATAGTCGCCCACCGCGCCGAACAGTTCCGTGGGGAACGGCCCCGAACCCACGCGCGTGGTGTAGGCCTTGACCACGGCCACGATGCGGGTGAGCACGTTGGGCGAGCAGCCGCTGCCGGCCGCCGCCTGTCCGGACACGGTATTGGACGAGGTGACGTAGGGGTAGGTGCCGTGGTCGATGTCCAGGTGCGTGCCCTGGGCGCCTTCGAACAGCACGTCGCCGCCGGCGGTCAGGGTCTTCTGGATGACCGAGGACACGTCACCGAGGTAGGGGACCAGTCGCGCGACCACCGACGCCATGGCGTCGGCCACGGCCTTGGGTTTGAGCGGCTCCATGTGATAGAGGCTGGTAAAGAGGGCGTTTTTTTCCACCAGCGCCTGGGTGATTTTTCTGAGGAACAGTTCGGGGTCCGCGAAATCGCCGGCCCGGATGCCGATGCGGGCCATCTTGTCCTCGTAGCAGGGCCCGATGCCCCGGCCGGTGGTGCCGATCTTGCCGCCGGCCCGCAGGCTTTCCCGGGCGCTGTCGATGAGCCGGTGGTAGGGCATGATGATATGGGTCTTGGGGCTGATGAGCAGCCGTTCGGGCGTGACCGGGACGCCGTTGGCGGCCAGGGTGTCCATTTCCTGGCAGAGCACCTCGGGATCGAGCACCACGCCGTTGCCGATGAGACAGACGGTGGTGGGGTGCAGGATACCGGACGGCATGAGGTGGACAACGGTTTTTTCGCCGCCGACCACCAGGGTGTGCCCGGCATTGTTGCCGCCTTGGAAGCGAACCACGGCCTTGGCCTGTTCGGTCATCAGGTCGACGATCTTGCCCTTGCCCTCGTCGCCCCATTGGGCTCCGTGGATGACGATGCCCTGACCCTGCGCGTTGCGGGTTTCGCCCATAACCTACGACTCCCCTTCCTCTTTGGGTCGAAATGCCAAGACCTTGCCCCGATGCGGCCGGTCGGCGTTGTGCTCGGCCGGGGTCGGCGTGATCGACGGCGCCACGTCCGGGAGCGGCGCATTGTCCTCGCCCGGCAGGCGGCCTTCGGCCCAATAGTGGTTGAATAGCTGATTTTTGAAACGCATGCCCTGGATCATGGCCAGCACCAGGACGGCTTCTTCCCAGCGCTGGGACGGTTCGAACCGGGCCACGGCCTCGGCGTACTTGTCCCAGAGCGCCATGAGCGACGCTTCGTCAAAGGCCCGAAGCTGTCTGGCCAATTTCAAGAGAACTTGCTCCACGCGTAGTTACCTTCTTGCGACGTCACGATCGCGCCTTGGCGCGGATTTTCTTCTACCAGAATTGCTCGGGCCTTCCAAATGCAATTTGCCCGGGCGGGCCGGCTGTGCTAGGCATGCGCACGCCACATGACATTGCGAGGAGGGGCACACCCATGAGCGAACTCAAGAAAATGTATAGCACCATGGCCGAGGATCCGTTCCCGGAGGACCTGGTCATCAAACTGGGCGACGCCGAACTGGCCTTTGCCAAACGGACCTGGACCATCGACGGCGAAACCAAGGGCCTGCGCTACGGCGAGAACCCGGACCAGCCGGCGGCCCTGTACGCGCCGGTGGCCGGCCGTCTCTCCCTGGGCGGCGTGGAATTTCGCGGCCCGGGCGACGGCCTGGTCTGCGCGGCCACCGAGGAGCATCTGCTCCAGTCCGGCAAGCATCCCGGTAAGATCAATCTGACGGATGTGGATAACGGCATCAATATTTTGCAGTATCTTGCGGCCAAGCCGGCGGTCGTCATCCTCAAGCACAACAACCCCTGCGGCGCCGCCTGGTCCGACAAGGGACTGGAGACGGCCTTCACCTCGGCCTATGCCGCCGACCGCATCGCCGCCTTCGGCGGGGTGGTCGTGGTCAACCGGACCATGGACGCGGCCACGGCCAAGCACATCGCCGCCGTCTATATGGAAGTGGTGGCCGCCCCGGATTACGAACCGGAGGCCCTGGCCCTGCTCAAGGGGCGCAAGAACCTGCGCATTTTCAAGCTGCCCGGCCTGGCCCATCTGGAAAAGCTGGTGGGGCAGCCGTACCTGGACATCAAGTCGCTGGCCGACGGCGGCATGGTGCTCCAGTTCTCGTTCCGCAACCGGATCCTGTCGACCAAGGATTTCCTGCCGGCTCAGGCCACGGATGCCGACGGCGCCACCATTATCGCCCGCAGCCCCACGCCCCAGGAGGCCGAGGATCTGCTGTTCGCCTGGGCCGTTGAGGCCGGCGTCAGCTCCAACTCGGTCATTTTCGCCAAGAACGGCGTCACCGTGGCCATCGGCACCGGCGAGCAGGACCGGGTCGGCGTGGTGGAACTGACCGTTCACAAGGCCAAGACCAAGTTCGCCGACAACCTGGCCGTGACCGAAGAGGGCCTGTCCCTGTACGATCTGACCCGCAAGGCCGACAGCGGCGGTCCGGAGCAGCTCAAGCTCGTGGACATCATCCGCCGCACCGAGGAGGCCAAGGGCGGTCTGGCCGGATCGGTGGTGGTTTCCGACGGCTTTTTCCCGTTCCGCGACGGGGTGGACCAGTGCATCAAGGCCGGCGCGACGGCTATCGCCCAGCCCGGCGGCTCCATCCGCGACGCCGATGCCGTGGCCGCCTGCAACGAGGCCGAACCGCAAGTGGCCATGGTGTTTACCTGGCAGCGGTCCTTCAAGCACTAAGCACGACCGGAACGCTGCCGCGGCCCCTGCCGGGGGAGCGCCCCCGTCCGGTGGCCGGCGCCCGAATGCCGGCTCGTCGGCGGTTTCCCCGGAGGGGCCGGGCAGCGTTCCTTTGTGAAGACAAAAGGACATTTGCTTCATGGCGTTGGAACGGTATGCCGGACCGGGCTGCCTGGTGGAGTTCATGCAGGGCAATCAGGCCCAGGTGGCCTGGGTTCTGGAGGAATCCTCCGGCCGGCTGCGACTGTATACGTTGACGAAACGGGAGGAAAAACTGCCGGTTTCGCGCGTGTTGCCCTGGATGGGGCCGCGCTATGAAGGGGCCCGGGACCGCAGCGAGATGCTGGAGCTCATGACGCAGCACCAGGCCCGACGCGAAACCGCGGCCGCCGCCGTCGACGCTCTGGAACTGTGGGAATTGGCCCAGGGCGAGGTGCGCGAGGAGTCGGCCGAATGGTTTGCCGGCCTGGTGGCCGAGGAACCGGACGTGGACGCCGTGGCGGCCATGGGCCGGGCGCTTCTGCGCTGCAAAACCCACTTCAAGTTCCATCCGCCGAAATTCGAGGTGTATCCCGCCGCCGTCGTGGATCGCCGGCTGGCTGAGCAGGCTCAGGCCGAGGAGCGGGAAAAGGTGGTGGTGGCCGGCCAGGCCTTTTTCAAGGAGCTGTGGCACGGCTGGTGCTCCGGGGAACGCGGCCGGGCCGTGGCCCTGGCCGCCAAGCTCGATCCCGGGGCGGCCGACAAGCTGGCCGAGATGTTGCGCCGGCTCATTGCCGACCCCAACGACCAGGAGGTCGGGCCGCTGTGGGCCCTGCTGCGCAAGGGCTTGCCCGACCATCCCTTTCAGCCGCTGCTTCTGGCCGAGCAGTGGGGCATCGTGCCGCCGCACTACAATTATTTGCTCGACCAGGCCGATTACACGGCCGGCGACGGCTGGTGGACGCCGTACGCCGACGAGATCGCGGCCCTGGGCGAGCGTCTGGACGCCTTGGCCGGCGAGCCCGAGCCCATTCCGTTCGTGAGCGTCGATTCCCCGACCACCCGGGACATCGACGACGCCTTTTACGCCGAGCCCTTGCCCGACGGCGGCAGCCGGCTGGTGCTGGCTCTGGCCGATCCGGCCCTGGCCTGGACGTTCGGTGGCCCCCTCGACCTCGCCGTGGCCCATCGGGCCTCCAGCCTCTACCTGCCCGAAGGGGTGAGCCACATGCTACCCGAGGTCCTGGGCACGGGCCGGGTCAGTCTCCTGGCCGGCGAGGTGCGGCCGGCCCTCGTCATGGAGTGGACCTTTGCCGATGAGGACGGGGAGCCCCGGTCCTTCGCCATGCGCAAGAGCTGGGTGCGCTTGGCCGAGAACACCACCTACGCCGCCGTTGAGGAGCGTCTCGCCGGGCCGGACGCTGCGGACTGCCTGGAGCGCGGCTACCGGCTGGCCGTGGCCCTGCGCCGCCGCCGCCTGGAAAACGGGGCCGTGGTCATCGAACGCCCCGAACCGGACATCCGTCTCACCACCGGCCCGGACGACGTGCAGGTCGATATCGGCATGTCCCCGAGCTACCCCAAGGCCCAGCTCTTGGTCAGCGAGTGCATGATCCTCGGCAATGCCGCGGCCGGCCAGTATGCCGTGGACCACGGGGCGGCCATGCTCTTTCGCACCCAGGACGCGGTCCTGCCCCCGGAAATTCGGGGCGTGCACGACGATCCGCCGTCCATTCAGCGGGCGGTGCGGGAACTGCCGCCGACCCTGACCGAACCCGATCCGCGGCCTCACGCCTCCCTGGCCGTGCCGGCCTATGCGCCGATCACCTCGCCCCTGCGCCGCTACGCCGATCTGGTCAATCTGGCCCAGGTCGACAGTCTGCTGCGCACCGGGGCGCCGCGGTGGACCCGGGCCGAGTTTTCCGCCAAGCTGCCCGAACTTTCGGCCCGTATCGAGGCTGTGGGGCGGGTGCAGCGGTTCCGGCCCCGCTACTGGAAGCTGCTCTATCTGAAGCGGCTGTGCCGGGAGCGGACCTTCGAGGGTGTGGTGGTGGATTTTAACGGCGGCTTTGTGTCGCTGTCCCTGCCCGATGTGCAGATCTACGTGCGGGCCACCCGGGACACCCTGGGGGATTCGGTCTATGTCGGCCAGCGGTTCGCCGTGAAACTCGGCAAGATCGATCCGCTCAACAACGAATTGCGGGTCTTCGGCGCGGAGGAGATTCCGACCCGGCTGCCGGAATCCACCGAGGCGCTCTTTATGGACGCCGACCCGTCCTGATCCGGACGGTGGCGGCCGACGGAGGATACGCCCCATGACGGACGCGTTCTGGATCGTGTCGACCTACCTGCTGGGCTCGATACCCTTCGGGCTGGTGGTGGCCCGGCTGTTGTGCGGCGTGGACCCGCGCCGGGCCGGAAGCGGCAATATCGGCGCCACCAACGTGGCCCGGCTGTGCGGCTTCCCCTACGGCGTGCTGACCCTGCTGCTGGACGTGGCCAAGGGCTTCGGCCCGGTGCTGGCGGCCCGGCTGTTGCTGGGGGCGTGGCCGGTTGTCTCGCTGGTGCTGCTGGCCGCCGTGGCCGGGCACATGTTCCCGATTTTTCTGCGCGGCCGGGGCGGCAAGGGCGTCTCCACGACCATCGGCGTCTTCCTGGCCGCCGCGCCCCTGCCCGCCGGCGTGGCCATCCTGTGCTGCGTGGCCGTCATCGCCATAACGGGCTATGTCTCGGCCGGATCGCTGGTCCTGGCCGTGGCCATGCCGCTCGGCTGCCTGGTCCTGGGGCCGGCGGACCTGGCGCCGGCCGCCGCCGTGGTCGCCGTGGCCATCATCTGGAAGCACCGGGGAAATATCGCCCGGCTGCGGGTCGGCCAGGAAAAGACCTGGCGCAAGCGTTCCTAGGCGCGCCGCGTTCGGCCGCCGTCCTGCTTCCTTTTCCGCCGTTTCCCCGGGAGACCACGGCTGCCGTGGTCCGCGATGCCTTCGGCGGCCAAGAATCCAAGAGCTTTTGCGCGGATTTTATGGTGCTGGGCTGACCGCGGCCGCGTGGAGGGAGAACAGCCGGCTGGCGCGGGCGTGCTCTTCCAGGGTCCGGATGCGGTCGGCCAGGTCCGCCGGTGCGCCGTCGGCCACGGCGGCGGCCGTGGTTTGGGCCAGGGCCGTGAGCGCCGGCCGCGCGGTATCGGCAAAGGCGGCCAGGAGCTGACCGGCCCGGGCCGTGCGGCCGAGGCGCAGCAGGGTCAGGGCCAGGCCGAGCCGGGCCGGACCGGCCGCGCCGTCGGTGAGCCGGAGCACGTGCTCGAACTCCACCCGGGCCTGGATGTACTGGCCGGTGGCGTAGAGGGCCTGGCCGAGCCGGGTCCGGAGCGCCGTGTTGGCCAGGTCCTGGCGCACCGAAGCGCGATAGGCGACCACGGCGGCCGGGAAATCTCCGGCGGCGTAGGCGGCGTTCCCGGCGGCGTGGGGATCGGCCGTCGGCGTCCGGTCGGCGGAGTCGGCCGATGGGGCGCCTCGTCCGAGCAGGGTCCGAAAAAATTGCCGTCGGGAAAGGGCCGGGCGATCGGTTGCGGCCATGGTGCGGCTCACTGGGCCGGTGGCCGGCCGCTGTCGAAAAACACGGATTCGATGTCGTCGATGCGGTCGTCGCCGGCGGCGGCCACTTCGGCCAGCATGGTTTCCGGCAAGCCCAGGGAGCGCCAGGCCGCTTCGTTGACGGGTGGCACCTGGGGGCCGCTGTGCAGCGGTCCGGCCAGGGCGTCGGCCAGGATGCTGGCGACGTGGATGAGCACCGTTTCCCGGGCCTCGGGCCGGTTCGAGGGGTGATGGTGGTCGGCCACCATGGCGATCAGGGGCGCGGGGAAATGCCAGCGCGAGAGCAGGGCCCGGCTGACGGCGGTGTTGTCGAAGCCGAGGACCGCCTTTTCCGCTTCGTCCAGGGGCAGGCCTTCGATGTGGGCGAGCAGCAGGGCCCGGCCTTCCGCCGCCGGGAGCTTTTGCAGGATGACCAGCTCGCCGATGTTGTGGAGCAGGCCGCCGACGAAGACGCGGTCCGGAATCGTGCCCGGACAGACCTCGGCCAGGGCGGCGGCGTACACGCCGCAGGCGGCGGACTGGCGCCAGAAGGCCCGCATGTCGCACAGCCCCGGCGGCACGTCCGTGAAGGCGCTGCAGGCGGCCAGGCCGAGCGACAGGGTGGTCAGCTCCTTTTGCCCGACCACGGTCACGGCCCGGCTGATGGTGTCGATGGGGGTGACCGGCGCGTACAGGGGGCTGTTGACGAGCTTGAGGAGCTTGGCCGTCAGACTCGGGTCGTGCTGGACCACGGCGGCGATGCTGCGCGGCGTGCTGTTCGGGGCGGCCAGGGCCTGGAGCAGCCGGACGTGGACCTCCGGCAGGGTGGCCAGCTCCACCCTCCCGGACACCAGGTCCTCCAGGGCGAAGCGGGCGCTGTCGAACAGGGACTGTTCCGGCGGCGGGCCGACCAGGGACGGTTCGTCCTCGGCCGCTTCCGGCAGGGACGCTCCGGCCAGTCGCTGCCGGGCCGCCCGGCTGACGGCCAGTTCCCAGAGCGCCTCGCCGAAGGGCGCCGTGCGGTCCACGGCGAGGAAGCGGGGCTCCAGCAACAGGCGGCAGCCGGCTTCGGCCTGCCGGAGTCGGTCCAGGGTGGTGTCCGGCTCGGGTTCGTCCGAGACGATATCCACCGTATGCACGCCGAAGGCGCGCATGGCCCGGATATGCGCCTGGGAAAGCGGCTGCCCGCGGGGCGCCAGGAGGGCCCCGTCCGGCGCGCTCACGTCCTTCTCCACGACCATGCCGTCGACCACATGCTCGATGCTGACCTTGACCACCGTCGCCGTGCCTCCCGAGGTCGGCCGTCATGAGAACGCCTGACGGTCTGTCCTTGTCATCCTGGTCGCGTTGGATGTCGATCCAGCCGGTTAAGATTGTAATAAAGCTAATCGAAAAGAAGACAAGAGGCGAGTGCCGGCTGCGGCCCTCCCCGGCGGCCTCGAGAAAATGTATCGGTAATTATATGAAATAAAAGAATAAAAAATATTCGTCCCGGTCGTCTGAATTGGCCCCTGTCTTGCTAAGGAAGAAGGCAGAGCGCACCGCGGTGGGCGAAAGCCCAAAACCAACCGCACAGTATCACCCTGGCCGTGGCGGTTCCCCTTAGCCTCCTCCCCCAACACGCCACCACGGCCTTTTTAGGAAGCCGTTCGGGTCTCTCCCTGGACCCGGGCGGCTTCCCCTTTTTTGGGGCCTCGGCCGTTCTCCCGGGTCCGCCGGATGGCGCGGCGGCGTTATTGCAGCTTGGCCACGGGCACCTCGAAGTCTTGCCGGGCGTCCGCCCCGTCCAGTCTCACGTTCCAGTCGGTCTTCGCCACCTGCCGCTGCAAGAGTTCCAGAAAAGCGTAGAGGGCCTCGTCGTCGCACAGCAGGCCCTGTTCCTCGCGGTCCTTGCCCACCAGCACCAGGACGTGGCGGCCGTCGGCGTGGCGTCCGTGGCGGACGGCGGTCAGCAGATGCGTCTCCTGCACTGCCAGGATCGGGCTGGGGAGGAAGGAAAGGCGTCGGTCCGCTTTCAGGCCCTGGCCCCAGGCCGGAGTCGGATCGAGGACGTCCGGCGGCGTGGCGGCGGACAGCCGGGCCGTCAGGGCCTGGCCCAACAGGCGGGCCGCCCGGCGCGTGATCCACCAGCCGCGGGATTCGTCGTTTTCCGCAATGATGAGCTGGAGGCGGTCTTCCTGGGTATCGTAGAAAAGCTGGACGTGCATGGTTCCCACTCGGCGCGCCGCAAGCGTTCGGTCTGCGTGGTCTGGCAAGCGGTGGCGCCCCCCCCGTAAGGCCAGGGCGGCAATCGTTTCCGGCCTTCCCCCTAGCACGAGCCCGCATGGGGGTAAAGTTGCCGTGCCGGTCGGCGCGGCGAAAAAAAAGCCCGGCGACGGCCGGGCTTGCAAGCACAGGAGGGGCGCGCCGATCAGGGGCAGGCCTTTTCCTTGCGGGCGCTTTCCAACAGTTCGCAGTCGCCCAGATCGCAGGCTTTCTTGTAGTCCTGGCACATCGGGCCGGCTTGCTTGAGGTGAAGGTAGGTGAAGCCGCGACCCTTGTAATAGTCCGCTTCGTTGGGACCGAGGGCGATGGCCCTGTTGAAGTCCTCGATGGCCTGGGGGTAGTCGCCCGAGCGGGTGCAGCTTAAGCCCCGCATGGAATAGGCCAGGGCGAAGTTGGGATTCTTTTCGAGCGCTCGGGTGTAGTCGTCGATGGCCTTGGCGTACTGCTTCATGTAGTAGTGGGCGTGGCCCCGGCTGGCGTAGTAGTCGGCCCGGTTGGGATTGAGCTTGATGGCCTTGTTGAAGCTGTCCACGGCTTTCTGGAACTTGTTCTGCTTGCCGAATTCGATGCCCTTTTCGAAGGCGCGTTCCGCATCGGCGCTGGCCTTGGTGTCGGGCAGGGTCGGCGCGGCGGCTTCGGGCTTGGCCGGCGGCGCCACCGAAGCCACCGTGGCAGGCGGGGTGGCGGCCGGCGCGGCCGGGGCCGAGGCGGTCGGCGTTTCGGCGGCGCTGGGCGCGGTCTCGGCGCTCGTGGGCAGCTCTTCCTCAACGGCCTTGGCGCTCTTGGTGCTGCCGCCCGGGACGACCAGCTTCTGGCCGGAGTGGAGCTTCTTCCCCATGGACGGATTGAGCCGGGCCAGTTCCTTCACGCTGATATGAAACTTGCGGGCCACGGAAGGGGGCGTCTCGCGGTGGTGGACCCGATAGGTCTTGGTCGACGATTCCTGGGGCTCGGCCGCCTTGGCCGTCTTGCGCGACGGCTTTTCCGGCTCGCTGACCTTTTTGGCCGCGGCCGCGCCGGGCACGATCAGCTTCTGGCCGACCCGCATCCGCCGGGGATCCAGCCCCTTGTTGGCCTTCTTGAGGTCGTCCACGCTGACGCCGTACTTGGAGGCGATCTCACCCAGGGTCTCGCCCTTTTTCACCATATGGCTGCCCGCCTTGGCGGTCGGGGCCGTGCGTTCCTTTTCCTTGGCGGAGGCGCGTTCCTTGGTTTCCGGAGCGGCCTTCTTGGCGCTGCTTTTTTCTTCCCGGGCCTTTTTGTCCGCGTGCTTCTTCTCGTCCTTCGTCCCGGCGCTGCCCGGGATGCTCAGGGTGTCCCCCACCCGCATCTTGGTCGGGTTGAGGGATTTGTTGGCCTTGAGGAGATCCGAGATGCTGATGCCGTGTTTCTTGGCGATACTGGTGGGGGTATCCCCGGATTGAACGGTATAGGCACCGGCGACGGAGGGCAGGGTGGAGACGAGGAAGGTCAGGCAGGAAAGCGCGACAACGAAGCGAAACATTCGAGGCATACCACCACCTTGCATTGTCGGGTTAGTGTCATAAATCGACGCAGGATCATCGGTACGGAGCCCTACCTTTAGACCACCTCGGCCCGGGGGGCAATGTTTTTCCAAATTCCCAAGATTACAGGACCATGAAATGTTTGTTCATGTTCGCCTGGGCGCGGAGGGAAAAACGGGGCCGGGTCTGGCTTAGGCCGTTATCGGCTTGGGCGTGAAAAAGCGCAGGCGCAGGGCGTTGGTGACCACGGTGAACGAGCTGAGGGCCATGGCCGTGCCGGCGATCATAGGGTTGAGGGTCGGACCGCCGAAGATGTGCAGCACGCCCGCCGCCACCGGGATGCCGATGGTGTTGAAGGCGAAGGCCCAGAACAGGTTCTCCTTGATGTTGCGCATGACGGCCCGGGACAGCTCCAGGGCGGCCGGCACGCCGGCGAGGTCGTCGCGCATGAGCACCACGTCGCAGGATTCCACGGCCACGTCGATGCCCGACCCCATGGCGACCCCGAGGTCGGCGGCGGCCAGGGCCGGGGCGTCGTTGATGCCGTCCCCCACCATGGCCACCTTGGCGCCGTCGGCCATGAGCTGCTTGACCTCCTCGGCCTTGCGCTCGGGGAGCACCCGGGCGATCACCTCGTCGATGCCGAGGTGCTTGGCCACGGCCCTGGCCGTGGCTTCGGCGTCGCCGGTCAGCATGACCACCCGGACGCCGGCCTGTTGCAGCGCCGCCACCACGGCGGCGGCTTCGGGCCGGGGCGTGTCGGCCACGGCCAGCACGCCGGCGGAACGGCCGTCCACGGCCACCCGCACGGCCGTCTTGCCGGCGGCGGCCAGGGTGGCCTCGGCCGCGTCGCCAGGACCGTCGGCGGGGACGCCGGCAGCGGCCAGGAAGGCCGCCGTGCCGACCAGCACGTCATGCCCGTCGATGCGGGCGGTCACGCCCCGGCCGGGCGCGGCCTCGAAATGTTCGGGCGCGGGGAGCGATTCGCCCTGTGGCGCGGCGGCCGCGATGGCCCGGGCCAGCGGATGCTCCGACCGGGCCTCGGCCGCGCCGGCCAGGGTCAGCAGGCGTGTGGCCGCGATGTCGCCCGTGGGGGCGACGTCGGTCAGCTCGGGCTTGCCGTGGGTCAGCGTGCCGGTCTTGTCGCAGACCACCACCTTGACGTCGCCGGCGGTCTGTAGGGCGGCCCCGGACTTGACCAAAATGCCGAGCCGGGCCCCCCGACCGGTGCCGACCATGATGGAGGTGGGCACGGCCAGGCCCATGGCGCAGGGACAGGCGATGACCATGACGGCCACGAAGATGCGCAGCGAAAAGGAGAATCCGGCTCCGCCCAGGAAGAACCAGGCGAGTCCGGCCACGATGGCCACGGCCATGACCGTGGGCACGAAGTAGAAGCTCACGGTGTCGGCCAGGTTGGCGATGGGGGCCTTGGAGCCCTGGGCCTGGCGCACCAGGCCGACGATGCGGGCGAGGGTGGTATCCTCGCCCACCCGGGTGGCCCGCATGACCAGGGCGCCGGTGGCGTTCTGGGTGCCGCCGGTGACGGCGTCGCCCGGCCGCTTGGTCACGGGCATGGGTTCGCCGGTCAGCATGGATTCGTCCACCGTGGAGGTGCCTTCCGTCACCTCGCCGTCCACGGGCAGGCGTTCGCCGGGCCGCACCAGCAGCGTGTCGCCGGGCTCCACCTCGGCGGCGGGGATGGTCTCTTCCTTGCCGTCGCGCACGAGGGTGGCCGTGTCCGGGGCCAGCCGCATCAGGGCGGCGATGGCGTCGGAGGTCTTGAACTTGGCCGAGGCCTCCAGGTACTTGCCGAGGCTGATCATGGCCAGCAGCACGCCGGCCGATTCGAAATAGAGGTCCTTGGCCCGGGCCACCGGGTCGGAGCCGGCCAGGAGTAGGACGAGGTTGGTCAGGCTATAGACCAGGGCCGCGCCCGTGCCCACGGCCACCAGGCTGTCCATGTTCGGGCCGCCGCGCACGAGGGCCGGGATGCCGTCGAGGTAGAAGCGCCGGCCGAGCCAGACGATGGGCAGGGTCAGGGCCAGCTGGACCAGGGCGAAGGCGGTCGGGGCGGTTTCGGGATGGAGAAAGCCCGGCAGGGGCAGTCCCAGCATGTGGCCCATGGAAATGAGCAGCAGCACCGCGCCCAGGCCCATGGCCGGAAAGAGTTCCCGCCGTTTGCGGGCCAGCTCCGCCTTGGCCTTTTGCTGCCGGGTGGCGAAACGGCCGCCGCCGTCGCTTTGGATTTCGGTGGTGAAGCCCAGGTCGGCGATGACCTGGCGCAGCTGGCGGCGGGAGAGCACGTTCGGATCGAAGGTGAAGGTGCCGGTTTCCCCGGGCAGGTTGACGTTGGCCTCGGTCAGGCCCGGCAGCCGGCGGGTCACCCGTTCGATGCGGGAGGAGCAGGCGGCGCAGTGCATGCCGCCGATGCCCAGGTCGAGGGTCGTGAGGCTCGGGGCCGGCTGGCCCAGGGTGAAGCCCAGGTCGGCCACCCGGGCGGCGATGGCGTCCAGGGAGGTTCGGGACGGATCGAAGGAAAGCTGGGCGCTTTCGTCGGCCAGGTTGACGGCAATGGCGGAAACGCCCGGCATGGCCCCCACCACCCGTTCGATACGAGAGGAACAGGCGGCGCAGTGCATACCGCCGACCGGGACCTGGACGTTGGTTGGAGAAGAGACTGGTTTACCCATGGGGAAACTGTTAAGGATTAAATGGAAAAGCGCAAGCCTGGGCCGGTGCCGGCGTTCCGGATGGCCCGTCCGGCGGGGAATACTGGCAATCCGGGACGGGGAGAGGTATGCAACGGGCAGATACGGCAGGACAAAGGAGTCCGCACCATGCAAGGCGATCCCCTTGCGTCTTTCTGGGACGCGCAACATCGAGAATCCAATCGCTGGGAACGACTCCGCGAGATCTTCGAAAAATTACGCTTGATTCTCGACAAACCGTCCCTTCGGCCCCACGGCACCGACGATCTGCTGGAACAGCTGCAACAGCGTCTGGACGAGGCGGCCCGGCTGTTTCCCCAGCCGGACTGGCTGGCCGTGGATCAGGAGCGCCCCGAGGACATCGAACGCTATTTCGGCAACTACGTGGGCGGGATGCTGGAGGCCCTGGCTCTGGCCATGGAGACCTTGGCCGAGGACCGGGCCCTGGAGCTGGAGACCGTGGTTCCCGGGCCGGACGGCCCGTCCGAGACGAAGCGGTAGACCGGGGGCGGCCCGCCGTGCCGGCGGGTCCGGTCGGATGACCACAAAGAAAAAGGGGTTACGGCTTTCGCCATAACCCCTTGAAAAGTCTGGTCGGGATGAGAGGATTCGAACCTCCGACTTCTGCGTCCCGAACGCAGCGCTCTAGCCAGACTGAGCCACATCCCGACGTGGAGACAAGGTCATTAAGGCATCCGAGAAGCTTTGGCAAGTGGGAATGTTGGTTGTCAGAAGGCCCAGAGTTATCTAATCATGTCTGACGCGGGGGGACGCCCGCGCCGGGCGCCCGAATTGTGGTGCCCGGCCTGCCTTCGGGACGGAGCAATCAGGAGAGATTCGTGATCAAGGTAGTGGTGGTCGACGACTCGGCATTCATGCGCAAGGCCTTAAGCACCATGCTGGCCAAGGATCCCGAGATCGAAGTGGTGGCCACAGCCCGGGATGGTGAGGAAGGGCTGGAAATGATCCGTCGGCATCAGCCCGACGTGGTCACCATGGATATCGAAATGCCGCGCATGGACGGGTTGACCGCCCTGCGCCACGTTATGATGGAAATGCCCCGGCCGGTGCTCATGGTCAGCTCCCTGACCACCGAAGGGGCCGAAGCCACCCTCAAGGCCATGGAGCTTGGGGCCGTGGACTTCATTCCCAAACAGCTTTCCAAGGTCTCCCTCGACATCGTCAAAATCGAGGACGACCTGCGGGCCAAGGTCAAATTGATCGCTCATCGGCGCATGGGCCACCTGACGCGGGCCATCCCGGCCGCCAAGGGCCGGGTCACCGCAGCGGAACGGCCGACCCGACCGGCAGTCCGGCCGACGGGCACCCCGCGCCGCGACGTCGTGGCCATCGGCGTGTCCACGGGCGGGCCGCCGGCCGTACAAAAGGTGCTGTCCGCGCTGCCCGGCGATTTTCCGGCGGGCATTCTCATCGCCCAGCACATGCCGGCGGCCTTTACCGGGCCGTTCGCCAAGCGCCTGGACGGGGTGTGCCGGATCGCGGTCAAGGAGGCCGAGGACGGCGAACGTCTGCAGCCCGGCGTGGCCTACGTGGCGCCCGGCGGCAAACATCTGCGCATCGATCAGAAGATCAGCCGCATCGATGTGCGGGTGGTGGAGGAGCCGCGGGAGGCCCTGTACAAACCATCGGCTTCTGTGCTCTTTGATGCTGTAGCCCAGGGCGTGGGCCGTCGGGCCCTCGGCGTGGTCCTGACGGGCATGGGCAGCGACGGCCTGGACGGCATGCGGGTGCTCAAGGACAAGGGGGGACGCGCCCTGGCCCAGTCCGACTCCACCTGCGTGGTGTACGGTATGCCCAAGGCTATCGTGGATGCCGGACTGGCCGATGAGATCGTGGATATCGACGACATGGGTGAGGCCATCCTCCACAACCTCTACAAATGACCGGCCCCACGGGGACGGGCAAGGACGCGGCGATGGTGGACTGCAAGGACCTTTGCCAGAGGCTCGACGGCAACGACACGGACGTGCTTCGGGACGCCGCCTATGAAGCCGGGGAGGCCGGCTGTCTGGAGACCGTGCCGTATCTGGCCAAGCTGTTGTGTTCCCAGAATCTCGGCGTGCAGGAAGCGGCCGACATGGCGCTGCGCAAGATCGGCGGCAAGGAGGTGGTGGCGGCGGTCAAGCCGCTGCTGCGTTCCGACGAGGCTCCGGCCCGCAATGCCGCCATGGACATTTTACGGGACGTCGGCAGCCAGGATTTCCCCACCTTGCTGGAACTGTTGCACGACAGCGATCCCGATATACGCATTTTCGCCTCCGATATCCTCGGGTCCACCGAGAGTCAGCAAGCGGTGGCCCCGCTGTGCGAGGCCCTGCTCAAGGACCCCGAAGTCAACGTCCGCTACCAGGCGGCGGTGAGCCTCGGCGAGCTGGCCTTCCCCGAGGCATCCAAGGGGCTCGGCAAGGCCCTGGGCGACGAGGAATGGGTCCAGTTCGCCGTCATCGAGGCCCTGGCCAAGATCCGGGACGCTTCCTCGGTCGGCGCCCTGGTGTCCGCCCTGGACAAGAGTTCCGATCTGGTGGCCTCCATGATCGTGGACGCCCTTGGGGAGATCGGCAACATCAAGGCCGTGACCATGCTCTTTAAGCGCATGGACACCTCGCCCGAGGTGCTGCGCAACAAGATCGTCAAGGCGGTGGTGCGCATCCTGGGCGGTCGGGCCCTGGCGCTGTTGAGCGCGGCCGAGCAGGAACGTTTCCGGGGCTATCTGCTGACCGCCCTGACCGACGACGAGGAGGAGGTCCAGGACGCCGCCGTGTCCGGACTGGGCTCCGTGGGCGGGGAAGAGGCGGCCCGGGCCTTGCTGCCCCACGCCGCCAAGCTCGACCGGGACATGCAGCCCGAGCGTTATGACCATGCCGTGGCCGCCTTGCGGGAGACCGGCCTGACCACGGCGCTGGCCGAGGCCCTGCACCAGGGCGCCGCCCCCGTCAGCGCAGTGGCCCTGGACGTGCTGGCCGGCCTGCCCGGTCCGGAAAGCGCCGCGCTGCTCATGGACGCCTTCGACGGTCTGCCCCGGGAGCGGCAGGCCATGGCGGCCAAGGCCCTGGCCGGCATCGCCGGGCCCGAAGCCGAGGATTTTTTCCTGGCCTTGCTGTCCTGCGACAACGAGGCCCTGCTGCTGGAGGCCGTGAGTTTTTTGGGCGGCAAGATGCGGCTGGCCGCGGCCGGGCCGCGGCTGTTCGCCCTGCTCACCCATCCCTCGGACGCCGTGAAGGAGGCCGCCCTGGACGCCTGCGTCGCCATCGGCGGGCCGGAGCTGGACGCCCGGTTCCGGGCACTTTTCGGCAGCGACGATCCGGTGGACCGCCTTATGGCCATGTACGCCCTGGGCAAGATGGGCGTGCGGGACCACATGGACATCCTTCACGTCGCCTTGGCCGACGAGGTGCCGGATGTCCGCAAGATCGCCTTGGAAACCCTGTCCGGCACCTGCGGGCAGGAGGGCATCTTGTCCCTGATCGTCAGTCGCCTGGAGGACGAGAACCGGGATGTCCGGCTCGTGGTGGTGGAGCTTTTGGGCGGTTGCACGAGCGACAAGGTTTATCCCTACTTGGAGCGCGCCTTGGCCGATCCGGACGACTGGGTGCGCATACGGGCCATGGAGGCCCTGGCCATGCGGGGAGAGACCCGGGCCGTGCCCCGGTTGCTGGAATTGACCAAGGATCAGAGCAAGCTGGTGGCACTCAAGGCCGTGGAGACATTGGGGCAGCTCGGCGGGCCGGAAGCCTCCCAGGCGTTGTTGGGGCTTTCCTCCTGCGACGACCCCGAACTGGCCGAGGCCGCGGAAGCGGCCATTGCCAGACTGCAGGACGAGCAAGGGGAGCGCTAGCCCATGACCTCGCTTTTTTCCAAGACGATTTCCCTGCGCAAGGAACTGAAGATTTCCGATGCGGAATTCACCCAGTTGCGGGACTTCATTTACGCCCAGTCCGGCATCTATGTGGCCGACAACCGGAAATATCTGGTGGAGAATCGTCTGGCCTCCCGGCTGAAGGAACTCAACCTCAAGAGCTTCGCCGAATACCATGCCTTCCTGCAGTACGATGCCAGCCGCCGGCAGGAACTGAAACGGCTTTTCGAGGCCATCACCACCAACGAGACGAGCTTTTACCGCAATCCGCCGCAGCTCAAGGTGTTCCAGGAGATGGTCCTCAAGGACACCCTGGACAAGCTCAAGGCCCTCAAGCAGCGCCGGCTGCGCATCTGGTCGGCCGGCTGCTCCACCGGCGAGGAGCCGTACACCATCGCCATCATCCTGCATGAGGTGCTGCATTCGGAAATCGGCGCCTGGGATATTCGCATCACGGCCAACGACCTGTCCGATGCCGTGCTGGCCCAGGCCAGGGAGGGGGTCTATAGCGAGTATTCCCTGCGCACCACGCCGAAGGAGATTGTTGGCCGCTACTTCACGGTGGACGGGAACCGGTTTCTGCTCAAACCCGAGGTGAAACGGCTGGTGAGCTTCGGCCAGATCAACCTGTCGGACCGGATGCAGCTCAAGCGGGTGGAGCGGTCGCACATCGTTTTTTGCCGCAACGTCATTATTTATTTCGATGACGACATGAAAAAAAACGTCATCAACGCCTTTTATGACAACCTGCTTCCCGGCGGCTATCTGTTGATCGGCCACTCGGAATCGCTACACAATATTTCCCGGGCTTTTCGTCCCAAGCATTATCCCGGGGCCATTGTGTACAGCAAGGAGGAGTAGCCCGGGTATGGCGGCGATCCGAACAGGAGCCGGCAGGGAACGAGGGCCGCGGCGCCGCGGCCGGCCGTGAGGCCGGGAGCGGACATGGCGCGCATTTTGGCCATAGCCAACCAGAAGGGAGGCGTCGGCAAGACCACCACGGCCCTGACCCTGGGCGCGGCCCTGGCCGGCCGGGGACGGCGGGTCCTGGTGATGGATCTCGATCCCCACGGGTGCGCCTCGGCCCACATGGGCATTTTCGAGGAGCCCCGCTCCGGATCGACCGTGGATCTCTTTCGGGCGGACAGCCCGGAAACGGTGCCGTGGGAGGCGATGATTCTTCGGACGGGCCAGGCCGCGTTCGATCTGGTCCCGAGCCACCTTCGGCTGGCGGACCTCGATATTGATCTGAAGGATCGCAGGGGGAAGGGAGTGTTGCTCAAGACCGCCTTGGAACAGGGCCCGCCATACGATCACGTCATCCTGGACTGCCCGCCCCAGACCGGGGTGGTGCTGGTCAACGCCCTGGTGGCGGCGGACCTGTGCATCATCCCTATCCAGACGGATTTTTTGGCCCTGCACGGGGTGCATCTGCTCTTCGACACCATGCGTGCCTTGAACCGCGTGCTGCCGCACCCCATTCCCTATCGCGGCCTGGCCACCATGTTCGACCGCCGGGCCAAGGCCTGCGCTCGGGTGCTGGCCTTGCTGCGTGAGAAGTTCGGGCAGCGGCTTTTTCGTACGGTGATCGGCCTCGACACCAAATTTCGTGAGGCCAGCGCCAGCGGCCGGGTGATTTCCGATATGGCCCCGGACAGCCGCGGCGCCCGGGAATACGCCGCTCTGGCCGAGGAGGTCCTCGCCCTGTGACCACTGCCCTGGAACACTATTTCGAAGAGCGGGTGAAGCTGCCCGACGTCGGCCCGGAGGGGGCGTTTACCCCGTCGGAACGGGCGTTTCTGGAACGCTACATGGGCGCGGATTTCGAGGCGGCCCTGGCCCGGGAGGGCTTGTCCCGACCGGCCGCCGTCGAGGCCGTGGCCGCGCCCTTGGGCGGGACGCCGGTCGATGCGCTGCCGGTCGATGCGGCGCCGGCGGAGGTCGACGACGGCATCGAGGCCGGCTTGCGCCAGGCCCGGGAACTCAAGCTGGTGGGCTTTCGGGTGGGCGGCCAGGAGCTGGCCGTGCCCATCGCCCAGGTCCAGGAAGTGATCCGGGCCGTGCCCGCAACCAAGCTGCCCACCGCGCCGACCCACGTCCTGGGCATCATGAACCTGCGCGGCCGGGTGGTGCCGCTGCTGGCCATGGACAGCCTGCTGGACCTGGCCGGCGAGGAGGGGGAGCCCCGGTTCATCATCGTCTGCCGGCGGCACGACATGCTCCTGGGACTGATGGTCAACGCCATCACGACCATGCATCAGGCCCAGGGCGATGCTGTCGAATGGGCCGTGGAAGCTCGGGTCGGCGTATCGTCCGAGCTGATCGCCGGACTGCTCAAGGTTCGCGATTCCCTCGTGAAAATCCTCTCCGTTGACAGTCTATTCCAAAAGGTTTTGAAGAGTTGAGGAGGACGGTAAATGCCCAAGCATATCCTCATCGTGGACGATTCCAAGACCGTGCGCAATCTTGTGGCGTTTATCATGCGCAAGGAAGGCTTCAAGGTGACAGCCGCAGAAGACGGTCTGGACGGCTTGGAAAAGTTATACACCGATCCCCTGGTGGATCTCATCATTACGGATATCAACATGCCGCGTATGGATGGCATTACCTTTATCAAAACGGTGCGCGAGCAGGATGCCTATAGAGATATCCCGATCGTCGTGCTGTCCACCGAAGGCGAAGAACGCGACATTCACGCGGGGCTTTCCATCGGGGCCAATCTCTACATGGTCAAGCCCGCGCAGCCCGAAGTCATGGTGCGCAATGTCAAGATGCTGCTGGGCTAGGGCGACCGCGCCCACCGGCAGCCGCGAGGTTTCTCGATGAGCCAGGATTTCATGGATCCGGAACTGTTCGCCGATTTTATCGTGGAGGCGCGGGAGCATCTCGAGACCATCGAGCCCAACCTCCTCGAGCTGGAGCGCAACCCGGACAATTTGAGCCTCTTAAACGACATTTTTCGGCCCATGCATTCCCTCAAGGGGGCGTCGGGCTTTTTGGGCCTCAATGGCATCAACGGCCTGGCCCACAAAGCCGAGAACATCCTCGATGAGCTGCGCAAGGGCAACCTGGCCGTCAATCCCGAGATTACGGATGTGATCCTGGCCGCTACCGACCTCTTGCGGACCATGATCGAAAATTTGGAGCAGACCGGCTCCGAGGGCGACGTGGACACCTCCCAGGTGATCGCCCGCATCGCCGCCCAGCTGCAAGGCGGCCAAGCGCCGGCAGCCCCGGCCGCGCCCAGCCCGGCCGTGGCCGATTTTCCGGCCGAGGACGCCGCTCCGCCTGTCGCCCCCGCCCCGGCCGCCGAGCCGCCCGCCGCCCCGGCCGCGCCCGAAACGCCGGCCGAGGAGCTGCCGCCCTTCGTGGCCGAGCCGTATCAGCTCACCTCCATCGGCGAGGGGCACCTGGCCGACTTCCTGGAGGAGGCCCGGGAAATCATCGAGCGCTTGAACGCCGCCCTGCTGGAATTGGAAACCGACAAGGACCACGGCGATACCATCAATGACATTTTCCGCTATTTCCACAACTTGAAGGGCAATAGCGGGATTATCGGTCATAAGGAGCTCAACGGCCTGACCCACGAGGCCGAGACCCTGCTCAACCGGGTCCGCAAGGGCGAAATCCAGATTTCCTCGGCCATGGTCGATCTGCTCCTGGCCGTGGTGGACCAGGTGGAAGCCCTGGTCAGCAATATCGATCCGGCTACCAGCGTGGCCACGCCGCTGGACATTCGGCCCCTGGTGGCCCGGCTCAAGCAGGCCACCGAGGAGGGCTGCGTGCCCGAACCGGCCGCGCCGGAGCCTGAACCGACCCCCGCGCCGGAAGCGGCAGCGCCCCCGGAGCCGGAAGCCGCGCCGGCCGAAGCCCCCGCCCCGGCCGCCGAAGACGCCGGCGTGGCCGAAGGCTACGATCCCGAGGACATCACGATCTTCGAGTCCACCATCGATCAGCAGATCGAACACATGGAGATGGCCCTGACGGGCCTGGCCGGCGATCCCAATTCCAAGGATATGATCGACGGCCTGTTTCGGGCCCTGACCACCATTCAGAATTCCTCGGGCTACATGGGCCTCGACGACTTGAAGCTCCAGGCCGAGCGCACGGCGGGGTTGGTGGACCAGGCCCGCAAGTCCGGTATTTCCTTCGATGCCATGCTCGATATTTTGCATCAGGAGTGCGCCATCCTGGTGGACATGATCAAGGCGGCCCTGGAAAAGCTGCACGGCGGGGAGGCGGCGGCTCCGGAAGCTGCGGCGGCCGCTCCGGCGGCGGCCAAGGCCGAAGCGCCGGCCCCCGAAGCCAAGGCGGCGCCCGCGCCGGAACCTGCGCCCGCGCCGAAACCCGCGCCGGCCGCTCCGGCTCCGGCCGCCGCCGCCGCGCCCAAGCCCGCAGCCGCGCCGGCCCCGAAGGCGGCGCCCAAGCCAGCCGCCGCCCCCGAACATCCCGGCGCCGACGGCAAGCCCAAGGTTTCCGCCACCATCCGGGTCGATCATGAGAAGCTCGATCACCTCATGAACCTGATCGGCGAGCTCATCATCAACCGGAACCGGTTCGCCATGCTGGCCCGCTCCCTGGAGGAGGGCAAGAACGACGTGGCCCACATCGGCCAGCAGCTCACCGAAACCACCTACGCCATGGCGCGTATTTCCGACGACTTGCAGGACACCATCATGAAGGTGCGCATGGTGCCGGTGTCCACGGTCTTTTCCCGGTTCCCGCGCCTGGTCCGTGACCTGTCGCGCAAATCCGGCAAGGAGGTCACGCTCATCACCGAAGGCGAGGAAACGGAACTCGACAAGTCGGTGGTGGAGGTGATCGGCGATCCGCTGGTGCACCTCATCCGGAACTCGGTGGACCACGGCATCGAAACCGAGGCCGTGCGGGTGGCCGCCGGCAAGCCGCCGATGGGCCGGGTGTGGCTGCGGGCCTACCATCGGGGCAATTCCGTGGCCATCGAGATCGAGGACGACGGGGCCGGCATCGATCCGGTCAAGATGCGCGAAGTGGCCGTCAAAAAGGGCATGATGACCCAGGAAGAGGCCAAGGCCCTGGACGACCGCGACGCCATCGACATCATCTTTCTGCCGGGATTTTCCTCGGCCGAGAAGATTACCGACATCTCCGGCCGCGGCGTGGGCATGGACGTGGTGCGCACCAACATCAAGAACTTGAAGGGCACGGTCAACGTGGCCAGCGAAGTGGGCAAGGGCACCAAGTTCACCTTGTCGCTGCCGCTGACCCTGGCCATCATCGACGCCCTCATGGTGGTGGTGGCCGGCCAGACCTACGCCCTGCCGCTCGATTCCGTGTCCGAGACCACCAAGATCGAAGTCAGCCGCATGACCGAGGTCAACAAGCGCAAGGCCGTGACCTTGCGCGGCGAGGTCCTGGGCATCGTGGAACTGTCCGAAACCCTCGGCCTGCCCAAGAGCGACAACGGCGAGGAGATCGTGCCGGTGGTCATCCTGCAGGATAACGACCGACGGCTGGGGCTGATCGTGGATCGGCTTCTCGAACGCCAGGAGATCGTCATCAAGCCGTTGGGGACGTATCTTTCGGAATTCGATATGCGGGGCATCTCCGGCGCCACCATCATGGGCGACGGTTCGGTGGTGCTCATTCTCGATCCTCACGAAGTGTATCTCATGTCCACGCCCGGCGGCCGCTCCAAGTAGCCGACGGGAAGCGGACGCCAGGCGGCAACGGGAGGCGGCGTCCCCGGCGACGGCAGGGGGTTCTGTCCGCCGTCCCGGCACTGTGGTTTGCGCGGCTTATGACGAACCTGATCGACCTGACGTTTCACGAACTCGAAAGCCTGATCGTGACGCTTGGCGAACCGCCCTACCGGGCGCGCCAGATTTGGCAGTGGCTGTGGCAGAAGGGCTGCCGCGACTTCGCCGCCATGTCCGACGTGTCCAAGGCCCTGCGCGAGCGGCTGGCCGCCGTGGCGACCATCGCCTGGCCCTCGGTGGTCCGGGTCCGGGAGAGCGCCGACGGCACCGTCAAGTTCCTGCTCGGCCTGGCTGACGGCGAAACCGTCGAGTGCGTGCTCATCCCGGAGAAGGATCACTACACCGGCTGCCTCTCGACCCAGGTGGGTTGCGCCATGGCCTGCGCCTTTTGCGCCACCGGCCGGATGGGCTTCCACCGCAACATGACCGCCGGCGAGATGCTGGGCCAGGTGCTGGTGGCCCGGCAGTACCTGTTGGACCGGGGCGAGTCGCTGCTGCTGCGCAACCTGGTCTTCATGGGCATGGGCGAACCGCTGCTCAATTACGATAATCTGCTGTCCGCCCTGGAGGCGCTGCATCATCCCCAGGGGCTGGATTTTTCCGGCCGGCGCATCACCGTGTCCACGGCCGGGGTGGCCAACCATCTGCTGGACCTGGGCCGGACGGGCCTGGCCTCGCTGGCCGTGTCCCTGCACGCCCCGACCCAGGGACTCCGGGCACGGCTCATGCCCGGAGCGGCTCGGCTGGCCCTGCCGGAGCTGATGGCCCTGCTCGGGCAGTATCCGCTGAAGCCCCGGGAGCGGCTGACCTTCGAGTACCTGCTCCTCGATGGGGTGAACGATTCCCCGGACGAGGCCCGGGCCTTGGTGAGGCTGCTGGCGCCGCTCAAGGCCAAGGTCAATCTTATCGCCTACAACGCCACGCCGGGGCTGCCGTTTCGGCCGCCGGCCCCGGAGCGGGTGGCGGCCTTTCAGGCCTTGCTCAAGGCCAAGGGCCTGACCGCCACCTTGCGCAAGAGCAAGGGTGCCGACATCGCGGCCGCTTGCGGCCAGCTTCGGGCCGAGACTCGGGAGGCCGGCGCCTCGTGAAAACGGCCCCCCCATTCGCCTCTTGTCACCGGTTCGCCATTTGGATAAATTACCTCTCTTTTTCCACGATCGGAAAACGGCGGCCGGCGCCGTCTTCCGATGATCAACCGGCCGGGGGAGCGTTATGAAACGACCCGATTTTGCCAAGGGCGGCGGCTTGGTCCCTGCTATCGCCCAGGAAGCGTGTTCCGGCGAGGTGCTCATGCTCGCCTACATGAACGAGGAAGCCTACGACAAGACCCTTGCCACCGGCGAGGTCCATTACTATAGCCGCAGCCGCCAGGAGATCTGGCATAAGGGCGCCACGTCCGGCCATGTGCAGAAAGTCGTTGCCGTGCGCATCGACTGCGACGCCGACACCGTCCTCGTGCTGGTGGAGCAGGTCGGCGGCGCCGCCTGCCATGAAGGGTACAAGTCCTGCTTTTATACCGAGATAACCAGCAGTGGCGAACGCATCTGTTCGCCCAGGGTCTTCGATCCCAAGGAGGTTTACAAATAAATGGCCGGTGAAAAAATCCTCAAACTTGGCATTCCCAAAGGCTCCTTGCAGGACGCCACCATTGCCCTTTTCGAGAAATCCGGATGGAAGATCCTCATCCATCATCGCAATTATTTCCCGGAGATCAATGACCCCGAGCTGACTTGCGCCATGTGCCGCGCCCAGGAAATGTCCCGCTACGTCGAGTCCGGCGTGCTGGACTGCGGCCTGACCGGCAAGGACTGGATCCTGGAGAACGAGTCCGACGTGGTGGTCGTGTCCGACCTGGTCTACTCCAAGGTGAGCAATCGGCCGGCCCGCTGGGTCCTGGCCGTGGCGGCCGATGCGCCCTACAAGCGCCCCGAGGACCTGGCCGGCAAGAAGATCGCCACCGAGCTGGTCCATTTCTCCAAGAAGTACTTCGAGTCGGCCGGCGTGCCCGTGGATGTGGAGTTCTCCTGGGGCGCCACCGAGGCCAAGGTGGTCGAGGGCCTGGCCGACGCCATCGTCGAGGTGACCGAGACCGGCACCACCATCAAGGCCCACGGCCTGCGCATCATCGCCGAGCTGCTCCAGACCAATACCCAGCTCATCGCCAACAAGAAGGCCTGGGAAGACCCGTTCAAGCGCCGCAAGATTCAGGTGCTCGACATGCTCTTGCAGGGAGCCCTGCGGGCCGAAGGCCTGGTCGGCCTCAAGATGAACGTGCCGGAAGAGAAGATGCCCGACATCATGGAACTCCTGCCGAGCCTGACCTCGCCGACCGTCGCCAACCTCTACAACAAGGATTGGCTGTCCGTGGAAATCGTGGTGGCGGCCGATACGGTGCGCGACCTCATCCCCAAACTTCACGACCTCGGCGCCGAGGGCATCATCGAATACCCCCTCAACAAAGTCATCTAACGCCCATTTCCCTGAATTCCTGACGGCCGGAGGCAGAAGCCTCCGGCCGTTTTTTTATGCCTCCGGCGGCCAGGTCGCTTTGTCGCCTGCGGCAGAGAAGATGCCTCCGGCGGCCGGGGGCATGATGCCCCCGGACCCCTCGATGCGCGGGCGCCCCGGCGGCAAGCGTCTTCGGTTGCCGCCGGGGCGCCCGCGAAGGGTGCGTCAAAACGGGACAGGGGGTCTGGGGGGAATGATTCCCCCCAGTAGGTCCAGGGCGGCGCCCTGGCGGTGAGAGTCCGGGAGAGGCAGCGCCTCTCCCGGCCGCCGGAGGCATCTTTCTCTTCTACGCCGGCAGGGCCGGCTGGCCGGTCTGGCCGCCTTCGGCCTCCAGGCGTGCGATCAGCTCCTTGAGGGCGACGGCCTGGGTGCTCAGGTCCAGGACGGCCCGGGAGGCCTCGTCCATGGCGTTGGCGGTTTCGCTGGAGACCACGTTGATCTCGTCGATATTGCGGTTGATTTCCTCGGTGGCAGAGGACTGCTGTTCGGCCGCCGTGGCGATGGCGTGGACCTGGTCCGCGACATGGCCGAAGGAATCGAGGATCTGGCCGAGCCCGTGGGAGGCCTGGTCGGTCTCGGTCAGGGATTGGGTGACGATGCCCATGGAGGCGTCCATGCCTTTCAGGGTGCCGCTCACGCCGCTGCGGATGCCGGACACGGCCGTGGCGACCTCCTTGGTGGCGACCATGGTCTTTTCGGCGAGTTTTCTGACCTCGTCGGCCACGACGGCGAAGCCGCGTCCGGCCTCGCCGGCCCGGGCCGCCTCGATGGCGGCGTTTAAGGCCAGGAGGTTGGTCTGGTCGGCGATGTCCTCGATGGTCTGGGCGATGGAGCCGATGCCGTCGGCCTTGCGGCTCAAGTCGGACACCGAGGCGTAGACCTGCTTGAAGCCGTCGTCGATGTTGTTGACGTCGGTCTTGACGGCGTCCATTTGCCGGCTGCCTTCTTCGGCGGCGGTCCTGGAATCCTGGGTGAGCCGGGAGGTGGTCTCGGCGTTTCGGGCGATTTCCAGGACCGAAGCGGTCATTTCCTCCACCGCCGAGGCCGTTTCACTGATGTGTTTGGACTGCTGGGACGCGCCCTTGCTCGATTCCTCGATCTGGGCCGAGAGTTCCGTCGAGGCCGTGGAGATGATTTCCACCACGCCCTTGAGGCGGTTCGCCGCCTGCAACAGGCCTTCGGACTTGGCCGTTTCGGCCCGGCGCATCGCCTCCTCGGCCTGCTGCTTGGCCTCTTCGGCGAGTTGGGCCTTGTGTTCCACATCGGCGCGCTTGGCTTCGATCTCCCGCATGTTTTCGTCCAGGGTCGCCGAGGTCTGGTTCAGGGCCTCGAACACCTGGCCGATTTCGTCATGCCCGCGCACGGTGAGGCGGGAGGCGTAATCGCCCCGGCCGATGCCGCGCAGATGGCTGATGATGGTGGTCAGGGGCTTGAAGACCTGGCCGTTCATGAAAAAGGAGATGGCGGCGCCGATGAGGAGCAACATGGCGACGAGGGCCAGCACGGATTTCCAGATAAGGCTTTGGAGCGGTCCGACGATTTCCGCGTACTCGACGAAGGTCATGAATTTCCAGTTGAGCTGGGGCACGGTCTGGCACAGGGCCAGGTAGCGCGTGCCGTGCATGGTGACGACCGTATGGGGCGCCGTGCTGTCGAAGACTTTCAGCATGGCCGGGATGCCCAGTTTGTGGATGTCCTTGAAGTTCTGTTCCGCGTTTTTGGGATTGGAAATGATGATCCCGTCGCCCTGGGCGAAGACCACGTAGCCGGTCTTGCCGATGGTGATGCCCTTGACGATGTTGGTGAGCACGCGAAGCGAAATGTCCTCGCCCACGACGCCGATGCGCCGGCCTTGTCGGGTCACCGCCCGGGCCACGCTCACCACGGCTTCGCCGGTGGTGGACATGTAGGCCTTGGAAATCATTGCCGTGTCCGGGCTGGCCATGGCTTCCCGATACCAGGGTCGGGGGCGCGGATCGTAGCCTGCGGGCATGGTTTCCTGACCGCTGGACAAAAAGCCGCCGTCCTCGGAACCGAAATAGACTTCCACATAGGCCGGGTGGCTGTCCTGCATGCGCGTCAATTGGGCCGTCAACTCCCGGCCCGTGGCGTCATCGGCGCGAACGGCGATCTGTTTTTTTTCGGTCGTGGCGACATAGGACGTGATGGTTTTGTCCACCCGGCCGAGGAGCGGCTCGTGCGCCAGCAGGTCGGCATTGTATTTGGCCTCGTCCATGAAAAGGTTCATGGCGTTTTGCAGCTGAAGAATTTCCCGGCGGATGGCCGTTGCGCGTTGATCGATTGTCGAGGTACAAATGCTATTGAAGATACCATAGAATACAAGAGCAAGGGGGACGGAGATGACCAGGGTCAATCCAAGCATGATTCTGAAGCGGATTGATTGCATGGGCGGGTTCCTCCAAAGGTATTCTTGAAGATGAATAGATAAAAATAAATTTATAAAAAATGACGATACGCTCCACCGTTCCGAAAGATGGAAACAGCCTCTCCGGAGTACAAGAACAAAAAACTGGTTTTTAGAATGGTCGATTCGTTTTTTCTATGGTAAACGATGAAAATGAGCAATCACTTAAGAGCGTCTATATGAAAAATCGATATAATCTTGGCAGAACTCTAGGCCGCTGTCCGGACGACACACCGGCAGTCGGCAGGCACTCTGCAGGCGAAGATAGGCGGGAAAGAGCAGGGGGCTAGACGGCGATGCGACGCACGGTCCAGGTCGTCGGGCCGGTGTCGACCAGGGCCAGGGAGCCGCCGGGCCGGAGGCTGCCCGGATTGATCAGGCGCGTCGCGCCGATGGTCGTGTCCTCGAAGGCGTGGGAATGGCCGAAAAAGAGGATGTCCGCCCGGTCGCTTAGGGCTTCGGCCAGGCGGTGGGACAGGCCCGGACGCGGTCCCCAGCCGTGGACGACCACCACCCGGCGGCCGTCGATGGCGCGCTCGAGGATGGCGGGCAGGCTGGTCGCCAGGTCGTAGGTGTCGCTGTTGCCGGCCACGGCCTCGAAGCCCGGATGCTGGACCAGATATGACCAGACGGTCACGCTCGTGCTGTCGCCGCAATGGAACAGCCGGTCGGCCGGGGCCAGGTAGGTGGCGTAGACGGCCTCGAACCAGGCGTCCGGAGTCGTCAGATGGGTGTCGGCAATGATGGCCAGGCGCACGGCTATTTCTCGGGGGCACAACCGTTTTTGCGACGCCACCAGTCGCGATCCGGACCCAGAAACCACCAGGCGGCATGATCGGTGGTGGTGATGGAGGCGGCCAGGTTGCGGCCGGAGGCGGTGCGCAGCCGGGAGACGGCCGCCTCGATCCAGGCCGCGGCGTAGCGGTTGCCCTGGTCCAGGATTTCCTTGAGATTGGCGATGAGGTCGAGCTGGTCCGCGTCATGGGCCAAGCCGGCTTCCGGGGTGTCGCCCCGCGCCAGCTCGTCGTGCAGCGGCATGACCGTTTCCGCCAGGCCGGTGCCGGCCAGGGCGTCGGCCAGGGCGCGGCTGTCGTCGGCCGTGTTGTAGAGCTTGTTGACGTAGTTCAAATCGCCGGTGCGGGCCTCGGGCAGATCGTGAAACAGACACAGGGCCATGGTCCGGTAGGGATCGGCCCCGGCCTCCACCGCCAGCATGAAGCCGATGACCGCCGTGCGAAAGCTGTGCTCGGCCACGTTCTCCGCGCCGCTGCCCAAAAACTGGTAGCCGGAGCGCGGCGTCTTGCGCAACATGCCGGCCTCGAAGCACAAATCCGCCAGCCGGGTCCATCGGTCCCGCTCGCCCATGTCCACTGTTCGCATTGCATCGTCTGCCATAGCGCCTGCGCTTTGCCTTCGGCGACCAGGGCGCTGCCCTGGACCTGCTGGGGGGAATCATTCCCCCCAGGCCCCCTGTCCAGGGAGACGTCGCATACGCATGACGCCGGCCCAGGTGCGGGGACTCAATGATACCCTTGCGGCCAAGGGGTCCGGGGGAATGATTCCCCCGGCCGCCGGAGGCATCTTCGTCGTTTCTTCCTACGTCCGGTAATCCGCGTTGATTTTCACGTAGTCGTAGGTGAGGTCCGAGGCCAGGAGCAGGTAGCGGCCGGGTCCGTTGCCGAGCTCGATGTCCACGGCGATTTCGCTGCGGCGCATGTGCGGGGCCAGGAGCGCGTCCAGGTCGCCGGCCTCGGGGAGGCCTTTGGTGAAGACCGGCACGCCGCCGATGCGGACCGACACGGCGTTGGGGTCGAAAGTGGCGCCACTGCGGCCCAGGGCGGCCACGATGCGGCCCCAGTTGGCGTCGCGGCCGAAAAAGGCCGTCTTGACCAGGGGCGAGTTGCCGACGGCCCGGGCGGCCAGTTCGGCCTCGGCATGGGAGGTCGCGCCCTGGACCTTGATGCGCAGCACCTTGGTGCCGCCCTCGGCGTCCTGGATGAGCATGGCGGCCAGGGCCTGGCAGACCTCGACCATGACGCCGAGCAGGCTTTGCCGGCCTTCGGCCGAGTCGATGGCCACGGATGAGGCGCCGTTGGCCAGGGCGAGCAGGCAGTCGTTGGTGGAGGTGTCGCCGTCCACGGTGATGCTGTTGAAGCTGCGGTCGGCGGCGGCGGCCACGGCCTCCTGCCACCACAGCGAGCCCACCTTGGCGTCGCACAGCAGCACGGACAGCATGGTGCCCATGTTGGGGGCGATCATGCCGGCGCCCTTGGCCATGCCGAGCACCCGGACCTCGCCGGCGTCGGTGGCGAGGGTGCGCCAGGCGATTTTCGGGAAGGTGTCCGTGGTGGTGATGGCCTTGGCGGCGGCCACGGGCGAGGTCTTGCCGAGGCTGGCAGCCAGCAGGGGCACGGCCTTTTCCCATTTGTCCATCTTGAGGCGGGCGCCCACCACACCGGTGGAGGCCGGCAGGATTTCCTCGGGGGGGATGCCCACGGCCCCGCCGACCATGGCCAGGGTGGCGCGGCAGTCGTCGATGCCGGGCTGGCCGGTGCAGGCGTTGGCCTGGCCGGCGTTGATGAGGACGGCCCGGGCGTGGCCGCCGGAGGCGGCGAGCTGGTGTTTCGCCACCTGGACCGGCGCGGCCTGGAAGAGATTCTTCGTGAAGACCCCGGCGGCGACGGCCGTGGTGTCGCTGAGGCACAGCGCCAGGTCGTCCCGGCCGGTGTACTTGAAGCCGGCGGCGGCGGTGGCGAAGGAAAAGCCCTTGGGCAGGGGGATGACAGAGGCGTTCATTGTAACTCCTTGGCGATGGCTGCGACACAGCATCTGTCGGCCGGCGGCGCGCGGTGCCGGCCGTCCCGGCGTCTGCGGCCGGAGCCGGAGCGCGGGGAGCCATTTTGTATACCAAAGCCGCAAGACAGGCCAGCGCCAGCCTTGACAGTTGGGCCGGCCTTTGCCAAGCCCCAACCATGCGACGATGCGCGTGCCTTATGGCGATGGTCCTGGTCTGCGTCTGGGGACGGCCGGCAGTGGCGGCCAGTCTCGACGACCAGGTTTTTTACGCCGTGGAGTCCATGTCCCGGGGGCGCTACGTCCAGGCCGCCCAGGCCCTGGCCGCCGTGCTGGCCCAGGACCCGGACAATGCCTACGCGGCCACCCGGTTGGGGCTGGCCGACGCCACTCTCGGCCGCCACGACGAGGCTCGGCAGGTGCTGGGCAAGGCCCTGGCCGCCAATCCCGCCAATCTGTCGGCCCTGTGGATTTTGGGCTGCCTGGATCTGCTGGACGGGCATCCCGACCAGGCGACGGCGCGGTTTACGGCCATGCGCCAGGCCGATCCCGGCAATGCCGAGGGCGCCCTTGGCATTGCGCTGGTCGCGGCCATGGCCGGCCGGCAGCAAGAGGCGGTCAAGGCGCTGGCCGAGGTTCAGGCCGCCGACAGCCATCAAGCGCAGACCCGCTATTGTACGGGCTTGGCCTATTGGCTCATCGGCGCACCGGTCAATGCCCGTCTGGAGCTGGAGGCGGCCCTGGAGCTGGCCCCTCGGTTCGGTCAGGCACTGACGCTGCTCGGTTTGGTTTACCGGAGCCAGGGGAAGGCCGGCCTGGCCCAGAGCGCCTGGGAGCAGGCCCTGGCCATCAACGACAAGGACGCGCGGGCCCGGTATTTTTTGTCGCGGCTGGCCCAGGACGAGGGCCTTGAGGCCTTGCTCAACGATCGGCCCGACGATGCCAGGCGGGCCTACCAGCGGGCCCTGGCGGTGGATCGCGGCAACGAGGCGGCGGCCGGCGCCCTGGCCGGCCTGACCAAGGCCGGCGGCTCCTGAGCCGAGGTCCCGACGCGGTTGACGGTGGGCGTCAATTTCTCCAAGGTGCATAAAAACGCGACGATGCCATCCGGTTTCGTCGGAGGTGCCACGATGGCCATGATCCGTTCCGTTGTGCTGGCCCTGACCGTGCTCCTGCCTTGCGCCCTCGGCATGGTCGGGACCGCCCTGGCCGGTTCCTGCGACATCTGCGACTGCAACGATCAGCGTTCCCTGTGCCGCATGCAGTGCCAGCAGAGGTCCTCGGATTATTCCGCCCGGCTCACCTGTGAGACGACCTGCGCCAAAACGTACGCATCCTGCGTGGATACGGCCTATAAAACCAGTCAGAGCCTGAGCCAGTCGGCCCAGCAGGCCAATTCCACGTCAACGACAACCACTGCGACCGGGAGTACCGCCAGCGGCAGTTGATGCGGGCATCCCGGCGTATGAGGGGCTCCCATGCGTCTGATTCTGATGCTGTTTCTTGCTCTTTTCGTTGTACTGCCGGCGTCGGTCGCGACGCCGCAGGTCTTCGGCCCGAAAAGTTACGCCGATTGCATCATGCGTTACGCCAAAAAGGCCCAGTCCCGGGATGCGGGCATGCTCATGCGGCGCGCCTGCAAATGCCGTTTCCAGGAGCCGACGAGCCCCGAGTGCGCCAACTATTCCCAGGCGGCCCTGGACTGCATGGTGGACAATTTGCGTCCGGTGGAGAAGGACGACGCGGCTTGGGGTGTGGAACGGGCCTGCCGCATGAAGCACCCGAAAAAATAACCGCCGGCCGTGGGGCCGTCTCAGCGTCGGGGCAGGTTGGCCAGCAGGCCGTTGGCCGCCTGGACGACGTTGCGGCGCAGGCCTTGGTCGTTGTTGAGCACCTCGGCCACCAGTGAGGCGGCCGGCTCGGGAATGCCCGTGACCTGGCGGACGCCCAGGTCGGCGTCCACGGCTCGTCCCTTGGTGATGCGGACGTGGGGCGCCACTTCGAAACGGACGTGGAAGGGTTGGCCTTGGGCCAGGAGCCGGCAGTGGACGGTCTGGGGCGGCAGTTGCAGTTCGCCGCCGGCGCGCGCTTGGCGCAACAGCTGGGACCGCTGGTAGTGGATGTCGGCAGAGCAGGCCAGATCGGACAGCAGGCCGTAGGAGGCCTTTTCCAGATCGGCCCGCTGGGATGGGGCCAGCCGAAAGCCGGTGTGGCAGGTGACGGCCTCCTGCCGGGAATCGGCAAAGGCTTGGCTGCAGGTATCGCCTTCCAGTCGGACCTGGGCCGGAGCGATCCGGGCCAGGCCGAGCAGTAGGATCAGGCTGGCGCCGAGGCAAAACAGGCGGGGCATGGCATTCTCCCGATTGGCGTCGCCATGGGCGACGTTTTTCGCCCCTTACGCCACAGCGCCGGTGGGCACAAGCCGACGTCCGTGGGGTCAGCCCTTTTGCCGGGCCCGTTTGGCCGCTTCCCAGACGAGCGTGCCCACCGTGCGGCCCAGGGCGGCCTGCCGGGTGCGCAGGAGGGCTTCGGCGGCTTGGCTGTTGCCCTGGGACGACAGCAGGGCGGCCGATTCCAGGTCGCGGAGATGCCGGGCACATTCCGACACCAGGGCGGACAGATCGATGGTTTCGATTTCCGGGGGCACCCGGACGGAACGGACTTTTTTCGCCATGCCGGCCTCCTGTGTGGACATTTCGTAATACAGAGCGGCGGCGTCTTGTCAACGGGGGGACGTCTCTCCCCCTTGAGGGAACGGGCAAGCTCGGGTAGCGTCCCGAGCCGGACCGGGCGCCGCCCGGGGCCGGAGCAAGGGGGATGGCATGCCACTGACTCGTGGGGATAAGATCATCATCGGCAGCGCCGTAGCGCTGGCCGCCGCCGTCGTGCTGGGCCTGGCGGCGTTGAAGAAACCCTTTCTCTTTTCGCACGAGACCGCGCCGCAGCCGGTGGCCATCGAGCCCGCTCCCGCCGCCATGCAGCCCGGACCGCCGCCGTCCGCCAAGCCCGTGACCTCGCCGGTGGAAACGCCGGCCACCGCTGCGCCGACGGCCGCGCCCGCGTCGGCTCCGGCGACCCCGCCGGCTCCGGCCGGCCCGACGACCACGCCGATGGCCGGCCCGCCGCCGGCCCCCGCGCCCGGGCCGGCGGCCGCCAAGCCCGCCGGCGACGAGACCCTGGACAAGATGTTCGCCGAGATCACCAAGAGCGATGCCGGGCCGGGCAAGGCGGCCGAGCCCAAGCCGGCCGGTCCGGAGCAGGACACGGTCGCGACGTCGCCCGGTTCCGTGCCGGTGGTCGTGGCCAAGGACGTGGAGCCGGCCCCGGCCGAGGCCACGGCGGAGAAAGCGGCTCCGGCGGCTGCGTCCGCCAAGGCCAAGAAGGCCGCCAAGGCGGAGAAAGCGACCAAACCGACCAAAGGGGCCAAAGCGGGCAAGGGGAAGGCCGCGACGCCGGCTCCGGCCCCGAAGGCCGCCAAGGCGGAGAAACCGGCCAAACCGGCTCCGGCCGACGCGGCCGTGGCCGGCCATGTCATCCGGCTCGTGGCCGAGCAGAAAAGCGGCGAATACGTGCTGACCGTCCAGACCAGCCAGCCGCCGGCCCATTTCCAGAAGATGTTCATCGCCGATCCGCCGCGCATGGTCCTGGATCTGTCCGGCAACTGGACCTATTCCGGCCCGTTGTCCCAGGCGACGGGCGAACGGTTCGTCCGCCAGATCCGGGTGGGGAAGCACAAGGAAATGTTCCGGGTCGTGCTGGACCTGGGGCCGGACGCGCTCTCCCAATTGCGCGGAACGCCCACGGCCGAACGCGTGCCTGGAGGCGTGGTCCTGAAAATCCCCAAATGAGCCGCCGGACGTGCCGCGGCCCCGGGCGCCTCGACCGTCGTTTCTGCGGATGCGGCGGCGCGTTGCCTTGGCGATGGGGCCTCATTTGTACTTTTTCGCCAACCCGGCTATGGGATTGGCACATGCCATGCATACGGAATCGGCAGCCGACGGTCGGCAACGGCGCCTCATGCCGAACCGCAAGAGGTTTTCCCCTTTCCGCGTGCAGGGGATGATCGTCTCGGACGCCCCGGGCGGATATGCCGTACCGGCTTTTCCGCCGCCGTCGTGCTTCGCCCGTGGCGGGACGCCAGGCCGTCGCCATGGCCCTTTGGTCGGCATGGCGCGCCCCCCTGTCCCTTCAACCCGATCGCAACGAACGGAGGTCACCTTGCAACGCTTCGCCGTTTTCGCCCTGGCCGGCTGGTGCGCTCTGGCGCCGGTCCACAGCGCCCAGGCGCAGACGTTAAAGGAACATCCCCTGGCGGACGCGTCGGCCAATACCGCCAAGACGGCCCCTGCGCAGCAACCGGGCGCGGCCGTGCAGCCAGCGCCCCAGCCGGCGCCGGCGGTCCAACCGGCTCAACCGGCCGCCCAACCGGCTGCCCAACCGGCCCGAGCGGCCACGCCCGCCGCTCAACCCATCGCCCAACCGGCCGCCCAGCCTGCCGGTCAACCCGCCGGTCAACCGGCCGGTCAACCCGCGCCGGGGCAGCCCGCGTCGGCCGGCAGCACGCCGATCAACGGTTCCACCAACGTGTCGCCGCCGCCCCCGCCGCCGCCGGCCAAGCCCGCCGACACCTACAACCGGAACGAGATCAACACCGAGGTCATGGGCTTTTTCGAAAGCGGCTCCCGGGGATTGGCCCAGATCGTGGCCAAGGCCTTCCGCGAGCAGGGACAGCCCAACGGCTTCATCAAGGGCGGCGAAGGCGGCGGCGCCTTGTTCCTCGGCTTCCGCTACGGTTCCGGCGTGCTGTACCTCAAGGGACATCCGCCGATGAAGGTCTTCTGGCAGAGCCCGTCCCTGGGACTCGACCTGGGGGTCAATGTCGTCAAGGTCTTCACCCTGGTCTACAACATGCACGACCCGGAGCAGATCTTCCAGCGCTTCCCGGGCGTCAACGGCAGCGTCTACCTTATCGGCGGCTTCGGCATGAACTACCAGCGCAGCGGTCCGGTCACCCTGGCGCCGATTCGTTTCGGCGTGGGCCTGCGCCTGGGCGCCAGCGTCGCCTACCAGCACTATACCCGCACCCAGACGATCAATCCCTTCTAAACGCCAGCGGACCGGACGGCCACGGTCGTCCGGTCCTGCTCCGATATACCCGACCGGGCGGCGCCGTTGGAATGGTGCCGCCCGGTCGCGTCTTTTTCGAGGACGCAGTTCGGTGGTCGCGGGAGCGCTATTCGGGCAGGGCGGCCATGGCGGCGATGGCCAGGGCCAGGAAGGTGTCGAGCGGCACCCCGGCCTTTTCGCATTCCAGGATGTTGGCCCGGCAGACGTTGGCGGCGAAGGCCTTGTCCTTCATCTTCTTTTTGACGCTTTTCGGGCTCATGCCCTGCATGCCGTCGGGGCGGACCAGGGCGTTGGCGCTGATGATGCCGGTGACGGTTTCGGCGGCCCGCAAGGCGAAATCCAGCACCGTGGTCGGGGCGACGCCGGTGCCGGCGTCGTTGTGGGCGGCGATGGCGGTGATCCCCTCGGGCGGCAGGGCGTCGCCCAGGAGCTCCCGGGCGAGCAGGCCGTGGCGCTCGGGCGTGGCCTTGGTCTGCGGGAAATCCAAGTCGTGCAGCAGGCCGATCAGGCCCCATAGGGTGACGTTCTGGCCGAGATGGTCGGCCAGGGCGCGCATCACGGCCTCGGAGGCCAGACAGTGGGCGCGCAGATGCGGATCGGGCGATTGGGCGTCGAGCAGGGCCAGGGCGGCGGTACGGTCGATCATGTGTGTTCTCCGGATGGTGGGTCTGCGGTTCGGCCCAGGGCGTCGTAGTCGGTCTGGATGTCCTTGAGCACCCGGCCGGCGAAGGCCAGGGCCACGCGCTTGGCGTCCTCAAGGGAAGAGATCTTGTCCTTGAGGGCGCGTTTGCCCACATGGACCTTCCAGCCGGGCGTGCCCAGCCGTTCGTGGGTTACGGCCACGATCAGGGCGCGGCCCAGGTTGATGCAATAGGTGGTGTCGTCGAGTTGTGTCCAGGTGGCGGTCATGACGCCTCCAGGGGAATCGGGTGGAATGTCCTCCCCATACCATGGCGGCCGTCCGGGGGCAAAGGCCGCGTGGCCGTCCTAGGCCGGCTGTTTGGGGAAACGCAGGGTGAAGACCGCGCCGCCGTCGTTTTGGGCCGTGATGTCGCCGCGCAGCTGCCGGGCCAGATTGCACACGAGCTGCATGCCGAGCGAGCTGGTCCGGGTGATGTCCAGGCCCTCGGGCAGCCCGGGCCCGTCGTCGCGGATCTCGACCGTGATCATGTCCCCGTCTTCCTTGACCGTGATGGTGAGCACGCCGGCATCGCGGCCGGCAAAGCCGTGTTTGTAGGCATTGGTCAACAGCTCGTTGATGATCAGCCCCGACGGCACGGCCTGCTCGATGGGCACCCGCACGTCTTCGAGATGCAGGTTGTGGACGATGCGCGGATGTTCGGCATCCGCCTCCCCGAACAGGCGGGGTAGCAGATCGCGGACGTATTCGCCGAGGCAGACCCGGGACAGGTTGGGGGAACGGTAGAGCTTTTCGTGGACCAGGGCCATGGAGGCGATGCGGTTGCGGCTGACGCGGAAGGCCTCCAGGGCCTTGGGGTCCTCCACCTGCTCCTCCTGGAGGTAGAGCAGGCCGGAAATGATTTGCAGATTGTTTTTGACGCGGTGGTGGATTTCCTTGAGCAGCACTTCCTTGTCGCGCAGGGATTCCAGGATGGCTTGTTGGGCCTGGACGGCCTCGGTGACGTCCTTGCTCACGCCGCGATAGCCGCGATAGGCCCCGGTTTCGTCATGCCGGGGCACGCCGTTGGCCCGCTGGCAGTGCTTTTTCCCGTCCTTGGCCACGAACCAGTATTCCAGGTCCTTGAGGGGCTGGCGGCGGGCCTTGACGGCGTCGAAGACGGCGCGGGTCCGGTTCGCCTCTTCCGGCTCCATGAAGTCGTAGGGCGTCTTGCCGCACAGTTCTTCCGGCTCGTAGCCCAGGGTCTTCTGCACCTGTTCGCTGGCGTGGCTGAAGCGGTCCTCCTCGTCGATCTCCCAGATCCAGTCGGCCATGGTGGCGGTGATTTGCGCCATGCGCTCCTGGCTTTGGCGCAGGGCGGCCAGGGCCCGTTCCCGGGCGTTGTCGTGGGCGGTCAGCAGCTTGGCCGTGGCGTCGAGGGTCTTGGCCACCTTGCCGATGCCGCTGTCGCCGTAGGGCACGTCGGTGCGGGCGGTCAGGTCGCCCTGGCCGATGCGGTCCGCCGTCTCCGCGATGCGGTCCAGACGGCGGGCGATGATGGCCCCGCCCACGAACCAGGCGACCCATACGGCCAGGCCGGCCACGCCGACGAGGAGCAGCAGGTTTTGGATCAGGGCCCGGCGGGCCGGTAGCAGCACGGCCGATTCCGGCAATCCCACCACGAAGATCATGTAGGGCGGCTGTTGCGGCGAGAGGCGGACCTTGGACCAGGCGTAGTAGCGGCTGTGTCCGTCGGCGCCCCGGACCGGCATCAGGCCGGTGTCGCCGCCCTGGCTGATGATTTGCCAGATTTCCCGTCGGACGGGCTGACCGGGGGGATTGCTCGCGCTTTTGGGCCGGAAATGCAGGCGGGTGCCGCGATGGTCCATGATGCTGAGCACCGATCCGGCGGGCAGATTGAGCTGGTCGAACATGGCGTCGTACACGGAGAGCTTGACCGAGGCCAACAGCTCCCCGGCAATGGCGCCGGCGTCGTCGTGGAAGGGAAAGGCGAATGGAAAGGTGGGCTCGAAGGCCATGCGGCTCACGATATATTCGCCGGCCGAGAAGGTGCTGGTGGCCAGAGCCTCGTGGACATGCTTGCGGTCGGAGAGGTTCGTGCGGGTGAACGGCAGCCCGGAGGCAACGATGCTGCCGTCCTTATCGATCGCCAAGATGTTGAGATACATCGGATTTTGTTTGAGCAGCGAGGTGAACAACGAGGTGCAGGCGACGATATCCAGGTGTCGCACCTGGGGCATGAGGGCCAGGGCGGAGAGGAGCAGCCGGGAGCTGTCCGCGATGCGGACCTGGACTTGGGCCATGGAGCTCGCGGACCGGAGGGCTTCCTGGGTGGCGTCCTCGACGAGATGGTGGCGTCGGGCGACACCGTCGTAGACCTGCAGGGCCAGGGAAGGCAGCACCGCGAGCAGGGTCAAGAGCAACAACCCGCCGCGGATCGTCAGGGTCCAGCGAGGTACCCCAGGGTGTCCGTCGGTTTCGGTCTTGCCCGTGTCCGTGGGCATGTGCGCGCCTCCTCCTGGCTGCCGGTTATCGTCTATTTTCGTCGTGTAGCCTGTCTTGCCGGAGGTTGTCCATGCGTCACCCCGCGGGCGTGGCGTCGCGGCGCCGCAGGAGTTTTTCCAACACTTCGACGAAGCGGGATTTTTGGATGGGTTTGGTGAGCAGGGCGTCGCAGCCGGCCTCGAACACCCGGCCGCTTTCCTCCCGGAAGGCATAGGCCGTGACCACCAGGATGGGGGTGGGGTCGCGGTGGGCGGCGGCCTCGCGCTGGCGGATCTCTCGGATGGCGGTCAGGCCGTCGATGCCCGGTAGCTGGATGTCCATGATGATGGCGTCGAAGACGTGCGCGTCGAACAGGTCCAGGGCTTCCTCGCCCGTGGTGGCGAAGGAGAGGGCCAGGGGCAGATGCTCCAGGAAGAGCTGGTAGAGGAGCCGGTTGGGTTCGCTGTCCTCCACGATGAGGACGGTTTTGTGGTTGGCGAGGGCCTCCTGCGGCGGGGCCTTGGGCCACAGGGCCGGGATGGTGTTCGGGGCGTAGCCCTGGCGCACCCGGCGGTCCGCCGGCACGGCGCAGAAAAAGGTGCTGCCCCGGCCGGGCTGGCTTTCCACCCAGAGCCGGCCGCCCATGCCTTCGGCCAGCATGGCGCTGATGGACAGCCCCAGCCCCGAGCCGCCGTAGGCCCGGGTGGTGGAGGAATCGGCCTGGGTGAAGGGCTCGAAAATGGCCTGCTGCTTGTCCGGGGCGATGCCGATGCCGGTGTCGGCCACGCTGAACAGGAGTTCGTCGCGGTCGGACAGGCCGACCATGCGGGAGAGCTCCGCCCGGATCTCCCCCTCTTCGGTGAACTTGATGGCGTTGTTGATGAGGTTGACCAGAATCTGGCGCAGCCGGTCCGGGTCGCCGTGGGCCTCGGGCGGCACGTGCTCGGCCACCCGGCTGCGTATGGTCAGGCCCTTGCGTTCCGCCTGGGGCCGCAGCATCTCCACGGCCTGGCGTTGGACCTCGGCCGGATCAAAGACCAGGCAGGCCATTTCCATGGTGCCGGACTCGATCTTGGACAGCTCCAGGATATTGGTCAACAGGGCCATCAGGGCCTCGCCCGACACTTCCAGGGTGCGCAAAAATTGCTGCTGCCGGTCCGAAAGCGGCGTGGTCCGCAGCACATCCACCATGCCGAGGATGGTGTTCATGGGCGTGCGGATCTCATGGCTCATGGTGGACAGGAACCGGCTTTTGGCCCGGTTGGCGGCCTCGGCCGAATCCTTGGCCAGGCGGAGTGCCTCTTCCATGGCCTTGCGGCCGGTGATGTCCACCAGCACGGACAGCAGGCAGGGCCGGCCGTAGGCCTCCAGGGGGAGGGCCGAGAACAGGGCCGTGAGGGTGCGGCCGTCCTTGGTGCGCAGGGGCAGTTCGTAGTCCCGGATCAGGCCGTCCCGGGCGATGGCGGCGCCAATGGCCCGGCGTTGCTCCGGTTGGAGCCATAGGGCCAGTTCCTTGGCCGTGTGGCCGATGGCTTCGTCGCGGCGGAAGCCGAAAATGGCAGTGAAGGCCTCGTTGATTTCGATGATCCGGTGGTCCTGGCGCGAGGTGATGGCCACCACCACCGGGGTGAGCCGGAAGACCTTGTCCAGGCGTTCCTTGTTTTCCTTGAGGGCCGCCTCGTAGGACAGCTCGTCGGTGATGTCCCGGGCGTAGATGGCCAGGGCCGGGCTTTTGTCGCCGTTTTGTCGGATGGGGTAGAGGACGATGTCATAGGTCCGGCCGGCTCGGGTATCCGAAAAACGTACGGTCTGGCCCGTTTCCAGGGCCTCGATAAGGTGCGATCGCCGGCTGCTGGCCACGGGTTCCTCGATCCGGTCCAGGATGGCCAGGCCGAGCATGGCCTCGGGATCGAGGTTGAAGCGCTGGGCCGCGATCTTGTTGGCGATGATGACGCGGAAGGCCGCATCCAGGATGATGATGGAGTCTTCGGTGATGTTGAAGACGGTTTGCAGCAGTTCCTGGTGGATGTGGAGGGCGTCTTCCATGCGCCGGTGCAGCGTCCGGCGGCGCGTTCGGCGGTGCCGCCACTGCCAAAGGCCCAGCAGTCCGGCGACGGCCAGCAGCCCGGCGGCCGCCAGCAGCCACGGGACCGGCAGGCCGCCGTCCCCGTTCGGGGTGGGGATGGCCCGGGGCATTGCCGCGGGAGATAGGGCGGGAGCGGTCCTGCCGGTGTCGAGCGCCGCCAGGCGCAGGGAAACGGTCGCCCCCGGCGCCTGGACCGGGCAGGCCAGGAGCATCCCCAGCAGGACGCCGGCCGCCAGGAGCAGGGGGGGCTGCCGTCTCATCTCTCGCGACTCCGGGAGTCGCGGCGGTTACATGAAGGCGAAGGCGGCGTGGCCGATGGCGCGGCGTGCCCGGTCGATGCGGGCGACGCGGTCGGTGGTGGGCTCGGACGTCGGGCTCGTGGCGCAGACCAGTTCGGCCGGCGAGAAACGGTAGCCCTGCCGGGCCACGAACCGGCGGCGCGCCCACTGATCCTCGCAGGCGCCGAGAGCCCAGCGGAATTCCGGGTCCTCACGCAGGCGTTTGACGAAATTCGTGGCATGTTCCAGCGACATGATGCGTACCTCCCTGGGGAGCGGCGCGGGGCCGCGTGCTTGCCCGCCACGAAAGCAATAATCGGGCCCGGAAAGGGAGGAACACGATTTTTCATAAAAAAGGTATCAATCCCAAGGAAATAGATTTTTCGGCTCACGCCCCGGTCCGGTCGTCCCGCCGTCCGTGGATTGAAAAAGACAAACGGCGGGGGGGGCCGGCGGTTGGGTTTTTCAAACGGCGATCACTTCGGGTAGTTGTCCTGGCAGTACTTGTAACACCAGTCCGAGGCCTTCCGAAGCATGTTGCCGCAGCCGGTCAGGAAGTTGGGCTCGTACAAGCGATTGTACACCTCGTCGCAGGCCTTCAGGCAGGCCGGCTGGGAGGGGTGCTGCGCGGACATGACGTTGGTGTCGAAGTCGTTGCAGATATTGATGGTGTCGCATGAGGCCCACCGATCCTGAATCGTATAGCAGAAGCCGCGGAATTCCGAGTCCGTCAGCGGATGCCGGGCGCAGCCGATGAGCATCGGCAGGGCCAGCATCGCCACGATCGCCAGGGCGCAGGCAGGACGTTTCATACGTCTTCTCCTGTAAAAGATGGTTCCAGACGGTTCCCTCCGGGGGGGCCGGGGCCGGCGTGGGAGAGACTTCTGGTCGGGCCCCATTTCTATACCCGATGGCATGTTCTTGTGAAGCGTCATGCCGTCTCGATCGGAAGGTTCGGAGGCGCGTACAAAACCTTGAACCCTATTCCCGGGGATTGGCCTGACGTGTAAAATTTTTTGTACGGCCCAGGCGAGGTGTTTCACTCACTAAAACAGGAGTTTTAATTTCTAACATATTCAAAAAACAGGTATAATCACAGAAAATGGGCAAAATCCTTCAGTTGGCCCGCCGTTTGCTAGAAGAAAAGTAACCTTCCTCCACGAACACATTTCGAAAAGGGGCTTTCAGGATGGCAACCTGAAAGCCCCTTTTCATATGGTGGCTCCGGCCCGTGCCGGCGAAACGGCCTGCTGCCTGGCTTTTCCCGGCAGGCCCGACGCACGGGGCCGGGGGAAAACGCTTCGGTTTCGTCGCGTTTCGCCCCGGCCCCCGTCGCCGCCCGGACCAGCGGATCGTACAAATAATTTTACCGGCCGCTGACCTTGGCCCAGGAATCCTTGAGGGCGACCGAGCGGTTGAAGACGCGCCGCTCCGGCGTGGAATCCTTGTCCACGCAGAAGTAGCCCAACCGTTCGAACTGGACGTTTTCCCCGACGGGGAAGTCGGCCAGACTGGGTTCGATCATGGCGTCCGGAATCACTTCCAGGGAATCGGGATTCAGGCAGTCCAGGAAATTTCCCTTGCCTTCCGAGGGATCTTCCTTGGTGAAGAGGCGGTCGTAGAGCCGCACTTCGGCCGGCTTGGCGTGGGCGGCCGACACCCAGTGGAGCGTGCCCCGGACCTTGCGGCCGTCGGTGGACCAGCCGCCCTTGGTGGCCGGATCGTGGGAGCAGCGCAGTTCCGTCACCTCGCCGGTGGCCGGGTCGCGGATCACCTGGGTGCAGGTGATGTAATAGGCGTAGCGCAGCCGCACTTCCGCGCCCGGGGCCAGCCGAAACCACTTCTTCGGTGGATTTTCCAGAAAATCGTCGCGTTCGATGTAGATCTCGCGGGAAAACGGCACTTTGCGCGAGCCGAGCGCGGCGTCCTCGGGGTGGTAGGGGAAGTCGATCTCTTCGGTCTGCCCCTCGGGATAGGTCTCGATGACCACCTTCAGCGGATGGAGCACGGCCATGACCCGCTTGGCCCGGCGGTTCAGGTCCTCGCGCAGGCAGTGTTCCAGCAGGGCCATGTCCACCATGTTGTCGGAGGTGGAGATGCCGATGCGGTCGCAGAAGTCGCGGATGGCCTCGGGCGTGTAGCCGCGTCGGCGGATGCCGCTTAAGGTCGGCAGCCGCGGATCGTCCCAGCCGGAGACGACCTTTTCCGTGACGAGCTGGATGAGCTTGCGCTTGCTCAACACCGTATAGGACAGGTTCAGGCGGGCGAACTCGATCTGCTGCGGATGGCAGGGCACGGGCAGGTGGTCGAGGACCCAGTCGTAGAGCGGCCGGTTGTTCTTGAACTCCAGGGAACAGATGGAGTGGGTCACGCCCTCCAGCGCGTCGGAAATGCAGTGCGTGTAGTCGTACATCGGATAGATGCACCACGTGTCGCCGGTGCGGTGGTGGGTCACGTGCTTGATGCGGTAGAGCACCGGATCGCGCAGGACGACGTTGGGGCTGGTCATGTCGATCTTGGCCCGCAGCACCTTGGCGCCGTCCGGGAATTCCCCGGCCCGCATCCGGCGGAAGAGGTCGAGGTTTTCCTCGATGGAGCGGGTGCGCCAGGGGCTGTCCGTGCCGGGCTCGGTCAGGGTGCCGCGGTTGGCCCGGATGGCCTCCTGGGACTGGTCGTCCACGTAGGCGAGCCCCTTGCCGATAAGCGTCTCGGCGAAGGCGTAGAGCTTGTCGAAATAGTTCGAGGCGTAGAACAGCCGGTTGTCCCAGTCGAAGCCCAGCCAATGCACGTCGTTCTGGATGGCCTCGACGTATTCCACCTCTTCCTTGGCCGGGTTGGTGTCGTCGAAGCGCAGGTTGCACTGGCCGCCGAAGTCGCGGGCCAGGCCGAAATTGAGGCAGATGGACTTGGCGTGGCCGATATGGAGGTAGCCGTTGGGCTCCGGCGGGAAGCGGGTATGGACCCGACCGCCCCATTTGCCGGTGCGGTTGTCCTCGTCGATGATCTGGCGGATGAAGTCCCGGGCCGGAGCCGGTCCGGCAGGGGTTTTGGCAGTGGCGTCGTTTTCGGCCATGGGGGACCTCGCAAGCGGGATTGGCGCGCTCCGCAAAAAGGGCGCGAAGAAACGACTCAAATACGGCAATCCGGATAGGGGGTCAAATGGGCCCGCGCCGGGAACGGCGGCCGCCGGACGGTATTTTTTTCAGAAATGGCGAACCGGTCTGGAGGCGATCCCCGGGAATGGCCGATGTGCAGCGTCAATTGACATTTTTGGCCTGCTGTTGCACCCGAAAGGGATTGTTGTTCTTGAGGCGGGTTGTATGACGTCCCATTCCTTTGCCAGTGCATTTCCCGAAGCGCTTTACCGGCGTATCTTCCAGGATACCCCCAACGCCGCCCTGGTGCGGCAGGCCGGCGGCCATATCCTGGCCGTCAATCCGGCTTTCGAGGCCCTGTTCGGCGTGGCGGCCGCGGCCGTGCTCGACACCCGGCTGGGCGAGGTGCTCCGGCCGGTCGGGGAGGTGGCTTCCGGCGACGGTCCGCGCTTCCCGGAAGGGAACGCGGTGGAGGGCGAAGCGGTCTGGGGGGCGGCGGACGGCGCGCCCGTGGCCGTGGAGGTGTTGCGCTTTCCGGTGGGGGCCCTGGACGGCCAGCCCCTGGAGTGCCTGATGTTCCGCGACGTCTCCGGCCGTCGTCTGGCCGAGGACCAGTTGCGGGCGGCGGAAAGCAAGTTCCGCTCCATTTTTGAAAACGCCGTGGAGGGCATCTTCCAGACCACGCCCCGGGGCCGCTACCTGGAGGCGAACCGGACCTTGGCCCGGATTTACGGCTTCGCCTCGGTGGCGGAGATGGTCGCCTATTTCCGGGACATCAAAAGCCAGCTCTATGTCGAGCCCGGGCGCCGGGACGATTTCGTGCGGGAACTGGCCGCCCGGGACGAGGTGCACAACTTCGAGTCGGCCATCCGGAAAAAGGACGGCAGCGTCATCTGGATTTCCGAAAACGCCCGGGTGGTGCGCAGCGGGCAGGGGACGCCCGTCTATTACGAGGGCACGGTGGTGGACATCACCGACCGCAAGCGGGCCGAAAAGGAAGTGGAGGTCCAGCGCGCCTATTTTTCCCAGCTGTTCGCCAATTCGCCCCAGGCCATCACCCTGATCGACAATCAGCGCAATCTCGTGGACGCCAATGCCGGTTTCGAGGCGCTGTTCGGCTACCGGGTCGCGGAGATTCGGGGCTACGGCATGCGCGAGTTCATCATCCCCGACGAGTTGCGCACCGAGTGCGAAAACCTGCGGGTGGCCATCCTGGCCGGCCGCTCGGTGCAGCGCGAAACCTTCCGCCGCCATCGCGACGGCCGCAACATCCCCGTGTCCATGATCGGCTTTCCGGTCCACATCGAGGGGGGGATGATCGGCATCATTTATATTTATCAGGATATTTCCGAGCGTAAGGCCTTCGAGGCCCAGATCACCCACCAGGCCTTTCACGACGCCTTGACCGGGCTGCCCAACCGCAGCCTGCTGGCCGACCGCCTGGACCGGGCGCTCACCCGGGGCAAACGGCGCAGCGACGTCCAGTCCGCCGTGCTCATGATCGACCTCGACAAGTTCAAGGGCATCAACGACAGCCTGGGCCACCAGGCCGGCGACCAGCTCTTGGTGGAGGTGGCCCGGCGGCTGCTGGCCTGCGTGCGGTCCATGGACACCGTGGCCCGGCTGGGCGGCGACGAATTCGCCATCATCCTGGAGGAAATCACGTCCAAGCGCGAGGTGCTGGCCGTGGTCGAGCGCATCGGCGCCAGCCTGGGCCGGCCTTTCGCCCTGGCCGGCACCACGGTGACGCCCGCGGCCAGCCTCGGCGTGGTGCTGCGCACCCGGACCTACGGCACGGCCGAGGACGTCCTGCGCGACGCGGACATCGCCATGTACCGGGCCAAGGAACAGTGCCGGGGCTTCATGCTGTTCGACCACAGGATGCATCGGGAGATCCTGGAAAGCATCACCCTCGAATCGGAATTGCGTCAGGCCGTGGACCGGCAGGAGCTGTTGTTGCACTATCAGCCCATCGTTTCGGTCCATACCGGCGACCTGGAAGGTTTCGAGGCCCTGGTCCGCTGGAACCATCCCCATCGCGGCATCGTGCCGCCGAACCGGTTCATCCCCCTGGCCGAGGAGACCGGCCTCATCCTGCCCATCGGCCGCTATGTCATCAGCGAGGCCTGCCACCAGTTGCGGGAGTGGCAGTTGACCATCCCGGGCGCGGCCGACCTGTCGGTCAGCGTCAACGTCTCCTGCCGGCAGTTCGTCAAGGGCGGGCTGGTGGAGCACGTGACGGCGGTGCTGGCCGAAACCGGCCTCGATCCGGCCTGCCTCAAGCTGGAGATCACCGAGTCCGTGCTCATGCACGATACCCGGCGTACCGCCGAGGAGCTGACCCGCATCAAGGCCCTCGGCGTCAAGATCGCCATCGACGATTTCGGCACGGGCTATTCCTCCCTGGCCTATCTGCGCCAGCTCCCCATCGACCACTTGAAGATCGACCGCTCGTTCATCAGCGGCGAGGAACACGCCGGCGAGAGCCAGAAGATTGTGGCCTCCATCATTGCCCTGGCCCGCAGCCTGGGCCTGACGGTCATCGCCGAGGGCGTGGAGTGCGCGGACCAGCTGGAGCGGCTGCGCCTGGCCGATTGCGACAAGGCGCAGGGCTTCATGTTCTCCCGGCCCGTGGACAAGGCGGTGGCCGCCCGGCTCATCGCCGCCGGCTGCGGTCACTAGGTCCACTGCTCCTGCCCGGCGACGCGGCCGGGCCTTTCCGCGTTTGCCGTCCCCCCCCCCCCAAAAAAAAAGAGTCTCAACGCTGGCGGTTGGTTAGCGGAAAAGACGAGAGAAATTCGTGCGCAAGAAAAATCTTGTGTAACTTTTCCCGTTGTCTTTACGACACAACTGCTTTCATGGAATGCCATTGTAAAATGAGGATCGAGGAAGCGTTTTATTCTGCACTGTTTTCGATTGATGCAGTGTGGTACAATACTTTTTTGGGATAATACTCTAATCACTCGGCCGGGATCGCCGATAAGGGGAATAACAAGGAGCTGCCCTATGAGCGCAATCGTATCGAGCCTCGGCGTCTATGACGGCAATTCGTTGGCGAGCGCCACGACGAAAACCTCTTCCAGCGCGTCAACCACGCAAAGCGCCTCGACCGCGTCGTTGGTCTCCTCCGGGGATACGGTGGATATTTCCGACGAGGGCAAGGCCCTGGCCTACGCCCTGAGTTCCACGTCCGCGGCCAGCAACGCCACCGTCTCCGCCCTGGTCACCTCCAACGCCACCACCACCGCGTCCGCGTCCGCCGCCACCTCGCCCGCTTCCGGTGCGTCCACCCAGGCCGCCTCGGGCGGGAGCGGTTCGTCCGGTTCCAGCAGCAGTAGCTCCAGTGACGCGGAGGACACCGTCGAGGAGCTCAAGGAGCAGATCCAGGAGGTGGAGCAGCAGATCGAGCAACTGCAAAACGAATCGGATCTGTCGGACGAGGAGAAGCAGACCAAGGAAGCCTCGCTCCAGACGCAGCTCTCCACCCTCCAGACCGAATATCTGCAGGCCGTGGAGGATGAGAATTCGTCCAGTTCGTCCAGCAGCAGCGGCAACGGCAACACGTCCACCACGGCGTACGGGGCGGCGGGCTGATGCACCGGACGGGCTCCGTACCGCCAGCCGGACGACGCCGGCCCGGCTGACGGTTCCTCCGGGCGGCCCCTGCCTCGCTTTCGGGTGCCCGGGCCCTGCTGCGGTCCCTCTTTTTCACGGTGAGGGGCGTCTTCCTTTCGGAATGAGGCTAAGCTTTCTTCGGTTTCCTGCCGATAGATGTTCAAAAGAACAAAGGCAGGGCCGGTATGGATACGCTATTGTCTCTTTCCGGCATGGCGCTGGGTGGGCAAGGGATCGCGGGTACGGCCGAACTGGTCGCACGGACGGCGGCTTCGGCCGACGCAAACGAAGGTTCCGGAGACGTGGTGACCTTTTCCGCACAGGCCCGTGCCTTGTCCCGCACCCTGGTGGCGGCCAGCAATGCGGCTTTGGCCAGCAGCGCGTCGGCTACGGGCGGGGCCATCGCGAGCAACGGCGGCATGCCCCCCACCGTCCACAGCCTTGGCCTCGGCGTGACCGACGACGGCTCCGACGGCAGCGGCTCCAAGGATCTGCAAAGCCTCAAGCAGATGATTCAAAACATCAAGGATCAGATCCAGACCGTGGAGAAAAGCTCCCTGTCGCAAAAGGAAAAAGAGAACAAGCTCATGAATCTCCGGTCGGAGCTGGCCAGGGCCCAAGAGGAATACCAGAAAGCCGTGCTCGACGGGGTGGGCGGGATTCCCCGCACCGGCACCCCGGCCCAGGGCATGGGCTCCAGCCTGACCTGAGGCGCGGCCGCTGCGACGCCATGCCCCCGTTGCCGGTTGACAAGCCCGGCTTGCCGGCTTAAAGGCCAATCCAACCACGACATCCGTAGAGGAAACAATGGACGATCCGTACAGTAGTAGCCTGACACTTCAGGAAGAACTACAGTTTTTGTTCAGATAACGCTTCCTGCCTCAAAGGCCGCCATGCGGCGCGCCCCACTCCCCCTCAGGGATCGGGCCGCTCCCGGCCGACGCCAGGCAGGCGGCGGCAAGGGAGGCGCCCGATGAATACGACCTTCATCCGGTTTTTGGAATTCGCCTCACGGCTCGACATTTCGGCAACCGGCCTGTTCACGGCCTCGTTGCTCTTCCCCTGTTCCCGCCGGTTGTGTGCCGTCAGAGGCGGCGCCGGTCAGGAACCTCCCTCGGTCACACCTCCGCCCTCATCGTAGGGCCCCATCGCGGCTTGCCGCGCGTTTGTCCGTTTGCCGTTTTTGTGTGGTCGCGTCGTGTGCGGGCTGTTGCCCACCGACGCAAGCCCGGACAGCCCGTCGGGCGGGATCGGTTCGTTTTCCCGTCGCGCGGTGTTCTAGGGAGGCTTGGCCATGAGCGAAATGTATGTGAGCGCCGTTCTCGGCCGACCGGTGATCGATTCTTCGGGAGCCGCCATGGGGCATTTGGCGGATCTCGGTCTGGAGCCCGGCGAGGTGATGCCCGCCGTGTCCGGCCTGTACGTGCGCCGGGGCAAAACCGAACGCTATCTGCCCTGGCGGTCGGTGAACCTGTTTACCCCGGTGGTGGTTTCGGCCGACCCCGAGGCGGTCGAGGCCCCGTCGTCGGCCGCCGCCGACGTCCGGCTCAAGCGCGACGTGCTCGACCGGCAGATCGTGGATGTGGACGGGGCCAAAGTGGTGCGGGTCAACGACCTCAAGCTGCGCCACGTCGGCCCCAAGCTGCTGGTGGAGTCCGTGGACGTGGGCCTGCGCGGCATGGCCCGCCGGCTCGGGCAGCTCCGCTTCTGGAACTGGCTGGCCAAGCTCTTTGGTCCGGGCCTGCCGGGCCGGGAGATCGACTGGCGGTTCGTGGCGCCCCTGGACAAGAACGCCGATCGCCTCACCCTGACCGTGGCCCGGGAGCGCCTGACCGATCTGCACCCGGCCGATATCGCCGACATCCTGTCCCAGGTGCCGCACAAGGAAGTGGGCACCGTGCTCGGCTCCCTCGATCCGGAGACCATGGGCGAGGCTATCGGCGAACTCGATCCGGAAATGGGCGGCCGGGTCATCAGCCAGCTCGACAGCGAACGGGCTTCCGACATCCTGGAGGAAATGGAGCCCCACGAGGCGGCCGATCTGCTGGGCGACCTGCCCGAGGCCCAGGCCAAGGAACTGCTCGGCCTGATGGACGCCGACGATGCCGAGATGGTCCAGGAACTCCTGGCGCACGAGGAGGATACCGCTGGCGGCCTCATGAACAACCTGTTCGCCTCGGTGCCCCCGGCCATGACCGCCGAGGAGGCCCTCAACTACCTGCGCCTGGTCGGCGCCGAGATCGACAACATCTATTATGTCTACGTCATTCGGGGCGACGAGACCCCGCTCGGCGTGGTCACCCTCAAGCGGCTGATCCTGGCCCCGCCCAAGACGCCGGTGGCCGAAATCATGACCGTGGGCCTCAAGGCCGTGACCGTGGAGGACCCGCCGGAACGGATCATGGACCTCATCGTCAAGTACAATCTTCTGGCCGTGCCGGTCTTGGGCCAGGATGGCCATATGGCCGGTATCGTGCCGTCCGACGACGTGCTGGAGCTGTTTTTACCCGAATCCGTCACCAGAAAGCGTTTTGCTGCCCATTAGGATGGCCCGAAGCGAGGCTTGCACATGACTGTTTCCACTCTGGCCGCCCCGTTCCGGAAGCTTTCGGGGCGCAACATCCTCATGTTCCTGGCCGTGCTCGGCCCGGGCATCATCACGGCCAACGTCGACAACGACGCCGGCGGCATCACGACCTATTCCCTGGCCGGCGCCCGCTACGGCTATTCGCTGTTGTGGATGCTCATCCCCACCACCATTTCCCTGGTGGTGGTGCAGGAAATGTGCGCCCGCATGGGCGCGGTCACGGGCAAGGGGCTGTCCGACCTCATCCGGGAGTCCTTCGGCCTGCGCACCACCTTTTACATCATGGTGGCGCTGTTTCTGACCAACCTCGGCAACACCATCTCCGAGTTCGCCGGCATCGCCGCCGGCATGGAAATCTTCGGGGTGTCCCGGTTCGTGTCGGTGCCCCTGGCGGCGCTTCTGGTCTGGCTTTTGATCGTCAAGGGCTCGTACCGTATTGTGGAACGGGTGTTTCTGGTGGCCTGCGTCATCTATCTGGCCTATCCGCTGGCGGCGCTCACCGCCGACGTGCCCTGGCTGACCGTGGCCAAGGCCTCGGTTACGCCGACCTTCCGGGCCGACGGCGGCTTCGTGGCCATGATGATCGGCGTGGTTGGCACCACCATCGCCCCCTGGATGCAGTTCTACCAGCAGGCGGCGGTGGTGGAGAAGGGCATCACCGCCGAGAAGTACGGCTACACGCGCCTCGACGTGATCGTGGGCTGCGTGTTCGCTGTGGCCGTGGCACTGTTTATCGTGGTGGCCTGCGCCGCCACCCTCTTCCAGCACGGCCTGTCCGTGGACACGGCGGCCGACGCCGCCATGGCCTTAAAGCCCCTGGTCGGGGAGCACGCCTCGGCCCTGTTCGCGGTCGGGCTCATCAACGCCTCGCTCTTTGCCGCCGGGGTGCTGCCCCTGTCCACCGCCTATTACATCTGCGAGGCCATGGGCTGGGAACTCGGCATCGACAAGAACTTCCGCAAGGCGCCGGAATTCTTCTGGCTCTTTACCATCAGCGTCGTGGTCGGGGCCTTGACCATCCTGCTTCCGGACATCCCGCTCCTGGCCGTGATGTACGTCTCCCAGGTCATCAACGGCGTGGTACTGCCCTTCGTGCTCATCCTCATGCTGCTGCTCGTCAACAACAAGCGGCTGATGGGCGAGTACGTCAACGGGCCGGCCTTTAACGCCGTGGCCTGGATTACGGTGGCGGTCCTGATTCTTCTGACGGCGCTGATGACCGTGGACACCATCTGGCCCGGCAGCATCGGCGGGCTGGTGTCGCTGGTCAGGGGCTAGGGGCGGTCCGGGCGCGGCTACTCGCCGGCCAGGTTGTCGATGGCCGCCAGCAGGGAGTCGAAGGACGACAGGCTGAAGAGGATGAGCACCTCGCCCTCGATCAGGTGGTCCCGCATGCTGAACTGGGTGCGGGCCACCAGGATCATGCCGGTGACCGAACCCACGATGGTGGCGATGTCGTCCTCCACGAAATCCGGCGGCGAGTAGCGCAGGGGCTCCTTCAAGATGTTGGCGATGGAGCCCATGACGCCGTTTAAGACGATGTTGCCCACTTCCTGGAGGGTGCTGGAGCGCAGCTGGTTGTCCTGGCCGGGGATTTCATCCCGGCCGAGGATGACGGACACCAGCTTGGAGGCGGACTCCGGCGGAAAGATCAGGGCGCTGATACCGGCGAATTCTCCGGTGAACGACAGTTGGACGGCCGAAAACACGGTGTCCATCCGCGAAGCGTAGAGCTCCTCTAGCTGGGGTGGGGTCAGAACCCGCAACACCGGCACCTGTAGCTGAATATGGGTGTTGACCATCTGATTCAGCATGCCGGCGGCCCGGCCGACCCCGATATTGATGAGTTCCTGGAGAATATCCAGTTGGAGCGGAGAAAGCGGCATAATGGTCCTCTTCCGAAGTTCGATCAGAGCAGGGCGCGCAGGGCTTCGCCGAGGGCCTGCTGGTCCACGGGCTTGTTGAGAAAGCCCACGGCGCCGAGGGCCAGGCAGCGCTGCCGGGTGGTTTCCTGAATGTCGGCGGTCAGCACCATGATGCGGATGCCCGGCAGCTCTTTGGCGAGAATATCCATGACGGTCAAGCCCGCCGGGTCGGGCATGTTGAGGTCGAGCAGCACGACATCGGGGTGGTGAGCCCTGGCCTGGGTCAGACATTCCTCCCCGTTCTTGGCTTCGAGAACCTCGAACCCGGCCTCCGCGGCCGTTTTGGCGGCCTGGAAGCGCTGAAACATGGAGTCGTCGGCGATAAGCAGGGTAGGCATACGCGCACCTCCCCCAGCCTGTCCGGGCTGGGCATATTACAGACGATACGGTTTTTTCGATCCCGGCGCCAGGGGGTCAGGAGCGCTTTTCTCCGGCGGCTCTGGTCCGGGCGGCCGCCCGGGTGGCGGCAAAGGCCTTTTCCAGCGCGGTCAGGTCGGCGGCGGCCTGGTCCGGCTGGGAACGGGCGTGATGTTCCAGGCTGGCGGCCAGGGCTTGGCACGTCCCCGCCCCGATGGCGGCCAGGGTGGATTTGAGCGTGTGGGCGGTCAGGGCGAGCGCCTCCATGTCGCCATCGGCCAGGGCCTTTTGGGCCGCATCCAGCCGGTTGCGGCATTCCTCCAGGGAAATGGTCAGGATGGATTCGAAGGTCGGCGCGTCGATGCTCATGCGGCGCATGGCCCAGGCCGTGTCCAGCGGCCCCTGCGGGACGTCGGCGGACGGCTGCGCCGGGGGCCGGTCCGTTGCCGCCGCCGGGGCGTCGGGGCGGCCGGGGCCGGTCAGGTCGGCGATGACGGCGGCCAGCTCCTCCAGGTTCACCGGCTTACTCACATAGGCGTTCATGCCGGCCTTGGCGCAGGCCTGCCGGATCTCCGTCGAGACGTGGGCCGTCACCGCCACGATGGGAATGTTCCGGTTGCGCACGGGCTGGTGTTCCTTGCCGCCGGCCCGGATGAGGCGGGAGGCGGTGAGGCCGTCCATGACCGGCATCTCCACGTCCATGAGCACCAGGTCGAAGGGACCGGCGGCGAGAAGGTCCAGCACCTCCTCACCGGTGGTCGCGGACACGATGGCGTGCCCGAGCTTTTGCAGATGGATGGCCAGGAGCTTGATGTTGACCTGGTTGTCCTCGGCCACCAGCACCCGCAAGGCCCGGGCCGGCGGCAACGCGGTCCGGACGGGCGGCGGGACCGGAGCCTCCCGGCCCGGGGCGAAGGGGGCGGAAAAGGTGAACCGGCTGCCCTGGCCCGGCGTGGACTCGACCCGGATTTCGCCGCCCATGAGCCCGGCCAGCTCTCGGCTGATGGCCAGCCCCAGGCCCGTGCCCCCGAATTTGCGGGCCGTGGCGCTCTCGGCCTGGCGGAAACTTTCGAAGATGACGTCGAGCATTTCCGGCCGGATACCGATGCCCGTATCCGCGATGGCGAAGGTCAGTCGCAACATGCCGCCGGACGACTGGGCCCCCCGGCCGACCCGGAGGTCCACGCCGCCGGTTTCGGTGAACTTGAGGGCGTTGCCGATCAGATTGACCAGGATCTGCCGCACCTTGCCGGGATCGCCCCGGACCATCCGGGGCAGCTCCGGCGCCATGTCGCAATGGAGCCAGAGCCCCTTGCCCGCCGCCACCACCCCGAGCGTCTTGACGGCGTTCGCGACCAGGGCCGGCATGTCGAAATCCACGACCTCCAAGACCATCTGCTGGGCCTCGATCTTGGAGAAGTCCAGGATGTCGTTCAGAATGCCCAGGAGTTGCCGGGCGGAATCGCGGACCGTGTCCAGGTAGTCCCGCTGCTCAGGGGTGAGGTCCGTGCGCAGCGTCACCTCGGTCATGCCGAGGATGGCGTTCATGGGCGTGCGGATTTCGTGGCTCATGCTGGCCAGGAAGCGGCTCTTGGCCTGGTTGGCCCGGTCGGCCTCCTCCTTGGCCGCCCGCAGGGCGTCCAGGTTGCGCTTGCGTTCGATGCCGAGGGCCAGCTGCTCGGCCACCGACAGCATGAGGTCGGCGTCCTTTTTTTCGAAGCGGCCCTGTTCGGAAAAGTGCATGACCGCCATGACGCCGAGCACGTCCTGATGCACCCGGATGGGCACCCCCAGCCAGACCTCGGGCGTGCGGCCCGAACAGACCAGTCCGGTCAGAAGCATGCCGCGCTTGGTCACCAGCAGGGGGTGGACCGTGCGCATGACTTCGAGCACGACGTTTTTGCCGGAGAAGTCGTTGAAATTGTCCTTGGTCAGGGGGGGGAGCCGGCTGGAGAGGTTGTCCACGGGGGCGGGCCTTGGCTCGGACTGGCTGGTGAAAAAGACGTATTCCAGCCGGTCGGCCTTGCGGTCGGCCAGGGCGATGCAAAACTCCCGGGCGTCGATGGCCTCGCCCAGGATGTTGTGGATGGCCTGGTACAGGCGGGGCATGTTCTCTTCGGAGGCCACGGCGCTGGAGATCCGGTAGAGCAGGGAGGTCGTCTTCTCGCTTTCCCGCAGTTCCTCTTCCGCCAGCTTGGTTTCGGTGATGTCCCGCTCGGTGATGACGATGTTGCGTTCGCCGGCGGTCTCGTCGATCCAGGGGGCGCAGCTCACCTGCAGACAGCGCCGGCCGGCTTGCGGGCTGTCCACCCACTGCAGGAAGCTCACCCGGTCGCCCTGGAGGCAGCGGTCGAATTCGGGCTTGAGCACCGTTTCGAAATAGTCCCGGCCTAACACCTCGGCCACGTGGCGGCCTTCGATCTCCTGGCGGCTCTTGCCGAGCCGGGCGGTATAGCCCTGGTTGACCAGGAGATAGTGGTAGCGCTCGTCCACCAGGGACACCATGTCCGAGGTGGAGGCCACGATGCGTTCGGTCCGGCGCAGGCGTTTTTCCATGGCGCTACGGTCGGAAGCGTCCTGGACGAAGCCTTCGTAGTACGGCGGTTCGCCGTCGATGCGCCGGACCGATCGCCAGGTGGGCAGGATGGCGCCGTCCCGGCAACGGATGTCCGCTTCGAAATTTTGCACCTGGCCGCTGGCCCCCAGCTCGCGCACCATGGCCGCCCGGCGTTCGGGATTGACGAACAGTTGCTGGCCGGTGTTCGTCACTTCCGCAAGCAGGCTCTCCGACGAGCCGTAGCCGTAGAGCCGGGCCAGGGCCTGGTTGGCGTCCACGTAGGCCCCGGAGGGCAGGGACAGGAAGATGCCCACCGGCGCGTGGCGGAAGGCCGAACGGTAGCGGGCCTCCCGGCGGGCCAGCTCCGCGGCCTGGTTTTGCAGCCGCTCGGTGGTGCGCTCCAGCCGGGCGGTACGCTCTTTGACCCGGCGTTCGAGCAGGGACGTTTCGTGGCGCACCACCCGCTCCAGACGGATGATTTCCGAGACGTCGGTCAGCATCCCCAGGACGCGGGGCGGCGCATCCGGCGCGGCGTTGTCCCTGGTCAGGACCAGGGTGCCGGAGCGTTTTTCGCCGTCCTCCCGGCGAAAGGCGACCCTGAGCATCCGGCGTTCGCCGGCACGGCGGAGGTCGGCCAGGGCCGCGTCCACCGTGTCCCGGACGTCGGGGAAGACCGCCCGGAGGACGTCCGGCCTAGCCCGATGCCGGCCTTTCCCGGATCGGCCCAGGACGCGGCCGAAATCGGCCGTTTCCTCCACCAGGTCCGTGTCGGGGCACCAGACAAAAAGGCCCGTCTGGGTGCGGCTGGTGGTCCAGTCCACCACCGGGGAAGCCTCTTCGTCCGAGGGCTGGCCGGGAAAGAGGAACAGGGCGGCCGGGGCCAGGCCCAAGGCCGCGGCCAGCCCGGCGATCACGGCCAGGGAGGGGGAGGTGACGCCGCGCTCGATCTTGTTGAGGTGCGGCAGGGAGACGCCGGCCCGCTCGGCCAGGTCGGCTTGGGTCAGGGCGGCCAGGCGGCGCAGGTGGCGCAACCGCCGCCCGAAAGCGGTGCTCAGAGCGTGCTGTTTCATGACGCGATGCGTGCCGAAAAACCAGGATGTATCGATACAAACACGTAATGGCATTACGTGTAAAGGGTCGCGCGGAAAATTGTTCGGCAAAAGGGTTGTGACCTTCCCGGCGATTCGGGCTACAACGACGTCGGCCCTTTCGAACGCGCCGTTTCGCCGCCGACGGCGGGGAACAAGGAGGAACATCATGTCCGCACTGCTGGTATCGCTCGGCTGTCTGTTGGCCGTGGTGCTGTTGGCCCGGAATGCCCGAGCCAGCCTGACCCCCACGGCGGTGTACGGACCCGGACCGCGTTCCCTGTTCGTGGCCAGCGCCAGCCCCGGCGAACTGGGGCTGCTGGCCGTTTTGGGCGAGGCCTACGGCGTCCGGGCCGGCTGCGCCGTGGCCTGGCTCAAGGCCGGCTCGGGCCGCGCCTTCGAGCTGCTGCGCCAGGGCGATGCGGACGTGGTCATGGTCCACGCTCCGGCCGCCGTCAGGCAGGCCGTGGCCGAAGGCTGGGCCGGGCACGACGTCCTGATCGGCTCCAATGAATTCTATCTGGTCGGTCCGGCCGCGGACCCGGCCGGGGTAGCGGCGGCCGGCGACATCGTCGAGGCCTATCGGAAGATCGCCACCGCCCAGGCGCGGTTTTTTTCGCGGGGCGACGATTCCGGCACCCATAAAAAGGAAATGGCCGTCTGGCAGGAGGCCGGCATCGCCCCGGCCGGCGACTGGTATGTCGTGACCGGCGATTTCATGACCGCCACCTTGCGCCGGGCCGAAAGCGAGGGCGGCTATTTTATGACCGACAGCAGCGTCTGGGAGGCCGAGAAGGCCCAGCTGCCCGGGTTGACCCGGCTTTTTTCCGGAGACGCCCGGCTCGTCAACACCTACCATGCCCTGTGCCGGATGGCGGATGGCGCACCGGAGTCGGACTTGGCTGCCGGCTTCATCGACTTCGTGGCGTCGCCCGAAGGACAGGCCCTGTTGCTCGACTTCGGCCGGGAGCGCTTCGGCGCTTCCCTCTATCACGACGCGGCCTACGCCCGGCAGTACGAGCCGGACGGCGAGGGGACGGAGTCGGCCTAGGCGTCGGTCGGGCCACCGCTTGACGCCGGGACGTCGCCCAGGCATGACGGCCCACCCGGCGGCGTTTTCGGACGCCGCGCAACCGGCTGACAGGGAGAAAAAGCATGCGTTTTGTGGATGAAGCCGTCATCATCGTGCGTTCCGGCAAGGGCGGAGCCGGCTGCGTGTCGTTTCGGCGGGAAAAGTTCATTCCCCGGGGCGGGCCGGACGGCGGGGACGGCGGCAAGGGCGGCGACGTGATGTTCCGGGCCGATCCGGACCTGCTCACCCTCTACGACCTGCGTCTGAAGCGGACCTACGAGGCCCGCAACGGCGCCGGCGGCATGGGCCGCCAGAAAAGCGGCAAGGCCGCCGAGGATCTCGTCATCCACGTGCCGGTCGGAACCCAGCTCTACGAACTGCCCGAGGACGCCTCGCTGGCCCCCGCGCCTCCCGTCGAGGAGGAACTGGAGACGGGGCCGGCGCTGCTGGTCGATCTGGTGGAGCCCGGCCAGACCTTCGTGGCCTGCCAGGGCGGCCGGGGCGGCAAGGGCAACCTGCATTTCACCTCGAGCACCATGCGGGCGCCGCGCTTTGCCCAGCCCGGCGAACCCGGCCAGGAACGCCGCATCAAGCTCATGCTCAAGGTCCTGGCCGACGTCGGCATCATCGGTCTGCCCAACGCCGGCAAATCCACCTTTATCGCCGCCGTGTCCCAGGCCCGGCCCAAGATCGCGGCCTACCCCTTCACCACCCTGACCCCGAATTTGGGCGTGGTCGAAGGCGATATGGGAGATCGGCTCATCATGGCCGACATTCCGGGACTGATCGAGGGGGCGCATGAGGGACAGGGGCTCGGCCACCGCTTCCTGCGCCACGTGGAGCGCACGCGGGTGCTGCTCCACCTGGTTTCCGCCGAGGATACCTCCCCAGAGGGGGTGGCCGAGGCCTTTGCCGTGGTGGATGAGGAACTGCGGCTGTTCGATCCGGGCTTGGCCACCCGGCCGCAGGTGCGGGTGGTCAACAAGATCGATTTGCTGTCGCCGGAAGACCTGGAGGCGCGCCGCCAGGCGGCCGAGGTCGCCGGCCTGCCGGTGCTGTTCATGTCCGCCATGACCGGCCAGGGCGTCGAGGAGGTGCTGGCGGCCGTCTGGCGGCTGGCACGGCCGCCGGAGCCGGTCGTCACACCCGACGCAAACGAACCAGAAATGCTTTGAGATATTCGGTTTCGGGCATGGCCGGCAGCATCGGATGGTCCGGCCCCTGCCGACCCTGTTCCAGAATCTGCGCCCGGCGTCCGCTGTGCCGGGCCGCCCGCAGCAGCACCCCGCGCAGGGCGGCGGCATCCACGTGCTGGGAGCACGAGCAGGTCATGAGGATGCCGTCGTCGGCCAGCACGTCCATGGCGAGCCGGTTGAGGCGTTCGTAAAGGCGCAGGCCGGCTTCCAGGTCTTTTTTGCGTTTGACCAGGGCCGGCGGATCGAGGCTCACCACGCCGAAGGTCCGGCCGCCGGCGGCGCAGTCTTCCAGAAAGGCGGCCGCGTCGGCCCGGACCGTCTCCACCGCACCACTGACGCCGTTTCGGGCGGCGTTTTCCGTGGCCAGCCGACAGGCCGTTTCCGAGGAATCCAGGCAGGTCACCGCCGCCGCTCCGGCCAGGGCCGCCCGCACCGAAAAGGCCCCGGCGTAGGCGAAAAGATCGAGCGCGCGCTGTCCCCGGACGTAGCGGCACAGCCGCGTCCGGTTCTCCCGCATGTCGTAGAACCAGCCGGTTTTTTGTCCGCCGATGGCCGGGACCGCGAAACGCGCCCCGTCCTCTTCGACGGCCAGCGTCTCCGGCGTCGGGCCGTAGAGCGTCGCCACCTGCTGGGGCAGGTCCTCCAGGGCCCGGATCGGCGCGTCGTTGCGGGCGATGACGGTCGTCGGCGCCAGCACGTCCAGGATGGCCGCGACAATGCTCTCCTGGCGCCGGTCCATGCCGGCGGTGGTGCATTGGAGCACCACCACGTCGCCGTAGCGGTCGATCACCAGGCCGGGCAGGGCGTCGCCCTCGGAGAAGACCAGCCGGTAATGGGGCGTGGGATAGAGCCGTTGGCGCAGGGCCAGGGCATCGCGCAGGCGTCTGCGGAAAAAATCCGTGTCGATGGGGCGGTCGGGGGCGGCGTCGAGCAGTCGGGCGCAGATGAGCGAGCCCGGGCTCACCATGGCCACGCCCAGGGGCTGTCCCCTGGAGGCGGTGATGACGGCCTCGTCGCCGGGGGCGAAGGCCGTCAAGGGCGTCTTGCGGATGTCCACCTCGTTGCTGAACACCCATAGGTGCCCGGCGCGCAGGCGGCGTTCCTCGTGAGGGCGCAGGGAGAGCTCGCGGCGTTGCATGGCCGGGAAGCTACGTGAGCTCCCCGGCCGAGGCAAGCGGGCTTTTCCGGATGTCCGGCGCCACGCCTAGAGCGTATCCTCCCAGCCGGTAACGCTCGCCTTGGGACCGGCCTTTTCCGTGGCGGCATAGATGGCGCGCGATTCAAGCAGCATGGAGAGCGGGCGGGTGACGCGGTACACCGCACGGTCCTCACGCGGGCGCTCGACCACGCCACGGCCGATTCAAAAGATGCGAATTGCATCCGCAAACCCACGCGCCCCAATGGAATTCGCCAATAATAAAGGACCGTTATGCCAAGAGGCTGCCCTCGTCCCACAGTTTGTAGCATTCTTCCAATAGGAACCAAACGCAACCTTGTTCGGAAGATTGTAGGCACTCCCTTGTTGGGAGCTGCGCGTCGTTGCCTGGCTGACAAAGGAGTCCCCTGCATAGGGGCCTCCGGACTCGCTCCCCCACTGGAACATTGTGCCGTTGCAGTCCTCGCAACCGACATCGGAAATTATTCTTCGTGATTCGGTGTCGACGTGTCCTCCGGTCGTCACCGGTGCTGCGGCACTATCAATGTTTGTTCCTTCGTTCGATCCTGTGGCGGCGGCCATGAATTCACCCTGTCTGGGGAGGACCTTTCCTATCCTCCCGAACCATTCCGTAAAATCGTACCAGTCGAAGAGTGGACTGCTGGCCCCACTGGCACAGGTGCCCCCAAAGACGGAGACGAGTTTTCCGTCGGCGACGGACGCCAGATAGATGTCCGCCCACTTGCCGATCCCGGCCACGTAGACCATGCCCTCGGGGGCAGAGACGGGCCGGTGCCTGAGATCCCATATGCTGGCCGGCAGGATGTCGCCGGCCACATACCCGGAAAGCGCATGTCCGGAGATGGCGCCCACATCGGCGCACAGACAGTGGAAGCCGCCCAATTGGCGGCTGGTCGTGGCGGTATAGCCGGCTGGCGAAGTGGAATTGGTCGAGACGAGGAGTGTGAGGCTGCCCGAATTGTTGCAGGCGTAGACGTAGAAATCCTTGCCGGCCCGGTTGGCGGCCACGGTATAGTCCGTCGTCGTACTATCCCAGGTTGCGGCTACGGACAGGTCAAGGGATTGCTGCGTTGCCAACCAAAGGAGTGCGCCGCCCACGTCCACGGCCAAGCGGTTGGGAGAAAGCAGCGTGTAGCGGTCGGCCGCGACCACTACCGTCTTGGCCGTCCATTGCTGGTCTCGGGAATAGTGGCCGGGGAGCGCGGCGATCATGGCGGTCAACGCCGACATGGCCACCAGGCCGCCGTCGGCCGGTCCGGTGTGGCCGTGGTTGGCCAGGGACTCGGGTGTGTCATTCCCGTGAAGCACGCCGGTCAGGTTGGCGGTGAGCGTGCCCGCATCCGGGGACAGGCCGACTGTGGTCAGGTCGGGACCGCTGGCGTAGCTCGACGCCGTGACCGTGCCGAGCACGGTGCCGTCCGCGCCGCAGTCGGCCTGGACGCGGACGCCCACGGCGAACTCGGCCGCACGGTCGGTGGCGACGGTAAACGATGTATCGGAACTGTAGTTGGCTGCAATGCGCATCTTCTCGGCTCCTTGGAACGGCGGCGGCGCGTTCCCCTGGCAGTGCCTTCCCACCGCCAATAAAAGACAGCATTTCGTACCCGGATAAGCGCGTCCCAAATGGTTTGGCCTCGGTGCCCGTCCCTAGGAATACAGGGCCCGGACGGTCAGGGTGCCGACTTCGCCGGGGCCGGACCAGCCGTCCAGGGTCAGGCAGGCGTGGATCTTGTAGTCGCCGACCTCGTTCAACTCCCCGGCCACGGTCGTGTGGCGCAGGAAGCGGGTGGCCTCGTCGATGGTCGTGATGGCGGCCGTCCAGACGCCCGTGGCTCCGGAAGGTTTTCTGACCAGGAAGTACGGGTTGGTGGCGGCGCTGATGTCCTGCCGGCAGTCGGCGTCGATCACGAAGCCGACGGTGCCGACGTAGGGTTGGCGTTGTTCCATGGCGTCTCTCGTTTCGGGGTTGGGGTTGCCGCAGGGGAAGCGGACCGCGCCCGGTAGCGGCGCGCCGTAGCCCGTCCGGGCGGCGAGTGGAACGACAAGCCGGGTGCTGCGGCTGCCCGGTGCGGCGAAGCGCCAGTCGCCGGCGCGCCGGTCGTCCTGGCGGAGCGTTTCGAGGGCCAGGGCCAGGGCCAGTGGCGCGGGCGGCGTGGCGGCGGCGCAGCCGGTGGCAACGGCGGCCGGCCGGATGGCCAAGGCCAGCCCGGCCGCGCCGCCCAGGCCGGGCGTCCGGACCACGGCCGCCGCCGGCGATGCGGCGAGGCCCGCCGGAAGCGCTGCCGCCGTCGCTTGGGCCGTTGCCGCGGGGCTGGCGGCCCAGACCGACCAGATGCCGATGACGCGGCCGACGGTAGCCGTGAAGCCGTCCGTCGGCCAGGCCGTCGCCCTGTCCGCCCAGGCGGTCGGGGAATCGACCCACGTATCCGACATGACCTAGCTCAGCACCAGGATGCCGGACGCATTGAAGGTGACGGTGAAAGTGCCGGCGGTCACGCCCTTGTCCTCCCCGAAGTCGAGGAGGCAGACCAGCGGATTGGTAAGGCCGTTCGCCTCGCCCGACTTGTAGATGACGGCATAGCGGGCCGTGACGCTGGCGTCCGTCCAGGAGGGATCGTCGGCGTCGAGCACGGCCGTGGTGTCGACGGTGGTCCAGGTGACGTTCGCCAGGGTGACGCCGCCGGCCGTGTAGCCGGTACCGGACGCCTCGCCGGTCAGGTCGGCGAAGACCGTCTGGGCCGCGTCGGGGGTGTGGGAGGACGTGAACAGGGCGCAGCGGAAGGTGTCGGCGTCCATGTCGAAGGTGCCGTCGCCGAGGCGCTTTTTGAAACTGGTGTAGATGAGGTCGGCCATGGTGCTCCCCCAGGGATAAAAGGTTGACGGACACGGGCTTGGAGGCGGGGTCTAGGAGACGCGGTAGTTGTAGTTGTGGTTGTAGCTTTCGCGGAAGGCGTTGGAGTTGGCGGTGGTTTCGGTGACGGCCCGATGGGTGGTCTGGGACGTCGAGGTGTTGGTGCGCTGGCCGATGGACTCGCTGTAGCCGATCTGGGCCGAGGCGTTGACGCTGCTCAAGGCGCTGGCCGCCATCTGGGCCGAGACCTGGGCGCCGGACCGGATTTTTTCGGCTTCGAGCCGCAGTTCGCCGAGGGAATTCTGCAAGAGCATGTCGGCTTCCTTGATGGAGACCTCGGCCGCCTTGAGGTAGGCGTCGACCTGGGCCTCATGGTCCTTGGACAGCAGCTGGGCGTCGTTGCCCCGGGCCGTCAGGGCGGCCTCGTAGCCGCGCAGGGCCAGCTCCTTGTTTTTGAGCAGGGTGTCGGTCCGGTTGGCCGCCTGGCGCAGTTCGGCCTCGAACCGGCTGACGTCGGCCTTGTAGGCGTCGAGTGTGATCCGGTTGCCTTCGGTGGCCACGGCCAGCCGGGTCTCGGCCGCCGTCTTGGCCGCCGCCACCTGCTGGGCATAGGCCTTGACCTGCTCGCCGTAGACCCGGGCCCGGGCCTCCTGGCCGGCAATGGCCGCGGCATGGGCGTTGAACTTGGCGGTGTTGGCGTTGACGCCGGCCACATAGGCCTGGACCTGGGCCTCGTAGGCGGCGATGCGGTCCCGGCCGATGGCGGCCTTGGCGGAGGCGCCCTCCATCCGGGCCTTATACAGGCCGATCAGCGAAGAGACGCCGGACAGCTGGGCCAGATAGAGGTCGGCCGCCCGCTTTTGGGCCTCGCCGGCCAGGCGCGCCCCCTCCAATCGGACCTTGTACGTCTCCAGGGTGGACACGGCCGCCCGGATGCGGGCCTCGAACACGGCGGCCTCGGCCTGGTACCGGGCCAACTGGGCGTTGTGGACCGCCACTTCGGCGTTCAGGGCTTCGTAGCCGAACTGGGCCAGGGCCTTGGCCGATTCGAAGGCCCGGTCGGCCGTGGTGTTGAACAGGGCAATGCCTTGCTCCTCCAGAGTCAGGGCCTGGTCCATGACCGCCTTGCCGTTGGCCGCAGCCAGATCGGCCTGCTTGGCCGTCAGTTCCAGGTCGTGATCGACCACGGCCGTGGCGTGGTCGGCGTAAGCCTGGCGCAGCAGGGCGGCCATAGGACCGGACAGGGCCGAACAGCCCCGGGCGGCGAAGGTGCTGCCGATTTCGGCCAGCCGGACGGCCAGCGCGTCCTCCAGCCGGCGGTGCGAGCGTTCCCAAAGGGCGGTTTCCAACTCTTGGCCGTAGCCGGTGCCGCCCCGGGTCACCTCGGCCGCCAGGCGTTCGCGCAGGGCGTCGCGGAGATCCGAGGCATAGGCCGGTTCCGGCGGGGCGATGAAGAGGTTGCCCGGCGCGGCGAGCCGGGGCAGGGGCGGTCGTTCGCCTTCGAAGGTCGGCGTGATGGGCTCGGGCAGGGCCGGGATGGCGATGGGGTCGAACGTCGGCGGATCGGGCAGGTTCAGCGCCGGTTCGGCCGGAAGCTCCAGGTCCGGAAGGTTCGGCGCCTCGCCCGGGGCCTGGGGCAGGTCCATGTCCGGCGTTTCGGGCAGGACGATGTCCGGCGGGGCTACGGTGAAGTCCGGGATGGTGATGCCGTCGAGATCGGCCGCGGCGAGTTTCGGCACCGTCGGCGCGGCGACGGTGGTCTGCTCCACCGCCGTCAGGTCCGGGGCCGTGGGCGCGGCCGGGTAGGTCGGCGTCCCGGGCAGGTCGGGCAGGCCGACGTCGGGATAGACGAGCTTGGCCACGCTTCCCAGGTTGTCGAGGAAGTGCAGGGCCGAACTCCAGGCATCGTTGGCGTAGTTTTGGGCCGTTTCGAATTTGTTGCGGACAATGCCGGCCGCTCCGGTGGAATCGCTCATGCCGTCTCCCTTTCAATGGTGATGGGCGAAAGCCCGTGGGCCGCCCCCTGGGCCGCTTCGTGGTCGTCGGCCACGAACAACCCATCCAAGGCCTCGAGTTGCAGCAGGTAGGCCTGGGAGGCGGACAGGGCGTAGTGGAAGAATCGGGGCAGGGCCACGTCCATGGTCGGATTCATGCGGTAGGCCCCGATGTCCGCCCCGGTCCGCCCGTTGTGCAGGGTCCAGGCGTTGACCCCGGAAAAGGTGTATTGGCAGGCCTCGTCCATGGCGCACAGCGGCTGGGTGCCGGTGTAGACCCAGGCCGCGCTTCGGTCCTGCCGGGCCAGATAGAGGCGGACCGTGCCGTCCTCGGCGTGGGTCATGACCGCGTGGTGCCAGACGTTCAGATCCAAGGGATCGCTTAAGGCGGGGCGGTAGCCGAGCTGGCTTTCGAAATGGGCCAGCCGCGCGCCGAGCAGCCGGTTGCCGTTGTAGAGGAAGAGCCCGGCGGCCTGGAGCCCCAGGATGAAGCCGTAGGGAAAGGGGTAGTCCTGGCCGCAGGCGTCGCGGTAGGCCTCGCCGGCGAGGTCCGGCGCGTCCGGGCAGGTGGGCTCGGTCATGCGCTTGGCCCCGGCCAGCAGTTCGGTGTTGTGCGCGTAGTCCGCGTTCCAGGGCGACCAGGGGTAGGTGACGGTCTCGCTCCAGTCCGGATGGAGATGGGGCGAGCAGAAGCCCAGAATCGGCGCGATGGAGCCCGGACAGTCCCAGGTGAAGGTCTGGCCGTCGTCGCTGCGCAGGAAATAGGTGCGGAAGGGGTTCGGCACCTCCTTGGCATCGTAGGTGTAATCGTAGGGCAGCTCCTGGCGCAGCCGGATCAAGCAGCTCACGGAAAAGGGCGTGTCGTCCGGGATGTGGCTGCGCCCGAACAGCAGTCCCGACCCCACCCCGCCCGGCAGCACGAACACCCCGACTTCCCGGTCGATGCCGGCTTCGGGCAGGCCGTCCGCCTCGGGGAGGCCGACTTCCCCCCGGTCGCAGACCGTCACCGCATTGCCGAGGCCCACGGTCCAGCCGGCCAGCGTCCCGTCCGGGATGGCGTTGGCCAGGCTGGTGCGGCCTTCGTAACGGGCCAGGCACTCGGGAATGGCGTAAAAATGTCCGTTCGGTGCGGTCGGCCGGGAGCCCTCCCGCGGGGCCGGCAGCGTCCGGTGCCGTGGTTGCGGTGCCTCGATGGTGATGCTGTCCTGGCGTCCCACCCGGCGGCAGACGATGCGCTCGCCGTCCGGGAACCGCACGGAGCGGGAATAGACGGGCAGATCGAGGACGTTTTCCCGGCGCATGACATCGAACTCCCGCAGGGCGGCATGGCGCAGGCCGGCCAGGGCGGCGGCATCGCCGGAAAAACGTAGGCGGGGCGTGGGGCGAAAGGCTTCCATCAGCCCTCCCGCCGGTCCAGGTCGGCAAACACGGCCTCGATGGCGCCGAGATCCAGGGGCGCGCCGTCGTCAGCCCCCAGCGTCAGTTGCCAGAACCGGCCGTAGCCGCCGCCCATCAGGGCGTGTCCCCGGCCGGGACAGCCTTCCCGGCCGCATGGCCCGGCCGCGCCCGTCAGCGACGCGCCGGCGTCGGACTGGGCGCCAACCACCACCCGGCCGCCGAGGCTGCCTTCCAGCCGGACGGCCCGCAGCCGTTTGGGCCCGGGAGTCCCGCCGTCCGTGGCCGGCAGGATCACGGTCACCGGAATGGTGGCGCCGTCGTCGGTGTCGCCGCCCAGGCGGTAGAGTGCGTTGCCGTCCGAGGCCACGACGGTCCCGCGGTGTCGGCACAGGCAGGTGAGGGAGAGCCCCTGACAGCGGGTCAGGGCTCCGCTCGCCAGTTCCAAGGAAAAGCCGGTGGTCGCCATTACCAAGCCTCCAGGGTTGTGGAACGCCAGCGGTACGCCGCCAGGCCGGCGTCATGGAGAACGCCCGATCCCTGAGCCAGCCAGGGGGGGAATATGTCCTGTCCGCTGCTCGGTCCGGTCGGGCCGCCGGTGGCAAGGCCACGGACCGCCGGAAGCCGGCCGTCCAACCGGCCGAGGTCTCCCGGCCAGGCCTGGCCGAGCAGCAACAATTCCGGCCAGCCCGCTAGCCCGCCGCCGGCCAGGCCGGCGGTCGCCTCGGCCCGCGTTCGCGTCCGGCAGAGGGTGACGGCGACGTCGTTGCGGCCGACCTGGACGCCGCTGCCGGCGACGTTCGGAGCCATGAGACACGGCCGTCCTTTGGCCCAGCCGCCGGGGATTCGGCCGGCGACGGACGGGGCGGCCAAACGGACGTTGGCCGTCAGGCCGGTCCGCCCGTCCCCCTGGACCGCCGGCAGGTCGCCGGCCAGGGCGGACCGGGTGGTGGAGGCCGTGACGCTCGGGGACCGCAGGCGGGTCGTGCCGCGTCCGCCGGTCCGCTCCGCGAGCGACAGCCAGCCCGAGGCCAGGGTACAGGCGCCGACCGCGCCGAGGGAGGCCTCGGCCGCCAGGTTCACCGAGGGCAGCGCCAGATTGACGGCGGCTACGCTGGCAAAGAACCGGGCGGGCGTTTGGCGGACCGCGAAAAACGATTGGGCGGTCAGGGCGTAATCGACCGTGGCGTAATACGGCAGGTCGCCGATGGGCGTCAGGACGTCCACGTCGCTGCCGACGGCGGCCGTCCAATCCAGGACGACCCAATTGCCGTCGCTTTCCCGCCGGTAGGTGAGCCAGGCGTGGCCCTCGCGGTCCGTGCCCACCCGGCCGAAGGCCGTGATGAGCCGGCCGGGCTCCAGGCCGGCCGCCAAGAGCAGGCCGTGGAGCAGGATGGCCCCATCCTCGCAGTCGCCGTTGCCCCGGAAGTAGGTGCCCAGGGCGCAGGTCCAGACGTCGTCGCTCTCGGCGGTATAGACGAGGTTCGCGGCGATGGCGGCCAGGAGTCTGCCGGCCAGGGCGTCGGCCCCGATCGAGGCCAGGGTCGCGCCGCCGGCCAGGGCCAGGGCCGCCGTCGCCAAGTCGGGGTTCCCGTGACAGAGGAGCCCCACCACCGTGGCGGCAGCCGTGCCGTTTTGCACCGGATCGTCCAGGCTGCACGCCCAGGTCGTGGCCGCCAGGGCGGGCAGCCGGCAGTCGGCCGCGCCCTGGCGATTGCAGGCCGAGAGTCCGTAGGGAGCCGGTGCCGGCAGGGGCAGCGCGCTCCAGGCGCCGGCGAGGAGCGCCGCCGCGACCGCCGGCAACGTGTTGGCTCCGTTGCTTCCGGCTACCGCCGCGTAGAACAGCGGTGTCAGCACCAGATCGGCGATCAGGGGCAGCGAGGCCTCGCCGGTCGCCTCGGGTAGGGGGATTGCCGGGCTGCCCCAGCCTGGCCGCCAGCCATCACGGGTGGCCGAGGCGGCCAGGGCCGGCAGCCGGCAGACGCCCAACGGCGGCCAGGAACCAGCGGCCGCCACAGTCGGGCAGGGGAAGGCCAGGCCGGCCTGGGGCGTGGTCACGCCGCAGGTGCCCGTGCCTTGGCCCGTCAGGGAAAGGACCGCCAGGCCCGAGCCGCTGACGGCCGTGGCCGTCCAGGTCTCCATCGAGAAAATATAGTCTTCAAGCGCCGGCATACGGCCTCCTTGGGGAATCCGCGCTCCGGATGCGGTCCGGGATGAGCCGCCAGGTGACGGCGGCGAAGGGCGAGGGCCGGCCGTGGCGTCCGTCCGGACGGTCGGTGGCGATCAGGGCCGGCCGGTCCTGGGCGCAGTCGGACGGCCGCACCAAGGGGGGCATCGCGCTAGGACCGTCCATAAAACACCAGCTCCGAGATGTTGTACCGGCCGTATTTGTCCGGGCTGAAGGCGGTGATCACCATGCGGTAGGCCAGGTAGGCGTGGTCGTTCGGCACATCAAGCCGGTCGGACAGGCTCTGGCCGCCGTCCCACCAGTAGCTGTGCTCGTAGGCGAAGATGCTGGTGTCGATGACGCGCATGCCGGTGAAGTCCGTGATGGCGAGCAGTTCCGTCCAGGAGGTCTCGTCGTTGGACGCCTCCAGGCGGAAGGCCGTGGGGTAGGCACAGGGACCGACCCCGTAGGGTGCCTTGTCGGCGTTGAGGACGCCGCTGGCGAACTGGAAGCCCGTGACCGTGACCGGCACGGAGAAACGGACCCCCACGTATTCCGGGGTGGCGTTCGGCGGATCGGGCGCCCAGCAGCCGTTGTTCCCGTCGGAACTCCCCAGGTAGAAATTGTGTGCGTAGGAGGGGTCCGTGGCGCTCGACGTCGAGGAGAACACGGTGCCGTCCGTCCGCAGCAGGTTGTCCTCGTCGGCCGGAACGTGGCCGATGACGTCCTTGAAGGTGTGGACCAACAGGGCGTCGCGGTAGAAGTCCCGCCGAGCCGGGTTCGTCGTGACCGTGAGCCGGTCGCCGCTGCGGCTGTAGATGATGGAGGATGTGGCCATGCGCACTCCTAAAGGACGATGGAGACGTCGCCGCCGAGCTGGAGGCGTCCGGTAATGGCGATGGTTCCGGAGGCGGCGGTGCCGCTGTACCAGGTGACGCTGGACGCGGCGCCGGCTGCGGCGTCCTGGGTCCAGACGGCGTCAGGCAGGGTTCCCGGGTTGGTCAGGTCGGTGGTGGCCGGGATCAGGGTGGTCCAGACGTCCACGGTTTCGAAGGAGCGGTTGATGCCCGTGGCCTCGACCCGCAGCCCCTTGACGATAGCCAGGGTGCAATAGGCGTCACTGGCGGTGGCGCGGTAGAAGGTGCCGTAGCCGTAGTGGGCCACCTTGAGGTTGCAGGCGGCTTCCTCGCCGGTGTCGCTGTGGATGATTTCCAGGGTCGGCAGCGCCTGGCCGGCGACGAGGGTGCCTTGCAGCACGCCGCTGTTGGGCGTTTGGGTCAGAAGCACGCGGCTGCCGAAGGAATAGGGCGTGCTCCGGGTCTCGGAAAAGGCTCGGCCGCAAATGACCTCGATGACGGCCGGGAAGCCCTCGAAGCGGCAGTGCATGGATTGGGGATAGATCAAGGACATGGCCTGTTCCGCCTTCCTCCGTCGGACCGCCCGGTCCGGAAAATGGGGTGTCATGGGCCGGGGAGCGGCTCCCCGGCCCGACCGCGGCCGGAAAGCGGGCCTAAGAGGCCGGCATGGTCACGGTAAAGCTGTCAATGGTGGTGGTCGCCCCGGAGGTGATGGCCGTGGAGCTCATGTTGAGCTGGGCTCCGGAGGTGGAGACCGAGCCGTCGAAGCGGGCGGCCGTGGTGCTGGCCCCGGTGGTCATGTCGTTGGCGTAGAAGCGGAACCAGCCGGCCGTACCCGAGGCGCTGGCTACGCCGGACCAGACCTCGGAACTGGACTTGGCCAGGGCCCCGTCGGCCGGGCTGTCGAAGTTCAGGCCGTTGGTGGTCGTGCCGGCGGTGAACGTACCCGAGGACACGGTGATTTCGAGCAGCACCGTGGCAGCCTCGGCGTCGTCGGCCGACGTGGGCTGCACCCCGGAAAAGACGCGAATGATCCCGTTTTGCATGATCGTCTTGAAACTGCCGGTGCCGAGCATCGCGTCGCGCAGGCCGGTGGACAGGCGAAGAGCCATGATGTTCTCCTTGGACTAAAGGTTAGAGGAGGCGGAGGTTAGGGTTCGAGGACGAGCAGATACCGATGGGTCGTGGCCATGGCGGCGGCTCGGGATGCTTCGGGGAAGGCGGCGGGCACCAGCCGTTCCACCTGGCCGTTCCCTCGGCCGAGGTAGATGCCATCCCGTCCGGCCCAGATGGCGGCCGGACCGTCGAGCGGTTTGCCGGCCACGTCGCCGTGCCAGCCCGGGGCCAGGGCGACATCGCTTCCCGGGAGGGGGGCGACCGGACAGACCCGGGTGAAGGTCATGGCTGCGGGATCGGCGCCGGCGGCAAAGGTCACGCCGGCGTCGTCGCCGATGAGGAGCCCGCCGGCCACGGGGCGCAGCAGGCGCACCCGGCCGGTGGCCGGCGGCAGGAATCCGGCCAGGGAATCCACCCAGTCGAACAGGCCGGCCCCCTCGGTGAAGAGCACCGCGTTTCCCCGGGCGATCCAAATCCGGCCGGCGAAGTGGGCCAGCAGATGTCCGGCCGGCGGCGCGATGAAGCGGCCGGTGCGGTCCGGGCCGGGATAGGTCGCCGCGCCCCAGACCCCTGCCGTGCCGTCGCGGATGACGCCGGATTCGAAGCCGTTGGCGAAGTAGACGGCCTCGCCCACCGCCACGAAGGACAGCCTGGCGTCGGCGGTGAGCCCTTCGCGCAGGACCCGGGGGACGCCCTGTTCGGGGATGTGGTAGAGCCGGTCGGCCTGGCCGCCGTAGAGGTTCGACCCGTCGGCGAACAGGGAGTGCATGCCCTGGTCGAGCAGTCGGACGAACCCCGGCCGGCGGCGCAGCCGGCCTTCGATCACGTCCACGTTCAGGGCTTCGGCCAGCGCGTACCGGCCGCTTTCCGGATCGCAGACCAACCCGGCCGGCGAGGCGGACAAGCCGAGGCCCAGACAGTGGTGCAGCCGACAGCCCTTCTTCATTGCCACTCCTCCCCAAAGGGCCGGAAGCCGACCGGTCCGCCGGCCACGTCCACGGCTTCTTCCTGGCGCGGACCGCAGTCGAGCAGCAGCTCGGCCAGGGCGGCGTCGAAACGGCGGCCGTAGGCCGCGGTCTGCACCTTCGTGTCGTCGACGCCGGCCTCCAGGCGTTCGAAGAGTTCCCGGCAGGCGAAGTTGACGAGCAGCGGCGCGACCAGATGCGGCGGCAGGCACAACGGCTTGTCCGGCGCGCCGGCCAGGGGATCGGGCAGCCGGAAGTAGCCGACTTCCAGCGCGCTCGGCCGGTCGGGGACCGGCCAGACATGCAGGCGGCCGCCGGCCGGGGCGGCGGCGCGGATGCGGCCGTGTGCCGGGAGCCCGGTCGTATGCAGGCGCAAGGCGGCCAACCCGGGGAAAAGCCGCACCGGCGTCCGGCCCGGCATGAGGAAGGCATGGGTCGGGCCGTGCTGCCAGTCGGCCGGCACGGCGGCGTCCTGTTGCCCGGGCTCCAGGTGCAACCGGGTTTCGGCCGCCAGGTCGGGCAGCCTAGCCGCGCCGGCCACGGCGAGCAGTCCCCGGTCCAGGCAGCGGACGATTTCTTCCTCGCCGATGCCCGGATCGGCCACGACGGCGGTGACTTCCGCCACCAGTCGGGCCACGGTGTCGGACACGGCGACGCGCATTCCCTGGGCTTGCGCCCGGGGCAGGGAGACATCCGAAAACGCCATGAGCCTTCTTCCTCCGGGACGTTGGGATTAATCGAGGGTCAGGAAACAGGGGGAACAACCGCCGTCCGTGCCGGCCGCGCCGAAGGCGACCCCGGCCACGGGCTGGTCCACGTCGAGGGTGGCGTTCATGGCGGCCAGCGATCCGGCCGTGGCGCCGGGCACGAGCATGGTGCCCACGGCCGGCGTGCCGGCGGCCAGGCAGCAACTCACGCCGCCGGTCTGGGCGAAGTAGTAGTGCCCGGCCGGCACGTCGCAGGGCGTGACCCCGACCGGCAGGTTTTCCTCGGTGGCCGAAGCGGTCACCCCGCACCAGGGCGAGGGCACGAGCGAGAGCTTGGCCTCGCTGCCCACGGCGGCGCGCAGCCCTTCGGCCAGGGTCAGGACCACGGTGCCGCCGGCGGCGCAGGCGGTATTGGACAGGATGCGGTACTGCCGGCCGGAGCCGCCGGTCCCGACTACCTGCAAGAAGCCGTCTTCGTAGGCGTTTTCGGCTACGGCCGTGGCCCCGACGGTGACGGTGAGCACCCGGTCGGCCACGGCGGCGCTGGCCCCCGTCAGGTTCAGGTGGTTGGGCTTGGCCGCCGGAGCCTGTCCCATGCTGCCGGCGGTCAGCGCGTCGGCGCCGGCCTTGGCGTAGCGGAACTTGCGGCCGTCGGCCGTGATGCGCAGCGCCCCGACGGCTTCGCGTTTGGCCGGCGAGGTCTCGGTGACATCCTGGGTGAACGATAATTTCATAGGCTGTGCCATGTGAGGCTCCTTTTTGTTGGGAGGAGGGCGAGCGCCTCCGGCGACCAGGGCCTTGCCCTGGACCTGCTGCACCCCTGCAAGGGGCCCGGGGGGATTATCCCCCCGGCCGCCGGAGGCATCTTTTCTTCCTCTCTTCCTACGACAGGTTGGTGTGGCAGGCGTGGGCCTTGCGGTTGGAGCAGATGAGGTTGCCGTGCCAGAGGATTTTCATGGACCGGCCGGCCGGACCGGCCAGCTCGACCCAGGGCTGGCGGGCGAAGAAGCCGTTCTGGTGGATGGCGAAGCCCAGGTAGCGGGTGTTGACGGCGAAGCAGCAGCCGGCCGGGCAGTAGTCGTCGGCGGCCAGGATCATGCCTTCGTAGACCAAGTGGGTGAATCCGGCCGAGACCGCGCCGTCGTCGGTGACGTAGCGCTGCTGGGCCTGGAGGGCACGGGACACGGTGTTGTAGAGGCTTTCGGTGGTGACGGCCACATTGGGCTTGCCGTCCCGGCCGTCCGAGACCTTGGCGGTGCTGCGCAGGGTTTGGAGAATGTCGAGGCCCATGGAGGTGGCGTCGCTTATGGTTTTGCCCTGCCAGGGCTGGGTGCCGTCGGCGGCCACCAGATCGTTGGCGGCGATGCCGCCGTAGGGCGTGTCGGCATCGGAAGAGGTCAGCGCCCGCAAGCCTGTCAGGGTGGGCGCCTCGTCGCCGGCGGCGGAGTAGATGGTGGAAGCCAGCCAGTTGGCGCAGGTGCGCTGGGCGGTTTCGATCTTCTGGGTGACGAACTGCACGGCCGCGTAGTCGCCGGCGGCCTCGACCTCGTCGGTCAGGTAGACGGTGGCGTTGCCGTAGGCGTGCTTCCAATGGAAGGAGGCGGCGTTGATGGTGGCCCGGTCGTCCGAGGACAGGGCGTCGGAGCGGGTGAAGAAGCCGCCCTCGGCATCGGCGTAATTGAGGGGCACCCGGATTTTTTCACCGCCGGAGGGCCGTTCGAAGATGCCGGCCTGCCGGTTCATGAGGAGATCCAGCAGGAAGGAGTCGCGGAAGTAGATGTCCACGGCCCGGCCGCCGGCGGCGGCGAAATAGTCGTTGGTGATGGACTCGATTTCGGAGAGCGAAAGCGACATGGGTATCCCCCTTGGTTAGTTGCCGGCGTGTTTGCGCCGGGCGGCCAGGCGGGCCGTGAGCACGCTGGTCAGGCCGCCGAAGCGTTCCGGCGCGCCGAGTTCGGGATCGCTGGCCTGGCCGCGCCCGGGACCGCCCAGGGCGGTATCCAGGGTGGCGGCCAGCCGTTTGGTCTTCACCCGTTCCAACAGGGCGGCTTCGGCCGCGGCGGCGGCGTCCTGCCGGGCCTTTTCCACGGTTTGGGCCTTTTCCCGACGTTCGTTTTCCAGATGGTGGACGAGGTAGGCCCCCACGTCGTCCAGGATCGGGTTGCCGGCGCGCAGGGCGTCCAGCACGCCCGCGGCCTTGAGCTGGGCGAAATCCGGGTGGCCGGCGGCGAACCGTTCCAGCCGGCTCTGGCGTTCCTTTGCCGCGCGCTGGGTTTCGGCGGCTTCCAGCCGGGCGGCGATGAGCCGGTCCAGGCGCTGCTCCAAGTCGTCGGGCGCGGGCGCCGTGGCGTCGTCGGGCGGCGCGGCTGCCGGCCGCTCGGTCGGTTCGGGAGGCGGAACAATGGGTCGTTGCATGGCAATCCTTGTCGGTTGGGGGTTGCGGGAGGGCGTGTGCCGGCGGATCAGGCCCGGCCGCGCCTGGCCCGGAAGCGGTCCATGACCTTGTGGCGCAGGGCCTTCGTGTCCGGACCCGGACGGCGGTCTTCGCCGGGTTCCTGGGGGCGGATGCCTTCGCCGCGCATCCAGTTCCGGTAGGTGGTGCGGCTGGGCGCGGCCAGAAAGGCCTCCACATGGGGTTTGCCCGAGTCCTTTTCCGCCACGGCGGTCACGGAGGCGATCCAGGACGCATCTGCCCGGTAGGCCCGGCCGACGGACACAAGCCGTGTGGCCGGCCGGCCGCAGTCCGGACAGGCCCGGACACGTTCGTCCATGGCGGCCAGGTCCTCGAACCGGGCACCGCAGGCCGGGCAGGCGAAATCATACAGCGGCATGGGGCGCCTCCGTGGCGGGTTCGGGCCTTCCGGTCGCCGCCATCCGTTCCAGCACGGCCGCCCGGCCGGACCAATCGAGCTTTTCCAGCAGGTCCTGGCGGTCGATGGCACCCTTTTCGTACAGGGAGAGGGCTTCCTCGCGTTGCTGCACCTTGGAGACAGGCATGGTGGAGCCGGAGACGACCGTGAGTCGGGCCGGCACCCGGCAGGACGCGCCGCGAATGGGCATGGCCCTCACGCGTTCGCCCTCGGCGAAGGCGATCCAGCGTTCCTCGGTGTACCAGTTCTGCATGTGGCTCAAAAACATCCGGCCGCGTTCGCGGACCAGCCGCGAGTAGTTGCGGATCTTGCCGCGCAGCAGGGTGGAGGCCTGTTCGACGAGGGCGGCGATGGCCCGGTAGGCCACGACCGGATGGTCGGGGGCCTTGGCCCGGTCCAGCTCGCCGATGCCGGCGATTTGGCTGAAGAGTTCCTTGTAGATGGCGAAAACGGCCTCGATGTCCTTGGTGTTGTTGGCGAAGTCCAGGTAGCGGATGCCCTGGGCGGCGGCCATGGACACCGGGTTGACGATACCCTGGCGGTTGGTGAAGGCGGCATTGGCCACGCCCGAATCCCGGGGGTTGATGATCTTGGGCCGGGCGCAGCGGTCCTTGTGATAGGTGAGTTGGGACAGGCACTTGTTGATTTCCATCTGGAGGTCGGCCAGCTGCTCGAAATCCGAGGCGCCCCACAGGTTCACCGGGTCGGTCAGGGAGTTAACCAGGGCGAAGGGGAACCGGTCGTAGAGATAGGTGGCCATGGCCTCGGTCGGGGACAGGGCCGGATTGACGGACGGATTGGCCCGGTCGGACAGGACCAGGGTGCCCGGTCCGGCGATGGTGACGCAGCGGATGCACCCCGGATACTTGGGGCCGTCGTCGGTCATGGTGTAGTCGCGGACCCAGCATTCGCAGAGCAGGGTCATGTCCTCGGCCGGGCCGAGTCCGCCGGCGGCGCCGACCAGGGTTTTCACCACCGCGCCGAAGCGTCCCCACAGGCCGGCCTGGCGGCCGTTCCCCAGGGCGAGTTCCCGGCGGCCGTCATGGATGTTCGCGAGCAGCGCGGCGTCGCTCTTGAGCCGGTCGGCGGCTTGGGGCCAGTGTCTGGCCGCCTGGCGCAGGGGCATGGCCGTGAAGTGGAGCACCGCCTCGGCGTCCTGGATGTCCAGGCAGGACGTCGGATAAACGCCGAAGGCGAAGGGGTCGACCACCAGGGTCCGCACCTCGCCCAGGCCGTATTCCAACTCCGGGTCGAATACGACCTTTTCGATGGCCACGCCGTAGGTCTCGCCGTTGATGACCGAGCGCTCCAGCACGGCCTGCTGTTCCTGCTCCCCCCACCACCAGGTGGCGGCCCGCTCCAGGGTGGTGAACAGGCTCTCGTCGCCCTTGGGCCCCACCCGGCTGACGTTGAAGGTGGGGTTGTTGTCGGTCAGCAGGTTGACCGTGCGCTGACGGTGCAGGTGCAGGAGGTTGGCGCTGGAAAGGGGCAGCCCGCCCGGCGCCTGGCCGAGCCAGGGGCGGTTTTGGCCCAGCCGGTAATGGCGGGTCCATTTGTCGTGCAGACCGAGGCGGTCCTTTTCCTGGATGACGGCCTCCAGCAGTTCGAAGACCCGGCGTCCGACCAGTTCGGGCTGGTCGTCCGGCGGCAGCAGCTCGTGCGGCATGGTGTCCGGCATGGATTCTCCTTTGCAAAGGGGCGGGGGACAGACCGTTTCCGGGCGGCCGGCCATGGCGTCGATCACCGGAGGGATCGGGAGGGTGGGGGCGTGGGCAGTGATGGGGACGGATCGGCTTTGGCGACGCAGGAACATGGTTGGCATCTCCCGGGGCGGTGTTTTTCCCCCGCCCGCAAAAGCCATCAGTCCATGGAACCCGGCCCGAAACCAGCCAGTTCGTGTCAAAAAGCGTGTGCGGTCTGCCGCAGGTGGAAGTCTTGGCCCGGAAGGGCTATGCGGCAGGGGAGCGCGCGGCCGGGCGGAACGCCGGGACGGCGCCATGCCGGGAGCGGGAGGGGAGGACCATGGAGCGGACGGGACGGCGCATTCTGCGCGTGGCCGTGCAGGCCTTCAGACACTTCAAGCAGCACCAGGGCATCAACCAGGCCGCGGCCATCGCCTTTTATTGCCTGCTGTCCATCATCCCCATGTATTTCATCGCCGTGCTGCTTATGGGCGAACTCTTCGGGGATCGCGGCAGCGCCCTCGGCATTGCCGCCGACCAGTTGAGCGGTCTCACCCCGTGGTTCGACGAGAGCCTCATGGGTCGCATCCGCCGTCTGACTTGGGCCGTGCCCCAGATGGGCTGGTTCAGCCTGCTGGTCATCATCTGGACGGCCGGCCTGTCGTTCGCCACGATCCGGCGCAATTTGCTTTTGCCCTGGGCGGTCCCGCGTCGGCAGCCGGGCTGGAATTGGTGGCGGACGCTCCGCTACTGGCTGGTCACGCCGGCCCTGTGCCTCTGCCTGATGCTGGTGCTGGCCGCCATGGCCTCGCTGTGCGCCTTGCCGGAATTGCTGTTGCCTTCGGCCGAACTGCGGGCCTGGGGCCCCTGGTTGCCGCTGTGGCGTTTCTTGTGGCCCTGGTCCTTCGAGTTCCTGCTCTATCTGATTTTGCTGCCCGGCGTCCGGCCCATCGGGCTGACCGTGGTGGTCTCCGGGAGTCTGGCGTTAGCCGGTTGGGGAATCACGGCCGTGTGCAGCGGGGTGCTGTTCCGGCTGCCCGGCCAGGCACTCATCTACGGTTCCTTGGGCGGTACCGTGCTTTTTTTGCTGTGGCTCAATTACAACGCCGCCCTGCTGGTCTATGGGGGGCATTTCATCCGTATTTGGCGTCAGGAGCGCGAAAGCGTCCCGCCGGCGGCCGGGCTGCAAGCGTGAAGATGCCCCCGGACCCCTCAGGGCGCGGTCGCCCAGGCGGCAACCGCAAAGGATATACCAGGACAGGGGGTCTGGGGGGAATGATTCCCCCCAGCAGGTCCAGGGCAGCGCCCTGGCCGCCGGAGGCGTCTCGCTACTTCTTTGGCGGGCAGACGAACCGGCCGTCGGCGCGGGTCTTGGTGGCTACGTCGTGCTCCTTGCCTTCGAGCCAGCCGCTACGGACGGGGCCGACCGGCGCGTCGAAGACCGGGGCGTAGGGCTTGATATCGAGCAACGGCGTGCCGTCCAGGACGTCGATACCCCGTACCGTCAGGATATTGCGGTCGACGGCCACCACGGCCACCACGGACAGGCCGATGGGGTTGGGGCGTTTGGGGGCGCGGGTGGCGAACAGCCCGCGGGGCGTCTCGTCCATGTAGGGGATGACCGAGAGCCGGCAGCCGTTGGATTTGTGGAAGCAGTAAATGAGGTAGGCGTGGGAGAAGCCGGTCAGGTCGGCCAGTCCCGGGGCCAGTTCGGGCCGCAGTTCCACGCGGCCGATGGCGTCCCTGGCGCCGCCGGGTTGGATGGGCATGCCTTCCAGGCAGGTGAAGGGCGTATGGATGATGCCGATGGGCGTCATGGCGATGGTCTGGTCCATGGAAGGCTCCAGGCTGCGACCGGATGCGGGCCGGCCGGTTTAAGGATCAGGGGTGAACGCATCGCAGCCCACGGAGATGCCGAAGGCGAAGGCCATGGCGATGACGCCCAACAGTGGGGCATAGTAGCCCGGCGCCCCCAGGGCGAAGCGGATGAGCAGGGTGGCCAAGGCGAAACCGGAGTTGCGGAAGACCGAGTGGAACGCGGGCTGATAGGTGTGGGACAGCAGCACGATCAAAATATCGCTGAAGATGAGCACAGTGTAGAAGACGGGGAAGAAGTGGTGGGGCGTGCCGTCCACGGCGCTTTGCCAGGTCACCCACAGTCCGTAGACCAGGAAGAAGACCAGGAGCAGGAGGGCTAGAAATTTTTTGAAGGCCACGAAGGGATAGAGCCAGGGCCCGGGTGGAACCTTGGCCCGCCGCCGGTGGTGTCGGTAGTAGAAGCCCAGGCCGACAAAAACGAGCAGCGCGCCGACGCCGTCGCCGAGCATGGGCGCGACGACGGTCAGGGAGTCCACCAGCACGATGGGCTCGTGGAGGTTGACCAGCTCCTTGAAGGCGTCGCGCAGCAGGATGAGGCTCAGGATTTCGAGCTGCTTGCCCAGCGACTTGGAAATCGAACAGGGCAGGACGAAGATGAGGTCCACCACCTCCTGGATCAGGACCAGGGTGAAGGCCAGATTGATGGCGTAGAAGTGGGAGGACGGCGTGATGTGGGCCAGGGCGGGAGGCAGGAGTCCCTGGGTATTGAGTTCGATGCCGATGATGCCGAGGAGGAAGGCCACGACCTGGGTGACGGAAACGGCGCGCCGGGTTTTCCGATTTTCCCAAAAGGCATGGACGGGATCGAAGAGATTGGTGGTCAGTTCGTAGAATGTGGGCATAGTGGATATCTCTTCCCGCACCTGCCCTAAAACGGCGCAAAAGGGAAGAGGCCGCGCGGCACGAAAAAGCCCCCTTCCGGGAAGGAAGGGGGCTTTGGTTGCGGGTACGGAATCGGCTAGTCCAGCACGGCGTTGCCGCTTTCGCCGGTGCGGATGCGGCGGGCGTCTGCGACGTCCACGACGAAGATCATACCGTCGCCTTCCTTGCCGGTCTGGGCGCCGGAGGCGATGGCGTCCATGACCCCGGCGAGCTTTTCATCCCTCACGGCCACTTCGAGGCGGACCTTCTTGAGCAGGTGTACTTCGATCATAACACCTCGGTACTGTTCGGTATATCCCTTCTGACGGCCGCAGCCGGCAATGTTGGTGACGGACATGCCGTGGATGCCCTTGGCGTAGAGGGCCTGTTTGACGGCATTGAGCTGTTCGGGCCGAAAGTAGGCAATGACGAGTTTCATATCGGTATCTCCCGGAGCCGGTGGTTATTCGGTGATGAAGATCTGGAAGCCGCTGTAGGCCTCGGAACCGTGCTCGGTGATATCGAGACCCTTGAGTTCTTCTTCCTCGGTGACCCGGATGCCGACGGTGACCTTCAGGATGATGAAGGCGAGCAGGCCGGTGCCGAAGGCCCAGAGGAAGACCGAGCCCACGCCGATGGCCTGGCTGACGAACTGGGCCATGCCGCCGCCGTAGAACAGGCCGGCCACGCCGCCGAAGTCGGGGCTGGCAAACAGGCCCACCATGAGGGTGCCGAAGGCGCCGCACACGCCGTGGACCGAGATGGCGCCGACCGGATCGTCGATCTTGAGCACCTTGTCGATGAATTCCACGGACATCACGACCAGGACGCCGGCGCACAGGCCGATGACGAGCGCGCCCAGGGGCGACACGTTGGCACAACCGGCGGTGATGGCGACCAGGCCGGCCAGGACGCCGTTCAAGGACATGGACACGTCGGGCTTCCCGTAGCGCAGCCAGGTGGTGATCATGGCGGTCAGGGCGGCGCCGCAGGCGGCCAGGTTGGTGGTGACGGCGATCAGGCCGATGTTGCCGGTGGCGGCGGTGGTGGAGCCGGGGTTGAACCCGAACCAGCCGAACCAGAGGATAAAGACGCCCAGGGCCACCAGGGGCAGGTTATGGCCGGGAATGGCCCGGGAGACGCCGTCCGGAGAGTATTTCCCGATGCGCGGTCCCATCATGATGGCGCCGGCCAGGGAGATCCAGCCGCCCACGGAGTGGACCACCGTGGAACCGGCGAAGTCGATCATCGGCGCGGACAGCTTGGACAGCCAGCCGCCGCCCCAGATCCAGTGGCCGGACACCGGGTAGATGAAGGCGGTGACCACGAAGCTGAGGATCAGGTAGGAGAGAAATTTCGTCCGCTCGGCAATGGCGCCGGACACGATGGTCACGGCGGTGGCGGCGAACACGCACTGGAAGAACCAGTAGGTGTAGGCCCACAGCCCGTCGGGCGTGGCCGTTCCGGCTTCGGACATGGCGAAGTTGGAGAAGCCGAGGAAGCCGGCGATGTCGGTGCCGAACATCAGGGCGTAGCCGAACAGGAAAAAGGCGATGGAGCCCGCGGCAAAGTCGAACATGTTCTTCATGAGGATGTTGCCGGCGTTCTTGGCCCGGGTGAGCCCGGTTTCCACCATGGCGAAACCGGCCTGCATGAACATGACGAGCACGGCGGCCACCAGGGTCCACACCGTGTTGCCGTTCATGAGCGACAGGAATTCGGGCGCCTTCGCCGGTGCGTCGTCCGCCATCGCCAAGCCGGGCAGGGCCAGGATGGCCAACGGGAGCGCGGCCAAGGCCAGGGTTGCACCTTTTTTGTAAAAACTCCGTCTGCTTTTCATAATCCCCCCCTTTTGGAAGATGATGTAATTTTTCGGCCGATGGCCGCCTTTGCCGGGTGTCTGTCGCCTGGACCGCTCTCCACGGTCCAGTGCTTCGAGAAAAGCAAAAACCGATCCATTGATGTAACAGATTGCAATAAATATATTTTTTAAAAAATTAGCGGTGAACGACCTTCAAAAATGGCTGTTGAACGCAAAATGTCATACAAAATTGAAATATCCTTCATTTTTGAAGCTTATCCTGGTATTCACGGGAAATCAGGGGCCTTGATTTGCATAAATTGCGTCGCCTGACAAGCAAAAAATAACATTTTTGAGATTTTTTGGAGAAGGTTCCGGCCGGCCACGCCGGCCGGGAAAAAAGGACCCTGCCGTCACGCTCCGGGGACTTCCGGGAGTGGGCACGCGGAGGGGAGGCGCGGCGGCTGGCAGCGGTTCCCCGCCGCCGGGCCCCGGCGTGTTTGAAACGGCACCATGCCTAGCGCATCGGTTGGTATGACGATGAAAATCGCGGTGGCCGCCGGAGGCGGCCGCTATGGCGCCAGCCAGCGGCGGGCGGCAGACGGGAGGCCGTGACGCGTGGCATCCGTTGCCCCTGCATCTCCCCGGGACCGCCGGTCGCGGGAGCGTCTGGGGAGGTCCGGCGGCAGGCCGAAAAAAAGGCCGTCCGCAATGGACGGCCTTTGGGCGCAAGAACGGGGTATAGGGATGTTTACAAAATGGGCAAGTACCGCTCGATCTCCCATTCGGTGACCTGGGTGCGGTAGGCGTCCCATTCGGCCTTTTTGTTTTCGATGAGCGAGGCGTGCAGGTGGTCGCCCAGAATTTCCCGCATGAGGTCGCTTCGCTCCAGGTTGTCCACGGCTTCGCGCAGGCTGCCGGGCAGGGAGAAGATGCCCTTGGTCCGCATTTCCTCGTCGGTCATTTTGAAGATGTTTTCCTCGATGGGGTCGGCCAGGGTGTAATGCTCCTCGATGCCCTTGAGGCCGGCACCGAGCATGGCGGCGAAGCACAGGTAGAGGTTGCAGGCCGGATCGGGGCTCCGCAGCTCGATGCGGGTGGCCGCCTCCTTGCCGGGCTTGTACATGGGCACGCGGACGAGGGAGGACCGGTTGCGCCGGGCCCAGGCGATATAGACCGGCGCCTCGAAGCCGGGCACGAGCCGCTTGTAGGAATTGACCCACTGGTTGGTGATCAGGGTAAATTCCGGGGCATGGCGGAGCAGGCCGGCGATGAAGCATTTGGCTTCGTGGGACAGGTGGTAGACGTCCCCGGAGTCGTAGAAGGCGTTTTTCGAGCCCCTAAACAGGGACTGGTGGCAGTGCATGCCCGAACCGTTTTCGCCGAACAGGGGTTTGGGCATGAAGGTGGCGTAGCAGCCGTGCTTGCGGGCGATTTCCTTGACCACCACCCGGTAGGTCTGGGCGTAGTCGGCCATGACCAGGGCTTCCTGGTAGCGCAGGTCGATTTCATGCTGGCTGGGAGCCACTTCGTGGTGGCTGTATTCCACGGCCACGCCCATGGATTCCAGGGCGAAATTGATGTCGCGGCGGACGTCGTTGGCCAGATCGCGGGGCGGGGCGTCGAAATAGCCGCCGAAGTCGAGGATCTTGGGCTCCGCGGAATTGGCGAACAGAAAAAATTCCAGTTCCGGGCCGACATAATAGGTGTAGCCGAGGTCGGCCGCCTTTTTGAGCATCCGTTTGAGCACATAGCGCGAATCGGCGGCGAAGGGCGTGCCGTCGGGATTCTTCACGTCGCAGAACAGCCGGGCCACCGGACGGTCCGACGGACGCCAGGCCACGAGTTGGAAGGTGGTGGGGTCCGGGAAGGCCACCATGTCCGATTCCTGGATCTTGGTGAAACCGGTGATGGAGGACCCGTCGAACCCCATGCCTTCTTCAAAGGCGTTTTCCAGTTCCCGGGGCGTGATCTGAAAGCTTTTGAGCACGCCGAGCACGTCGATGAACCAGAATTGTATGAAGGAAACGTTGTAGTCCTTGACTGCCTTCAGTACGTCGTCAGCGTTTTTGCAGTTGAACACTGCCATGGAAAAACCTCCGTTGTAGGGTTCTCGCGTCTCCAGATGCGTGGACTCCCAAATGGATTCAATACCGGGGAATCATTCGATAATCAAGTGCCTCCGCCCGGAAAGCCGCCTGGCGGTTACCGGGGCCAGCGCCAGCCCGGGGCGATGATGACGCCGGGTGGCGGCGGGTAGCCGTAATAATAGAGCCACCAGTAATAGGCATCGTCGTAATACCCCGGATAGCCCGGATAGACGTAGCCGGGCGGCGGCAGGGGACCGTGGCGGAACCACGGGCGCCACGGTCCGGGGCGCGGTCCCGGTCCGTGGTACGGCCCCGGTCCGGGGTGCCCCCAGGAGCGTCCGGCCGGCGGAGGGCCGCCCGGCCTGCCGCCGGGGCCTCCGCCCGGCCGCTGGCCCCAGGCCGGGCCCGAGGCCAAAAGCAGGGTCACGCTCAACGCGATCATACCCGCCAAACGTTGCATACGGTATCTCCCGGGGGGCGGGTTGGACAGCCGGCGAAGACCCGCCCACCATGCCTGTATCGTCCAGTTGTCCGGCGATGACAAGGGGCACGATCCCCCGTATGCTGCCCGTGGGAGGATGCGCGCATGGGAGACCGGCCCCGACCCTCGTTTGGTCCCGGCGGACGGTTGACCGTCCTGGTCGCCGAGGCGGACCCGGCCGTACGCGAGGCGCTGGTCAGAACGCTGTCGCCGCGTTTCGGCATGGTGTTCACGGCGAGGACCGGGGCGGAGGCCCTGGTCCTGTTCGAGCGCTGCCGGCCCGATCTGGCCATCATCGGCGCCCGGGACCCCGATCCGGGGGCCGCCACCCTACTGGTGGCCCTGCGTCAGGCCAGCCGCCATCTGCCGCTGTTTCTCGTGGGCGCGGCTGGGGACGTCCTGGACGTGTTCGCCAGCGTGGCCGTGTCCGGGGTCCGGCCGCTTCTGCGGCCGTTCGATCCGTCCACCCTGGTCGAGGCTCTGGAGGAGGCCGCCCTGGATGTGTCGGCCCGGCGCTCGGTGGGCGAGGCCTGGGAACTGGTGAAGTTTTTCCTGGATGAGAGTCCGCATCCCGCCGTCATCCTGAGCGGTTCGGAAGTCGTCTCCATCAATCGGGCCTTTCTGCGTTTCCTCGGACTGACCACGTTTCACGAGTTCAAGGAGCGCGGCATGGCGTTGGAACGGTTCCTGGTCGATCCGCTGCCGGACGGCGGCGTGGCGGCCTTTGCCCGTCGCCTGGTGGAGGACCGGCTGGACCGGGAGCACCGGCTGCGCCTGGCCAATCCCAAGCGTCCCGACCTGCCGCCCCATGTGTTTCAGGCGGTGGCCGCGCGGCTGCCCGGCCGGGACCGCTGGCTGCTGACGCTTTCCGACATCACCGAGCTGGAGCTGGAGCGCCGGGAACTGTTGGACCTGGCCAATCTGGACCCGCTGACCCGGGTGTTCAACCGGAGGAAGCTCGGGGAAATCCTGGGCGACGAGGTGGCCCGGGCCGACCGCTATGCCACCCCCCTTGCCGCCATGATGCTGGACATCGACCACTTCAAGGCCATAAACGATACCTACGGCCATGATGCCGGCGACGCCGTGCTGGTGGAGCTGACCGACCGTCTAGGTGTCGTTCTGCGCCACGTGGACCGGCTGGCCCGGTTCGGCGGCGAGGAATTCGTGGTGGTGGCGCCCGGCATCGGCTTGGAGGCGGCCTGGGATTTGGCCGAGCGGCTGCGCCGGACCGTGGCGGAGCATACCTTCACGGCGGTCGGCCGGGTGACCGTCAGCATCGGCGTTGCCGCCCTGTGTCCCGGCGAGACCGGCGAGGCCCTGCTCAAACGGGCCGACGCGGCGCTCTACCGGGCCAAGGACGGTGGCCGCAACCGGGTGGAGGCCTCAATGCCGCCCACATCGTGCGACGGATAACCATGGACCGGACAGACAAACGCCTCCTGGACGCCATCCAGACGGATTTTCCCCTCGCGCCCCGCCCCTATGCGGTCCTGGGCGCCCGGTTGGGCCTGACCGAGGCGGAGACCCTGGCCCGGGTGCGGGCGTTGCGGCAGACCGGGATCATCCGGCGTATCGGTGCCAATTTCCAATCCTCCCGTCTGGGCTTCACCTCCACCCTGTGCGCCGCGGCGGTGCCGCCCGAAGCCCTGGAGGCCTTTATTGCGGTGGTGAACGCGCACCCCGGCGTCACCCACAACTATCTGCGGGACCATCGGATCAACGTCTGGTTTACCATGATCGGCCCGTCGGCCTCGGCCATCCGGCAGGCCCTGGGCGCCATGGCCGCGGCCACCGGCATTCCGATCCTCAACCTGCCGGCCGACCGGCTGTTCAAGATCCGAGTGGATTTCGCCATGAGCGAGGGGGACGGTTGACAGCCTTTCCCGTTAGGCAATAAAGACGGCAGTTCGGCTCCCCTGGCACGAGGAGTCGCCTCATTCGCGAATGTTCAAGCGTCCGTGGAGCAGATCCCCATGATGAATGGAAAGAAAGTGGTTGTGGTGATGCCCGCCTATAATGCGGCCGCCACGTTGGAACGCACGTATGCCGACGTCCCCAAGGATCTTGTGGACGAGGTGATTCTCGTCGACGATTGCAGCCGGGACGGCACCATCGAGCAGGCCAGGAAACTTGGCCTGCGCTGTTTCCGCCACCAGCAAAACTGGGGCTACGGCCGCAATCAGAAAACCTGCTATGCCGAAGCGCTTAAGACCGGGGCGGATGTGGTCATCATGGTCCACCCGGACTATCAGTATACGCCGAAGATCATTCCGGCCATGGCCAATCTGGTGACCAGCGGCGAGTACGACGCGGTGATCGCCTCGCGCATCCTCGGCGGCACGGCCCTGGGCGGCGGCATGCCCCTGTACAAGTACGTCGCCAACCGCTTTTTGACCCTGAGCCAGAATCTGCTGCTTTCGGCCAAGCTTTCGGAATACCACACGGGCTACCGGGCCTTTTCCCGCGAAGTGCTGGAGACCCTGCCCCTGTGGGAAAATTCCGATGATTTCGTCTTCGACAACCAGATGCTGGCCCAGACCGTGTACTTCGGCTTCCGTATCGGTGAAGTTTCCTGCCCCACCAAGTACTTCGAGGAGGCGTCCTCCATCAACTTCCGGCGTAGCTGCACCTACGGCATCGGCGTGTTGCGGACCTCCCTGCAATTCCGGATGCAGCGCTGGGGATGGAAGAGCTACCCTATCTTCGACAAGCAGGGGCGGGGTCTGTCATATCCCAATCCGCCGTATTATTCGGACGAATCGCACGGCCCTGCGGCCAGTTGAATTCCGGCCCGGCCAGGGCCGACAGCGTCGTCCCCCGTACTGAAAAACGGTGCCGCAGCCAGGCGGCGAAACGCCGGATCTTGCACAAGAAGGCGTCCGTGGACGCCTGATCGGGAAAGTGCGGGCTCGCCCCGGGCAGCATCTCCGAAGAGTGCCAGAACAGGGTCAGGGCCCGTCCGCCTCGGCGCACGTGGGCCAAGGTGGCCAACCGCATGCTGGCTTCGGGCATCCACACGGGATTGACGCCGAGGGTCAAGGTTTTCATGAAACTGCCGAGAAGAAGCTCGCCGGCCCGGCTGGGCAGCCGCCGGGCCAGGGCGTAGGCCGGCCCGGGCGTCCCCGGGATGAGCGGCACCTGGGTGGTGGGCGCCTCCAGCAGCGGCGTTCCGTTCGCCGCGGCGCAGCCCGTCCAGTAGGGGTCGGCCGGGGCCAGGAAGTGGTCCGGACCGCCGGGCACCTGGCGCAGGGGGGCGACGCTGCTGTCCACGATGATGCCGACCTCGGGCAAGACGGCCATGGCCCGCCGGAAAAGATTCCAGCGCCCCATGCGAAACGATGTGGCCGGATGGCCGGCGAATTTTTGGACCGCTTCTTGCAAAATCTCCATCTTGGCCCGGAAGGTCTCCAGGGGCATGACCGAGGTCGGCACGGGTTCCGGCCAGGGCATTTCCGGAAAGGGCGGCGTGTTCCACGGATGCAAATGGGCGCCGAGTTCCCCTCCCGTCCGGCCGAGGATGCCGTCGAGCAGGCGCAGGCTTGGAGCGTGGGTCAGCACGGGATAGTCGCACAGCAGGGTGAGCGGCAGGCCGAATTCGCCGGGCAGAAATTCCAGCCGGCGCAGACGGGCGATATTGGTGAGCCCGGCCGCCTGACGCGGATAGGAACCGGAAAAAAGCCCTTCTTCTTCCACATCCAGGCTGATAACAACGGCAAGGCTTGATGCGTGCATGAAAAAACTCCCCCGGTCGTCTTTTAGGCAAGGGGAGGAGGCAAGACAAGTCTCTTCGAGCTGGCCGCCGGATGCCTTGGCAGGGCCTTCGAAGGGATATTTCCCCAGAGCAAACGCAGCCCCGGCCGCTCGGACGGCCCCATAACCACCATGAAGCAACACCTGTCCCTTGCCGCATTGACCCCGGGAATGATTTTGGCCGACGCCCTGTGTCGGAAGGATGGGGTGTTGTTGTTGCCCCCGGATACGCTGCTGACGGAACGCCATCTGGCCTTGTTCCCCTCCTGGGGCGTGGACGGAGCGGTGGTGCGGGATCAGCCGCCGGTCGCCCTTTCCCCGGCCGAGCCGCCGCACCCGAGGGACGGCATTTCCGAGGCCCAGTGGCGGGAGGCGGTGGAGGCGCTGCGCCCCCGGTTTGTCCACGCCAATCTGGAGCAGCCGGCCATGGCCTGCATTTTCGACCAGTGCGTGCCCCGGGCCGTCGTTCGCATGCTCGAGCACGGTCGGGCCTCCGTGACCCTGCCCGATCTCGTGCCGGCGGGATGCCTGCCGCCGGCGCCGACGACGCCGGCGCCCGGTCCCATGGTCCTGGTGGCCTCGGAGCCCAAGCTCACCACCCTGCCCGATGTCTTCGTGCGCATCACCGAAATCCTGAACGACCCGATGAGCACGGCCCATGAGGCGGCGGAGGCCATCGGCCGGGACACCGGCCTGTCCGCCGTGCTGCTGCGCTTGGTCAACAGCGCGTTTTACGGCTTCCCGGTCAAGGTGGACACCCTGTCCCGGGCCGTGACCATCGTCGGCAGCCGGCAGCTCACCACGCTGGCGCTGGGCCTGTCCGTCCTGAGCCTGTTCAAGGAGGTGCCGGGCGGCTTGGTCGACATGCGGTCGTTTTGGAAGCACAGCATCGGTTGCGGGGTGATCGCGGCCACCCTGGCCGGTCCCGACGGCCTGGAGGTGGAACGGCTTTTTGTGGCCGGGCTGCTGCACGACGTGGGCCGGCTGGTCCTGTACCGCTGCCTGCCCCGGCACATGGCCCACATCCTGGCCGGCGCCCGGGCCGAGGGGCGGCTGTTGCGCGAGGCCGAGCGCCGGTCCCTGGGCTACGACCATGCCGTCCTGGGCGCTATGTTGCTCAAGCGCTGGCGTTTTCCGGAAAATCTGGAACGGGCCGTGCGGCAGCACCACGGTCTGCCGTCGCATCAGGTGCCGCCCATGTCGGCGGCCGTGCATGTGGCCAACGTCCTGGTCGGGGCCGTGGGACTGGGGTCGAGCGGCGAAGTCTATGTGCCGCCGCTGTCGCCGCTGGCGTGGGAGGCCCTGCGGCTTTCCCCGGAACGCATCGCCCGGGTCCTGGCCTCCGCTTCCTCCCAGATCGACGACATCCTGCGCGTTTTTCTGCCCGACGAGGACTGAGGCGAGCGGCCGGACCGCGCGTCTGCCCGGTCGGATCGCCGTGCGCCTAGATGATGCTGGAGTGGCGGTCGCGCAGCTTGCCCACCAGGAAGCCGATGGCGATGCCCAGGATGCAGCTGCCGATGCAGCTGATGCCGAAAATGGTCACCAGGTCGTTGACGTTGCCGATGATTTTGCGGCCGAACAGGATGTGGAAGAAGCCGTAACAGATCCACAGCAGCATGCCGGCGTGGAAACCGAAAAAGAGTCCGTCCATCATCCGGTCGTGCACGTTGACCGATTCGATGTGCTTGTAACAGACGATCTGGGCCAGGACGCCGAACAGGGTGATGGAGCCGAACGAAGCCAGCAGCTGAATGACCGGCACCACCAGGGTGGCGTGCCAGGCGTCGCCCTTGCGGATGGAGACGATCACTCCCGGCATCAGGCTGACGATCCAGATGACGATGACCCCGATCTCCTGATAGTGGGCGACGAGTGTTTTTTTGAGCATGCCGAGACAGTGCTTCATGGTGAGCCTCTTGGGCCTCCCTCGATATCGTGGTTAAGCGGGAACCGTCCGGAGCGGCGACGAGCGGATTTTTCCCCCCCGCGTTGTCAATCGGACAGGAAAGAGACATACTGAGAGCCCGCGTGGAATGCAACGCGTTTCCCCGCAAACAGGCGCGACGGGCAGCCGTCCATCCCGTCGCCACCGGCTGCCAGCATGGAAGATCCGATGCTTCTCACCGACGCCGCCGCTTCCCGTCCGCCCTGCGTCCTGATCGTTGACGACGAGGCCATCAATGTCCAAACCTTGTCGTGGATGCTGCGGGAGGCCGGTTTTGAGGTCCTTTCCGCCACCGCCGGTCCGGAAGGCCGGGCCCTGGCGGCTTCGGCCCGGCCCGACCTGGTGATCCTGGACATCCTGATGCCCGGCGAATCGGGGTTCGAGACCTGCCGCCTGCTCACGGCCGACCCGGCCACCACGGACATCCCCATCATTTTCATTTCCGGTCTCGACGACGTGGAAAACAAGGTCAGGGGCCTCAAGCTCGGGGCGGTGGACTATATTGCCAAGCCCTTCGCCAGGGAGGAGGTGCTGATCCGGGTCAAGATCCATATCCGCCAACGCCGGGCCACCCGGGCTCTTCTGGCCCAGCAGGCGGCCAAGCTGGCCCAGATCCGCGACGCCCAGCAGGCCATTCTGGTCTCGCCCGAGGACGTGCCCGAGGCCCACTTCGCCATCCGCTACGTGCCGATCCTTGAGGCGGGGGGGGATTTTTACGACGTCTTTCCCTGGACCGAAGCGATCATGGGCTATTTCGTGGCCGACATCTCCGGACACGACCTGGGGGCCTCGTTCGTCACCTCCTCCCTCAAGGCCCTGTTGCGCCAGAATTCGGGGCCGCTGTTTTCGCCGGTGGAGACCTTCAAAAACATGAACAGCGTGCTGACCACCTTGCTGCAGGGTGGCAAGCACCTGACGGCGGCCTTGTTGTGTCTGAACCGGGCCCGGCGGCGACTGACCCTGGTCTGCGGCGGCCATCCGCCGCCCGTCCTGGTCGGCGCGGACGGCGAACCCGTCGTGCTGGCCTCGGAGGGCGATATTCTGGGTGTTTTCCCGACCGTCCAGTTCGGCGTGCTCACACGAACCGTTTCCCCCGGCGACCGGATTTATCTCTATACGGATGGCCTGGTAGAGCGGTTCGGCGCCGGCGGGGTCCGATCCCGGGCGCAAGGGATAGACGACCTGATGGCGGCCTGCCGCCGCGTGGCCGGCGCGCCCCTGGCCGAGGCGGTGGCGGCCGTCACCGCGGCGTGCGCGCCTCCCGGCCGGCGACCGGAAGATGACATGGTGCTGCTCGGCATCGAGGTGTAAGAAGGATGTTTGTCGTCGACACCACGGCCGACGGGCGCCGCATTCGTTTTTCGGCCAACCTGTCCCTGCTCGACCGGGCCGTGGACGAGACCGTGGCCTTTTTGCGGACGCGCAACGCCACGGGGCGCCTTTTCGAGGTCCAACTGCTGTTGCGCGAGGCCCTGGTCAACGCCGTGCGCCATGGCAGCCGCCTGGATCCCGGGCGGACCGTCAGTCTGGAGGTCGCAACCGCCCCGGACCGGCTGCATCTCGTCATTGCGGACCAGGGCCCCGGGTTTGACTGGCGCGCCCGAATGGCGGACAAGCCGTCGCCGACGGCCACCAGGGGGCGCGGGCTGTGTATTCTGGCGCTCTACGCCGACGAACTGGCGTTCAACGAGGCCGGCAATGCCGTGCGGCTGGCCAAACGTATTCCAGGCCTTCGCGGACCGGCCTCTCCTGCGGACCGGCGGGGGCAAGCCCTTGGGGAGGACAAGCATGGAGGAGATTCGCATTGAGGATGGCCGGACGGTCTTTTGTCCGTCCGGGGACATCGTAGCGTCTATGGCCGATGCCATGCGGAGCCGGTTGCGGGACGTCATGCACGAGCATCCGGGTCCCCTGGCCATTGACTTGGCGCAGGTGGAGCTGATCGATTCTGTGGGCATCGGCCTGTTGATTGCGGCCCACAATACCCTGGCCAAGGCCGGGGGGCGGTTGATCCTGGAGCACGTGCATCCGGACCTGTGCGGACTGCTGCGCACGATGCGCCTGGACAAGCATTTTCAGATCGAGGTCGCCTGAAATTCGGCAAGGGAGTGCGCATGGACCAGATGGATGACGAGATCATGACCATGTTCGTGGAGGATTCGTGCGAACATCTGGAAAATATTGAAACTGCCCTGATGGACTTGGAACGGGGCGGTGCGGATATCGACGAGGAATTGGTCAATACGGTGTTTCGGGCCGCCCATTCCATCAAGGGGGGGGCCGGCTTTCTCAATTTGACCAATATCCGCGATCTGGCCCATAAGTTGGAGGGCCTGCTCCATATGATCCGCAACCGGGAGATCGTGCCGGACACCCGGGTCATCAACCGCTTGCTGGCCGGGTTCGACCGCCTGCGTGGGCTGATGGCGTCGGCCGCCGACAGCGACCAGGAGGATATCGCCGCCATGTTGGCCGACCTTTCGGGACTGACCGCCGAGCACCTTTCCCCCGAGCAACTGGCCCAGGCCGCCGCCACCGTGCCCATCAGCCTGCCGGACGGTGAGGTCGTCTTCCGCGAGGACGAGTTGAGCCTGCGCCAGGCGCTTACCGGGGGCAAGAATCTCTACCTGGTGGAATACGACCTTATCCATGACGTCCAGGCCCGGGGCAAGACGCCGCTCGACATCATCAACACCATGGAGGCGAGCGGCCTGATCGTCGATTGCCGTATGGACCTGACCAGCGTGGGGGACATCGACGCCCCGCCGAGCAACCGGATTCCGTTTTACGTTCTGTTCGCCTCCCTCGTGGAACCGGACATCGTGAGCTACCTGTTCGCACTGAACGGCAAGGCCATCCACCCCGTGGACCTGGCCGCCCTGCCTGAGGCCCCGGCGGTCGCAAGCGACCCGGCCGAGGTTCTCGTTTTCGGTCCCTGGCGGCTGACGATCGCCGGCCAACGCGCCAGCCTCACCGTGGAAGCGGGGGCGGTCCCGGACGCGGCCGAGGCCAGGCAGGCCTTGCTGGCCTGCCTGGAACGCGGGCTGTCGGTGGAGGTCTCTTGGGCCGATGCCGCCGGCGTCGATCTGGCCTTGCTCCAGGTCATGGTGTCGGCGGGTGTGAGTTTTGCCCACCGCGGGCTGACATTCATTCACCAGGGCGGAGCGCCCGAGGGGTTGGCTCGCCTGGCCGAACGGGCGGGTATCACGCCGACAATCCTGGAGACGCTCGAATTGCCGGCTGCGACGCTGTTCGCTCCGGAGGGGCCGCATGGCCAATAGGGCGCGGCAGGGGCGGAGTAACCACTGTCCGGCGAAGCGAAAAGGATGCGTCCGGGCGTTGTAACCGTCGCCGGACTCCCCTCGACCTAGTGCGTAACGGCGGCTTCTGCCGCCTACAAGCTATAAGACACGGAGGCTTCGGTTCCATGAAAAAACTCCTGTATGGATTGCTGACGTTGGCGCTTTTGCTTGGTTCCAGCTACGCCGTGGTGGCGGCTCCCGGCCCTGGTGGCCCTGGCGGTCCCGGCGGTCCGGGCAGCATTTTGCCCATGGTCTTGTCCCTTGGTCTCACCGACGCCCAGAAGCACGACGTCGCCGTGCTTCTGCAGAAATACGAGGCGAAATTTCAGGCCGGGGGCAGCGCCATCCATGCGGCGTTCGAGGAATTGGGCGATGTCATGCGCTCCGATCCGGGCAATGAGAAGCTCGTGCGCGCGGCCTGTCGCAAGCTCGCCGCCGCCAGCGAGGAACTGGCGGTGCTGCGCGGCAAGCAGATGGCCGAGGTCAAGGCCCTGCTGACGCCGGCCCAGGTCAAGCTGCTGGACGAGCAGGCTCCGCCGCCTCCGGCGCCCAAGAAGGAGCGCGTGAACCCCATGCGAGCCTTGGAGCAGGAATGGATCAACGCCCACGCGGGAACGGCGAAGTAAAGGCCTTCGGTGGTTATGGCCGAGTCCGCGGTGGACATGGAGGATGCCCGTATCCTCAAGGCAATACGGGCGGGCGACGTGGACGCCTACGCGCGGCTCATGACCAAGTACCAGGGGCGCGTGTCCGGCATCGTGGCCGGGCACGCCCCCCGGGATCGGGTGGGCGAATTGACGCACGAGGTGTTTGTCCGAGCCTACCGCTCCCTGTCCGGCTACCGGGGCGACAGTCCGTTCGGCCATTGGCTGGCCAAGGTGGCGGTACGGACCTGCCACGACTTCTGGCGCGCGGAATACCGCCGTCGGGAGCGACCGGAGAGCGAGCTCTCCGACGAGTGCCGGGCCTTCGTCGAGGAGGCCGCCGCCCTGGATTCGAGCGAAGCCGCCGAGGAAGCGGCCTCGCGTGCGGAGGCTCGGGAATTGTTGTCCTGGGCGCTGGAGAAGCTTTCGCCGACGGATCGCATGGTGGTGACGCTGACGCATATCGAGGAGCGGCCGGTGGCCGAGGCGGCGGAAATGCTCGGGATGAGCATCCCCAACGTCAAGGTGCGGGCCTTTCGGGCCAGGAAGAAATTGCGGGAAGTGCTGGGCACGGTTATCGGCGCGTAAGGAGGATCCTATGGACGGGAACACGACACGGCGATTGGAACGCCTGGAAGCGGTGTTGCGGGCGACCCATGCTCGCAGCGACACGCCGCCGCCCGACCCCGGGATGATCCTATCGGTTCTTGAGACGATCAAGACGCCGGTGGAATCGGTGGCGGCGAACGGCGTGCTGTGGCGCATGGCGGCCGGCGCCGGTCTGCTGGCCGTGGCCACGGTGGTCCTGGCCGTCTTTTTCGGCTCGGGGCTTGAGGATGAACTGGGGCGATTCTTGTTCTACGATCCGAACGGCCAGGTGCTGGTCTCGCTGTTGGGTATCTAGGGTGGCGTCATGCGCGGGACGATGAAAAAAGTGCTGGCCGGGCTGGTCTTGTTCGGTTCGGGCCTGGTGGTGGGGTTCTTCGGGACGCGTCTTCTGGCCGAACGGGGGACGCTCGCCGTATTGCACGGCGATCCGACGCATTTCGCGGAGATGGCCCTCCATCACCTCTCCGTCGATCTCGATCTGACGCCCGAGCAGATCGGCAAGATTCGTCCCATCATGCTGGAAACGGCCAAAAAGCTGGCCGAGATACGCCGCGAGCAGGAGCCGAAGATCCAGAAGGCCCTGGACAATGATATCTCCTCCATCAAGAAAATTTTGGACGCCGATCAGCGGGTGAAGTTCGAGGCGGTTCTGGACCGGCTCAAGAAACGGCGGGAGTCCATGGACCGTTTCGGTCCGCGGCATATGCCCCCGCCGCCGCCGGACATGGGTCCGCCGCCTGGCGCCTTTGACGGCCCGCCGCCTCCTCCCGGCGACATGCCCCCGCCGCCTCCGGCCATGGAGCCGGATGACGCGGGGCGCGATCCCATTTGAATCGACCGCACTCCTTTTCCCTTCCCTGGTGAACCGGGCCTGGCCTAGGTCCGGTTCACCGCGTCCCGGTCGGCTGTCCCGGTCGGCGCGTAGCGGACCCGGCTCCATGGCCTGACCGTGTGCCCTTCCGAAACCAAAGCGACGGCATCGCCGGCCGTGCAACGGATGACCGTGGCGGTGGCGAGCGGTCGACCGTCGGCCGCGCGGATGCATACGGTCGCGCCGGGGTGTACTCCCTGGTCGGAGCCCAGGCCGAAGGCGATCCGTTGTCCGCGGGCCGTCGTCCGCGTTCGATAGACGGCGGCCATCCCCTGTTCCCGCCATACCGCCTCCAGCCGGTGACCCGTCCGGGCGACGCCGAGGCCGGCCAGCACGGCCCATCCGAAAAGGAATGCCGCCACCCCGAACGGCGACCGGCCGGTCAGCCGCCGTACCCGCGACGGCGCGGCCGCGTCCAGGGCGGCCTGATCGGCGAAAATCCGGACGGGGAGGCGCTGGGCCTGGCCGGTCGGACCGGTCAGGGTCAGAACGGTCGTTCCGGGTGCGGCCCGGGCCTCCGCCCGCAGCCTTCCCCGCCACATGGGCCGGCCCAGCCAGAAGTCGGCGAAAAGGCCGGTGGCCCTGAAGCTGAGGCCGGGCGCGTCCGTGATGCCGGTCAGCTCGTTCGGGGAGGTCACGCCGGCCGGCAGGGGGCCGGTCAGCCGGACCGTATCGCCCGCCATCAAGGCGATGGGGCGGGCCGCGTCGCCCGCTCCGGCGATCAGGCCGTCGCCCAGGGCGAGGGCCGCGCCCAGGCAGCAGACGGCGGCCAGCCGGCCCAGGACCGTTTGCCGCCGCACCAGGCCCGCTTCCAGGCCGGTCGCTTCCGCGCCGCTACTTTTTGAAAATATCCGTCTTGGTAACATTCATCAGGCGCAGGGCCTTGCCCGGTTCCTTGGTGTAGAGGCGGACGACGTCCCCGAGGCCCCAATCCTCGGGCGTCAGCTGCCGGTAGGCGTCCGGCGGCAGGAAGGACAGCACGAGCGCGCGTTGGGGACAATAGATGGTGACGATGCCGCTGTCGTGATCCACCCGGGGGAAGCGTTTGTCCCGGACCAACGGATCGTCCGGCACGATGCCGGTCTGTTTTTCGACGATGCGGGGCCGGAGCCTGTCCAACCGCCGGGTGGCCGGATTGTACAGGACGAGCACGCCCGCCTCCGGGTCGAGGTCCAGGAGCAGGCCGGCCGTCGGTTCCGGGCCCATTTCCCGGGGATTGGTCGGGAGCTGGAAGGTCTCCGGCGGCAGGCCGTCATAGCGCGGCCGGTTGGGGGAAGCGGCCGTGTCCCGGATGATGGTGACGGTCTTCCCGGTGCGGTCCAAGGCCACGGTGCGGCCCTGGACCACCGTGCCCGGTCCCGGGCAGGCGGTCAGCACGGCCAGGGGCGCGAGGGCCAGCAACAGCCCGGTCAACAATGCGCGCATGGTGTCCTCCCCGTTGGCGCTGCGGCATCGTGCCCGTAGCGCGATGGTCGGCCGCGCCTAGGTGGTGCGGGATGCCTTGGCGGCCAGTTCCGCCCGGGCGCCGTGAATCATCCGGACAGTGATGAAGATGGCCATGGCCGAGACCAGGCCGAGAATCAGGATGGTGGCGCTGATGCTGCACACGTGGTCGATGGACGGGATGTAGCTCGGCAGGAGTTTTAAAAGCACCGAGAAAAAGCAGCCGACCACGGACAGGCCGAAGGCGATGCGGATGCCGTAGCCCTTGATGTATTTGGTGGCCACGGTTCCGACCTGGGCCCCCACGGCGGCGCCGACCAGCATGATGATGGCGGCCAGCAGCTCCACGCGGCCCTTGTAGGTGTAGGAAGCCGCGCCGTAGAGACCGGAGATCATGACCTCGAACAGATCGGTGCCCACGGCGATGTGGGTCGGGCAGCCGACGAGGTAGACGAGGGCCGGCATGCGGATGAGCCCGCCGCCGATGCCCAGGATGCCGGCCAGCCAGCCGGTGAACAGGCTCACCGTGACGGGCAGCCAGACGGAGCAGTAGATGCCGGACACCCGGAGGTGGACCATGGGCGGAATGCGGATGCGGTGCAGGGTCCGGTGCCAGACGATGCCGGTGTCCAGCTTGCCGATGCGGCGTCCGGCTTCCCGGGCGGCCTTTTCCCGGACCCGCCGTTTGGCCACGTCGTGAAAGATCATCCAGGCAATGAGTCCCAGCAGTACGAGATAGATCCAGCGCACCACCCGGTCCACGCTGCCGATCCGCTCCAGCCACATGATCATCTGGGCGCCCGTTTCGAAGCCGACGATGGTGCCGCCGAGCATGATGCAGCCGAGTGTGTAGTCCACGTTGCCGAATTTGCCGTGGCGCATGGTGGAGATGATCGATTTGCCGGCCATCTGGGCGATGTCCGTGCCGATGGCGAAGGCCATGGGAAAGCCGAGGATGTTGAGACCGGGCGTGACCATCCAGGCGCCGCCCATGCCGAAGAAGCCTCCGATGATCCCCACGCCGATGCCGAGGATGAGCAGTCCCGGCCAGAAGATCCTCACCCCGGCGATGGGCATCAGGATAGAAAACCACTCCATGCCATGCTCCTTTGGTGGGGCGTCCCCCGGCTAGTGTTCCGCCAGGTCGCGGGAGGACAGGTCGATGCCGATTAGCCGCATGGCCAGATCGGCCACGATGCCGAAGAGGATGCCGATCAGGGGAATGAGGATGATGGTCACGATGGTGAAGGTGAGATGCCCCTCGTTGTAGAGGTTGCCCCACCAGGCCATGAGGCCGGTCAGATGGCGGGTGTCGGCCACGATGACCAGGGGCGCGACGTCGCCGCCGGCCAGGGCCCGGGCCGGGAACAGCAGGGCGGCCGCTCCGGCCAGCGACGGAAGGATCTTCCCGAACATGAGCGTCTCCTTTGGCGGGAGGTGTCGGCCCGACAACCGGACGGAAGGCGCAAAAGCGGTTCAGTCCGTCTTGGCTTTCCCCTGGGCGGCCACGGCGGCCACACTGCGGGCGATGGCCTCGGGATCGCCCAGGTAGGCGTGCCGGACCGGCCTGAGCGCGTCGTCGAGTTCGTAGACCAGCGGCACACCGGTCGGGATGTTGAGGGCGCTGATGGCCTCGTCGTCGATGGCGTCGAGGTATTTGACCAGGGCCCGCAGCGAGTTGCCGTGGGCGGCCACCAGCAGGCGTTTTCCGGCGCGGATAGCCGGGGCCATGGTCTCGTGCCAGTAGGGCAGGACCCGGGCCACGGTGTCCTGCAGACATTCGGCCCGGGGCAGTTCGTCCGGGGAAAGCCCGGCGTAGCGGCGGTCGTGGCCGGGAAAGCGCGGATCCTCGGGCGTCAGCTCGGGCGGCCGGGTGGCGAAGCTGCGCCGCCAGGCAAAGACCTGCTCTTCGCCGTACGTGGCGGCGGTTTCGGCCTTGTTGAGACCCTGTAGGGCGCCATAGTGGCGTTCGTTCAAGCGCCAGGACTTCTCCACCGGCAGCCACATCCGGTCCAGGCCCTCCAGCAGCAGGTCCAGGGTCTTGATGGCCCGGGAGAGGACCGAGGTCAGGCAGAGGTCGAAATCGTAGCCGGCATCGGCCAGCAGGCGGGCCGCGGTCCTGGCCTCGGCCTCGCCCTGGGGGGTGAGGCCGACGTCGGTCCAGCCGGTAAAGCGGTTTTCCAGGTTCCAGACGCTTTGGCCGTGACGCACAAGGACCAGTGTGGACATGGGGCCTCCTGTAGGCCGGGAGGGGCCGGCTACGGCTTCTTCCGGGCGCCTTCCTCCGGGCAATGGAATTGGTCGGCGGTCATCATGCGCATGGCGCACAGGGCGCCGCACATGGCGCATTCTTTTTCGTTACGGTGATTGGCCCGGCGCTGGCGCACCAGTTCCGGGTCGAGGGCCAGGCCGGCCATGGCCTCCCAATCCAGGGCGGCCCGGGCCGCGGAGATATCCCGGTCGCGTGCCGTGGCCCAGGTCCGGCCCAGGGCGGTTTCGGCGCTCTGGGCGGCCACCCGACTGGCCATGACGCCGTCCCAGACGTCCTTGGGACTCGGCAGGGTGAGGTGTTCGGCCGGGGTCAGGTAGCACAGGAAATCCGCGCCGAAATAGGCGGCCAACGCGCCGCCGATGGCGCCGGCGATGTGGTCGTAGCCCGGGGCGCTGTCAGTGGTGAGCGGCCCCAGCACGTAGAGCGGCGCGCCGTCGGTCAGACGCTTGATGGCCTGGATCTGGGACTGGACGAGGTGCAGCGGCACGTGGCCGGGGCCTTCGATCATGGCCTGGACGCCGCGTTCCCGGGCGCGTTTGGCCAACCGGCCGAGATTGATGACCTCTTCCCACTGGCCGCCGTCGCCGGCGTCGGCGCCGCAGCCCGGACGCATGCCGTCGCCCAGGCTGATGGTCACATTGTGGGCCAGGCAGATGTCGAGGATGTCGTCGTAGCGCGTCAGGAAGGGGTTTTCCCGGTCATGGTGCTGCATGTAGCGGCCGAGGATGGAGCCGCCCCGGGAGACGATGCCGGTAATCCGTCCGGCGTCCATGGCCAGTTCCACGGTACGGCGGGTGACACCGCAGTGCAGCGTCATGAAGTCCACGCCGGCCGCGGCCTGGCCGGCGATTTCGCGCAGGATTTCGTCTTCGGTGAAGTCGCTCGGATCGCCGCCGCCGGCCAGATGGTGCTGGGCGATGGCATAGAGCGGCACGGTGCCGAGCGGCAGGTCGGTTCCGGCCAGGATGTCCCGGCGGATGGCGGCCAGATCGCCGGCCGTGGACAGGTCCATGATGGCATGGGCGCCGGCGTCCTTGGCCAGTCGGGCCTTGTCCAGTTCCATGGCGACGTCGGTCACCAGCATGGAGGTGCCGATGTTGGCGTTGACCTTGATCCGGGCCGGCTGGCCGATCAGGGTCGGGATGACGCCCGGATGGGCCGGGTTGGCCAAAAGGACCATGCGGCCGGCGTCCACGGCCTCTTCGATGGCGGCCTGGGGCAGGGTTTCGGCACGGGCCAGTTCGGCGCCCCGGGCGCGGAGCAGTTCACGGACGATGGGATTCCTGGTGCAAATGGGCATAGAGTATCCTTAAATAATGGAGTAAGGCGGTTTCCCCCTACCATGAAGGCCGGCAAAGCTCAAAGCCGGCCCTGGGGGAAAAGACCCGGCGCGGCGTCTTGCCAAGCTCTCCGAAAGGGATTATCTGATTACGCTTCCCTGTAGGGACATTCAAGGAGTGCGAGATGAAAGAAGGCATCCATCCTAAACTGTACAAAGCCAAGATCCGCTGCAACTGCGGTTATGAAACCGAGGCCTATTCCACCAAGGGCCCGGAAGTGCTGGTCGAAATCTGCTCCAACTGCCATCCGTTCTACACCGGCAAGCAGCGTTTCGTGGATACGGCCGGTCGTATCGATCGTTTCCGCAAAAAGTACGCCAAGTTTGAACAAAAGGCCTAAGGCGATTTTTCGGGACGGCCGCCGGATGCCCTTCGGCGGCCGGTCCGAGCCTGTTGCCATGAAACACGCCGGTCTGCTTCTCCTGCCCCTGATGGCCGCCGCCCCCACGGTGGGCGGCCAAGCGGTCATGGAGGGGGTCATGATGCGTGACAAGGAGCGGTTGGCCATCGCCGTGCGCAAGCCCGGCGGGGACATCCTTCTTGACGTGCGTCCATGGTTCTCCCTGACCGCCCCCCGCTGGTCGCGCAAACCCCTGGTGCGCGGCTTTCCCGTGTTGCTGGAGACCCTGGTCAACGGCATCAAGGCCCTCAATTTTTCCGCCCAGGTCGCCACCGAGGACGACAAGGACGGCGAAATCGGCCCGTGGGCCATGGGGCTGACCCTGGCCGCCTCCATCGGTTTCGCCCTGCTGCTCTTCGTGGTCATGCCGCATCTGTTTTCCCTGGGCATGAAGGCCCTCGGACTGTCCGGCGGCGTGGAAAAGCTGAGCTTCCACGTCTGGGACGGGCTTTTCAAGATGGTGCTGTTTTTGGGCTATCTGGTGTCCATCTCGTTTTTGCCCGATATCCGCCGGGTCTTCGAATACCACGGGGCCGAGCACAAGGTCATCTGGGCCTTCGAGGGCGGCGCGGAGCTGTCCCCGGCCGGGGCCCGGCGTTTCCCCCGACTTCATCCCCGCTGCGGCACGGCCTTCCTGCTGTTCGTCCTGACCATCTCCATCGTCCTGTACGCCTTCCTTGTGCCTTGGCTGCTCTCGTTCTACTCCCCGGTCACGCCGTGGTTGCGCCAGGTGTATATCGTGGCCCTCAAGCTCGTTTTGATGGTTCCGGTCAGCAGCCTGGCCTACGAGGTCATCAAGGTGGCCGGCCGATACCACACCAATATCGCCTGCCGGGTGCTTTCGGCCCCCGGTCTGTTCATGCAGCTGCTGACCACCAAGGAACCGGACGACCGGCAACTTGAGGTGGCTCTGGCCGCCCTGCGCGGCGCGGTGGAGCGACAACCCGCCGTCTGACCCCTCGCCCCGGCCATGTCCGGCCCAGGCCCAACCCCAGCCGGGGGGCGCGATACGTCTTGCGCCCCGCTCCGGAGACGTCTCATGTTCGCCAAGCTTGAAAGCCTTGAGCGCAAGTACGAAGATTTGGAAAAGGAATTGTCCGACCCCGCGGTGCTGTCCGATCAGGACCACTACCGCAAGGTGGCCAAGGCCCATGCCGACCTGTCGGAGGTGGTGGCCACCTTCCGCGAGTACAAGCAGCTGTCCCAGGATCTGGAGGAAAACCAAGAGTTGACCCAGGACCCGGACCCGGGAATGCGAGAGCTGGCGCAGGCCGAGGTCAAGGGCATCAAGGAAAAGCTTCCCGAGCTCGAACAGCGTCTCAAGGTCCTGCTGCTGCCCACCGATCCCATGGATGAGAAAAACATCCTCCTGGAAATCCGGGCCGGCACCGGCGGCGAGGAAGCGGCCCTGTTCGCCGGCGACCTGTTCCGCATGTACTGCCGCTACGCCGAAACCCGCCACTGGAGGGTGGAGCTGATGAGTTCCTCCGAAAGCGGAGCCGGCGGCTACAAGGAAGTCATCGCCTCCATTGCCGGTGACAAGGTCTACAGCCGCCTCAAGTACGAATCCGGCGCCCACCGCGTCCAACGCGTGCCGGCCACCGAATCCCAGGGGCGCATCCATACGTCGGCCGTTACCGTGGCCATCATGCCCGAGGCCGAGGAAGTGGACGTGGCCATCGATCCGAACGATCTGCGCATCGACGTCTACCGCTCCAGCGGCCCCGGCGGTCAGAGCGTCAACACCACCGACTCGGCCGTGCGCGTCACCCACATCCCCTCGGGCCTGGTCGTCATCTGCCAGGACGAGAAGTCGCAGCACAAGAACAAGGCCAAGGCCCTCAAGGTCCTGCGCTCCCGGCTGCTCCAGATGGAGCAGGAGAAGCAGCGCCTGGAGCAGGAAGCCAGCCGCCGTTCCCAGGTTGGCTCCGGCGACCGTTCGGAACGCATCCGCACCTACAATTTCCCCCAGGGGCGGGTCACCGACCACCGCATCAACCTGACCCTCTATCGGCTGGAATCCGTCCTCGAAGGCGACCTCGACGAACTTTTCGACGGCCTGATCGCTTACTACCAGGCCGAGGCCCTCAAGGCCCAGGCCGACGCCGCCGCCTGAGGAAGCGTGAAGACGCCTCCGGCGGCCGGGGGCATCATGCCCCCGGCCCCCTCGCACCAGGACAGGGGGCGCCTGGCAAGGAACATCGTGCCATGTCTGAGCGGCCAACCTCCCACGCCCCGTCCGTTCGGGAAATTCTCGTCAAGACCGAGCGCTATCTTGCCGACAAGGGCGTGGATGCGCCGAAGCTCTCGGCGCAACTCGTGGTGGCCCAGGCCCTGGGGCTGGACCGGCTGGGCCTGCTTCTGGCCATGGACCGGCCCTTGACCCCGGACGAACTCGACGTCGTACGGCCGCTGGTGGCCCGTCGCGGGCACGGCGAGCCGGTGGCCCAGATTCTGGGCGTACGGGAGTTTTACGGCCGCGACTTTGCCGTTACGCCCGCGACCCTCATTCCCCGGCCGGAAACCGAAGGGCTCGTGGACCGAGTCAAGGAACTGTTCCCAGACGGCCGCCTCGCCGCGTTTGCCGATTTGGGCACGGGTTCGGGCTGCCTGGCCGTGACCCTGGCCGTGGAATTTCCGCAGGCGGTCGGCCTGGCCCTGGACGCCAGCCCGGATGCCCTGGCCCTGGCCCGGCAAAACGCGGCCCGCCACAACGTCGGGGAACGCCTCACTTTCGTGGACGGCGATTTCACGGCCCTGCCGGGCCTGGACGGCGGCTATGCCTGCATCGTCTCCAACCCGCCCTACGTGAGCGAAGCCGAATATCGGGAATGCTCCCGCGAAGTGCGCGATTTCGAACCCAAAAGCGCCTTGGTCCCTGGCCCGACCGGCCTGGAGGCCATTCCGGTCGTGGCGGCGACGGCCCGGAAGTCCTTGGCCCCGGGCGGCTGGCTGCTGGTTGAGATCGGCTGGCGCCAGGGCCCCGATGCCGCCGCTCTGGTGGCATCGGCCGGCTTCGTCGACGTGGCCGTGCGCCGCGACTTGGCCGGCCGCGACCGCCTGGTCGAAGGCCGCCGCCCCTAGTTCCGGGCGAGGCGCTGCCTCTCCCGGACCCTCACCGCCAGGGCGCCGCCCTGGACCTGCCGGGGGGAATCATTCCCCCCGGGCCCCCTGTTCCGTTTTCTTCATGGGCACTTCGCGGTCGCCTGGGCGGCCGCGCACTGAGGGGCCCGGGGGCATCATGCCCCCGGCCGCCGGAGGCACGCTTCGCTACGGCCGCGTCCCGACGCTGGGCGAGCGTCCGGCGTCGATGACGGTCAGGCCCGTGCCGTCGGCGTTGATGCGGTAGATCTTGTGGGTCCCGTTGGCCGGCGCCTCGGGCAGGCCGGCGAAGTAGATGCGCCGGCCATCGGGCGTCCAGGCGGCCATGGCGGCGGCGATGGTGTTCGGCGTCAGGCGATAAGTGGTGCCACTGGCCATATCGTAGAGCAAGAGGGCGGCGCCGGCGTCGTGCGCCCAGCGGTTGAAGGCGGGCGTGGGGGGTGCGCTCCGGGCGACAAGGAGCAGGTTGGCGTTGGCCGGGCAGGGGAGATACTGGTCGGCGCTGGAGCCCGCGGGCTCGTCGGTGAAGGTGCCGAGCGGCTCCTGGCGGAGGATGCGTCCGTCCAGGGCGTACCAGGTAACGTGGTGCAGGTCCTGGACCACCAGCGCCGAGCCGTCGGCGGTAAATCCTTGTAGGGTCTGGTCCTTGGTCAGGTTGGCAACGACGGTATACGGCCGGTTCACGCCCGGTTTGGGATCGACGATGTCGATGCGCGTATCCGAGCGGCAGGCCAGTTTCGTGCCGTCCGGGCTGAAGTATTTTTCCAGGATGGTCGTGGCGCTGGGCAAAAAGAGGGCGTGCAGTCCGGGATCGGTCAGGTTGACCAGCGTGATGCCGATCCGGGTGTCGGGACTGAAGGCGAGCAGGCCGCCGTCCGGGGAAACGGCCGGGTAGCGGCCCGTGTCCAGGCGCACGGGCTTGGCCGCGCCGATGATGGCGACGATGAAGCCGTTTTGTTCGAAGGCGAGCACGTCGCGGGAGGCGACGGCGGCCGGCGCCGGGGAGGGCAGCCAGATCGGCCGGTCGAGCAGGGTTTTCCCGGTCCGGACAGGCGGTTTGGCCTGGGCGAGGCGCGGAACCGCCAGGCTTGCCAAAACCAGAAAGACGACGAGCATGGGGCGCATACGCCATTCTCCATCATGGGGTCCGGGGCGTGTCGTCCCGGCCGCCGGAGACATATCCTAACCGAGCAATTCCTTAAAGGCCGTTTCGTCGAGGGTTTCCTTGTCCAGAAGCGCTGTCGCCACCCGGTCGAGGATTTCCCGCTTGCCGGCCAGCAGGTCGCCCACCCGCTCGTCGGCCGCTTCCAGGATTTCCTTGATTTCGGCGTCCAGCTGGGCGGCCGTGGCTTCGGAGTATTCCCGGCCGGCCAGGTCGGTCTGGTCGGGCGAGAGGAACATCGGCCGGTTCTGGCGCGGATAGGTGGCCGGGCCCAGGGTCTTGCCCATGCCGTATTCGGCCACCATGGCCCGGGCGATGTCGGTGGCCCGTTGCAGGTCGTTGTGGGCACCGGTCGAGGTCTCGCCGAAGACGAGCCGTTCGGCGGCCCGGCCGCCGAGGAGCACGTCGATCTTGCCCAGCAGTTCGGGCTGGGTCATGAGGTAGCGGTCCTCGGTGGGCAGCTGCTGGGTCCAGCCCAGGGCGCCGATCCCGCGCGGCACGATGGAGATCTTGTGCACGGCGTCGGCGCCGGGGGTGAAGGTGGCCACCAGGGCGTGGCCGGTCTCGTGGTAGGCCACGATGTGTTTTTCCTTGGGATTGATGACCCGGTTCTTCTTTTCCAGTCCGCCCATGATGCGGTCCACGGCGTCTTCCAGGTCTTCCATGGTGACGGCGTCCCGGTCCTTGCGGGCGGCCAGCAGGGCGGCCTCGTTGACGACGTTGGCCAGGTCGGCCCCGGAGAAGCCCGGCGTCTTGCGGGCGATGATGGACAGGTCCACTTCCGGAGCCAGGACGACCTTTTTGGCATGGACGAGCAGGATTTGCTCCCGGCCGGTAACGTCGGGCTTGTCCACCAGAACCTGCCGGTCGAAACGGCCGGCCCGCAACAGGGCGGGGTCCAGGGTTTCCGGTCGGTTGGTGGCGGCCATGATGATGACGCCGACCCGCGGGTCGAAGCCGTCCATTTCCACGAGCAGCTGGTTGAGGGTTTGCTCGCGTTCGTCGTGGCCGCCTACGATGGCGCCGGCCCGGGACTTGCCGATGGCGTCGAGTTCGTCGATAAAGATGATGCAGGGGGCCTTTTCCCGGGCCTGGGTGAAGAGTTCGCGCACCCTGGCCGCGCCTACGCCGACGAACATTTCCACGAATTCCGAGCCGGAGATGGAAAAGAAGGGCACTTGGGCTTCGCCGGCCACGGCCCGGGCGAGCAGGGTCTTGCCGGTGCCCGGCGGGCCGATCAGCAACACGCCCTTGGGCATCTGTCCGCCCAGGCGCTGGAAGCGTTGGGGCGTGCGCAGGTAGTCGATGATTTCGACCAGTTCGGCCTTGGCCTCGTCGCAGCCGGCCACGTCGGAAAAGCGCGTATCCAGGTCCTTTTCGGCATAGACCCGGGCCTTGTTCTTGCCGAAGGCCATGACGCCGGCTCCGGGGTTCATCCGCTGCATGAGCAGGTACCAGATGCCGAAGAAAATGAAGATGGGAATGACCCAGGACAGGACGTCGCGCAGAAAGGTGGACTCGGGCTGGGCGCGGAACTGGACGTCGTACTTGGCCAGCTCGTTGGACAGATTCTGGTCCACCCGACGGGTGACGAATTCCACCTCTTTCTGGTCGCCGTCCGCCGTGAGCCGCATTTTGCCGGAGATGACCTCGCCGGTGATGGAGACCTCCGCGATCTGGCCGGCCTTGAGCTGGGTCAGGAATTCGGAATAGGGAATGTTTTTGGGGCCATAGGTGGAGACAATGAAATTATTGAGCAACAGGACGCCCCAGATGGCGATCAGCACGTACCACAGGGAGAATCGTTGCGGCCTATCCATGTGTTTCACGGAACGCTCACGGGTTGAATGTTGGCGGGCATTTTCTGATTCCCCTACCATACGGTTCCCGGCGCAGGAAGACAATGTCGGACGCGCCGTCGGCGAAACATCCCAGTGACCATTCGGGAAAAAATGGCAAACGGGAAAAAAAGGCTTGCCCTGGGAATGGGAATAGGGGTAAAGACCCTGCTTCGCGGCTAGGGATGCCTGGCCGTGGCCAGGAGCACCTGGCGAAGGCTTGACAAGGACCAGATAGCCGGGCTAACTGCCTGTCTCTTAGGCAGCTGGCGTAGCTCAATTGGTAGAGCAGCTGATTTGTAATCAGCAGGTTGCGGGTTCAAGTCCCATCGCCAGCTCCAGAGGGGAGGGGTTCCCGAGTGGCCAAAGGGAACAGACTGTAAATCTGTCGGCGTACGCCTTCGGTGGTTCAAATCCACCCCCCTCCACCATACGCGCGATATGCTGTAGGAGACAGGACGACCTGTCGCATGGACTACGTGTGACATACGCGGGAATAGCTCAATTGGCTAGAGCATCAGCCTTCCAAGCTGAGGGTTGCGGGTTCGAGTCCCGTTTCCCGCTCCATGCCTCCCGTGTCCTACGCAGAAGATAGGCCCACGTAGCTCAGTCGGTAGAGCACATCCTTGGTAAGGATGAGGTCGCCGGTTCGATTCCGGCCGTGGGCTCCATACACATTCATCAAAAACAGCATCCTGAAGAAGGCAAATCGCTTGAACAGGGGGACGACATGGGCAAGGCGAAATTTGAGCGGACGAAGCCGCATGTAAACATCGGCACCATCGGCCACATCGACCACGGCAAGACCACGCTGACCGCGGCCATCACACGTTTGGCCCACATGAAGGGTTTCGGCGAGTACGTTCCCTTCGACCAGATCGACAAGGCTCCTGAAGAGAAGGAACGCGGCATCACCATTGCCACGGCCCACGTCGAATATCAGACCGAGAAGCGCCACTACGCCCACGTGGACTGCCCGGGCCACGCCGACTACATCAAGAACATGATCACCGGCGCCGCCCAGATGGATGGCGCTATCCTGGTGGTGGCCGCGACCGACGGTCCCATGCCCCAGACCCGTGAGCACATTCTGCTGGCGCGTCAGGTCGGTGTGCCTCAGCTGGTCGTGTTCATGAACAAGGTCGACCTGGTGGACGATCCGGAACTGCTGGAGCTGGTCGAACTGGAAGTGCGCGAGCTGCTGTCCAAGTATGGCTTCCCGGGCGACGAGATCCCCATCATCAAGGGTTCGGCCCTGAAGGCGCTGGAGGCCCCGGATGCCAACAGCCCGGACGCCGCGCCGATTTTCGAGCTGCTGCAGGCCTGTGACGACTATATCCCCGAGCCCAAGCGGGATATCGAGAAGCCGTTCCTGATGCCCATTGAAGACGTGTTCTCCATCTCCGGCCGCGGTACCGTGGTGACCGGCCGTGTCGAGCGCGGCGTCATCACCGTGGGCGACGAAGTGGCCATCGTGGGCATCCACGACACCATCAAGTCGACCTGCACGGGCGTCGAGATGTTCCGCAAGGTGCTGGATCAGGGCCAGGCCGGCGACAACGTGGGCGTGCTGCTGCGCGGCGTGAAGCGCGACGATGTGGAGCGCGGCCAGGTGTTGGCCAAGCCGGGTTCCATCACCCCGCACAAGAAGTTCAAGGCCGAGGTGTACGTCCTGACCAAGGAAGAGGGCGGCCGCCATACGCCGTTTTTCACCGGCTATCGTCCGCAGTTCTACTTCCGGACCACGGATATCACCGGTGTGGTTTCCCTGGCTGAGGGTGTGGAAATGGTCATGCCCGGCGACAACGCCACCTTCGGTGTGGAGTTGATTGCCCCCATCGCCATGGAAAAGGGCCTTCGGTTCGCCATTCGTGAAGGCGGCCGTACAGTCGGCGCCGGCGTGGTGTCGGAAATTGTGGAGTAACGATCATGCGAGTTAATATCCTGTTGCAGTGTAGCGAGTGCAAGCGCAAGAACTACGCCACGGAAAAGAACAAGAAGAATACTACCGGTCGCCTCGAGATCAAGAAGTACTGCCCGTTCGATCATAAGCATACGGTGCACAAGGAAGCGAAGTAGGGCGCCGGGACTCTGCAGGGCAGTAGCTCTAACGGTAGAGCATCGGACTCCAAATCCGAGGGCTGGGGGTTCGAATCCCTCCTGCCCTGCCATATTCGAACAAGGCGTAAGAAGGTCATGACCAAGGAAAAAACGCGAGCGGCCCAGACCGCCGAGAAACCCGCTCCGGCCAAGGGTGCCGCGGCCAAACCCACCGCCAAGGCGGCGGGGAAGGGTGAGGCATCTGGGCAGAAGGGTTCCCTGGTGGCTGGCATCGAGACGGCCAAGGAGTTTTTCGAGCAGTCCAAGGTCGAACTCAAGAAAGTGACGTGGCCCACCCGTCAGGAAACCGTGCGGACCAGTGTTGCCGTGCTGGTCTTCAGTCTGGTCATGGCCCTGTATCTCGGGGTCGTGGACATGATTTTGTCCAGGGTCGTCGCTCTTATCCTCTCGTAAACAGGATTAGACATGGTTGAACAAGGCGAGGTTGGCACAGAACGCGCTCCGGCCCGATGGTACATCCTGCACACCTACTCGGGGTTCGAACTCCGGGTGGAGCAGACCATCCGGGAGATGATGCGCACAGGTCAGGACGGAGGCTGCATCGAGCAGGTCGTCGTGCCGACCGAAAAGGTTATCGAGCTGGTGAAGGGCGAGAAGCGGACCTCCACCCGGAAATTCTATCCGGGCTATGTGATGGTCAAGATGTCCATGAATGACAATTCGTGGCACCTGGTCCAATCCATTCCCCGGGTCACCGGCTTCGTCGGCGGCAAGAACCAGCCGACCCCTATGCGCGACAGTGAGGCCGACAAGATCCTGAGCCTCATGGTCAGCCGCCAGGAACAGCCCCGGCCCAAATATAATTTTGAACGGGGTGACGAAGTGCGCGTCATCGACGGTCCCTTCGGCGGGTTCAACGGCGTGGTTGAGGACGTGAACTACGACAAGGGCAAACTTCGCGTCTCCGTCTCCATCTTCGGCCGTCAGACCCCGGTGGAGCTTGATTTCGTGCAGGTGAGCAAAAACTAAGGGCTCCGCCCTTCCCTGAAGGATACCGACATGGCCAAGAAGATTGTTGCCAAAGTCAAATTGCAGCTTCCCGCCGGCGCGGCCAACCCGTCGCCGCCGGTCGGTCCGGCCCTGGGTCAGCATGGCGTCAACATCATGGAGTTCTGCAAGGCGTTCAACGCCCGCACCATGGAGCAGAAGGGCACCATCATCCCGGCGCTCATCACCATCTATGCCGACCGTTCGTTCACCTTCGTCACCAAGACGCCGCCGGCGTCGGTGCTGCTGCTCAAGGCGGCCAAGCTCGAGAAGGGTTCGGGCGAACCCAACAAGACCAAGGTCGGCAAGGTGACCAAGGCCCAGATCGAGGAAATCGCCAAGCTCAAGCTTGTGGACATGTCGGCCAAGGACGTGGAAGCCGCCTGCCACACCATTGCGGGCACGGCTCGCAGCATGGGCATCGAGATCGTCTAACCGACACGAAGCAAGAGGAATTCCCGCAATGGCCAAGCACGGAAAAAAATATCGCGAGGCGATCAAGGATATCGACCTCTCGACAAAATTTGATGTTATGGAAGCCATGGCGCTCACGGTCAAGACGGGCGTTGCCAAGTTCGACGAGACCGTTGACGTTGCCATGTGCCTGGGGGTCAACCCCAAGTATTCCGACCAGATGGTGCGAGGCGCCGTCTCGCTGCCCAATGGACTCGGCAAGACCATTCGCGTGGTCGCCTTCTGCAAGGGCGACAAGGAAGCCGAGGCCCGGGAAGCCGGCGCCGATTTCGTCGGCGGCGACGATCTGATCGAGAAGATCAAGGGCGGCTTCCTGGATTTCGACAGCGCCGTGGCCACCCCGGACATGATGGCGTCGGTCGGCAAGATCGGTAAGATCCTCGGCCCCCGGGGGCTGATGCCCAACGCCAAGACCGGCACGGTCACCTTCGACATCGGCCACGCCATCAACGAGCTCAAGGCCGGTAAGGTCGAGTTCAAGGTGGACAAGGCCGGCGTGCTGCATGTGCCCCTGGGCAAGCGCTCCTTCGGTCCGGAGAAGTTGCTGGAGAACTTCCGGGCGGTGATCAACGCGGTCATGCGCCTGAAGCCTTCCGCAGCCAAGGGCACCTATCTGCAGACCATGGCCCTGGCCACGACCATGGGCCCTGGCATCAAGGTGGATACCCTGTCCGTACGCAAGATGCTGGAAGGGTAAGGCCCACCGCATCCGCGTGAACGTCCGTCCCCGGTCGGAGTCTTGTCTCCGACCGGGGACGGTATATTGATATACAACCGGGCACCGAAAGGCGAGTCAAAGACAGCGGGTGGGGATGGTCCCCTTAATTTCCCGCCGAGACCGCGCTTTGGCTCTCTTTGAAAGGCCCGCCAACCCGCATGTGGAGGTAGGTACCGTGCAACGTGCGCAAAAAAACGAGATTATCGAGAAACTGCGCGCCAAGGCGGACCGGGCCGGCATTGCGGTGGTCACCGACTTTCGCGGCATGACGGTGGAAGAGCTGACGGAACTGCGCGTCAAGCTTCGTGCCGTGGGTATTGATTACCAAGTGGTGAAAAATACCCTGGCCCGTCTGGCGGTGAAAGACGGCGTTCATAGTGCCCTCAAGGATCATCTCACGGAAAACAATGCCGTGGCCTTCGGCTATGACGACCCGGTCGTCGCGGCCAAGGTCCTTGTGGACTACGCCAAGGGCAGCAAGAAGTTCGCCATCAAGCTCGCGAGCCTGTCTGGAAAGATCATTGACGCCGACGGCGTCACCGAACTTTCCAAGCTCCCGGGCAAGCCCGAACTGCTCGCTCGCGCCCTTGGCACCATGAATGCCGTGCCCACCAATTACGTCAGCCTGCTGGCGAACATCATTCGCGGTATGCTGAACGTGCTTTCGGCCCTCAAGGAAAAAAAGGAAGCCGCCTAAACGACTTTCGCCAAAGCATCGCCCAGGAGGAATGATTCCATGTCCGAGATCACCAAAGAGCAAGTCGTCGATTTCATTGCCAATATGACTGTCCTCGAGCTCTCTCAGTTCATCAAGGAACTGGAGGAGAAGTTCGGTGTCTCCGCCGCCGCTCCGGCGGTGGCCATGGCCGTTGCCGCTCCGGCCGGCGGTGAAGCCGCTCCGGCCGAAGAGGAAAAGACCGAGTTCGACGTCATCCTGACCAACGCCGGCTCCAATAAGATCGCCGTCATCAAGGTGGTGCGCGCCCTGACCGGTCTGGGCCTCAAGGAGGCCAAGGCCAAGGTTGACGAGCTGCCCTCCACCATCAAGGAAGCTGTATCCAAGGCGGACGCAGAGGATGCCAAAAAGCAGCTGGACGAGGCCGGGGCTTCCTGCGAAATCAAGTAAGACGCCTCGCATTTCCGTTGTCGCAACGAAAGAGCGCCCCCTCTTTTCAGGGGCGGGGGCGCTCTTTTTCCCTTTTTCTCCGTTGGTGTATGATTCCTTTTCCGCGGCGGTGGCCTGATGCCGCCCGCCCGGAACAAACCTGGCGCGCCGCGCGCCCCGCAAGGCCGATGAAGGGGTGAATTCGTCACCCGCCATCCTTCCCAAACGTCGCAGCCCTGCAACAGAGGACACAATGGCCCAGCTGACCAAAAATTTCGGCAAGATCGTCAAAACGCTGACCATTCCCCATTTGCTCAACCTGCAGATCGATTCCTACGAATTGTTTCTGCAAAAGGACGTCCCCCCGACGAGCCGGGAGGACGCGGGGCTCGAAGGCGTATTCCGGTCGGTCTTTCCCATCGAGGATTTCAATCGCACCGCCTCGCTGGAATACGTCAGCTATGAAATCGGCGAACCCAAATATGACGAGCCGGAGTGCATCGCCAAGGGCTTGACCCTGGAGGCGCCGCTGCGCATCAAGGTCCGACTGGTCGTCTACGATGTCGACGAGGAGACGGAGAACCGTTCCATCCGCGACATCAAGGAACAGATCATCTACTTCGGCACGGTGCCGCTCATGACCGCCAAGGGCACGTTCATCATCAACGGCACCGAGCGCGTCATCGTCAACCAGTTGCAGCGGTCCCCGGGCATCATCTTCGAGCACGACTCGGGCAAGAGCCACACCAGCCGCAAGGTCCTCTACTCCTGCCGGGTGATCCCGATGCGCGGCTCCTGGCTCGATTTCGATTACGACCACAAGGACATCCTCTACGTGCGCATCGACCGGCGCCGCAAGATGCCGGCCACCATCCTCTTCAAGGCCATGGGCATGTCCCGGGTCGATATCCTCCACTATTTCTACGAGATCGAGCATTTCTTCGTGGACGGCCCCCGGGTTTTCCGCCAGGTGCAGTCGGAGTTCTACCGCAAGGAAAAGGCCTACGCCGAAGTGCGTGATGCGGAGGGCAAGGTCCTGGTGGCGGTGGACAAGCCGGTCACCAAGCGGGTCTGGCGCCTCATGATGGAGGCCGGGATCGACAAGATTGAGGTCGACCCCGCCACCCTGGCCGGCCTTTTCCTGGCCGAGGACGTGACTGACGCGGCCACGGGCGTAGTCCTGGCCGAGGCCGGCGACGAGCTGACGCCGGAAACCGTCGACAAGCTCAAGGACGCCGGTGTGGCCGAGTTCCCGGTCCTGCACACCCGAGGCACCGAGGCCTCGTCGTCCATTCGCGACACCCTGGCTCTGGACAAGACCACGGACACCACCTCGGCGCAGGTGGAAATCTACCGTCGCCTGCGGCCGTCCTCGCCACCGACGCCGGAGATCGCGGCGACCTTCTTCGAGAATTTGTTCCGCAACGCGGATTACTACGATCTGTCCCCGGTCGGTCGCTACAAGCTGAACGCCCGGCTCAAGATCGATCAGCCGCTGGACTTCCGGACGCTTTCCAACGAGGACATCCTGAAGGCCGTCAAGCACTTGACCTTCCTCAAGGATTCCCATGGACCGGCCGACGATATCGACCACCTGGGCAACCGTCGGGTGCGTCCGGTGGGCGAGTTGGTGGAAAACCAGTATCGCATCGGCTTGGTGCGGATGGAGCGGGCCATCAAGGAGCGCATGAGCCTCCAGGAAGTGGCCACGCTGATGCCGCACGACCTCATCAATCCGAAGCCGGTGGCGGCGGTGTTGAAGGAGTTCTTCGGCACCTCCCAGCTGTCCCAGTTCATGGACCAGACCAACCCGCTGTCGGAAGTCACCCATAAGCGGCGTCTGTCCGCCCTGGGCCCCGGCGGCCTGACCCGCGAGCGGGCCGGCTTCGAGGTGCGCGACGTGCACACCTCCCACTACGGCCGCATCTGCCCGATCGAAACCCCTGAAGGTCCGAACATCGGTCTGATCGTCTCCCTGACCACCCATGCCAAGGTCAACGACTTCGGCTTCATCGAGACGCCGTACCGGGTGGTCCGCGACTGCCAGGTGACCGACGAGGTCGTCTACCTCGACGCCACCCGCGAGATCGACGAGATCATCGCCGGCGCCAACGTCGAGCTGGACGAGAACAGCCGGTTCGTCCATCCCATGGTGGGCGCCCGCGTGCGCGGCGATCTGCTCATGATGCCGCGCGAGCAGGTCACCCTGATGGACATCTCGCCGAGCCAGATCGTGTCCGTGTCGGCGGCCTTGATTCCCTTCCTCGAACACGACGACGCCAACCGCGCCCTGATGGGTTCGAACATGCAGCGCCAGGCCGTGCCGCTGCTCCGGTGTGAGCAGCCCCTGGTCGGCACGGGCATGGAAGGTCCGGTGGCCAAGGATTCCGGTGCCTGCCTGCTGGCCGAGGGCGACGGCGTGGTCCACTACGCCGACGCCGAGCGGGTCATCGTCTGTTACGACGGCAACCTGTTCCCGGATTCCGGCGGCGCCAAGACCTACGAGCTGCTCAAGCACCACAAGTCCAACCAGAACACCTGCTTCGGCCAGGTGCCCCGCGTGCGGGTCGGGCAGCGGGTGAAGAAATCCGACGTCCTGGCCGACGGCCCGGGCATCCGGGACGGCGAGTTGGCCCTGGGCAAGAACCTGCTGGTGGCCTTCATGCCCTGGTGTGGTTACAACTACGAAGATTCGATCCTCATTTCCGAGAAGACCGTCAAGGAAGACACCTTCACCTCGGTGCACATCGAGGAATTCGAGGTGGTGGCTCGGGACACCAAGCTCGGACCCGAGGAGATCACCCGCGATATCCCCAATGTCGGCGAGGAGATGCTGAAGGACCTTGACGACTGCGGCGTTATCCGCCTGGGCGCTCGGGTGGTGCCGGACGACATCCTGGTGGGCAAGATCACGCCCAAGGGCGAGACCCAGCTCACCCCGGAAGAAAAATTGCTGCGGGCCATTTTCGGCGACAAGGCCCGGGACGTGAAAAACACCTCCCTCAAGGTGCCGCCCGGAATCGAGGGCACGGTCATCGACGTGCGGGTGTTCAATCGTCGTTCCGGTGAAAAGGACGACCGCACCAAATCCATCGAGGATTTCGAGCTGTCCCGCCTCGACGCCCGGGAAGCCCAGCACATCGACGCCATCGCCGACAACATGCGGCGGCGCATCTGGGACGTGGTGTCCGGCAAGACGGTCTTCCAGACCATCAAGGGCAAGAAGAAAAACGAGATTCTGCTCGAAGCCAATCATCCGATGCGCTATGAGGTGTTGCAGGAACTGCCGGTCAAGAAGCTGTCCGGGCTCTTCACTGCCAAGGAGACCAACGAGGCCGTGGCCGAGCTCCTCGACGAATACGACCGTCATGTCCATTTCGTGAAGGAGGCCTACGACCTGAAGCGGGGCAAGGTCACCGAGGGCGACGATCTGCCCCCCGGTGTCATCCGGATGGTCAAGGTCTATGTGGCCGTGAAGCGGAAGCTCAACGTGGGCGACAAGATGGCCGGCCGTCACGGGAACAAGGGCGTCGTGTCCTGCATCCTGCCGGAAGAGGACATGCCGTTTTTTGCCGACGGAACCCCGGTCGACATCGTGCTCAACCCGCTGGGCGTGCCGTCCCGAATGAATATCGGCCAGATCATGGAGACGCACCTCGGCTGGGCCGGCATGGCGCTCGGCAAGCAGTTGGCCGAGATGGTCGACGCGGTCAAGCCCATGGATGCCATTCGCGAGCGGGCCAAGGCCGTGTTCGCCACGACGGCGACCAACGCCTTGATCGACGGCATGAGCGATGACGAGCTGCGCGACGCCTTGCGGGCGCTGCGCAAGGGCATCGTGGCCAAGACCCCGGTCTTCGACGGCGCCACCGAGGACGAATTGTGGAGCTGGCTCAAGCTGGCCGGCCTGCCGGAGGACGGCAAGGTCACCCTCTACGACGGCCGCACCGGTGACGCTTTCCACCGTCCGGTCACCGTGGGCTGCATGTACATGCTGAAGCTCCACCACTTGGTCGACGAAAAGATCCACGCCCGGTCCACCGGCCCCTACTCCCTGGTCACCCAGCAGCCGCTCGGCGGCAAGGCCCAGTTCGGCGGCCAGCGGCTCGGTGAAATGGAAGTCTGGGCCCTGGAGGCCTACGGTGCGTCGTACCTGTTGCAGGAGTTCTTGACCGTCAAGTCCGATGACGTTGGCGGACGCGTCAAAATGTACGAAAAGATCGTCAAGGGTGACAACTTCCTGGAGGCGGGATTGCCCGAATCCTTCAATGTTCTGGTCAAGGAATTGATGTCTCTGGGCCTCGACGTGGACCTCGTCCAGGATGAAAAGAAGCTCCCCAAGGTCCCTCCCGCCCCGAAGCGGTAGCGCGTGCCGCTGGCGGCCTTGGTTTATACGACTTGCGAAGCTAACGCCCCGCCGGGTCCTCCGGTGGGGCATGATGCGGGAAAGGTCCTCCCGCCATACGAGGTAACCGTATGTCACTGGACGAACTGTTCAGCATGCGTGGCATTGGCCAGACCAGTGTCTCCAGTCGGACGCTCAAATCGATCCGTATTTCCATAGCCTCGCCGGAGAAGATCCGCGAGTGGTCGTACGGAGAAGTGAAGAAGCCCGAAACCATCAACTACCGGACCTTCAAGCCCGAACGCGACGGACTTTTCTGCGCCAAGATTTTCGGACCGGTCAAGGATTACGAATGTAACTGCGGTAAGTACAAGCGCATGAAGCATCGGGGCATCGTGTGCGAAAAATGCGGCGTCGAGGTTATCGCCTCCAAGGTCCGCCGCGAACGCATGGGCCATATCGAGCTGGCCGCTCCTGTTGCCCACATCTGGTTTTTGAAGACCCTGCCGTCCAAGATCGGCACCCTGCTCGACATGACCATGGTCGATCTGGAAAAGGTCCTGTACTTCGATTCCTATATCGTGCTGGACCCCAAGGACACCAATCTGCACAAGTACCAGGTCATCTCCGAGGAACAGTACCTGCAGGTCATCGACCACTACGGCGGCGAGGATGCCGTGGAAGTGGGCATGGGCGCCGAGGCCGTGCGCTCCCTGCTGGAGGAGCTTGATCTTCCCAAGATCAAGGCCGAGCTGCGCGAAGAGTCCATGACCACCAAGTCGCAGACCAAGAAAAAGAAGATCATCAAGCGCCTCAAGATCGTGGAGGCCTTTCTCGAGTCCGGCAACAAGCCGGAATGGATGATCATGGAAGTGATTCCGGTCATCCCGCCCGAACTGCGTCCGTTGGTCCCCCTGGACGGCGGCCGGTTCGCCACTTCGGACCTCAACGATCTCTACCGTCGGGTCATCAACCGCAATAACCGGTTGAAACGCCTGATCGAGCTCGGGGCCCCGGACATCATCATCCGCAACGAGAAGCGGATGCTCCAGGAAGCCGTGGACGCCCTGTTCGACAACGGCCGCCGGGGCCGGGCCATCACCGGCACCAACGGCCGGCCGCTCAAGTCCCTGTCCGACATGATCAAGGGCAAGCAGGGCCGCTTCCGCCAGAACCTCCTGGGCAAGCGCGTGGACTACTCGGGCCGTTCGGTCATCGTGGTCGGCCCGAAGCTCAAGCTCCACCAGTGCGGCCTGCCCAAGAAGATGGCCCTGGAGCTTTTCAAGCCCTTCATCTACGCCAAGCTGGAGGAAAAGGGCCTGGCCACCACCATCAAGACGGCCAAGAAGATGGTCGAGCGCGAGGAGCTGGTGGTCTGGGATATCCTGGAAGACGTGGTGCGCGAGTATCCGATCCTCTTGAACCGCGCCCCGACCCTGCACCGCCTGGGCATTCAGGCCTTCGAGCCGATCCTGGTCGAAGGCAAGGCCATCCAGCTGCATCCGCTCGTCTGCTCGGCCTACAACGCCGACTTCGACGGCGACCAGATGGCCGTGCACGTGCCCTTGTCCATGGAGGCCCAGATCGAGTGCCGGGTGCTCATGATGTCCACCAACAACATCCTGTCCCCGGCCAACGGCAACCCGATCATCGTGCCCTCCCAGGATATGGTCCTCGGTTTGTACTATCTGACCGTCGAACGGAGCTTCGCTCGGGGCGAGGGGAAGATCTTCTCCGATCCCGGCGAGGTCATCTGCGCCGTGGACGCCGGGGTGGTCGACCTGCACGCCCGCATCACCTGCCGGATTCACGGCGAGCGCATCAAGACCACGCCCGGCCGCGTCATCGTGGGCGAGCTGTTGCCCGAGGGCGTGCCGTTCGAGGCGGTCAACACCGTGCTCACCAAACGTGCCATCGGCAAGCTGGTGGGTGACACCTACCGGATGCGCGGAACCAAGGCCACGGTGCTCCTGTGCGACCGCGTCAAGGGACTGGGGTACGAATACGCCACCCGGGCCGGCGTCTCCATCGGCGTCAAGGACCTGACCATTCCGACGCAGAAGGCGCACATTCTGGAGAAGGCCCAGGCCGAGGTGGACGGCATCGAGGTCCAGTACGGCGAAGGCATCATCACCCGGACGGAAAAATACAACAAGGTCGTGGACGTCTGGACCAAGGCCACCAACGACGTGGCCTCGGAGATGATGAAGGAAATCTCCTGGGATATCGTCAAGGATCCCAAGACGGGCAAAGAGGAGCGCAATACCTCGGTCAACCCGATCTTCATGATGATTCACTCGGGATCGCGCGGTAACCAGGACCAGATGCGCCAGTTGGCCGGCATGCGCGGCCTGATGGCCAAGCCTTCGGGCGAAATCATCGAGACGCCCATCACCTCGAACTTCCGCGAAGGCCTGTCGGTTACCCAGTACTTCAACTCGACCCACGGCGCACGGAAGGGCTTGGCCGATACGGCCTTGAAGACGGCCAACTCGGGGTACCTGACCCGCCGCCTGGTCGACGTCGTCCAGGACGTCATCGTCACCGAGCACGACTGCGGCACCGTGGACGGCCTGGAACTCAGCCACTACGTCAAGGCCGGCGACATTAAGCAGCGGGTGCACGAGCGGGCGCTCGGCCGGGTGACCATGTTCGAGGTCCTCGACCCCGAGACCGACGAGGTGCTGATCCCGGCCAACACGCTGATCGACGAACATTACGCCGATCTGATCGAGGAACGGGGCATCAACTCCCTGATGATCCGCTCCACGCTGACCTGCCAGGCCAAGCACGGCGTGTGCGCCATGTGCTACGGCCGGGATCTGGCCCGCGGCCACCTGGTCAACGTGGGCGAGACGGTGGGCATCATCGCCGCCCAGTCCATCGGCGAGCCGGGCACCCAGCTGACCATGCGGACCTTCCACATCGGCGGTACGGCGGCCCGGGAAATCGCCCAGTCGTCCATCACCGCCCAGCACAACGGCCGCATCGCCCTGTCCCGGGTCAAGTCCATCGCCACCCGCCAGGGCCACACCATCATCCTCGGCAAGTCCGGGCAGGTGTCGGTGGTCGACGAGCAGGGCCGCGAACGCGAGCGCTACAGCCTGCCGTCGGGTTCCAAACTCTATGCGGTGGCCGGACAGGAGGTCAAAAAGGACCAGCTCCTGGCCGAATGGGATCCGTTCAACGAACCCTTCGTGACGGACGTGGCCGGTATCATCAAGTTCTCCGACATCGTGGAAGGCAAGACCTACCAGGAGAAGGTGGACGACGCCACGAAAAAGGCCTCTCAGACCATCATGGAGTACCGGACCACCTCGTTCAAGCCGTCCGTCTCCGTGGTGGACGAGCACGGCAACCCCAAGACTCGCCCGGCCAGCGCCGCCCTGGCCACCTTCCAGATGCCGGTCGGCGCCATTCTGATGGTGCGCGACGGCCAGGAGGTCTTCGAGGGCGACATCCTCGCCCGTAAGCCCCGCGAATCCTCCAAGACGAAGGATATCGTCGGTGGCTTGCCGCGCGTCGCCGAGCTCTTCGAAGTCCGCAAGCCCAAGGAAATGGCCGTGTGTTCCGAGATCGACGGCGTGGTGGCCTTCGGTCCGGAAACCAAGGGCAAGCGCAAGATCATCGTGACGCCCGAAGCCGGCGATCCCAAGGAATACCTGATCCCGCGCGGCAAGCACATCACGGTCCAGGAGGGCGATTTCGTCGAAGCCGGCGAACTCCTGACCGAGGGCTATCCGGAGCTGCACGACATCCTCAAGATCAAGGGCGAGAAGTTCCTGGCCAAGTACCTGGTGGACGAAATTCAGGACGTCTATCGGTTCCAGGGCGTGGCCATCAACGACAAGCATATTGAGATCATCGTCCGCCAGATGCTCAAGAAGGTGTCCATCCTCGATTCGGGTGAGACCAACTTCCTGATCGGCGAGCAGGTGGACAAGAGCAAGTTCATGGAAGAGAACCAGCGCTGCGTCGAGCAGGGCCTCAAGCCCGCCGTGGCCGAACCGCTGGTGCTCGGCATCACCCAGGCGTCGCTGTCCACGGATTCCTTCATCTCGGCGGCTTCCTTCCAGGAAACCACCAAGGTACTGACCGAGGCCTCGCTCATGGGCAAGGAAGACAACCTGCACGGCCTCAAGGAAAACGTCATCGTGGGTCGCCTCATTCCGGCCGGTACCGGCTATCGCCGTTACATGGAGAGCGACATCCAGGTGCCCAATCAGCCCGAGAAGCCGGACAAGTTCCTGGAAGATTTGGAGGACAGTCCGCTGCTCGTCGACGGCGAGTAGCCGGCCTGCGCGACGACATAGACGAAAGGGGCTCCGTGAGGAGCCCCTTTTTTTGTGGGCAAAAGCGGGTGGATACAATGGGATTCCAACGGACGTCGTCCGTTGGCCGCCGGCGGGCGACCCCTAGGGCAGGGGATGGGTGCGGGCGTAGTCGAGCAGGTCGGCGTAGATCTGCTGGCAGGTCGCGACCGGCACCTCCGGCGCGCGGAGCACCGTCGGCGTTTCCGTGGCGAAGCGCGCGGCCCAGGGACGGGCGCGCAGTTCCTGCCAGGCCCCGTGGCTGCCGTAGCTGATGACGCCGTGGATGGTCTGCAGGCGCAGGTCGAAGGCGGTATAGTCCATGGGCGGCAGCAGGGCCCGGGGCTGGCAGGCGTGCTGCGGTCCGGCCTGGGCGGAGAAGTAGAACCAGTCGCCGATAACGATATCGGCAAACCAGCGGTCGTTTTCCCCGAAGCCCTCGGTTTCCCGAAGCAGCGTGCGGAAATCCGCGATCATGGTCGCCTCTAGCCCACCACCACGTTGACCAGCTTGCCGGGGACCACGATCACCTTGCGGACCGTCTTGCCGTCCAGGTGCTTGGCCACGTTGGGTTCGGCCAGGGCGGCCTGTTCCATGGCCGCCTTGTCGGCGTCCCGGGCCACGTTGATCTTGCCCCGCAGCTTGCCGTTGACCTGGACCACCACTTCCACGGCCTCGGTGACGAGGGCCGCCGGATCGTGGATCGGCCAGGGCTGGTGCAAGAGCAGGGTATCGTGGCCCATGGCTTGCCACAGCTCTTCGCAGATGTGCGGCGCGATGGGCGAGAGCACGGTCAGCAGGGAGGCCATGGCCGAGGACACGGCCTTGGCGCCGGCCGGCGTGGCCGTCAACGCCTCCACGTTGGCGTAGAGGAAGTTGACCATCTCCATGACGGCGGCGATGGCGGTGTTGAACTGGAAGCGTTCCCGGATGTCGGCGCCGGCCTTGGCCACCATGGCGTGCTCGCGTCGGCGCAGTTCGGCGAACAGCGGCGGCAGCCCGGCCAGGCCGATGGCCTCGGGCGTGGCGCACGGCGGTATGGCCGACAGCATGCCGGCCAGCTCCTCGGTGGCCAGCCGCCACAGCCGGGCCAGGAAGCGCGCGGCCCCGTCGATGCCGGTGTCGCTCCATTCCAGGTCCTTTTCCGGCGGCGCGGCGAACAGGGCGAAGACCCGCACCGTGTCGGCTCCGTACTTCTTGACCATGAGGTCCGGGTCCACCACGTTGCCCTTGGACTTGCTCATCTTGGAGCCGTCCTTGATGACCATGCCCTGGGTGAGCAGGTTCTTGAACGGTTCGTCGATGGTCAGGTAGCCGCAGTCGCGCAGCGCCTTGACGAAAAACCGTGAGTACAGCAGGTGCAGGATGGCGTGTTCGATGCCGCCGATATACTGGTCCACGGGCAGCCAGTATTGGGCGGCTTCCGGCACGAACGGCCGGCCGGTTTCCCGGGCCGAGGTGTAGCGGGCGAAATACCAGGAGGACTCGAAAAAGGTGTCCAGGGTGTCGGTCTCGCGCCGGGCCTTGCCGCCGCAGACCGGACAGGTCGTCTCCAGGAAGGAGGCGGTATGCGGCAGGGGCGACCGGCCGTCCGGCAGCAGGGGCAGGTCGCGCGGCAGTTCGACGGGCAGATCCTTCTCCGGCACCGGCACGATGCCGCACTTCTCGCAGTAGATGACCGGAATGGGCGCGCCCCAGTACCGCTGGCGCGAGATGTTCCAGTCGCGCAGACGGTAGTTGACGCTGTGCCGGCCGCGGTCGGCGGCCTCCAACCAGTCGACGATGCGCCGCTTGGCCTGTTCGTTCGGCATCCGGGAGAACTGGCCGGAACGGGAGAGCAGCCCCGGGGCGGTGTAGGCGGCCGTGAGCAGGTCTTCGTCCAGGTAGTCGCCGTCGGGCGTGATGACGACCTTGATCGGCAGCTTGTATTTGCGGGCGAACTCGAAATCGCGCTGGTCGTGGGCCGGCACGGACATGACCGCGCCGGTGCCGTAGCCCATGAGCACGAAGTTGGCCACGTAGATGGGGATGCTCCGTCCCGTGGCCGGGTTGAGACAGTAGGCTCCGGTAAAGACGCCTTCCTTGTCCAGGTCTTCGGCCGTGCGCACGATGCGGTCCATATTGCGGACCTTCTCCACGAAGGCCGTGACCTCGGCTTCTTCCTTCTTGCCGGCGATCAGGGCCGGAACGAGCGGATGCTCGGCGGCCAGGCTCATGAAGGTGGCGCCGAAGACCGTATCCGGCCGGGTGGTGAAGACCGTGATGGCGTCGGCCCCGCCCACGGGCTCCTCCAAGGGGAAGTGCAGTTCGGCGCCCTCGGACCGGCCGATCCAGTTGCGCTGCATGGTGAGCACGCGTTCGGGCCAGCCGCCGACCAGCTTGTCGAGGTCGGCCAGGAGTTCGTCGGCGTAGGCCGTGATGCGCAAGAACCACTGTTCCAGGTCCTTTTGCACCACCGGCTGGTCGCAACGCCAGCAGCGGCCGTCGATGACCTGTTCGTTGGCCAGGACCGTGCCGCAGGTCTCGCACCAGTTCTGGGGCGAGAGCTTGCGGTAGACCAGGCCGCGCTTCAAAAATTCGAGGAAGAACTTCTGCTCGTGGACGTAGTAGTCCGGATGGCAGGTGGCGAGCTCCCGGCGCCAGTCGTAGGAATAACCCAGCCGCTTGAGCTGGACGCGCATGGTGTCGATGTTGTCGAGGGTCCAGGCGGCGGGGTGGAGCTTGTGCTTGATGGCGGCATTTTCGGCCGGCATGCCGAAGGCGTCCCAACCCATGGGGTGCAGGACGTTATAGCCTTCCATGCGCTTGAACCGGGCCACCACGTCGCCGATGGAGTAGTTGCGCACATGGCCCATATGGATGCGGCCCGAGGGGTAGGGAAACATCTCGAGGACGTAGTACTTGGGCTTGGACGGATCGGCCTCCACGTGAAAGTGGCCGCCTTCCTCCCAGATGGCCTGCCATTTTTTTTCGACGTCCTCGGGCACGTACTTGCTCATGGGAAAAGGCTCCTTGGCGGAAAGTGGAACGGGCGGGCCGGCCGCCGGGGTTACAGGGTCTTGCCGGTTTCGAACTCCCCGTCGTCCACGGCCTTGGCGATGGCGTCGAGGATGCCGTTGATGAAATTGCGGGAGTTTTCGTCACCGTAGCGTTTGGACAACTCGATGGCCTCGTTTAAGGCCACCCGAAGCGGAATGTCCGGCCGATGCAGGATTTCGTAGACGGCCAGCCGGAGGATGGTCAGTTCCACCTTGGCGATGCGGGCGAGCTTCCAGTTCTTGGAAAAGCGGACGATCACGGCGTCCAGCTCCCGTTCGTTGGACCAGACGCCCTTCACCAGGTCCCAGGCAAAAGCCTGTCCTGCATCGTCCTCGCCCTCGGCCACGTCGTGGGGGCAACGGGCGAAGGCCCGGCTCAGGGACCGTTCGTCGGCGGCGATTTCGAAAATGAGACCGTAAAGACATTCGAACGCCTGTTTTCTGGCCTTGCGGCGGGAAACGGGTTTTTTCTCGTCGGATTCCGTCATGATATCGTGTGCCAATGCCTGCATAATCTACAATTGTTCCAGAACGCGGGCCATTTCCAGGACTGCGGCGGAAGCCTCGGCGCCCTTGTTGCCGGCCTTGCTGCCGGCGCGCTCGATGGCCTGTTCCAGATTGTCGGTGGTCAGCACACCGAAGCCGATGGGCACCCCCGTTTCGAGCATGGAGTGGGCGATGCCCTTGACGCATTCCGAGGCCACGAAGTCGAAGTGCGGCGTGGCGCCCCGGATGACGGCGCCCAGGCAGATGACGCCGGCGTACTTGCCCGAGGCGGCCATTTTCTTGGCGACCAGCGGAATTTCGAAGGCCCCGGGCACGCGCACCAGGGTGAGGTCGGCCTCGTCGGCGCCGTGCCGGGTCAGGTAATCCACGGCCCCGCTGATGAGGCGTTCCGTGATGAAATCGTTGAACCGGCCGGCCACCAGGGCGAATGTGAGCCCCTTGGCGGTAAGCTGTCCCTCGATGGTGGTGATCTGCGACATAGCGTTTCTCCTGGAGCGCGGCGCCGGACGCGGCGGCCGCGCGTTGTCGGATGGACTGTTCCGGTCGGGTCAGCCGGCCTGCTTGGCCCCGGTGTCGGGCAGATGGAGGATATGGCCCATGCGATCCCGTTTGGTGGTGAGATAGCAAGTGTTTTCGGCGCAGGGGCAGGTCTCGATGGGCACCCGTTCCACGACCTCCAGGCCGTAGCCCTCCAGCCCGACGATCTTTTTGGGATTGTTGGTCATCAGCCGCATTTTGGTCACGCCGAGCTCCACCAGAATCTGGGCGCCGGTGCCGTATTCGCGCAAATCCGGCTTGAACCCCAGACGCAGATTGGCGTCCACGGTGTCGAGGCCTTGATCCTGGAGGGCGTAGGCCCGGATCTTGTTGCCCAGACCGATGCCGCGCCCTTCCTGGCGCATATACAGGATGACGCCCTTGCCCTCGGCCTCGATCATGCGCATGGCCTCGTGGAGCTGGTTGCCGCAGTCGCAACGCAGCGATCCGAACACGTCGCCGGTCAGGCACTCGCTGTGCACGCGCACGAGCACCGCCTCGCCCGGTTGGATGTCGCCCTTGACCAGGGCAAGGTGGGTCTTCTTGTCGCTGTTGGCCTCGAAGGCGATGGCCTTAAACGAACCGAAGGCGGTGGGCAGGTTGGCCTCGGCTACCTTGGTCACGGCGAGGAGGCCGTATTTCATGCGGTAGCGGATGAGATCGGCCACGGTGGCGATTTTGATGCCGTGCTTTTCGGCAAAGATCTTGAGGTCCGGCATCCGGGCCATGTTGCCGTCTTCGCGCATGATTTCGCAGATGACGGCGGCAGGCTTGAGTCCGGCCAGCCGGGCCAAATCCACGCTGCCCTCGGTCTGGCCGGCCCGGTCCAGGACGCCGCCGTCCTTGGCCCGGAGCGGAAAGATATGCCCCGGCGTGACGATATCGTCCGGCCCGGCGCCGTCGGCCACGGCGGCCAGGATGGTGGTGGCCCGGTCAAAGGCGGAAATGCCGGTGGAAACGCCGACCTTGGCTTCGATGGAGACGGTGAACCCCGTGCCGAAGGGCGATTCGTTGTGCTCGGTCATCATGGACAGACCGAGTCGATCGACCAGCTGGGGAGCCAGGGGCAGGCAGATGAGACCACGGCCGTAGGTGGCCATGAAATTGATGATTTCAGGGGTGACCTTTTCGGCGGCCACCGTCAGGTCGCCCTCGTTCTCGCGGTCTTCGTCGTCGACCAGGATAATCATCCGGCCGGCGCGGAGTTCCTCGATGGCTTCCTCAATGGGGCTTACGCGCATGGACATACACCTCGTTCGGGCGGGCTTGCGGCCGGTCCCGGTGGAAAAGACCAAGGACCCGGCATCGCCGGGTCCACGGGGGAAATACAGTACGGAAGGGAATGAGGCAAGGCAAGAGGAGCCGATTTTCCCTGCCGGCCGGCGCGCGTCAGCCGTCCAGCACGGCCCGCACGAACGTCGGGTCCATCATGGTGGCGGCGACGATTTCCGCTTCGCTGCGGCCGATCTCGCTTAAGTGCCGGATGACCGCCTCCATGGGTTCGGCCACTTCCAGGATATGGCCGTCCGGATCGCGGACCCGGAAGCAACGCTGCCCCCAGGGCTGGATTTTCATGGGATGGATGATTTCCGTGCGGGGCATGATCCGTTCCCAGGCATCCTCCAGCGGTTCGGCCTCGAAATAGAGCTCGAAATTGTCCCGGCCCATGGGGCCTTCCAGGAACGCCTCCGGCTCGTCGAACACCTGTTTTCTGGCTGTATCGACCCGCCACAGGCAAAATCCCGGGTAGACGACATAGCCGTCCAGCACCAGATTCGGCGTCTGGCCCAAGCAGTCCTCGTAAAAGACCCTGGACCGGACCATGTCGCACACGAAGACGCAGGGACTGTGAAACTGGATGGGCATGGAACCTCCTCGCTAGAACCCGTGTTCCCGCAAAAAGTTCTCCGTGATGTTCGATTCCCCGCCCGACGCCGCGGCCTGCCATGGTTCGAGCATCCGCAGCACGTACTTGCCCAGCATGTCCGTCTCCATATTGAGTGTCACGCCGGGCCGCCAGGCGGCAATGGTCGTCGCCGCCTGGGTCGAGGGGATGACGTTGACCGTCAGATACCCCTCGCCGCAGTCGTTGACGGTGAGGCTCACCCCGTCCAGGGCCACCGAGCCCTTGGGCACCACGAATCGGGAAAATGCCGCCGGAAACCGCACCCGGTAGCGGTTGGACTGGCCGACCGCGGTCACCGATTCCACCGTGGCCACGCAGTCCACATGTCCGGACACCAGGTGCCCGCCCAGCCGCTCCCCCAGGGCCAACGCCCGCTCCAGATTGACCGAACTGCCGGGCTTGAGGTCGCCCAGGCACGACTTTTCGAGCGTCTCCGCCGAGGCATAGGCCGTAAACTCCCGGTCGCCAGCCTGTTCCACGGTCAGACAGGCCCCGTTCACGGCAATCGATTCGCCGCCGACAATCCCCTCCAGGGCGAACAGCGCCCGGATGCGAAACCGCGTCTCGTCGCCGCGCCGTTCGGCCGCCGCCACCCGTCCCTGCCCCTGTACCAGTCCCGTAAACATACGTCGTCCTTTGTGCCTCCGGCGGCCAGGGAGGGGCGTTGCCCCTCCCTGGACCCACCTCACCAGGGCGCTGCCCTGGACCCGCTGGGGGGAATCATTCCCCCCAGGCCCCCTGCCCTGTTTTGCCCCCCTTCGCGGCCGCGCATCGAGGGGTCCGGGGGCATCATGCCCCCGGCCGCCGGAGGCCTCTTACTTCTTTTCTCCCCCTTCCCGTTCGAGCAGATAGCGTTTCATCTCGATCCCCGGGCCGAAGCCGGTCAGGGCGCCGTTGGCGCCGATGACCCGGTGGCAGGGGTAGACGAGCGGGAAGGGGTTTCCTGCCATGACGCGGCCCACGGCCCGGGCCGCCTTGGGCCTGCCGACCCGGGCGGCCAGCCAGCCGTAGCTGACCGTGTGGCCGAACGGGACCCGGGCCAGGGCGTCGAGCACGGCGCGGGCGAAGGGCGAGAGCCCGTCGAACCGGAAGGGCAGTTTCGGCCACTGCGGGTCCTCGCCGGCCACGTAGCGGCCCAGGGCCGTCTGCATGGCGCGTCCGGCCTCGGTGGCAAGCGCAGGTGTCTTCTCGCCGGCCCAGGCCAGATGGAGCGCCGTGACGGCCCCGTCTTCCCAGACGATGTCCAGGGCCAGCGGGGCGGCGACGCAGGTTTCGGTCGGCATGGAAGACCTCCGGGGAGACGGATTCTCCGGGAACGACCCTACGTGTTTTTCGGGGTGGGGCCAATGGCTGCGGCAGCGGCCGCCGGAAGCGTCTCCATGGTGCCCAGGGGGGGGCTTTTGTACGGATGTGCGGCTAGCCGCTGACGCGCAGCCGGGACATTTCGCGCCGGCCGGAGGCTTCCCGGGCCCGCAGTCCCGAGGTCGGGGCATCGGGCCGGCCCTGGACGTAGCGCCAGATGCGTTCCAGGGGCACATGGGTGCGCACGTAGGCTTCGCAGGCGGGATAGCTGTAGTGGTGGGCCAGGCTGCGGCCCAGCACGGCGGCCTTCAGACCGTCCTGATGGAGCAGGGCGTTGATGGCCAAGTCCTGGGCGGCCAGCGATTCGGGGGGGTCCGGGAAGGGCAGCATGCGTTCCAGCATGCGCCGGTCCAGGAGCAGACAGTTGGCGCTGGCGTGGCCGACATAGCTGTACTTGGGCGGCGTGTCGTGCAGGTAGATGTCGGCCATGTTTTCGTAGAGGAGCTTTTCCCAGATCCACCGGTGGTAGGTCCAGTTCTCTTCGATGGGCGGTCCGCAGTACATGTTGCGATCCGACGGATAGGCCACGCGCAGGAAGCTGTTGAGGACGTGCCGTCCGGCGGGGCTGATCGGAACCAGCGGCATGACGAGAGGCACGTCCGGCCGGGCGAGGTGTTCCCGGTAGCCGTCGAGCAGGTGTTCGAGCCACATCGGGGTGACGAAGATCGTTTCGTCGAGGGTGATGATGGCGTCGTCGATATGTCGGACGTACAGCGTATTTTGCGTGAGGCGCATGGCCAGGGAGGAACCATGCGGTCCGCGTTCGATGACCGTGACGTTGCCATGGCGCGCAGCAAAGCGCCTGGCCATGGCCAAGTGGTTCTGGTCTATGGTGTCGGCCAGCACATAAACATACGCCAGCCTGGTGAAGTCGGTAAACCGTTCCAGACAGCGGATACAGACGAGAAAACAATCGAGTCTGTGCGAAGTGAGCAACACAAGAATCGGTCTGACGTCGCTGCGGCGCGGTTGTAGATATGTTATCTTGCCCATGGCCGTCCCTGGCTTTCAGGCATCCCTGCGTCAAAAGGTTAAAATGCGCCTACATCCTTCCTTTCGGCCAAGCGCCGCAGGAACTTTAGCGCGGGCAACGGAAGTTTTCCGTTTGCCGGACGGGTCGGGCCCCTGGTGCGGCGCTTTCCGCGTGGCCGTTTGGCGGCGTCGTGGCGTTTTTTTGGTGCGGGCGGTGGAAAAAAACTGCAAAACTATGGGCCCTGTGCTAGGCTTCGTCCCAAACGGATACACAGCAGGAGGGAAGTCCCATGAAGCGCATGATCTGGTTGGCTGTTTTTGTGTTGGTCCTGGGGGCTGCGAGCACGGCCCTGGCCTGGAAGAAGCCCCCGTTCAAAAACGTGGACCGCAACGGGGACGGGGTGATCGTGTTCGAGGAAATCAGGGTGTTCAACCCCAATCTGACCATGGAGGGATTTGCCTTCATCGACACCAACAAGGACGGCAAGATCGATCGGGGCGAATATGCGACCTTCGGGCACCGTCGGGCCCGCCGGCATTGGCGGGGCAAGTGGTGGCGCTGTTCGAGCCGCCAGGGCGTGACCCTGTACGCCCGGGGCACCGATCTGCTCATCGCCGGCAAGAACGCCCAGGCCAAGGAGGTCTTGCAGCAGGCCGTCACCAAGCCTTTGTGCGTCGATTATCTGGGCTTTGCCTACTACAACCTGGGCATCGCCTGCATGCGCCTCGGCGACGACGCCTGCGCCAAGACGAGCCTGGAACGGGCCCGGGCGCTTGACGTCAACAACGTGGTGCCGAGCAATGATTTCGGCTTGTCCGGGACCCCGCGTACGGGCGGCACCCAATAAGCGAACGGCGTCCGCCGCATGGCCGAATATCGGACGGCCGACGGAAGGGGTGCGTTTCCGTCGGCCGTCCGTTCGGTGCTGTGGGAACCGACCGCTAGAGAAGCTTGGCCCAGTCCCGCTGATAGTTGATGCCCATGGCGTTCTTGACCGCCGCCAGGGTGCGGGCCACGACCTCGCGTCCCTTTTCGGTGCCGGCATTGACGGCCCGGATGACCTCGGCCGGGTCCTTGGCCAGGCGCTCACGCTCGGCCCGGATGGGCGCCAGCACTTCCTGCAGCAGGTCGGTTAAGCGTTTTTTGACCACGCCGTCGCCCAGCCCGCCGCGGCGGTAGTGGGCCTTGAGTTCCTCCAATTCCTCCTTGGCCGGGTCGAACACGTCCAGGTAGGCGAAGACGACGTTGCCTTCGGTCTTGCCCGGATCGTCGATCCGCAGATGCCCGGGATCGGTGAACATCATCTTGACGGCCTGCTGGATTTCCTTGGGCGTGGCCTTGAGATTGATGGCGTTGCCCAGACTCTTGCTCATCTTGGCCTTGCCGTCGATGCCGGGCAGCCGTCCGGTGGTGGGGACCACGGCCTCGGCCTCGACCAGGACGTCGCACTGGTAGACCCGGTTGAAGCGCCGAACGATTTCATTGGTCAGCTCGATCATGGGCAGCTGGTCCTGGCCCACCGGCACGGTGGTGGCCCGGAAGGCCGTGATGTCCGCCGCCTGGCTTACGGGGTAGGAGAAAAATCCGAGGGGAATGTCGCGTTCGAGCCCCTTTTGGTGGAGCTCCTCCTTGACGGTGGGGTTGCGTTCCACCCGGGCGACGGTGACGAGATTGGCGTAGATCATGGCCAAAAGCGCGATGTCGGGCAGGGCCGACTGGAGCACGATGTTCGTTTTGGCCGGATCGATGCCGACGGCCAGGTAGTCGGTGGCCACTTCGAGGACGTTGCGGCTGACCTTGCCCGGATTTTCGGCGTTGTCGGTCAGGGCCTGCATGTCGGCGATCAGGATGTATTGTTCGTGGGTTTCCTGCATCCGGACGCGGTTTTGCAGCGAGCCGACGAAATGGCCCAGGTGCAACGGTCCGGTCGGCCGGTCTCCGGTCAAAACGACCGGCTTGCGGGGAGCTTTGGCGGGTGTTTCAGTCATGTTCGTCTCCTTGGAACGCCACTGCCTTATCGGGGTTGGCAGGGCATTTCAAGGGCGGAGCACGGCGGGGGCGGCCCGAAAAGAAGGACGCGGCCCCGGGTGGGGAGCCCGGAACCGCGTCGGAGAGGGAGGGGATGATGCGGGGAGAGGAGAGGAGAGACATCGAGCGGATTTTTATGAAAACTGCGTTTCGCGCAGCCACGTCTTGATGGCTTCGTTGGGGGCGTACACGCCCTTGTTGCCCCCGATTTCCTCCATGAACGCCCGGGCCAGGGCGGTGGGCAGGGTGAAGGCGGCCAGCTCCACCGCCTCCTCCACATTGCGGCGCACCAGGAAAACCTCCGGGCGGCCGGACCAGGTGTTGACCACAAAATAATGCGCGTAATCGTTTTTCGAGGTCACCGGCTTGTGGGGCGCGTGCCAGGAATTGTTGCCCCACTCCAGATACAGCGTCACCGCATCTTCCGGGGTCATGTCCCAGTCGATGGGGAGGGTGTCGAGATCCGGTCGGGTTTCCATGCACATTTCCTTCGGGCCGCGGCCCGTGTGTCCGGGGGATGCTTTATTTAGGATAAATATAATCTTATTTATCCTTGTGTCAAGAAAAAAAGAGGGGCGCGGCGGAGGGTTCACCGCGCCCCTAGGGTCGGGGTTATGGGGGTTGGAGTGTCGGGAAAGACATTACACGCCCGGCAGGGTCGCGGCCGTCGCCGCCGGGGTGAGGGGGGCCCTGGCGGACAGATCCTGAAACGCGCCGGCAGCCGGGGCTTCCGGCGGGAGGACATGCGGCCGGGACGTTTCGGCCCGACTCATGGTCGCGGCCAGAAGCAATACGGCGGCTAAAAGCAGCGCCGTCAGCCATGGGCTTTGACGCATCGCAAACCTCCTGCCGTGAAGGTCGCGGGGGGCCGGACGTCGGTTACACCGGGGCGATCAGAATGTCTGGGCGGCGCGGAGGTTGGCCTCCAGGACCGTGCGCAGCTGCTCGATAGTGTGGGGCTTGGCCAGGTAGTCGTTCATGCCCAGGGCGAGCAGACGGTCCCGGTCCTTCTGGCTGGCGTAGGCGGTGAGGGCCACGATGGGCACGTGCTTGGGTTGGCCCGGCACCTCGCCGTTGCGGATGTGATGGGCGCATTCGATGCCGTCCATGACCGGCATCTGGATGTCCATGAGAATGATGTCGGCCGGGTGGCCGGCCAGAACGCTCAGGGCTTCCTGGCCGTTTTCGGCCTCCAGGACCTGGTAGCCCAGGCGTTTGAGGGTCCGGGCGGCGGTCAGGCGGTTGATGCTTTCGTCCTCCACCAGAAGGACGGTGAAGCGGCTGGGCGAGAAGGCCGGGGCGGCGGGCGACGCGGACTGGTCGCGGCATTCGAAGCCGGGCTGGGCAAAGGGCAGGGTGAAGTAGAAATTGCTGCCGTGCCCCGGCTCGCTTTTGACCCAGATCATGCCGCCGAGCATGTCCACGAGGTGGCGGGCGATGCTGAGGCCCAGGCCGGCGCCGCTGACCCGCTTGGTCAGATACGGTTCGGCCAGTTCGAAATCCTCGAAGATCCGTTTCTGGACCACCTTGGGGATGCCGATGCCCGTGTCCCGGACCATGAACAGCACGGTCACGTACTGGCCGGAGTAGCCGGTCCGGTTTGTGGTGATGCGCTTGGCCCGGATGCGGATGGCGCCGGATTGGGTGCAGCGGAGGGCGTTGTCCAGGAGGTTGGACAGGATCTGGCGCAGCCGGAACAGGTCGCCCACCAGGGTGTCCGGGATCCTCGCGTCGCACTCGATGGTCAGGGCGATGTTTTTGAGCTTGGCCCGCATGGCGTAGCTGCGGGTCAGGCTGGCCAACAGGTTTTTGACGTTGCACAGGTGCAGGGAAGGCTCGATGGCCGCCGCGTCGATGTCGGCCAGTTCCAGCAGATTGTTGACCGTGTCGAGCAGGCGTTTGCTCGAGGCGTCCGCGATGCGCCAGAGCTCCAGGTCGCCGGCCTGGGACGGGTCGGCCAGGGCCAGCTGGCAGGCCCCCATGATGCCGTTTAGGGGCGTGCGCAGCTCATGGGTGATGTTGCCCAGAAACTGGGATTTGGACTGGCTGGCCGAGAAGGCCAGGGCCTTTTCCCGAATGAGCTGGCTCTCGGTCTCCTTGAGGGCGGTGATGTCCCGCGAATAGCTGGCCAAAAAGACGATGTTGCCGGTGGGGTCGCTGATAGGGCACAGGCTGACCAGATACCAGATATCGCCGTGCTGTTCCTCGTAGACCTGGATGTTCTTTTTTTGGAGGGCCTGTTGGCTGTGCTGTCGTCGCTGGGCGGCCAGCTCCTGCGGCAGGTTCTCGTAGACGTTGGCGCCGATCAGGGCCTCCACGGTGCTGTTCCGGCGTTTGGCCGCCTCCTCGTTGGCCAGGAGGATGCGCCCGTCCGTGAAGGCCAGGATGATGGAATCCCGGGTAGCGTCGAGCAGGGTTTTGAAAATGGTCTGCTTTTTCGTCAGGGACTGCTGGGTGAGCACCAAGTTGGTGACGTCCTCCCGAAGGATGATGCCGCCGGTGACCCGGCCGTCGGTCATGGTCGGGATGCCCTGGATGGTGACGTAGGCCGCCTGGCCGCCGTTCCATGACGGGGAAGGGACGCCTTCCAGCCGTATGGCCTGGCCGCTGAAGATCTTTTGTAGTTCGTCGCGGATGCCGGCGGCTGCAACACTCGGCAGGTCCAGCAGCTTTTTGCCAATAAAAGTATCCCGATCGTAGCGGCCGTTGGCAACGTGTTGTAGATGCCAGTCGTTGACGAAGGTGATGATGCCCTCGGCGTCCATACAGACAATGGACACCGGGACGCTCTGGACCACCCGCTCAAATCGGGCGGAACACAGCCCGTTCGCGTGCATGGGGACACCCATAACCGTACGAGGGGGGCCAGACAAGCGTTTGCGGCGGTTTGAGGCCCCTTTTTTGAAACATTTTTGCGTGCGCGACGGAAGCCCCTGCCTAAGATGTCTTTTTTGAAGACGCGCCACCTTCGATATCGGCGAACGCACTATGGTTGTGGATGGATTCCAGGCTTTCCACCTCCACCCGGAACCAGGTCACCTTGGGATGGTCGCGCAGGGCGTTGGCCACTCGCCGGGCCACGTCCTCGACGAAGGTGGGGTTGTCGAAGGCCTGCTCGGTCACCTGCTTCTCGTCCTCGCGCTTGAGCAGGGCGTAGACCGGCGACGAGCCGGCCGCCTCGGCGATGCCGATCAGCTCCTCCAGCCAGAGCAGGCCGGTAAAGCGGCAGATGATGGACACGATGGCCCGCTGGCTGTGGGCGCCCTGTTCGGAAATGGCCAGGGAGCAGGGGCACACGGTCATGACCGGCACCTTGGCCCCCAGGGTCTGGCTGAAGGTGTCGCCCACGAATTCGCCCGAGACCTGGCAGGCGTAGTCCATCAGCGCCGTGGCCCCGGAAACCGGAGAGGCCTTGGTCAGGAAGTAGGGGAACCGCAGGGTGAGATGGGCGTTTTCGGCCGAAAGCCGGGACCGCACGTCGGCCAGCAGGCTGCGGAACGACGCCAGGTCGAGCTTGCCGGTGAACCCGGTGAGCGCCTCCACGAACCGGCTCATGTGCGTGCCTTTGAACTTGGCCGGCAGGTCCACGGACAGCTCCACGTCGGCCACGGTGTGCTGCCGGCCGTTGGCCCGGTCGAGCACGGTGAGGGGCAGCTGGAAGTTCTTGATGCCGACCCGGTCCACGGCAATGGGCACGTCGGACGGTCCGCTTTGAATGTCGCGCATGGTCATGGGGATGGGATGCCTCCGGCGGTCGGGGGGCACGCGGCCCCCAGGCCCCGTCATGGGTTGGGACGCAGGCGGCCGGGCCGCCACGATGCGTCATGACGTCCGCCCCGTGGGCCGGGGGGACCTTTCTCCCTACCGCTGGGAAAGGACGGCGGAGCGGCGCTCCGGCCGGACCTTTCCTACATGATGTCCTGGCCGGTGGTGGCCAGGGTGAGCTTGCCGTATTTGACGCCGCGGGTGGAGATGAGCTTCTGGGAGAGCCGCTGCACCCCTTCCCCCGGACCCTTGAGGGCCAGGGCCTCCAGGCAGTTGTGGTGGTCCAGGTGCACGTGCATGGTGCACAGGATCAGCTCGGGGGCGTCGTGCTGGATCTCGATCAGGCGCTGGGCCAGGTCCGAGGTATGGTGATCATAGACCAGCGTCAGCACCCCGGCCACCTCCATGTCCGTCTGTTCCCATTCCTTTTGGACCAGCATGCCCCGGATGAGGTCGCGGATGGCCTCGGAGCGGGTCTGGTAACTTTTTTCCTCGCACAGCGCGTCGAATTTTTCCAGCAGTTCGGAATTGAGCGAGACGCCGAAACGGATGGTTTGTCCCATGGCGTGTCCTTATGGAAGAATGATTTCATAGAGGTTGACCGTCGCCCGATAGGTGGCAAACGGCACGATTTCCTCGTGGAGCCTGGTGACGCGGAAGCCGTCGCCTTCCAGCCGGCCCCAGACGGAACGTGACACCTCGCGCTGGGGATCGGCCAGCCAGATGCGGCCGCCCGGCGCGGGCAACGTCCGAAAGAGCCGAACGAGCGGTTCGTAAAACCGGGTTTCGTAGAGAATGTCGCTGCCCCAGATGACGTCGAAGCGCTCGGCGGCCAGGCAGGGGCGGCGCCAGTCCATGACGGCCAGATCCAGGGAGAGGCCGTTGGCGGCGGCATTGGCCGCGGCGTGGCGGACGGCCGGCTCCTCGTAGTCCACGGCCATCACCCGGGCGCCGCCGGCCGCGCCGGCCATGGCCGAAAGCCCCATGCCGCAGCCGAGGTCCAGGCAGCGCTTGCCGGCGATGTCCCGGTTCCGGGCGAGCAGCCAGGCCGCCAGCAGCAGGCTGGCCGGCCACAGTTCCGCCCAGTACGGCATGTGCTCGTCCTCCCCGAACTCGTCCTTGCCGAGCTTTTCCCAGAGCGCGTCCATGTCTTCCCGCCGGATCAGCCGGAAGGCGCGGCCGCCGAGCTCCAGGCGCAACCGGCCCTCCGTCCATTGCGGCGGGCGGTTCCAGTTGGGAAGCAGCGGGCTGGTGCCATAAAGTGGGGACATGATGGGTTCCATTCTCTCCAAACGTGCGATTTCACCTGTCCTGCGTGCTACCGCAAAACGCCTGCTCCCGCAACGGGTCCGCAAACGCCGCCGGCAGGGACGCGGCGCCGGCCGACCGGTCGCAAGCCCGCGGCCGGCTTGCCGCAGGTCACGCAAAGAGGTATTTGAGGCTGCCCGGTGGTTTCGGCCTCCGGCACATCCGGCAACACCATCCGACGAGGGAGACGCGCCATGCCTAAGGATCTGCTTTTCACCAAAACGCATGAATGGGTGCGCATCGAGGGAGACATCGCCACTATCGGTGTCACGGCGTTCGCCCAGGAGCAACTGGGCGACATTACGTATGTGGAACTGCCCCGGGTCGGGGACACGCTCACGGCCGGCCAGGAGATGAGTTCGATCGAGTCCGTCAAGGCTGCCAGCGAGATCTACAGCCCGGTTTCCGGCGAGGTGGTCGAGGTCAACGGCGAGCTGGAATCCGCTCCGGAAAAGGTCAACGCCGACCCCTACGGCGCAGGCTGGCTGGTCAAGGCCAAGCTTGCCGCCCAGCCCGCCGGCCTGCTGTCGCCCGAGGAGTATGAAAAACTGCCCAAGGACGAGCATTAATTCGGAGGCGGATCATGCCCTATATTCCTCATACCCCGGAGGAAATCCGGGAGATGCTTGCCGTGATCGGCGTCTCCGACGTGGCGGAACTGTTCGCCGACATTCCTCCGGAGTACGCCCCCAAGCACTTCGATCTGCCTCCCGGGCAGACGGAGATGGCCGTGCAGGCCACCATGGAGCGTCTGGCCGGCAAGAACCGGACCGATATGACCAGTTTCCTCGGCGGCGGGTTTTACGATCACTATGTCCCCGCCGCCTCGGATTTTCTGATCGCCCGGGGCGAGTTCGCCACGGCCTACACGCCCTACCAGGCCGAGGCCTCCCAGGGGACGTTGCAGACCATCTTCGAGTACCAGACCGCCGTCTGCCGGCTTCTCGACATGGAGTGCGCCAACGCCGGCGTCTACGACGGGGGCACGGCGCTGTTTGAATCGCTCATGATGGCCGTGCGCCAGACCCGGCGCAAGAAGGCCGTGGTCAGCGAGGCGGTGAGCCCCATTTATCGGATCGTCCTGGCCACCTACACGAAAAACCTCCATCTGGAGCTGGTCACCGTGCCGCACCGGCAGGGGCAGGACGACATGGCGGCCCTGGCCGCGGCCGTGGACGACGCCACGGCGGCGGTGATCGTGCAGAATCCGAATTTCTTCGGCCACGTCGAGGATTTTACCGAGCTTTTCGCGACGGCCGCCGCAAAGGGCGCCCTGGCGGTCATTTCCTGCTATCCGGTGCTCCAGACCGTGCTCAAGACGCCCGGGGCCATGGGCGCGGACATCGCCTGCGCCGAGGGCCAGAGCCTGGGGCTGCCGCTGTCCTTCGGCGGGCCCTATCTCGGCATCATGACCTGCCGCAAATCCCTGGTGCGCCAGATGCCGGGCCGCATCGCCGGCCGGGCTAAGGACGGGCAGGGCCGTACGGGTTACGTGCTGACGCTGCAAGCCCGCGAGCAGCACATCCGCCGCCAGAAGGCCACCTCGAACATCTGCTCCAACGAATCGCTGTGTGCCTTGCGGGCGCTCATCAACCTCTGCCTGACCGGCAACGAGGGCCTGTCCCGCCAAGCCACCCTGTCCATCGAAAACGCCCATTACGCGGCGTGGAAGCTGCAAGCCATTCCGGGCGTGCACCTGCTGTCCGACGCCCCGTTCGGCAACGAGTTCGCCGCCGTCTTTCCCATCAACGCCAAGGAAGTGGCCCGCGAACTCATGCAGCAGGGCATCATCCCGGGGTTTCCGCTCGGCCGCTACTATGCGGGCCTGGACAACGTCCTGCTCGTCTGCTGCACCGAGAAACACGCCCGCGCCGACATCGACCGCCTGGCCCGGCGACTGGAGCGAATCCTATGAGCACCGTGTTTTCCAAATCCGTGCCCGGCCGGGAAGGGGTGTGGCCGGAGCGGCCCAAGACCGAGCCGGTGGACTTCATTCCCCAGGAGCTTTTGCGCGGCGCGGCCCCGAACCTGCCGTCGCTGTCCGAGCTCGACGTGGTGCGCCACTTCACCACGCTGTCCGCGAAGAACTACAGCGTGGACGGCAATTTCTATCCGCTGGGGTCGTGCACCATGAAGTACAACCCCAAGTTCATGGAGGAAGTGGCCGCCCTGCCGGGCTTCGCCCGGCTTCATCCGCTGACCCCCCAGCTCCCCGGCGGCGGCGACATGACCGCCGGCGCCCTGGAAGTCATTTATCAGATGGAACGGCTGCTGTGCGAGATCACGGGCATGGCCGCCTTCACCCTGCATCCCATGGCCGGTGCCCACGGCGAGCTGACCGGGGCCCTGATCATGGCCGCCTACCACGCCGACAAGGGCAACCGGAAGACCAAGATCATCTGCCCGGATTCGGCCCACGGCACCAATCCGGCCTCGGCCACCATCGCCGGCTTCAACGTGGTGAGCGTGGCCTCCAAGGACGGCATCATCGACCCGGCCGCCCTGGCCGCCCTCATCGATGACGAGACTGCCGGGGTCATGATGACCATGCCCAACACCCTCGGGCTGTTCGAGCGCCATCTCCCGGAAATCGTGGCCATGTGCCGCAAGGTCGACGCCCTGCTCTATTACGACGGGGCCAATCTCAACGCCATCATGGGCAAGCTGCGGGTGGGCGACATCGGCTTCGACGTCATGCACCTCAATCTGCACAAGACCTTTGCCACGCCGCACGGCGGCGGCGGTCCGGGTGCGGGCCCGGTCGGCGTGTCGGAGCGGCTCATTCCCTATCTGCCCATTTCCCGGGTGGACCGGGACGAGGCCGGCCGCTATTTCCTCCGCTACGATTATCCGAAATCCATCGGCTATGTGGCGCCGTTTTACGGGAACTTCGGCGTGGTTCTCAAGGCCTACGCCTATATCCTCCGCCTGGGTCGGGAGGGCCTGATCCGGGTGTCGGAATCGGCGGTGCTGGCGGCCAATTATTTGCGCAAGCGCCTGGCCGACGCCATCGAAGTGCCCTATAACCGGATGTGCATGCACGAATTCGTGGCCTCGGCCGAAACGCTGGCCGCCGCCCACGGCGTGCACGCCCTGGACATCGCCAAGGCCTTGCTGGATCGCGGCTATCACGCGCCGACCATCTACTTTCCGCTCATCGTCAAGGAAGCGCTCATGTTCGAGCCGACCGAGACCGAGAGCAAGCAGACGCTGGATGCGTTCGTGGCCGACCTGCTGGATATTCTGGCCCTGGCCGAAACCGATCCGGAAGCGGTTCGGGCCTGTCCGAAAAACCTGCCTGTGGGGCGCTTGGACGAAACCCAAGCCGCCCGGGCCATGGAGATTACGGATGACCTCTAGCGGAAAGAAGCGATTGGTGGTCGTCGGGGCCGGCCCCGGCGGTTACGAAGCGGCGTTGACCGGCATCGCCCACGGACTTGATGTCACCCTGATCGAGCGTGGCAAGCTCGGCGGCACCTGCCTCAACTGGGGCTGCGTGCCGACCAAGTTCCTGCTGGGGGCCACCGCGCCCCTGCACATGCTGGAAGCCCAGGCCAAGCACAAGATTTATACCGACGGCGTGCAGGCGGATTTGTCCGCCATCCAGGAAAAGAAGAAAAAGCTCATCGCCGGCACGCATACGGCCATGGCCGACAATCTGGCCCGGCTGGGCGCGCGGTTGGTGGCCGGCAACGTGACCGGTGTGGCCAAGGACGCGGTGCGCGTGAGCATCCACGGCAAGGACGAGGACATCCCCTATGACGCCCTGATCCTGGCCATCGGCTCCCGGGCGGCCTCGTTTCCGTCCATCAAGCCGGACGGCAAGGCCGTGCTCGGCGTGGCGCCGGTGCTCGATTTTCCCGAGCCGCCGAAGAGCCTCATCCTGGTCGGCGCCGGTCCCATCGGCCTGGAGCTTTCGGAAGTCTACCACCGGCTGGGGGCGAAGATCACCCTGGTGGATGCCGCGCCGCGGCTGGCGCCGGCCGAGGACCCGGACGTGGGCAAGGTCGTGTCCCAGGTCATGCGGAAAAAGGGCATGGACGCCCGGGCCGGCGTCAAGGTTGAAAGCCTGGTGACCGAGGATGGCCAGGCCGTGCTGACCCTGGCCGGCGGCGAGGTCATCCGGGCCGAGAAGGCCTTGGTGGCCATCGGCCGGTTCGCCTTCCCGCCCCTGCCGGGCCTGGAAGACCTCGGCGTCGCCTTCGGCGCCCCTGCCCCGCGCAAGGCCTTCATCCAAACGGACGCCTTCCTCCAGGCGGCGCCGAACATCTACGCTGTCGGTGACTGCAACGGCCGCATTTTGTTGGCCCATCCGGCCGCCAACCAGGGCAACTACGCCGCCCGCCACGCCGCCGGCGCGGTGACCGATCCCTACGACTCCGGGCCGGTGGCCGGCTGCTACTACGGCGTGCCCGAGATCATGCGCGTCGGCAAGGTGCCCGCCCCCGGCGACACCATTTCCGAGGCCCTTTTTATCGCCAATCCCATTGCCCAGGCCTACGCGGAGACGGCCGGTTTCGCCCGGGCGACCTGGGAGAACGGCCGGCTGGTCGGACTGACGGCCGTGGGCCATGGCGCCTCCGCCATGGGAACCCTGGCCACGGTCATGGTGGCCGAGGGCTGGACCCGGGACAAGGCCGAGACCTTCATGTTCCCACATCCCACGGCCGAGGAAGTGCTGCGCGCGGCCTTGCTGGCGGAGCGGAAGATCAAGGCCTAGGCAACGAAGAGACGATGCAAAAAGCGGGGGGAAACGTCTTGAAAGACGTTTCCCCCCGGACCCCTCTTCAAGAACTTTTCAAAGGGAGACGCATGATGGGGAATGCACGGTCGCCGCAGGGAACGGCCTCGGTCGTGTCCCGGCGGTTTGTCCTCAAGGCCGGCGCGTTGGGGCTCTGCTCCTGCCTGCTTCCCTGGCGCGTCTTCGCTGCGGACAGCTATTACCAGGCCAACCGCACGCAGCTGCTGGCCGATTTCACCAACGTCTGCGCCGGGGCCGAGAAGTGGCTCGCCCCCAGGATGTCGGCCCAGACGGCCAAGGCCGTGACCGCCGACGCCAAGCGCCGCTTCGAGCGGCTCTTGCCGGGGATGCCGGACATCGGCGGCCAGGGGAACCGCAACCAGCCGTTTCTCGTCATGGCCGGCTGGCTGACGGCCCTGTACCAGGCCATGCGCGAAAAGGGCCGCAGCGCCACCGACGCCGGCCGCCTGCTCTACGACCTGAACGCCGCCGACTGGGCCGCCTTGCCCCGGGAGCGGGCCCGGGCCATGGGTCAGGTCCTGTTTTCGTCGCAAGCCCTGGCCTCGCTCAAGAAATGGGCCGCCGACAGCCAGCAGCGCCGCTATCCCGGCGACTGGGTGGGCCGGGTCGTCCCCGGCGACGGCGCGACCTTCGATCTGGGCTACGACTATACGGAGTGCGGCGCGGTCAAGTATTTCCGTTCCCAGGGGGCGGCCGAGGTGGCCCCCTATTTCTGCCTCAACGACTTTTTGGCCTCCAAGGCCGAGGGCACGGGCCTCGTCCGCAAGGGCACCATCGCCCAGGGCGCGCCCTTGTGCGATTTCCGCTACAAGCGCGACCGCCCCGTCACCCAGAGTTGGGATACGGAAGTGCCGCAGTGGAAGCCCGCTGCCTAGGCGGGCGAAAAGACGACTCCGGCCGCCCCGCGTCGTCCGCGATGGACGGAACCGGCGCACGGCATGGCGGGGGCCCACGGGGCAACGTCCGCCGGCCGCCCGGAGCATCGTCCCCGCCCGCACACGCCCTTTGCCAGCAACATAAAACGCCGTCGCCCGGGGCTTCCGGAGCGACGGCGTTTTGTATGGTTTCTCTCTGTTCGGAGGACCGCCGTTAGCGAGCGGAGAGTTCCTGGATGGCCTGGGCGACGGTGGTGCCGCCCGGCAGGATGGCGTTGGGATTGCGGGCGGCCAGATCCCTGAGCGCAGCCAGGGCGCCGGCCTTGTCGTGCTTGTCGTGTTCGAGCACGACACTCTTGTTGAACTGGGCGATGATGTGGGCCGGATTGATGGCGATGGCCTTGTTGAAGCAATCCAGGGCCCGGTCGAAATCGCCGAGCTGGCGGTACATGACGCCCTGGTCGGTCAACACGTTGGGGTTGCCCGGCTTGAGGGTCAGGGACCGACCGTAGGCGGCGATGGCCTTTTTCGGCTGCTTGCTGTCGTAGTAGAGGTTGCCGAGTTCGGTCCAGGCGTCCGCGTTGGCCGGTTCGAGCTGCACCTTGCGTTCCACGGCCTGGATGCGCTCGGCCATGCCGTCGCTCATGGTCGTGTTGGCCGGGGCGTTGGCCTGGTTCGCGGCGTTTTCGACGACAGGCGTGGGAGAGCTGGTCAGCATGCCGTGCAGGGTGAATCCCAGAAAAAAGCCCACGACCAGGGCCAGACCGGCCCCGAGAACGGCAACGCCGCGGCTCACGGTATCCTCCTGCCGGGTGGTCGTTTTTTCGTACATGTGCATGCTCCTTGGCGCCCGGGCGGCTGGCTAGGCCTCTTCGCCCATCAGCTTTTTGATGCGCTCCTTGAGTTCCCGCAGCTTGGTCAGCCGCTCGGTCAGGGATCCCTGTTTTTCCCGTTCCTTGGCCACGACGTCCGCCGGGGCCCGGGACACGAAATCCTCGTTGCCGAGTTTTTTCTCCACGACGGTCAGATCTTTGACCGTTTTGACCTCTTCTTTGGACAGACGCAAGAATTCCACGTCGAAATCCACGGCGCCGGCCAGGGGGACGAACAGGGCGCAGGCGCCGGCCGCCGCCGAGGCCGAGGCCTTGGGCGCGACCACATCCGGCCCGGCCTCGAAGCGGTCGAGCTTGGCCAGAAAGCGGATCATGGGGGCGTTGGCGGAAAGCGAGGCGGTCTGGTCGGCGTCCTCGGTATGGACCAGGGCGGTCAGCTTGAGGCCGGGATTGATGTTGAGCTCGGCCCGGATGTTGCGCACGCCGGTCACCACGGCCTTGATAAGTTCCATGGCGGTCTCGACGGGTTCGGAGACGAGTTCCGGCCGGCTCGGCGGATAGGGCATCCGGGCCAGGTTGGGTTCGGTCACTCCCGGTAGCTTGCTCCAGATCTCCTGGGTGACGAAGGGCATGATGGGGTGCATGAGCACCAGCACCTCGGACAGGACGGTGAGGAGCACCTTGCGGGCCGCGCCCTGCTTGCGGGTATCCTGGTCGGACAGGTCCACCTTGGCCATCTCCAGGTACCAGTCGCAGAATTCCCGCCAGAAGAAGGCGTAGAGGTCCTGGGCCGCGTCATTGAACTGGTAGCCCTCGATGGCGGCGGCCACCGCGGTCTTGAGCCGTTCCAGGCGCGAGAGGATAGAGGCGTGGCACAGTCCCGTGCGGGAGGCCTCGGCCAGCGTGATGTCCGCCAGCTCCCCGCTGACATGGGGCAGGGCGAACCGGGCGGCATTCCAGATCTTGTTGACGAAATGGCGATAGCCCTCGATGCGGTCCTCGGACAGCTTGATATCCCGGCCCATGGCCGCGAAGGCCGTCAGGGTGAAGCGCAAGGCGTCCGTGCCGTAGCGGTCCATCATGGCCAGGGGATCGATGCCGTTGCCGAGGGACTTGCTCATCTTGCGGCCTTCGGCGTCGCGCACCAGGGCATGGATGTAGACGTTGCGGAACGGCACCTCGTCCATGAAGTGCAGGCCCATCATCATCATGCGGGCCACCCAGAAAAAGAGGATGTCGAAGGCCGTGCTGAGTACGGTCGTCGGGTAGAAGACCTCCAGTTCCCGGGTCTTGTCCGGCCAGCCCAGCGTGGAAAACGGCCACAGGGCCGAGGAGAACCAGGTGTCCAGCACGTCCGGGTCCTGGGTGAGGTGGCCGCCGCAGTCCGGGCAGACCGTCGGGTCCTCGCGCGAGACCACGAGTCTGCCGCAGGCGTCGCAGGTCCAGGCCGGGATGCGGTGTCCCCACCAGATCTGCCGTGAGATGCACCAGTCGCGGATGTTGTCCAGCCAGTCGTAATAGGTCTTGGTCCACTGCTCGGGCAAAATGACGGTGCGGCCCTGTTCCACGGCCTCGCGGGCCACCTTGGCCAGGGGCGCCGTGCGCACGAACCACTGCTTGGACACGTAGGGTTCGATGACGGTGTGGCAGCGGTAGCACTCGCCGACGTTGTGCTCGTAGTCCTTCATCCCTTCGAGGAAATTGCCCGCCTTGAGGTCGGCGATGATGGCTTCCCGGGCGGCGTCGCGGTCGAGGCCCCGATATTTTTCCGGGGCGTTGTCGTTGATGCGGCCGGCCTCGTCCATGATGGCGATGGTATCCAGGCCGTGTTTGCGGCCCAGCTCGAAGTCGTTCATGTCGTGGGCGGGCGTGACCTTGAGGCAGCCGGTGCCGAATTCGCGCTCCACGTAGGCATCGGCGATGATGGGCAGCCGCCGGCCGATCAGGGGCAGAATGGCGTATTTGCCCACGTAGTCCGTGTAGCGTTCGTCGTCGGGATGCACGGCCACGGCCGTATCGCCGAGCAGGGTCTCGGGCCGGGTGGTGGCGATGATCAGGGGGGCGCCCATGCCCTCGACCTGATAGCGGATAGAATAGAGCTTGCCCGGATGGGTCGCGTACTCCACTTCCAGGTCGGCCAGGGCGGTCTGGCAGCGCGGGCACCAGTTGATGATGTAATCGCCCTGATAGATGAGCCCCTCGTCATAGAGCCGGACGAAGACCTCGCGCACGGCCCGGGACAGGCCTTCGTCGAAGGTGAAGCGTTCCCGGCTCCAGTCCACCGAGGCGCCGAGCCGGCGGATTTGGTTGAGGATGCGTCCGCCGTAGTCCTCGCGCCATTTCCAGACCCGCTTGATGAATTCCTCGCGGCCGAGTTCCTCCCGGGAGGTGCCTTGCTTGGCCAGGGAGCGTTCCACCACGTTCTGGGTGGCGATGCCGGCGTGATCGGTGCCCGGCACCCACAGGACCTTGCGGCCTTTCTGGCGGTGGTAGCGGCACAGGATGTCCTGCAGCGTGATGTTGAGGGCATGGCCCATATGCAGGGCGCCGGTGACGTTGGGAGGCGGAATGACGATGGAATAGGGCTCCCCCGGACCGTCGGGGTCGGGGGTGAACGTCTTGTCTTCCTGCCAATATGCGATCCAGCGGGCTTCCACGTCCGCCGGTTCGTACCCCTTGGGAAGGGCCTCGCTCGTCATGATGCGCTCCTTGCGGTACGCCGGCTTTTCCGCCGCGTCCAAGCGGTGCTGGATACAAGAGATCGGCCCTAATGTCACGGGCCGGGCGGCGGGGTGGTGCATTCCTCGGCCAGGAAGCCTCCGAGGGCCTGCACGACCTTGTCGAGTTCCGTCTGGAGGTGGGGCAGCAGCGGACCGGCTCCGGCCAGGTCGCCGGCGGCCAGGGAGGTCTCCAGACGGCCGGCCAGGCTCAGGGCCGCCCGGGCACGGACGGCGCCGGCCGAACCGGCCAGGATATGGGCGGTTTCCCGGGCGGCCTTGTGGTTGCCGGCCGCCATGGCCGTTTCGAGGCTGTGCAGGCGTTCGGGCGTGTCGGTCACGAACAGGGCGGCCATGCGGCGAAAGATCGTTTCGGAGACGCCCAGTTCGTTGCGACAGCGCCCCGGATCGTAGGCCGGGCCGTCGCCGCAGGCGCAACGTCCGTCCAGCAGGCGGCGGATGACCCGGAAGAAGTCCTCGAAGCGGATGGGCTTGGTCAGATAGTCGTCCATGCCCGCCGCCATGAAGCGTTCCCGGTCGCCCTTGATGGCGTAGGCCGAAAGGCCCAGCACCGGGATGTCCGGGTCGAACTGGCTGCCGTCGTGTTCCCGGATGGCCCTGGTGGCGGCCAGGCCGTCCATGACCGGCATCTGGACGTCCATGAGCACCAGGTCGAAGTGGCGGCTGGCCAGCAGGTCCATGGCCTCGGCGCCGTTGGCCGCCAGGGCGACCGTGTGGCCGCGGCTGGTGAGCAGGTCCTCGGTGAAGAGCTGGTTGATGCGGTTGTCCTCGGCCAGCAGGATGCTTAAGGGCGGCAGCCCGCGTTCGGCCGCCTCCGGGTCGCGCTCTTCGGCCGGGGCGTGGTGCTCCGCCGGATCGAACACGGCGGTGAAGCGGAAGGTGGAGCCCCGTCCGGGTTCGGATTCGGCCCAGACGTCGCCGTTCATCAGCCGGGTCAGCCGCCGGCAGATGGCCAGGCCCAGGCCCGAACCGGCGTATTTCTTGGTCAGCCCGGAATCGCCCTGGACGAAGCTGTCGAAGATGCGTTCCAGCTGTTCCGGGGGGATGCCGATGCCGGTATCGCAGACGGAAAAACACAGCCCGATGCCCGTGGTTTCCTGGATGGCGGCCTTGGGGGCGCATTCCACCGTGACGAGCACCCGGCCCCGGTCGGTGAATTTGAGGGCGTTGCCGATCAGATTGATCAGAATCTGGCGCAGGCGCTGGGCATCGCCGGTCAGCCGGTCCGGCACGTCCGGGGCCACGGACTGGCGCAGCCCCAGGCCCTTGTGTTCGGCGGCCAGGCGCTGCTCGTCCACCACGGCCGCCACCAACCGCCGCAGGTCGAAGGGCCGCTTGTCCAGCTCCAGCTTGCCGGCCTCGATCTTGGAGTAGTCCAGCACGTCGCCCACGATGCGCAGCAGGCTTTCCGAGGATTCGAGGACCATGGACAGCCGCTGGGCCTGCTTCTCCGGCAGGTCCGTGTCGGACAGCACGAGTCGGGTCAGGCCCAGGATGGCGTTGATGGGATTGCGGATTTCGTGGCTCATGTTGGCCAGGAATTCGCTTTTGGCCTGGTTGGCCGCCACGGCTTCACGCTTGGCCGCCACCAGTTGCCGGCGCAGGCGTTTGCGGGAGGTCACGTCGCGGGCGATGGTGGACAGGCCGACGATGGTGCCCGAGGCGTCGCGGATAGGCGAAATGTTGAGCGAGACGTCCACGGCCACGCCGTCCTTGCGCTGGCGCTTGGTCTCGAAATGGGAGATGCGCCGGCCCTGGAGCATGGCCTCGGTGAGCTTGGTCGTTTCCTCGGTGCGGCCGGGAGGGGCCAGGTCGCGGATATGGCGGCCGATCATTTCGGCGGCGGTGAAGCCGTAGATGCGCTCGGCCCCGGCGTTCCAGCTCATGATGTAGCCCGAGAGATCCACGCCGATGATGGCGTCCCGGGAAAACTCCACGATGGAGGCGAGGTAGCGGCTGTGCTCCTCGGCCTGCCGGCGTTCGGTGATGTCGGTCAGGGCCACCAGGCAGCGCCGGGACAGGGCGGCCGGATCGTCCAGGGCCATGAGGAAGATTTCCGCCAACCGCGGCGCGCCGCCTCGGGGCACCAGCCGCAGCTCGCACCGCCCGGGCACGCCCAGCTCGAAAACCCGGTTGCGGTGTTGGATGAAGGCCTGGCGGCAGGTTTCGGCCAGATACTCGGCGTCGTGGGTGCCGGGGAGCATGGCGCGGCTGACGCCGAGGAGCCGGGCCGCTTCCAGGTTGGCGTCGAGGATCAGGCCGTCCCGGTCGAGCAGGCAATAGGCCAGGGGCGCGAAGTCGAACAGCTTGCGGTAGCTGTCGCGCAGGGCCTCCAACTGCCGGTTGGCCCGCAGCAGGTCTTCGTTTTGCAGTTCGAGTTCGATGCGGTGCAGCAGGGCATCGGAAGTCTGCGGTTGTCCCTGCCCGGGGGTTTCCCGCAGCCGTTTTTCGGCTCTGTCGCGTAAGGACCAGAAGCGGTCGGCGGCCAATTTCGGATCGGTCATACATCCCCCCGTCCACGCACGACCGCCTCCGGAAGGCCGGACGGGACCCGCGCGTTCTCGCGGGACCGGACCGAGGCCATGGGCCTGCCGCGCCCAGGAACCCTAGATGGTTGCCTCCCGAGATTCAAGCGTTTGTCTTGCCGGAAGCCCGGCCGGCTTGCTAGCACGAAGGCATGGGTGCGCCGTTTTGGGTGTTGTGGGATCATGCCTACGTCTGGGGATTGCTTGCCTGCCGGGGTCTTTTGGCCCTGGGCGCGCCGTTTCGCGTGGTTTCGGGCGCGGCGGTGGCGGCGGGGGCCCTGGCCCGCCAACCCCCGGCGGCGCTGATCGTGCCCGGCGGTTTCGCCCGACGCCGCTTCGCCGCCCTCGGTGCGGCCGGCGCGGCCGCCATCCGCGACTATGTGGCGGCCGGCGGCACCTATTTCGGGGTGTGCGGCGGGGCCGGCCTGGCCCTCTCCCGGTCGGGGGGGCTGGATCTGTGCCCCTGGGTCCGCCGGACGTTTACCGACCGGCTGGACCACCTGGTGAGCGGCCATGTCCGGCTGCTGGCCGACACGGCGTCGCCGCTCTTTCCGCCGGAGCTTCCCGGGGAACTGGCCGCTCCGGTCTGGTGGCCGTCGGGTTTCGTGCCGCCGGACGGGGCGGCGGCCGACGACGGCGTCGCGATTTTGGCCACCTATGCCGGCGCGGCGGCGGATCTGCTGCTGGCCGACATCCCCCTGGGCGCCATGTCCGAGGCGGCGCTGGCCGCCTGCCGTCAGCGGTTCGGCCTGCGCCTGGCTCCGGCCTTCCTCGACGGCGGGGCCTGCCTGATCGGCGGCCGCTTCGGCCGCGGGCGCTACGTGCTGTCCCACGCCCATCTGGAAACCCCGGATTCGCCGGCCGCCAATATCTGGTTGGCCCACCTGCTCGGGGTCTTTGCCGGCGGGGAGGTTTTCGGCCGGGTCATCCCGGCCTGGCGCCCGGAACGGGAGCCGGCCTGCTGGGAGGACGCCCATCTCGCGGCAGCCCGGCGGGACATGGCGGCGCTTTTGGCGGCGGGGTTCGCCCAACATCTGCTGTTTCGGCGCACGGACTGGCTGTTGGGCTGGCGGCCGGGGCTGCCGGGTTTTCCCCTGTCGAGCCTGGCCGTGCTTTTGGCCGGGGTCACGGCCTGGCCGCGGACGCCGGTCGGCGACGCCTACTGGCGGCAGGCCGGGCCGGTGTTCGCCGCCCAATTCGCCGATTTTGCCCGGCGGGTGGAGGCATTTTTCCCGGCCAAGCGCCTGGCCATCACCCGATCCCTGGTGGCGGGGCCGGACGACGGCATCGGGGCCCTGGCCGCCGAGCAGACGGCGCTTTTCGGGGATGGCCCGGCCGGCGGCGGCGTATGCGGGGAATTGATTCGTCTTTTGGACGGGTTGCTGGTCCGGCTGTTGCCGAACGCCTGGCCGGCGCCAGCCTCGTCCGGGCGCGGTTGACGGTCGGTCGGGCGTTTTTCAGGGGAGGCTGGGGTCGGGCATCTCGGCCATGGCCAGGCGGCCGCCGGTGGCGCGGGGCCGGCCCTTGGCGGCCAGTTGCCGGGCCAGGCTGGCGTGCCGGTCGATGTTGGCGGCGAAGTAGGTCGTCACGACGAGGCCCCGGGTGGACCGGCGCAGGGTGACCAGCCCGCCGTTCCTGGTCCAGGCCCGGCCGTCGTGCGGCAGGACCATGGGCTGGCCGTAGCGCTGGCCCAGGTAGCGGCTGACGGCATTGGCGTAGCCGTCGGGCTGCTCGGCGAAGCGCAGGGTCAGGGTCAGCAGGCCGCCGCCCACCGTGGAGAAGACGGCCGAGCCGGTGATGGGGCCGGCCATGGATCCGTCCCGTCCCGGCCGACCCTGGCCGAAGACGTAGGTGGCGAGCTGGCGGGGCACGGCCCTGGTCACGTCGCAGCAGGCCCGGCCGCGTTCCCGGATGAAGGCGGCCACGGCCGCGTTCGGCGCGTTGGGGCCGGACAGGGGCAGGGCGAAATCGCAGGCCTCGCCCTGGCGTTGGCCCACCTGAAAATGCTTGCGGAAAAATTTCGCGGTCAGGGAGGCCGGGGTCTCCCGGGCCGTGATGTCATAGAAGGCGAAGCCGGCCGGCGCGTCGCTCGCGGCGGCGAAGCGTTCGGCCCGGGCCACCGGGGCCCGGACGCTCCAGCCGGGGGCGGGGCGTTGCGGCGCCTTCAGCCAGGCGGCCGGGGCCGGAGCGGGCGTGACCGGGCGTCGGCCGCGCTCGTCGAGAAGGTAGGCGCCGGCCGTCAGGACGAAGGCCAAGCCCGTCAACAGCGTGACCAGGACGTATTTGAGCAGTCCCAGTCGCTCCAAATTGTGCAAAAAGGCCGCGCCCATGGCCACCTCCCCGGCGGTTTTTTCCGCCATCCCATGCTCCTATCGGCCACCGCCGCTCGCGGGATTAGGGGGGACGGGGCGTTTCCCGGACGTTGCGCCGGCCCGTCGGCCGGGTTAGGGAAAAGGAGAAATCCAGAGGGGGGCGGCCTATGAGCTCCTGGTTTGACGCCTGTCTTTCCCGTATCGACGAATTGCTCGATCACATCGACGACCCCGAGGCCGTGCAGGATGTCATGGCCATTTTGCAGGCACCGCCCATGGACGTGGAAAGCATCGCCCATCTGCGCCTGTACGCGGAAACCCTGCCCCGGGCCGAGGCGTATCCGCTGACGCCGGCGCGCCGGCATCTGCATTTCTTGTGGGACGTCTTCGACAAGTTGCCGCTCTGCCTGTCCGTGTCCTTCGCCATTCCCTTTCGGCGGGCCCTGGCCAAGCGTCTGTTCGGGGCCTGCGGGGCGGCCTTTACGGCCGAAGAGAACGTGCGCTTCAATTTCGCCCAGCTCATCCGGGTGGGCGACAACGTCTTTTGCAATCGCAATGTGTTTCTCGACGCCAAGGGCGGCATCGACATCGGTGACGGGGTCGCCCTGGCCGAGGATGTCCGGATCTTCACCCACACCCACGGCGAGGCCTCGCACATCGAACGGACCTACAAGCCGGTGACCATCGGCCCGTACGCCAAGATCTATTGCGGGGCGGTGCTGTTGCCGGGCGTGACCGTCGGCGCCCAGGCCATCGTGGCGGCCGGTTCGCTGGTGACCCACGACGTGCCGGACAACATGGTGGCGGCGGGACGGCCGGCCACGGTGCTGCGGGAACGCCGCACCGAAGGCCGGGAGGGCCCGGAACTCGAACATATCTGGTTATTTTAGGGGGAAGTCAGCCCTTGGGTTTGCTGTCCACGAGCCGGAGCAGCCGGCCCAGGTCGACTTCATCGAGGGGTTTGGCCACGAAGGCCAGGGGATGGATGGCGGAAGCCCGTTCCCGGGTGTTGTCGTCGGCGTAGGCGGAGACGAAGACTACAGCCACGTTTTCGGATTCGCGAAGCAGCCGGGCCGTCTCGATGCCGTCCAGCTTGCCGTCCAGCCGGATATCCATGAGCACAAGGTCGGGTCGTCGGGAGCGGCAGGCCTCCAGGGCGGCCTCGCCCGAGGAGACGGAAGCCAGCACTTCGTATCCCAGGCGTTTGAGCATGGCTCCGGTCGCCATGGCCGTGATAGCCTCATCCTCGACGATCATTACTGTTGCCGGTGTCATGTCCGCGCTCCCTGTTCAGGGTCCTTCCGGACGTATGTCTCTCCTTTCTTGGGGTGCCCTTGCCGGGCTGCCTTGTCAATCAACGTGTCGGGGAAAAAGGGCCGCTTGCCGTGTCCCCCGGAAATGGCGGGATATTTTTTTCGCGTCGGCACGGCCTAGCCGCACTTCGTGTAGCCGCAGTTCTTGCAGATGTGGCAGCCTTCCTCGAACACAAGTTCGGCGCCGCAGTCCGGGCAGCGGGGATGGCCGAGCTGATCGGTGTGATCGTTGACGAACTTGCCCTGGAGGTAGCGGTTTTCCAGCACCCGGGCCACGGCGTCGGGGATGGAGAGCAACAGGCCTTTTTTCTGGAAGACCGGATTCTCCCCGCCGATGCCCTTGAGCTGGCCGACGATGGCGGCCACGTCCACGCCCGAGCGCAGGGCCAGCGACACCAGCCGGCCGATGGCCTCGGCCTTGGCCGTGACGGACCGGCCGGACTTGCCGATGGTGGCGAAGACCTCGAAGGGCTTGCCGTCCACCTCGTTGACGGTGAGGTAGAGCTGCCCCAGGCCCGTTTTGACCTTCTGGGTGAAGCCGAACACGATGTCCGGCCGCACGCGCACGCAGGTTTGCGGCTTGGTCGTGGCGTCGGCGGCGCCGTCGCCGGTGCGCAGCACCTGATTCGACTTGCAGCCGTCGCGGTAGACGGTGACGCCCTTGCAGCCCAGTTCGTAGGCGAGCTGGTAGATTTCCCGGATGTCCTCCTGGGTGGCGCTGCTCGGCAGATTGACCGTCTTGGACACGGCGTTGTCCGTATATTTCTGGAAGGCGGCCTGCATCTTCAAATGCCAGACCGGCTCGATGTCCATGGCCGTGACGAAGACCTGGCGCAGTTCCTCGGGCAGGATCTCGATATGGGCGATGGAGCCCTTGCGGGTGACCTCCTCCATCAAGCTCTCGGAGTAGGCCCCGGATTCGTGCAGGGCCGCCACGAAATGCGGGTTGGCCTCGACCAACTTCTCGCCGTCCATGACGTTGCGGGAAAACGACAGGGCGAACAGCGGTTCGATGCCCGAGGAACAGCCGGCGATGATGGAAAGGGTGCCGGTCGGGGCGATGGTCGTGGTGGTGGCGTTGCGGTAGGGGCCGAGGTTGCGCTTGCCGTAGATCGACTCCGGATAGGCCGGGAAGGGGCCGCGTTCGGCGGCCAGGGTCTTGGAGGCGGACCGGGCTTCGGCCTGGATGGTCTCCATGATCTTCTCGGCCAGGGCCAGGGCCTCCTGGCTGTCATAGGGGATGCGCAGCAGGTAGAGCAGATCGGCGAACCCCATGAGTCCCAGGCCGATCTTGCGGTTGGCCGTGACCATCTCCGTGATCTGGGGCAGGGGATAGCGCGAGGCATCGATGACGTTGTCCAGAAAGCGCACGGCCAGGTGCACGGTCTCGGTCAGCCCCGTCCAGTCGATGCCGTCCGCGGCTGCGGGATCGTGGAAGACCGAGAGGTTGATGGAGCCCAGGTTACAGGCCTCGTAGGGCAAAAGCGGCTGCTCGCCGCAGGGATTGGTCGATTCGATGGCGCCCAGGGCCGGGGTGGGATTGTCCCGGTTGATGCGGTCGATAAAGACGATGCCCGGATCGCCGGACTCCCAGGCCTTGCGCACCAGGAGCGTGAACACCTCCTCGGCGTTCAGGCGGCCGGTCACCGAGCCGTCCTGGGGACTCACCAGGTCGTAGTCCTCGCCCTTTTCCACGGCCTGCATGAACCGTTCGGTCAGGGCCACGGAAATGTTGAAATTGGTCAGTTCGTTTTCCCGTTCCTTGCAGGTGATGAATTCCAGGATGTCCGGGTGGTCGACGCGCAGGATGCCCATGTTGGCCCCACGTCGGGTGCCGCCCTGCTTCACCTGTTCGGTGGCGGTGTTGAAGATGCGCATGAACGAGACCGGCCCCGAGGCCACGCCGCCCGTGGACCCGACCCGGCTCTTTTTCGGGCGCAGCCGCGAGAAGGAGAAGCCCGTGCCCCCGCCGGACTTGTGGATGAGCGCCGCGTACTTCACGGCGTCGAAGATCTCCTCCATGGAATCCCCGACCGGCAGCACAAAGCAGGCCGCCAACTGGCCGAGCGGCGTGCCCGCGTTCATCAGGGTCGGGGAATTGGGCAGGAAGCGGTTCGTGGTCATGAGGTCGAAAAAACGGCGAGCCAGTGCGTCCACGCCATAGGGCGAGCGGTCGTACTTGGCTTCCTCGGTGGCGATGGCCGAGGCCACGCGCCAGAAAAGTCCCTGCTCGTCCTCTATCGGCTCGTCGTCCGGCCCCTTGCGCAAATAGCGTTTGGCCAGCACCACCTGGGCGTTGGCGTTGACGTGAACCTCGGGGAGATCGGCGGGCGGGGTCGGTAGGGTCATGGCTTCCACGGTTCCTTTCCTTGCGCAAAAAAGGGCGCCGCCAGGGATGGCGGCGATGCGTTCATGTCATGATTGCAGGTTATTGACAAAAAAGTCGATGTCGTCGGCCGGCGGGGCCGCGACGTTTGGCAACCTACCGCAGCTTGCCGCTCCCGTAAACAGTCTGGGCGGGCTCGCGGCGAAGTCGTCATAACTTGCCGAAATAAATCAGAACGCCCATGACGACGAAGGCTACCGCCGCCACCTTTTTCATGATTTCCGGCGACACGAAGGTGCACAGGACTTCGGCGAAGAGGACGCCCAGAAGGCTTGTGGTGACGAGCGCCAGCGCGGCGCCGGTGAAGACGATCCAGGGCTTGCGGGAGTCGGCCGCCGTCAACACGCAGGCCAGCTGCGTCTTGTCGCCCAGCTCGGCCACGAAAATGGTGGCGAACGTCGTCAGTAACAGCTTCCAATCCATTTGATGACGCCTCCGGCGGCCAGGGCGCTGCCCTGGACCTGCTGGGGGGAATCATTCCCCCCAGACCCCCTGTCTTGTTTTAGCATACCCTTCGCGGCCGCCCAGGCGGCAAGCGTCTTCGATTGCCGCCTGGGCGGCCGCGCCCTGAGGGGTCCGGGGGCATCATGCCCCCGGCCGCCGGAGGCCTCTTCCTGCTTTTTTACGCCTTGGCCGGTTCGCCGGGCAGACCCATGCCGGGCTGCATTTCCCGGCCGGTCCAGTCGGTTTCGTAGCCGCCGAGGGCCTGGACCTGTTCCTTGAAGGCGGGACTGCCCACGACATCCAGAACGGCCTGGATTTTCGGGTCCTCGCGGTGGGCCGTCGGGATGATGAGGTCGTAGCGTTCCCGGGCCAGGGGCACGAAATCGAGGCCGAGGGCCCGGGCGGCGGCGAAGACGCCGAGGCCGCAGTCGGCCGAGCCCGAGGAGACGTTGACGGCCACGGCCATGTGGGTGTGCTCCTCGCGGTCGTAGCCCTGGACCTGATTGGGGACGATGCCGTTCAGGCCGAGGTGGTAGTCCAGGAGGATGCGGGTGCCGGCGCCGCGCTGGCGGTTGATGCAGCGCACGTCGCTGCGGGCCAGGTCGGCCACACCGGTGATGCCCTTGGGGTTGCCGGGCGCGACGATCAGTCCCTGGTGGCGGATGGCCAGGTTGACGACCAGGACGGAGAGTCCCGGCAGGTACTTGTCCAGGAAGGGGAAGTTGTAGTCGGCGGTGGGCGGGTCGAACAGGTGCGAGCCGGCCATCATGCAGGAGCCGTTTTTGAGGGCGATCAGCCCGCCCATGCTGCCCACGTGGCTGGAGGCCAATCGGATGGCCGGGGTGCGGCGCATGAGCAGGTCGGCCAGGGTGTCCAGGGTGTTGTCGTGGCTGCCGACGCAGACCAGGGTGCGGGCCAGTTCGTCGGCGTCCACCATCAGTTCGGCCACCACCGGGGTGCCGGCCTCCAGGCCCTCGGCCACGGCCGGAAGCTGGGTCACGGCCTGGGCCTTGGTCATGGTGGAGATGCTGCCGGCCCCGCGCCCGAGCGGCAGGGCCACGTAGTGGTCGCCGACCAGGCCCACGGCCAGCCGGATGAAATCGACCATGCCCAGCCGCGAGGTGACGTTGCGGGCCAGGATGGCCGAGACGGTCGGGCGGCAGCGGGGTTCGGTCCGGGTCAGCCAGCAGGCCAGCGGATAGAGCAGCCGCTCGAAGCAGACCACCGAGCTCACCGGATAGCCCGGCGCGCCCACGATGAGCTTGCCCTTGGCCGTGCCCAAAAGCGACGGCTTGCCCGGCATGGCGGCCACGCCGTGGACGAGCACCTTGCCCACCCGTTCGATGGTGGCCCGGGTGAAATCCTTGCTGCCGGCCGAGGAGCCGGCCACGATGACGACGATGTGGGCGTCGGAGTCGAGGGCCGCTTCCAGGGCGGCGGCCAGGGCGTCGGGATCGTCGCGCACCGGCGGTATCCGGGAGCAGACCATGCCCCATTCGTTGGCCAGGGAGGTTAAGACCATGGAGTTGCTTTCCACGACCTGGCCGGGACCGGGGGCGGGCCGGGCGGTGAAGTCCATGACCTCGTCGCCGGTGGGGATGACCCGGATGCGCACCTTTTCGTAGACGTCGATCTCGTAGGCCCCGCAGGAGAGCAGGGCGCCCACGTCGTAGGGCGAAATGCGGCGGTGGCGGGGTAGGATCATCTCGGTGGCCACGATGTCCTCCCCGATGCGGCGCACGTGGGTAAAGGGCGCCACCGGAGTCTCGATGCAGGCGGTTTCGCCGTCCATGACCACGTTTTCGATCATGATCACGGCGTCGAAACCCGCCGGCAGCGGGTGGCCGGTGTTGACGAAGACGAAGTCCCGTTGCGGGGCCAGGCGCACGGGCGCGCCTTCCCGGGCCGGAAAGGTGTCGGCGGCGCGGACGGCGATGCCGTCCATGGCCGCGCTGTGGAAGGTGGGCGAGGAATAGCGGGCGATGACCGGTTCGGCCGTGATGCGGCCGGCGGCCTGATCGGCGCCGATGCGTTCCACACCGACCAGCGACGCGCGGTCCAGTTCGGCCATAAGCCGGGAAATCGCCTCTTCCAGGGGAATGGTGCGCAGATAGATGTTGCGTTTCATGGGGGATCACTCTCCATAGAGACGGGTGAGATCCGCGTAGGCGTCGACCCGTCGGTCGCGGAAAAAGGGCCAGTGACGGCGGGCGGTTTCCAGCACGTCAGGGTCGATGATACCGGTGAGGATCTCCTCGGTGTCGGTGCCGGCCTGGGCCATGACCTGTCCCGAGGGATCGATCAGAAAGGAGGAGCCCCAGAATTCCAGGGTTTCCCCGTAGCCGTCGCCGTGGCCTTCCACGCCCACCCGGTTGATGGCCGCCACGTAGATGCCGTTGGCGATGGCGTGGCCGCGTTGGACGGTCATCCAGGAATCGCGCTGGCGGGCGCCGTATTGGGCCTTTTCGGACGGGTGCCAGCCGATGGCCGTGGGATAGACCAGGATCGACGCCCCGCGCAGGGCCGTGGCCCGGGCGGCCTCGGGAAACCACTGGTCCCAGCAGATGAGCGTGCCGATACGGCCGAACGGCGTGGGCACGGCCTGGAACCCCAGGTCGCCGGGCGTGAAGTAGAATTTTTCCTCGAAGCCCGGATCGTGGGGGATGTGCATCTTCCGGTAGCGGCCCAGGATGTCGCCGGAGGGCCCGAGTACCACCAGGGCGTTGTGGTAGACGCCCGGTCCCCGGCGCTCGAACAGCGGGGCCACCACCACGGTGCCGGTGGCCTTGGCCGCTTTGGCCATGGCCCGGGTGGTGGGGCCGGGGATGGGTTCGGCCAGGTCGAAGGCGGCGTGGTCCTCGGTGCGGCAAAAGTACGGCGTGGCGAAAAGTTCCGGCAAGACGACCACGTTCGCGCCGGCCTTGGCCGCGTCGGCGATGCGACCGGCGGCCTTGTCCAGGGAGGCGGCGACGCTCGCTTCCGGGGCCATTTGGACGAGGCCGATGGTAAACGCGTTGGACATGCGGACTCCTTGGCAGAAGATGCGGCGCGGCCTCCCGCGCCGGGGTAGCATGATACGGGCGAACCCGATAAAGGACAATCCAGTCGTGCTTAAAAAAGCATGGTATACCCTTGCCGGGCAAAGGCGGCGGCAAAGGCCAACAGCGACAGGCCCAGTCCGGCCATGAGCAGCCGGTAGGCCCGGCTGGCCAGGAAGGCCCGGAAGCGGCCGGCCAGCACGGCGACGAGGATCTTGACCCCGACGACGGCCCCGTAAAAGGTCGCCAGAAAAAGGACCGGTGCGGCCGGCCCCTTGCCGGCGGCGGCCAGCAGGGTGGGCATGCCCACGGTGGTCCAGAAGAGATAGGGGTGGGGATTGCAGAAATTGGCCACCACGCCGCGCCGCAGGGAATGCGGGGCCTTGGCCGGAGCGTCCGCGGCCGGAGCCGGCGCGTGCAGGCAGTCCCAGGCGTAGCGGGTCAGGACGCAGGCCCCGGCCAGGGCGATCAGGCCGAGGACGGCGGGCCGGCCGGCGAGGCGCGAGAGCACGAGCCAGGCCGCCAGCACGATGGGCGCGTCGGTGACGAGGGGGCTCACGGCCACCTTGACGCCCTCGCGCGCCCCGTGTCCCAGGGATTGGGCCAGGACCAGCGAGAGCAGGGGGCCGGGCGCGAGGCCGGCGGACAGGCCCAGGCTGGCTCCGGCCAGGCAGAAGGTCAGTGTATCGTGCGGCATGCTTGCGTTCCTGTCGTTCCCCCGGCTATTATGGAACATGGTGCGAGACGCGAAGCGTGCCGTAATTTTCCACCTTCTTCAAGGAGCCGGACCATGACCGAGGAAGCCGGGCAGACGCGGCGTATTCTGGCGATTGACATCGGTGGGACGCATTGCCGATTCGCTCATTTCAAACTGGATGCGGCCGGCGGCCTGCGGCTGATGGCCGTTTCCCGGGTGCGTACGGCCGCGGTGGATTCCCAGGACGCCCTGCTGACCGCCCTCGGCCAGGCCACGGTGGGTCTGCCGCCGGAACGGGCCGATGCCCTCGTGTTCGCCGTGCCCGGGGCCGTGGTCGATCGCCGGGTCCGATTCGCCAACATCGACTGGGACCTTGACCTCGACGCCCTGGATGCCGCCCTGGGGGCGGGCCGGGTCTTCTGCCTCAACGATTTCACCGCCCAGGCCCTGGGCTGCCGTACCGAGGCCACGGCCGAGACCGTGGAGCTGCGCCCGGGCGAGCTGCACTCCGACCTGGTCCAGGCCGTGATCGGGGCCGGCACCGGCTGCGGCATGGCCGCCCTCGTCCCCCTGTCGGACGGTGGCTTCCTCCCCCTGGCCAGCGAGAGCGGCCAGACGGCCGCCACGTTTTACGATCCCGTGGAGCAGGCCTTTGCCCAGTACCTCGGCCGGCTGACCGGCGAGCCCTATGTCCGGGTGGACACAGTGCTATCCGGTTCGGGGCTGTCCCGTCTCCACTGCTTTTTGACCGGCGAGGACCTGGAACCGGCCGCCGTGTCGGCCCGGCTGACCGAGCATTCCCGGACGGCCGCCCTGTTCGCCCGTTTTTACGGCCGGGCCGTGCGCGACTACGCCCTGACCGTGGTGGCTGCGGGCGGGGTGTTCCTTTCCGGCGGCGTGGCGGCCAAGAATCCCCTGCTGGTGCGGCATCCGGAATTTACGCGAGAATTTCTGGAATCCCCGACCTACGGGGAGCTTTTGGCCCGCATCCCCGTACGCCTGATTTCCCATGACCATACCGGGCTCTTCGGCGCGGCCCGGTATGCGGCTAACCATCTGACGCCGCTTGCCTGAAAAGGACGGAATCCTGATGCGCGAAGGTTTTTTCCGGGCCGTCTCCACGGCCGAGTTCACCGACATGTTGCGGCAGTTTGCCCCCCTGGCCGGGGAAACCGTCGATCTGGACGAGGCCTGCGGCCGCTCGCTGGCCGTGGACATCGTCGCCGCCGAGAATTTGCCCGCCGCCGACCGGGCCTCCATGGACGGCTACGCCGTGCGGGCGGCCGAGGTCTTCGGGGCCGGCGACACCAATCCGGCCTATCTCGACCTGGCCATGGACATCCCCATCGGCATCCGTCCCGAACAGCCGCTGCCGCCCGGCCATTGCGCCCGCATCGTCACCGGGGCGCTGTTGCCCGCCGGGGCCGACGCCGTGGTCATGGTCGAATATACCGAGGATATGGGGGCCGGCGCCATCGAGATCCGGCGCCCGGTGGCCCCCGGCGACAACGTGATGCTGGCCGGCGAGGATGCGACTGTCGGCAGCCGCGTCCTGGCCGCCGGCGACCGGCTGCGGCCCCAGGAGATCGGCATGTTGGCCGCCTTGGGCATCCAGCAAGTGCCGGTGGTGGCCCGGCCGAAGGTGGCGGTCCTCTCCACCGGCGACGAGCTGGTGCCCGTCACGGCCACCCCTGCCCCGGGGCAAATCCGCGACGTCAACACCCATGCCCTCATCGCCATGTTGCGCCAGGCCGGGGCCATGCCCACCGCCTTCCCCCTGGTCCCCGACGACCTGGACGGCATCCATGCCGCCGTGGAGGCCGCCACCGAGACCTATGACGTGACCCTGCTTTCGGGCGGGAGTTCGGTCGGGGCTCGGGATTTCACCCTCGACGCCCTGCGCCGGATCGGCGCCGAAATTCTGGCCCACGGCGTGGCCGTCAGTCCCGGCAAGCCGACCATCCTGGCCCGGGCCAAGGGCCGGCCGGTCCTGGGACTGCCCGGACAGGTGACTTCGGCCCAGATCATCATGCTGCTCTTCGGCGTGCCGTTGGTGCGACATCTCGCCGGCGACCTCCAGGCCTTCGACCGGCCGCCGCTGACCTTCCCGGCCGAGCTGTCCCGCAACGTCGCCTCCAAGCAGGGGCGCGAGGACCACGTCCGCGTGCGCCTGGAACACCGGCCCGGCGAACTGCCCTTGGCCCATCCCGTGCTCGGCAAGTCCGGCCTGCTGAAAACCCTGCTCCTGGCCGACGGCGTCATCACCATTCCGGCCGACCTCGAAGGGCTCGTCGGCGGCCGTACCGTGCCCGTGCGGCCGTTGTAAAAGGCGAAGATGCCTCCGGCGGCCGGGGGCATGATGCCCCCGGACCCCTCGGTGCGCGGCCGCCCAGGCGGCAATCGAAGACGCTTGCCGCCTGGGCGGCCGCGAAGGGTGCGTCAAAACGCCCTTGGGCTCTGAAGAAAACAGGACAGGGGGTCTGGGGGGAATGATTCCCCCCAGCAGGTCCAGGGCAGCGCCCTGGCCGCCGGAGGCTTCATGAAAGATACGAATGGGCTGTATTACTACCCGGCCCCGAACGAGAAGCGGGTGCGGATGTACGTGCGGCAGGGGGCGGGGCAGGTGGAGTTCCGGCTGTGGAACCAGGAGCATCCCGAAATATGGGAGCGCCACGGCTGGGTGCCCTATGCGGCCATCGAGGCGGCGGCGGCTCTGTACCGGCAGCATAAGGCCGGTTCGGACCCGCTGACGCTCTACGATGTGGCCGTGGCCAAGCGGCTTTTGGCCGACGAGGGCGGACCGTGCGCCTAGAGCCGGCCTTGCGGGTCTATGGCGAGATCCGGGGACTGGGCCGGGCGGCCTGGGAGGCGTTGGCCGGGGTGTGCCCCTTTGCGGCGGCCCGCTCGGCGGACGGGGTGGTGTCGTTCACCCACGAAGGCGGCTGGGTGGACGCGGAAGCCTTTGTGCAGGCCGTGGCGGCGGCCCTCGGCCCGGACGGGGAGGGGGACGTGGACATCATCGACAACACGGCCTGGACGTTCACGCGCTACCGGCTGATTCCCGGAAATATTGAGAAGCAATCCTTTGGAATTGATGATGTTTTGGAACATACGAAGCAGGAAGGGCACTATTGAGCTTGACGGGGCCGGCCCGTCTGCGTAGAAGCCCTTCTCCCGCTGCGGAGAACCGGAGCGGGCCGCCGAACGGCCGAAAGGCAGACGACGGAATTTGAAAAAAAGTGTTGACGGGCCGAGCGGCAGCGGGTAGATACCCCAACTCCGCGTACGGAAAACCGGGACACGGACGAGCCGCAACGGCGGTTCGAAAAGTTGAAAAAAAGTGTTGACGGGCCGAGCGGGGACGGATAGAAAGTCCAACTCCGCGCACGGGAAGCCGGCACGGGCGCATCGCAAACGGCGATGCGGCAAGTTGAAAAAAAAGTGTTGACGGGATGAGCCGACGGGACTAACTACCCAGGGCTCACGCGGACCGCCTTGGCGGGCCACGTCGACGGGATCTTTGACAATTAAATAGCGAGTCGGGTGATTTTGTAAGCCATG
>Ga0268360_1000084_pt1 | contig 211581 bp, 217 predicted proteins | sample BioMet11_FD_192465 | JGI IMG/M metagenome (GOLD analysis project Ga0268360, IMG submission 192465) | Sewage microbial communities from Oakland, California, United States - Biofuel 11 (Illumina Assembly) | ecosystem: Engineered > Wastewater > Sewage > Unclassified | place: USA: California... | reverse complement strand
AACTCAGTAGAATATTTGGAGACCATAAGAACCACTCCTTTCAATTATTGTACTTGTCCCCATAGGAGTATGTCCAATAATTTGAAGCAGTGCAGTCCTTTTTGGACCACGTCTGACTGAACGATTACTCTTTTAAGAATATCGGTAAAAGTAAGGCGAAATCGGTAAAATCGTAGACGAACACAACGATAAAATTATAAGATAATTATGGATAATATTTATTAAAAGTAAGACTTTTCTTTTGTTTTTTTGCTAGCTCAAATTGTTATATGAAAGGGATCACGAACCATGCAAAGAGGCAGTAGAGGATACACACTAGTTGAATTAATTGTTGTTATTGCGATTTTGTCGGTATTGGCCGGAATTGCTATATTGCGGATCACTGCTGCACGTGAGGAAGCTGCCAAAAACGCTTGCTATGCTCAAAGAGCCTTGATAGCCAAAACTTATCAATTGGCCTTAATTAAAAACAGTTCGATTTTATTGCAGGATTTCATCGATGATCCGGCAAGTTATGATCCATACTATGCTGGTAAACAAGCTTGTCCATCAGGCGGAACTTATACGGCGAGTAATGGGAAAATTGTTTGCAGCCACGAAGGGCACGACGAAGAAGTTATTGCCGGCAGCGGCACAACTGTGGAGGTATCCTCCAATAATCTCATTCTCACGATCAAAGCATTGGCTGGTATCAGCAAAGATAAGAAAAGCGGCATACAGCTGAATGGAGAATTGAAAGAAGCACTGAATGGAACATTCTTACCCGTTGAGGACTATATAATAGAGATGGCCTTTGGCGACGAGTATAAGGGCAGCGGTTTGACTTGGCGCACGGACTCCACGAATAAGACCACAGTATATTTTGCAGCTGATGGCGGCAATGACTGGAGTAACTGGCAGGCCTATCTGGTTGTTGTGAACGGAGTATTATATAAAACTACGAAAACACACTCATATTCCGGCGCTTTGGTTGGTACCAATGTGGCACAGCTTAATGCCTTGAGCGGCGATGCTTTGGCGGCGAGACTCGCCAAAGATTTTGAGGTAGTAGGTGCGATTGATTACTGAACTACATTTTAAACAACAAAGTGGTCCAACGGGGACCGTCCCCGTTGAATCACTTTTGCATTTTTGCACAACTGCAGAGATTGAAAATTTCGTATTGTCTTGACTTTTGTGCTATTATTTAGGTGCAAGAGAATTTGTTTTGGAAGGAGTGGTGTTTTGTGTTGAGCACTAACCAAATGGATATTGTGGTAAAGCGGGAGGTGTATGCAGAGTAGTTTAATGTAGATACCTCTCAAAAGGCTGCATTAATACTTTTTGGAGGATGAAAAATTGAAAAGAACAGATATGAAAAGTTTGGGGCTCAGCCAAAGATTTATTACTGAGTCTTCGCTATATACGGGCTTTTACCTGGGTCGTGTTATTTCCCAGTCCAAGGATTTGTACAAGGTGATGACGGAGAAAAGTGAAGTGGCGGCAGAAATCTCCGGGAAGCTGCGGTTTGCGGCAATTTCCTCAGCAGATTATCCGGGGGTTGGCGATTTTGTCATGCTTGACCGTGAGGACGATGCTGGCGGCAACGCAATCATTCACCATATTTTGACGCGCAAAAGTGCTTTTATCCGCAAGGCCGCTGGTACAGGCAACGCTGAACAAATCGTGGCGGCGAACATCGATACGGTTTTTATTTGTATGTCGCTTAATAATGATTACAACTTGCGGAGAGTGGAGCGTTATCTTGGCATCGCCTGGGACAGCGGCGCTATTCCTGTTATTATCCTGACTAAGGCTGATCTCTGTGATGACATCAAGGAAAAATTGCGGGAGCTCGATACCGTCGCCTGTGGTGTTGAGGTGCTTGTTACCTCAAGTCTGACGGAGGATGGGTTACCGGCTATCAAAAAACACCTTGGTGAAGGCAGAACGATTGCTTTCATCGGTTCCTCCGGCGTTGGCAAGTCGACATTGATTAACAAACTGCTTTGCAAAGATATGCTGTCAACGCAGGGGCTCAGAAATGATGATAAAGGCAGGCACACGACAACCAGACGTGAACTGATCGTACTGCCGGACGGCGGGATTGTTATTGATACACCGGGCATGCGTGAGCTTGGCATTGAAAGTGTTGATCTGGCAAAGGCTTTTGCTGACATTGATACGCTGGCAGCAAAGTGCAGATTTCATGACTGCACTCACACCAGCGAGCCCAATTGCGCGGTTCAGCAGGCAATCAAGGAAGGTCTGCTGACGGAAGCAAGATTGGCTAATTATCAAAAGATGAAGAAAGAGGCCAGATATGAAGGCCTCAATTTCAGACAGATTGAAGAAGAAAAAATAGAGAGTATGTTTGCCGAATTCGGCGGCATCAAGAATGCGCGGGAATTCATTAAACAGAAGAGCAAAAGAAAACATTTTTAAAAATAAAAAAGTGGTTCAACGGGGACGGTCCCCGTTGAACCACTTTTTGTTGGAAATGGCAGAAAAAAGTTCAAAAAGGACCGTCCCCGTTGAACTTTTCCGTTGAACTTTAGAGGGGAAAAAGCAGGACACTGAGAAAAAACGGCGAAAGCAATAATCATGAAGTCGCTTGGAAAAATGTAAAGAACGAAGGATAAGTTGATGCTGAGAAACCTGCTGAAATATCTGGCTGAATTTAAGATATATGCAATTCTTTGTCCGCTCGCTGTTATTGGCGAGGTTTTTTTGGAGATCAGAATTCCCTTTCTGATGTCTAAAATCGTTGATGAGGGTATTGCGAACAGAGACATTAATTATGTGTTGCAAACAGGCGGATTGATGGTGCTCATGGCACTGTTTTCGCTGCTATTCGGTGTGTTGTCTTCTAGATTTGCCGCGACTGCAAGCATGGGACTTGGCAGCGAACTGCGGCGAGCACTTTTTTATAAGGTACAGGACTTCTCGTTTTCGAATATCGACAAATTCAGCACGGCGTCATTGGTTACCCGTTTGACGACCGATGTCAGCCATGCACAGGGTGCCTTCATGATGACCATCCGTATTTTGGTGCGGGCACCGATTATGCTGGTCAGCGCAACTTTTATGGCGTACAGCATTAATCAGACGCTTGTCTCTGTATTTTTGGTCGCAATTCCGGCGTTGGGTCTTGCTTTAGCGCTTATTGCCATGGTGGCTCTGCCAAGGTTTGGCGAAATGCTGAAAAAATACGATGCCATCAATGCTTCCGTGCAGGAAAATCTAATTGCAATCCGGGTAGTCAAAGCGTTTGTACGTTCTCAATACGAGAAGATGAAATTCAAAAAAGCTAACGATGATTTAATGAAAGCTACCATACAGGCAGAAAAAATAGTTGTCTGCAACCTGCCTTTCATGCAGCTCACGATGTATGACTGCATCATTGCGATTTTGTGGTTTGGCGGCCATATGATTGTCGCCGGCTCGATGCTTACGGGTCAGCTGATTGGTTTTATTAGTTATGTCACGCAAATCATGATTTCCCTGATGCTGATTTCCATGGTGTTTGTCCACTTGGTGCTTTCACGTGCTTCTGTCAGCCGTATTTTTGAGGTGATTGATGAGCAGGTGGATATCACGGACGGGCTGGAAAGCAGTGAACGCAAGGTGGCAGACGGGTCAATTGTTTTTGAAGACGTTTCTTTTCGCTATAATCTCAAAGCTGAGACTGATACGCTGCAACATATCAACATCAACATCAAATCCGGCCAGACTATTGGTATTATCGGCGGCACCGGCTCGGCTAAAACTACGCTGGTGCAGCTTATTCCGCGTTTATATGATGCAACTGCCGGCAAGGTCATCGTAGGCGGCTGTGCTGTGCGGGATTATAAATTGCAGGAATTGCGCGGTGCTGTTGCTATGGTGCTGCAAAAAAACATGCTGTTTTCCGGTACGATTAAAGACAATTTGCTATGGGGCAATACTGAGGCAACGGAGGAACAGATGGTAGCGGCTTGTAAGGTGGCTCAGGCGCATGATTTCATTATGAGTTTTTCGGACGGCTACGAAACAATCCTGGGGCAAGGCGGCGTAAATGTTTCCGGCGGCCAAAAACAGAGGCTTTGCATTGCCCGGGCTCTCTTAAAGCAACCGAAAATATTAATTCTGGATGATAGCACAAGCGCGGTAGATACGGCGACGGAAGCCAGAATTCGCGAAGGCATCCGTGCGTTCAGCAAAGAGATCACCGTCATTATTATCGCGCAGCGCATTACTTCTGTCTGCGATGCTGAGCAAATTATTGTGCTGGATGAAGGCAAAGTCAATGCCATAGGGACGCACGCTGAATTGTTGCAGAATAACAAAATTTATCAGGAAGTTTATTGTTCGCAGCAAAAGGGGGTGTCTGAATAATGCCTCGAACAGAAAGAGCGCCAGCAGAGCGCAAACCAAAAAGCGCTTTCAAAACAATTGCGCGCATTTCACAATATATGCTGCATAAAAGCTGGATGTTGGCTTTGTCGGTAGTATTCGTGCTGATTAGCGCCGGTGCCGGTGTGGCAGGAACTTACTTTTTGAAACCGCTTATCAACGAAGGCATTTTGCCGTTGATTGGACAGGATTCGCAAACAGCTGATTTCAGACCGTTCATACAGATGATTCTGGGTATGAGCACTATTTATTTGATCGGAGCTTTGTCGTCCTATATCTACAGCTTCCTCATGATCAAGGTTTCTAATGGTACTCTCAATGCCATCCGCAAGGATATGTTCAACAGCATGCAGGATGCGACGATTAAATATTTCGACACGCATACGCACGGCGAGCTCATGAGCCGTTATACCAACGACGTCGATGCGGTCCGCGAGGCAATCAGCATCGGGCTCTCAATGCTGATGGCGTCTTTCATTACGATTGTCGGCACCTTTGTCATGATGCTGATACTGAGCCCGCTTTTGACCTTGATGATTGTGATCATGCTGCTAGTCATGTTCGCTATCACGAGAATGGTCAGCAGCAGAAGCTCGCTGTATTTTAAAAAGCAGCAAAAGGTGATGGGTACAGTCAACGGTTATATTGAGGAAATAATTGAGGGCCAGAAGGTCGTCAAAGTTTTCAGCCATGAGGAGGAAGTAAAAAAGGCCTTCGCCAAGTTAAACGAAGATCTTCGCGGGGTTGCGACCGATGCCAATACTTATGCCAATATCATGATGCCAATCATGGGTAACCTTTCCTATCTTAATTATGCCTTTACAGCCGCCGTCGGAGCGGTAATGGTCATTAACAACCGGATGGACATCGGAACAATTGCTGCTTTCCTGCAATATACACGCTCTTTTTCGCACCCTATTGCGCAGATCAGCCAACAGTTTAATGCCATCCTGGCAGCACTTGCCGGAGCCGAGCGAATTTTTGAGGTCATCGACGAAAAGCCAGAACAGGATAAGGGGTTTGTTTCTTTGGTGAATGTGGACAAAGAAGAGACCTGCATAATAAGTGAGAGCAAAGTATGCACAGGTGTCTGGGCGTGGAAATATCAGCAGCCGGACGGTACGGCAACCTATACTGAACTGACCGGAGACATCCGTTTTGCAAACCTTAATTTTGGCTATGATGAGAACAAGATTGTGCTCCATGATATCTCTATCTTCGCCAAACCTGGGCAAAAGATTGCTTTGGTCGGATCGACGGGAGCAGGAAAAACGACTATTACCAACCTGCTCAATCGTTTTTACGAGGTCCCGGGCGATAAAATATTTTACGATGGCATCGATATCAATGATATTAAGAAAGATGATTTAAGGCGTTCGCTGGGCATGGTTCTGCAGGACACGCATATGTTTAGCGATACGGTGCGGGAAAATATTCGTTACGGCAAGTTGGAGGCGGCGGATGCTGAGGTAATCGAGGCGGCAAAGCTAGCCAATGCGCATTGCTTTATCATGAATTTGCCAGAGGGATACGATACCAGGCTTGTTTTAGACGGTGCCAATTTAAGCGCAGGACAGCGGCAGTTAATCGCCATAGCCAGGGCGGCCATAGCCAATCCACCGGTACTGATCCTGGATGAAGCGACAAGCTCCATTGATACCAGAACCGAGGCACTCGTCGAGAAGGGTATGGATAAATTAATGCACGGTCGTACTGTTTTTGTCATTGCGCACAGACTTTCTACCGTGCGTAACGCCGATGCGATCATTGTCATGGAAAACGGCAAAGTAATAGAACGCGGCAGCCATGATGATTTAATCGCCAAACATGGCAAGTATTACCAGCTGTATACGGGCAATTTTGATCTTGATGTACTGAGTACCGGGTCATGACTAAAAAACAGTTCAACGGGGACGGTCCCTTTTGAACCACTTTTGATTTGCCTGAAGGTGTTATAATGGTCTTTAGAGTTATTTTAAAAATTGGAAGAAGATCTGATAGTAGTGTCAAGACAAAACCGTGAAAAGAGTAGTAGTGGATTTTACCATGTTATGGTAAGGGGAATTAACAAAAACGATTTGTTTCTGGAAGATGAAGATAAAGAGTATTTTCTTCAAGTTTTGGCAGATAAAAAAGAACCGTGTGATTTTTTGCTGCCGGCTTATTGTTTGATGGATAATCATGTGCATATGCTTATTAAAGAGCAAACAATCGGGTTGTCGAATATAATGAAAAGTGTAAATGTTTCTTATGCAAGCTATTTCAATAGGAAATATGACAGAGTTGGACCTTTGTTTCAGGGGCGCTATAGGAGTGAGGATATCGAAGATGAAAACTATTTCCTTGCGGTAGCCAGGTACATTCATCAGAATCCAATAAAAGCGGGTATGGTTAATGTGCCTGAATTGTATAAATGGAGCAGCTATAGAGATTATTTGAACATAGATATGCAAAACAATCTCGCTGATACGGAAATGATTCTCAAAATATTTGGCTGCAAACGTGGCAATGTATCAAAGGAATTCCAAAATTTTATGGTTCAAGAAGATCAAAACGAATTTTTGGACGTAAAGAATAAAAATGATTGTTTACGTGTTGGCAAGGATATCTGGGCACATTTGATGGTGTCAGACATTGGTGAAGGGGATAAAATAAGATTATTAAAGGAGAAAACAAGTCTTTCGTCGAGAGACTTGGCGGTAATAACAGGGATTAACAAAAATAAAATACAGCGATTTTTAAGATAAATTGGTCCAAAAAGGACCGTCCCCGTTGAACTCGTTGAAAGCAAAAAAGCCGAATTCGTGAGAATTCGGCTTTTTGTTCGTTATTTAGGCGTTATAGAGTTTCAATTGTTTTCTCATGCTATCCATGGAAGTCTGCAAATGGTAAACGTTGAATTTCTGCACTTCGTCAAGGTTGCCGTCATGGAGCAGGTCATAGATATGCTGGTGCTCTTTTTGTGCTTCGTACAGACGCTTGAGGGTCATGAGTGACCGCGTACGCAGGGGATAAAGCAGCAGGTTATAGTTTTCGATAAGCTTCGTTGTATATTTAAGACGCGATTGCTTATACATAATTTCCGTGAATTTTGATAATATTTTACGACCGGTTACGGCGTCTTCTTGTTTCAGATAGAAATCGACCAATTCAAGATTTTCTAGTAAATCAGCAAAAAGGGACGTTTCTTTGCTGTATTTCAAAGCGTATTTCATCACCATGTTTTCCAGTGATAACCGCAGATCCAGAATTTCATCCAGAATGTTCTCGTCAATTGTCACGATTTGAAGACGGTTATTGACCTTGCGCTCTACCAGACCGTCCTTTTCCAGTTTGGCGAGAGCTTCGCGCAAGGGTGTGCGGCTGGTGCCGTATTGAGCGCATAAATCCAGTTCGACAATCTTGTCGCCGTACTTAAGATTTTCGTTTAAAAAATCATTGATAATTTCTGTGTAGAGGAAATCGCTGGTGTTTTTTCGCATAGTTTCACCTTTTTGTTGTAGTCCTTAATTCTTAAATTATACAAAAAATATGACAATATATCAATCAGGCAAGCGAAAAAATAAAGCTTGTAATCTTATGACATTGCGGAATATAATAATTGTGTAATTGTATACATTTATACAACGGATATCGATAAGTCATTTATTCAATGAAGGGATGGAGGAGCATGAAAAAGATTATAAGTGCTGCGACGGCTGGATTTATGGAAAAGAATGATGTGCTGGTTACTGTCGAGCCGTCTCAGAAGGGTATCGAAGTAGTACTTACTTCTGATGTGGAACGTCAATATGGCGAACACATGCGAGCCTTGATCAGGGAAACTGTCGAAGAAGCTGGCTACGACAATGTTAAGGTAACAGCTACAGACAAAGGAGCCTGGGACTACACCATAATCGCTCGTGTTCTGGGTGCCTTGCAAAGGGGTGGACAAGCATAATGACAGATCCAAAGACCAGATTGTCCAGAACGATGATGTTCGTACCCGGCAATAGCCCTAAAATGATTAATAACTGTGATATCAACGGTGCGGATAGTATTATGCTGGATATTGAAGACTCGATTCCTGTAACGGAGAAGGATACGGCGAGAATTTTGGTTGCCGAAGCACTGAAATCGAGAAAATTTAAAGCAGAGACAGTAGTGCGTATCAATCATCCGACGCAGACACCTTTTGGCATTGATGATTTGAAAACGATATTGCCTGCGAAACCTGATCTTATCAGGCTGCCGAAAACGGAATGCGTGGAAGAAGTCGAACTGGTAGCCGGCATGATTGCAGAGGAAGAAAAGAAAAACGGCTGGCCGGAGGGAACGATCAATATCATCTGTGCTATTGAAAGTGTCAAAGGCCTTTACAATGTGCGGGAAATCTGCCACGGACCGAGAATGGTTGCCATTGCCCTGGGCGCTGAAGATTTCATTGCTGACATCAAAACGCAGCGGACCAAGTACGGCATTGAGTTGTACTTCGCTCGTTCGACAATTTTGATGGCGGCGCGTGAAGCGGGCATTCGTTGTATTGATACTGTTTATTCTGATGTCAAAGATATGAAAACTTTTAGAGACGAAGTCACAAAGATCAGAGACATGGGCTTTGACGGCAAATCCTGTATTCATCCGAAACAAATCGAAGTAGTGCATGAAATCTTTACGCCGACGGAGAAACAAATCGCCCATGCGGTGAAAGTTTTGGCAAGTTATGCTGATGCGGTGAAAAACAACAAGGGCGTTATCGCCGTTGATGGCAAGATGATTGACGGACCAATCGTCGTGAGGGCACAACGCATCGTCGATGCGGCCAGGGCGGCGGGAATAAAGGTGGAAACGGAGACAAAAGCATGATGAAAAATGCAATCGGACGTGAAATTCCTATGGAATTAGCTTACCTGAAGGGCAGAGAATTGTATGCTGGAGAATTCGCTATTGCACCAAAAGGTAATCGGCAGGGCAAAAAAATAAAATTAGGCCAAAAGGGTGCCAACAAGGTGCTGGCATCACTGGCAGAAGCCATTGAAAAAACGGGTCTCAAGGATGGCATGACTATTTCTTTCCATCACCATTTCCGCAATGGCGACTATATCATCAAAATGGTCATGGAAGCTATTGCTGCCAAAGGCATCAAGGATTTGACGCTGATGGCGAGTTCCTTGAATCCTTGCCATGAATTTTTGATTGACTACATCGAAGACGGCACGGTTACCGCGATTGAGACCAGCGGTTTGCGCGATACTTTGGGTGAATACCTGACAACTCATCCTGGCTGTCTGAAAAGGCCAATCGTAATTCGTTCACACGGTGGACGCGCACGTGCTATCGAGTCCGGTGAGGCACATATTGACGTTGCCTTTATGGGAGCACCGATTTGTGACTGTTTCGGTAATGCTAGCGGTTCACAGGGTAAATCGGCTTGCGGCGCTATCGGTTACGCACTGGTTGATGCCCACCATGCGGATGAGACAGTGATTATTACCGACAATCTCTTGAAGGGCCAATTCCTTTATCCTTATAGCATCCCGCAGACGGATGTTGATTATGTTGTCGAAGTAGAGGCTATTGGGGATCCGGCAGGGATTGCTTCAGGTGCGATTTCTATCACGAAAAACCCAATCCAGCTCAAAATTGCCCAATTGGCGGCGGAAGTTGTCGACCAGGCAGGTTATTTAAAGGAAGGATATTCCTTGCAGCTCGGCAGTGGCGGTGCTTCCTTGGCGGTAGCGCAGTTTATGCGGGAGAAAATGCTGGCACGTGGCATCAAGGGTGGTTTCGGTATCGGCGGTGCAACAGGTATTTTCACCGAGATGGTGAAGGAAGGTTTATTTGAAATCTTCTATGATACTCAAACCTTCGACACAACGGCGGCTGCGTCTTTGCGTGATAATCCCCGGCATGTGGAAATGACCGCTTCTTTCTATGCTAACCCCTGGACGGATTGCATCGTTAACCAATTGGATGTAGTCTTCCTGAGTGCGACGGAAGTTGACCTGGATTTCAATGTCAATTGCATGACGGATTCCAATGGTGTGCTGATGGGGGCTTCCGGCGGCCATTCTGATACCGCAGCTGGAGCTAAACTTGCTGTTATCGTGGTACCATTGATTCGTGGCCGTTTGCCAATGATTCGTGATAAGGTGCAGACAGTGATTACACCGGGCGAAAGCATCGACGTCATTGTTACGGAACGCGGCCTTGCTGTTAATCCAAAGCGTACCGATCTCCTGGAAAAATTGAAGGAAAGCAACTTGCCGTTATATACTATACAGGAGCTGCAGCAGATGTCTTATGACCTGGTTGGTAAACCAAAAGACATTGAGGTTAGCCAGGATGATAAGGATATTGTTGCTGTAGTTGAGTATCGTGATGGTTCGATTATTGACTTAGTGCGGAAACCGCTCTGAGCTAGTAGTTTTTTAAAGGTTATAATGTGGGTTAAGTAAGAGCTTTTTCTTGCGGACACCCAGCCTGTAAATATTCATAATATTAATAATATTGGGAGGTTTTATCATGTTGGCAGTTGCGGGTTTCTCAATGATCATCGTATTTATGTTTTTGATTATGACCAAAAAATTAGCACCAATGCTTGCACTAATGATTGTTCCAATTTTGTTCGCCTTAGGACTGGGCTTTGGGCCTGGTATCGGCAAAATGGCTATGGCTGGGGTTAAACAAGTAGCACCGACAGGTGTCATGCTCTTTTTCGCAATTATTTATTTCAGTTTGATGTTGGAAGCTGGACTATTTTCTCCTTTGGTCAAAAAGGTTTTGATCTGGGTTAAGGGTGATCCATTAAAAATATGTGTAGGCACTGCTATTTTAGCGACTGGCGTTTCTTTTGACGGTGACGGCTCCACCACCTATTTAATTACGACTGCTGCCCTTTATACTATTCATCGCAAGGTCGGTATCAAGCCGGTTATTCTGCCGACGATCGTAATTTTGTGTAATTCAGTTTTGAATATTATCCCTTGGGGTGGTCCGACTGCACGTGTTTTGGCTGCGCTGCACCTGGAAATTGGTGAAGTTTTCACACCGATGATTCCTGGTATGGTTGTCGGTGCCTTGTATATCTGGGCTTTCTCTTACTATCTTGGTAAAAAAGAACGTGAACGCATCGGTACGGTTGCTTTGGATGAAAAGAGCATTGTAGCCCAATATGAAGCAAGCATTACTGATGAAGAAAAAGAAATGGCTCGTCCGAAACTTATCTGGTTCAACCTGATTCTGACTGTTGTGCTGTTTGTAACTCTGATGTCTGATGTTGTGCCTTCCGCTATTATCTTCATGGTTGGCACGGCTCTGGCGTTGATGGTCAATTATCCGAAGAGCAAAGAACAGTCTGCCCGTTTGATTTCCTCAGGTTCTAATGCGATTCCGGTTGTCGGTATGGTATTTGCTGCCGGTATCTTTACCGGTATTATGTCCGGAACCAAGATGGTTGAAGTTATGGCACAGGCAATAGTTCACGCTATTCCAGTAAGCATGGGACCGCACATGGGCTTTATCTCCGCATTTCTCAGCTTGCCTGGTGTATTCTTCCTGACTAATGATGCTTATTATTTCGGCGTATTGCCGGTTTTAAACCAAGCTGCGAATTCTTACGGTGTGCCAACCGCTATGATGGGTATTGCTTCCTTGATTGGTCAGGGCGCGCATCTTCTCAGCCCGCTGGTTCCTTCCACCTATCTCTTAGTTGGTTTGAACAAAATCGAATTTGGTGATTTGCAGCGTTATGCTTTGCTGCCGGCTATTGGACTTTCCTTCTGTATGCTTATCGTAGCTCTGCTTCGTGGTATCGTGACAATCTAATTGCTAGTAATTAATATTTTAATTATTGGCTAAACTAAGATAAAAAAGGACGAATTCGTTAGAATTCGTCCTTTTTTTTATGTTGGCATTATTCTGCCGGAACAATGGTTCCTTTGTATTTATCGGCAATAAACTGCTTAACAGCTTCGGAACGGAAGATGTCGGCAATCTTTTTGTAGGTAGGATCGTCTTTGTCTTTATTGCGGGCTGCTAAGACCATTACAGCGAGAGGTTCATCCTTCGATTCGAGGAAGATGCCTTGCTTCTTAACATCAAGGCCAGCACTCATGACATAGTTCATGGTGATAGCCGCGGCATCGACATCAGCCAGACTGCGTGGCAGCTGTGCAGCTTCGAGTTCCTTAAACTGCAGGTTTTTCGGATTTTCGGCAATATCGGCAATAGTTGCTTTGAAGCCAACGCCGTCCTTCAATTTAATAAGACCAGCTTTTTCAAGCAGTACCAGGCCGCGGCCGCCGTTAGTGGGATCATTAGGGATAGCGACGATACCGCCTTCCTTAATGTCTTTCACATCTTTTACTTTGTCGCTGTAGACACCCATGCGCATCAAAATTGTCTTACCAATAGGGACGAGGTCAGAACTGTTTTGCTTATTAAAGTTGTCTAGAAATGGTTTGTGTTGGTAGCTGTTGAGATCAATGTCGCCGCTGGCGAGAGCTTTATCCGGTGTAATATAATCGGTAAATTCAACTACTTTTACATTAAGACCTTGTTTTTGTGCTTCTTTGGCGACGGCTTCTGCTACTTCGGCATGTGGACCGGCGGTGGCACCAATCTTAATCTCTTTTTTGGTCTCAGCTGGCTTAGTGGTGCTTGAACTGGAACTGCCGCAACCTGCTAAGGCTAAGGAAGCAAAAGCCAAAATGGCGAATGGAACTGCTAAATTTTTAAAATTCATATTATAACCCCTTCTTTCTAGAAAATACATTAATCATACTATTTATGTCTGAATTATACGAATTATACTATGACCAAGAAAAAGTGTCAATTGAAAGTTTGGCGAAAAGTCGGTAAAAAGAAAAAGGAGGCCATAGGGAATTTGTTCCCTATGGCCTCTGCAAATATTATTTCTATTAGCTGATACCCATGAAGCTGATGATCATGCGGGTCAGGAACATCGACAGGACAGCGTCGATAATAGGAATGGCGATAATCAGTGGGTGATGTTTGGGGTTTGTTCCGGAAGTGACGACGCAGCGGACGAAGTGGCCGATCAGGGTACCCATTGTTATGGTTGCCGGGAAGAGAATGGTTGCCTGGATGGCATTGATCGTGCCGTCAGCGTAGAGGGTGGCGGCGGTGGCAGCACCGGCTGCTTTGGCAAAGAAGGCCGAAATCAGTGCAACGATTGCTTCACCAGGAAGCCCGAAGATGGCCATAACCGGCGAAATGATATTGCCGATGAGTGCCATTAGACCGGTAATTTTCAAGAACAAAATCAAGACGTAGGCAATGATCATAGCTGGGATAATTTTTTCTACGCCAAGGTAGAAGCCGTTTTTAGCACCGAAAATAAATTCTTCCAGAAGAGAACGCTTAGGCTGCAGTGCGATGTTGTCTGGCGTGTTCATTAAGCATTACCTCCTTCAACGGTTGCTTCTGATACTGTTTCAGTTTGGCGGGCAAGATAGAATCTGACGATGTTGGCACCGATAATTTTGACTATGATTTCAACGGCCAGGATGATGCCGACCGGCAGTACGGAGATGGCGAGCAGTGGAGCGCCGCAATCGAAGGTATTGGTCACGACACCGGAAGCGGCATATTGGTAAGCGACGAAAGTACTGCGTTCCTTATCATTGATCTGACCGTTTTCGTACATTTGTCTGGTCAGCGCAGCACCGACATCGGTACTGGTCATGGAGCTAACCAAAGGCAGTCCGCAGACACCGGGCAGTCCCATCAATGGGCGCAGGATTGGCCTTACTAGGCGTTCGGCCGCTAACAAAGCACCAAGGGATTCAACCACGCGTATCAATCCTAAGGCGAACATTACCGTCGGTATCAGGGTCAGACCGAACATGAAGCCTTCGCGGGCACCGACACCGCCTTTGCCGGTAAAGGTTTCGGCACCGATTTTACCAAATTTGCCAATCAGCACTTGGAAGTCGATGGCGCTGAAAGCGCCGGCATTTGCTAAAACTCCGGAGAAAGAAAAGGCGATGAAGATGAAGGACAGCCATCCTCGCCAAGTCAGCTTGTGTTCATAGTCTGTTTGTTGTTTGAATTCCATTTTCATTCCTCCCGAGTTTTTTGTTATTGATTATTTATTTTGGAGAGAATTGCTATAAGCAATTTTGCTCTGCTGAAGAGAGTATCAACAACGGCGAATTCTTCCACCGTGTGATTGCGTCCGCCCTGCACGCCCATAGCGCAGCATGATGGTACGCCTGCCGAGGTTGTGTAGCCGCAGTCCGAGGCACCGCCGACGGCCTTGGGGGTTAGCTCGCCAAAACCTTCTGAGGCAGCAACATCGCGGATGAAGTCGAATAGCTTCATGGAGCCATCAAGACGCAGCATCGGATTAAATTCCAGTATTTCCGTCAGCTTGGTAGTAGTGTCTTTTACATAAACTTTGTCCACAATGTCCTGCAGTTGTTTTTTGACTGCCGGCAGATAGGAAGCGTTTTTGAAACGCATATCGCAGATGATTTTGCAGTAGGCCGGGGTAGCATTGCAGACGGTACCGCCGGTGATGACGCCGACGTTGAAGGTGTTGCCCTTTTCCCAGTCGGTCAGATTTTCGATGTCCAGTATTTTGTGCGCCATTTCCTTGATGGCACTGCGGCCGTTTTCCGGATCGTTGCCGACATGGGCGCCTCTGCCGAAAACTTCTATCTGGAACTGATACATCCCTTTGCGTTCCACGACGATGCCGTTATCCAGGAAGCCTGTTTCGAAATTAAAGGCAGCGAAGGCTCCTTGGGCTTCTTCCACAATTTTGGACGGAGCATTGCTGTCTGCATGACCGACTTCTTCATCGCCGAGGAGGACTACTTTGACAGGATAGCTATCCCAGCCAGCTTCTTTAAGAGCCTTTAAGGCGTAAGATAAGATGACGATGCCACCTTTCATGTCCAGTACGCCGGGACCATAAGCCTTACCATCTTCAATCTTGAAAGGGCGTTCAGTGATAGTGCCACTTTTGAAAACAGTATCCATGTGTCCGGTCAGTATGATGAAGGGTTTGCTGCAGTCGCCGAATTCGCTGATCAACATGTTGCCGGCTTCGCTAAACTTATGGAATCTGTTCTTGCCGCCGATGCTGGCAAAGAAGTCCGCAAGGAGGCTGCCAACTTTGTCAACGCCTTCCTTGCAACCGGGTCCGCTTTCGGTATTAACCATGGTTTGCCAAAGCTTCAGCATATTTTCCTGATTCTCGTCAATGACCTCATATGCTTTTTGTTTCATATCCACTGTTCATCACCCCTTAAAAAAATAAAACGCCACCTGATTGACAATGTCAACAAGCAGCGTTGCTTAAATAAATGATATACGAGAGTTCCAGAGATACAAGCGCTTAATCGCTTATTGGAACAATATTTTGTTGGCTTAATCGTAAAGCATATCAATAAGCGTGTCAATAGAGCACATCAAACTTCTACGATTGTATACTGTATACTTTCGATAATAATATTTATTTTTTAAAATTCGAGTGTTATATTAATGCTATGAAAAATAACATACGCTTAGACGAATGCATCAAAAAAAGTTTATCAGAAAGTATCAGCGATTCTTTGCGGAGCGCGATTATGACAGGGGGCTTGACTGAAGGAACTCAGATCAAGCAGGATCACATGGCGCAGCAATTCAATGTGAGTATCAGCGTCATCAGGGAAGCCCTGAAAATTTTGGAAGGAGAGGGCTTGGTAGAATTCCTGCCGAATCATGGTGCCGCTGTCGCGAAACTTTCTTCCGAGGAGGCATTGGACATCTTTGCTATCCGTGTCTTATTGGAGACGGAGGCTTTGGCGCTTTCAGTACCTCAGCTGACAGTAGAGGATTACCAGCAGCTAGAGGCAGTGCTGGCTGAAGAGGGGACTTGTACAGAACCGCAGCGTTATAACGAATTAAACTCTTTGTTCCACGAACATCTTTATAAGTATTGCACTAATAAACGCTTAAATGACCTGATCAGGCTGCAGCACAACAACGTAGGAAGATATTTGGTCTTTTATCTGGACAAAATGGAGTTTAAAGAGCAGTCTGACAAGGAACATTTGCAGCTTCTCGAGGCCTGTAAGACCAAAGACATTACGCGAGCTAAGAAATTATTGAAACAGCACATGCAAAAGGCTGGCAAGCAACTTGCTGCTTTTCTGCAAAAATAAAAATAGAAGCTGAAGAAGGCAAAATGGGGGATTTAACATGACAACACAACGCATTTTGGATTTTAAGAAAGAGTACATCGAAACACGGCCTTCCATAAGCAGCCAGAGGGCAAAAATTTTCACGGAATCACACAAGGCAACAGAGGGCGAAGCAGTCATCATCAGACGCGCGAAAGCTTTTCGTGATGTCTGCCGCCAAATCGACATTTCAATCTTTAAGGATGAATTGATCGTTGGCAGCATTGGTGAATTCAGACGCAGCGGCATTATCTGCCCAGAATATTCGTGGCAGTGGGTCGAAGAAGAGATGGATAATTTTGCGGACAGAACCCAGGATCAGTACAATATCAGCGATACCGACAAAAAAGTTCTGCGTGAAGAAATTTTTCCCTATTGGCAGGGCAAATCATTAGAAGAGACTTTTTTGGCACGACTTGATAAAGCCACGGCCAAAGTTTTGGTTGATACCGGCATCGTCGACAACGATTCCAAGTGGCGCAGCGCAGTTGGCGAAATTACGGCCGACTATACTGATTTAGTTTTCAAAAAAGGTTTTGGCGGCTTTAAGCAGGAAGCAGAAGCGAAGCTGGCTGAACTGGCACCGTTGACTCCGGAAAGCATCGAAAAAATTGAATTCTATACTGCGGCTGCCATAGTTTCTGAAGGTATTATTATATTGGCAAATCGTTACGGCGAAAAAGCGGCAGCAATGGCGCTTGACTGCAATGACGCTAAACGCAAGGCTGAACTCGAAGAGATTGCCGCTGTTTGCAAGGTTATACCGGAAAATACGCCGACAACCTTTAGGGAAGCTATTCAATGCGTCTGGTTCACGCAGCTCGGCTCGATTCTTTCTGAGAACTCATTGGCGCTCAATCTGGGACGCTTTGACCAATACATGTATCCTTTTTATGAAAAAGACGTGGCGGCAGGCATTCTGACACGTGAACGTGCGTTAGAGCTGATTGAGGCACTGTGGCTGAAATTGTCCGAATGGGTGTGGGCGATTTCCAGTAATACTGCACAATTCTTTGCCGGCTACAATTCTTTTCAGAATCTTACGATTGGGGGCCGCAAAAGAGATGGCAGCGATGCTACTAATGAGGTTTCCTATTTGTGCCTCGAAGCGACAGAAAAAGTAAAAACCCATCAGCCTGGCCTCAGCGTGCGCATTCATCCGAACTGCCCGCCGGAGTTCATGATGGCGGTATGCAAATTAATCAGCTGCGGAACTGGTTTCCCGGCCGTGCATAATGATCGTGCGGGCTACGAGATGCTGCTGGCGGCAGGACTAGAGCCGGAGGATGCGCGTGACTGGAGCAACTGTGGCTGCGTGGTACCGCATTTCCGCAAAATCGGCGAGTGGACTTCCGCAGCAAATATCAATCTGGCAGCAGCGATGGAATTTACGATGGGCAACGGCATTCACCGTCTGAGCGGCGAAAAACTTGGGTTGGACAGCGATTTAGCCGAAGCCGCTACCTACGAAGATTTCAAAAAGCTTTTCCTGCAACAAGTAAGCCATCTGATCAGAGTAGCTGTGACCGGCAGTCTTGTCTGCCAACGCGTGCATGCGGAAATCGTGCCAAGACCTTATCTTTCCATGCTGGTTGACGGCTGTATGGAAAAAGGCAAGGATCTGAGCAAAGGCGGCGCTAAGTATTGCCTCGCACCTGTTTTGACCGGTATCGGCCTGGCGGATGCTGCTAATGCTTTGGCGGCCATCAAAAAACTTGTTTTTGAAGAAAGCAAATATACCTTGCAGGATTTTGTAAGTGCATTGAATGCCGATTGGGTGGGGCATGAGAAGATGCAAAAGGATGTGCTTGCCTGCCCGAAATATGGCAATGATGACGACTATGTAGACAGCATCACTTCTGATCTTTCGGACTTTTATCATCACGAAATCCATCAATATATGGATTTGTTCGGCGCACCATTCAACTCCGCTTTTATGGGCATTTCGAACTATATCCCGGCTGGCAGCGTAGTCGGTGCCACACCGGAAGGCCGCAAAGCCGGTACACCGCTGACGGAAGGTGTTTCCCCGCATGCCGGTACGGATGTGCTCAGCCCGACAGCAGCCCTGAAGAGTGCCGGTAAAATCAATCAGGAAATGCACAGTGGCGGTACGCTGGTCAATATCAAATTGTCACCGGAGTTATTAAAAACTGACCGTGGCCTGGCTAATCTGGCAGCAATGATTCGCAGCTATTTCGCGCTCGGCGCTTTCCATGTACAATTCAATGTTATTTCACCGGAAGTACTGCACAAAGCGCAGGAGAAGCCAGAAGAATATCGTGACCTTCTGGTGCGTGTGGCAGGTTATAGTACACAATTTGTCAATCTGTCCAAAAATGCACAGGATGCGATAATCGAAAGAACAACCTATGAAACCATGTAATATTTTCCAATTGCAGCGTTTATCGGTCAACGACGGCGAGGGTATCAGGACGACAGTTTTTTTCAAAGGCTGCGCCCTGCGCTGTCAGTGGTGCGCCAACCCTGAGTCCTGGGCTTTTGATGCTCAACTGATGTTTTTCCCCCATAAATGTACCGGCTGCGGGAACTGCGTTATTGCTTGTAAGCAGGAGGCCAATGTCAGAAACAACGATGGTGCAATCAATTTCATTTCCAGTAACTGCATTAATTGCGGTGCTTGCCTTACGGTTTGCCCGGCAGATGCCAGACAGGTAATGGGCGAAGAGCTGACGATTGATGCGGTAATGACGCAGTTGAAGAAGGATTATATCTTTTATCTGGAATCCGGCGGCGGTGTTACTTTTTCCGGCGGAGAACCATTCCTGCACCCTGAATATTTGCGACTGTTGAATGCTAGATGCCATCAACTAGGCATTAATACGGCTGTTGAGAGCTGTGCCTATTTTGATTTTGCGGCTTGCCAGGATATCATTGCGAATATCGACCAGCTTTTCTTTGATTTGAAAATCATGGATAGCGCCAGGCACAAGCAATATACCGGTGTAACTAATGAACGCATCTTAGCTAATATCGAGGCAGCGTCAAAAATTAATGACAATATTTTTGTCAGGGTTCCCGTTATTACCGGCGTCAACGACAGTGATGAAAACATGTCAGCACTTGCCAAATTTTTGTTGGCTAAGACTTCAATAACCCGAGTTGAATTATTGCCTTACCACAAGTTAGGACTCGAAAAAATGACAGCATTGGGTATGCCGGCAGTCGTCTTTGAGACGCCTTCGGAGGCGAAAATGGAAGAACTAAATTCTTTGTTGGTGCGTGAGGGAATGACGATAGTCAGCTTCAAATAAGCAAAAAAGTGGTTCAAAGGGGACGGTCCTCTTTGAACCACTTTTTGCTCCTTCATTCAAGATGTTTTTCGTTAGCTTATTTTGCCTGGCTGTGTCATAATAAAAGTATGCAATCGAAAATATTTTTAGATAGATAGAGATTATTGAGGGGTGCAGATAGATGGAAGGCTTACAAAAAATTTTAAATGGCATTGTGCAGTTCAGACGCGAAGATTTCGAGCAGCATCGGGAACTTTTTCAGAACTTGGGTGGGGCGCAAAAACCTCATACTCTCTTCATCGCCTGCTCGGATTCCCGTGTTGATCCTAACCTGATTACCAAAACTTTGCCCGGTGAATTGTTTATCATTCGTAATATCGCGAATATCGTACCGCCTTATAAAGAAACGGCGGAATTCGTAGCGACGATGTCTGCTATCGAGTATGCGGTAAATTTTCTGGAAGTAGAGCATATCATTGTTTGCGGTCATTCTAATTGCGGTGGCTGTAATGCTTGCTTGAAACCAAAGGAATATCTGGATTCTATGCCTCATACCAGAAATTGGCTGGAATTGGCGCACCCGGTGAGGGACCGCGTACTGCAAGCATTGGGTGAGGATGAACCGGCTGCCAGAGAGTGGATGATGGAACAGGAGAATGTTGTCGAACAGTTGAAGCATCTTTTGACTTATCCGTATATCAGGGAGAAAGTTAAAGCGAAAAAACTGACTTTAGATGGCTGGCATTATATCATCGAGACAGGTGAAGTATTCAGATATGACTGTAAGGAAGCAAGGTTTATTTTAGCAAACGGCTAAAGGAGTATTTGCTATGAAGAAAATCGGCTTGGTTATTAATCCGATTGCCGGCATAGGCGGCAAGGTTGGCCTGAAAGGATCTGACGGAGCAGAAATCATAAGGAAAGCGAAAGCTTTGGGAGCGGTGCCGGAGAGCGGAGCGAAAGCTTTGCTTGCACTTCAGGAGCTTGCTCAAAGGGTTCCGGATGCGGAAGTTTATACTTATCCAGGCGAAATGGGAGCAACTATTTGCGCTCAGGCAGGACTGAAAACTATTATTTTAGGTGAAAATGCCAAGAATGAAACAAATTCTTCAGATACAGTTGAAGCAGCCAGAGAAATATTGAAGCAGGGCGTTGACTTGCTTTTATTTGCCGGCGGTGACGGTACGGCGCGTGACATTCTCGACGCAGTTGGCAGCAATGCGCTGGTACTGGGAATACCGACGGGCTGTAAAATTCATTCCGGAGTTTATGCACTGAATCCTCGTGACGCAGGCATTCTGGCAGCTGAGGTCTTACGGGAACGCGTGACGGACAGCAAAGAAGCGGAAGTAATGGATATCGACGAGGAGCTTTTTCGGCAAGATATCGTCCAGGCTAAGCTCTATGGTTATCTGAAAATACCGGACGCCAAAGCCTTGGTGCAGTCGCATAAGAGCGGGGCTCAAGCTTCAGAAGCTGAAGCAGTCGCAGGTATTGCGGAATATGTGGCAGACAAGATGGAAAAGGATACCATTTATATTATGGGGACGGGATCTACTATGGCTGCTGTCATGAAGGAAATAAAACTCCCGAAAACTTTGCTGGGTGTGGATTTAGTTTATAATGGCCAAGTTGTCGCTGCTGACTGTAACGAAAAAACAATACTGGAGCATTTAAACAATTATGATAAAGCGAAGATTGTCGTTACGGTCATCGGTGGTCAGGGTTATATTTTTGGCCGCGGTAACCAGCAGATAAGTGCTGAAGTAATACGCAGAGTCGGCAAAGACAATATCATTGTCGTCGCGACGAAAAACAAACTGGCAGGCTTAGCGGGCAATGAGCTCTATGTCGATACCGGTGACGAAGAAATTAACAAGCTGCTCAGCGGCTGGAAAAGAGTCGTTGCCGGTTATGGCTACGAAATACTCATGAAAATATGTGGCTGAAAGTTCGATAATCACAAGTCAAAAATGGTCCAAAAGGGACCGTCCCCTTTGAACCACCCTTTGGACCACCCGTTGAACCAGTTTGTTGTTAGTTTCGGTGAAAAAAAGCCAGCACTGTGCTTCTGAACTTATCTTTGGCGGTCCACATCAGAGGGTGGTCGCCATCGTTAACAAGGTAAAGCTCAGCTTTTTCGACTTGGCGGCACATGTCAAGCAGCGTATCACCGAAATACGGTACATATTCTTCTTCTTGCAAACCGCCGCAGAATAAGACCGGGCAGCTGATGTCGTCAAGCTTATCTTTAAAAACATGCCCGTTGGCGGCGATGTCGAGCATTACGTTGTTGTCCTTCTGAACAACTTCGAACCAGTCATCGCCGTGGGCCTTTTTCCAAAATTCTATTTGTGCCTTGTCTGGAATATTGCGAGTTTCAACAGCTAGACGCAGCATATCATCATATTCATAATCAGTCAGTTCGCTGTCCGCGATAACAGAACGAATCTTTTCGGGATATTTTGCTGCCAGCAGCATAGCGACGGCAGTGCCTCCGCTGCAGCCTATGACATGAGCAGAGTCGCGACCAAGATGCTTGATCAGGTTGGCAGTATCTTCAGCGGCTTCCGACCACCATTCACGCGTCCAGTCACGGAGCCTGTCTGACTTGCCGGTGCCCCAGAAATCAAGGGAAACAGTATGAAAATATTTACTGAAGTATTCGATGTCGTCGCAATGATTGGCAGAAGAGGCAGTGTTGCCTGGTAGAATCAAGAGCAGATCGCCTGTGCCTTTTTCTCTGTAATGTAATTTATGACCGTTGCTGTAAAAATATGGCATCTTAATCACCTCACAATATATGTTTCCACATCATTTGAAAAATTCCTTGCAGACAAAAACACCACCTGACGTAATTTCTACATCTGGTGGTATTTTTATGGGTAAACGGGTAAGAAAAAGATTGCTTTTTAAGGAAAAGTGGAATATTGAGAAAATACGATACAGAATATTCTAAATATTCATTGTAATTATATCCGAATACAAGTTATAATGTAGGCACAGGTGGTTGTTTAACTTTTAAAATAGAGCGTTGCCAAGGGGTGATAGTCATGAAGAAATCTCTGGTGCTTGCAATGGCGCTGGTTTTGGGTGTGTCTGCCACAGTTTTGGCTGCCAATCCTTTTTCTGCCTTGCCTGTAGACCATTGGGCCTATGCTTCAGTGGCGAAGCTGGCTGCTGCCGGGATTATCGAGGGCTATCCTGAAGGAACTTTCATGGGTGACAAGCTGATGACAAGACAGGAAATGGCACAAATAGTTGCAAAAGCATACGCTAAAGGCGACATTGGCGCCGATGACAAATTGATGACAGAATTTGCTGAAGAGTTGGCGAGTCTGGGCGTGCGCATGGCTAGTCAGGAGAAAAAAGCAGATAATACAAAAATTACCGGTGAGGCGCGTATGCGTTATGTTGATGTCAAGGGACCTGACAATGCTAATAAGGCTGATTTCCGCACTCGCTTGTGGCTGAGTGGTGGAGCCGGTGACGATTGGCGCTATGTAGCCATGCTGGAAAATATACAGAACTTTCATACCAATAAGGAAGAAAGCGAGACCAAATTCCGTCGCGCCTATGTGACAGGAAAGGCCGGAGATATCAATGTTACCGGCGGCCGTTATAATTACACTGTTGGACAGGGCAATGTTTTTGATGAGGCCATTGATGGCGTGCAAATAGATTTTGGCAAAGTTTTGAAGACAAGCATGGCTTATGGAAGGCCTGCGGGCGGCAATGATTTCCACTCGTTCCAAGATGCTGGCGGTAATACTGTCTATACTAAAAATAATGATGCGTTTATTACGACGCTGGACTATAAAACAGGAAATTTTACCTTTAATGCAGCATTTTATGATTTTTTAGATTATGTCGGCAACGCTGACAATAAAATCTGGACGGTCGGAGGCAGCATTGATATTGGTGAAAATGTTAAGCTGCACGGAGAATATTTGAAATCCAATTTTGCTGCGAATGTCGGCGACGATGAGGGTATGGTTTTCGGTTTGAATTATAGGGGAGCTGAACCGGAAAAGAAGGGTTCTTATGGTATTTGGGCGAAGTATTATGATCAGGATCGCTCTACTTATGTTGCTCATACAACCGATGCTGTTCACGACTCGCTTTGGGGGTTTGATGGTTATGGGGTAGGCTTTGATTACACTATAACTAAAAACATTACTGCCCTTGTAGAATATTTTGATTTAAGCGGCAAAAACAGAGAGGGCAAGGATAAGACTTGGTGGAGTGATGTTACCTTTACTTTTTGATTGGAGTGAATAAGATGGCAAAAGTAATTGTTGAAAGAGATGTTTGTATTGGCTGCGGCGCATGCTGGGGCACCTGTCCGGAAGTTTTTGAACAGAATGCAGATGATGGCTTGAGCCAGATTGTGCCAGGCTTACAAGTTGATGGAGAAATAGGCGAAGGCCAGATTGATGAAGATTTAGAGGGGTGCGCCAGACAAGCGGCTGACGGCTGTCCTGTCTCGGCAATAATTGTAGAATAAGGAGGTAATACAGTTGGAAGATATCATAAAAGTCGGTGAAAAGGCACCAGATTTTACTTTGAAGGACCAAAACGGCGTAGATATTGGCTTAAGCGATTTCGAGGGTAAGAAAGTATTGCTCTCCTGGCATCCTTTGGCCTGGACTTCTGTTTGTACTGACCAGATGAGAGACTTGGAGAGGAATTACAGGAGTTTTGAAGAAAAAGGCGTAGTTGTCTTGGGCATTAGCGTGGATACCGCACCTTCCAAATCAGCTTGGGCCAAAGTTTTGTTGCTTAATAACGTCAGAATACTAGCCGATTTCCATCCTCTCGGCAAGGTAGCACGGTCATACGGTCTTTTCAGTGAAGAATACGGTGCTTCAAAAAGGGTTAATATTCTTATTGATGAAAAGGGCATTGTAAGCTGGGTAAAAAAATATGAAATTCGCACACTGCCGGATATAGAAGAAGTCATAGCGCAGTTGTAGAAGTTAAAACTAAATGCCGAGGCTAAAAACCTCGGTGTTTTTTATTTAAGCGCAAATAAACGTTTAATTTTCTACCTTTTTACCGAAGAGTATATTATAATTAAACATAATTATTTAGTGTGATGAAGGTCTTGGTGTCGTTATCATGAAGAAAATATGTTATTTGCTTTTAAGTTTATTTATTATGGCCTTTATTTTCGGCAATTCAATGATGGATGCCGCAGATTCTAACAGCGAGAGCAGATTCCTGACAGCTTTTGTGCAGAACGTTTTGAATTGGCTGGGTTTTCATGTGCCAATTGGTGAACTGCACCACGCTATTAGAAAATGTGCTCATTTTACGGAATATGCGCTGGAAGCGTTTTTTGTTGCCAAAACATTAACTGCTTTTAGGGTGCGGCGGCAGACCTGGTTGGCATATGCGCTGCTAATAGGGCTATTGACCGCAGTAATCGACGAAAATATCCAGCTCTACAGCATTGGCCGTTCCGGTCAGGTAACGGATGTCCTGCTTGATTTCAGCGGCACAATAGTAGGCGTAGTTTTGGCGATGCTTATTAGTTCGAACAGACGATAATAATATTTGTGGGAAAACAATAAACTGTGGGAGGTACCGAATATGGCAGAAGATGTAAAAAAGGAACAACGTGAAATGGGTGGAGAGGAATTTTTGGAAATTTCCACTGTGATTCGTGAGAAAATAAAAAATTCAGCAGAATTGAAACAGGATGGCAAAAATACCACGCTGGAGGTGCTTGACGCTATTATCAGATCAGTTAAAGCACATGGCGTGAAACAACACGGACTGACTAAGAAGAAGAAACAGATAGCGCTGACTGTTTTTGAAAAGATGTCCAAAGCGGAAGATAATACAGAGGAAGAAAAAGCGGTTTTCAATTCCTTGGTCTTTATTACATTTCAGGGTATTGTGCAGGCAAAATAGAGTAAGCAGCTTTGAGGGGGCTGAGATTTTGCGGAATACAGAGAAATTATATGAAAATGATTCATTATTGAAAGAATGTCACGCTAAAGTTCTGGCGTGCAATAAAAAAGCTAATGGTTATGAAATCGTGCTTGATAGGACGGTTATTTTCCCGGAAGGCGGCGGTCAGCCCAGTGACAAAGGCTGGATTGATGGCGCTATTGTAACGCACGCGGCGGAAAAGGATGGACAGGTTTTTCATGATTGTAATGAAGCATTAGCAGTAGGCAGCGAAGTTCTGGTTAAACTGGACTGGGCTCGTCGTCTTGACCACATGCAGCAGCATTGCGGTGAACACCTGCTGTCTTACGCGTTTTGGAAACTTTTTGGTGCCAACAATATCGGTTTTCACATGAACGACCAATCGGTATTTGTTGATCTTGATAAAGAAATAAGTCCCGAAGAAGTAATGCTGGCTGAAGACTTTGTTAACGCTGAAATCTGGAAGAATAAACCAATTACTGTCAGCTATATCTCCTCAGAAGATTTGTCAGATTTGGAAATGCGGAAGAAGAACGAAAATATTACGGGAACCTTACGTATTGTTTCTGTCGAGCAGGGTGATAGCTGCACCTGTTGTGGCACACATCCACCTGCTACCGGCATGGTAGGAATTATTAAAGTTCTTGGGTCTGACAGGCATCGCGGCGGCATGCGTATTGAGTTTGTCTGCGGCAGACGTGCGTTACTCGATGCCCGCCATAAGCATGAAGCAATTTCGGAGACCAATGCCTTGCTTTCAGTGAAGCCGGAAGAAGTGCCGACAGCGGTCAGAAAACTAAAAGAAGAGCTAGCAGAAATTACTGCGAGGCTTAAAAACAAGACGCTTGAACTTTACCAGCTGCGTAAAGAGGGACTCTTGGCAAATGCCTCTACTGACAAGGATGGCCGGCGGCTTATGCTGGTTGTTGAGGAGGAATGCGCGGCAAAGGAAGCGAAACTTTTTGCCCAGGTGCTTACAACTGATGAAGAGAAGCTGACTGCCGGTATTTTTTACCGCGTCGGAGAAAGAATCAATTATATATTTATGAGCAGTGAAGGCGGCAGAGACTGCAAACTGCTTTGCCAGACCGTTAATCAGCTTTTGTCCGGTAAGGGCGGCGGCAATGCAGCTTTTGCCCAGGGAAGCGCTGCCTATTGCAGCGCTTGGCGGGAACAAATAGAAAAATTAGAAAATCAACGATAAACGACTTTTTAAACAAGGGATAATTACTATATCCCTTGTTTTTTGTTTGGTACTCTTGTGGTATAATATATAGTGCTGAACTGGGATAATATGGTCAGTTAAGACCTATGAAAGTAGTGAAAAGTTGTTTGAAAGATAATAATGAACAGAAGAAGCTTTTTGGCATAGATTATACCGATAATGAGCGGGTGAAGGTTCTGATTTACCTTTTTATCGGTGGGACAGCGGCCTTAATTGAGTGGGGAGGGTTTTATTGCCTCAATCACTGGCTGCAGATAAACTACCTGCTGGCAACTGCTTTGGCATTCACGTTTTCTACGTTGTGCCATTATGTCCTGGGAAATATTTTTGTTTTTAACAGCGGTGCAAGGTATGCGCGAAAAAAGGAGCTATCACTGGTTTTTTTGGTGAGCACGATTGGCCTTCTGTTTAATTTGCTCTTAATGGGTTTGTTTGTAGGCTATTTTGCCTGGAATGCTATGGCGGCAAAGGTCGCGGCAAGTGCTATTGTAGTTGTCTGGAATTATCTATCCAGGAAAAAATGGATTTTTTAGCTGAAAATAAATAAAGGCGTTATAGGTGATGAACCAGTATGTTAAGAGAATGCGTTGATATAAAGAAATTTAAAAAGGTAATGATGGTTTTTAACCCTAACTCAGGGAGACAGCTGTTTAATGATAGCGCCAGCAGGGTAAATGAAGTGCGTAATTTACTTAGGGGTATGCTTGGCAATGGCGTTTTGACTGATGTTGCCATCAGATCCTTTGAAGAAGTCAGAAGCATTGCCAAGAGAGTCTGCGATGAAGACTTCGATTGGGTAATAGTAGCTGGCGGCGATGGCACACTGCGGGCAATTACGGAAGTCTTTGTTGAAAACAACAAATTCCCTTATATGAGCGTTTATCCTATGGGTACGGTCAATCTGGTTGCCAAAGAGCTAATGATGTCTGTCGAGCCCGGAAAATGGGTGAGGCGGGTTTCCAAGGGCACGGCGATACCTGTTTGGCTTGGGCAGGCGAATAACAGAGTGTTCATGACCTGTGCCGGTATAGGTATCGATTCCATGGTTATTGATAATATTTCCGCAACAGAGAAGAAATATTTATCCAAATTTGCCTATGTCCTCCAGGGTACGGAATTGGTTAAGCGTGAGCTTTTATGGAAAGACTGGCAGTACAAGTTTCAGGTGATGATTGATGATGATGGCATCTGGCGAGATGCTGCTTCTGTCATTGTAGCTAAAAGCCGCTATTATGCCGGCAGGTTTTCTTTGGTTGACGGAGCTTCGCTTTCTTCGCCGAAACTGCATGTCTGCCTTTTCCGCGGCGTTAATAAGTTGGATTTGTTAAGATATTTTGCTTTGCTTGCTACTGATTCTCTTGCTGCTGACAAATCTGTAGAAATTATTGAAGCACAAAAAGTAGAGATTAAGTGTAACATAGAAAAATTTGCGGCAGAATTAGACGGTGATTGTCTGGTAAGTTCGCCCTTAAGTATTCGTCTGATTCCCAGCCCAATCAAGTTTATTTCGTAAGGTGGCGTGCAAGTGAAGAAAAATTGGCTTATAGGTGGTCTTCTTATAGTATGTTTTGCTATAGAAGCATTTTTGGCGAAACGTTTTTATCAAGAAATCGTGCCATTCCCGACGGAAGAATTTTGGTTTACTGCCTTGAATTTTTTTCTGCGAGACGTGCTGGTAATCAGCACGTCTGCTTTGTTGTTCGCAGTTCGTAAAAGAATAAAAGACCGGATCAAACGCTATTTCCCGGTCGTTGTTCTCGGTGTTGGTTATCTTGCCTTTGCCGCTTTTATGGTCCATTATCTGAAGCTGGACTTGGGTTTTCTGACTTTGCTGTCTGTATTGGCCGGTTTGAATAACAATATTCTGCTTTGCCTTTTGGCTGCCATGTGCTACCATAAATGGCCGAATACCGGGATGAAAATTGTTTATTTTTTTGTCTATCTTACCAGTTGTATAATTATGCTCTTTGATGCTGTTTATTTTTGGACAACCTCAATGCATGTCGAAAGTGTTTTGTTCAGAAACCTCAATTATTATTCCATCAAGGGTGTTCTGGAAACATCGAAAACGCCTTTTCTTATTGGTGTAGCTGTTATCATTATTCTCGTATTATTGTTATTCAGAGTCAGCAAACCAACAAGCAAGAAACCTAATTTCGCCTGGTCGCTTTTCTGCGTTTCTATTTTTACGCTTTCCTTGAATTTTTCTTATATGTCGATATCGGATGGATTGCATTTTGCCATCGACAAGGTAGGCGGGCTCTGGTCAGAAACTGAAATCGAAGCTACAAGACAAAATTATCGGAATGCCGTATCGATGCCCGTCAACATTAATTTTGTCAGCAAGGCACTTTTTGATACTGACAGAATCATTAAAGACCCGAAAAAATTGGAGAAAAAAGAGCTTTCGGAAAAAGATAAGGAAATCTTGCTGGGTATGGGCATTATTCCGGAAAAGCATACGCCTGTACCGACTGCCGCAAAATATGACAAAATTGTCATATTGGTACTGGAGTCTGTTCATCGTGACTTCATGCATTATTACAATAAGAATATTCCTGCTGAAGCGACACCGTTTCTGGATGAATTGCTGAGTAAGTATCCCCATCTTGATCGCTACTATTCTTCGGCTATCCCAACTACTGAAGGCCTGAACAGCGATTTTCGTTCGCAGTTGCTCTTTGATAGAGATACTCCGGAAGTCGGTAAGCAAGGATCAATTTTTAATCAGCTTAATGAAACTAGTTGGCGCGGAATTTTCCTGAATGCTTCCAGCGGTTATTATGCAAATGAGTTCAAGCAATATCCCAGACAGTTTGGCATGCAGGAATACTATGCCAGAGAATATCTGGAAGAACAGGGTTACACAGGAGCCAGCGGCTGGGGCTTTCATAATGATGTAATGTATAAAGAGACTATCAAAATGTTGGAGCGTGGGCGCAATGACAAGATGCTCATGTTTACCAAAACCCTTGATATGCACCAGCCATATCCTTACTATGGCTTGAAGTGGGAAGATATGCCGGAGTCGGTACGTGATAATAAATTTGTGACTGTAAGAGGAATCTATTGGGTAGACCACACTCTCAAAGAGTTCTTCAAAGAAGCAGAGGCCAATGGCCTGATGGACGACCGTACCTTGTTTATTATTACGAGTGACCACAATCCGCATTCCGGCGGTGAATACAAGGAATTGGTTGAAAATGCGGCAGACACGCAAAGCATTGCACCGATACCACTTATTTTCGTTGCTAAAAATCTGGCACCCCTCAATGACTTAATGACTGCTGAATATGCCAGTTCTATGGATTTGGCACCTACGCTTTTGCCTTTGATGGGTTTAGAAACTCCCAAAGATTTCTTGGGCAGGGATCTTCTGCAACCGACAGAGATACCTTTCGCACTGGGTTATTTTGGCGGTAAGGCTTATTATTTCTCAGAATATCTGAGCTTTGTAGATACATTGGATAATCCATATCCTGCTACACCGCAGGAAGATGCCTTGGCAAACTATATTGTCTGGGATTATGCCAGAAGGCATTAGGAGGCTTAACGATGGATTTGATTCGCGCTGACCTGCATCTGCATAGTACTGCGTCAGATGGAACCTGGCTGCCGCAGGAATTGGTGGCAGCGGCAAAACAGGCTAATTTGGGTGCTATTGCGGTTACCGATCATGAAAGCGTTGCCAATGTTGCCGAAACAGAAAAATATGCGTTTGACGCCGGCCTGAAATTTGTACGTGGTGTCGAAATTTCAACGACGAAGGGCGAAACCAGCTTTCATGTGCTTGGCTATGGTATAGATATAGCAGATAAACGCTTGTTGGAACTATTAGACCATAATGAGTACCTTTTGACTAAAAAGGACGAGGACAGCATTCGCATTTTAGCTGAGAAAGGCTGGCCTGTGTCTATGAAAGAATTTCACGGTTACGAATATGACAGGTGCCGCGGCGGCTGGAAAGCTTTATGTTATTTGCAGGACAAGGGATTATGTGCGGATATCATGGATTTTTTCAATCGCATCTTTACGAAGGAAAATAAACTAGGTTTTCCGGTTTTTCCTTCGATTGCCGAAACCATTGATGTCATCCATAATGCCGGCGGTGTTGCCATGTTGGCGCATGCGGCGAGCGAAATGCACGGACCGGGTCTTGCCTGTACCATGGCCGAAATGGCTATGGAAAAGTTCGATGGTTTTGAATGTTTCCACTCAAGACATACTGAGGAAGATACCAAGAAATTATTGGAACACTGCCAAAACAATAACCTTTTGATCAGCGGCGGCAGTGATTGCCATGGCGACTTTGTTAAGTCGCGGATTATTGGCAATCCGGAAATCTTCACAAAAAATTTAAACTTGCCGGGACTGTTATAGGGCAGGGAAATACCCTTTTTGTGCGAATACTATTTAGGAGTAATGCACAAGGAGGGTTTTTTTATGACTGAAAAAAGCAAAGTGTACATTTCGTACTTGCGCAGTAAGGGACCCAGAACCAATAAGGGCGCAAAAATTCGCGGGCTTTTTGATATAGCCGGTTTTGCAGATTTTATTGCTCAGAATGAGTTGACGGCAGTAAAACTGCATGTAGGCGAGGCTGGTAATGACGCTTATGTTGCACCTGTTCTGGTCAGGCAAATAGTTGACCGGATCAAGCAAGCCGGCGGAAGACCGTTTCTTACTGATACCAACACGCTCTATTCTGGCAGCCGCCATGATGCTGTAAGCCACTTGGAGACGGCTTTGGCGCATGGTTTCGGCATGGAGGTCACGGGCGCACCTTTCATTGTCGCCGATGGTCTTCATGGTGGTAACTGCAAGGAAGTAAATGTAGAGCTAAAGCATTTTGATACGGTACATATTGCCGGTGATATCGTGGATGCTGGCAGCATGATAGTTGTATCGCATTTCAAGGGCCACGAGATGGCTGGTTTCGGCGGTGCCTTGAAGAATCTGGCGATGGGCTGCGCTCCTGCCGTTGGCAAAAAGGCACAGCATGATCTTTGCTTCAAAGTTAAGAAGGAAGGCTGCATTGGTTGTGCGGCCTGTACTTTGGTCTGCCCGCAGCACGCGATAAGTCTTGATGATAATCGCAAAGCTGAGATTGATGCCAGCTTGTGTATTGGCTGCGGTGAATGTCTGACGGTGTGCCCGAAAAAAACTATACAGATTGATTGGGAAACCGAAATCAATCCCTTCCTGGAACGTATGGTGGAATATGCATATGGTGCCATCGTCAATAAGAAGGACAAGGTTGGCTATATCACACTTGTAGTGAATGTCACGCCTTTGTGCGACTGTGTCCCTTGGAGCGACGCACCAATGGTCCCTGACATAGGCTTTTTGTCTTCAACCGATCCCGTAGCTATCGACCAAGCGGCTTATGACTTGGTCAAAGCGGCGGAAGGCCTGGCCAATTCAGCACTCGGCAAAGCTTTGCCGGCGGGTACGGATAAATTTATGCATATGCATGATTATGTTGATGGCACGAAGGCACTGGCTTATGCCGAGAAAATAGGCATGGGCAGCAGAGAATACGAATTGATTGAGTTGTGATTTAAAATCAAAGAGAGGCAGGTGCTGATGCACCTGCCTCTCTTTCTAATAAGAAGGGGAAAAGGGGGTTATTTAGATTCTTCGATTTCAGTATCTTGCAGGGCATCATAGCCTTCTTCGCCGGTTCTGATTTTAACGGCATTTTCAACGTCGTAGACAAAAATTTTGCCGTCGCCGTATTTACCGGTATATAGGACTTTTTTAGCTGTTTCGATAACATCTCTTACAGGAATCTTGGAAACAACAACATCGACCTGAACCTTAGGCAGAAGATGTGTTGGTACTTCAGCACCACGATACATTTCAGAATGGCCTTTTTGGATACCATAACCCAAAACTTTGGCAACGGTCATACCGGTAATGCCGAGCTGATCAAGGGCGCTTTTAAGGGCTTCAAAACGTTCCTGCGCAGTGACGATGGAAACCAGGGAAAGCTTATGACCATCAGCGGTGACTGTAGTTTCAGCCGGGCGGTGCACAACAGGGATTGCTGTTTCAACAGGTAGCATGCGAGTTCCGTCATGTTTGGTAACCAAACTATCACGCTCAAGTGTTGGCATAAAGTCGGCATAACTGCTGGCTAATCCATGTTCTTCCAGATCAAGTCCGGTAATTTCTTCAGCCTCGCTGACGCGCAGACCGATGGTTTTATTAATCAAGGTGAAGACGATGCCGATAGTGACGAAAACCCAAGCCGCGACAGAGACAACTCCGATAAGTTGAGTAATCAACATGTCAATACTGCCGCTATAGAGCAAACCGCCGTCAAGAGCGAAAACACCGGTAAGGATAGTGCCAAGGGCGCCGCAGAAACCATGGACACCGATAGCACCAACTGGATCGTCGATTTTGAGCACCTGGTCAATAAACTCAATTACAAAAACAACGGCAATGCCTGCAATAGTACCTATAAAGAAGGCCCCGACAGGGCTGACTGCGTCACAACCTGCTGTAATTGCAACCAGGCCAGCTAGGACACCATTCAGAGTCATGGATACATCCGGTTTTCCGTAACGCAGCCAGGTGAGAATCATGGTTGCTGTCGAAGCGGCTGCTGCCGCCAGATTAGTGGTAACGAAAATGGTGCTCATGGAAACAAGAATTTTATCACCGGTGGCTGAAACTGTAGAACCGCCGTTGAAGCCAAACCAGCCAAACCAGAGGATGAATACACCGAGAGCACCCAAAGTCAGGCTGTGGCCAGGGATAGCTGTTGCTTTGCCGTTGGCATCATATTTACCGATACGAGGTCCAAGCATTTTGGCACCGACGAGTGCCGCAATGCCGCCAACCATATGTACAGTAGTTGAACCGGCAAAATCATGGAAACCCATTGTGGAAAGCCAGCCGCCGCCCCAGATCCAGTGACCGGAGACAGGGTAGATAAAAGCGCTGATGACCAGGCTGTAGATGCAGTACGCAATGAATTTTGTTCTTTCTGCCATAGCACCTGAGACAATTGTAGCTGCAGTTGCGCAGAAGACAGTTTGGAAAATCAGGTAAGCATAAGACGGATAACCGTCTTGCACGCCGTAATCATTCATGACAAAAAAGTCCGGGGTTCCGACTATACCGCTGATATCAGCTCCAAACATCAAGCCGAAACCAACCAGCCAGAAAACGATGGTGCCAAGTGAAAAGTCCATTAAATTTTTCATAACGATATTACCGGCGTTTTTAGCGCGGGTAAAGCCTGTTTCTACCATGGCAAAGCCGGCTTGCATGAAGAAAACGAGTACGGCACCTAACAATACCCAGATTGTGTCGACAGATGAATACATGTTAAAACCCCCTAAAGTTTTTAGTGCTTGGTTAATAATATAAAAAAGAGGCGCACCGCTTTTGCGGTACACCTCTTTGTGTTAAAAGGTTGAAGCTTATGTTGTTGTAATTAGTTTACGCCGAACAATAATGGACCATAAGTCGGGTAAGTGAGATATTTTTCACTGATCATCGGCTCAAGTTCATCAGCTGCAGCGCGGATATCAAGCATTGGAGCGAAAACATTTTCATGGTAATAGTTCGCAATCTCTTCGCCGCCGCTAACAGCAGCAGCTGCTGCTAAAGCTTTTTCCAAGCTGGCAACTTTTTGACAAAGTGCTGTGGAAAGTGCTGTAATCTTTTTAATTGTTTCAAGCTCGTAAGTGCCTTCCACGTCAAGACCTGCCATTTTTTTGTTGGCAATTGTGGCTGCCAGATCACTGGCTGCTGCGGAAGCAGATGGCAGCAGATCCTTGGCAATCATTTCAGCTAAGCAGAGCCCCTCAATTCTGATGGTTTTAGCATAGTTTTCCAACAGGATTTCCGTACGAGCATGAATTTCTGCTTCGGTGAAGATACTGTGCTTAGTGAAAAGGTCAATGTTTTTCTTGGCAAGCAAGCAAGGAATCGCTTCCGGAGTTGATTTCAGGTTAAGGAGCCCCCTCATTTTGGCCTCTTCTACCCATGCGTCTGTGTAACCATCGCCATTGAATATGATGCGTTTGTGTGCAGTGATGGTTTCTTTAATTAAAGCTTTGATAGCAGCATCTTTATCGGCTGCTTTTTCTATAGTATCTGCAAATTGGTCAAGTTCTTCGGCAACAATAGTGTTCAGAATAATGTTGGGACCGGAGATTGAGAAAGCAGAACCTAACATACGGAATTCAAATTTATTGCCAGTGAAGGCAAAGGGGGAAGTACGGTTCCTGTCGGTGGTGTCCTGAGCGAAGAGAGGAATAACATTACCGCCGATTTGCATTAATTTCTCACCGTCGGAATTGTATTCTTCGCCTTTTTCGATGGCTTCCAGGATTGCGGTCAGTTCAGAGCCAAGGAAGGCAGAAACAATGGCCGGAGGAGCCTCATTGGCACCGAGACGGTGATCATTGCCTGCACTCGCAACAGACACGCGGAGCAGGTCCTGGTATTCATCAACAGCTTTAATAATGGCCGCCAGAAAGAGCAGGAACCGGGTATTTTTGTGTGGTTCTGAACCTGGGTTCAACAGGTTGTCGCCTTCGGCAGTGCCGATGGACCAGTTGTTATGTTTGCCGCTGCCGTTGACGCCGGCGAAAGGTTTTTCATGCAGCAGGCAGACCAAACCGTGTTTAGCAGCGATGCGTTTCATGAATTCCATTGTTAAGTGGTTGTGGTCGGTAGCGATATTGGTTGAAGTGAAAATAGGAGCCAACTCGTGCTGGGCAGGAGCAACTTCATTATGTTCAGTTTTGGCAAGTACGCCCAGTTTCCAAAGCTCTTCATCCAAATCTTGCATGAAAGCCATTACACGAGGTTTAATGATGCCGAAGTAGTGATCTTCCATTTCCTGACCTTTAGGAGGCATTGCACCGAAAAGAGTACGACCGGTGTACACGAGGTCGCGTCTTTTTTCCCACATGGCTTTGTCAACCAGGAAGTATTCTTGTTCAGGACCGACAGTAGTGATAACTTTTTCAGTCGGAGTACCGAACAGGTCAAGGATTCTTCTGGCAGCAACGTCAATTGCTGACATGGAACGAAGAAGAGGGGTTTTCTTGTCCAAAACTTCGCCGGTGTAAGAGCAGAAGGCTGTTGGGATGCAAAGAGTATTGTCTTTAATGAAGGCATAAGAAGTAGGATCCCAGGCAGTATAGCCACGAGCTTCGAAAGTAGCGCGCAAACCGCCGGAAGGGAAGCTGGAAGCATCAGGTTCGCCTTGAATTAATTCTTTGCCGGAGAAGTCCATGATAATGCGGCCGTCTGCTGTAGGAGTGATAAAGCTCTCATGTTTTTCAGCAGTGATACCGGTCATTGGCTGGAACCAATGGGTAAAATGTGTTGCACCTTTCTCTAATGCCCAGTCTTTCATAGCATTAGCGATGACATTGGCAATTGGTAGATCGAGATTCTTGCCAGTCAAGAGAGCTGCTTTATACGCCTTGTAGGTGGCGGTCGGTAGCTTCTCCTTCATTACGGTTTCATTAAAAACAAGATCACCAAAAAGTTTTGGAACGTTACTCATAACCTTTCCCCCTTAGAAATAATTACATAATCACAAATAAAAAAAGCAACAGCGTTGGTCCGGGCCTTAGCCCGCAACAACACTGTTGCTTATAAAGGGAGTATAATACAAAAGTTGGAATTTGTAAATACTTTTTTTGACATAAAACAAAATAATATTTTTTGTAACAAAGATAACGTTCGGGAAAATGCCCTAAATATGACTTTTTTTACTAAATATAGGAAAAACATTCGGAAAAATATTGACATGGCACTACATATGAGCTAAACTAATAACGCAAACAAGGCGTTTTTAAGAAAAAAACCGTAGTTTAAGTTTATATGCAAATTATATAAATACGCAAAGGAAAGCAGGGGAAGAATTTATGGCAACCATGTTGTATGAAGGCAAAGCAAAAAAGATTTTCACTACAGAAAATCCTAATGAAATCGTCGTTTATTATAAGGACGATGCAACTGCTCTTAACGGTTTGAAAAAAGGAACCATTATTGATAAGGGCGTCATGAACAATACAATTACAACTTTTTTCTTTGATTTGTTGGGCAAAAATGGTATTCCTCATCATCAAATCAAAAAATTAAGTGACCGCGAAGCTCTTTGCAAAAAAGTGACAATTATTCCTGTGGAAGTTGTTACCCGTAACATTGCAGCTGGCAGCCTGGCTAAAAAGATGGGCGTCGAAGAAGGCTTGGTTTTGAAAAGACCGCTGGTTGAATTCTACTACAAGAATGACGATCTTGGCGATCCAATGATTAATGCCGATTATGCTGTATCCTTTGATTTCGGTACTGATGCTCAAATTGCCCAAATGAAAGAATATGCTCTCAAAATCAATGAAATTCTGAAAGCTTTCTTATTGGAAAGAAAAATTCAATTGGTTGACTTCAAACTAGAGTTTGGTGTCGATGCTGAAGGTAACGTAATTTTGGCAGACGAAATTACTCCTGATACTGCCCGCCTTTGGGATGCTGATACCAAGGAAAAACTTGACAAAGATCGCTTCCGCAGAGATATGGGTAATGTTGAGGAAGCTTACCAGGAAGTTATTCGCCGCCTGATCGGTAAATAAGATAAGTTAAATTAAAAGTTTGAGCCTGTCGCTATTTGCGACAGGCTCTTTTTTGCGTCTAAGCAAAAGTTCTTATGCAGTTAAGAGAGTTGAGAATAGAAATTAAGGAAATTGCGCGCAACAGCCGATAAAGTCCGGCCTTTGACTACGCAAAGAGTCTTGTTCATGTTGAGCCTATCATCTTGAATAGGGCGGCAATAAAGTTCTTCCGAAAAGATTTCGCCGGCACCGACAGGAACAATAGCGACTCCTGTCTGTTGTTTAGCCCACATTATTGTTGATAATTTCGTAGTGTTTATGCTGAGAATTTTGGGATAAACGTACGCTTCTTTACAGACACTCAAAAACAAGTTTGAGCAGCCGCGTGAAAGACAAAGGGGAACTTCTTCCAAAGAGTCTAAAGTCAGATGTTCCAGATCAGGAGAAAGCCAAGTGGAGTTTTTGTGGTAAACCGCTGCTAGACACTCGCTTTTGGTCATCAGCACTTCAAAACGGTGGGCTTGCTCCAAAGGAGCGTTGGCGATACCGATTTCCGTTATGCCGCTCAAAAGCTGATGTGTTTGTTCCATGATCGGGACTTCGTAAAGCTCATAATCGATATTAGGGTTTTCTTTAGAAAATTTGCTGAGAAAATTTTGGATAAAGAGAACGGACATAGATGGAGAGAGGCTTATGCGCAAGGTACCGGCAAGTCCGTTTGCACAAGCTGTGATTTCTCTTTGGGCATCATCTTCGAGAGTGCAGAGAAATTTTGCTTTATTATAGAGTATAGAACCTGCATCAGTTAATTCAATATTGCGAACGCCACGTTTGAGATGGAGCAGAGGTGCTCCATATTTTTTTTGCAAGGCTTTGATTTGCGCTGTCAGCGCGGGTTGAGCGATATGAATTTTTTCGGCGGCAGCCGATAGGCTTCCACTTTCAACTATGGTAATAAAATTTCTGTAATGTTCTAAATCCATAAAGCGCCTCCTTTGTACTTAAAAAATTGTACTAATTATATAAAATATAACTTTCTCTTATATTTTATATAATAGCTTAAATTTTAAAAAGTGCAAGTAAAGTTTGTTTGTGAATAATTGCTATAGTAAGTGAAGTTACAATAATACGGAAAATATTAACTATTTACACCATAATACGTAAAATAATTTCTCGAAAATAATGACCAATTATAACGTTTTGTTATATGTTTTATTAAATTTATATATTTTTATTATAAATTCTCTTGTCCTACAATAAAGACGAAGAGAACAGGCTCTATGATTCTAAGCAAAGAAGGGATGAGGAATGTTAGATCAGACAAGACTACGCAATTCAAAATTGTTTGAGAAAGTCGTTAGCCCGGAAAAGGCGGCGGAGCTGATTGAAGACGGTATGAATGTTGGGGTCAGCGGATTTACTCCATCAGGCTATCCCAAGAAAACCACCATGGCACTTGCCAAGGCAATAAAGGAGGGGAAAAAATGCAGGATTAATCTCTGGAGCGGCGCCTCGGTCGGACCGGAAATTGAAGAGACGTTGGCCGCTGTAAACGGCATTAAAGGGCGAATGCCCTATTATGCATATTCCAATAAGAGTATGATGACTGCCATCAACAAAAATGAAATAGAATATCTGGATCAACATCTCAGTCATTTCGCACAGCAAATAGATTATGGCTTTTTTGGTGACGTAGATGTGGCAATAGTAGAGGCTGCAGCAATTACCGAGGATGGTCATATTATCCTGGGCTCCGGTATCGGTAATACACCTATGCTGGTCAAACACGCCAAACGAATAATTGTTGAGGTCAACACCAGTATTCCATTATCTTACGAAGGATTACATGATATTTATCTCGTCGGAAGACCGCCAAGACGGACGGAAATTCCAATCTATCACGTTAATGACAGGGTAGGAACGCCTTATCTGGAATGCGGCTTGGAGAGAATCAACTGTATTGTCGAATCGGATATTGCTGACCATGTGAGAAATTTGACACCTCCGGATGACACGAGCGAAAAGATTGCCGAGAATTTAGTTGATTTCCTCGAATATGAGCAAAAGAAAGGGAGAATTCCGGCAAAAATGCTGCCTCTGCAATCCGGAGTCGGTAGTATTGCCAATGCAGTCTTATTGGGACTAGAGAAATCAAAGTTTGAAAACTTGGAAATGTATTCGGAAATTCTTCAGGATTCTGTATTCAAACTCATTAAGTCGGGAAAGGTTGCTTTTGCCTCAGGCTGTGCTTTTACACCATCGCCTACCGTAAAAGCCATGTATGAAGAGGAACCTGAATTATATAGAAAGCATATTTTGTTAAGACCGCTGGATATTACCAATCACCCGGAAGTGATCAGGCGTCTGGGCGTAATTGCCATGAATACGCCGCTGGAATTCGATATTTACGGACAAGCAAATTCGACACATACACTGGGCTGTACGATGATGAACGGAATTGGCGGCAGCGGAGACTTTATGCGCAATGGCTATCTGACAATCTTTTCCACTGAATCTACCGCCAGAAATGGTGCTATCTCCCGTATTGTGCCTATGGTAACACATGCCGACCATACCGAGCACGATACCATGGTCTTCATAACTGAACAGGGAGTAGCTGACATAAGAGGATTGACACCTCTGAAGAGAGCCAAACTTATCATCAATAATTGTGCGCACCCAGATTATAGAGAGCAGCTGCTGGAATATTTGAACTATTCCAGTCACAACTTTCCTGGCCATGAGCCACAGGCTCTAGAACATGCATTTGATATGCAAAAGGCATTTATACAAAGCGGAACAATGCTGAAATAAGGGAGTGGAAAAAATGAGAATGGAAGATAAAGTAATACTTGAAGCGGGTTTGAATGAGTATGATGCAATTGTACAAAAAGCTATAGCTAAAGCTCCGGAAAGAAAAAAATTCGATGTAAAACCTGTTTACACGCCGCTGGACACGGAAGGTTTTGATTATTGCGAAAAACTGGGTTTTCCTGGAGAATTTCCATTTACCCGTGGTGTACAACCTACAATGTATCGCGGCCGCCTGTGGACGATGCGTGCTTATGCGGGATTTTCTACGGCCGAAGAAACGAACGCGCGTTACAAAATGCTTCTGGAAGCCGGGCAGACAGGATTATCGGTTGCAATGGATTTGCCAACCCAGGTAGGCCTTGATTCAGATAATGAACTGTCCCACGGCGAAGTCGGCAAAGTCGGCGTTGCCATCGACTCCCTCGCAGATATGGAACAATTGTTTGAAGGCATCGATTTGTCGAAAGTATCGACTTCCATGACCATTAATGGACCGGCAGCAGTACTGCTGGCGATGTATGTTGCAGTAGCAGAGAAACAAGGTGTGGCGCCGGAACAATTAAGAGGAACTATCCAGAATGATATTCTGAAAGAATATATTGCCCGCGGCACTTACATTTTTCCGCCACGTCCATCCATGAGGCTGATCAACGACACCTTCGAATATTGTTCCAAGAGCATTCCAAAATGGAACACCATCAGCGTAGGCGCCTACCATATCCGCGAAGCTGGTGCCTCCTGCGTACAGGAAATCGCCTTTGCTTTCTCCAACGCTATCGCATATATCGAAGCAGCAATCAAATCAGGACAAAAGGTGGACGACTTCGCACCGGGCATTTCTTGGATTTTCACAGCAGGTTTGAACTTGTTCGAAGAAGTAGCGAAATTCCGTGCAGCCCGTCGCTTGTGGGCTCGCATCATGAAAGAACGCTTCGGAGCAACTGTCCCCAAAGCGCAGATGCTTCGTGTGCATGTACACACAGCAGGCAGTGTCCTTACCGCGCAACAGCCGCACAACAATATCGTGCGTGTTACCTGGCAGGCACTGGCAGCAATGCTGAGCGGCATCCAATCAATGGCGACCTGCGCCTATGATGAAGCAATTGCTATCCCAACCGAAGAAAGCGCAGTACTGGCACTACGTACCCAGCAAATGCTGGCCTACGAAAGTGGCTGTACCGATACTATTGATCCGCTGGCAGGTTCCTATTATGTAGAAACATTGACTGACAAGATGGAAAAAGAAGCTTATGAATATATCAAGAAGATAGATGGCATGGGCGGCGCAGTAGCAGCCATCGAAAATGGCTACATGCAGGCAGAAATGGCAACCAACGCAGTTAACTACCAATACTCGATAGAGAAGAAAGAAATAACGGTAGTGGGTGTCAACAAGTATGTCGACGACAAAGAACTGGGCGAACAGGAAGTACTGAAGGCGGACTTTAGCGTAGGTGAACGCCAGGTGACAAGACTTAATAAAATGAAGAACGAAAGGGACAATGCAGCAGTGGAAGCTTCCCTTACCGCACTGAAAAAAGCCTGTGAAGGCAAAGAAAACCTGATGCCTTTCATTATTACCGCAGTAAAGGATTATGCGACACTTGGCGAAATCTGTGGTACCATGAAAGAAGTATTCGGCGAATATCGTCAGGATGGTTCAAATTTTTAATTTAAAAGTTTGAAAACGGCGAAGGCCGATAAGAAGGAAGGTAAGAAAATGGCAACAAGAGAGTTGGCGGAATTTGCCGCAGCAATAGCTTATGACAAAATACCTGAAGCAACTATACGCAAAACCAAACAATGTATTCTGGATTGGCTTGGCGTTTGCATAAGAGGCTCACAGGAAAGACCGGTAAAGATAATTAGTAACGTTCTGCTGGAGGGTGGCGGCGCAAAACAAGCAAGTATCCTGGCTGGCGGCGGAGAAGAAACCTCTGCTTTGCAAGCTGCCTTTTGCAACGGCGCTGCATCGCATTCTTTGGATTTCGACGATTTGCACAATCCTTCCATAATTCATTTGGCGACTGTTGTGATACCACCGGTATTCGCTATTGGCGAAGCGGAACACAAAAGCGGCAAGGATGTTCTCGCTGCGGTCGTTGCCGGTTACGAAGTGGGTGCCAGAGTAGGTGAATCCGTCATCCCTGAATCGTATTTCTATTGGCATACGACTGGAACGGCAGGAACCTTTGGCGCTGCGGCATCCGCAGCGAATCTTCTGGGACTTGATACGGAAAAGATGACTCAATGTCTGGGCAGTGCCGGTACCCAGGCTGCAGGCTTATGGGAGTTTTTGAAGGAGGGTGCCATGAGCAAGACTTTGCACGCTGGCAAAAGTTCTTACGCCGGTGTTTTGTCTGCCTATCTTGCACGAGAAGGATTCACCGGTGCCTCCAAAATTTTAGAAGGGGAAAAGGGTTTCTGCCATGCGGTTTCTTCTGTTACGCATTTAGAAAAACTGACAGCTGGGCTTGGAAAAGGATATAAGATAGATGAAAATTCTTTTAAACCTTATGCTTGCTGCAAGCATTCCCATGCAGGCCTTTATGCAGTTCAGGTCCTGAGCAAGGAGCATGACCTGAAACCTCATGATATTGCCAAAATAGAACTACTGGTAAATAATATAACCGATTTTTTAATAAATAATCCGAGTCCGGAAAATCCTTACGGCTGTAAATTCAGTATTCAGTACTGTGTTGCCGGCATGCTGAAATATGGCGAAATGGGAGTTGAACAATTTGCCGCAGATGTTATTGATGATGCTGAAGTGCGAGATCTGATGTCGCGTACGGAAGTAATCAAGAACGATGACATTGACGCAATAATAACAAGTGATCCTTCCAAACTGGCTTCGAAGGTTATTATTCATTGTAAAGACGGTCGTATTTTAGAAAAACAAGTTGACTATCCGAAAGGCGATCCGCCGAATCCTATGACATGGGATGAAAGCGTTGAGAAATTCATGAGCCTTGCTGCGCCGGTGTATGGCAAAGATAGAAGCGTAAAGCTTTGTCACTTAGTCGACAGCTTGGAAGAAAGCACTGATTTCTCGATTGACTTTAAAGAATGCCTGGTTTGAAAAATAATAAACTTTCTGCCTTTGCTATTGCTTAAAAAAAGCATTTGTACTATGATAAATGCTGTATTGATGTGTCGGGAAGGGGCAATTGCTTTGGCAACTGGCAAAGATTTTGTTACTAAACGGATCAAGGAAATTTATGCTGATAATCACTTTGTAAACCTATGTGGCATGAAAATAGAAGATATTGAGTGTGGAGGGGTTGTATTAGGCCTGGAAATTGATGGTAAGAAACATACTAATCATAGCCGTCATGCCCATGGAGGCGCGATTGCGGCTTTAGCTGATACGGCACTCGGTGTCTCGGCAGCTACTGTTTCCAAGCGTGTTGTTACGTCCTCGCTTCAGGTATCTTATATCAAGGGGCTGCCGGAAGGCAGCTATGCAAGGGCACATGCGAAAATTATCAGCAATGACGGTAACTACATGGTTATTCGCGGTGAAATAATGAGCGCGGGTGAGCTGATTGCCGAGGTAATGGCAACTATGGTAGTGGTTGGTGAATATAAGGAAATTCCTGCAGAGTGGTAAAGGTAGTTAAAAAACTAGGGATGTACAAATAAGGAAGGCTATCTAGTTAGATAGCCTTCCTTATTTGTATATCCCTTAATGTGGTTTCAACCGGGCAAGGGCTGAAGAGTTCCTCGCACTGCTCACACGCGACAATTAGCCTGCAAGCAGTCGGTCGCTGATGTGCAGCAAGCCCGTCACTTCTTTAGTCCTTGCTCTCTTCTAATTTGTTCTGGAAGCTACTAGCTCCTTGAGTTGGTTTTCAAAACGCGCCAGGTGATATTCATAGTAGCTGATGTGTTCATTAAGTTCATGTATCTTGGCTTTCAGCTGATCGTCATCATGCAAAAGGCTGAGCGTCACGAAGGGGAAGGATTTGGTGAGCAATTTTTGCTGCTCCTGCAAATCTTTGATTGCGGCTCCCAGAGTTGTTACATATTGTGCAAGTAAAGTTGGTTCAGTTGCGGAAATGTCATTGGTATAGGCAAGAGCTTTTTCCATAATTTTCTGCAAAGCTGACAGATCTTTTTTTGCGAAGGCTGTTACACCCTCTTTATAGAGAGCGTTGGCTTCTTCGGATTGTTCTCTGTTGAGGTCTGGATTGAGGAGGTCAATGAGGTTTTTGTAGACCAAGTTAAGCTCATCGTCCTCGGCCGCAGACAGAGTGAACTTATCTGTTTGCGTAAGTGCGAGCTTCAACAGATTTTCCTGTTCCTGCAGCGTTGCTTTATTCTCTTCGAAATCAATATCTAGAATTTTTTCGACGAATTCCAGATCCAGCACTCGATTATTGTCTATCAGTTCTTTTACTATTTCTGTTTTTCGCCTGATACGCAGAATATCACACTGGGTTTTGAAGGACTGGAATTCTAATTGCCCGATTTTTTCCATATATTCTTTTTCCAGGTATTTGCTTTCATGGAAAATATTTTTATCAACTTCAAAAATTAATTCAGCCAGATTTTTGCGCAGTTCAGCAATTTTATTTTGTGTTGCATCAAATTTTGCTTTAGTTGGCATTTATTTCACCCATTTCTTTCTTTTCAGGTTGATAACACTTCCTCATTATACTATAAATATCTAATTTGAAAAGAAAAAATTAAGTTAAGAAAAAACGTCATCACTGTGAACAGTGATGACGTTTTAAAATATTGCTCATTTTTTATTTTACGAGGTCCATACCTAATTTAATTGCTTTTTTATTGATTTCTTCTGTGCCTTTAGGTACGCGGTTGAGAACAGCTTTAATAATGGATTCTTCGGAAACGATGCCGGTCAGCTGAACAATTGCACCGAGGGCGATAATGTTGGCAAACAAAGCTTTGCCTAGAACTTCCTTAGCTGTGTGGGTAATTGGCAGTTCATAAACTTTTCCGGCGTGTGCTGGAAGAGTTTTAACGAAAAGGCTGTCAGTTACGAGGATGCCGGCAGAAGTTAAATCATGGGAATATTTTTGGGCAGCTTCCTGACTCATAGCCAGCAGCAAACCAGGATTAGTAACTTTCGGGAAGTGGATAGCCTTATCGGATATGATAACTTCTGATTTGCTGGCACCACCACGTGCTTCAGGACCATAAGACTGAGATTGAATTGCCAGTTTGCCATCAAGCAAAGCAGCTTCAGCAAGAATAATACCAGCCAGGATGAGACCTTGACCGCCGGTTCCGGATAAACGTAATTCTTTTTTCATAATTATTTACCCCCTTGTGCGGCAGCGATGAGTTCATCGTAAGCTTCAGTATATTCTTTTACGCCTTCAGCTTTGTAGAGAACGCCGATAGGGAATTTGCCTGCTTTTTGTTCTTCACTCAGCTTTTCGAAAGCTGCCAGCGGAAGCGCATGGTCACGCTGCCATTTTATCATATCTGCAGGTCCGCCCATCTTGTTCTGACGTCCGAAGGAAATAGGGCAAGCGGTAATGGCTTCAATCAAACTGAAACCTTTGTGCTCAATACCCTGGGTAATCAAATCAGCCAGCATCGGAGCATGGAAAGTAGTGGCGCGTGCTACGAAAGTAGCTCCGGCTGCTTTGACAAGCTCAGCAATGTCGAAGGATCTTTCAATAGTGCCGTAAGGAGCAGTGGCAGCTTTGGAATGTTCAGGAGTCAAAGGTGAATATTGACCGCCGGTCATACCATAAATGTTATTGTTATAAAGAACTACTGTCATATCAATATTGCGGCGGGCAGCGTGAATCAGATGATTACCGCCGATTGCTGTTGCGTCACCATCACCGGTAACAACGATAACATTAAGGTTCGGGTCAGCAAGTTTGACACCGGTTGCAACCGGCAGGGCACGACCATGTGCTGAGTGGACGGTATTGAAATCAAGGTAGCCGGAAGCACGGCTGGAACAGCCGATGCCGGAAATAACAGCTACATTGTCTTTAGGTAAATCTAATTTTGCTACAGCTTTGACGATACAGCCGGTGACGATGCCGTTGCCGCAGCCCGGGCACCAAATGTGAGGCAAACGACCCGGTCGAAAATATTTATCTATCATTTCTTCCATATTCATGTAAAAATCCTCCTCTCAAGTGGTACTCTTATTATTTGAATGCTTTTTCCATCTCGGCCAATACTTCATCCGGAGTAGCAGGCTCATTGTCGTATTTGGCGAAGAGCGTCACAGGAACTTTACCAGCGACGGCACGTTCAACTTCCAGCACGTATTGACCATAGTTCAATTCATGAACGATGATGTGTTTTACTTTGCCAGCCAAAGCTTTCATTTGTTTTTCTGCGAATGGCCAGATAGTAATAGGACGGACCAAACCGACCTTCATGCCTTTGGCACGAGCCATGTCAACAGCCTCGTAGGAGGCACGGGCAGCCCCGCCAAAAGCTACGATAGCATATTCTGCATCATCCATTGCGTAGTTTTCTACTTCGACGATGTCATCCAGGTTGTTGTAAAGTTTGTCATGCTGTCTGTTGGTAGCTGCGAGTGTTGCGGCAGGAGTTCCTTTCGGGAAACCGGTTTCATCGTGAACAAGACCGGTTACATGCCAGCGGTAGCCACTGCCGAAAGGCGGCATGGCAGGAACCAATGATTCATCAGTAGCATAAGCTTTGAATTCTTCCGGAGGACAAGTTGGCAGCTTGCGTTCTGCCTGCGGAATTTCATCATAATTGTCCGGTAACTCAATTTTTTCACGCATGTGTCCGATTACTTCATCCATTAAAAGAATAACCGGTACGCGGTATTTTTCACTTAATGCGTACGCACGTAAAGTAAGGTCGAAACACTCAGGAACACTTGCCGGTGTAAGGGCAATCAACCAATGGTCACCATGGGTTCCCCAACGCGCCTGCATAATATCTCCCTGGGATGGAGACGTAGGTTGGCCGGTTGAAGGGCCTACGCGCTGTACATTGACGATGACAAGAGGTATTTCGGCCATGCAGGCATAGCCAATCAGCTCTTGTTTGAGAGAAAAGCCAGGACCGCTGGTTGCAGTCATAACTTTTTTGCCTGTCAGAGCGGCACCGATGATGGCGCCCATGCTGGCAATTTCGTCTTCCATCTGAATAAATTTACCGCCGACTTTCGGCAGTTTTTCAGCTAAAGACTCAGCAACTTCAGTAGATGGCGTAATAGGGTAACCACCAAAAAATTTCACGCCTGCGGCGATTGCGCCTTCAACTACTGCCTGGTTACCTTGCAATAGAAGTATTTTAGACATAAGGTTTCACTCCCTTTATTATTTTTCAACAAAAATTGCGTAATCAGGGCAGCGGGTCTCGCATTGCCCACATTTTATGCAGTCCTTTTCGTTCACGATTTCAACTTTTTCAATTTCGTTTACCGCTAGGACCTTCTTGGGGCAGAAAGCGACACAGATGCCGCAGCCTTTGCAACGCTCGATATGAATTTTCAGCATAACATACCCTCCTTAGATATTTATTGGAATAAATTTGAAAACATCAAAAAAATTAGGCTTTTACAAGCCATATAATCCCTTATTAATTATACAGCAAATAGTTGAGGCATTAAACCCCCGCAAGCGTAAATTGTTTTAGGCAAATGTGCCAAAATTTAAGCCAAATGATATAATAATAAATATAGAGGGGAGGTTTATGAGTTGGAAATTAACAAATCGTTGCCGAAAAGTGAAAGAATTTTGTTAGCGGCCGCTGATGTTTTTTCACGCAAGGGGTATTTGCAGGCGACTTTGGATGAAATAATTGAAATAGCGGATACAGGGAAGGGAACTGTCTATAATTATTTCAAAAATAAGGATAATTTATTTTATACTTTGGTTTCCAAGATAAATGAGCCATTTGTTACTGCGTTGCAAACAATTGCAGTCAGTGAAGCATCGCCTTTCCTGAAACTGGAATTATATCTGAAGGAAATGCTTGATTTTTTGCGTACGAATGATACCCTGTGGCAAGTGCTTTTCTATGAAATGATGGGTGCTAACAGAGGATGGTATTTCATTCATGATCATGTAACTAAGGAAGAAAGGCTTGTTGTCAAATGGGGAGCGGGACCAACGCAGGAAGAGGCAGAACGCGTAACTCGTTACTCTGAGCTTATCGGTTCAAGCTTCCGGATATTAGAGGATATAATGCAGGAAGGTGTCGATACAGGAGCCTTTAAGCCAAGCCCGGAAAATAAGGGCGTCCATTATGCGGCAAGACACTTGTACGGTGGTGTGGCGATGGCAGTTTTCTTCGGCAATGACAGGGAGGAATCTTCTTCAACCGTTGCCAAAATCATTGCTGACCGTTTCCTTTTCGGTTTTGCCAATCCAGTAAATGAATAAGGATATTCCAATTTGAAAATATAGTTTGAAATATTCATCAAAATAGTGTATAACCATTGTTGAAGAGTGCAAAGTAGGACTCCGATACGCCACGAAAGTGGTGTATTGGGGTTTTCTCTATTTCGGGCTTCTTTTGCAGCATAATACTTATTCAAAGGAGTTGGTGAAGTATGGATGACATCAAAAAAGAGAGTGGTGAAAAGGCAGGTTTTCTCAAACAGTATGGTTTTTATATTGCATTGGCTGTACTGGCTGCCATAGTGCTCATGCCGCCACAGGAAGGTCTTTCGGCAGCAGGACAAAGAATGATCGGCATCATGGTATTTTCTGTAATTGTCTGGGCAACAACAGCAATCTCTTATCCTGTCAGCGCGGGCGTTATTATGACGCTGATGGCCTTTTTGATCGGCTTCTCGCCGAACCCGGCAACGGGTAAGCTTTATGGCACAGCAGGTGGATTAACAATGGGCTTGACTGGTTTTGCCTCCACTGCTTTCTGCCTTGTGGCAGCGGCTATGTTTCTGGCAGCAGCAATGACTAAAACGGGGCTTGATAAGCGCATTGCCCTCGTTATTTTGTCTAAACTGGGTGCTAAGGCAAACAGAGTAGTGATTGGTGTAATTCTCTGTGGTTTTATTTTGAGTTTCTTTGTTCCAAGTACTACAGCGCGTGTAGCATGTCTGGTACCTATTGTCCTCGGTATGATCAAAGCATTTAACGTGCCGATGAAAAGCAGATTTGCCGCTATGCTCATGATTACGGTTGCCCAGGTTGACAGTGTCTGGAATGTGGGTATCAAAACTGCCGCAGCGCAAAACATGGTTGCTGTAAATTTCATCAAAAGCCAGCTGGGTGTTGATATTTCCTGGTTGGATTGGTTTATTGCGGCTGCCCCGTTTGCAATTTTGATGTCATTTTGCTTATATCACTTAATGATGTACTTATTTCCTCCGGAAATAGACGAAATTCCAGGCGGGCAGGCTACTGTAAAAAAACTATTAATTGAAATGGGTCCTTTGACAATTAATGAGAAAAAGTTGTTGAGTATTTCCATTTGCTTGCTGGCTTTATGGACCACAGAGCAAAAACTCCATCCTCTTGATACTTCGACGACAACGATGCTGGCAATATCACTTTTAATGCTGCCAAAAATCGGTGTTATGGACTGGAATGAAACAGTTCATAAAATTAACTGGGGTACTGTATTGTTATTCGGCGTTGGAATCTCATTAGGCTCCGCTTTGCTTTCTACAAAAGCGGCAACCTGGATGGCTAACCAGATTGTTGCCAGCTTTGGCTTGGCTAACTCTTCAACAATTGTTGTCCTGGCGATCATGGCACTGTTCCTGATCATTATTCATACCGGTTTTGCCAGTGCTACAGGTCTTGCCGCAGCGATTATACCTATTATCATTTCTGTCCTGCAAAGCCTCAAAACCCCTGGCGTCAATGTTATTGGCATGACAATGATCCTGCAATATGTTGTCAGCTTTGGCTTCATCCTGCCGGTTAATGCACCGCAGAATATGATTGCCTACGGAACGGATACTTTTGAAGTACGTGACTTTGTGCGTTCCGGTATTCCGCTTACCCTCATTGGCTTTGCACTGATTATGCTATTGGGTGCTACCTATTGGAAATGGTTAGGCTTGGTTTAAAAGACATTTTAGTTTATATACGAAGAAGGCTCGTCCAAATTGGACGAGCCTTCTTTTCGTAAACGACATTGTATCAAGGTAAGGGTTAAAGAGTTCCTCGCACTGCTAGCACGCGACAATTCGCCTGCAAGTAGTCGGTCGCTGACGTGCAGCAAGCCCGTCACTTCTTCAACCCTTGCTTTTTTCGTACTATCTAATAACTTTGGTAAGGTATTCTTCGAAATATGATTATTTACTTGTCCAGCCTGGGGTTACAGAACCTTTGAAATGGTCAGCGATGAATTTAGCATTCTCATCAGATTGGTAAGCTTTGATGAAAGTTTTTACTCTTGGATCATCTTTCATTTTTTCTTTAGTAACGAGAATGTTAACAAATGGGGATTCTGCAGATTCAATGAAGATAGAATCTTTAACAGGGTTCATGGCTGTTGCAATAGCGTAGTTAGTATTAATGACGGCAACATCAAGGTCAGAAAGGCTGCGGGGAATGATTGCCGCATCAAGTTCTTTGAACTGAAATTTATGTGGATTGGCGGTGATATCTTCCAAAGTGGCCCTTACACCGATACCATCTTTCAGGGTAATTAATTTTTGCGCTGCTAACAACAGAAGCGCACGACCGCCGTTAGTTGGGTCATTGGGAATACCGATGGTAGCGCCGTCAGGGATAGTTTCACCTTTTTTGATTTTTTGGGAATAGGCAGCCATTGGGAAGTTAACTGATTTAGCTACTTCCACCAGGTCATATTTACGGTCTTTGACGGTGTTGTCCAGATAAGGACGGTGCTGCATGCTGTTCAGGTCAAGTTCGCCTTGAAACAGTGCGACGTTTGGTTGGATATAATCGTTAAATTCTACAACTTCGACTTTCAAGCCTTGTTTGGCTGCGATTTTCTTGACATTATCAAGAATTTCAGCATGCGGACCGGCGGTAACGCCGACTTTCAGAGTTTGTTCAGTTTTCTTTTCTTCTGCTTTTTTATCGCTGCCACCGCAGCCGGCAACCGCAAATGCTGCCAAAAGCAAGCCTGTAGCTAAGATTGAAATGCTTTTTTTCATAAATAAATCCCCCTATAATTTATTTTTATTTAGCTTCTTGGATATATAATTACCTAAAGATTGGACAATTTGTACCTGGGCAATCAAAACAACAACAGTTGCGATCATGATATCAACACGGAAGCGCTGGTAGCCATAACGGATCGCCAGGTCACCGAGACCACCGCCGCCGAGGGCACCGGCCATCGCCGAGTAGCCGATCAGGCTGATGATAGCGAGTGTGACGCCTAAAACAATAGAGTGCAGTGCTTCAGGGAGCAGTACTTTATTAATTATCTGCAAAGGACTGGCACCCATGGCCTGCGCAGCTTCGATAACGCCGTGGTCAATTTCCAGCAGCGAAGATTCAATGATGCGGGCGATGAAAGGGGCTGCGGAAATTGTGAGAGGTACGATAGCCGCGGTAGTACCGATGGAAGAACCGACAATTATGCGTGTCAGAGGAATGATAGCAACCATCAGGATGATAAATGGCGTAGAACGCGTCGCATTGACGACAGCACCTAGAACAGCATTAACAGGCGCATTTTCCAGAATATGACCTTTGCGGGTTACGGTCAGGATAACCCCCAGCGGCAGACCAATCAATGTTGAGATGATAGTTGAAGCAGCAACCATGTAACAGGTCTCGCCAAAAGATTTAATTAAAAGGTTGATAATTTCAGGCGACATAGCCCATCACCTCCATTCTGAGATTTCTTGCATGCAGATAGGTCAGCGCATCCTTGATAGAAGTGCGGACGCCGGAGATTTCCACCAGCAATGTGCCGTATGGAGTATCTTTAATGCTGTCGATATTGCCATAAAGAATGTTGACATCGACATCAAACTTTTTGACCAGACTGGAAATCAGAGGATCACCGGCGGAAGAGCCGATGAAGGAAAGACGAAGCAGTAATTTGCCGCCTTCGATATATTCCTTGCTAAGCGGCACATCTTTCAGGATTGCCGGTAGTTCGACATTGTTGATGCTCTTGATGAAATCTTTGGTAGTAGGCGTTTTCGGATTGGTGAAGAGGTCGAACATAGTGCCTTCTTCAATAATGTCGCCATTTTCAATTACAGCTACTCGGTCGCAGATTTCTTTGACTACCTGCATCTGGTGCGTAATCATGACGATGGTCAGATTCATGCGCTTATTGATATCCTTCAGCAAATCCAGAATGGATTTGGTTGTCTGTGGATCGAGTGCCGAAGTTGCTTCGTCGCAGAGCAGGACTTTCGGGGAACTTGCCAAGGCTCTGGCGATACCAACACGTTGTTTTTGCCCGCCGGATAATTGCGAAGGGTAGTGGTCACGGCGTTCAACCAGACCGACCAGCTCGAGCAGAGGCTCAACTTTTTTACGGGTTTCTTCTTTGGATAGTCCTTGTATTTCCAAAGGAAACGCAATGTTGTCATAAACTGTGCGGGAGGCAAGCAGGTTGAAATGCTGGAAGATCATGCCGATATTCTGGCGTGCCTTCCTGAGTTCAGCTTCGTTCATGGCTGTCAGATCCTGGCCATCAACAACTACCTGGCCGCCTGTCGGTACTTCCAGCATATTGATACAGCGGATCAAGGTGCTTTTGCCGGCACCGCTCAGACCGATAACACCGAAAATCTCACCGGCGTTGATGGTCAGATTCGTTTTATGCAGGGCGTCAATGTCACCGGATTTGCTGTGATATGTTTTTTCTACATTATGTAGTTCAATCATGGTATTCCTTCTTTCTTTAATTTCGGGCATTAAAAAAGCCTCTTCTTTCAGAAGAGGCACGTAAAATCATTTTAAGTACGGCTTCATCTGTCAGGTGATTCCTGAAGGATTTGGCACCGTTCACGGTTGTGATGGTTGCCGTAGCGTCATTGGGCCATTCCCTCGACTACTCTTGATGAATAATTATGAAGTTATGGGATAATGATACACACATATTTGTTTGTTGTCAATAGGAGTCAAAAAAAATCTTGCAATTTCACATAATAAAGTGTTAAAGTATTAAATAGAAGGGCGTATCAAAACTATAAAAGTGATTAAGGATGGTGCATTATGAGCATTACGAATAAATTAAAAGACGATCTGACGGACCAATTATTCAAGGCGATACTTTCTCTGAAGACTGAAGAGGAATGTTATCAGTTCTTTGAAGATGTTTGTACGGTCAGCGAACTGAAAGCTATGGCACAAAGACTTGAAGTGGCAAGAATGCTGGACGAAGGCTCCATCTATGATGAAATCGTTGAAAAGACAGGTGCCAGCACGGCAACCATTTCGCGCGTCAAACGTTGTCTGGTTTATGGCGCTGATGGCTATCGCAATGTACTGAACAATTTCAAAAAAGGGGAAGCAAGCAATGACTAAGAAAAAGGTTCTGCAGATTCCTTACGGTACTAAAGATGTATTGCCGGGTGAGGCGCGTGTCAAAAGGGAGATAGAAAACAGTATTATAAATAATTTTATGGCGTGGGGTTATGATGAAGTTGAAACGCCTACCTTTGAATATCTTGACACTTTTGTCGATGAAAGTACAGGGCTTTTATCAGATAGCTTCAAATTTTTTGACAGGAATAACCAGGCTTTGGTACTGCGAAGTGACATGACGAAGCCGATTGCCCGTATGGTGTCGACCAGACTGAATGATGGCAGGCAGATCAAACGTATTTCCTATCTTGCCAATATTTTTCGCTATGAGGAAACACAGGCTGGACGTCAGTGCGAATTCAGCCAGGCAGGTGTCGAGTTGATGGGTGCTGCGGAACCTTCAGCCGATGCTGAAGTGCTTGCACTTGCTATTTCATCCTTGCGCTTAGCAGGTTTGAGTGATTTCACGGTAAGTCTCGGCCATAGTGATTTCATCACAGGGCTAATGGAAGAAGCCGGCCTTAATGAGGATCAGGCTGAAGAATTGAAAAAAAGAGTTCTGCAACATGATTTAGTAGGATTAGAAACGCTTTTGGCAACTTTGTCTATGTCAGGAGACCTAAAAAGCATTTTTCAGCGTTTGCTGTTATTGCACGGCGACGAGGCCTTGCTTGACGAACTGCAGGAAACTGTGAAAAACGCTAAAAGCAGGCAGGCTTTGCGCAATTTGTCGGAAATATACCAATTAGCTAAAGAGTACGGCGTGGCAGATGTCATTCGCTTTGACCTGAGCCTGATCCGCAGCCTTGATTACTATACAGGTATGGTCTTCGAAGTTTATACCTTCGATATGGGTTTCCCCATTTGCGGCGGCGGCCGTTACGACAAAATGATGCAGGGTTTTGGCAAGTCTTGCCCGGCAACAGGTTTTGCCGTTGGCATTGACCGCATCATGCTTGTATTGGCACGCCAGCAAAAACTGGAAACAAAATCGGAATGGGATTTCTTCATTGCCTGGAACTATGGCAAACTGGCTTCGGCTATTGCGAAAAGCGTTGAGTTGCGCAAAACTGGCAAAACGGTAAAAGTCGCAACAACTGCCGCTACCAGAACGGTAGCTGAAAATGAACGCAAAGCCAACGATTGCAAGGAATTAATCTTTATTGAATAGAATCGTTCAATCACAATTAAAATAGTGCGAAAAAAGGCAAGGGCTGAAGAAGTGACGGGCTTGCTGCACATCAGCGACCGACTGCTTGCAGGCGAATTGTCGCGTGTGGAATGTTATTAGAACATAGTTATTTAGAACAAACAAAGAGGTAAGGATTAAAGAAGTGACGGGACTCATATACATCAGCGTTCGGCCGAATTTATTGCGGCCGTTTAACGCGTGTGGAATGGTCCAGAGGAACTCTTCAATCCTTAACGATAGACATCAATGTGGCATATGTCGAGATTACCAGAGGAACTCTTTAACCCTCGCCTTTCTAAAATAACACAAGTAACTAGTCGAGATCAATCTTTATTGAAGAAAAGTTTGACATATCATAACAATCATGGTAATATGTTAATACTTTAACGTAATAAAGGAAGTGCACAAATGGATTATATAACAATTGCCTTGCCCAAAGGAAAACTGTTTGATAAGAGCGTTGACCTTCTGGCACGTGTTGGCTACAGTGCTGATAACGTGACCGAGGATTCGCGCAAATTAGTCATTACTAATGAAGAAAGCAAAGTTCGCTTTATCATAACGAAGACGGTTGATTTGCCGACTTATGTAGAGTATGGCGCCGCTGATATCGGTATTATTGGTAAGGACGTTTTGCTGGAAGAGCAAAAGAATGTCTACGAACTTCTGGATTTGAAATACGGCCGCTGTCGCTTGGTGCTGGCAGTACCTGAACATATGCAGAAGCCGAACTTATCAGACTATGCGCACTTACGCGTGGCAACCAAATATCCTAATTGTGCCAAGTCTTATTTTCTGGGACTCGGTATTCAAAATGAGATAATCAAGCTGAACGGTTCTATCGAATTGGCGCCGATGGTTGGTTTATCAGAGCTGATTGTTGACATCGTCGAAACCGGCCGTACGCTCAAAGAAAATAAGCTTGTGGAAGTTGCTTCCATTTATACAGCAACGGCACGTTTAATTGCTAATAGAGTCAGCTTCAAACTGAAGTTTGACCGCTTGAATAAACTAGTAACCGATTTAAGAGCTATTGTAGAGGAGGAGAATGTGTGATGAAAATCATTGATGCTAGAAAGATGACGGCGCTGGAAATTGCGCAGATGATGAAGAAGACGGCTTTTGATGAATGCACATTATCTCCCCGGGTACAGGCTGGCGTAACTGCTATGTTCGGTGAACCACTTACCGCGGCTCAGGTTGTAGATAGAATTGTTGCCGATGTACGTATGGGCGGCGATGAGAAATTACTTTATTATACAAGCCTTTTGGACAAGGCTGATCTGGCTACTTTTTCTCTGCAGGTAACTGAAGAAGAATTTGCGGCTGCGCAGGCAGTAGTTAAACCTTCCACAATGGCTGCTATCAAAAGGGCTATTGCCAATGTCAAAAAATTCCACGAAGAACAAATGCCGAAATCCTGGCTGACTAACAGGGAATTCGGTTCGATGTTGGGGCAAAAGGTAACGCCGGTTGATTCCGTCGGCATTTATGTGCCGGGCGGTACAGCTTCCTATCCTTCTTCCGTTATCATGAATGCCGTACCGGCGAAAGTTGCCGGTGTGCCGCGCATTGTAATGGCTGTACCACCAGGGCAGGACGGCAAAGTAAATCCCTATGTACTGGCAACGGCTGCGGAAATTGGCATCACAGAGATTTATAAAATGGGCGGTGCGCAAGCGATTGCGGCCTTGGCTTTTGGTACGGAAAGCGTGCCAAAGGTTGAAAAGATAACCGGCCCTGGCAATATATTCGTTACTTTGGCGAAAAAGGCTGTTTACGGTCACTGCGATATTGATATGCTGGCCGGGCCTAGCGAAATACTGATTGTCGCTGATGAAACGGCAGAGCCTGCTTATCTGGCGGCCGACCTTTTGGGACAAGCGGAACATGATCCGCTGGCCAGTGCCATTTTGGTTACAGACGACCTAGCTGTGGCAGAGGCAACTGTTAAGCAGTTGGAGGTGCAGCTGGCAAAACTGCCGCGCGCTGAAATCGCTGCTCTATCTTTAGCTAATCAGGGAAAAATAATTGTAGCTAAAGATATGGAGACGGTTATTGAAATGGCGAATTTGTCGGCGCCGGAGCATCTGGAAGTTATTACGAAAGAGCCTTTTGCGCTTTTGCCGTACATCAGAAATGCCGGAGCAATTTTCCTCGGTGCTTATTCACCGGAACCGCTGGGTGATTACTACGCCGGACCTAACCATGTCCTGCCAACTGGCGGCACGGCAAAATTCTATTCTGTGCTCAATGTAGAGACTTTCATGAAAAAAACCAGCATTATTGCCTATACAGCACAGGCTTTAGCTGCTGTAAGTGAAGATATTATAGAAATGGCGGAAGCAGAGGGACTAAAAGCCCATGCTAATGCTATCAGAGTTCGCACCGGGAAGGAGTAAGCTGATGACTGTTTTCAAAGCACGTAAGGTCCTGGAAGAAATTGAAGAATATACGGTAGAGCATATAGATGCCGATATTATAGTTAACGCTAATGAATGCAACTGGGGTTTGCCGCCGGCCGTGCAGACAGAGATAGCCGAGGCGGCTAAAGAGTTTGCTTTTAACCGCTATCCACCAATGAAGGCTGAAAAACTCTGTCAGCTGATTGCTGCTGATTTTGGCTTGCCAGAGATAAATGTACAGGTTGGTAACGGTTCCAGCGAGCTTTTGCAGATGGCCTGCTATGCTTTTGGCGGCAGTGGACGCAAGATCGCTTTCCCGCATCCTTCGTTCTCTATGTATGGTGTTTACACAAAACTTTCTGACAGCAAGCCTTTGCTTTATACTTTAAATGAAGACGGCTATATTGATGCGGAGACTGTTATTGCTTTCTGCAGGTTGGAAAAACCGGCGTTATTGATTGTTTGTAATCCTAACAATCCAACCGGTAATTACAACTCTATTTGGCAAATGGAAAAGATCTTGGCGAACGTAGATTGCCCGGTAATCATGGACGAGGCTTATATGGAATTCGCCGGCGGTTATGATGCCGCTTTTGCCGGTTCCACGATGACACTGCTCTCGAAATACGAGAATTTTATCTGCTTACGTACTTTTTCCAAAGCCTATGGACTGGCTTCGATGCGCGTAGGCTATGGGGTGGGCAGCAGAGATTTAATGAGAATTCTTGGCAAGGTGCTCCTGCCTTATCACGTTAATGCTTTTTCCTTGCTGACGGCGGAAATCGTCTATAAGCACAAACAGCTTTTTGTTGAACGGACCAATCAGATTATTGCGGAAAGAGAAAACATGCGTACTGCTTTGGCAGACCTTGGATTCAAAGTCTGGGATTCGGCAACCAATTTCTTAATGTTTACTGCGCAGCCTGAACTGGCAGTTAAGCTCAGTAAATTTGGTAAAAATGAGGGACTGGCAACCGAGGAAGGTACGGCAGCAAAACTGGCAGGGCAGACAGTCTTCAGATTTTTAGCGAACAAGAAAATTCTGGCACGTGATTTTACAAGAAACCAGGCTTTAGAAGGAGGTATTCGGTTAACGCTGGGTACTCCTGAAGAAAATATAATAATTCTTGGGATGATCAAAGAGGTTTGCGAAAGAGCAGGAGGTATCTAATGATGAGAATGGCTGAAATCGAACGTCAGACACTGGAAACCAATATAGAGCTTAGTTTGAATCTTGACGGCGAAGGCCAGGCTGAAATTGCGACTGGCATAGGTTTTCTTGATCACATGCTGGTGCTTCTGGCAAAACATGCTTTTCTTGATCTCAGCGTCAAGGCAAACGGCGACCTGAATGTTGACTCTCATCATACGGTTGAGGATTGCGGCATTGTACTGGGACAAGCATTGAAGCAGGCTATCGGCAATAAAACCGGCATGCATCGCTATGGCAGCTGCTTCCTGCCGATGGATGAGGCGCTGGCGCATGTTGTTCTTGATTTCAGCGGTCGTCCTCTGCTTGTTTGGCGGGCAGAAATTCCTAAAGTTGTGTTGGGTAATCTGGAAACAGAGATGATAGAAGAGTTTTTCCGTGCTGTTGCCTCAGAAAGCGGGTTGACTTTGCATGTACGTCTGCTTTATGGTCAGAATACGCACCACATTGTTGAAGCTATTTTCAAAGCTTTTGCCAGAGCCCTTGCTGAGGCGGTGGCAATTGATGCTCGCGTTAAAGGTGTTATGAGCAGCAAGGGGAAATTATGAGCGAAAAGATTGTAATCATTGATTATGGCATGGGCAATCTGCACAGCGTGAATAAAGCAATGAAATATGTGGGTGCCGAGGTTGAGGTCACGTCGGAGGCAACCAAGATAGCCAAGGCTGACAAAGTCATTCTGCCAGGTGTCGGAGCTTTCGGCGATTGCATGTTGAACCTGGAAAAATATGGCTTGGTTCCTGTTATTAAAGAAACACTTGCCAGCGATAAACCTTTTCTGGGTATCTGCCTGGGCTTGCAGCTTTTGTTTGAAGGCAGCGAGGAAGCTCCTGGCATACAGGGTCTTGGTTTTTTCAAGGGACAGGTGGAAAAGATCAAAACAGATTTAAAAGTGCCGCATATGGGTTGGAACAGTCTTGTACTGAAAAATCCTTCGCCGCTGCTTGCCAAGTCAGCAGACGGTTATGTGTATTTTGTCCATAGTTTTCATGCCGTACCTGAAGATAAAGCGATTATTACGGCAGTTTGCAATTACGGCATTGAGGTTACGGCAGCTGTGGGCAGAGCAAATGTACAGGCAGTGCAGTTCCACCCTGAAAAATCCAGCAAAGTAGGCTTAGGTATTTTACAAGCTTTTAAGGAGTGGCAGTTATGATTCTTTTCCCTGCAATCGATATCAGAAATGGTCGCTGTGTGCGGCTTACGGAAGGCAAATTCGAGTGTGAAACCGTTTTTGCGGAAGATCCGGCAGAGATGGCTGTACGCTGGGCAGATGCCGGTGCTGAATACTTACATGTTGTTGATCTCGACGGTGCTTTGGCCGGTCAGAGCGGCAACACCGAGGTTATCAAAAGAATTTTAGCCAAAGTTAAAATACCGGTACAGGTTGGCGGCGGTATCCGTACGTTGGCTAATATAGAAAATATGCTGGCGCTAGGCGTTACCCGTGTAATTTTGGGGTCAGTGGCAGTTCGCGATCCGGAACTTGTGCGTGAGGCTTGCCAGAAATTTCCTGGCCAGGTTGTAGTCGGTATTGATGCCAAAAATGGCGAAGTCGCTGTCGAGGGCTGGGGCATTGTCGGCGGTATCGGTGCCGTCGAATTGGCGAAAAAGATGGCTGCTGTCGGTGTAGAACATATTATTTTTACTGATATCAGCAGGGATGGTATGCTTTCAGGCGTGAATGTCGAAGCAACCGCAGAGCTTGCCAAGGCCAGCGGCGTTAAAGTAATTGCCTCGGGTGGAGTTTCTTCCCTGGCGGATATCAAAGCTTTGCAGGCACATGCGGCAGATGGTATTGAAGGCTGCATCATTGGCAAGGCTATCTATACAGGCGCTCTTGATTTAAAAGAAGCTTTAGCTGCGCTCAAGGAGGAATAAAATGCATACGAAGAGAATTATTCCCTGTCTGGATGTGAAAGCTGGCCGCGTCGTAAAAGGCACAAACTTTGTTGGTCTGCAGGATGCCGGCGATCCGGTTGAACTTGCTCATATCTACGATGAAGAGGCTGCTGACGAATTGGTTTTTCTCGATATTACGGCTTCGGTGGAACAGCGTAAGGCTATGCTTGATGTCATCAATCGTACAGCCGGTGAAGTCTTTATGCCATTAACCGTTGGCGGCGGCATCAGTACTGTTCTTGACATACGTAATGCTTTGAATGCAGGGGCCGATAAAACATCTTTGAATACTGCTGCGGTGAAAAATCCGGAGCTTATCAGCGAAGGTGCCAGACTTTTTGGCAGCCAGTGCATCGTACTCGCTGTTGACGCAAAACGTATAGCGGAAAATAAGTGGGAAGTTTATGTTAATGGCGGCAGAACGCCGACAGGGCTTGATGTTCTCGCATGGGTAAAACGTGCTGTCAGCTTGGGTGCAGGCGAAATACTTCTGACGAGCATGGATTGTGACGGTACCAAAAATGGCTACGACATCCCGTTGACGCGAGCTGTTTCAGAAGCTGTCCAGGTACCTGTAATAGCATCAGGCGGGGCTGGTGAACTGGAGCATTTCTATGATGTATTAACGGCAGGAAAAGCAGATGCTGTTTTGGCAGCATCAGTCTTTCATTATAAGAAGTTCAGTATCCGGCAGGTTAAAGAATATTTACGCAGCCGGGGAGTGGAGGTAAGACTATGAGAATTGATTTTGCAAATGTGAAGTTTGACGAAAAAGGGCTGATACCTGCCATTGTGCAGGATGTCAAAACCAATGCGGTTCTGATGCTGGCCTATATGAACGAAGAATCATTGGCGAGAACGGTAGAAAGCGGTTATACCTGGTTCTGGAGCCGCAGTCGCCAGGAATTATGGAATAAGGGCGCTACTTCTGGTCATATGCAGAAAGTCTTGAGCATAACTTACGACTGTGATGGCGATACTCTGCTTTTAAAGGTGGAACAGACTGGTAACGCCTGCCATACTGGTAGTTATTCCTGCTTCAGTTATCCTTTGTGGAATAGCGGTGAAGGCAAGAATCTGCCTGTCGTCGGTGAAGAGAACCTGCCAAGTGTTTTATCTGAATTGTATGCTGTTATTCAGGACAAAAAAGAACACGGTGGCGAAAAGTCTTACACCAAATATCTTTTCATGTCAGGCCAAGACAAAATACTGAAAAAAGTCGGCGAAGAATCTGCTGAAACAATCATTGCTTCAAAAAACAACGACAGTAAGGAAGTTGTTTACGAGATGAGTGATTTGTGGTATCATTGTCTGGTACTCCTGGCCTATCATAATATCTTGCCTGGAGAATTGCTTGCCGAGCTCGGCGGGCGCCGCAAACAGGAAAACAACAGTAAGTATTGAGATACATTTTAATGAAATATTGTTTTAGCTGACAAAGGCTCCTGCCACTTAATTGTAGCAGGAGATTTTTTCTACCGTGTGGAATTTAAGAAATGTTCGCAATTCGCTTTTTTGTTGCACTATGTAAATTCGTTATTGCGTTTTGAATGTGTTTAAAGGAGGGTTTGCTTTGAAAAAACCGGTTTTGGTCATTGGGCATCTTAATCCCGATACAGACTCAATTTGTTCGGCTATTGCTTATGCCTATTTAAAGGAAAAACTTGGTTTTACGGCTGTTCCCGCAAGAGCAGGCAAATTAAATCCGGAAACCCAGTTTGTGCTGGATTATTTCAAAGTTCCGGTACCGATGCTCATTAATGACGTGTATCCGCGTTTAGAAGACATTAAACTTAACGCTACTCCGAGTGTGCAGCCAGAGACCACGTTAAGAGAGGTAGGTAAGCTTTTTACCGAGCAAAACCTCAGAGCTCTTCCGGTTGTGGAAAGAAACGGCAAACTTGCAGGCATCATTGCTGTCAAAGATTTGGCCATGCGTTATTATAATGAAATGTCCATACAAGATTTGCAGGAAGCGGAAGTTGATTACAGCAGTATTCTGACTGCTCTTGATGGCAAACTGCTTTGCGGTGAATTGAATAAAAGGTTCAACGGAAGAATCAAGATTGGCGCCTCAGAGGCAGAAACGCTTCGCGCAGCTCTAAAGGCACAGGATCTGGTAATCCTGGGTAACCGTACTGACGCTCAGATAGCGGCTTTGCGTGCACCGGCGGCTGGCCTGGTTATAACCAGAAACCATAAAGTAGAACCAGAGGTTTTGGAACTGGCTGAAAAAATGGGAGCCGTAATTATTAACACTCCCTATGATACCTATACCGCAACTCGTTTGATCAACCAAAGCGTGTCGGTAAAATTTCTGATGACCAAGGATGTCGTAAGCTTTAACAGTGCAGACCCATTGGTAAATGTCCGTGCAAAAATGGCTGAAACAGGTTTTATCTGCTATCCGGTTCTGGAGAAGGGCAAGTATATAGGGACTGTCGACCGGCAAATAATCATGGACCAGCCGCATAGAGAAGTAATTCTGGTTGACCATAATGAGCGCAGCCAGGCTGTGGAAGGAATTGAAGAAGCACAAATTCTGGAAATCATCGATCACCACAGGCTTGGCGGCTTAACTACGGGTGCACCTATTTTTATCAGGCAGGAACCAGTAGGCTCTACGGCGACTATTGTGGCACATCTGACCTTCCATCGCGAGGTTGAGATGACGCCGAGCATTGCAGGCATATTGCTTGCAGCAATTATTTCGGACACATTGCTTTTCCGTTCACCGACTGCCACTAATTTCGATAAAGAAACTGCTTTCAGGCTGGCAGTAATTGCCGGCATAGAAGACGTGGAAGCTTTTGCCATGACGATTTTAAGGCAAGGCGCAGTAATTGATACTATGTCACCGGCAGAGATAGTGCGCAGCGATATCAAAGAATTTGACCTCAGCGATTACAAGGTAGCGGTCGCACAAATTAATATTATGGATCGCGAGCATGCGAAGAGAAAGTATCCTGAACTGCAGGCTGCCTTACAGGCAATGAAGAAGGAAGAAGGATATGATTTTGCTTTGCTGATGGTGACTGATATTTTAGGGAGGTCGAGCGACCTGCTTGTAGCCGGAGAGCCTCAAAGCTTGCTTGTGCCGGCTTTTGGACAAATAACCGATGAGGGCTTCTATTACCTGCCTGGATATCTCTCCCGCAAGAAGCAAGTCATTCCTCCATTGACGGAAGTTTTCCGTTAAGCGGCAACTGCAGATGAGGAGCAGAAAAATACATTGGCGAATGGCGGTATGAGATTGAAGGCAGCAAACGACAGGAGAAAAGGAATAATCATGGTCTTGGGCGGAGCGTCCTTATGGGGAGCTTCCGGAGTGGCCGTGCAGTATTTATTTCAAGTTCAGCATCTTGACCCTACTTGGCTGGTCAGCGTACGTATGCTTGTAGCTGGTATCATCATGCTGTTGTTTCACTATCATGGCGGCGGGGACGTTTTTTCTATCTGGCGGCATGCGCGATATAGAAATCAACTGGTTATTTTCGGAATTTTTGGTATGATGGCGACCCAATACACCTATTATCTGGCAATTAGTTACGGCAATGCCGCAACAGCGACGATCCTGCAATACCTGATGCCTGTTATTGTCTTGGTTTATGCCGTATGGAAATTGAGGCGCAGACCTGATCATACAGAGTTTATTGCTGTTTTGCTGGCGATGTTAGGCACTTATCTTTTGATTACGAAGGGGCAGTGGGACAAGCTGGCGATTTCCGTGGAAACGCTTTTTTGGGGTATTTTGTCGGCGTTCGCTATGGCCTTTTATACCATTCAGCCGAAGGAACTTTTGTTAAAGTATTCTTCGACACTTGTCATTGGCTGGTCAATGGTGATCGGCGGCGGCCTTTTGACACTTGTGCGCAGGCCTTGGCCTTTTATCGGTATTTGGGACATGCATACGTTTCTTGCTTTAGTGGCTGTGATAATTTTCGGCACGATAATTGCTTTTTACACCTATCTGGAAAGCACAAAATACATCAAACCTTCAGAAGTAGGTGCGCTTGCCTCGGTGGAGCCACTGTCTTCCGTTGTATTATCGGTGTTGCTCTTAAACGTTGAATTCGGTATTCCTGACAGCATTGGGGTAGCGTGTATTTTGGGAACGGTCTTCCTGCTTTCGAGACAAAAATAAAAAATCCGTAACGATGATTTTTTCATCATTACGGATTTTTTATTTGATGTATCTTTTATCCCTTCCACCTTGTCATCCAGACTGAAGTGGAGGGCTCTTAAAGAGCTTTTAAGTCGTTGATTAAATTATGTACTTGTTCTTCCGAAGTTGCCCAGCTGGTACAGAAGCGTACTGCCCTTGTGCCATTGTCGAATACTTCCCAGGAACCAATACCATATTTTTTGGTAAGTGTTGCATACATTTTTTCTGTCAGAATAGGGAACTGCTGGTTGGTAAAGGATTCGGCGACGAACGGCAGACCTTTTTTCGTAAAAGCTTCTTTCAGCAACATTGCCATGTTAATGCCGTGCTGACAGATTTTTTCGTAGAGGTTATCGGTAAACAGTGTCTGGAACTGCAGACCCAGGAGGCGACCCTTAGCTAAGACAGCACCATTTTGTTTCATAATGGTGTGGAAGTCAGGTTTCAGGTCTGAATTGAGAACGACAGCTGCTTCACCGAATAACGTACCGCACTTGGTGCCGCCGATGTAAAAGACGTCGCAAAGTCTCGCAATATCTTTCAGAGTAAGGTCGGTGTTCGGCGATGTCAGCCCGTAGCCCAGGCGTGCCCCGTCAAGAAAAAGATATAAACCATATTTTCTGCAGGTGGCGGAAAGCTCTTCCAATTCCGTTTTGGTATAGAGAGTGCCAACCTCAGAAGGATGCGAGATATAAACCATCTTAGGCTGCACCCAATGTTCGCGATTGGGGTCATTCAAATAGGTGAGATGGCTTTCTTCAATCTGCTGAGCTGTCAGTTTGCCGTCAGCAGTTGGTAATTCCAACACTTTATGACCTGTGTGCTCAATGGCACCGGCTTCGTGTGTGTTGATGTGACCAAGAAAAGATGAGTAGACTCCTTGAAAAGGTCTGAGTGCGGCGCTGATGATTGTGAAGTTAGTTTGTGTACCGCCGATAAAAAGTTGAACGTCAGCATCTTCACGGCCGCAGGCCGTTTTAATCAGCGCTTTGGCGGCATCGCAGTATTGGTCACTGCCGTAAACACCAGTCTGCTCCATGTTTGTTTCCATAAGTTTTTGCATAATAAGGGGATGGGCGCCTTCAGAGTAGTCATTGTTAAAATAGTACATACAATTACTCCTTTTTATAATTACTAATTTTCTTTCCGTGCTTTAATTATTTCAAAAGCAATAGGCAAGACGGAAAAAAGAATGATACCCAGAGTCACATGAGAAAAGTTGTTTTTTACAAAGGACATGTTGCCGAAGAAATAACCGGCACCGATGAAAAGAGTAACCCAGGTGATGGCACCAATAATGTTATACACGGCGAAGGTGCGATAATGCATGTTGCCGATGCCGGCAACAAACGGCGCAAAAGTACGGACGATTGGTACGAAACGCGCAAGGAAAATAGCTTTGTGGCCATGTTTTTCGTAGAATTTCTGAGCTTTTTCAATGTGCTCTGGCTTAATCAGGCGATTGTGCCGGGCAATCAGTTGATGGCCAAGTTTTTCGCCAATCATATAGTTGCAGGCATCGCCGAGGATAGCTGCGGTAAGACAAATGATGAAGAGTGTTGGTAAATGCAGGCTGTCTGCTGTGGCTGCCAGAGCTCCGCAAGCAAATAGTAAAGAGTCGCCTGGCAAAAAAGGTGTAACAACTAAACCTGTTTCGCAGAAAAAGATGGCGAACAGCAGAAAATAAATGAGGTAGCCGTGATCTTGCATGATAGCGGGAATATAGCGGTCAAAGTGCATAACATACTCAGTAAAATAAAAAAACATGGTGTTGAAATAATATAGTAAAGTCTCCATAGAACAGTCCTTCCAAAAGAATTATCAACTTATAGTTTATCACAGAAACGTGAGAGCGCAATAGCGGGAAAAGTGCTATAATAAGTAATACCATGTACAAAGGAGTAAAGAGTATGTCAGAAAACAATTCACCATGTTGGTGCGGCAGCGGGAAAGCTTATAGCGAATGCCATCTGCCCATTGAAAAAAAGATACAGGAATACAAAGAAAAAGGTTTTGAGGTGCCTGACCTCTCTATGCTTAAAACGCCGGAGCAGATTGCCGGCATCAAGGAATCCTGCGATATTAATACGGGTGTACTTGACTATGTTGAGCAACATATCAAGGCTGGCATGAGCACAGAAGATATAGATGTCATGGTCTATGATTACACTGTTGCTCATGGTGCAATTCCGGCACCGCTGAATTTTATGGGCTTTCCAAAGAGCTGCTGTACTTCAGTAAACGAAGAGGTCTGCCATGGCATTCCAGACAAAAGCGTAATTTTGAAAAGCGGCGATATTATTAATGTGGACGTATCAACAATTTATAAAGGCTATTACTCTGATGCGTCACGTATGTTCATGATTGGCAAGGTTGATAAGAAGAAACAGGACCTCGTGGCTATTACCAAAGAATGCCTGAGAATAGGCATTGAAGCGGCTAAACCATGGGCCTTTATGGGAAATATAGGTGCGGCTATCGGCAATTATGCCCATAAACGCGGCTACTCAGTAGTGCGTGAATTCGGCGGCCATGGCGTTGGTGTTGAATTCCACGAAGAACCTTTTGTTTGTCATGTAGGCAAAAAAAATACCGGGATGCTGTTAGTGCCCGGCATGATTTTTACTATTGAACCAATGATCAATATGGGTAAGAAAGATATCTATGTTGATGCGGCTAATGACTGGACAGCACTGACGATAGATGGTATGCCATCGGCACAATGGGAGCATACGGTATTGATAACCGAAAAGGGTGCAGTAAGTCTGACCTATTAATTTTTGCCTTTTGACCAGCTATAACGCTTTGCCACTGCGGCAGGGCGTTATTATTCTTTTTTGCTCTTTTTCTGCCAGAATTCATGGAATTTTTTTACCATGGCTTTCTGAGCTAACTGCTCGGGCCATAGTTCCTGATTCGGGGCATTGCGCATAGCGGCTGCAAGGTGGTCATAAACTTGCGGATTGATGCTGGCAAGCGCTTTGATGTGCTCTTTTATTTCCTGACGTTTGGTATGACCATCATAGGGACAGGGATTTTTCAGGGGCTGCAGGCCGATTGCTTTACCGGCGGCAATAACTTCCGCTTCCCTGTAATAAAGAAGAGGTCTTAAGACAGTCATACCTGAACGTGACAGCTTGGTTACCGGCAGAAAAGTACGTAACTGGCCGGATGTCAGAACATTCATCAAAAAAGTTTCCACAGCGTCATCATGATGGTGCGCCAAGGCGATTTTATTAAAACCAAGTTCTTTCGCTTTGCGGTTAGTTGCGCCTCGCCTAAAAAAGGCACAAGTAAAACAAGGTGTGCTGCCCTTATTTTGCCAGGCTTCCATTACATTGACTTTTTCGTGATAATGTTTGAGCCCATAGCTTGCACAAAACGCCTGCAATTCCTTTTCAGGAAAGTTGGGGCTGAACATGCCGTCAACGGTGTAACAGGCAAGCTCAAATTTGACAGGAGAATATTTTTGCGCTTCTGCTAAAGCGGCAGTCAGAAACATGCTGTCTTTGCCGCCTGAAAGGCCAATCAGGATTTTATCGCCTTCTTTTAGCATATCGAACTCAATCAGGGCACGCCAAAGTTTGCTGAGTAATTCAGCAGGAACATATGGTTTATCAGACATTTGAACTATACGTTGCCAGAGGCCATAAACGGCTTGATTGCAACGTTTCCTCCTTAGATAGCAATATTAATTGTAATCATTATGACATAAAGTTACAAAAAAAGCATTAGAAGGAAATCGGCAAATCTGTTAAAATTATATTTAGACTTATTATTTAGAAATGGACTTGTGAGGAAAACATGAACAAAATTTTGCACGGATTGAACAAAGAACAGACGGCAGCAGTACAACATACAGAAGGGCCAATGCTAATAATGGCAGGTGCCGGTTCCGGTAAAACGAAGACTCTTACATGCCGTATTGCATGGCTGCTCGAACAAGGCGTAGCGCCTTATAAAATTTTGGCCATAACTTTTACCAACAAGGCAGCGGGAGAAATGCGCAGACGTGTCGACAAAATGGTCGGACCTGCGGCAAAAGATGTCTGGCTTTTTACTTTTCATGCTTTTTGCGCACGTTTTTTGCGCATGGAAATTGATAAACTTGGTGGCTATGCTTCCAATTTTGTTATTTATGATACTAATGACAGCAAAAATGTGCTGAAAGAAGTATTGAAAGAACTGAATCTTGATGATAAGAACTTCCCGGTTAATTCCCTTATCGGGCAGATTTCCAATGCTAAGAATAATATGCAGGATGCCAGGGAATATGCGCGCAATGCTGCTGATTTTCATTCGCAGAAGATTGCGGAAATCTTCAATGTCTATGAAAAGAAGCTATTGATGAATAATGCCTTGGATTTTGATGATCTTTTACTTTTAACAATTCGTCTCTTACAGCAGAATGAAGAAGTAAGAACAAAATATCAGGAAAGATTTTCCTATATAATGGTCGACGAATATCAGGATACCAATCATGTACAGTATCTGCTGACGAAGATTCTGAGCGAAAAACATCACAATCTTTGCGTGGTTGGCGATGTTGATCAAAGTATTTATGGCTGGCGCGGTGCGGATATTCAGAATATCCTGGATTTTGAGAAGGACTATCCGGATGCTAAAGTTATTAAACTCGAGCAGAATTATCGCTCCACCCAGGTTATTCTTGATGCGGCTAATGCTGTTATTGAAAATAACACGGCAAGAAAACCAAAAGAACTTTGGACAGAAAATCCTAACGGTACGCCGATTACTTATTATCAAGCCGTTGACGAGCGCGACGAGGCAAGGTTCGTAATAGAACAAGTCCTGGAGCTGCAGAGGGAAGAGAATGTCAGACTCGGCGATGTTGCTGTTTTATATCGTACTAATCCGCAGTCACGTATTTTTGAAGAAATGCTGATTAAGAGCGGTTTGCCTTACGTTATGGTTGGTGGACAGAAATTCTATGATCGCAAGGAAATCAAGGATATACTTGCATATCTGCGCGTTCTTTATAACCCCAACGACACTTTAAGTTTATTACGTATCATTAACGTGCCAAGGCGCGGTATCGGCGATGCGACAATCGGCAAGCTGCAAGCCTGCGCACTGGAAAATGAAAGCAATCTATTTGAGATAGTGTCTAATCCGACCTTGGTCAAGGGGTTGAGCAGCCGTTTTGTCAGCAAACTGGAAGAACTCGCTTCCATAGTTTTTGCGCTGATGGAAATGGCGACGGTCATGCCTGTGGAAAATCTGCTGCAGGAGGTTATGAACCGTACCGGCTATCTGGAAGAACTTGAGAATGAACATACTATGCAGGCTCAAGGCCGTGTAGATAACTTGCAGGAACTCATCAGCGTAGCTAAAGAGTTTGCGGCTTCCGAAGAAGAAAACAGCCTGGAAAATTTCCTCGGTCATGTTGCGCTGGTAGCAGATATAGATGATGCTCACATTGATGGTGATGCTTTGACTTTGATGACCTTACATTCCTCAAAGGGATTAGAGTTCCCGGTAGTCTTTTTGGCTGGCCTGGAAGAAGGTATGTTCCCACATCAACGTACATTGATGGATGAGGAAGAAATAGAAGAAGAACGTCGTTTGTGCTATGTAGGTATTACGAGAGCAGAAAAGCATTTGTTCCTCACGGGAGCCAAAATGAGGATGGTATTCGGTCATACTGTCATGTATCCGCCATCGAGATTCCTGAAGGAAATACCGCGTGCGTTGCTGACAGTAAAGAAAAAAGAAGTTGAGCAGCGAGTTTTGCATGATACTGACAATAGAAAACAAGAAAAAGTCGGCGAAATGAATTGGTTGATAAAACCAACGAAAAGTTTTGTGCCGACGAGTGCAGCCGGACAAGGAATTGCCAAATTTATTGTTGGTGACAAGGTTACACATGCTAAATGGGGCTTGGGAACGATTGTCAGTGCCAAGGATAATACTGATGGGCAGGAAGTCAAAGTTGCTTTTGCCGGTGAAGGTGTGCGTAGTCTTTTGACGAAATTTGCTGTATTGAAGAAAGTTTAAGGGCAAAGGGCAGAGGGGGAGCATTTCGGATGGATGATTTATCTAAAACGCAGGCCATGGGAGAAATAGAAGACCTGCGTACGCAAATCAGGCGGCATGAGCATTTATATTATGTGCAGGATATGCCGGAAATATCAGACGCTGAATATGACGAGCTGGTTGCAAACTTGCGTAAACTGGAAACTCAGTATCCTGACCTTATTACGCCGGATTCACCAACTATGCGTGTTGGCGGACATGTAGCACCGAGTTTCAAGGAAGTAAAGCATATAACGCCGCTTTTGAGTCTGGGCAATGTTTTTTCTCCAGAGGAAGTCAGAGATTTTGCTCGGAGAGTTCACAGTGGTTTGCCGGAAGGAACCAAAGTTGAATATGTCGTGGAACCAAAAATTGACGGACTCGCCTGCAGCCTGATTTATGAAAAAGGCCGCTTTGTACGCGCAGCAACACGCGGTGATGGTACAGTAGGTGAGGATGTTACCAATAATGTGCGTACTATTCGCAGTATTCCTTTGACTTTGCAGCTGGCGCCGGGAGAAAGAGCTCCGGAACTGTTGGATGTCCGCGGCGAGGTTTATATGCCAAGGCGTGCTTTTATGAGATTGAATGCCGAACGTGTGGCTGCAGGTGAACCGGAGTTTGCTAATCCCCGAAATGCTGCTGCTGGTTCTTTGAGACAGCTTAATCCTCAGATAACGGAAAAAAGATCCCTGAGTTTTTTTGCGTATGCTGTTGGTCTTGGTGCGCAAGAGTCTCACGCTGAATCAATGGAAATGCTGGCTAAATTTGGTTTCCGTGTCAGCGAAGGCTGGCAAAAAGCCAAAAATATTGAAGAAGTTTGGCAGTTAATTGAAAAACATGAAAAAGTAAGAGCTACGTTGGCTTATGATACTGATGGCGTCGTCATCAAGGTCAATGCTGCCTGGCAGCAGAATTTGCTGGGCGCGACGGGCAAAGACCCCAGATGGGCAGTTGCTTTTAAATTTCCACCGGAACAAGCAGAAACAACGGTCGAAGATATTATTCTGCAGGTTGGACGCACCGGCGTTTTGACTCCGACAGCAGTGCTGACACCAGTAAGGCTTTCGGGCAGTACGATTAGCCGCGCTACGCTGCATAATGAAGATTTTATCAAGGAAAAAGATATCCGCATAGGTGACCGTGTTGTCATCAATAAAGCCGGTGAAATCATACCGGAAGTACTTTGGGTTGTTTTCGAAAAAAGAACGGGTCAGGAAAAAGAATTCACAATGCCGGCAAACTGTCCAGAATGTGACTGGCCGGTTGTACGCAGAGAAGGTGAAGCCGCGATTCGCTGCACTAATCCCCATTGCCCGGCTTTAGGCAGGGAGGGACTTATTCATTTTGTTTCGCGTGATGCCATGAATATTGATGGCTGCGGACCTGCTGTGATCAATCAGTTGATTGCCGCCGAATTAGTAAAAGATCCGGCTGATTTGTATTTGCTGCAAAAAGAACAATTGCTGAATATTGAGCGCATGGGTGAAAAATCCGCGGATAATCTTTTGGCGGCTATAGAAGAAAGCAAGAAGCAAAGTTTTGACAAACTGCTTTTTGCGCTCGGTATTCGTCATGTTGGCGCCAAAGTGGCTCGCATACTTGCTTTGCAATATGGCAATATCGATACGCTGCAACAGGCAAGTACAGAGGAATTGAGCGATATCAGGGATATAGGGCCAAAGATTGCTGAAAGCGTCGTGTCCTACTTTGCTATTCCTTCAAATCTGGACTTGCTATACAGACTGAAAAAATTGGGCCTCAATATGGAAATGAAGGGCGTTGCCGGAACTGATACCAGTCATCCGTTTTATGGTAAAACTTTGGTATTCACAGGCACAATGCCGACTTTGGACAGGGCTACTGCACAGACAATGGCGCAGGATGCAGGTGCCAAGGTTTCCGGTTCTGTCAGCAAGAAAACAGATTATGTCGTTGCCGGTGCCGAGGCTGGCAGTAAACTGGCCAAAGCTCAGGAACTAGGCGTCAAAGTTATCAATGAAACTGAATTCATGCGCCTTTTACAACAATAAACACCAAAAACCATCTCGTCAACGAGATGGTTTTTGTGCTATAATTTATAGGTTAAGTTTTCTCTTTTATTTTCTCTTGATGGGTGAATATTATAAAAGATTTAGGATGGTGAAAAAATGAAAGTTACAACTAAGGATGTAGAGTATATCGCACAACTCTCGCGACTTACTATTCCTGAAAGCGAAATGGAAAAATTTACCGAGCAGTTTAACCAAATCCTCAATTATGCTGATATTCTTAATGAATTGGATACAAAAGGCATTGAACCGACTGCACATGTTTTGCCTCTCAGCAATGTTTTGCGTGAGGATATTGCGGTTGAAGGCGTCAGCCAGGAAGTTGCCTTAATGAATGCACCGGCAGTACATGACGGGGGCTTCAAAGTTCCAAGAGTTATCGAATAGAAGGAGGAAATACTGTGGATTTATATAAGAGCACAGCTCATGAACTGCATGAGAAACTCGTAAAAAAAGAAATAAGCTCTGTAGAGCTGACCAATAATGTTTATGACCGCATCGCAGAAGTCGACAAAGATGTCAAGGCGTATGTAACTTTAGACAAAGAAAATGCGTTGGCACAGGCTGCTAAAGTTGATAAAATGATTGCCGCAGGTGAAGCGATTGCTCCTCTTGCCGGTATTCCGGGCGCAATTAAGGATAATATTTCCACCAAGGGGTTAAGAACAACTTGTTCTTCCAAAATGCTGGAAAATCTGAATCCTATTTATGATGCGCATGTTATTGAAAAACTGCGTGCTGATGAAACTATTTTCCTCGGCAAGACAAATCTTGACGAATTTGCGATGGGCTCAACTACTGAAACTTCCTATTTTGGTACTACCCATAATCCGTGGAATCTTGATCTGGTACCGGGCGGTTCTTCCGGCGGTTCTGCAGCAACTATAGCTGCCGGCGAAGCAATCTGGGCTCTTGGTTCTGATACCGGCGGTTCCATCCGTCAGCCAGCTTCCTTTACCGGCTGCGTTGGCATTAAACCGACCTATGGCCGTGTATCTCGTTATGGTTGTGTAGCATTTGCTTCTTCTCTTGACCAGATTGGACCTATTACAAGAGATGTAACTGATGCGGCTACCGTTCTTAATACCATTTGCGGCGTTGATCCGCATGACTCCACTTCTTTGCCTGTTGATGTACCAGATTTTACCAAAGCACTGAAGCAAGACGTCAAAGGTTTGAAAATCGGTTTGCCAAAAGAATATTTTGGCGCCGGTCTTGATCCTAAGGTAGATGCTGTTCTGAAGAAAGCTATCGCCGATTATGAAGCTATGGGTGCGGAAATTGTTGAAGTTTCCCTTCCTCATACTGAATATGCTGTTATTACTTACTATATAATCGCTCCAGCCGAAGCTTCTGCCAACCTGGCTCGTTTTGACGGCGTTCGTTACGGTTATCGTAACATGAAGGCAACTTCAGCTCCGGAAATGACTACTGCCAGCCGTACCGAAGGTTTCGGCTCAGAAGTTAAACGTCGTATTATGCTTGGCACTTATGTTTTAAGTTCCGGGTACTATGATGCTTATTACCTGAAGGCTATGCAGGTTCGCACTTTGATCCGTAAGGACTTCGAAGAAGCTTTTAAGCAGTGTGATCTGCTTTTAACACCGACTTCACCGGTGGTTGCTTATCCGATTGACGGCAAGATGGATCCTCTTGCTATTTATATGCTTGACGTTTGCACCATTCCTGTAAACCTTGCCGGCTTGCCGGGTATTTCAGTACCGGCTGGTTTTGCCGATGGCTTGCCGGTCGGCATGCAGCTGATTGGCAAACTTTTGGACGAGGAAACTATTCTGCGCGCTGCCTACACCTTCGAGCAGGCACATGATTACCACAAAGTTATGGCACCGCTGGGGGGTAAATAATCATGAAATATACAACAGTTATAGGTTTAGAAGTCCATTCGGAACTGAAAACAAAATCAAAAGCTTTCTGCAGCTGCTCCACGGAATTCGGCGGCGAGCCTAATACTCATGTCTGCCCGGTCTGTCTGGGTATGCCTGGTGCTTTGCCTGTGTTGAACAAACAAGTTGTTGAGTTTGCTATTCGCGCAGGACTTGCTGTTGACTGCGAAATTAAAAAGTTTAATAAATTTGACCGTAAAAATTATTTTTACCCTGACTTGTCCAAAAACTATCAGATCTCTCAATTCGATAAACCTATCTGCGAAGGCGGTCATATCGACATTGAAGTTGACGGTCAGACCAAGAGAATCGGCATTACGCGTATTCATATGGAAGAGGATGCTGGTAAACTGATACATTCCGGCGCAACCATCAAGACATCTGATTCTTCGGCAGTTGACTACAACCGTGCCGGTGTACCTTTGATTGAAATTGTTTCTGAGCCGGATATGCGTTCGTCTGCTGAGGCCAGAGCCTACTTGGAAAAATTAAAAGCAATTCTGGAATACACCGAGGTCAGCGACTGCAAAATGCAAGAAGGCAGCCTGCGCTGCGATGCCAATATTTCTGTGATGCCGGAAGGCGCAACTGAATTTGGCACACGTGCGGAAATCAAGAACCTGAACTCCTTCCGTGCTTTGGAAAGAGCGATTGAGTACGAAATTCAACGCCAGATCCAATTGGTTGAAGACGGTGGCACTGTTGTTCAGGAAACCAGAACCTGGGATGATGGTAAGGGTATGACTCTTTCTATGCGTTCCAAGGAAGAGGCTCATGACTATCGTTATTTCCCGGAACCAGACTTGGTACCGGTTGAAATTGATGATGTCTGGATTGCCAGAGTCAAGAGCGAACTGCCTGAATTACCAGCGGCTCGTAAAGCTCGTTTGATGCAGGAAAAAGGACTTGTTGATTATGATGCTGAGAATATTGTGTCAACAAAAGCAATGGCAGAATACTTTGATGAAGCTGCTAAACACACGGAGGATTCCAAAGGTATTGCCAACTGGCTGCTGGGTGATGTCTCCGCTTATCTGAACAGCGAGAATATTGCAATTGAGCAATTCCCAATAACGCCTGCTAACCTTGGTGAAATGGTTAACCTGATCAACAAGGGTGTTCTCTCCAGCAAGCTTGCCAAGAAAGTTTTCGCAGAAATGCTGAAAACAGGCAAGACTCCGCAAGCATTGGTTAAAGAACTTGGCTTGGAACAAATCAGCGACGAGGGTGCAATTGTAAAAATCGTTGAGGAAACGCTAGCAGAAAATCCGCAGTCTATTATTGACTACAAGGCTGGCAAGGATCGTGCGCTGGGCTTCCTGGTTGGACAAATCATGAAGAAGTCTCGCGGCAAGGCTAATCCGGAAATGGTTAACAACTTGCTGAAAGAAAGAATGCAATAAAATACTACAAACCAGAGGCGCATATCAATGATATGCGCCTCTATTTATTTAGAAAAGCTCGCCAGCAATCTTCCTGCTCCGCCTTCGACAAGGACCGGTTTGATGCGTTGCTTGCCGGTGACCTTTCTGCTCCGCCTTCGACACGCGCTTGGCAATTCTTCTCGAAGAATTGGAGCGCTGAGTTATAATAGCTACGCCGATAAGGTCACTGGCACGCGCATACATTGGTTGTGCTGCAGGAAGTTTCTAACAGGAATTGGAGATGAAAGTTTAATAGCTACGCGGATAAGACAGCTGGCGAGCTTTTATTTTTGGGCTAGCAGTAATTGCAGCCAGCAATCTTTCTGCTCCGCCTTCGACACGCGCTTGGCAGTTCTTTTAGAAAGAACTGGAGCGCTGAGTTATAATAGCTCCGCCGATAAGGTCACTGGCTCGTATACATTGGCTGTGCTATTATATTTTACTCAAAAATTGGAGTGCGAAGTTTAATAGATCCGCCGAAAAGGTTACTGGCTCATATACATTAAATACGTGTTTAGATAAGATATAGATATCGACAAATCGGAATTTGTAAGTATATTACGCGCTATGCTGATGAAATTAAGCATAGCGCATTTTTTATGAATATGGACTACAAATATAGAAGGAATAGGTAGAATCATCGTTTTTTCTTATAGTCAATATAATTCAGAGAAAATATATTGACTATATTTTATTTCTGATATATATTATATTTCAGAAATAAAATAATATATATATGGGAGGGATTGTTGTGGAAAAAATTAATGTTCAGCTGTTGCTGACACAAGAAGAATATGAATCACTAAAGAAAAATGCTGATAATCAGGGTCTTACAGTTCCCTGTTATATCAAAAGCGTGGTGTTGGAAGATGATTATTTTTATGGTTTTTATAAGAAATTACTTGATAAAGTGGAGCAACTTCCGTCAGGCACCAAATTCAATATAAAGGCTCTTTTTGGAGTAGAATGGACGATGCCCAAAGGTATCAAGTTAACACTAGGAAGAACGTATTTCAATCGAGTCGATAAAGGAATTATTGATAATGTGATAGCCACAGGCAAAGATAGTTCCAACGTGATGTGGTATGAAAGAAAGTGAGGAATAGATTATGTCAAGAGTAAATATTGGAGCAAAACCATATATAACACCAATGCCGGTGTTAATGATTTCATCTTATGATGAGAATGGGAAACCTTGTGCTATGTTAGCAGTTTGGGGTGGTATCAGTAATGAAAAGGAGATTACCATAATAGTTGCATCACAAAGACATACATTAAAAGGTATTCTTGCCAGAGGCTCTTTTGTTGTAAGTATGGCTGATGTTGAAAATGAAAAGGCTTGTGATTATCTTGGAATCACAACTGGAAATAAGGTGGAGGATAAGTTTGAGAAGTCAGGATTCCATACAACAAAGTCCGAATTCGTAGATGCACCGATTATCGATGAGCTTCCTTTTGCCGTTGAGTGTAGAGTGAAAAGCTACGATGAGGAAACCTGGAGACTGGTAGGCGAAATCGTCAATGTAAGTTTGGATGAACGGATTCTTGGAGAAGATGGCAAGGTATTATTTGAAAAATTCCATCCAATCACTTTCGATTGGATGAATAAGTCATATCTGTCTGTTGGTGAGAAGGTCGGTGATGCTTACCGCGACGGACTTCAGTTGAGAGAGAAGAACTAAGAGGAGATTGTCTATTATGATGAAAAATTTAGGTCCAAACGCTTTTTCTTATGGTTATCCATCGTCGGTTTTAATGGTTGGCACTTATAATGATGATGGAACAGTCAACGTGATGAATTTGCATGAGTGTATGAGGACGAATGCCGGTGATCTCGCATTATGTATTGGTCCACGTAGTAAGACGTATGAGAACATTAAAAAGAGACGCGTATTTACTGTTGCACTAGTAAATCAGAATTTGATAAAGGAAGTGGATTATTTTGGAACTGTATCCGGTCATAGAGTTCCTGATAAATTTTCAAAAACAGGATTAAAGGCTGTAAAGAGTGAAAACGTCAATGCTCCTATCATCGAAGGTAGCCCACTAGTCATCGAATGCGAACTTATAGAGTTTGTAAGAACAAATAATTTCGGTGCTGTAATTGCCAGAATTGTCAATGTGGCGGCGGATGAATCAGTGTTAGATAAAACCGGCAGAATTGATGCTAAGAAAACAGGAATGTTATTTTTTGATTCGTTTAGCAACAGTTATTTTTCATTAGGTGAGAAAGCCGGAAATGCATGGGGCGAAGGGAAAAAATATCTGTAAATTCCAGTTTGTAGACGTAACAAATATTCAAAATCAGGAGCTAAGGAATTTAATCCTTAGCTCCTTAAATTTATCTTAGACGTTCTTTTGATAATTCTCCATATACCTTACACAATTTCTTATAGGTATAGTCCATTTTTTCGCAGGCTCACTTTCGGTAAGGGCAAATTAAAAAACGATGAAATCATTGGTTTAATAAAGAACAATTTCGAACTTACTCCTGCCGGGATTATCAAGACGCTGAATTTGAGAAGGCCTATCTACAAACAGACAGCTGCATATGGGCACATGGGCAGAACGGATATCGATTTGCCGTGGGAGCATCTGGACAAGGTGGAAGCATTGCGTGAGCAGGTTCAGAATCGAATGGTAAGTTAGAACATGTAGTAACCGTTAGTTTAGTGAGAAAAGCTCGCCAGCAATCTTCCCGCTCCGCCTTCGACACGCGCTTGGCAGTTCTTTTAGAAAGAACTGGAGCGCTGAGTTATAATAGCTACGCCGGTAAGACAACTGGCGAGCTTTTATTTGGGGCTAGTGATAATTGCGCAGCAATCTTCCCGCTCCGCCTTCGACACGCGCTTGGCAATTCTTCTCGAAGAATTGGAGCGCTGGGTTATAATAGCTACGCCGGTAAGACAACTGGCGAGCTTTTATTTGGGGCTAGTGATAATTGAGCCAGCAATCTTCCTGCTCCGCCTTCGACACGCGCTTGGTTGAGGCGTTACTTGCCAAGGGTTCTGTGCTCTAGTATAATTCAGGGCAAGAGGAGTATCCGGGAGGTGGTAATATGAAAAAAGATTTTGTTTTTGAGGGTAGCGGTTTTGGCTATCTTTGGCTTCTGATCTGGACATCGATTTTGACTGTTATTACTTGCGGACTGTTTTTCCCTTGGGCATATTCTGCCCAACAACGCTGGATTTGCAGCAATACTTATGTTGAAGGCAGACAATTGGAGTTTACAGGTACGGGCTTAGGCTTTTTCTTCCAATGGCTGATTATCCTTGTTCTTGTTACCATAACTTTCGGCCTTTATACACCATGGGGCTACTGTCAGTTCAAACGTTGGGAAACAGAGAATACGAAATTTGCTTAATGTTAAATTATATTAATTTTAATAATGCAAAGAAAAGAATAGGCCTTGGCCTATTCTTTTTTTGTCAGATCAGGCACTTTATGTTGAAGTATTATTTTTTTCAATTACGACACAAAAAACTTTTTTTCGCCATAATTTAGACATAAATAACCGTTAATATAAAGACATGAAAAAGCTGACCGATGAGTCGGCGAACGAAATGAGGTATTTATATGGTTAACAAAAAAGTACAAAAAATCATTGCTTCTTTCATGGTAATAGGCTCACTGGCAGGAACGATTGCTACTTCTACAACAGAAGCAGCTTCGAGAGATTACGAACACAAACACAATCAAAAAATTGAATACAGAAATGATAACGATAATCACAAAAATTGGCACAAAAAAGTTGATTCGAAAGAACAAAGAATTTATATGAGTAAAGTTCGTCAGATAATGAATGAGAGAAACATTCATGTGCCGCCTGGCCATTGGGCTTATGGCAAGAGAGTTCCTCAAAAGGTTATGATCCAATATAAAGAATCACACCATTATGATAACGACAACGATTTGTTACTTGGCTTGATTCTTGGAGCCGTTCTTGCTGAAGCAGTGGATAACGATTAAAATAATATGTATAAAAGGGCGTCTCTTTAGAGGCGTCCTTTTCTTTCGACTATTGCAGGAGTTAAAGTCTGATGAGCGAATAATTACAGAATGAGAATCTTTAAATGGAGGTTATATTTATGAGCGAAGAGTTGAAGATAACTTTGATAGATGAAAAGGCAAGAGAGAATGAAGCGGAGGCTCTCTGCAAATGGGCGGCAGCGCGGGCAGGCGTAATTGTTGTTGCTCCTCTTTTAGGCACGATGGCGTTGATCGCCAATCAGATTTATATGATAATCAAATTAGGCAAAGTATACGAGGAAGAGATATCAGAATCGATGGCCGTCAGCATTTTGGGGTCACTCGGGACTGTCTTTGTCGGACAAACAGTTGCTACGTTGATTCCTTTTGCTCCACTTCAGATTCCAATAGCTGTTGGCACTACTTATGGTTTAGGTAAGGTCGTGACTGAATGGTTAAAAACTGGCAAACCCCAGGACCTCAGCGCGTTTAAAAATGTTTATGATAATGCCGTTTTGGAAGCAAAGAAGAATATTGATATTTTTAAGAATAGTCCGGATAAAGATAAGCCATTGGGTGATGAAACGAAAAAATTTAAGTGATTGAGTATTTGATGACTTTTGAAGTATAATATAGGTTGTGATTTTTGTTTAGGAGGCATGACATGAACAATATGTTTGATGTAGCTATAATTGGTGGCGGCCCGGCCGCAATATTTGCAGCTTATGAATTCACTTTGAAATATCCTGAACTCAAGGTGGCAATAATTGAAGAGGGACACGCTATCGATAAACGCAGATGTCCTCTTGCTGACAAAAAGGTTAATCATTGCCTGCGTTGTGTGCCATGTGATATTATGCGTGGTTTTGGCGGCGCTGGTGCTTTTTCTGACGGTAAATTCAATTTTACAACCGAGTTTGGCGGTTGGCTGAATGAATATATCCCGGAAAAAGATGTTATTGATTTAATAGATTATGTAGACAGACTGAATTGCCTGCACGGAGCGCCTGGCGAGTATTTTAGTACGAAAAACTGCCATATAGCTAAAGAGGCGCTTAGCCATGATTTGCATTTGCTAAATGCCAAAGTCCGGCATTTAGGAACAGAAAATAATTTGATAATAATGGAAGACATTTATAAGCACCTTGCCAGTAAAGTAGACATCCGTTGCAATACTCATGTGGAAAAAATTCATCGTGAAGCTGACAATACTTTTTCACTGGAAATAAAGGGCAAAAGTGAACGCATAAACTGTCGCTATCTGATTGCGGCACCTGGACGGGCTGGTGCAGAGTGGTTTACTGAACAGTGCAAGGACCTTGGCTTGTCCTTCATTAATAATCAGGTTGATGTCGGTGTACGCGTTGAAGTACCGGCACAGGTATTTAAACATATTACGGATGAAGTATATGAAGCAAAATTGGTGTATAGGACCAAACAGTATGGCGATCTTGTACGCACCTTCTGCATGAATCCTAATGGCTATGTTGTTGCTGAGAACACTGACGGTATTGTTACTGTCAATGGACATAGCTTCAGAGATCCTGCTTTGCACAGTAAGAATACGAACTTTGCTTTACTTGTCAGCAATAAGTTTACGGAGCCTTTTCAGGAACCGCTTAAATATGGTAAAAGGATAGCATCTTTTTCTAACATGTTGGGCGGCGGCGTGCTTGTGCAAAGGTTTGGTGATTTGATTAAGGGACGCAGGACTGATGAAAAGCGACTGGAAAAAAGCTTTACCAAACCGACATTGGAGGCAACACCTGGCGATTTGAGCTTGGTTCTGCCAAAACGTCACCTTGATAATATTATTGAAATGATTTATGCCTTGAATAAAGTTGCTCCCGGTATGACGAATGACGATACTCTTCTTTACGGTGTCGAAGTTAAATTCTACAGTGCCCGTTTGGAAATAGATGGTAATCTGGAAACAAAGATTCCTAACTTATTTGCTATAGGTGATGGTGCCGGTATCACGCGTGGTCTGTCACAAGCAAGCGCAAGCGGCGTTTATGCGGCAAGAAAAATTGGCGAACGAGCAGCATTAAAAAAATAAAAACGTTAGATGCTGGCATTCGCTGACTGCTTCTGATCGTGTTTTTAGATAATGGAGGATTGTAATGGAAGTAACACCATTAATTAGAATGAGCAATATTGTCAAAAGATTTCCGGGCGTGGTAGCTAATGATCAGGTTAATCTTGACCTTTATGCCGGCCAGATTCATGCTCTTCTTGGCGAGAATGGCTCAGGCAAAAGCACCTTAATGAGTATTCTCTCCGGTCTTTATCGCCCGACCGAGGGTACAATCGAAATTCTAGGTGAGGAAAAGAAAATAAATTCACCGAGTGACGCGCTGGCCAATGGAATTGGTATGGTACATCAACATTTCAAACTTATTGAATCTTTCACGGTTGCCGAAAATATTGCTTTGAGTCAGACTTCCGGCTCTGTTTTGATCTCCGAGGAAGAAATCGTTGAAGAAATAACCAGACTTGGTAAAAAATACGGTTTGTTCGTCGATCCAAGAGCGTATGTATGGCAGCTTTCTGTGGGAGAAAAGCAGAGAGTGGAAATCCTGCGCATGCTCTACAATGATTCAAAGGTGCTGATTCTTGACGAACCTACGGCAGTATTGACACCGCAGGAAACAAGGGAACTTTTCAGCAATCTGCGCAATATGGCCGATAACGGCTGCGCGGTTGTGTTTATTTCTCACAAACTGAATGAAGTTGAAGAATTGGCGGATAGAATAACAGTATTGCGTAATGGCCGTGTTACCGGTTCAATCGGACGCTCTGAAATTAATCAGGCGCGACTTATCGAAATGATGATTGGCAGGGATATTATAACTTCCTACGAAAAATCTGAAGCCAGCGACAAAGAGCCTGTTCTTGTAATCAATAATATCTCGGCACTAAATGATATGAATACATTAGGGCTTGATGGTATTACTTTCAAAGTCAGAGCGGGTGAAATATACGGGATAGCAGGCGTCTCCGGCAATGGGCAGAGAGAATTGGCTGAAGTTCTGGCAGGGCTTCGCCACACTCTTTCAGGAAGTATACAATTTTATGGCGAAGAGATCGCCGGTCTTTCTCCTAAAGGAATGATTGGCAGAGGCATAAGTTACGTCCCGGAAGATCGTCTGGGCATGGGACTGGTACCAAAGCTAAATTCCTGTGATAATGTTATCCTCAAGGAATATGGCAGCAAGAAGTTTTCCAAAGGGCACTTTTTAAAGAGAGATGCCGCGATTGCAGAAACGCAGCGTATTGTGCGCGAATTTGATGTTAAGATGGGTTCTATCTTCCAACCTGTGAAAATGATGAGCGGCGGCAATCTGCAAAAACTGCTTTTGGGACGCGAAATTGCCAGCAACCCAAAACTCATGATAGTATTGTATCCTGTGCGTGGGTTGGACATCGGCGCTATCGAATCTGTTCATAAATTGTTATTGCAAATGAAAGAAAATAATACGGCTATTATTCTTGTTTCAGAAGAACTGGAAGAAATTGCCAAATTAGCTGACCGTGTAGGAGTTATTTTTAGCGGTAAGATTTTGGGAGAATTTCCTGTGAAAGAAATGGATACAGAAAAGATTGGTGCCTTAATGGCCGGCATAGTTGGAAATGGGGGTGCCAAAGCATGAAGATAAGACTGGAAAAAAGCTTGGCACAAAACAAAACTTCGCAGATAGTAGTTCCTGTGGTTGCAGTTTTCCTGGCATTATTGTTTTGCGGCGTATTTCTTGCCGTTACCGGCAGAGATCCTTTCGAAGTTTATCAGGCGATGTTTGCAGGAGCACTTGGCTCTGAATATGGTCTTTCAGAAACAATTGTCAAAATGATTCCGCTGGCGCTTTGCGGTCTGGGTATTGCTGTCGCCTTCAGAATGCAAATCTGGAATATCGGTGCCGAAGGGCAGTTTTATATGGGAGCCTGCTGGGCTACATGGGTGCCTTTGACCTTCCCTGAATTACCTTTTATAGTCATGATTCCTTTTATGATTTTTATGGCTGCACTCGGCGGCGGTTTATGGGGACTTCTGGCTGGCTGGTTTAAAACCAAATGGCAGGTGAGTGAAACAATCACTACTCTGATGATGAACTATATAGCTATTTTGTGGGTAAGTTATCTTGTCTATGGTTCCTGGCGTGATCCTAAAGGCCTGAATTTCCCACTTACAGCTCCTTTCCCTGATGCGGCACTGATACCGACTTTTGGCGCTTTGCGCGTACACTATGGCATTTTTGCTGTTTTACTGCTAGCTGTTATTTTCTGGCTGTTCTTTAAGGGATCTAAATGGGGTTATGAAACTTTAGTTATTGGTTCCAATCCGGTGGCAGCTCGTTACGCAGGTATGGATATCAGAAAAAATGTACTGCTCGTTATGTTTATTTCCGGGGCAATAAGCGGTTTTGCCGGCATGGTGGAAGTCAGCGGTATTGTCGGTAGGCTGCAGCCGGGAATAAGTCCGGGTTATGGCTATACGGCAATCAGCGTAGCTTGGCTAGCAAGACTGCACCCAATCGCTATCGTCATAGTTGCCTTCTTGTTCGCGATTATTCATGTCGGCGGCTTCATGATACAGACGATGGGTATTCCTTCTGCTGCAGCTACGATGCTGCAGGGAGCAATTCTGTTCTTCGTCGTCGGCTCAGAAATTCTGACTCAGTATGAAATAAAATTTTCAAATAAGGAGGAAGTACAAGATGAGTGAGACTTTGATTATTTCTATCTTGGCCGCCTCCATTACAGCTGGTACACCGATTTTGTTTGCTGCCTTAGGTGAATTGATTGCAGAACGCTCCGGCATTATGAACCTTGGCGTAGACGGCATGATGCTCGTGGGCGCCGTTACTGGCTTTATGATTACGGTAAATACAGGCAATCCTTGGCTCGGGGTTGGTATGGCCTTGGCAGCGGGTGGCTTGCTCGCACTTATTCACGCCTACCTTACTGTTACCTTAAGAGCCAATCAGGTTGTAAGTGGTTTGGCCCTTACATTATTTGGATCAGGCCTTAGTGATTATCTAGGCAAAGCATATGTTGGTATGCGTGCCGAGCATACTTTTGGTAAGCTGCCAATACCGGGCTTAAGTGATATTCCTATCATCGGACCTGTTGTTTTTAAACAAGATATTCTTGTTTATATAAGCTATGTGCTGGTTGCGGCAACGGCTTTTTATCTTTATAAAACAAGAGCAGGTTTATTCTTGCGCGCTTTAGGTGAGAATCCTGCAGCGGTTGACTCGGTTGGCATTAATGTTTTCCGCTTACGCTACCTCTACGTCATGATTGGCGGTGCTTTAGCTGGTTTGGGTGGGGCTTATCTTTCATTGGCTTATGCGCCTAGTTGGCTGGAAAATATGACTGCCGGCAGAGGCTGGATCGCCGTAGCTTTGGTAATCTTTGCTATTTGGGATCCCTGGAGGGCTCTAGCAGGGTCCTATCTTTTCGGCGGCGTCGATGCACTTGGTTTTCATTTACAGGTTATTGGCTTGCCGGTTTCAATTTTTATTTTAAATATGCTGCCTTATATTTTCACAATACTTGTCCTGATACTCGTTTTGATTCGCAAAGGAGGCCGCCTTGCGTCACCGCAAGCTTTGGGAGTGCCATATGACCGCGAAGAAAGATAAGTTTATTGAAAAAACTGATAATCGTGCAGGAATAATCAAATAAATCAAGAATAGGTATAGCAAGGCAGGATAATTTGCCATGAAGGTTTAATTAGCGGAGGTGGCGATTCGATGTTCAAAAAAATACTAGTACCTGTTGATGGTTCTGAAACATCCTGGAGAGCATTAGGGCAGGCAATTGCATTAGGAAATAAGTTTGGTGGCGAGCTTGTTGTTGTTAATGTTATCCAACCTTATAATAATGCCGCACTATTGGCAGTGCCGCTAGATGACGCAACAATTAATCAAAGCAATAGCGAGTTAGAAAAAATAGGTGACCAGGTTTTGAACATGGCGAAGGAAAAACTTGCTGGATTTACACAAAAAGTTACATATACTTTGGAAGTAGGACATCCTTCAGAGCGAATAGTTTCTCTTGCCAAAAAGTGTGAATGTGATTCTATAGTTATTGGCAGCCGTGGGTTGAGCAGCATAGCAGAGTTCTTTTTAGGCAGTGTAAGTTCGAAGGTTTCTCAGTATGCTACAGTACCTGTTTTGATCGTCAAGTAAATGAGGAACACCTTTTAATTTAATATCTATGATGGTTCATAGAAATACATATGGGAGTCAACAGGAGGCGATTTTTATGTTAAAGAAAATTTTGGTACCGGTTGATGGATCTGAGAATTCTTTCAGGGCGTTGGACTACGCAATGTGTTTAGGAGGATCGTTTGGCTCAGAGATAATAGTATCTCATGTGTCGGTCCCTTATGACATTTCGAAATTGCTTGAACCACGTATGCTTAAAGCTGGACTAAGTGATGCTGACAGCGCTAAAGAGAAAGAATTGGAAGCCAGGACAAAGGCTTTCGCTGGCGCTTTAGCTATGGCCAAAAGAAAAACAGAAGAAGCTGGCTACACAAATGTTATTTTCAGAGAGGTTGTTGACCTTGACCCTGCTGAGAGAATCGCTGAACAAGCAGATAGCCTTGGGGTTGACATGGTTGTAATCGGGAATAGAGGATTAGGGACCTTTGCGTCTTTACTTATCGGCGGCGTCAGCAGCAAGTTGCTTGGACTGGCCAACTGCCCTGTTTTAGTTGTGAAGTAGTGGCTGCATTGATCTGTCTTAGATATTGATTATATTAATATAATTAATAACCCTGGATGCAACCAAAGAATAATCATGCATATTATCTGACAAAAGAATTAGATTTATTTTGCAGAGATGCGGACGAGGGGTGTAGACAATGTTTAAAAAAATTTTGGTTCCTATTGATGGATCCGAAACTGCATGGCACGCTTTAAATCAGGCGATTATATTAGGCGAAAAATTTAACAGTGAGCTGGTAGTTGTTAATGTTATCCAACCGTATAATAATGCTGCTTTGTTGGCTGTGCCCTTTGACTATGCAACAATCAACCAGGGAAACAGCGAGCTGGAAAAGATCGGTGATCAGGTATTAAGTATGGCAAAGGAGAAACTTGCCGGCTACAAAAAGGGTGTAGAGTATATTCTTGAAGTGGGACATCCTTCGGAGAGAGTTCTTTCTGTTGCGAAAAAGCACGGATGCGATTCCATTGTTATTGGCAGCAGAGGGCTGAGCGGAATTGCGGAGTTTTTATTAGGAAGCGTTAGCTCTAAAGTTTCCCAGTATTCTACAATACCTGTTTTAATTGTAAAATAGCGTTGGCTGCGATTTCCGCATCTGTTATATTACAAAGAGAAGGTATGTATGAAATTAGTAAAGGAGACTTTCTCAATGCTGAACAGAATCCTGGTATCAATTGATGGGTCCCCGCTTTCATTCAAAGCATTGGATTTTGCGATGGGGTTAGGAAAGGCCTGTGGTAGTGAGATTATGGTTTTGCATGTGGCTGTTCCCTTTGACCTCTCCAAACTACATTCTTATGAAATGGAAAAACTTGATGACGATATTTATGAGAAAATTAAAAAGAAAGCGACCAGCAAAGAAGAATTGACTGAAGACGAAAAAGCCAAGGCAGAAGCGGGTGCTTTGGAAGTCGCAAAGAAAAAAGCGACAGAAGCTGGCTATAAAACTATTTTATTTAAAGAAGTAATTGACAATGAACCAGCCAAGACTATCGTCAAACAGGCATCAATTCTGATGGCTGATGCTATCGTCATGGGCACAAGTGGCCTTGGCTTGATGTCTGCTGCTTTGCTGGGCAGTGTCAGCGGTAAAGTCGTTTCAAGTGCTCCGTGCCCGGTAATTATTGTAAGATAAGATTTCTTTAAAATCGTGCCGGTAAAATCGGCACGATTTTTTATGTAAAAGGAGAGAAAGTATGCTAAAGAAAGTACTTGTATTGGTTGATGGCGCAGAGAATTCTTTTCGTGCACTGAACTATGCCATCGAATTATGTAAGTTGTCAGCGGGAGAGCTGATTGTGATGACTTCTGTAAAAACAGATATGAAAGTAACGGCAGAAGCGGCTCCGCTTGACCAGGAATTACGTACGCAAGCCAACAATGAGGCTGTTAAAACAGGTAATAAGGCACTAGGAAGCGCTAAAACCATTTTAGATGGCAGTGGTATCAATGTGCAGTATATCCTTGAATTTGGTTCGCCTGCAGCGATGGCGATGAAAACTGTTGAGAAGTTCGAATGCGACACAATTGTGGTGGGTAGTCGCGGCTTAGGAACCATAAAAGGCATTCTCAGCGAAAGTGTCAGCAACAAATTGGTTCAGGATGCACATGTTCCTGTAATCGTCATAAAATAAATTGCAAACCAATAAAAAAATAAGTGCGCATCTCTGTCCTTGTAATGGATTGAGATGCGCACTTATTTTTAGTATGATTTTTTACCGAGTATAGGATGCTTAGCTGGTCCGAGGTGCAAACGTTTAGCAAGTTTTACTGCAGCCTCCAAAGGAAGGTCGTCTTTTCTTACTCCATCTTTTTCAAAGACACAGTAAGGATTTTCTGAACCTACCTCACCACCTGGCAAATAGATAAACTCCTTGTTTTCGGTATCACCGAGGACAACGCCGGCAAGTAATTGCTCAGCCATAATTTTTGACATTTAGTGACTCCTTCCCTTAAATCAGAACATGCGCCTTTTCCGAAGAAAATAAGCAAAGGTTGCTGCAATAACAAGTGCAAGCACGGCAACGATGTAGAAACCGTAGTCTGTATCTTCAAAAGGAACTGCCACGTTCATGCCCCAAAAACTTGAAAGCACTGTAGGAATAGCCAAAATAATGGTCATTCCTGCTAAGAATTTCATAACTTCATTCATGTTATTGTTGATGATTGAAGCAAAAACTTCCATCATGCTGTTTAAGATATGGCTGTACATCTCAACCATTTCAATTGCTTGCTTGTATTCAATAATAACGTCTTCTAACAGGTCTTCGTCCTCTTCGTACATTTTAATCAAATGCTGCAGCTGGTTGGTGGAACGCAGACGCAAGATCTTTTCTGTAACGATATAATTACTGCGCAAAGAAGCAGAGAAGAAAGTTAAAGATTTTCTTAAATCAAGCAGATTGAACAATCCAGCATTTTCCATTGAGTTTCTTAGGTGCTGTTCCAATTCGTCGGTACGACGATTAATATTACGAATGTATTTCAAATATAGGGTAGCAGATTTATAAAGAAGCTGGAAAAGAAAACGTGTCTTCTTGAAAGTGCTGAAGGTTCGATAATTAATTGAGTTGAAATCGGCCAAGACGGCATTTACTTCCAAACAAACGGTTATGATGCAGTTAGCCGTTATGATGATGCCCAAAGGCAGGGTATCGTAATCATTGTTGCTGCGTAAAAGAGGTATATCGATCAATATCAGTATCTGATCAGATTCCCACTCAATACGAGATTTTTCTTCATCGTCCAGAGCTGCTGTCAGGTAATCAAGCTGTACACCTGTTGCGGCGGAAATCTCTGTTAATTCTTCCATTGAGGGGCTTATAATATCTATCCATATGCCTTTTTCGAGCTGGTCCAACATCAGTTCGTCAACGCCATTAGCACAACTTTTATAAATTTTGTACATTGGAACCCCTCCATTCTGCTTTTAGCTTCGTTGGCAGCTACGCCAAAAATTTGTTTTATGAAAATGATGCAATCAATGTTATGGTGCAGCGGCCTTTGCAGTTAGCCCTAAGAGGCTTTAAGCGGCTCCCCGTTGTTTTGGATAATTTAAAATGCGGGAATAATTGTCATTTTTTTTAACCATTATTATATTCGACGGAGATATATAAAATCCTTGTAAAATATTTAACAACAAAATATTTTTATATGTTAAATTTCGGTTATTTTATGATGCCTTACTGTGGCAACCAGGCTTTTTTTTCTATTGCTTTGCTGATATAATACAAGATGAGTTTGTAACAATGCAGAAGGGTAGTATGGGATTTGTTGTTTTTATTATTTGCGTAGAAGGGTAGCGTGGTGTTAATGTCTATTCAATTGTTTATTGTTTGTGCGTACATTGTTTTATTATTTGCCATCAGCTTATTTGCCAAGAAGAGAGCAGACAAGGGAGCTGCCGAGTATTTGTTTGCAGGACGTAAACTTGGTCCGGGACTTATAGCCGTCAATATTACTGGTCTTGCAGTCGGTGCTGCATCAACAGTCGGTGTCGCTGAAAATGCCTTCAGCGTTGGTCTGGCAGCTGGCTGGTATAATGCAGCATGGTCTGCTGGTGCCTTGATCATGGGTCTTGTTGCTGCCGGCAAGTATCGTGCCTTGAAGGCAACTACCATTCCTGATTTATTTGAGCGTTATTATGATACCAAAGGAAGAGTTGTCAGCGCCATAGGCCTTTTAATAATTATGCTGGTCATCACTTCTTTGCAGTACCTTGCCGGCGGAGCTATTCTTTCAGCACTTCTGCCAGATATCTTTTCTTTTAAAGGCGGCATGCTGACAAGCGCGGTTGTTTTTATTGGCATTACCTTGATTGGAGGACTATGGTCGTCAGGACTTTCGAATATAGTAAGTGTTATCTTAATTTATGCTGGTGTTTTATATTCAACATATGCAGCAGTCGACCAAGTAGGCGGTATGGCTGTACTGCTGAGCAAACTACCTGCAGGTAAGGACTGGTTGAACCCGTTCGCTGGTTTGCCTATGGCAATTGTAATAGGGTGGTTTGTCGTTATGATTACCCAGGCAATTACAGCTCAAGGACCTGTTCAGATAGCTTGTGGTGCCAAAGATTCTGCTTCAGCGCGGAAAGGTTTTATCTGGGGTGCTGCACTGATTTTCCCAATAGGGTTTTTATGCGCTTTAATTGGAATTATTGCCAGAGTAACTTCCCCGAATATCACTGCAACGATGGCCTTGCCAAGTGTTATCATGGGACTTGATCCTTTTGCTTCCGGTATAACTTTGGCAGCAATGTGGGCTGCCGATATTTCTACTGCCTGTACCATTTTACTTGGGGCAGGAACATTGTTTTCACAGGATATTTATAAACGCTTTATCAACCCGGGCATTTCCGGTGAAAAATTCTTGTTTGTTAACAGGGTTACAATTTTTGTTTGTGGGATTGGCACGTTATGGTTGGCTTTTAATGCTGTCGGTATTTTGAAAACAATGGTTGCTGGTTTAAGTCTCACGACTGCGCTGACGGTTGTTTTCTTATTTACGATCTTTTTACCGGCTGCCTGCCGCAGAAGCTCCGCCTTTTACACAACGCTGGCGGGTTTGCTTGCTATTGTTGTCTGGGAATTTGTGCCAGCCCTGCATGTTTTGAAACATGTTATTTATTTTGAATGGCTCGTTTGTGTTATAGTATTCCTTTTGGTTGCTGTCATCGACCAAAGACCTATCAAGACACCGGAGTTAATTGAAGAAGAAGGTGAATAGTATGCTTGATGACAAGCACACAAGCATTGATATAGGCCGTGCCGCTTTAAAAATTGCTATAACAAGCAACCGCACGGAAGAACAGCAAGTAAAGGAAGAGTTGGCTGCCAAGGGGATACGTTCCACCGCAGTTGATTTTGGCGGTGAGTTTATCCAGTCAATTGTAAAAATAGTCGAAAGAGCAGTAGTTGCTGCCCAACGCCAGGGAATTGTAACCAGCACACATGTAGGAGCCGGAGCTGTAGCTGGAGCTGCGCATGAAGCGCTGGAACAGGTTAAGGTGAAAGCAATAGGGTTTAATGTGGGTGGTAAAATCGGCATTGCCCGTTTTGATGAACACCTTTGTGTGGCAATTTTCATGGGCGTGGGCGTTCTTAACTTAAATGAGTTATGCGTTGGCCTTGCGCATCGTTCGCTGGACAAAGTTGAGTAAGTTTTACCCGTATGGTATTGTCAAAGGCGATGCTATACGGGTTTTTTGGTATAAAATATAGAGGCAGAGGTATTATATTATGGACTTAATGGATGTAATTGGTCCTGTTATGATTGGACCTTCAAGTTCCCACACAGCTGGTGCTGTTCGTCTCGGACTTTTGGCTGCCAGCATTTTAGGTGAAAAACCGGTGAAGGCAGAAATTGAACTACATGGTTCTTTTGCTCAGACGTATCGTGGTCATGGTACTGATCTTGCATTACTTGCCGGCCTTATGGGCTGGCTGCCGGATGATGCACGTATCCCGGAAGCAAGGAATTTTGCCGGGGAAAATAGTCTGGAGTACAGCTTTGCCAAGGTAAATCTTGGAGAATTGGCACACCCCAACACCGTAAGATTCAAGCTAGTTGGTGAAAATGGAGCTGTTTGTCAGGTGATAGGATCTTCTATTGGCGGCGGGCAGGTTAGTGTTACAGAAATTGATGATTTCCCAGTTGAACTGAGCGGCAGACTACCTGGCGTTTTAGTATTGCATAGGGACCAATGCGGTGTTATAGCTCTGGTCAGCGGACAGCTGGCGGAAGATGGCATCAATATTGCTGGTATGCGGGTATTCCGCACTGGTAAAGGTGGACTGGCAATTATGATAATTGAATGTGATCAGAAGGTCGCACCTGAAACACTGGAGAAAATAACTCATTTGATGGCTGTAAAATCTGTGCGCTTTATAAATAATGTGCTGTGAGGTAAGCAAAAATGGCAAAAGATAAACTATCTCTGGCGGCCTGGATAGAGGAGTCAGAGAAAAAAGGAATTCCACTACGAGAAACTCTAATTGCGAACAATGCTGAAGCAATGGGTGTTGAACCACAGTTCCTTCTCGGTAAAATGAAGGACATGCTGAAAGTCATGTGCGCTTCTATCGATTACGGTCTTACCGGTGTGCGTTCACGCAGCAAACTAACGGGAGGCAGCGCTAAAAAACTGTTTGAAGCTAAACAAAGCAACAATTATGCTAATATTTTGGGTTCGACAGTAAGTGATGCGGTAATGTTTGCGCTGGCGGTAGCTGAAGCTAACGCGGCCATGGGTCGTATTGTGGCAGCACCGACAGCAGGTGCCAGTGGTGTTTTGCCAGGTATGCTGTTTTCTTTGCAAAAGAATTATAAGTTAAGTGAAGAAAATTTAGCGTCAGGACTTGTTGTAGCTGGCAGTATTGGTCTGGTTATTGCCAATAGGTCATCTTTATCCGGAGCTATGGGTGGCTGTCAGGCAGAAACCGGCAGTGCCGCGGCCATGGCGGCAGGAGCTGCTGTTGACATGCTGGGAGGTACACCGGAGCAGGTCGGCCATGCGGTAGCTATGACCATAAAAAATATGCTGGGGCTCGTTTGTGACCCCGTAGCAGGATTGGTAGAAGTTCCTTGTATCAAGAGAAATGCCGGAGCAGTTACGCAGGCGTTGACAGCAACAGAAATGGCCTTGGCCGGTATTACCAGTTTCATCCCGGCTGATGAAGCAATTGACGCCATGAAAGAAGTCGGTGACCGTATGCCTTGTGCCTTGAAAGAAACGGCAGGAGGCGGACTGGCTCATGCGCCGACAGCGCTGGCTTGGGCTGCAGAATATTTCAAAACTGAAGCATAACAAATTATCAGGAGGTAAACAATATGAAAAACGTAATAAGTACAGAGAAGGCGCCAAAAGCGATTGGCCCATATTCCCAGGCAATTGAAGCAGCTGGTTTGCTTTTTGCATCCGGTCAAATACCAATTGTGCCTGCAACAGGAGAAATTATCACTGGTGGTATAGAGGAACAGACAGAACAGGTCTTGGCTAATATTGAGGCCATTCTTGCTGCCAAAGGTCTTAGCTTTGCAGATGTCGTGAAGACTACAGTGTTTTTGGCTGATATGAATGATTTTGCTACAGTTAATGGTATATATGCTAAAGCTTTTGCGGAGCATCCTCCAGCTCGGTCCTGCGTACAGGTTGCCAGATTGCCTAAAGACGTTAAAGTTGAAATAGAAACTATTGCTGTTTGCAAATAATAACGACTAAAATTCATTAAACTGTAAAAAAGTTACGAAAACCCGTTGACACTATCAAGTGTCTATGGTACAATAATTTTCGTCGCCAAGCTGTTAAAGTTTGGTCAATTTGGTGGCTGTGGTGAAGCGGTTAACACGGCGGATTGTGGCTCCGTTATTACGTGGGTTCGATCCCCACCAGTCACCCCACATTTTTTTCGTTGTTGCTTATCTTTGGGGCGTCGCCAAGTCGGTAAGGCACGGGACTTTGACTCCCGCATGCGTTGGTTCGAGTCCAGCCGCCCCAGCCATGTGATCCACTAGCTCAGTCGGTAGAGCACCTGACTTTTAATCAGGGTGTCCCGCGTTCGAGTCGCGGGTGGATCACCATTTTTATTTTTAGACACAGTTTATTTAGAGACAACTGCCGCGGGAGTGGCGGAACTGGCAGACGCACTAGACTTAGGATCTAGCGCCGCAAGGCGTGCAGGTTCAATTCCTGTCTCCCGCACCAACTAAACAAGCAAAAGGCTTCTCAGTTTTTCTGAGAAGCCTTTTTTACTATGCAATTATGTTTAATTTTAAAATTCTGTTATTACACAATATTGCACTTGCGAATCAACTATAAAGGTGATAGAATTCAAACAAGCAGCTTAATTTATGGGCACTATGTTTGAAATGAAGTCTGGTATTCGTGTTAGCCTTGTTGAAATTTTTAGGTTAGGCTAACTTTGGCCATTTGTATTTTCAGAAACCCTCCATCGATTGCCTCAGTTCATTTTCATATAAATCAGCCCTTTGAGAGGTGCCGGCAAATGTATATCTATACAAATAAAATATTCCACAAGCATACTTCACTGATTTTCACGTTACTAGGCGCTGCTTCCGCTTCGATTGCCTTCTTGATTCAGCGACTTAGTGAAACCTATTACCCGAGTATGAGAGATGTTGTAGTCTATTTTGCAATAGTTCTTTTTGCTATTTTTGGCGCTATCATCGGCAAAATGATTTATGAGCTTCATTATATGGCGATGTTCGATTTTTTGACAAAATTAGGAAATCGCTGGTACTTCAATATACGGCTTACACAAGAAATTGAAAGAAACAGGCGCGGATGTTATTCGGTCTGTGTGGCGGCAATAGATGTTGATAATTTTAAACAGATAAACGATCAGCTAGGCCATTACGCCGGTGATGCCGTATTGGTCAATATATCGAATATCTTCCGGAAATACACCCGCAATCTGGATGTTGTGGCTCGTTGGGGCGGTGATGAGTTTGTTATAATATTCCCCGATACGGATATAAGAAGTTCATTGGAAATTACGAACAAACTTAAAGATGTTGTACTGGAAAGTGAAGAGTGCGGCATTGCTACTGTAAGTATCGGCGTAGTAGCAATTGACAGAGATTGGGATAAGAAACAGGTTATCAGAGAAGTTGATTTAATGCTCAGGGCAGCAAAGAAAACCAAGAATTCCGTTGTTTCTCTTGCCTGATATTAATTGGGCATAATAAATAAATTTATAAGCAATAATCTATGTTTTTTAGTTATTATGACACCACTTTCTTAGTGGTGTTTTTTATTATATATCAATATTTAATTAAATATTGACTGTCCTGTTTAATTGCGTGATATACTTGTGAATAGCGTGGATAGGCTTAAGGTAGGCCTAAGCAAGTACAATAACAGGGAAGTTTTGGAGGAGGAAATTCATGCAAAGCAAATTTGCTTTTTCTAATATTTTTATTATTGGCTTGGTCAGTCTTTTTATTGATATGAGCACGGAAATGGTTTATCCGCTGATTCCTTTATTTTTGACGACAAATCTTGGAGCAACGCCTGCGATTGTTGGCGTAATAGAAGGTATAGCAGAGTGCACGGCTTCATTTTTGAAAGTATTTAGTGGTTACATAGGTGACGTTTACCAAAACAAGAAAAAACTGACGTTCATAGGTTACTCTGCTGCCATTGTCTACAAAGTATTCTTGTTGCTTGCAACTTCCTGGACGGGGGTTTTAGCTGCCAGGGTAATAGACCGCATCGGCAAGGGTATCCGAGTTGCGCCCCGAGACGCTCTGGTAGAAGAGTCAAGTGAGAAAAACAAACTGGGACGTTCTTACGGGTTGCATAAGATGCTCGATATGGTTGGCTCAGCATTAGGTGTTCTGCTTGCTTATTTCATAATTACCAATAATGTTGATTTTGAAACAGCCTTTCTTTATTCGATAATTCCCGCGATAATTGGTGTCCTTATGATAGGGGGCGTGCAAGAAAAGAGCGATGGCAAACGCGATGTTCAGAAGTTCGCTTTGAAGGGTGTGCAGCTTGATAGAAGGCTGAAGCTTTACTTGGGGGCAATGTTTATCTTTTGCCTTGGCAATTCCTCCAACGTCTTTCTGCTTCTGCGGGCTAAAGATTGCGGATTTTCTCCTTCACAGGTAATTCTGCTTTATTTGGCATTTAATGTATCAGCGTCCTTGTTGTCTATGTTTGCTGGCAAACTATCTGATAAAGTTGGTAGAAGAAGGATCATTGTACCGGGATATCTGGTTTTCGCTTTCGTATATCTGGGCTTTGGCTTACTATCAAACAAAATGGCTATTATAATTCTATTTATTGCTTATGGCGTTTATACAGCTTTCAACACAGCTGCTGAGAGGGCTTTTATTGCTGAAACAGCACCGGCAAATCTGAAAGGCACAGTCCTTGGACTTTATGGTATGCTTCAAGGCGTGGGGCTGTTACTATCTTCAATTATCGCTGGTTTATTGTGGGATTATGTCGACCCGAGCGCCCCTTTCTTGTTCGGTGGTATAGTGGGCTTTGTATCTGCGATTGCCATAACTTTCATATTGGGTGAGGACAGAGAAAGAACAGCATAATACTGGTGCATTGCTCAAAAAATATTGGTATAATAAACTATTAAATACATTTAGGTTTGGTGGGTTATGTAATGAAAGAGTTTTACTGCGCAAACAGCGAGGGAACTGAAAAATTGGGCTTTGCAATCGGTCAGACTGTCGGCGAAGGCGATATTATCTGTCTTAGTGGTGATCTCGGTGCCGGCAAGACTGCTCTGGCCAAAGGAATAGCTCTGGCAAAGGGTGTACCAGATGGCGATATAACGAGCCCGACTTTTGCCATCATGAATATCTATAAAGGCAAGGATGCAGAGCTCAGGCATTTTGATTTGTACAGACTGAACAGAGCCGAAGAATTGGATGATATAGGCTTTGATGAATACGTCGGCGGCTGTGGTATAACAATGATTGAATGGGCAGATTTATTTCCGGAGGAAATGCCGGAGGAATATCTGCAAATCAATATCAGCGTGGAAAGAACAGGACGCAAAATCGTTTTGGAGCCTCACGGCAGACACTACGAAGAATTATGTGAGAAGGTGGAAGCACTTGTTAATTCTGGGAATTGATACAGCAACTAAGGTTTGTACCGTGTCTCTGCTGAGAGATAGCGAACCGGTTGCAGAATACGAAATAAATGTTGGTATGACACATTCGGAGGGGCTGCTGCCGCAAATAGGACAACTTTTCGAACGTACTAAGATCGCAAAAAAAGACATTGACTTGATTGCCATAAGTATCGGACCAGGCTCTTTTACGGGGTTGCGCATAGGACTTGCTACGGCAGAGGCAATGGCTTATTCCTGGCAGATTCCAGTCTGTGGTGTTGATACCTTAAAAGCTATGGCTTATAACCTGCCAGTTGATGATATTATACTTGCACCGGTGCTGGATGCACAGAAAGGCAATTACTATCTGGCGCTTTATGAATGGCAAAAAAGTGAATTAACCGAGCATCAAAAGGTGACGGTTGTATCACGGGAAGAATTAGTAACCAGGCTCTCTGAATTTGCGAAGCCTGTAATGATATTAGGTGAATGTGCAAAGTTGGCACAAGAAAGCTTACCTACGTCAGTGAAGCTCGCACCTTGGCAAGTGCGTATGCCGAAGGCTTCTTCCGTAGCTCTTTTGGGGCTGGAAGAATACAATAATGGTCAAAGAAAAGATATTTTCGAATTGAATCTTCATTATATAAGACGATCGGAAGCAGAAGAATTATGGGAAAAACGGCAAAAGAAGGTATAGCAACGCGGGAATTGTCTGCGTCAGATTTAAAGGTAGTGCAGGCTATCGAGCAGGAATCTTTTCATGACAGTTGGGCTGTTGAATCTTGGCTGGCTGAATTAAACAGCAGTATAACCAAATACATTGTTCTGGAGCAGGAAGGTATTATCAAAGGATTCGCTGGTTTCTGGCTGATTGCCGGTGAAGCACAGGTGACAAGGGTAGCGGTGGCAAAGGATGAACGCGGCAAAGGCCTGGGTAAAATGCTGACCGAAGCTCTGGTAGCCGCAGCTTGGAAGGAAGGTGCCGAGGCTGTTACCCTTGAAGTCAGAAAGAGCAATCTTACAGCACAAACTGTTTATGCGAAGACGGGTTTTACGGTTTCAGGTGTAAGGCCAAATTATTATGAAGACAATAGAGAAGATGCCATCATCATGTGGCTGTATCGATAGAAAAACAGGTGGTTTTTATGGAGAAAAAAGATATCTATATATTAGGAATTGAGAGTAGCTGTGATGAAACTGCTGCTGCCGTTGTCAAAAATGGCAGGGAAGTTTTATCGAACATTATTTCATCGCAGGTACCGATACATAGAAAATTTGGCGGTGTTGTGCCGGAAATTGCTTCACGCAAGCATATTGAAAATGTCCTGCCAGTGATTAACGAAGCCTTGCAGCAAGCAAAGGTTGATGTCAAAGATATTGACGGTATTGCTGTAACCTACGGACCGGGACTTGTAGGAGCGTTGCTTGTGGGGCTTTCTGCCGGCAAAGCTTTGGCTTTTGCCTTGGACAAACCACTGCTTGGCGTGAATCATCTCGAAGGCCATGTGTTTGCAAACTTCCTGGTTGATGAAGAATTGGAGCCGCCTTTTATGGCTTTGGTTGTTTCCGGCGGCCATACAGCCTTGATGAAGGTGAAAGATTATAATAATTTTGAGCTGCTCGGCCAAACCAGGGATGATGCAGCCGGTGAAGCGTTTGACAAGATTGCGCGTGTCATGGGTTTGCAGTATCCAGGCGGTCCCGAAATAGAATTATTGGCAAAAGGCGGCAACCCAACTGCTATCGATTTTCCACGTGCTTTGCTCGACCAAAGCTACGATTTCAGCTTCAGTGGTTTGAAATCATCAGTGATCAATTACCTGCATACGGAAAAGCAGGCAGGGCGAGAGGTAAACAAGGCTGATGTTGCTGCCAGTTTCCAGGCGGCTATCGTTGATGTGCTTGTCAAGAAAAGCGTGCATGCTTTAAAGGCCAGTGGTTTAAAGAAAATAGTGCTGGCCGGCGGTGTTTCTGCTAACAAAACTTTGCAGGCAGAATTGGGGGCAGCGGTGGAAGCCATCGGGGTGAAACTTGTGCATCCAAAACCGGTGCTTTGCACAGATAATGCTGTGATGATTGCCTGCCGCGGCTATTATAAATTCCTGAATAACGAATTTAGCGGCATGGATTTGAATGCAGATCCAGCGCTGAAATTAGGATGAAATAAGTAGGAAAACTTCAGCAGGAAAAATTGCGTCAATTGTGGATAACTCTGCAAAGAGGCTTAAATACTAGCTTTTACTTGTTGGTAAGTTGTGCGCGTTTGTGGATAAAACCTTAGTTAATAGTGTATTGATGAATATTCAGAAAAATAATCCGGCAATTAATGGAGGTATCATGGCGAAAAGTTTTTTATCCAAAGAACAGATAAATTTGCTTAATTCCTGCATGGCCGGAGCCAATCTGGCAGCAGATATTGCGCATGCGCATGTCTATCTCTATGTGCGCGACGAAGATCCGAAGTATATCAACGTTTATGGTCAGGCTCTGCCTCTTAAAGAATTTGTGACCCATTCGGCGAATATCACTGGCCGTAAGCTCAGACTGGCGGAAGAACCTTTGGTTGGAAGAACCTTGCAGAGCGGTCTGGTCGTTACTGGTAAGCGCGAGAGTATTCTTGGTTTCTTTGCCAAAATAAAGCTTTTCCCCTTGCTTGATAATAAAAGGCGTTGCTTCGCCGTAGTAGCCTTTGAAAAAAATGGAGCAAACGGTGAAGAAGAGGATGACATCTTTATTGACATGGCAATGACCATGATGCAGAATTTTGAGCAGAGATTTGCCGTTGAAGCCAATTACCGGCGGCTTTCACCGAGTGATGGCATCATGATTGTCGATAAGGACAAAATTATCGTTGCCGCGAGTAACACAGCGCGTCATATACTTTCACTGCTCGGGGTACCCAAGCCAGTAGGGCTACGTTCCAACAGCCGACAGATAAACTGGCCGTTGGTCGGTATGGTTATCAAGGCGGGTATTGCCGAAAGTAAAGAAGTCAAGAAACAGGGTTTGCTTTTGTCAATAAGAGTCCTGCCCTTGACGCCTAAGCAAGATACACAAGCTGCCATCGTTATTTTGACCGATATTACGGAGTTGAAAAAGAAAGAAGAAGAACTGCTGGTTAAATCCGCAGTTATCAAGGAAATTCATCATCGGGTCAAGAATAATCTGCAGACTATTGCAAGCCTGCTCAGAATGCAGACTAGACGGACGGAAGACGAAAACACAAAAAATATCCTGCGCGATATTATTGGCAGAATCAACAGCATAGCGTTGGTGCATGAGGCCCTTTCGCAGCAAGACAGTGATGTTGTAAATGTTGCCGAGGTCGCGGAACGCATTTATCAGGCGATAATTACGAGTATGGTAATGCCGGATTTTAAGTTGGAGAGCAGTTTTGTTGCCGATGAACTGATTCTGCCATCAGAACAGGTAACAGCTGTAGGCCTGATTCTGAATGAGTTACTGCAAAACGCACTGGAACACGGTTTTGAAAATTGTGCCAGCGGCAAAATGACGGTAGCGCTCAAGGTAAACCCGGATAGTTATTCGTTGGAAATAGCCGATGATGGTATTGGACTTCCACCAGGTTTTGCAATTGGACAAACTAATAGTTTGGGGCTTAAAATTATACAAACGATGGCTGAAGCTGACCTACACGGCACCTTTGAGCTGCTGCCCCTGGAAAAAGGGACCCTGGCCCGTGTAGAAGTACCGATAAGGAAAGAGTGAGTGATATTATGGAAAAAATGCGAGTTATAGTAGCTGACGACGAAACAATTATCCGCCTGGATATCAAAGAAATGCTGACAGAAGCTGGACATAACGTTGTCGCAGAAGCTGCTGATGGTGAAGAGGCTGTGAAATTGGCTGCCGAGTTGAAACCAGACTTGGTTATTATGGACGTCAAAATGCCTAAAATGGATGGCATTACTGCCGCACGTCTGATTAATGACAAACATATTGCTCCGGTTTTACTTTTGACTGCTTATAGTCAGACTGACCTGATTGAGAAAGCCAAAGAAGCAGGCGTACTTGCTTATCTGGTAAAACCTATCAGGGAAGAACAGCTTTTCCCGGCAATCGAAATCGCACGTTCTCGTTTTGCCGAAATCAAAACTCTGGGCGAAGAGCTTGACTACCTGAAAGAAAGCCTGGAAACCAGAAAGCTTTTGGATCGTGCCAAGGGGATACTGATGGCGGCGCATAATATCACTGAGGCGGAAGCCTATCGTAAGATGCAGCAATACAGTATGAACAGGCGCACTACCTTGAAAGAGCTGGCAGAAGCAATTATTGCGGCTGCTGCCAAACGCAAATAATTAATCAAGCCTTTTCTGTTTTTTATAAAGAAAAGGCTTGATTTTTTTTCGTAAAATGATTATCATAGATAATGTAATTAGCACTCGAATTAACGGAGTGCTAACAAATAAAAGATTATAAAATTATATAAGGTATTGAAAGGGGATTGTAAGAATGTTAAAACCATTAGCAGATCACATTATTGTCGAAGCAATCGTGAAAGAAGAAAAAACTTCCAGCGGCATCTACCTGCCTGATACGGCAGCAAAAGAAAAACCACAAACAGGTAAAGTAATTGCCGTGGGTAAAGGTAAAGTTTTGGAAAACGGCACCCGTGTAGAACCAGAAGTAAAAGTTGGCGAAGTTGTTGTTTTCGCGAAATACTCTGGCACTGAGGTAAAAGTAGACGAAAAGGAATACTTGATCCTCAGCGAACGCGATATTCTTGCAGTACTTGACTAAGAAAAACTAATTACTATTAATTTTCATAAAGAAATTAAGGAGATGTGAAATAATGGCTAAACAAGTATTATTTAATGAAGAAGCACGTCGTGCTCTTGAACGCGGCGTTAACGCATTGGCTGATGCAGTAAAAGTAACATTGGGACCTAAAGGCCGCAATGTCGTATTGGAGAAAAAATTCGGTGCTCCTACCATTACTAATGACGGTGTAACAATTGCCCGCGACATCGATCTCGAAGACGCTTTTGAAAACATGGGCGCTCAATTGGTTAAAGAAGTTGCTACCAAGACTAATGACGTAGCTGGTGATGGTACTACTACAGCAACCGTTCTGGCACAAGCAATGGTTCGTGAAGGCATGAAAAACGTTGCCGCCGGCGCTAACCCGATGGTAATCAAAAAAGGTATCAAAGCTGCAGTTGATGTTCTTGTCGAAGAACTGAAAACAGTTTCCAAGAAAGTACAAACTAAGAGCGCAAAAGCTCAGGTTGCTTCAATCTCCGCTGGCGATGAAGAAATCGGCGGCTTGATCGCAGATGCTATGGAAAAAGTCGGTGATGACGGCGTCATCACTGTTGAAGAATCCAAAACCATGGAAACCTGCTTGGAAACTGTAGAAGGTATGCAATTTGACCGCGGCTACATTTCTCCTTACATGGTGACCGATCCTGATAAAATGGAAGCTGTTCTCAGCAACCCATACGTATTCATTACTGACCGCAAAATTACGATGATCCAAGACATCATGCCTGTTTTGGAAAAAGTTGTTCAACAAGGCCGTGAGCTCCTGATCATCGCTGAAGATATTGAAGGCGAAGCTCTTGCAACTCTTGTTGTTAACAGACTCCGTGGCACCTTCAAAGCTGTTGCTGTAAAAGCTCCTGGCTTCGGTGACCGCCGTAAAGCAATGCTTCAGGATATCGCTATTCTGACCGGCGCAGCTGTTATCAGTGAAGAAGTTGGCCGCAAGCTCGACAGCGCAACTGTTGCTGACCTCGGTTCTGCAAGTCAAGTTCGCGTAACTAAAGATCTTACTACTATCGTTGATGGCGCTGGCAAAAAAGAAGACATCGCTGCCCGCGTTGCTCAAATTCGTACACAAATTCCAGAAACTACTTCCGATTTCGATAAAGAAAAACTGCAAGAACGTCTGGCTAAACTGGCTGGCGGCGTAGCAGTAATCAAAGTTGGCGCAGCTACTGAAGTTGAATTGAAAGACAAAAAACTTCGCATTGAAGATGCGCTGAATGCTACCCGTGCAGCAGTTGCTGAAGGTATCGTTGCCGGCGGCGGCGTTGCTCTGCTTCAGGTACAAGCAGCTCTGAACAAAATCCAATCAACTGGCGATGAAAAAACCGGTGTGGAAATTGTTAAACGCGCAATTGAAGAACCAGTTCGCCAAATCGCTTTCAACGCAGGTCTTGAAGGTGCAGTTATCGTTGACACCATTAAACGTTCTGAAAGCGGTATCGGCTTCAACGCTTTGACTGAAGAATATGTTGACATGATTGCTGCCGGTATTGTTGACCCGACAAAAGTTACCCGTAGTGCACTGCAAAACGCAGCAAGCATTGCAGCAATGATTCTGACCACTGAAACCTTAGTTGCAGACAAACCTGCAAAAGAAGGTGCTGCTCCTATGGGCGGCGGCATGCCAATGGGCGGAATGCCTGGTATGATGTAATATCAAGCCATTACTTGAATCTCGCGACGCAGTTTGCGTCGCGAGATTTTTTTTACCTATCAATTGTATTTTCGCTGCTTTTATGTTAATATTCTTGAATAATAGTAAAAAATGTTACGGAGGCTCTGCAAAAATATGGAAAAAATGCAACACGAACTTATACTGGTTATTGACTTCGGCGGCCAATATAATCAATTGATTGCCAGAAGAGTTAGAGAATGCGGAGTTTACTGCGAAATTATCCCTTATACCTATACTCTTGAACAAATCAAGGCAAAAAATCCAAAAGGTATAATTTTTACAGGTGGACCAAACAGCGTATATGCTGAAGAAACTCCGAAAGTTGATGCCGGTGTTTTTGAGCTGGGTATACCTGTTCTTGGCATTTGCTATGGACATCAATTCATGGCACATACTTTGGGTGGACATGTTGAAAGTGCTGGTATCAGCGAATTCGGTAAGACTTCCGTGGAATTGCAGACCGATTGTTCCCTGTTTAAAGGTGTTGAAGGCAAGAATATTTGCTGGATGAGCCACAATGATTATGTTTCTGAAGTACCGGAAGGCTTCCAGACTTATGCCATGACAAGCGAATGCCCTGTCGCGGCAATGATTAATGATGAACGCAAGCTGTATGGCGTACAATTTCATCCGGAAGTAGAACATACTCCTTTCGGCCGCAAGATGCTTTCCAATTTCTTGTTTGATATCTGTGGTGTTAAGGGCGACTGGACAATGGCTTCCTTTGCTAAAACCAAGATTGAAGAAATCAAGGCAGCGGTTGGCGAGGCGCATGTACTTTGCGCATTGTCCGGCGGCGTTGATTCTTCTGTAGCTGCTGTTCTTGTGCACAAAGCTATTGGCAAACAACTGACCTGCGTGTTTGTTGACCATGGTCTTTTGCGCAAAGATGAAGGCGATAGCGTAGAGCAAGTCTTCAGAGAAAAATTTGATATGAACCTTATCCGCGTTAATGCGAAAGATCGCTTCATGGCTAAATTAGCGGGCGTTTCCGATCCGGAAAGCAAACGCAAAATTATCGGCGAAGAATTCATTCGCGTTTTTGAAGAAGAATCTAAAAAAATAGGTAAAGTTGATTACCTGGTACAAGGCACAATCTATCCAGACGTTGTTGAAAGCGGCACTGGTACTTCTGCTACCATTAAGAGCCATCACAACGTAGGCGGCCTTCCTGAAGATATGGATCTTAAATTAATCGAACCACTGCGCGAATTGTTTAAAGACGAAGTGCGCGCTGTCGGTGAAGAACTTGGCATTCCTTCAGATCTCGTTTGGCGCCAACCGTTCCCAGGTCCTGGTCTTGCGATTCGTGTTCTCGGCGAAGTTACTGAAGAGAAGCTCGAAATTACCAGAGAGGCAGATGCTATTTTCCGTGAGGAAATTGCGAAAGCTGGTTTGGAAAGAAAAATCTGGCAATATTTTGCCTGCCTTCCTAATATCCGTTCTGTTGGTGTTATGGGTGATGGCCGTACTTACAATCATGCTATCGCACTGAGAGCTGTTACCAGCTCCGACGGCATGACTTCTGATTGGGCACATATCCCATTCAGCGTACTTGACGATATTTCCAGAAGAATCGTTAATGAAGTACCAGGCGTCAACCGCATAGTTTATGATATAACCTCCAAACCACCAGCAACTATTGAGTGGGAATAAATAACAAAAACCTGCAAGCTCTTAGAAGTGAGAGTTTGCAGGTTTATTTTTTCACGTTAAATTCTGAAGTTTGGTATTTGTTTGCAGAAGATTTTTACTTTTGGCAGGAATGGCGAAGTGTTTAGCGAAAATAACCATTATACTGTTTTTCTTAGGAGAGGATATGTATGTTTGATCAGTTCTTGGAAAAGCTTGATTGTGTTGTGTCCAAAATTTTTAAGGAGAATTTGTTCACAGCGAAACTGGTTGCCATGTGTCTTTTGATTTCGGATTATATTGATTCCAGTGAAGCCTACAACTATGATTTTGGTTCAGGGTTTTTTACAGTAATACAGATAGTAGTATTTATATTTTCTTTACTAACTTTATATGACTATCACAAAAGAAAAAGAGCATTCGGCGTTTGGATATTTGGTCTTATCGCCGTATTATATAATCCAATTTTGAAGGTTGAATTTGCTGAAAGCAGATGGGTTATCGTAGATATAGCAGCGGCCATTGCTTTTGCAATTTCTTTGCTGTTTGAATATCGAAGAGAAAAGCAGGAAAGAGAACAAGAATAATGTCTATGTGCTCGTAGTGAGGCGTTAGTTATGTTCAAGAATAAGCGGAGGCTTGTCTTATCAGCAATAAGCATAGCCGTTGCTCTGGCAGCAGTGTTTTATCTGCTTTGTTATTTGGCCAGCATTCAAGCTGCGCGTATTTTTAATGAAGTGGTAGCTGAGCAGCGTGTGATGAAAGGAACATTAACGGTAGAAGCTTTGAGCGCCAATATATTTGGTACCGTAAGCTTTGATAATTTAGTATGGAAAGATGATGCTGGCACACTGTTGGCGAGTATTCCTCAGGGTTCCTTTAAGGTTAGACCACTGGATATCATTACCAAACGTTTTAACTCAGAAACTGTTACCTATGTTGAGGTTAAAGACGCGGTGGTAAATATAAATTTTGACGATAAGATGTATTGGCAGCAAATTGATGTTTTTAAACCGCCAAAGACTAAGAATGAGACAACAAACATGCAGCTTAAGGAGTTTCATGTTAAGCTCGTTTTAATTAATTCGAATATAGAAACACATGCCGACCGGCGTGATTTTAAATTTAGAAATGTTAATGCCACGATCAATTTCAACAGTAGGAAAAGACTGACCATGGATTTTCAATGTGGCAATGTGTCCGGTACTTTTGAGGCTGATGCCTTACGCTTAAATGGTGGGGTTGATCTGACTAAACCAGTCGGAGTTTACGACAACATCAGTTTCAATGTTACTAACTGCAATATGTCTGCCTTTGGCATCGGCAATGGCGAGAATGAAAAAGGAACCGTACAGGCGGTAATCAACGGCAATTTGCCGACTCCTGTGATTACAGGTACTTTGAATATGAAAAAATTGAAGATTACGCCGATGTATTTCAGTAATGTACAGGGTAGTTTCAAATATGAGAACGGCGCTATTGATGTTCCTGAAGTGGATGCCAGAGTATTTGCGGGAAAAGTAAAGGCTAATGGCTATTATAATATCGATGATAGGAGCTATGGTATTGATCTTATAGGCACAGGGCTGCATGGTGATATTGGTCTTAATGATCCACAACTGCATTGTCTGGTGGATATTGACGCGCATTTGCGCAGTGACGGCAAGCCCAAGAACCTTTTGATTTACGGTGACTTCAAGTCAGGTGAAGGTTCTTACGGACTAATAGATTTTGACAGCCTACAGGGTACTATAACCAGTCAACATGGCATTCTGGACTTCAGGGATGTATATATCATGATTGACGGCGACGCAATCTATGCGCCTTATCTGAGAATAGTTAACGGCAAACTAAAGCTGGGTTCTATTTATTACGAAAGTGATGAAGGAAAGAGAAAGAAACTGATGTAGGAAAGCACAAGGGCGTTTCTTTTGCTTCCTAAAAAATTGGTAAAGAAATAGATGGACACTTTTTACCGTTATTTTTATTGATTTATTAAATTATAAATAAATGCCCTGCTGTTTTTTTAATCAGCAGGGCATTTGTGCTATTTGGGTTTTGCTAACCACTATTTTTTAACAACGGCAATCCAAATTTCGCTTTCGTAGTTGGGCGAAGTAATGTCACCATCTGGGTATACTTCGAAGTCTATTTCGTTTTTGGGAGCATAGTCGGAGGTGGGGAAGAATTCTTGGTAGATTTGTTTCCACAATTCCTGGATAGCGTTGGGCATCGCACCTTTGCACTTGAAGATTGCCCACGTATTTGCGGGTATTTCATTTACCCGAAAACCTGCCGGTATTTCTTTACCGTTGTAACCGGAAGCGATGGCATAGGGAAAGTCTTTGGCACTAGTAGTGCCATCACCATAGCAGATGCCGAGAATCAAGCACGGGAACTCATTGCCGCCGGAAAAATTACAAAGCGTTTTTACAGTGCCGTCGCTCCTGGCCTGTTGCCAAAAAGCTGGTATTTCTTTCATGGCTGATTCATCTCTGGTGCTGAACATTTTGACTTTCTCAATAACTTTAAATGCAGCTTTTTCTTCAATTCTGTAGTTCATAATATTGCCACCTTCCAAGGCTAGTATTACGGTGAGTTTGGATAACGATTTGAGATTATTGCCATAGGACTTTGCCTGCGACGGTGTGACACCGTGAAATTTAGTGAAGGCGCGGCAAAAACTTTCTGGTGAGTCGTAACCATATTTTAGCGCGCCGTCAATGACTTTCAAATCCGAAGAAGAAAGTTCGCTGCCGGCTAAGGTAAGCCGTCTTTCCCGTATGTATTGTCCGAGTGTGCGCCCACAGAGCAGACCGAATACTTTTTGAAAGTGGTAACTGGAGGAACAGGCGATTTTGGCAATTGCTGAGTAATCAAGTTCTTCTGTTATGTGTTCCTCGATATAGTCGATGGCGCGTTGGAGGCTCATGATCCAATCCAACCGATCCCACTCCTTCCGTATGTCTCAATTATAGTGAGGCGGCATTATTGCTTCGTGATATTTTGTGCTGTCGCATGTCAGATATAGTTTATTTTAGCTCTAAAGCGTTTTGTTGTATACCTGTTTATTTTAATACTATGATGATTGCGGTAACAGGAAGAAATGCAGTAAAATACAAGTGAAAGAAAATTGTGACGTGGAGATCATAATGAATTCTGTGGGTCTTATTGATAGCTTTTGCAAGAGTTGCTGAAGGAGGAATGTTTGATGAATATAAAGGATGAAGGAGCGCTGGTTGTTTTCAGCGGCGGTCAGGATAGTACGACTTGCCTGTTCTGGGCACTGGAGAGATTTGCGAAGGTGGAGGCGGTGACGTTTGATTATGGTCAGCGACATAGCAGAGAAATAGGATGCGCAAAGAAGATTTGTGCTGATTTAGGTGTGCGTCATACAGTGCTGAATATGAGCCTTTTGGGGCAGCTGACAGAGAATGCGTTGACCAGGGATAATATCAAAGTAGAAGCTGGTGAAGCTGGCCATTTGCCTTCTACGTTCGTCGATGGGCGTAATATGCTGTTTTTGACTTTTGCGGCAGTGGCGGCCAAACAGAAGGGCCTGAGAAATATAGTAACTGGTGTCTGTGAAACTGATTTCAGCGGTTATCCTGATTGCCGAGATATTTTCATCAAGTCGCTGAACGTAACTTTGAATTTGGCGATGGACTATTCTTTTGTGATTCATACGCCGCTAATGTGGATTGATAAGGCGGAAACCTGGGAACTAGCAGACAAGATGGGTAAACTGGAATACGTGCGCGATAATACGCTGACTTGCTACAATGGCATCATGGGAGCCGGCTGCGGCGAATGTCCTGCCTGCAAACTGCGCAATCATGGTCTTGAGAAATATTTGGCAAGGAGGAAACCGTTACATTATGACTGCGATTAGTGTTACTAAAATCTTTAAATTTGATGCCGCACACTTTTTACCTGAGCATAGCGGCAAATGTGCTGACTTGCATGGTCACACCTACAGGCTGGAAGTAACGATTGCCAGAAAAGATGGCGGCTTGATTGCCGAAGGTTCGAGTGCTGGTATGGTGCTTGATTTCGGCGATCTGAAAACTATCGTGCAGCGGGAGATAATTGAAAAAGTGGATCACAAAATGCTCAATGATGTTTTCTCTTTCCGGACGACGGCAGAAAATATGGTTATCTATTTTCACGAAGTGCTTGAGAAGCAATTGGCAACGCTGGGCGTGGAAGTTCTCAAACTCAGGTTGTGGGAGACACAGACGTCCTTCGCTGAGGTGGTCAAATGAGTATACGGTATCCTGTAATAGAGGTCTTTTCTAGTGTGCAGGGGGAACACCTTCAGCGGTTTAGGTGCAGATTTTATCCGGCTGGCTGGCTGCAATTTGCGCTGCTCCTGGTGTGATACAGTACATTCTTACGATATAGATGCAGCGACAATGCTTGATGCCGAAGAGATTCTTGCCAGATGGCAGTTTGACCAGCCTATCATTGTTATTACTGGTGGTGAACCGACCTTGTACGACTTGGGACCTCTGGTGCAGTCACTGAAGGCGCGAGGCAAATTTGTGACGTTGGAGACTAACGGCACGAATACGGTGCCTGCTGCGTGGGGTATTGACTGGGTTACTGTTTCACCGAAACCGGATAGCGATTATGTGATCAACTGCCGCGCCAATGAAATTAAATATGTCGTTGATGATAATTTTAGTGTTGATGTTATTCAAGTGGATAAGGTACCGCCGCGGCACATTTATCTGCAGGTAGAAAGCTGCAAACCGGAATCGGCGGCGCGTGCAGTACGCATTGTGACGGAAAATCCTAAGTTGCAGCTAAGGGTCGGTATTCAACTGCATAAGTTTTTAAACGTAGAATAAAATATAGCTGTAGGTTAAAATGAGTAGTCTCTTTACTAAAATTAGCAGAGAGGCTACTCTTTTATTATTTCAGCAGACGTTTATCAGTCAAAACGTAGTTAAGTTGAATATCATGAGCTTCGCGTGGCACTTCCGAAATCAATTGTTCGTCAAAGCCAACACCGATTTTAATTATGTCCTTGTTCAACGAAGCGAAAAAGCGGTCATAGAAACCAGCACCATAGCCGATGCGGTATTTGTCATTGTCAAAGGCAACTGCCGGCGTAATAATGAGATCCAAAAGATCTGGGGTAACTTCCTTGTAATTGTCCGGAGAGGGCTCAGGAATGTCATAAGTGCCTGGCTTCAGATCGGCAAGGCTGCGGACTTCTATCGGCAGTATCCTGTTTGTCTTTTTATCGACGACCGGGAGGTAGGCATGTTTGCCTGCTTTAATGATAGTTTCAACTAAAGGCAGCAGGTTCAATTCACTACCGAAGGCGGCAAAAAGCATGATATGGTTAGCATTTTGATAAAGCTCAGTCGCCAAAAGTTTTTTAATGATTATTTCAGCTTTGGCATCACGTTCTGCAGCAGAAAGTGTATCGCGCAGACAGATTATTTCTTTACGTAGTTGTTTTTTGTTCAAGTTAATTCCTCCAATTCTGCTATGTTGATTATAGCAGACGCTGGTCGGAAAAAACTCATAAGTTTATGACAAAAGTGAAAAATGCGAACGATTTTTGAAAAAACTGTTAAAAAGTTCACAATGAGATTGACATCGATACCCGGCGTTGGTAGAATTAATCTATACTTATGAAAGAATAGTATAGGTATACCGAAAAGAAAAGCCCAAGGAATTTTAGTTGCATATTTGCAGTTGATAGAGTTCTGATTGGACTTTTATTTTTTCTCTTCAAACATAGGAGGTAAGATTTGTGAAAGTTGCCATAGTCATGGGAAGCAATTCTGATTGGCCGATTTTAGAACCGGCAGAAAAAACTTTAAAACAATTCGGCGTGGAGGTTGAGGTCTTGGTTGCCTCAGCACACAGAACACCGGACGTTGTTCATGAATTTGCCGCTGGTGCCAGAGAAAGAGGCGTGGAAGTTATCATTGCCGCTGCCGGTGCTGCTGCTCATCTGGGCGGCGTCATTGCAGCTTATACTACAGTGCCGGTTATCGGGATTCCGATTAATGCCACACCGCTGAACGGTATGGATGCTCTCCTGAGCTTCGTGCAAATGCCTGCCGGGATTCCGGTGGCGACGATGGCTATCAACGGTGCTAAGAATGCAGCAATTTTCGCAGTACAGATTTTAGCTCTTAAATATCCTGAATTAGTTAACAAAATGGCTGAAGACAGAAATGATATGCGGGCAGAAGTAGCCTTGAAGGGCGAAAAGCTGGCAAAAATCAGAGCAATGCAAGATTAATTGGCAGGTTAGCCAGGGTTATAATTTTGAAAAATGAAGGAGAATTTATCGTGCAGGGAATTGATTTTCAGGAAGACAAGTGGCATGAGGAATGTGGCGTTTTCGGCATTTATTCTCATCGTGACGATGTTGCTCTGAATACTTACTGGGGCTTGTTCGCGCTGCAGCATCGCGGCCAGGAAAGCACCGGTATTGCTGTAACAGATGGCAGCAGTATGCAGATCAAACGTGGTATGGGGTTGGTTCCCGACGTTTTCAAGGACGGAGTAGGTGAGCTCTGCGGTCACATTGCCGTCGGTCATGTTCGTTATTCGACGACTGGTGCGAGCATGCCTTTCAATATTCAGCCGCTAAAGGTTTATTATGATGGCGGCAATCTTGCTTTGTCACACAATGGTAATTTGACTAATGCCTGCGAGCTGCGTATGAAGCTTGCCAAAGATGGCGTTGTTTTTCAGACTACTGTTGACAGTGAAGTTGTGCTTAGCCTTATTGCACGTTCTCGCAAGGAAAAGATTGAAGACCGTGTGGCAGAGGCTGCTAATGAAGTAAAAGGTGCTTTCGCTTTTGCAATCATGACAGATGACAAATTAATCGCCATGCGTGATCCGTTTGGCTTCAGACCACTTTGCCTGGGCCGACTGGAACATGGCTGGGTAGTTGCATCTGAGTCCTGCGCACTTGATTTGGTTGGTGCTGAATTTGTCCGCGACATTGAGCCAGGTGAAATGATCGTTATCGAAGATGATGATGCTGAGCCAAGAAGCTTTATGTATGTTAATAATATGCCTGCTAAACCTGCGCACTGCGTATTTGAATATGTTTATTTTGCCCGTACCGACAGCATAATTGATAAACAGAGCGTTTACGAAGCACGTCTTAATATGGGTCGTGAGCTTGCCAGAGAAACTAAAGACATTAAAGCTGATATTGTTATCTCTGTACCAGACTCAGGAACGGCAGCGGCTATTGGTTATGGCCTGGAAGCCGGCATTCCGTTTGTTGAAGGTCTGACTAAGAATCGTTACGTTGGCCGTACATTTATTCAGCCGACACAGAAACAAAGACAGAATGCAGTACGCTTGAAATTGAACGTGGTTGCGCCTCTTGTCAAGGGTAAATCTGTTGTCATGGTTGATGACTCCATTGTCAGGGGTACGACTAGCGGCAAAATCGTGAAGCTTTTGAAAGATGGCGGCGCGAAGGAAGTGCATGTCTGCATAAGTTCACCACCGGTAACAGACCCTTGCTATTATGGTATAGATACTTCGGTAAGAAAAGAACTTATCGCTTCTACTCACACAGAAGATGAAATCTGCAAATATATCGGCGCGGATTCTCTGCATTACATTTCCAAAGAAGGCTTGAAGAGAGCTTTCAATTCTCTGGACCCGGAAGGTATGTGCTATGCTTGTTTCGATACTTGCTATCCGGACAATGCAGAAGATGTTGTACGCCAAGGTTCGAAATGCTTGTTTGATAACAATAAATAGGAGGCTGGGATGATGACTGATAAAGAAAAGAAGGAAATTACATATCTCGATGCAGGGGTAGATATTGATGCAGCAGCTAGAGCTAAGGAAATGATGAAGGAAAGCGTAAAGGCTTCCTACCGCCCGGAAGTTTTGGGCGAATTGGGTGCGTTTGGCGGTTTCTTTGCCTTCGATACCAAGAAATACAAGGAACCGGTTCTTGTCGCTGGTACCGACGGCGTTGGCACAAAACTGAAATTGGCTTTCATGGCTGACAAACACGATACGGTTGGTCAGGATGCTGTTGCTATGTGCGTTAACGACGTTCTTGCACAGGGCGCTGAGCCATTGTTCTTCCTTGATTATATTGCACTCGACAGAATTAACGCAGAAAAAGTTGTTACGATCGTTGACGGCGTTGCCAGAGCCTGCAAAGAGTCAGGCTGCTCCCTTATCGGCGGTGAAACTGCTGCTATGGCTGGTTTCTATGCTAAAGATGAATACGATCTTGCTGGTTTCTGTGTTGGTGTTGTTGAAAAAAGCAAAGCTGTCACCGGCAAAAATATTAAACCTGGTGATGTCTTGATTGGTTTGCCTTCCACAGGTATTCATTCCAACGGGTTCTCTTTAGTTCGTAAAATCTGTTTTGATTATCAAAACTTTGATATGTCGATGGATGTACCTGAATTCGGCTGCACTCTCGGCGAAAAACTTATGACTCCTACTCGTTTGTATCCTTCTGCCGTATTACCGTTAGTTGACAAATTCAATATTCACGGCATGGTACACGTTACCGGCGGTGCTTTCTATGAAAACGTACCAAGAGTTCTGCCAGCTGACTGTGATGCAGTTATCGACGCTGGTTCCTGGGAACTTCCTGTTGTCTTCAAAAAACTCCAGGAATGGGGCAATGTTGCTTGGCATGAAATGTACAATACCTTCAATATGGGTATCGGCATGATTTTGGTTGTTGCACCTGAAGAAGCTGATGCTATTCGTGCTCATCTGACAGCTGCAGGCGAAGGCTTCTACACTATTGGTGAGATTGTTGCCGGCAAAGGTGAGGTTACTTTGAAAGGCGGCGTTTTTGGTGAGTAACCAAAAGATAGGCATATTGGCCAGTGGTCGCGGCAGTAATCTGCAGGCAATCATGGATAAAATTGCTGAAGGTGTGCTGCCATTGGAAATAGCCGTGGTCATAAGCGACAAGGCTGATGCCTTTGCTTTGGAAAGAGCCGAAAAGGCTGGTATTCCTAACTTTGCTGTGATAAGGAAGGAATGCGCTGATAAAAAAGAATTTGAAGAAAAAATAGATGAAATACTGCGTGCTCACGGAGTGGAACTGGTTGTCTTGGCTGGTTTTATGCGTATCCTTGGCGCTGATTTCATAGCAGGCTGGCGTCATAAAATCATCAACATCCACCCGGCACTTCTGCCGAGTTTCACGGGGCTTGACGCTCAGGGCCAGGCTATTCGCTATGGTGCCAAAGTTTCAGGCTGTACCGTTCATTTTGTTGATGAAGGTATGGATACCGGACCGATTATTCTGCAAAAAGTTGTTCAGGTCGCTGATGATGATACCGAAGAAACTCTCGCAGCGCGCATCTTAGAACAGGAACACAAAGCTCTTCCTGAGGCCCTTTCTTTGTGGGCAGCGGGCAGGCTTGCTGTTCAGGGCAGAAAAGTAACAATTACTAATTAAACGGGACAGGTGATGAAGATGAAAATTAAAAGAGCTCTTCTGAGCGTTTCCAACAAAACAGGCATTGTGGAATTGGCAAAATTTCTGAATGAAATAGGTGTGGAAATTATTTCAACCGGTGGAACGATGCAAGCAATTCGTGAAGCAGGCATTCCTGTAACTTATGTCAGCGATGTTACCGGTTTCCCGGAAATTATGGATGGCCGTGTAAAAACCTTAAATCCAAAGATTCACGGCGGTATTCTTGCTGTCCGCAACAATCCTGAACATATGGCAGCTTTGGCCAAACATGACATTAAACCTATTGATCTCGTAGTAGTCAATCTGTATCCTTTTAAAGAAACAATTGCCAAACCAGGCGTAACTGAAGCTGAAGCGATTGAAAACATCGATATTGGCGGTCCGGCTATGGTTCGTGCATCTGCAAAAAATTTCCGCGATGTTATCATCGTTACTAATCCCGCAAGATATTCAAGCCTGATGGCGATGCTGTCCCAACACGGCGATGCCGATATTACCACTCGTAAAACCTTGGCTAAAGAGGCTTTTAACCATACATCAGAATATGATGCAGCAATTACTGCTTATTTGGAAAAACAATTGGCGGCAGGTAAATAACATTATTTGGGGGAAAAGTAATGCGTATTTTAGTTATTGGCGGCGGCGGCAGGGAGCATGCACTTGTTTGGAAACTAGCGCAAAGTCCTAAAGTCGATAAAATTTTTGTTTGCCCCGGCAATCCGGGTATGAAAAATCTGGCAGAGTGTGTAGCGCTGCCTTTGACCGATTTGGAAGCAGTCGCTGATTTTGCTGAGAAAGAGTCAATTGCTTTGACGGTAGTTGGACCAGAGGCTACTCTTGTCACTGGTATTGTCGACGTTTTTAACAAACGCGGCCTTGCTATTTTTGGACCAACAGCTGCTGCGGCTGAAATTGAAGGCTCCAAGGCTTTTTCCAAGCAATTGATGGCTAAATACGGTATACCTACAGCTTTCTTCAAAATCTGTGAGGACATAGATACTGCCAAAGCTTATATCAAGGAAAAAGGCGCTCCTATTGTTGTCAAGGCTGACGGCCTGGCGGCAGGGAAGGGTGTCGTTGTTGCTATGACAGAAGCAGAAGCATTGGCAGCAGTTGATGATATAATGGGCGATCTCAAGTTCGGCGGTGCGGGAGCACGTGTCGTCCTTGAGGAATATATGGAAGGCGAGGAAGCTTCCTTACTGGCCTTTACCGATGGTGATACTATTGTGCCGATGGTAGCTGCCCAGGATCACAAAAGGGTTTATGACGCTGACGAAGGCCCGAATACCGGCGGTATGGGTGCTTATGCTCCTGCACCGGTAATGACTGATGAACTGAAGGAAAAATGTGTGGAACTGGTCCTTAAACCGACCATTGCAGCGATGAAAGCTGAAGGCAGGAAGTACCAAGGGTGTCTCTATGCCGGTCTGATGATTAAGGACAATGATATTAAGGTCGTAGAGTTCAATGCCCGCTTTGGTGATCCGGAAACACAGGTTGTTTTACCTTTACTCGCTAGCGATTTGGTAGAAGTTATGCTTGCCTGTGCACAAGGGCGGTTACATGAAGTTAAGGTGGAATGGGCTGATGCGGCTACGGTTTGTGTCGTTATGGCTTCCGGCGGTTATCCGGAAAGTTATGACCAGGGGCTGCCGATATCAGGGCTTGAAGAAGCCGGTTCTTTGCCCGATACTATTGTTTTCCATGCTGGCACAAAAGAAGCTGGAGACGCAATTGTTACGGCTGGTGGACGCGTGCTTGGCGTAACCGCAACCGGCAGCGATATACGTGCGGCTAAAGACAAAGCTTATGCGGCTGTAGATCTGATTAATTTCAAAGATGCGCACTATCGACATGATATTGCCTGGCGTGCTCTGAAAGATAAATAAACTAAAGGCGTACTACTGTTAAAATTATTATGGTGGTGCGCCTTTTGATTATTTAGAAAAATGTACGAAAAGTAACAAAAAAAGTTTGCTGTAATAGTGGTTTAGTGGTAGAATATATAAAATATTTTAGAAAAGGATGGTTGATGATGGCTTTTATTTATGAAGAGGCGGCACATACATTCAGTGAGTATTTATTAATACCTGGTTATTCAGGTACAGAGTGTGTTCCGGCTAACGTTAACTTGCAAACTCCACTTGTAAAGTTTAAAAAGGGCGAAAAACCGGCTATCACAATGAATATTCCTTTGGTTTCCGCAATTATGCAATCTGTGTCCGACGATAAGTTGGCGATTGCACTGTCAAAAGAGGGCGGTATTTCTTTTATCTACGGCTCCCAATCTATAGAAAGCGAAGCTGCAATGGTAGCACATGTTAAATCCTACCGCGCTGGCTTCGTAACCAGTGATTCTAATATCACCCCAAATAGCACACTGGCTGATATTCTGAAATTAAAAGAAAAGACCGGTCATTCTACTGTAGCTGTTACTTCCGATGGGACTGTCAACGGCAAGCTGGAAGGTATTGTTACCAGCCGTGATTATCGTGTCAGCCGCATGGATCTGAACACAAAAGTTTCTGAGTTCATGACTCCAATTCAATCTATGATCGTTGCCACGAGCAATACTTCTTTAAGTGCTGCCAATGACATAATCTGGGACAACAAGCTGAACACTCTGCCGGTAATTGATGATGAAGGCAGACTGCTCTATATGGTATTCCGCAAGGACTATGCATCTCATAAGGAATATCCTCTGGAATTACTGGATGAGCAAAAACGTCATATCGTTGGTGCCGGTATCAATACCAGGGACTATGCAGAACGTGTTCCTGCTCTTGTAGAAGCTGGCGCAGATGTGCTGTGTATAGATTCTTCCGAAGGTTTCAGCGAATGGCAGAAATTAACTTTGGATTGGATACGCGAAAAATATGGCGATACAGTTAAAGTCGGTGCCGGCAATGTCGTTGACAAAGAAGGTTTCCGCTACTTGGCTGAAGCCGGAGCTGATTTTATTAAAGTTGGTATCGGCGGCGGTTCCATTTGTATTACTCGTGAACAAAAGGGTATTGGCCGTGGACAAGCCACTTCTCTGATTGAGGTAGCTAAAGCACGCGATGAGTATTTTGAAGAAACCGGCATATATGTACCGATTTGTTCCGATGGTGGTATAGTTTATGATTACCATATGACCTTGGCTCTTGCTATGGGCGCTGATTTCATGATGCTCGGACGTTATTTTGCCCGCTTTGATGAAAGCCCGACTAACAAGGTTAATATCAACGGCAGCTACATGAAAGAGTACTGGGGTGAAGGTTCAAACCGCGCCCGCAACTGGCAGCGTTATGATATGGGCGGCGCCAGCAAGTTATCCTTCGAAGAGGGCGTCGACTCCTATGTTCCTTATGCTGGCACACTGAAAGACAACGTAACGCTCTCCCTGAGCAAAGTTCGTTCTACTATGTGCAACTGTGGTGCGCTCACTATTCCTGAGCTGCAAAAGAATGCTAAGCTGACATTAGTATCGGCTACCAGCCTTGTTGAAGGCGGCGCACATGATGTTCTGCTGAAAGACAGCAATATCAACAATTACGTAAAGTAATATTTTTTGAAACGGCCCCTTAGTGAAACAGTAATGTATACATTTTTAATGTATTGACACAAATTGTTCACAAAGGTTAGAATTAACCTATTAATAAAAGGAGAAAGGCTGTGTAAAGATGAACTTTTCCAAGAAAATTTTGAGCATTACAGTTTGTGCATTGCTGCTTGTATCTCTCGCACTTCTTGCTGGATGTGGCGGCGATAAAAAAGAAACAAAGAAAGTTTTGAAGGTTGGTATGGAATGTGGTTACGCTCCTTATAACTGGACGCAAACGAATGCTGACAACGGTGCAGTTAAGATTGCCGGCAGTTCAGAATATGCTAATGGCTATGATGTTATGATTGGTAAGATGTTAGCTGAATCCATGGGCGCGACTTTGGAAGTGCACAAGATTGAATGGGACGGACTTGCACCGGCAGTTGCTTCCGGTAAAATCGATGCTGCCATCGCTGGTATGAGCATTACCAACAAACGTAAAGAAAGTGTTGATTTCACGGTTCCTTACTATTATGCCAACGTTGTTGGCTTGGTACGCAAAGACTCTCCACAAGCTTCCGCTAAAAGCGTCGCTGATTTGAAAGGTGCCGTTGCCACTTCTCAATTGAATACAATCTGGTATGATCTGATTGACCAGATTCCTGAAGTTAATAAACAACCTGGGATTGAAAACGTTCCTGGTATGATTGTTGCTCTTAAGTCCGGCAAATGCAATTTGATTGTTACTGATATTCCGACCGCAATGGCAGCATCTTATGCTAACAAAGAGCTTGCTGTTCTGGAGTTTGCACCTGATAAAGGCTTCAAAACAACAAAAGAAGATGTTGAAATCGGCATCGCTGTCAAAAAGGGTAACGCTGATCTCGTAAAATCGATGAATGCTAAACTCAGCAAAATGACTGAAGCTGACTTCAAGAAGATTATGGAAGATGCAATCAAAATTCAACCGTTAGTAAAATAAAATTGTTTCATTATACGGGACGGCATTGCCGTCCCGTATTTGACTTATGGTTACGCAGACAAGGTGGGAATAAAAAATGACAACGATGCCGACTACTTTTTTTGAGTGGGTATTTTTCTTATTACAACAATATGGCGTGCTTTTTGTGAAAGGCGCACTGGTAACGCTTTTGCTTGCCTTAGTGGGAACTTTCGTAGGTTGCTTTATTGGTTTTATCGTAGGTATAATTCAGACAATTCCTGCTGATCCTAACATGGGCGCAGTCAGAAAAAACTTTTATAGATTGGTGCGTTGGCTGCTTGATGCCTATGTGGAAGTTTTCCGTGGGACGCCTATGATTGTACAAGCGATGGTTGTTTACTATGGTTCAATGAGCATTTTTAACATTGATATGTCGGCTATGTTTGCTGGTTTTCTGGTCGTATCCATTAATACAGGTGCGTATATGGCAGAAACCGTGCGTGGTGGTATCAACTCCATTGACCCCGGTCAGACTGAGGCCGCTACCGCGATAGGCATGAATCATTTTCAGACTATGCGTTCTGTCATCATACCGCAGGCACTGCGCAATATTATGCCGCAAATAGGCAATAACCTTATTATCAATATTAAAGATACTTCTGTATTAAATGTAATTTCTGTTACGGAGCTTTATTTCTCTTCAAAATCTGCGGCGGGTGTTTATTATAAGTATTTTGAAGTTTTCTTTATTACTTGTGCGATTTATTTCATTATGACTTTTACCGTTTCCCGTCTTTTACGCTGGGTAGAAGGCAGAATGGCCGGCCCGCGTGATTATCAGCTGGTAGCTTATGATCCGATGCAGGATCCTTGCGGCCACTTCCCGATGCCGACACGGAAGGAGCAGTAGTGATAAACATGGATGAGCAGAAAAATATTCTGGAAATAAAAGATTTAAAGAAGCAATTTGGCGAACGTGAAATTCTGAAAGGGATTAATTTCTCAGTCAATAAAGGTGATGTTGTTTGCATCATTGGGCCATCAGGCTCGGGTAAATCAACTTTGATCCGCTGTATTAATTTTTTGGAGACACCAACGAGTGGCGAGATATGTTATCAAGGCGAAAATGTTTTGAAGAAATATAAAGACCTTGCTTTGTATCGCACCAAGGTTGGTATGGTTTTCCAGCAGTTCAATCTCTTTAATAACATGACTGTGCTCGAAAATTGCGTGGTCGGCCAGATCAAAGTTTTAAAGAAAGATCATGAGGCAGCCAGACAAACTGCCATGAAATATTTGTATTATGTTGGTATGGCTGATTATATCAATGCTAAACCAAACCAGCTTTCAGGCGGACAAAAACAGCGTGTCGCTATTGCCAGGGCTATGGCCTTGGAGCCGGATGTCCTTCTGCTGGATGAACCGACTTCAGCACTCGATTCTGAGATGGTTGGCGAGGTTTTGAATGTTATGCGTGAATTGGCAAACGCCGGGCTCACAATGATCGTTGTAACACACGAGATGGCTTTTGCGAGGGAAGTAGCATCGAAGGTTATCTTCATTGACCAAGGTGTTATTGCTGAAGAGGCCACGCCGGAGATTATTTTCAAAAATCCTTCGAATCCACGCACGAAAGAGTTTCTATCCCGGTTCAATCAGAATAATTAAAGGATTCAAGCCTCTGTTTGTGGAAAGTACAGACAGAGGCTTTTTCTTGCTCAATTTAAAGTGAGGTCTGAAAAAATGAAAAAATTAGTTTTTTTATTGCTGTTTCTGCTTATAACAACTCTGGGGGAAGCCAGTGGGCGTATTTTGTTTGTGCCGCTGGATGATAGGCCTGTCTGTCTTGCTTATACTGTAAATACATTTAAGGCAGCCGGCTGGAATATTCAAACTCCGCCGCTCGATCTGATTGCTTCTTTCAATCATGATGGCGATCCAGACAAGCTTTATACCTGGCTGGAAAGCAACGCCAATGGTTCTTCTGCAGTTGTTGTTAGCAGTGACAGTATGATTTATGGCGGTCTGGTGGCATCGAGGACGCACAAGCTTTCTGAGCAAGAACTGGCAGCGCGTACGACAAGATTATTACAATTTAAGCAGAAATTCGCTAGTATACCTGTGTATGTATTTACCACTGTGATGCGTTCACCAAAGGCAAGCAGTGCACCGTTCGAACCTGCTTATTACAAAGAATATGGCAGCCGGATTTTTCGGTTAGGAGAATTGACGGATAAGAATGAGGTAGCTGGCCTTAACAAGAGTGAAACCAAAGAAAGACTGGGTTTGGGCAAAGCGATACCGGAAACAGTACTGCGTGATCTCTATAGTCGGCGTAGCAAAAATATTGCCGTTACCGAAAGATTGCTTGCTGGTACAGAAAATGGCAGCTTTGATTATTTGCTTTTAGGACGTGACGATACGGCACTGTATTCTGATGCTCATCGTGATGCACGCAAGCTGGAGACGATTAATGCGCAGCTCTCACAGCGCAAAGTACGCTTTTTTGCCGGTGCTGATCAACTGGGAATGGTGCTCATCAGCCGTGCTATCAATAAGGATAAGGGTGTTGTGCCTGTCGTTCACGGTTTTTATACGGAAGGCGTTGGCGAAAACACTATCCCTGCCTACGAAGATGATACGGTCAGAACAACCGTCAGAAGCCAAATTTTGGCAGCAGGTGCCTGGCCGGCTTCCGGCGATAAATATGCTGACCTTATTCTGGCGGTGAATACGCCGGTTGATGGGATTACTCTGCAAGGCAATGATGCAGCTAATTCAGTAAAATTGAAAGGAGAGCAACGAGCTTTCCTTCAAAAAGTTGAAGAATATCTGCAAAAATCCAAAAATGTTGCCATAGCCGATGTTGCTTATGCCAATGGTTCTGACAATGCACTTGTCAAAGGACTTTTTAGCGAGAAACTGGCCTGGTCTCTTGCTTCTTATGCCGGGTGGAATACTGCCGCTAATACGATAGGCTATGCCCTTGTGCAAGGATTGCAGGGGCCTTATTTAAGACAGGAAGACAAGAATGATTTGTTGATTGTCAGATATCTCGATGACTGGGTTTACCAAAGCAATGTGCGCGATATTGTCAGGAAGGAACTGGTCTGGCCCAGACAATGGCAGGACGGTGCATTCTTGCCTGAGCAGAAGCAAATTCTGGAAGACACAATTACTGATAAAATAAGAAGTTTCGTCAAACCGTATATGACGGCAAAGACTATTAATGAGTGGCAATTTACATTGCCCTGGAACAGAACCTTCGAAATCAAAATTGACAAACACTAAAGAAAAAATTCCCTGTTATTTTTGCCGATCAAGCAAAAATAACAGGGAATTGGTATTTCCCGGGTAATTAGTCCTTCCAGGGAACGGCTTTCTTTTCCAGCCATTGCAAAAACAGATGGAACAGCAGACCCAACACTGATAGTACGATGACGCCTGCCATTAGTTTATCTGTAATCATCAGGTCACCATAGTGCAGGATAAGGGCTCCGATGCCTTCTTGTGCGGCAATCATTTCGGCGGCGACAAGCAGCAGCAAGGAAGTGCCGGCTGCTAACCTCAAGCCGGCAAAAATAACCGGCAGAGCGCTTGGCAGGACAACGCTCTTCATAGTAAGCCACCAGCTGGCATTGAAACTGACGGCAACTTTAATTAATAAGGGATCGACATTTTTGACGCCAGAATAGGTGTTCATGGCAACCGGGAAGAAAACGCCTAACGCGATAATGGTTATCTTTGAAAGTTCCCCAATGCCCAGCCAAAGGATAAAGAGCGGCAGGAGGGCAATTTTTGGAATCGGGTAGAGAGCTTGCACGATAGGAGTGCCAATGCGGTCTCCTAAAGCAGAAGTGCCGGTAACCATGCCAACAATCAGGCCGATGATGCTGCCAAGCAGGAAACCTATAGCAATACGGGTCATGCTGGCTGCCAGACTGCGACCTATTTCACCGTTCATTGTCATGGTCAGCAGCGAACTCAGGATGCCGCTCGGAGCAGGCAGGAAAAGAGCAGAAACGAAACCGCTGCGGCAGAGGGCTTCCCAAAGTCCTAAAAGAAAAAATATAGCCAGTGCGGAAACCCAGGAGGGATAAGTTTTTTGCCAATGCAGCATTTTATTTTGTACTTTGTAATCAGCCATTTGTTTCCACCTCCAAGAGCGCAGCACGAGCATCTTTGCTGATATGCTCCCAGATAATGCGTACGTACTCGTCAATAGCTTGCGCATGTTCAGTGTTTTCACGCTTAGGACGAGGTATATCGATGGTAAGAATTTTACTGATGCGGCCAGGGCGGCGAGATAGCAGAACGACTCTGTCAGCCAGCAGAACTGCTTCCTGAATATTATGTGTGACATAAAGGGTGCTCAAACGTGTCTTCTCCCACAAGGTGACCAGTTCTTCCTGCATAATAGTTCTGGTCTGGGCATCAAGAGCGGAAAAAGGTTCATCCATCAAAAGCAGATCAGGATTGATTACGAGAGCTCTGGCAATGCCGACACGCTGACGCATACCGCCGGAGAGCTGATGTGGAAAAGCTTTTTCAAAACCGCTGAGGCCAACCATTTCAATATAATGAGAGATGCGTTCTTTTTGTTCATTTTTGGGAACACCGGCAGCTTCCAGGCCGAAAGCGATGTTTTCGTAAACTGAACGCCAAGGGAAAAGCCCTGTTTCCTGAAAGACTATGCCTACAGCTGGCACATGGGTAGCTGCTGCCTCGGTAAAATATATACTGCCGCCGGAAGGCTCCAGAAGGCCGGCTGTTAAGTTAAGCAGCGTAGATTTGCCGCAGCCGCTGGGACCGACAAGAGCAACAAACTCTTCTTCAGCAACAGTCAGGTTTATCTCTTCCAGTACTGTCAGCTTTTGTCCATGGGCGTTAGCAAAATTTTTGCTGACACCATCAATGACTAATTTCATTTTGTTTCCTCCGTATAGCTAAAAATAAAGAGCGGACAATTGGTCCGCTCTGGTGTGCTCGTTATTTCTTGAGCGCTTTTTCTAATAAACTGGTGTTTACAACCTGTGCAGGATCCAGTTTGCCGTTTATCATGTTATGCGAGCTGTACCATTCAATCTGTGTTTTAATGTCACTGTCAAGAAGTTTGCCATTGCGGTCAATGTACGGCAGGCCTAATTTTACGTCTTCAACAGGTGCGTTAGTGTATTTGGCAATGATTTTGATTACTTCTTCTAATTTCTCTGGCGATTTCTTATCGATAGCTGCATCATAATAATAGTTGCAGGCTTTGACGTAAGCACGTAAGAAACGGACAGCAACATCGTCTTTTTTTACAAAATCAGGTGAAAAGAAAATGGCGGAAGTCTGATAAGGAATAACGTCGCCAACCTGAGTAATGACTTTGGCGTAACCAGCTGTTTGAGCTTTTGTTATATTTGGTTCGTTCAGGATGCAGGCATCAATTTGCTTGCTTTCCAAAGCGGCCATGATGGCGCTTAATTTACCAAGCGGCACGAGTTCAACATCGGCAAGAGTCAGCCCCTTTGCTTCCAGTAGTCTGCCAAGCATATAATGAAAGGTAGAACCTACTTGGGTGATGCCAATGCGTTTGCCTTTGAGACTTTCTATCGAAGTAACGCCGGCAGCGTAGGCATCACTGTTCACCAGAAGTGCAGAAGAAGGGAATCCTTTTTCCTCACGGCCTTTATCAGCAACGATCGCCAGCTTTTGGTTGCCGGCAGCCATGTTGAATAAACTTGCGGTAATGCCGGTGGCACCAACATCGACCTTGGAGGAAGCTGTTGCGACGGCGATTGGATGAGCTGCATCAAACCATTCTGGTTTGACTTCCAGATTCTCTTCAGCAAAAAAACCTTTATCAAGCGCGATGAAAAGTGGGGCAGAGCTGGTCAGTCGGAGCAAAGCCAGCGATACCTGATCCTTTTCTTTCGAAGCGTCTTTCTTCGTTTCATTTTTACTGCAGCCGGCAAAAACAAGTGACATACAAAGCGCCAGCAGCAAGGCAACAACTTTTTTCATTAAACTTCCCCCTTGATTTGTGCATTTTGTTCGTACGTATAGCTCTTTTGGAGCTGCCACAGACTATTGTATCGTATAATAATAGAAAAAACACGTATTTTATTAAAAAAAGATTATTTTTGTAATAATTATGTCCTTTGGGGGTTGGCATAAAATGAAGTTCTGCAGAGAAAAAACTTTCAGTAGTGGACATCTGTTGTTATAATGAACATGTAATAATAGGGAGGTATATAAATTGAAATTGCACAATACGAAAATCAAGACAACTTTGGCTTTGTTAGCAATTGCTTGTAGTTTTGCTGCTACGCCTGAAACCTTTGCTGAGAAAGCTGACACAGTTGTTCCGGCAAAAGCAACGCTGGCAGCACAAGAAAAAACGGGGAGTGCTTCCTTTGAAGATGCTGTACAAAGAGGAGAGCTTCTGGCAACTGCCTATGGTGATGTTGATGGCGACGGGCAGGAGGAAAAAGTGCTTCTGCTGGGTAATAAGTTCAGCAATGATTCACACTACTATACTAAGCTGTACCTCCTAGTGAAAGATGCCAAAACTGACAATATAAAGGGAGCAATACGTCCGTCTATTGCCGGTGGTTATGACGCTAGCATACGTCTGGCAGATGTGACTGGCAATGGCGTTGATGATATCCTGATTGCTGCGCCAACAGGCGGCAGCGGTGGTATTGTCGATTATAGGATTATAGATTTCACCGATAACAAGCCAAGAGAAATATTTACGGCAGAAGATAATCAGGGTGTACAGATAGGTGGAAATTACCTGCCAGATTATAAGGTGCGCATCACTTTCGGCGATAAAGGAAAAGAAGTGATCATGAGCGTTCCCACCGATCTTGGGTTTTATGGCTACCTTAAAATTTATGACGATGAGGGTAATCTTCTGAAAGACTACTATCATCCCTATGGGCAGTATTTGTCTGGCTTGCTGCTCTTAGACACGGACGGCGATGGTGTTGCGGAGGTTATTACCACGCAGCGGATTGTTGGACTCAACAATACTGATACGTTGGGTTATATACGTGCTGTCTGGCGCTATACTGCGGCTGCCTGGCAGCTTGACAATTATATTTTCCAAAGCAAATTGGACTCGCTCGGTCATAGTACCGAACGCGAAAACGTCATAGGACTGGGCGGCTATAAAGTTTGCCAAGAAAAAGCTGTTATCGGCAGAACGGTTATTGCTTACCCCCGTATCAGCAATGCGGGCAAGGGAACAGCGCAGTGGAAGACTAATGCCCAGATAGAGAGCTTTGTCCGTGCGCAATTCGACGAAATCAAAAATAAAGGCTATCTGGAAATGAATTATGAGGTAAAGTATGGCGGTTATAAACTGTTGAGCATTCTCATGACAGGCAAAAAAGATGGTAAAGGCGGCAACGAAGATATCCTCAAACCTTTTAACTTTGACCTTGCTACAGGGGAACTGGTTCCACTGGAAAAATTACTTGGCAATGATAAAAAAATGTGGGAAAAAGTTGCAGAAATAACTGCCAAACAGGGTAATAAGGTTACCGCCGCAGCTATGGACAGCTACTATTTTGACGGCGAAAACTTTGTTTTCTTGCAGCGCAATGCGGAAAAACAACGTATGGAGCAAATTAGTGTCCCCAAAAAAGAACTGACAAAATATTTCGATGATAATAAAATAGAAAAACAAAACTGACTGATTAGTCAAAAGAAGAAAAACAGAGTATAAACAAGAAAAAGCGAGAAAAATAGCTATAGTTTTGTTTAATCGGGTTTGCTTTTGCTAATGTGACAACTTATAATGATAGCTGTGTTCTTTATAATAGAACAATGAGATTTCCGGTAATGCTTCAAGTAGTATTACTTTAATGGAGGAGGATACAGATGTTAGGGAAAAAGAAAGTTATGGCGCTGGCACTAGCTATTGCGTCTATGCTCGCTGTAACAGGCTGTGGTGGCAAACAAGCAGCGGGACCTGCAGAAACATTGGTAAAATCTATGCAGGTAGTTAAACGCGATACACCTATAGTTTATGAGTATTCTGGTTTTGTGGAAGCTCAGAACGAAGTGCAGATGAAAGCGCGTGTTACCGGTATGATTACGGAGAAATATGTTAACGGCGGTGACAAAGTTGAGAAGGGTCAATTAATGTTTGTTATTGATCCACGAACTTATCAGGCTACCTCCTGGAATTATCAGGCACAAGTTGCCAGCGCGCAGGCTGATTTGAGTCGTGTACGCCGTGATGCTGATCGCTATCAGAAATTATATGAACAAGGTGCTATTTCCAAGCAAACTTTGGATAATACCATGGCAGAGCTGGAACAAAGCGAAGCCAAGGTGGAAGCACAAAAGGCACTGTTGTCATCCGCTCAGGTTGACTTAGGGGAAACAAATGTCGTAGCACCATTCAGCGGGAAAGTTTCGGCAAATGATTTGGCTGTCGGAACCTTTGTTACATCAGGAACAACAGTTTTGGCTACTATTTCCAACAGCGATCCTGTACGCGTGAAATTCAGCCTTGCTGAAGCTGAATATCTGAAACTAATGGCAACTAAAGCTGAAGATGGCACTGCGCCGTTGGAAAATCTGACAATAGTTCTTGCTGACGGCTCTACCTATCCTTTAAAGGGTAAGCTGACTCAAGTTGATCGCAGTATCAGCGAGGGTACAGGTACTTTGACCTTGAAAGCAGAGTTTGATAACCCGGACAAGCTATTGCTGCCAGGTATGTTTGCTCATCTGCAGGCCAATGTTGGTACTAAGAAGGATGCTTTGCTGGTACCACAGCGTGCCGTAACGGAAATAATGTATAAGACATTTGTCTATGTAGTAAACAGTGAGAACAAAGTTGAAATGAAAGAAGTTAAACTTGGTGCTCGTGTTGGCAGGTTATGGGTTGTTGAAAGCGGCCTTGACGGCACAGAAAATATCATCGTAGAAGGTACTCAGAAGGTTAAGAAGGGTTCTGTTGTTAAGGCAGAGGCTATGACGGAACAGGACCTTGATACATCTACAACAAAATAACAAGGAGGTAAAAACTAATGGCACGTTTTTTTATTGACCGTCCGGTCTTTGCAATAGTGCTGGCAATTCTTATCACCTTGTTGGGAACCCTTGCCGGGTTTAATCTGCCGATAGCTCAGTATCCAAATATTACCAAACCGCAGATTACAGTGTCGACTACTTATGTTGGCGCTGACTCCAAGACAGTTGAACAAGCTGTTGCGCAGGCCATCGAGCAAAAGGTTAATGGCGTAGAGAATATGCTTGATATGCGTTCTACCAGTACGAACGATGGTGGTTATACGCTTGATATTTATTTTAATTTGGACAAAAACGCGGATATTGCAGCTGTTGAAGTACAGAACCGTGTTGACCAGGCCAAAGCTTCTATGCCGGAAGAAGTGACCAGCTATGGCATAACTACTACCAAACAAGCAGCACAGACGATTATGTATTTTGCGCTGCATTCGCCGGATAATATTTATGATGGAATGTTCCTGAAATCCTATGCAATGACAAACTTCCTTGATGCAGTTAAGAGGGTTAAAGGAGTTTCGACAGTAGATGCCTATGGACCAGAGTATTCTATGCGTATTTGGTTGCAGCCGGATAAAATGGCGCAGCTAGGGGTTACTGCAAGTGATGTTTCCACGGCTTTAACGACACAGAATATCCAGGCTCCTGTAGGTTCGATAGGTTCGCGACCGACGGCGGCGGAGCAGGAATTCCAATATTCCGCTAGCGCCCAAGGGCGTTTAACCACTGAAGAAGAATTCGGCAACATAATAGTTCGTTCTTCAAATGGCCAAAATCTGAAATTGAAGGATATAGCGACGATTGGCCAAGGGTCACGTAGCGATACCATTGTCAGCCGCCTGAATGGCGGGGATTCGGTTATTTTTCCGGTTTATCTGACAAGTGATGCTAACGCCTTAGAGACAGTAGCTAATATTAAAGCAGTTTTGAAAGACGCGGAAACACGTTTCCCATCTGGGATGGAGCTTACAATTGTTCAGGATAACACGACTTATATCGTGGAATCTTTGACCAAAGTTGCTCATACCTTCTTTGAAGCGTTATTGCTCGTTTTGTTTGTTGTTTACATTTTCTTGGGCAGTTGGCGGGCAACGCTTATCCCGATGCTAGCAGTGCCAGTTTCTTTGGTTGGTACTTTTGGTGCCTTTATCTTCTTAGGATTTACAATCAATACCATCAGCATGTTTGCAATGATTTTGGCAATCGGCTTGGTTGTTGACGATGCTATCGTAGTTGTTGAGGCAGTAGAGCATCATATTCAGGAAACGGGGTTGTCACCAAAAGAAGCGACATACAGAGCAATGAAGGAAGTTTCTGGCCCGGTTGTGGCTATCGCCTTCATTTTGGCTTCTGTTTTTATTCCGGTTGCGTTCCTCGGCGGTACGGTTGGGCAGCTGTACAAACAGTTTGCCTTAACAATTTCCGTATCAATGGCTCTTTCGGCCTTGATTGCTTTGTCTTTGACTCCGGCCTTGTGTGCTCTTGTCCTGAAACCACGCACTGCTGAAACAGAGCCGAAAGGTATCTTGGGCAAAATTGTCGGAGGCTTTAACGCCTGGTATGCCAGAGTGCTTTCCAGATATACGGTTAACGTAGAAAAAGCTATCAGACACACGAAACTGGTAGTTGCCGGTATGGCAGTTATGGTCATTGTTATTGGTGTTATGGCAAAAACTCTGCCTTCAGGCTTTGTTCCTGACGAAGATCAAGGTGCTTGCATAGTTGCCTTTAATTTGCCGGAAGCGTCATCAAGTAATCGTGGTATACAGGCAATGTTGAAGGCCGGCGAACAAGTAAAAAAAATACCTGGTGTTAAGAATGTGCTTGAAGTCTCCGGTATGGACATCTTGAGCGATGCGCCAAAGGCCAGCGCTGGTTTTTTGGTTGCTGCCATGGAAGACTTCGATAAACGTGATGTAGACGTACAATCAACTATTAAGAAAATTTATGGTATCGGTGCAGGTATGCCGGAAATGAGCATGATGGCTTTCAATATGCCAGCTTTGCCAGGCGCTTCCAGCACTGGTAACCTCGGTATGTACCTGATGAATCTGGGCGGCGATTCTACTGAACAGATGAACACCTTGGCGCAGACCTTCTTGCAAAAAGCTAACCAGAGACCGGAAATAAAAGTTGCTTACACAACTTTTAATACCAATACTCCTTCGTATAAATTTACGGTTGACCGCGAGAAAGCAGAATCACTGGGTGTGCCTGTATCTAGTGTTTATACCGCCCTGCAGACTTTCCTTGGCGGTTCTGAGATAAATGACTTTAACCGTTTTGGCCGCACCTGGAAAGTTGTTATGCAGGCTGATGCCAAATATAGAACCGATGTCGATTCTATGCGTCTTTTCTATGTGCGCAGCAGCAATGGCACGATGGTGCCTTTAAATACTTTGGTGAAGTACGAAAAGAGCAATACAGTACCGTCTATCACAAGATTTAATGGTGCCAGTGCGATGAAAATCGCTGGTGACGCCGCGCCTGGTTATAGTACAGGTCAAGCCATGAAAGCGTTGGAAGAAGTGGCAGCAGAAGTACTGCCATCTACTTATACATATGAATGGGTAGATCAGAGCCGTGACCAGATTGAATCAGGCGATAGTTCTGCCAAAGTATTTGTCATTTCCTTGATATTCGTTTTCCTCTGTCTGGCTGCTTTGTATGAAAGCTGGGCTGTACCTTTGGCTGTTCTGCTTTCAGTACCGTCGGCAATCTTTGGCTGCTTCCTCGTCCAATATGCACGTGGTCTGCAGAACGATGTTTACATGCAGATTGGCCTAATTACCTTGATTGGTTTGGCTGCCAAAAATGCGATTTTGATTGTTGAGTATGCCAAAATGAATATGGAAAAAGGTGAAACGCCTATGCAGGCAGCGATTGATGCTGCTAAACTGCGTTTGCGGCCGATCCTGATGACTTCCTTTGCTTTTATTCTAGGCTGTCTGCCGCTGGCAATTGCGACAGGCCCAGGCGCCGGTGCCCGTGTTTCCATGGGTAATGCGGTTGTTGGTGGTATGACGATAACGACTATGCTGGGTATTTTCGTTATTCCGGTTATGTTTGTTTTTATCGCCAAATTGTTCAATAGGAAACAGAAAGAATAGTTAAGATCTTAATGATGCTCCTCCGTAAGGTGGGGCATCATTTTTTTTGCAGGAATTTCAGCCTTTCTGTCGTAATTAGTATGTATTCGTTTTAGACAAAAGGAGAAGAAAAAGTGAAAAAAGTCTTGTTGGGTCGTGTTTTTGTCCAGCATGTCTGGCAATTAACAAAAAGCTATTGGCAGTCTGAAGAAAAGAAAAAAGCTTTTTTGCTGCTAGGCGCAATCATTGCTTTGACTTTGGCCTATGTGTACATCCTCGTGCTTTTGAATAAGTGGAACAATGCTTTCTATACTGCGTTGCAGGACTATGAGACTGACAAGATTTTCAGCGAATTATTTCATTTTTCCTGGCTAGCCGCAATATATATTATAGTTGCGGTATATTCTTTCTACCTCCAGCAGATATTGGCGTTAAACTGGCGGCGCTGGCTGACCAATGCCTACCTGGATGAGTGGCTGCACAATAAGACCTATTATCGGCTGCAAATGTTCAGTACTGCTACAGATAATCCTGACCAGCGTATCAGTGAAGACGTGAAAATGTTTGTAGAGATGACACTGCAGTTTACGATTGGTATTTTGAAGGCTTTTTGTACTCTCGTTTCTTTCGTGGTTATTTTGTGGCAACTTTCCGGGCCTCTGCAATTAAGCGCTTTGGGGCAGGAGGTTCATATTTCCGGTTACCTGGTCTGGGTAGCTCTCATTTATTCTGCTATCGGTACCTGGATAACGCACAAAGTTGGTCAGAAACTGGTCGGCTTTAATTTCGTGCAGCAACGCTATGAAGCTGATTTCCGTTTCAGCATGATGAGGTTGCGTGAAAATGCGGAAAGCGTGGCTTTTTATGAAGGCGAAAAGCAGGAAGGTACAGTTTTTAAAAAGAGATTTACACTGCTTTTAGATAATTTCTGGAAAATAGTGCAGAAACAAAAACAACTTGTCTGGTTGAATTCCGGTTACTCGCAAATCGCAATTATTTTTCCTTTTGTAGTATGTATTCCAAGATATCTGAGCAGGGAGATAACTTTGGGTGGTTTGATGCAAATTGCCGCCGCTTTTGGCAGGGTACAGGACTCTCTTTCTTATTTTGTTGACATGTACACTTCTCTGGCACAGTGGCAGGCGGTAGTAGATCGTCTTATCGGGTTTGGGCTGCATATGACGGAAGTCGAAGATGAAAAACCGCAGCTTAACCTTAAGCGATTAAAAACAATTGATAATAAAGTCAGCGTGAGAAACCTTGATCTGGAACTTCCTGATGGTTCGAAACTGATGAAGAACATAAATTTTGAGTTGCAGCCAGGAACGAATGTTCTGGTAAAAGGAGCAAGCGGAAGCGGCAAAAGCACTCTGCTCAGAGCGATAGCCGGCATCTGGCCTTTTGTCAGTGGAGAAATTGAATTGCCGGAACAGGAAAAAATTATGTTCATTCCGCAAAGACCATATCTGCCTTTAGGCACCTTGAGGGAAGCGCTGCTTTATCCTGGAACGCGGCAAAAGACAGATGAAGAACTCATTGCTTTGCTGGAACTTTGCAAGATAGAATCATTAGCGGGTAATCTTGACATGGAAGCAGATTGGTCGCACGTTTTATCCATCGGCGAGCAACAGCGTCTCGCTTTTGTCAGGGCTATCATTTATGAACCAGATTGGTTGTTTTTGGATGAGGCAACCTCTGCGCTGGACGAAGATACTGAAAAAGTAATGTATAAGCTGTTAGAAGAAAGACTTACAGAGACAACAGTTGTCAGTATCGGACATCGCAGTACTTTGAATAAATTTCATTCGTTGGAAATAAAGCTCGATAAAATAACGGCATCCGCTGTTTTGCAGAAGATTAACCGCGAGAGTATAAATTGAAGGAGGAATTGCATTGAAACCATTGGCTATAGCAGAAAATATTTATGACGTAGGAATTATTGATTGGACAACAAGAGATTTTCATGGGTACGTCACTCCACGCGGGGTAACATATAATTCTTATCTTATTGTTGATGAAAAAATTTGTCTGATTGACGCTGTCAAAGCACCGTTTACTGATGAATATATCAAAAATATAAGTAAAGTAGTTGATCCTGCGGACATTGACTATGTTATAGTTAATCACGTTGAGCCTGATCATTCCGGGGCTTTGCCAAAGCTAGCAGAATTAGCACCGAATGCGGTATTTTTTATTACTCCGCAAGGAAAAAATGAAGCTATTCAGCATTATGGTGATATTTTTAATTTTGTTACCGTAAAAGAAGGAGATGTTCTTTCTCTGGGCAAACGGGAGCTGCAGTTCCTGCCTCTGCCGATGCTGCATTGGCCTGATTCCATGTCAACCTACCTGAAAGAAGATCAGATTTTGTTCTCTAATGATGCTTTCGGTCAACATTATTGCACGAGCAACCGCTTTGACGATCAAATTGACGAGTCTATCCTGTTTTTTGAGGCACAGAAATATTTTGCCAATATATTGTCTCCTTACGCTAAATTAGTGGAAAAAGCTTTGCAAAAAATTGAAGGTCTGCCGCTGAAAATGATAGCGCCAAGTCATGGCGCTATCTGGCGCTCCCATATTGAGAAAATTGTTTCGCAATACAGCAAATGGGGTGTTGGAGTAAAAAATGACACGCTGATTATTGCTTATGAAACTATGTGGGGTGGCACAGAGAATGTTGCACGCTCCATTCTGACAGGAGCGGCAAGTGCAGGGATTCCTGTTAAACTGTTCAGACTCAACTCTACCGATAACAGTCATATTGTTGCGGAACTTTTGGAAGCCGGAGGCGTATTGTTCGGTTCGCCGACACTGAACTATGGCATGATGCCTGCCATGGGTGGGCTGCTGACATATTTAAAAGGCTTGAAACCAGGCAAAAAGCTAGCAGCTGCTTTTGGTACTTATGGTTGGAGCGGCGGAGCCCAAAAAGATATGGAAGAATTTCTTGCAAAGGCAGGGTTTGATTTGCAGCCAGGTTTTAACTGCAAATGGAAGCCGCAAAGCGGTGAAACTGGCGAGGCTGAAAAATTTGGCTATGAATTCGCTATGAAAATAAAAGAGAATAAATAAACAAAAACGCCGACTGAAAAAGCCGGCGTTTTTTTGTTTGCTTTGCCCACTGCACGTAAAAACTTGATAAAAGTCAAATAGTCAAATATAATAGAGGTAGAAATGTGATTGCCCTATTTGTTATGAAAGGTGGTGGGATTCGTGAAAAACCTTGCAGATGATATAGAGAATTTTATCGTTCGTCAACTTTTGCTTGATGAGGAAGATCAGATATTTGTACAGAGAAATGAACTAGCTGACCGACTGTCTTGCGCGCCATCCCAGATAAGTTATGTTTTAAGCACCAGATTTACGCCTGAGCGCGGTTATATCGTGGAATCCAGACGCGGCAGCGGAGGCTTTGTGCGCATTGTCCGTCTAATGACTGGGGAACGCCAGCAAATGGGGAAAAGTTCCGGGCAAAGGGAAAATAAAATCAGACAGTTTGCCAAGGCAAATGGAATTACTTATAGAGAAGCAGTGTTACTTTCATTTATGATGGAAGTGCTGGAAGGCAGAGTAGAAGCCAGAGAACGCGGCGCAATTTTCACAGAGGCCATTGGCAGGCTTGCAGGAACAAAAATCGAAGATTGACGGACTTTACTGCCCGCTGATGGGTGAGGAGATAGAATAGTGGCAAAAATTAAAATTCATTATGTATGTCAGAATTGCGGCTACACAACTTTGAAGTGGCTTGGCAAATGCCCTGAGTGCGGACAATGGGATAGTTTAGTCGAAGAGACTGTAGTGCCTGAAAGCAAAGCTTCTTTTTTAGCAGTTAAGGAAAATCCGCGTCCTAAGACATTAGACAGCGTGTCAATCGATCATTTAGAAAGAATGGCAACCGGTATCCGTGAATTTGATCGCGTTCTGGGCGGCGGCATAGTGCCAGGGTCTTTGGTCCTCCTTGGTGGTGACCCAGGTATCGGCAAATCAACCATAGTTTTGGATGCCAGCATGAAGTTCAGCGAAAATGGCATCAAAGTTCTTTACGTGTCCGGTGAGGAGTCAGAAGCACAAACCGCGATGCGTGCCAAACGTCTTGGCGGTTCCGGCAGTGGCATGCTTATCATGACGGCGACTGACCTGGCGGTTATTCTTGCACAGGCGCAGGAGGTTAAGCCGGCGCTGCTCGTAATAGACTCGATACAGACTATGTACAATGCGGAATTTGAGACGGCTGCAGGCAGCGTTGGCCAGGTCAGGGAGTGTACTGCCAAATTGCTGCGGTTTGCGAAATCTACAGGTATTGCCGTTCTTATTATTGGCCATGTTACCAAGGAAGGTAATATAGCAGGACCAAGGCTGTTAGAACACATGGTCGACGTTGTATTACAATTCGAGGGTGAAAGATCTTATGCTTTCCGTGTGCTGAGAGCTTTGAAAAACCGTTTCGGTTCTACGAACGAAAGCGGTATTTTTTCTATGGAAGAGAGCGGTCTGAAAGAAGTTGCCAATCCTTCCGGTCTTTTTTTGGAAAAACGTGCTTCGGCGGTACCTGGCTCAGTTGTCTGCGCTTGTCTGGAAGGTAATCGCCCCTTACTGGTTGAGATGCAGGCGCTGGTAGCCAGGACGCCTTATGGTATGCCGCGCAGAACTGCTGTTGGTTTTGATTACAATAGGGTTAATATGCTGCTGGCAATTCTGGAAAAAAGGCTAGGGATGGATTTTGGCACGCAGGATGTCTATGTCAATGTTGTCGGTGGCGCCCGAGTGACGGAGCCGGCGGCTGATCTTGCTGTCATAGCGGCAATTGTTTCCAGCTATCGTAACAAGGCAGTAATGCCGGGAATTCTTGCTGTAGGGGAAGTGGGCCTGACTGGCGAGGTTCGCAGAGTTGGCTTTGTTGAAAGAAGAATTAAAGAGGCGCAGAATTTGGGCTTTCAAAAATTTGTTACACCAACAGGCAATTTGTCTGCGAAAAGTTTACCGACAGGTATTATTCAGGTAAATACAGTGGAAGAAGCACTGGCTGCTTTTTTTGAAAAATAAAAGAGCTGCTTTCTCTGAAATCTAAACGTTCAGAGAAAGCAGCTCTTATACTTGATTTTTTAAGAAAGGTAATAGAAACCTAGTGTGGCGATGGCGTTATTTTCTTCTTGCATAACTCTATCCATTTTTAACCCGGTAAGATTACATAAAGCTGCCAGGTAAAAAAGCGAATGGCCGATTTCTTTGGAGAGGGTTTCCTTGCAGTGAGGGCAAAGTTCACCATCGACATGTGATGACATATAGTCTTTTAGACATGTGAAGGTAACATCCTGGGGCACGCTTTGCTTATGTGCTTCAATTTTGATGCAGCCACATTCCGTTACGGATTTGGCAAGAGCACGATTAACGCGCGCTGAGGATTCTTGGTATTTCGTCATGATATCGAGAACGCTTTTGTGACGAATCAGATATTTTTCAACTTTGGCTTGGAAGTCTTGACAGGAATTATCTTTCATATTTAGCACCTCTCTTGGCTTAATTATAAATAAACACTTTTGGACTGTCAATTTTAAGGATTATAATTAAATATATAAAAATATGATTGACATGTAAAAAACTACATGATACAATAAAAAATTTTGACAAAGTAAATTATTTATGCTAAGATAATATTGTGACAATGAAGGGGGCATGGCGAATGTTCGAAACCGGAGATAAGATTGTTTATCCGATGCATGGTGCAGGTATGATAAATTCCATAGAAAAACGCAACGATGAAAATGGTGGCGTTGTCGAATATTTCATACTTGAGATGCTTCTGGGTGACATGAAAATCATGATCCCAATAAAAAATATTGAACAAGTAGGGCTTCGGCATGTAATCAGTGAAGAACAGCTTGCTGATATTGAGAACGTTCTTATCTCACGCCCTGAAAATATAATGAAGAGTATTACATGGAACCGACGTTTCAATCTCTATCTTGAGAAAATGAAAAGTGGAGATATCTTTGAGGTTGCCGGTGTTGTAAGAACTTTGGCGGTTCAGGAAGAAGAGAAAAAGCTTTCAACTGGTGAACGAAGACTTTTAAATACTGCACGCCAGATTCTTCTGAGTGAGGTTATGCTGGTGCGTTCCCAAAAACTTGAAGAAGCTGATAAATGGTTGCACAAGTTTTTTAATTTAAATTAATATTAAAATACGTCGTTACTTGGCGTATTTTATTTTTTTTGCCTGATATGACCTATTAAAAACTCTTCTTTTGTAGTAAGATTATGGCGTAAGAGACAGGAAGGAGGTGAGAAAATGTTAACGAGAATTCTTAAACTGACAATAGTACTTGTATTTGCAGTTTCAGGTCTGCTTTTGATGGATTATCTGGTTCCTTATCTTTCCGAAATGATACCTAATGATATGTTCAAGAATGGTCCTTTTGGTTTTGCCTTAGCAACTGTTATTGCCGATGCGCTGGGTTTTTGTTTATTTGGTGCGATAGGTTATGCAGTTTCAAATTTTATCATTGCATATACTATGCGTTTTACCGAGGTAATGGCTGCTGTTTTGGCTAAGGTTCCGACCAGTAATATCCTGGTAGTTGCTATGGGTGCCACTATTGGCCTTATCGTAGCTAATCTGATAGGTAGTCCTTTTTCACATCTGCCAATCATCGGCATGTATATTCCATTGATCCTCAGCCTGATTCTGGCAATAGTCGGAGCAAAGGTAGCTTTGATAAAACACACTGATATCACTTCATTTTTTAACCGTATCTGGTCTTTGCGTACTTCCAGAGAAGCGAGCAAAGAAGCAGAGGCGGACAATGTTTGCAGCAATCATAAAATATTAGATACCAGTGTTATTATTGATGGCCGTATTGCCGACATTCTGAAGACAGGTTTCCTGGAAGGCGTGCTTTTTATTCCTGGTTTTGTACTGGAAGAACTGCAAAAAATTGCTGACTCGTCAGATACGTTGAAACGTAAAAGAGGCCGCAGAGGTCTCGACGTTGTCAAAGCTATGCAGGATGGACTTTCCCAGCAGGTGGAAATTATCAATACGGATTATGACGATATTACAGAAGTTGATGCTAAATTGGTTAGACTGGCTAAGGAAATAGGCGGCCTGGTAATAACTAATGATTTTAATTTGAATAAAGTTGCTGAAATCCAGGGCGTAGGTGTTTTGAATATCAATGACCTGGCCAATGCTGTTAAACCGGTGGTTCTGCCAGGCGAAGATATGCTGGTATTCCTGGCCAAGGAAGGCAAAGAAAGCGGTCAGGCAGTTGCCTATCTGGACGATGGAACGATGATTGTTGTTGAAGGTGGCAAGAAGTATATTGGCGAAAGCGTCAGCGTAGTTGTTACTTCTGTTTTGCAGACTTCAGCCGGTCGTATGATATTTGCCCGCATGAAATAACATTGGGGGTTGTTTTGTTTTGAAAAAAATAGTTGTTATTCTGGCGGCAGCAGGATCAGGTCGCAGGATGGGCCTGGGCATGAATAAGGCTTTTTTGCTGCTGGAGGGTTTGCCGGTAATTGTCCATAACCTGCATCAGGTGAGTCAGGTTGCAGGAGTAAAACGTGCAATTATTGTGGTGCGGCATGATGAGTTAGCAGAAGGAACGGCAATCCTGCAAAAATACGAAGCTACGTACTTTCCGGAGCTTAGCTGGCAGATAATTGCTGGCGGCAGGGAAAGGCAGGATTCTGTTTTCAATGCTTTATGCCTTGTGCAAGACGGCGAAGACTTTGTTGCTGTTCACGACGGTGCCAGACCTTTTGCTACGCCTGATATCTTTGCGCGTGTTTTTGAAGCGGCGCAAATTAGTGGCGCTGCAGTTGCCGGCGTACCGGTTAAGGACACTACCAAGCTGATTGATGCTGAAGGCAAAGTGATTACTACCTTGGAACGCAGCAAATTAAGGGCGATACAAACGCCACAGATTTTTCGTACGCAGCTTTTAAAGCAGGCCTATGAAATGTTGCAGAGAGAAAAGATAGATGTCACTGACGATGCTGGTGCTGTTGAACTTTTAGGTAAGCCTGTTGTTGTTGCCGAAGGTTCTTATACGAATAATAAAATCACGACCCCGGATGACCTCGTCTGGGCCAAAGCTTTACTACACAAGGGAGAAGAAAAGCTTGTGAAAGAGGAAAGAAATCTTACAATGCGTGTGGGCAGTGGATTTGATGTACATTGCCTTGTTGCGGAAAGAAAATTGATTTTGTGTGGTGTCCAGGTTCCTTACGAACTGGGGCTTGCAGGTCATTCTGATGCTGATGTAGCCGTTCATGCCTTAATGGATGCTATGCTGGGTGCTGTCGCTTTAGGCGATATTGGACAGCATTTTCCTGATACTGATGAAAAGTATAAAAATGCTGACAGTATGATTTTGCTCCGTCATGTAGCAAGATTATTGCAGGAAAAAGGCTGGCAGGTTGGTAATGCGGATATCACCATTATTGCGCAAAAACCAAAGTTAGCTGCTTACCGCGAACAGATGCAAAGCAATCTGGCTGAAGTACTTCAGCTTGACAAGGATGCAGTCAATGTTAAAGCAACAACTACAGAACAGCTTGGTTTTACAGGCCGAGGCGAAGGTATAGCTGCACAGGCAGTGATTACCGTTTGCAGGTTGCCGCAGCAGTAACGTTTTTCAAGGTACCAGAAGAGACTTTGTGCTATAATTTAAACGATATAGCGTTTTACATATTTGGAGGTTTTGTTCATGGAAAAGGAAATAAGAGTAAGATTTGCACCAAGCCCTACCGGACCATTTCATATCGGTGGCGCACGTTCAGCTTTGTTTAACTGGCTTCTAGCCCGTAAAACCGGCGGAAAATTGATTTTAAGAATTGAAGATACAGATTTGGAACGTTCCAGCAGAGAGTCAGAGGAAAATATCAAGGCTGCTCTCAAATGGTTGGGAATGGATTGGGATGAAGGCGTTGATGTCGGCGGCGAATACGGTCCTTACCGTCAAACGGAACGTCTGGACTTGTACAGAAAATATACAGAACAACTTTTGGCCGAAGGCAAGGCTTATCACTGCTATTGTACCGATGAAGAACTCGAAGCCGAACGTCAGGCTCTGGCTGCTCAGAGCCAAATGCCGCGTTATATGGGCAAGTGTAGAAATCTGACACCGGAACAGATTGCTGCCTTTGAAAAAGAAGGACGTAAACCGACCGTTCGTTTCAGAGTGCCGGCTGGGCAACAGATTGTCATTCATGACATGGTCCGCGGTGATGTGGTTTTTGATTCAGATGGTATCGGCGATTTTGTTATTGTTAAGTCAGATGGCATTCCTACCTACAATTATGCCGTGGTAATTGATGATGCTTTGATGCATATCACTCATGTTATCCGTGCGGAAGAGCATTTGTCCAACACGCCGCGTCAATCACTGATTTATGATGCTTTGGCTTTTGAAAAGCCTATTTTCGGTCATATTTCGCTTATTTTGGGCAAAGATCGTACGAAAATGAGTAAACGTCATGGTGCAACTTCTGTTGACCAATACAGAAAACTTGGTTATTGCCCTAAAGGTATCGTTAATTTCCTCGCACTGCTGGGCTGGGCGCCGAACAGTGAACAGGAGATTTTCACCACCGAAGAGTTGATACAAGCGTTTTCCATGGATCATGTTGCCAAGAATCCGGCTGTTTTTGACTTAGATAAATTAAACTGGATCAACCAGCATTATATGAGACAGATGGATGACGAGGCTTTCTTCGAAGCGGCTAAACCGCAGATGATTGAAGCTGGGTTTATGACAGGCGAGGAAGAGGGAGACAAACTGGCTTGGTTGAAAAAAGTTGTTTTGACCAGTAAGGAACATGTTTCTTTTGCAGCTCAGATTCCAGAAGTAGTAGCTATGTATTTCCATGATGAATTTTCTTTCGAAAATGAAGAAGCAGCAGCTGTTTTGAGCGAAGAAACAGTTCCGACAGTTATGAATATGCTTTTTGAGCTGCTAGGGCAGTTGGAAGCAGTTGATGCTGCAGGTATTAAAGCTACATTTAAAACAATCCAGAAAACCACCAAACTGGGCGGCAAGAGCGTTTATATGCCGATCCGTGTTGCGCTTACCGGTAATCAGCACGGCCCAGAATTGACAGAGATTATTCCTCTGCTTGGCCTGGAGCGTACTTTGAAACGCATTAAGGGCAGTCTGCAAAAAGCTGGGGTAACTCTCGCATAAAGGAGAAAACCAAGATGAGCATAAAAGTTTATAATACTTTGACCAGGCAAAAAGAAGAATTTGTGCCTATTGAACCAGGCAAAGCCAGCATTTATGTTTGCGGCGTAACCCCTTACAATCACCCACATATCGGCAATGCGCGTCCTTTTGTTACCTGGGATGTTATTCACCGCTTTTTGGAACATGAAGGCTACGAAGTAACCCATGTGCAGAATTTTACCGATGTTGATGATAAAATAATTAACGCTGCCAATAAAGAAGGAGTAGCGTGGAGTGATATCTGCGGTCGTTATATAGATGCCTATTTTGAGGCTATAGACAAACTCAATGTAAGAAGAGCTGATATTTATCCGCGTGTTTCCGATCATATGGCCGAAATTATCGCCATGGTAGAAAAATTAATCGAAAATGGTTTCGCTTATGAAGTTGAAGGCGACGTCTACTATCGTGTTGAGAAATTTGATCGCTACGGCGAACTAAGCGGACGTAATCTGGATGACATGCTGGCTGGTGCACGCATTGATGTTGACGAACGCAAGGAAAATCCAATGGATTTCGCTCTTTGGAAAGCTGCTAAACCAGGGGAACCTTCCTGGACCAGTCCATGGGGAGAAGGCAGACCGGGCTGGCATATTGAGTGCTCTGTCATGAGCATGAAATATCTGGGCGAAAGCTTCGACTTCCATGGCGGCGGCAGTGATTTGATTTTCCCACATCACGAAAATGAAATTGCCCAATCCGAAGGCTGCACAGGTAAGCATCCTTTTGTCAAATATTGGCTGCACAACGGCTTTATTACTGTTAACGAAGAAAAAATGTCAAAGTCACTAGGTAATTTCTTCCTGGTAGTCGATATTCTGGAACATTTTGAACCGGAAACTCTGCGTTTCTTTATTCTTTCAACTCATTACAGAAGCCCACTGGACTTCAGTGATGAACGCCTGAAAGAAGCTGAACGCAGCTTGACCAGACTGGCAACAGCACAGGAAAATTTGCGTACTTTAGAGCAAATTCCCGGTGTTGGTCCTACTGAAGAAAGCCTTGCTTTGCAAAATAAAATTGCTGGGTTACGCACGGAATTCCTGGAAGCTATGAGAGATGATTTCAATACCGCTCTTGCAATCAGTCATATGTTTGCTTTGGGCCGCGAAATCAATACCTACTACCAGCATGTCATTTCAACCAATAACAGACCTGATGGCAAGCTTGTTAATTTGATGAAGAAAGTTTTTGCCGAGATGTGCAGTATTATCGGTGTCCTGGAAAAAACAGCTTCAGAGGAAAGTGCTGACGCTGGCTTGGAGAATGCTTTGGTCGAAATGATGATCGGGCTTCGCCAGGAAGCTCGTCAAAACAAAAATTATGCACAAGCCGACGCTTTGCGGGATAAGCTTGCAGCAACCGGTATTATTTTGGAAGATACTCCGCAGGGAGTACGGTGGAAACGTCAGTGAAATTTGAACAATATCAGATGATACGAGCACATGCGCTTGCTGCTTGTGCTTCAGAAGGCCTGGTTTTGCCGGAGCCTAAACAACTGAATCCAGTAATTCTTGCTTATGTAGGCGATGTTGTCTTTTCGCTTTACGTACGTATGCGTCTTTTACCTACCTCAGGGCAGGTGCGCGTTATCCATGATCTGGGAGCAAAGATGGTTTCTGCAGTAATGCAGGCCAAAGCCATGGATGCCTTAGCTGAGGAGTTAAATGCTGAGGAAGAGGCAATTGCCAGACGTGGACGCAATACGAAGTCAACGGTACCAAAGAGTGCCAGCGTGCGCGAATATCGCCAAGGTACAGCTTTTGAAGCACTGGTTGGCTGGTTGTTTCTTGCAGAGAAAGAAGAACGCCTGGAAGAGATTCTGGAGCGTTCTTTCGAGATTATCAGAAGTGAAATAGACTCCAGGAGGTTTAGTTAAGATATGCAGGTAAAACTTTTGCGCTATACGCCGGAACCGGAAAAAACTGTCGCTATGAGTGCCAGATTGTGTTATTCACCAATTGGCGCTGCTCAGTTGGAAGAGAAGATTACTGACGAACAGGCCGCGAAACTAGTGCGCAAATTGGTTGAGATGGGACATTTTTCGACGCTTGAGCATGTTACCTTTACTTTCGCCATTGAAGGTGTTTCCCGCGTTCTTACCCACCAACTCGTTCGCCACCGCATAGCCTCTTATTCTCAGCAATCACAGCGTTATGTAAAGGAACATGATTTTGAAACGATTTTGCCTCTTTCCATAGCCGCAAGGCCTGCGGAACGCGAAAAGTTTGAAAAACTGATGGGTGAAGTCAGGAAGCTTTATACGGAGTGGACAGAAATGGGCATTCCGGCGGAAGACGCTCGCTACATCCTGCCTAATGCGGCAGAAACTAAAATAGTAGTAACGATGAATGTAAGATCTTTATATAATTTTTTCCGCCTGCGCTGCTGCAGTCGCGCTCAGTGGGAAATCCGGGCTTTGGCTGATAAAATGTTGGCTGAAGTGAAGGAAGTGGCTCCTGTTTTGTTTGAAAAGGCAGGCCCTTCCTGTGTTACTGATGGAATTTGTACGGAAGGCGCAATGACCTGCGGCCGTTTAGCTGCTCTGCAGGCTAAAGCTGCGAAAGGATAGGAAGAAATATGTCAGAAGAATTGATAGCGGGACGAAATTCTGTTATTGAAGCGCTGCGCAGCGGCCGGTCCCTTAACAAATTATTCGTGCAGGATGGCGTCAAAGGCGGCAGCATTGGTGAAATCATTGCTTTAGCCAAAGAGGCCGGTGTGCTTGTTGAATATGTAAAAATTGAAAAGCTGAACAATATGGCAGAAGGAATTCGCCATCAGGGTGTTGTTGGCATGGCTGCTCCTATCCGTTTTTATGATCTGGATGAGGTGTTGGCAATAGCGGCAGAAAAGGGTGAAGCTCCATTTCTCGTCTTGCTTGATGAGCTTCAGGACCCGCAAAATGTCGGAGCAATCATCCGAACTGCTGATGCTGCCGGTGTTCATGGAGTACTGATGCCAAAGCGTCGTAGCTGCCCTTTGAATGCAGTTGTAGCTAAAATTTCAGCGGGCGCAATAGAATATGTTCCTGTAGTCAGTATTGGCAATATTTCACAGACCATAGAGGAACTGAAGAAAAAAGGTTTGTGGGTCGTTGGTGCTGATATGGAGGGCGAGGCAGACTATTTTGCTGCTAATTTAAAAGGCCCTGTAGTTCTGGTTATTGGCGCTGAGGGCAAAGGCCTTGGCCGTCTTGTCAAAGAAAATTGCGATATTTTGGTGAAAATCCCTATGCGTGGCGGTGTTTCTTCTTTGAATGCATCTGCTGCGGGCGCAATATTGCTTTTTGAAATTGTAAGGCAAAGAGCCGGTGAATAACTATGAAGGAATGGCTCTTAATCGATGGTTATAATGTAGTAAATAACTGGAAAGAGTTTAAGACTATTCGGGAAGAGAACCTGGAGCATGCCCGCGAAATGCTGCTGGCGGTTGCTGCCGAATATGCTGCTTTTAAAGGCCAGGAGGTTATCCTGGTTTTTGATGCGCAGGAAGTGCAAGGGTTGTCCAACGAAGAAAGTCGTGCGGGGGCCAGGATAGTATTTACGGCGGAAGGTGAAACTGCTGATTCCTGGATTGAACGCAGAACCTATGAATTAGTAAAAGAAGGTAATAAAGTATTTGTCGTAACCAGTGATTATGCCGAGCAGATAGTTATTTTAGGCGTTGGAGCTTATCGTATTTCGGCCAGAGAGTTTAACGAAGACTATCTGGCAGTAAAAAAACAAATAAATGAGCGCAATAGCAGAGAAGTTAAAGGTAAGGCACGTAATGAGGTAGGCAACAGGCTTAAGGATGATGTGCTGGTTAAACTGGAGCGTTTGCGCAGATAGCAACTAAGTCTTGATTGACTTGTAAAAAAAAACTATTGTATAATTAATTTTACGATTAACATAGCAGGCTTTCGATTATCCAATAAAAGAAAAAGGGAGGCTATGCTGTATGCGTTCAGGTGTAACGAATGATCCCTATCAGGCATTTGAAAATATGACCGATGAAGAGGTCGTTATGACTGCGAAACAAGATGAAAATCTTTTGGCGCAGGAATATTTGCTTTATAAATATCGTAATTTCGTACGTGCCAAAGCAAGAAGTTATTTTTTAATTGGTGCTGAAAGAGAAGATATCATTCAGGAAGGCATGATAGGCCTTTTTAAAGCAATAAGAGATTTCCGTAGTGACAAGCTTTCTTCTTTTAGAGCTTTTGCAGAGCTTTGTGTGACCCGCCAGATAATTACGGCTATCAAAACAGCTACGCGACAGAAACACATACCTCTTAATTCTTATGTTTCCTTGAACAAGCCTATTTATGAAGAGGATTCTGACAGAACTTTGCTGGATGTTATTTCCGGAGCCAAGGTAGCAAATCCCGAAGAGATGGTTATCAGTCGTGAAGAGTTTCTGGATATAGAAAATAAGATGAACAACATTCTGAGTGACTTGGAATGGAAAGTTCTCATGAGTTATCTGGATGGAAAATCTTATCAGGAAATTGCGGTTGATCTTGATCGTCACATCAAGTCTATTGATAATGCTTTGCAGCGCGTTAAACGTAAGCTGGAAAAGTATCTCAGTTCCCGTGCTGAGGGTACAGATTTAAAAAATGTTTATTGTGGCTTGATGGCGATGGACCCTTCAGAGAGATTTGGCAGTCATCGCAAGAATGACAAATAATTTGATAGATATGTAACAGATTGCAACATCATTTAGATTTTTCTAAATGATGTTTTATTTTTTAAAGGAGTTTGTAAATGAGCGACGAATACTAAAAACATCTTAAGACGAGCAAACCTGTTTACGAAAAAACTAAGGAGGGCGAAGAACATGAGCCAGGTAGAGGATTTTGTAAAAGAGGTAGAAGGCCTGCAAGAGGCTGAAGGGAAAGTTTTGATTATTACAGGTAAGCCAGGAAGCGGTAAGAGCGGTGTTCTGCGTGAGGCGGCGGCCAAGAAAGCGTGGGATTACGTTGATTGCCGCTTATTAATTACTGAAGATTTTCTGGAACTTTTACCAGCTTTACGTCAGGAAAAGGCAGCCGAAATGATCGGTGAAATACTTGAAGGTTATAATTCCGAGGTAGTTCTGCTTGACAGGCTTCAGACGTTATTCGTACCAGTTTTCCACATTGATGTTGCTGATTTATTACGTAAATTGGGCAAGAACTTTGTGATAGTTGCGGCATGGCCTGGTTACTACGAAAATGGCTGTCTCTGTTACGATAAATTTGATGGGACAGAATCGATAAAAATTAATGCGGAAGGTTTCAAAATTTGGAATATGGATTAGAACAGGGGTGTGCAATGGTTACCCAGGGAAGACTAGCGGTTCTCACAGGAGGCGGTGATTGCCCGGGACTGAATGCGGTCATACGAGCAGTTGTGAAAACAGCGATTCAGAACAATTATGAAATTTATGGTATAGAAAATGGTTTTAATGGCTTGGTTGCAGATAATATCAAGAAAATGAACTTCCAGGATGTGTCAGGGATTCTCCCGCGCGGGGGCACTATCCTGGGAACGACCAACCGTGATAATCCTTTTCATTTTGCTGTGGGAACAGATGATGCCGGCGAACCAGTTTATAAAGATATGCGGGAAACAGTTCTTGCTAATTTGAAAAAGTATGCAATTGATATTTTGATTGTAATTGGCGGTGACGGCAGCCTTAATATCGCAAACAAACTTAGCAAAGAATGCGGCGTGAAGGTTGTTGGGGTGCCGAAGACTATCGACAACGATTTGCCCTGCACAGAAAGGACTTTCGGGTTTGATACTGCCATGGCTGCTGCCACAGAAGCTTTGGATAGGCTCCACACTACCGCAGAGTCACATCACAGGGTTATGGCGCTGGAAGTAATGGGAAGATATGCCGGTTGGATTGCCCTTCATTCGGGGATTGCCGGCGGTGCTGACTGTATCTTGATTCCAGAAATACCATATAAAATAGAATCTGTTTTAAAAAAAATCAAGCAGCGGCAGGAAAGTAACAAAAAATTCAGTATTATTGTTGTAGCTGAAGGCGCTAAACCAGTTGGCGGCGAGCTTTCGGTAGCTCGCATGGTGAAGGGTAGCTATGAGCCGATTCGGCTTGGCGGCGCAGGTGAAAAATTAGTACGTGAAATAGAGGAGAAAACTGGTATAGAATCAAGGTGCACAGTACTCGGCTATCTGCAGCGCGGCGGTTCTCCTACTCCTTATGACAGGGTTTTGTCGACTCGCTATGGTGTTGCTGCTGTGGAGGCTTGCCTGCAGGGAAAATATAATACGATGGTAGCTCTGCAAAGTAACAATATTGTTGTGGTGCCAATTGAAAAAGTCGCTTCAGAGCCTCATCTAGTGCCCATTGACAGCGATATTATCCGAACTGCACGTCATTTAAGCATTAGTTTCGGTGACTGAGAATTATTCAAGTAATGGGTAGGCATCCCGGTGGGGATACCTACCCATTTTTTGGGAACAGGGGTGTAAAATATGAGGCAAAGATTTCATTTTTGTCCAGTTTGCGGGGCAGAACTCGTTAAACGTTATTTGACAGGCAGAGAACGACTTGTTTGCTGTAGGTGTGGGCGTGTGCACTATGAGAATCCAATAGTAGGGGTTGCGGCAATTATTTTGAACGAAGAAGACAAAATACTATTGGTGAGACGATCGCCAAATATCACATATCCCGGCCTTTGGTGTATACCTTGCGGCTATCTGGAATACGATGAAGATGTAAGAGCAGGCATTGTGAGAGAATTAAAAGAAGAGACCAATCTCGCTATCGAACCTTTGGAAGTTTTTGCGGTTCATTCCAATTTTCATAATCCGCAGCAGCATACTGTCGGTATCTGGTTTCTGTCGAAAGTTGTTTCGGGAATACCGCTCGCCAGTGACGATGCGAGTGAGATAGGGTGGTTTGAACTTACAGACACGCCAGAACTGGCTTTTCCTACAGACAAACTTGTTTTGGCAGAATTACTGCAAAGAAGGCAGAAGTGATGATTTCATACAAAATTCACAAAAAAATAGCAGAATAATACTGGTTTGTTACGGTCATATTGGCTATAATAAAAAAAGTTGCTTGAAAACACAATAAAACGAAAAAGAAGGTAGACAATGGATCTCACATTAGTAGCGGTAATTATTGGTATTGTTGAAGGTGTAACAGAATTCCTGCCAATTTCATCGACAGGGCACATGATTATTGTTGGACACTTGCTTGGCTTTGACGGGCAGCTGGCCAATGTTTTCGATGTTTTTGTTCAATTAGGCGCAATTTTGTCCGTAATATTTCTTTATAAAGAGAAATTCAGACATTTCTTTACGCGTGAAGGGTGGCAGGTTGACAAAGGCCTCAGTGTCTGGCATGTGGCGGCAGGTATCGTTCCTGTGATGGGCATAGCTTTTTTTGCGCACAGCGCCATTAAGCAGTATTTGTTTTCACCGTTCACGGTAGCGATTGGTTTTGTTCTTGGTGCTTTTTTGATGATGTATGCAGAAAAGAAAACAGAAAATATGCAAGAATATTTACTGGATGATGTAGATAAAATATCGATCAGGCAAGCAGTACTTGTTGGCGCGTTCCAAATTCTTTCCTTATGGCCGGGTTTTTCTCGTTCTGGCTCAACCATAGGCGGCGGCCTTCTGATAGGCCTTACACGCAAGGCAGCAGCTGAATATTCCTTTATTATTGCTGTACCATTGATGTTTGTGGCTTGCATTTATGATTTGATGAAGAACATGTCGGCTTTGAGCATGAATGATTTATACTTACTGGCAATAGGTTTTGTTGTTTCCTTTGTGGTTGCATATATCTCAATACTATGGTTTATTGGTTTTCTTAATCGTTCTAGGTTGACAAGTTTTGCATATTATCGTATTATAATGGCCGTGGTGACTTTGTGGTATTTCTACTTGTGATGTCTTTGCCGCTTTTCGTAAAACTGTAAAAATTTTACGATATTTTGAAAAAAGTTAAAAAAGGTATTGACAAGTTTATCCGCATCTTATATACTAATCAATGTCACTAATGCAGCGCTGGCGTAGCTCAATCGGTAGAGCAACTGACTTGTAATCAGTAGGTTGAGGGTTCAATTCCTTTCGCCAGCTCCAAAAGTTCATAACGGAGAGGTTCCCGAGTGGTTAAAGGGAGCAGACTGTAAATCTGCCGCTTCTGGCTTCGAAGGTTCGAATCCTTCCCTCTCCACCAACTTTTAATTATTGGTGTACCTTTTATCGCGGGGTGGAGCAGTTGGTAGCTCGTCGGGCTCATAACCCGAAGGTCGTTGGTTCAAGTCCAGCCCCCGCAACCATGATTTTGCTGATGTAGCTCAGTCGGCAGAGCGTATCCTTGGTAAGGATAAGGTCACCAGTTCAATCCTGGTCATCAGCTCCAGTAAGTTATCTTCATAATGGCGGCGTAGCTCAGTTGGCTAGAGCATTCGGTTCATACCCGGAGTGTCCGCGGTTCAAATCCGTGCGCCGCCACCAAATTAAAATTAAACCTCTTTGTGAGGTTTTTTCTTTATGTTTATATAAAAAATATATTGAGGCTGGATTGTTAATAATTCAAAAAAAACGTAAAATATTTATTCCCACGATAATTTTTAGCAGGAGTTTTTCATATCTGGTCGAATCCACAAAATGGTTATATTATTTAGAAAAACTAAATTAACTTGGAGGTAGTAAATAATGGCAAAACAAAAATACGAAAGAACCAAACCCCATGCTAATATCGGCACCATCGGTCACGTCGATCACGGCAAGACTACTTTGACTGCAGCAATCACCAAAGTATTAGCGGCTAAAGGCGGCGCACAATTCATGGACTACTCCATGATCGATAAAGCACCGGAAGAAAGAGAACGCGGTATCACCATCAACACCGCACACGTAGAATACGAAACTGAAACCCGTCACTATGCACATGTTGACTGCCCGGGTCATGCTGACTATGTTAAGAACATGATCACCGGCGCAGCACAAATGGACGGCGCAATCCTGGTAGTAAGCGCAGCAGACGGCCCGATGCCTCAAACTCGCGAACACATCCTTCTTGCTCGTCAAGTTGGTGTACCAGCAATGGTAGTGTTCCTGAATAAAGCAGACATGGTAGACGATCCGGAATTGATCGAACTCGTAGAAATGGAAGTTCGTGAACTTCTCTCCAGCTATGATTTCCCTGGCGATGACATTCCTGTAATCGTAGGTTCCGCATTGAAAGCACTCGAAGGAGACCCTGTTTACGAAGCAAAAATCGAAGAATTGATGGCAGCAGTAGATGCTTACATTCCAATTCCAGAACGCGCAACAGACAAACCTTTCCTGATGCCGATAGAAGACGTTTTCACTATTACCGGCCGTGGCACAGTAGCAACCGGACGTGTAGAACGTGGAACAATTAAAGTAGGCGAGACTGTAGAAATCGTCGGCATGACCGAAGAAAAGAGATCCACAGTAGTAACCGGCGTAGAAATGTTCCGTAAACTTATGGACCAAGCAGTAGCAGGCGATAACATCGGCTGTCTGCTCCGTGGTGTTGAGCGTAAAGACATTCAACGCGGTCAAGTACTTGCAAAACCAAACAGCATTCATCCGCACACAAAATTCAAAGCGGAAGTATATGTACTGACCAAAGAAGAAGGCGGCCGTCATACACCGTTCTTCAACGGCTATCGCCCACAATTCTATTTCCGTACAACTGACGTAACCGGCGTAGCTGAGTTGCCAGAAGGCGTAGAGATGGTAATGCCTGGCGATAACGTAACGATGGAAGTAGAACTTATTACTCCGATCGCCCTCGAACCAGGTCTTCGCTTCGCTATCCGCGAAGGCGGCCGTACCGTTGGCGCAGGCGTTGTTGCTGCTATCGAAGAGAAATAATTACCAGCCCAAAAAAGTTAATTAAAGAGGCCGGTCACTCTCAGACCGGCCTCATGATTTTTAAATAAACAGTGGTTGACATAAAGTGTCAGCTATGTTACGCTATATTAGCGACAATTTTAGAATAGTAGATTTTTAGCGGTAAGAGAGGTGTGAAATAATGGCTAAGGCTGGAGCTCGTAATGGTATTACTCTAGCTTGCACAGAGTGCAAACAACGTAATTACCAGACAAATAAGAATAAGAAAAACGATCCTGATCGTATTGAGCTTAATAAATATTGCAAATTCTGCAAAAAACACACTTTGCATAAAGAAACAAAATAATTTTTTTATTTCTGGCGGGTTGTTTTATTATTAGCTATTGGGCAAGGATGTGAAAGAATGGCCGTTTCGGACATGACAAACGTGAAAAAGGTCAACGCAGTTTCCCTTTTTTTGCGTGAAGTAAAGGTTGAACTGAAAAAAGTAACTTGGCCTACGAAACAACAGCTGATTGCGTATACTCTCGTTGTTTGTATCACGGTTTTCATGATTGCTACGTTGATTTGGGTCATTGATTCCTTCTTCAGTGTCGCTTTCCGTTGGTTATTGAAAGGCTAAGACTCAAGGAGGTAGGGAAAGGTTTGTGCTTTCCCGCTGTTTATGGAATCAGAAAAACGCTGGTATGTTATTCATACCTATTCTGGATATGAGAATAAAGTAACTGCCAATTTGGAACGCAAGATTCACTCCCTGGGTATGGAAAATGAGATTTTCAATGTCCTGGTTCCTATGGAAGATGAAGTTGAAGTCAAAGACGGCAAGAAAAAGGTCACTTCCAAGAAAGTCTTTCCCGGTTATGTACTGGTAGAGATGATTGTAAATGACCGCTCTTGGTATGCTGTCCGCAATACTCCTGGTGTAACCGGTTTCGTTGGCTCAGGCTCGAAACCTATTCCTCTCACCGATGTCGAAGTGACAAGAATACTTGGGCACATGGGAATTGCAAATAAGCATCCTAAAATTGATATTAAGTTACAACAGTTGGTGCGCCTCAATGCCGGACCTTTCATGGGTTGTATAGGCAGGGTTGCTGAAATCAATGAAGAACGTGGAAAACTAAAAGTTTTGGTTGAAATGTTCGGACGTGAAACACCTGTTGAAATTGATTTTACACAAGTTGAAGAAACAGAATAATAAGGAGGTGTGAATAAATGCCGAAAAAAGTAATAAAAATGGTAAAATTACAGGTTCCTGCTGGCAAAGCTACACCGGCTCCACCGGTTGGTCCTGCGCTTGGTCAAGCTGGTGTTAATATCATGGCTTTTGTTAAAGACTTTAATGAACGTACAGCTAAACAAGCTGGCCTCATCATTCCGGTAGAAATCACCGTGTTTGAGGATCGTTCCTTTACTTTCATAACAAAAACTCCGCCGGCTGCAGTGCTTTTGAAAAAAGCTGCTGGTCTTGAAAGAGCATCTGGTGAACCAAACAAGAAAAAAGTTGCTAAACTTGGCCGCGATAAAGTCCGTGAAATTGCTGAAAGCAAAATGGAAGACCTTAACGCTGCTGATGTTGAAGCTGCAATGAGAATGATTGAAGGTACTGCCCGCAGCATGGGTATCACCATCGTCGATTAATTTATCGACACATTAAGTGGGAGGTCTTTGACCGCTTATACCACAAGGAGGATTTAAAATGGCAAAAGCTGGTAAAAAATACCAAGAAGCAGCTAAATTAATTGATGCTGCAAAACTTTACTCTCCAAAGGAAGCTGTGGAGCTTGTAAAGAAAACTTCTGTAACTAAATTCGACAGTTCTGTAGAAGTAGCAGTAAGATTGGGCGTTAACCCTAAATATGCTGACCAACAAGTACGTGGTGCGCTTGTACTTCCCCATGGTACCGGTAAAAGCAAGACTGTTTTGGTTTTTGCTAAAGGTGCTAAAATTCAGGAAGCTGAAGCTGCCGGTGCTGACTTTGTCGGTGCTGAAGAGCTTGTTACCAAGATTCAAGGCGGTTGGACCGATTTCGACGTTGCAGTTGCAACACCGGATATGATGGGTCTTGTTGGTCGTCTTGGTAAAGTTTTGGGACCAAAAGGCTTGATGCCTAACCCAAAAGTTGGTACAGTAACTATGGATGTTGCTCGTGCAGTTAATGAAATCAAAGCTGGTAAGATTGAGTATCGTACCGATAAAGCTGGTAATGTTCAAACTTCGATTGGTAAAGCTTCCTTTACTGATGAACAACTTCTGGAAAACTATATTACTTTGGTTGAAACTTTGATTAAAGTAAAACCATCTGGTGCAAAAGGACAGTACATCAAATCCGTAACATTGTCTACGACAATGGGACCTGGCGTATCTGTTGATGTATTGAAAGCTTCCAGCAACAAATAAGAAGCTTAGCAATCATTATCATAAAATCATATCGAAAAAGATTATCGGGCCGTAGACAGTGGGTGCAGCTTGCTGCATAAAGATGAAAATCGCCTGCCGAGGCTGGAGACGTATAGATTATTGTGCTTACGACCTCCGGCTGCGTGCCGAGAGGTCTTTTTGATTGATAATATTCTAACAAGGAGGTGTATTGTATGGCAGTTATAAGACCTGAAAAAGTAGCAAAAATTGCTGAAGTTAAGGAACTTTTAACGAACTCCAAATGCACTATTTTAGTTGACTACTGCGGCTTAACCGTAGCACAGGATACTAAACTGAGACGCGCTATGCGTCAAGCTGGCGTCAAATACAGCGTTGTGAAGAATACCTTTGTTCGCATTGCTGCTCAAGAAGCTGGTATTGAAGGATTGGATAGCTTCTTGGAGAAAAATACCGCGATTGCGTCTTCTCCTGAAGATCCAGTTGCAGTAGCAAAAATTCTTACAGATTTTGCTAAAGAGAACAAGGTAATGACTATCAAAGCCGGCGTTCTTGACGGCAAAGTAATCAGTGCTGAAGACATTAAAGCACTTGCAAGCTTGCCTTCCCGCGAAGTATTGCTCGCAAAAATGCTTGGCAGCATGATGTCCCCAATTTCCGGACTGGCAAATGTGTTGCAAGGAACTATCCGCAACTTCGTTTACGTTCTGGACGCAGTTCGCAAAGAAAAAGAATCTGCATAAGCAATCTAAGGCAAGTTAGTTAGGGATAATCCCTACAAATAAAAAAAAGAAATTTTTGGAGGTATATATTATGACTAAAGAACAAATTATGGAAGCCATTGAATCAATGACAGTACTTGAACTTTCCGAATTGGTGAAAGCTCTTGAAGAAAAATTCGGCGTTTCTGCATCAGCTCCAGTAGCTGTAGCAGCAGCAGCTCCTGCAGCAGCAGCTGCAGCTGAAGAAAAAACTGAATTCGACGTAATCCTTGCTGCTGCTGGTGCTAGCAAGATCAACGTTATCAAAGTTGTTCGCGAAGTAACTGGCCTTGGCTTGAAAGAAGCTAAAGAACTCGTTGACGGAGCTCCAAAAGCTGTAAAAGAAAAAATTTCCAAAGCTGATGCTGATGCTTTGAAAGCTAAACTTGAAGAAGCTGGCGCAACTGTAGAAGTAAAATAATCTTTGAGATTAGAAAGAACCCTCATTGCGAGGGTTCTTTTTTTTGTTTGAAAAGTGTTGACATAACATGAACAACGTGATAAAATACTGTTCTACAATGAGCTAAGATTGTGTAATCAATAAACTGCACGAGGACTCAGTGGTTGAGTATCGTGTTTGGTTCATATCGGGGAGATGGAGTGTGTTTATACTCATCGAATAATAAGCAAGGTCCTTACAATAGTAGGATAAGAGCCTTGCTGTTTTTTTCGTTTTTTGAAGCACGCTTATTCGTTTCTGCCTGAAAATTTTTTTAAAGGGGTGAGGAAATAAATGTTTAAACCGGTTCCAATTGGAAACAGGACTCGGTATAGCTATGCAAGGATTGTAGAAGTCCTTAAAATGCCTCATTTGATTGACCTCCAGAAAAAGTCGTATGAGTGGTTCATGCGCGAAGGTCTATGTGAAATATTTAAAGATATTTCACCAATCAAAGATTTTACAGGTAATTTGGAACTATCCTTTGAAGGCTTTTCCTTGGGCGAAGCTAAGTATAATGTTGAAGAATGCAAAGAACGTGACGCAAGTTATTCGGCTCCGCTAAATGTCAATGTTAGACTTTTATACAAAGAAACTGGCGAAATTAAAGAATCTAAGGTTTTCATGGGCGATTTTCCTCTGATGACCGAAACAGGCACCTTCATTATAAATGGTGCTGAACGTGTTATAGTAAGCCAGTTAGTAAGATCTCCTGGTGTTTATTATAATGCAACTATGGATCCAAGCGGTAAGAAGATTTATGGAACAACAGTTATTCCAAATCGTGGTGCTTGGATAGAATATGAAACTGATATCAATGATGTTATTTATGCACGTGTAGATAGGACAAGAAAATTGCCGGCTACTGTGCTTCTACGTGCTTTGGGCCTTTCAACAAATGACGAGATTGTTCATGCTTTTAACAGCCATCCGTCTGTTTTGGCAACCTTGGAAAAAGATACTACTACAGGTACAGAAGAAGCCCTTATCGAAATTTATAAAAAACTTCGTCCGGGCGAACCGCCGACCGCTGAAAATGCGCGTCAGCTTATTGAGAATACCTTTTTTGATCCGAAACGCTATGACCTTGCTAATGTAGGACGTTATAAACTTAACAAAAAACTTGGCTGGCGCAGACGTCTTCTGGACAAAACTTTAGCAGAACCGCTTGTAGATGCTTCTACAGGTGAAATCATTCTGGATGCCGGTGTAAAAATCGGTGAAGAAGCTATCGACAAAATCGAACAGAGCGGTATTTACAACGATGGTGCTTTGCATTCTGCTATGATCGACATGAAAGGTCAGCCGATGAAGCTGATGTTTACTGCCGATATTCATGAAAAATACCGTACAATTACCGCAGAAGACATTCTTGCTTCTTTCGGCTATTTGCTGAACCTGATGGATGGCCTTGGCAACCCTGATGACATCGATCATCTTGGTAACCGCCGTGTCCGCAGCGTTGGTGAATTGCTGCAAAATCAATTCCGTATAGGTCTTGCCCGTATGGAACGTGTTGTTAAGGAAAGAATGACAATTCAGGATATTGAGGTTATTACGCCTCAGGCTTTGATCAACATCCGTCCTGTAGTCGCTTCAATTAAAGAGTTCTTTGGTTCCAGTCAGTTGTCCCAATTCATGGACCAAAACAATCCTTTGGCAGAACTTACACATAAACGCAGATTGTCAGCACTTGGACCTGGTGGTCTCAGTCGTGAGCGTGCAGGCTATGAAGTCCGCGACGTTCATCACTCCCACTATGGCCGTATGTGTCCTATTGAAACTCCTGAAGGTCCGAACATCGGCCTTATCGGTTCACTTTCCACTTTTGCCGTAATCAACCGTTTCGGCTTCATGGAAACCCCTTATCGTAAGGTTGACAAGAAAAATCGTAAGGTAACGGACGAAATTGTTTATGTTACGGCAGACGAAGAAGACGAGTACGTTATTGCTCAGGCCAATGAGCCTTTGGCTGATGATGGCACCTTCCTTGACGAGCGTGTAACAGCGCGTTATCAGAATGAAGTTCTTTCAATTCCAGCCGAGCAGGCTGACTATATGGACGTTTCTCCGAAACAGGTTGTTTCTATTGCAACTGCGTTGATTCCATTCCTGGAAAACGATGATGCTAACCGTGCCTTGATGGGTGCGAACATGCAGCGTCAGGCTGTGCCGCTTCTTTGCACACAGTCACCTGTTGTTGGAACTGGTATGGAATACAAAGTAGCCGTCGATTCCGGTGTATGTATTCTTGCTAAAAATGCAGGTACGGTTGTTCGCGTTGCTGCTGACGAAATTCGTGTTCAGAGCGCGAAGGGTACCGATGTTTATGAACTTTTGAAATTCAAACGTTCTAATCAGGGAACCTGCGTTAACCAAAGACCGATAGTTAAGAAAGGCGAAGCTGTCGTTGAAGGTCAGGTATTGGCTGATGGACCAGCTACTGACCACGGCGAACTTGCACTTGGCCATAATGTTATCGTTGCTTATATGCCTTGGGAAGGCTATAACTACGAAGATGCTATTTTGTTGAATGAAGACTTGGTTAAGGCCGATGTTTTCACTTCTATTCATATTGAAGAATACGATTGTGATGCTCGTGACACTAAACTTGGTGCCGAGGAAATTACCCGCGATATTCCTAATGTTGCTGAAGAGGCGCTGAAGGATCTTGATGAACGCGGTATAATCCGTATTGGCGCTGAAGTTCGTCCTGGCGACATCCTCGTTGGTAAGGTTACACCAAAAGGTGAAACTGAACTGACTGCTGAAGAACGTCTGCTTCGTGCCATCTTCGGTGAAAAAGCCCGCGAAGTACGTGATAGCTCCCTGCGTGTCCCGCATGGCGAAGCTGGTAAAATTGTCAGTGTGAAGGTGTTCACCCGCGAAAACGGCGATGAACTTCCACCTGGCGTTAACGAGCAGGTACGTGTACATATTGCTCAGAAACGTAAGATTTCTGAAGGCGATAAGATGGCAGGCCGTCACGGTAACAAGGGCGTTGTTTCCCGCATTATGCCACGTGAAGACATGCCGTTCCTGCCGAATGGCCAACCTGTTCAGGTTGTTCTTAATCCATTGGGCGTACCGAGCCGTATGAATATCGGACAAATCCTGGAAGCACACCTTGGCTGGGCTGCCTGCGCTCTTGGCTTGAAAATTGAAGCCGGCGACATTGGCCTTGCCGAACAATTAAAACAATATGATTATGATGCTGATAAATATGGTATGCCTGAAGTTGTCGAGCACGCTGTTAAGATGGCGGTTCCAGTATTTGACGGCGCGCATGAGCAAGACTTGAAGGACACTTTGGCCTTGGCGGAAGTTGATCCTAGCGGTAAAACCGTTCTTTACGATGGCCGTACCGGTGAGCCGTTCGATAACAAGGTAACTGTTGGCTGCGTTTACATGCTGAAACTGCATCATCTTGTTGATGATAAGATTCATGCTCGTTCTACAGGCCCGTACTCTTTGGTTACCCAACAGCCTCTTGGTGGTAAAGCACAATTCGGTGGACAAAGGTTCGGTGAAATGGAAGTTTGGGCACTTGAAGCTTATGGTGCTGCTTATACCTTGCAGGAAATCATTACCGTTAAGTCCGATGATGTCGTGGGTCGTGTAAAGACTTATGAAGCTATCGTTAAGGGCGAAAATATTCCTGAACCTGGCGTGCCTGAATCCTTCAAAGTACTTGTTAAAGAACTCCAAAGCATCGGTCTCGATATCAAAGTTCTTAACGAGGATGAAGAAGAAATCTCAATGCGCGATAATGATGAAGATATTGCCGAGACAGCTCGTGAGCTTGATCTGAATCTTGCCGGCGAAATGCCTGCAGCTCCTCCAGCTGAAAAGAAGGAAGAGTTTGCTGAGAGCGGCGAAGTGAGTGACGATCTTGACTTGATTGCTGACGTTGGCAACATTAGCCTTGATAATTTTGATGACAAAGAAGACTTCAATGGGATCACCGAAGATAATGATGGTTCCAAAGACGATTTTGAGTAGAAGGGAGCGATCGATTCTTGTTGGACGTAAATAATTTTGACTCAATGCGTATCGGTCTGGCTTCACCAGAACAAATCAGAGACTGGTCATATGGTGAAGTGCGCAAACCTGAAACAATCAACTACAGAACTTTAAAACCTGAACGTGATGGTTTGTTTTGTGAAAGAATCTTTGGACCAACTAAAGACTGGGAATGTCATTGCGGTAAATACAAGAGAATTCGCTACAAGGGTATTATTTGTGATAAATGTGGTGTTGAAGTAACCCGTTCTAAAGTTCGTCGTGACCGTATGGGCCATATTGAGTTGGCTGCACCTGTTTCTCACATCTGGTATTTCAAGGGAATTCCGAGCCGTATGGGTTCCATTCTTGATATTGGGCAACGCTCTTTGGAGAAAGTTCTTTATTTTGCAAATTATATTGTTCTTGATCCGGGCGAAACTCCTCTCACAAAGAAACAGCTTTTAACTGAAGCAGAATATATTGAGAACTACGACAAATATGGCAATCACTTTACCGTCGGCATGGGTGCCGACGCCATTAAGAAATTATTAATGGAAATAGAGCTGGAACCACTTTCTATTCAGCTGCGTGCTGAATTAAAGGTTGAAACCAGCACTCAAAAGCGCCGTAATATTGTTCGTCGTCTTGAAGTATGTGAAGCTTTCTTAAAATCAGGCAATCATCCTGACTGGATGATTCTTGATGTTGTACCGGTAATTCCACCTGAACTCAGACCTATGGTACAGTTGGATGGTGGCAGATTTGCTACTTCTGACTTGAACGATCTTTATCGTCGTGTTATTAACCGTAATAATCGTTTAAAAAGACTTTTGGAACTTTCTGCTCCAGATATCATAGTGCGTAATGAAAAAAGAATGCTGCAGGAAGCAGTTGATGCCTTAATTGATAACGGCAGACACGGTCGCCCTGTAACAGGCCCTGGCAATCGTCCTTTGAAATCCTTATCAGATATGCTTAAAGGTAAACAAGGCCGTTTCCGTCAGAACTTATTGGGTAAACGTGTTGACTATTCCGGCCGTTCAGTTATCGTAGTTGGCCCTGAGCTCAAAATGCACCAGTGCGGTCTTCCTAAGGAAATGGCTCTTGAGCTTTTCAAACCATTCGTTATGAAGCGCCTTGTCAACAGTGGACAAGCTAATAATATCAAGAGTGCGAAACGCATGGTTGAACGTGCTAATGCTGCTGTTTGGGATGTGCTGGAAGATGTAATCAAAGAACATCCTGTTCTGCTGAACCGTGCACCGACTCTGCACAGACTTGGTATTCAAGCATTTGAACCAATTCTTTCCGAAGGCCGTGCAATCAAATTGCATCCTTTGGTATGTACTGCGTATAATGCCGACTTTGACGGTGACCAAATGGCTGTCCATTTGCCGCTTTCCGCTGAAGCACAGGCAGAAGCTCGCATGTTGATGCTTTCAGTTAATAACATTTTGGCGCCAAAAGATGGTAAGCCTGTTGCTGTACCGACCCAGGACATGGTTCTTGGTGCCTACTATCTGACCATTTTCAAAGAAAATGCTAAAGGTGAAGGCATGCGTTTCAGCAGCGTGGATGAAGCACTTCTTGCTTATTTCCATGGCGTTGTTGATTTGCAGGCACGGGTTAAAATCGACTTTCCAAATTCCGAAATTTATCCTGAAAAATCAAACGAAGGTTTCAGCCTTGTAACAACATCGGTCGGCAATGCTATCTTCAACGAAGAGCTGCCGCTTGAATTGCGTTATTTCTCCAAAACTAAAGAGGGCTGGAGCTTAGGTAAGCTGGCTGACAAGAAAGAATTAGGACGTCTGGTAGCTAAAGCACATAAACTGTTCGGCAACCTGCGTACTGCAGAAATTCTCGATAAAGTCAAAAAGTTGGGCTATGATAATGCATGTAAAGCAGGTATTTCTATCGCCGTATCAGATATCAAGATTCCTTCTGAGAAAGCAACAATTCTGGCTGCAGCTGAAAAACAGGTTGATAGAACAGAAACAATGTTCCGTCGCGGTTTGATGTCTGAAGATGAAAGATATCGCAAGGTTATTGATTTGTGGACCAAAGCAACTGACGATGTTACTGATGCTTTGATGAAAGATACGCTTGATCCTTTCAACTCAGTTTACATGATGGCTTCCTCAGGAGCCCGCGGTAACGTTCAGCAGATTCGTCAGCTGGCTGGTATGCGTGGTTTGATGGCTGATCCATCCGGTCGTATCATTGACCGTCCAATCAAAGCTAACTTCCGTGAAGGCTTGACAGTTTTGGAATACTTTATTTCGACTCACGGCGCACGTAAAGGTTTGGCCGATACAGCCCTGCGTACTGCAGACTCTGGTTATCTTACCCGTCGTTTGGTTGACGTTGCACAGGATGTAATTGTTCGTGAGGATGACTGCGACGTTGTTGGCATGAACCTCGTCAAAGAACGCAGCCGTCTGTGCAAGGCTACTATTGGCGCTAGTCAGAATAAATTGAAGGAATTAGTGATTGGCCGCAATCTGGCTGCCAGCGTATTCCATCCAGTCACAGGTGAACTGCTTGTAGAGGCTGATACCGTTATCAGAGAAGATATTCTAAATAAAATTAATGCTGCTAAAGTTATGGAAATTACCCTTTATGCAAGAGATGATTTTGACGGCGAAGCTACTGAAAGCATGCAAATCAATGTCAGCGAGGAAAGAGTTCACGAAGTGTTTAAAGAACACATGATGCATCATTTCCTTGGCAAACCACTGGCAGAAAATATTGTAACTGCTGATGGCAAAGTAATGGCCAAAGAAGGAGCAATCCTTGATGAAGCTACAATAGATGCTGTTCTTGCGAGCGGTGAAGTTCGTGAGGTTAAGGTCCGCAACAACACTATCGAAGGTATTGAAATGGAGGCTATAACTGAAGGTAAGAATAACCAGACAGTTATTGAATCCTTGCGTGACCGTATCGTAGGTCGTCATTTGGCTGAAGATGTTGAAAATGCCAAAGGTAAAATCGTATATCATATTAACGATTACATTACTGATGATATGGCTGATAAGATTGCTGAACTCCGAACAAAAGTCAAGATTCGTTCTGTACTTAATTGCAAATCCAGATTTGGTGTTTGCCGTAAATGCTATGGCCGCAATCTTGCAACTGGCAAAATGGTTGATGTTGGCGAGGCAGTTGGTACAATTGCAGCACAATCAATCGGTGAGCCGGGCACACAGCTCACAATGCGTACTTTCCATACCGGCGGTGTTGCCGGCGACGATATTACACAAGGTTTGCCGCGTGTCGAAGAATTGTTTGAAGCACGTAAACCAAAACATCCTGGTATTCTCAGTGAACATGCAGGCCTTGTTCGTTTTGCCGAAAAAGATGGCGCCCGCCGCGTCATAATCGTACAGGAAAACGGCGAAGAAGAAACCTATGCTATTCCCTACGGTTCTAAGATACATGTTGTCGAAGGCGCCACTATCAACGTTGGCGACAGGTTGACAGAAGGTTCTCTCAATCCACATGATATTCTGCGTATCAGTGGTGTAAGGGCAACACAACGTTATCTTGTACAGCAAGTTCTGGGCGTTTACAAATCCCAGGGCGTTGAAATCAACGACAAGCATATTGAAGTTGTAGTACGTCAGATGATGCGTAAAATCCGTATTGATGAGTCAGGTGATACTGCAATGCTGCCAGGTGAAATTGTGGATGTATCCGAGTTCGATGCTCAAAACATGGATATGGTTGATCAGGACAAAGAAGTTTCAGAGGGACATCCTGTTCTTCTGGGTATTACCAAAGCTTCTTTGGCAACTGACTCTTTCCTTTCCGCCGCATCCTTCCAGGAAACTACCAGAAACCTTACTGACGCTGCAATCAAAGGTAAAGTTGACCCACTTCTTGGTCTGAAAGAAAACGTTATTATCGGTAAATTAATTCCTGCCGGCACTGGCATGAGTCGTTACCGCAACATTAAGATTAAGTATAATAACGAAACAAAATAAGATCATGCACAAAGCCCCAATCATTTTAAAATGGTTGGGGCTTTTTATGGCAAAAAATTAAAAAATAAATTAAATACAAATTAGAAACAATTCATGAAAAATAGAAAAATTTTATAAGAAAATTGCATGTGATGGAAAAAATCAAAAAAATGGAACAAAAATCTGGAATTTTAGTGAAAAAAGTTTACAAAATAAAGAAATTAAACGTGAAAAAAATCTTCTTGTTACGCAAATGAAACGCTAGGACACGTGTAAACAAAGTTACGCATAAATAGAGGGTTTTTTGCCTGAAAAAGATGCAAAAAAGTGTTGACATGCTGTGTTTAGAATGTTACAATACTTAAGCATCTCGGTATAGCTATGCGTTTTTGGAGGTATTCACTATGTCAGTTGAGCTCTTAAAAGCAGGGGCCAAGCATGTTATTGGCATCAAACAAACTGCTAAAGCCATTGAGAAAGGTACTGCAAAAATTGTCTTTATTGCAAAAGATGCAGATGCTTGCGTAATTGATCCACTGATTGCCGCTTGCGCCGAGGCCAACCTTGTTTATGAAACGGTTGCCTCTATGCAGGAACTTGGCAAACTGTGTGGCATCCATGTTGGTGCTGCCGCCGCTGCTATACTCAAGGATTGATAGGGATCCGAAATGCTTTCAGCATGAGGGTTTTTATAATTATTAAAACTAATTATTTTGGGAAGGAGGTGCCGATATGCCTACAATTAACCAATTGGTTCGTAAAGGTAGAGAGGTCCTTAAGCAAAAATCCACTGCTCCGGCTTTAAAAAATTGCCCACAAAAACGTGGGGTTTGCACCAGGGTTTATACAACAACCCCTAAGAAACCTAACTCTGCGTTGCGTAAAGTAGCAAGGGTTCGTTTGACAAACGGAATTGAAGTTACAGCGTATATCCCAGGTATCGGCCACAATCTACAAGAACATAGTGTTGTTCTTATTAGAGGCGGAAGGGTAAAAGATCTTCCGGGTGTCCGTTATCACATCATTCGTGGTGCGCTTGATACTGCTGGCGTTGCAAATCGTAATCAAAGCCGTTCAAAATACGGTGCTAAACGCGCAAAAGCCGCTGCAGCAAAGAAATAATTAAAACATCACGACTGATTTCTGAGAAGGAGGGAAACACATGCCAAGAAAAGGCCCTGTGACGAAAAGAGACGTTTTGCCGGATCCAGTATACGGTTCAAAACTATTAACTAGATTTATTAATAAGATCATGCTAGACGGCAAAAAAGGTGTAGCTGAAAGCATTGTATACGATGCATTTGACCTTGTCCGTGCTAAAACTGGTAAAGATCCATTGGAAGTTTTCGATACTGCTATGAAGAATGTAATGCCAATCCTTGAAGTACGTGCCCGCCGTGTAGGTGGCGCAAACTATCAGGTGCCGGTTGAAGTTCGTGTAGACCGCAAAACTACTTTGGGCATTCGCTGGTTAGTAAATTACTCACGTTTACGTGGTGAAAGAACCATGTGCGAACGCGTAGCTGGCGAAATCATGGATGCTGCCAACAGCACTGGCGCTTCAGTTAAAAAACGTGAAGATACCCATAAGATGGCAGAAGCCAACAAAGCTTTCGCTCACTATCGTTGGTAAGCAAGAAGCTTACTCGTGTTAGGAATTAAGGAGGATTAAAACTAGTGGCCAGACAATTTCCACTTGAAAAAACAAGAAATATCGGCATCATGGCTCACATCGATGCCGGCAAGACCACTACGACTGAACGAATCCTGTTTTATACCGGAAAAACGCATAAGATAGGCGAAGTTCATGAAGGTGGAGCCACAATGGACTGGATGGTACAGGAGCAAGAACGTGGTATCACTATCACTTCTGCTGCGACTACTTGCCAATGGGCAGGCCATCGTATCAATATCATTGACACACCAGGCCACGTTGACTTTACGGTAGAGGTTGAACGTTCTTTGCGCGTACTCGACGGTTCTGTTGCAGTATTCTGCGCTAAGGGCGGCGTTGAACCACAATCCGAAACTGTATGGCGTCAAGCCGACAGATATCATGTACCTCGTATGGCATATGTTAACAAAATGGACATCACCGGTGCTGACTTCTACAGAGTAGTAAAGATGATGAAAGATCGTTTAAATGCCAACGCTGTACCAATTCAAATCCCAATTGGTTTCGAAGACACTTTCGAAGGCATGATTGACTTAGTCAAGATGTGCGCGATTGTTTACGGCGACAAATTGGGTAAAGATGAGGAATTTGTTGAGATCCCTGCTGATATGCTTGAAAAAGCTCAGGAATATCGCCAACAATTACTCGAAGCCGTTGCTGAAAGCGACGACGAATTAATGATGAAGTATCTTGATGGTGGAGATTTCACTGAAGAGGAAATTAATGAAGGCATCCGTAAGATGACTGTAGCTTGCAAAATGACTCCGGTCTGCTGCGGTTCTTCTTACAAAAACAAAGGCGTACAACCACTTCTTGATGCGGTTGTAGCTTACATGCCGGCTCCAACTGATATTCCTCCAATCAAAGGTATTAATCCTGATACCGGCGAAGAAGACGAACGCGCTTCCAGCGATGAACTGCCATTCTCTGCTTTGGCTTTCAAAATCATGACAGATCCGTTTGTAGGAAGACTTGCTTTCTTCCGTGTATACTCCGGTACCTTGGGTTCAGGCTCTTATGTTTATAACTCTACAAAGGGCAAAAGAGAACGTATTGGTCGTATACTGCAAATGCATGCAAACCATCGTGAAGAAATCGATATGGCATACAGCGGTGATATCGCTGCTGCTGTTGGCTTAAAAGATACAACTACTGGTGATACCCTTTGTGATGAAAAGTCTCCTATTATTCTTGAGTCCATGGTTTTCCCGGATCCTGTTATTTCCGTAGCAGTTGAACCGAAAACTAAAGCTGACCAGGAGAAAATGGGCATAGCTCTTCAAAAACTTGCTGAAGAAGATCCGACTTTCCGTGTAAATACTGATCCGGAATCTGCTCAGACAATTATTTCCGGTATGGGTGAATTACATCTGGACATTATCGTTGACCGTCTTCTTCGTGAATTTAAGGTAGGCTGCACAGTAGGTAACCCACAGGTTGCATACCGTGAGACTATCCGTAAAGCAGTTAAATCTGAAGGTAAGTTCGTACGTCAGTCCGGCGGTAAAGGCCAATATGGTCATTGCTGGTTGGAAATTACCCCGCGTCAACCAGGTGAAGGCTTCTTGTTTGAAAACAAGGTCGTTGGCGGTGCTATTCCTAAAGAATACATTGGACCAATCGAAGCTGGTATTAAAGAAGCTATGCAAAACGGCGTAGTTGCTGGTTATCCTATGGTAGATATCGGAGTAACTGTTGTCGATGGTTCTTACCATGAAGTTGACTCTTCCGAAATGGCGTTCAAAATTGCAGGTTCGATGGGTTTCCGTTCAGGTACCCTGAAAGCTAACCCTGTTATTCTTGAACCTTACATGAAGGTAGAAGTTACTGTTCCTGAAGAATACATGGGCGATGTAATTGGCGATTTAAACTCTCGTCGTGGTCGCATCGAAGGTATGGAAGCTCGCAGTGGTGCTCAGGTTATCACCGCTTTCGTTCCACTCTCCGAGATGTTTGGTTATGCTACCGACCTTCGTTCCAAAACTCAGGGTCGTGGCAACTACTCTATGGAAGTCGATCATTACGAAGACGTTCCTAAAAACATTGCTGAAGCAATTGTTGCCAAAACAAAAGGCACTCAAGCTTAATTACTAAAAAGATTATTTGAGGAGGAAAAAATAATGGCAAAACAAAAATACGAAAGAACCAAACCCCATGCTAATATCGGCACCATCGGTCACGTCGATCACGGCAAGACTACTTTGACTGCAGCAATCACCAAAGTATTAGCGGCTAAAGGCGGCGCACAATTCATGGACTACTCCATGATCGATAAAGCACCGGAAGAAAGAGAACGCGGTATCACCATCAACACCGCACACGTAGAATACGAAACTGAAACCCGTCACTATGCACATGTTGACTGCCCGGGTCATGCTGACTATGTTAAGAACATGATCACCGGCGCAGCACAAATGGACGGCGCAATCCTGGTAGTAAGCGCAGCAGACGGCCCGATGCCTCAAACTCGCGAACACATCCTTCTTGCTCGTCAAGTTGGTGTACCAGCAATGGTAGTGTTCCTGAATAAAGCAGACATGGTAGACGATCCGGAATTGATCGAACTCGTAGAAATGGAAGTTCGTGAACTTCTCTCCAGCTATGATTTCCCTGGCGATGACATTCCTGTAATCGTAGGTTCCGCATTGAAAGCACTCGAAGGAGACCCTGTTTACGAAGCAAAAATCGAAGAATTGATGGCAGCAGTAGATGCTTACATTCCAATTCCAGAACGCGCAACAGACAAACCTTTCCTGATGCCGATAGAAGACGTTTTCACTATTACCGGCCGTGGCACAGTAGCAACCGGACGTGTAGAACGTGGAACAATTAAAGTAGGCGAGACTGTAGAAATCGTCGGCATGACCGAAGAAAAGAGATCCACAGTAGTAACCGGCGTAGAAATGTTCCGTAAACTTATGGACCAAGCAGTAGCAGGCGATAACATCGGCTGTCTGCTCCGTGGTGTTGAGCGTAAAGACATTCAACGCGGTCAAGTACTTGCAAAACCAAACAGCATTCATCCGCACACAAAATTCAAAGCGGAAGTATATGTACTGACCAAAGAAGAAGGCGGCCGTCATACACCGTTCTTCAACGGCTATCGCCCACAATTCTATTTCCGTACAACTGACGTAACCGGCGTAGCTGAGTTGCCAGAAGGCGTAGAGATGGTAATGCCTGGCGATAACGTAACGATGGAAGTAGAACTTATTACTCCGATCGCCCTCGAACCAGGTCTTCGCTTCGCTATCCGCGAAGGCGGCCGTACCGTTGGCGCAGGCGTTGTTGCTGCTATCGAAGAGAAATAATTTTATTAGATCCCTATGAGGGGCTAAAGTTCGCCCCTCATATTATTATGTTTGTTTGTATGGTCCTGCGATGATGTGAGAGGTTGCTTGCCTGTTAGACAGGGAGATTTTCACGGAGTATGTCCGTTCTTAGAAACTGGGCGAATTAGGAGGAAAATTAAATGGAAAAGAGTCAAAAAATCAGAATACGCTTGAAAGCGTATGATCACAAAGCACTTGACCAAAGTGCTGCAAAGATAGTTGATACTGCGAAACGTACTGGTGCACAAGTTTCCGGTCCTATCCCACTTCCTACTGAAAAAAATATCTATACGATTCTACGTTCTCCTCATGTAAACAAGGATTCCCGTGAACAATTTGAAATGCGTACACACAAAAGACTTGTAGACATTTTGGAACCAACCGCTAAGACTGTTGATGCATTAATGCGTCTTGACTTGCCGGCTGGTGTAGACATCGAGATTAAACTGTAAGGAGGAGGTGCGATAATGGCTAAAGGAATCTTAGGCAAAAAAATAGGCATGACCCAAATTTTTGAAGCTGATGGTAAGATGATTCCGGTAACTGTGGTAGAAGCCGGTCCTTGCTTAGTAATTCAAAATAAAACCGAAGAGACAGATGGATATAACGCTGTTCAACTCGGATTTGGCGAATTAAAAGAGAAACATACTAGCAAACCAATGAAAGGTCACTTTGACAAAGCTGGTGTTACACCGGTTAAGTTTGTCAGAGAATTGCGTTTGTCTGCTCCTTCTGAATATACAGTCGGACAAAAAATCAGTGCTGAAATCTTCACAGCTGGTGAATTGATTGATGCAACTGGCATTTCCCGCGGTAAAGGTTTTGCAGGTACGATTAAGCGCCACAACTTCTCTCGCGGACCAATGGCGCATGGTTCTAAGTCCCATCGTGAACCTGGTTCTATGGGACCAATGCATTCCGGTCCTGGCGGTCGTGTAATCAAAGGTAAGAAATTACCTGGCCGTATGGGTAATGCAAAAGTAACCGTGCAACGTTTGACCGTTGCAAAGGTTGACACTGACCGCAATCTTATTTTGGTTAAAGGCTCTATTCCAGGAGCTGCTGGTTCTTTTGTAGTTTTGAGAGAAACAGTTAAACCAGGTAAGTAAGAGCAAGCGAAAGAAAGGAGGATGCTTAAATGCCGAAGTTATCAGTATATAATATTGCCGGTGAAAAGACCGGTGAAGAAATAGAATTAATGGACTACGTTTTTGGCGTAGAAATGAATGAAGCTGTAGTTCATCAAGCAGTTGTTATGCAACAAGCTAACGAACGCCTGGGAACTCATGCTACTAAAACTCGTGGCATGGTACGCGGCGGCGGCCGTAAACCTTGGAAACAAAAAGGTACCGGTCATGCACGTTCCGGTTCAATCCGTTCCCCATTGTGGGTTGGCGGTGGTACAACTTTTGGACCACAACCTCGCAGTCATGCAAAAAGCATGCCGCGTAAAGCTCGTCGTCTCGCTATCCGCTGCGCATTGTCCGCAAAGGTTGCTGCTGGCGAATTAGTAATTGTGGAGGGCCTGACCTTCGAAGCACCAAAGACAAAAAGCGTTGTTTCAATGCTGACTAGTTTTGATGTTGCTGATAAAAAAGCTCTTATTATTACAGAGGGCATTGATGAAAATGTAGAGAAATCTTCTCGCAACCTGCCGAAAGTTAAATCCCTTTCCAATGGCTGTCTGAATGTTTTTGACTTACTTCATCACAACAAAGTATTTCTTGCTAAAGATGCAGTAGCAAAAATTGAGGAGGTGCTCGCATAATGGCTGCTAACCCTCGCGATATTTTACTTCGTCCGCTCATCACAGAAAAAACTTCTGCAATGATGCAAGACAATAAATATACTTTTAAAGTAGCTCTTGGCGCCAACAAAGTTGAAATTCGCCAAGCTGTTGAAGAAATCTTTAAAGTTAAGGTTGTAAACGTTAACACCATCCGCGTATTTGGTAAAACCAAAAGAGTGGGCAAAAGCGTAGGCAGACGTTCCGATTACAAAAAAGCAATTGTCAAACTTGCTGAAGGTCAGACAATTCCAATTTTCGAAGGAATGTAATTTTCGTACTAAGGAGGTAAAAAAATGGCTATTAAAAGCTTTAATCCGTATTCTCCTTCGAGACGCTTTATCACAGTGTCAGCCTTCGAAGAGATTACTGCAAGCAAGCCGCATCGTCCACTTGTAGAAAAACTACAAAAACATGCAGGCCGCAACAATACAGGCAAAATGACTGTTCGTCATCAAGGCGGCGGACACAAAAGACAATATCGCGTTATTGATTTCAAACGTACCAAAGATGCCATTCCTGCAAAAGTAGCTACGATTGAATACGATCCTAATCGTAACGCACGTATCGCTCTTTTGAATTATATTGATGGTGAAAAACGTTATATCCTGGCACCTCTTGATCTTAAAGTTGGTGATACTGTAGTCAGCGGTCCAGATGCCGATATTAAAATCGGTAACTGCCTGCCACTGAAAAACATCCCACTTGGTACTCAGGTACATAATGTTGAATTAAAAATCGGTAAAGGTGGCCAACTGGTTCGTTCCGCTGGTACTTCTGCACAATTAATGGCTAAAGAAGGCGACTATGCCCTTCTGCGTATGCCTTCCAGCGAAATCCGCAAAGTGCATATCAATTGCCGCGCTACTATCGGTCAAGTTGGTAATATCGATGCTGAAAATATCACTATTGGTAAAGCAGGTCGTTCCCGTTGGCTTGGTATTCGCCCGGCAAACCGCGGCGTTGTTATGAATCCTAACGATCATCCACATGGTGGTGGTGAAGGTCATTCTCCTGTTGGTCGTAAACGTCCTGTTACTCCTTGGGGTAAATGTGCATTTGGTACTCGTACCCGTAAGGTCAAAAAAGCTTCTTCTAAATTAATCGTAAAACGTAGAACGAAATAACAGGATAAAGAAAGGAGGCTAACATAGTGTCCAGATCAGTTAAAAAAGGACCTTATGTCCACCCAAGTCTTCAGAAAAAAATTGAAGCACTTAATGTTGCTAGCGATAAAAAAGTCGTAAAAACCTGGTCTCGTAGTTCCACTATTCTTCCAGATTTTCTGGGTCACACAATTGCCGTTCATGACGGACGCAAGCATGTACCAGTATTCATTACGGAAGATATGGTAGGCCACAAGCTTGGTGAGTTTGCTCCTACGCGTACTTACAAAGGCCATGCTGATAAAACGACTTCGTTAAAATAAGGGGAAAGGGGGCACATACACGATGGAAGCTAAAGCTATTGCTAGATATGTTCGTATTGCGCCGCGCAAGTTGCGTATCGTAATTGACCTTATCCGCGGGAAATCTGTGGGTGAAGCATTCGCGATCCTCAAACATACCCCAAAGGTTGGTTCTGAGGTTATCGAAAAAGTGTTGCATTCCGCAGTTGCTAATGCAGAACATAACTATGATATGAACGTCGACAACCTTATCGTATCGAGTGCGTTTGTTGATCAAGGTCCGACATTGAAAAGAGTCCATCCACGTTCTCGTGGACAGGCATTCAAAATTTTGAAACGTTCCAGTCATGTTACCGTTGCGGTAGCAGAAAAATAATATCCCGAAAAGAAGGAGGGAAACGATAGTGGGTCAAAAAGTACATCCACATGGTCTTCGCGTTGGTGTAATCAAAACTTGGGATTCCAAATGGTTCGCTGACAAAGATTATGAGAAATTTTTATTGGAAGACATTAAAATTCGTGAGTTCATCAAAGAAAAATTATTCTTGTCGGGAATTTCCCGTGTTGAAATAGAACGTGCTTCTAACAGAGCTCGCATTTCTATTCATACTGCTAAACCGGGCATGGTTATTGGCCGTCAGGGCAGCAACATCGAATTATTGAAAAACGACTTGAAAAAAATGACCGACAGTGTTATCGACATTAATATCATTGAGGTGAAAACCCCTGATATGGATGCAACATTGGTGGCAGAAAACATTGCTAATCAATTGGAACGCCGTATAGCTTTCCGCCGTGCAATGAAACAATGCGTTGGTCGCACAATGCGCATGGGCGCAAAAGGAATTAAAGTTCAAGTAGGCGGCCGTCTTGGCGGTGCTGAAATTGCCCGTAGCGAAAGTTATCGTGAAGGCAGCATTCCTCTTCACACCTTGCGTGCTGACATTGATTACGGAACTGCTGAAGCTCATACAACTTACGGCCGTATCGGCGTAAAAGTATGGATTTACAAAGGTGAAGTTCTTCCTGAAAGCAAAGTTGTAGCACCTGCTGCTCCGCAAGAAGGGGGCGTAAACTAATGTTATTACCGAAGAGAGTAAAACATCGTAAACAACATAGAGGTCGTATGACTGGTCGTGCTATGCGTGGTAACAAGATTGCCCATGGCGAATTCGGTCTGGTAGCTTTGGAGCCGGCTTGGGTAACCAACCGTCAAATTGAAGCAGCCCGTATCGCAATGACTCGTTACATCAAACGTGGCGGTCAAGTATGGATCCAAATTTTCCCGGACAAGCCAATTACGGCTAAACCGGCTGAAACCCGCATGGGTAGTGGTAAAGGTTCCCCAGAGTATTGGGTAGCAGTTGTAAAACCAGGTCGCGTTTTGTTCGAAATGAACGGCGTAACTGAGGAAGTTGCAAAAGAAGCTATGCGTCTTGCTAGCCACAAACTGCCAATTAAAACAAGGTTTGTGACCAAAGCTCAATTGGAAGCCGAAATCGCTGCACAACAAAATGGAGTGGGTGGTGAAGCTTAATGAAAACAAAAGAAATTATAGAAATGACCTCAGCTGAATTAGAAACTAAAATAGCTGGTTTGAAAGATGAACTCTTCAATCTGCGTTTTCAAATGGCAACTGGACAATTGGAAAACCCGATGAAAATCAGGGAAGTAAAGAAGTCTATTGCTCGTATTAAGACCATTCAGCGTCAACGCGAATTGAAAGCCTGAGTGTGTTTTGAGTCTAAATGAAGGAGGAATCGTCTCGTGACCGAACAGAGAAATTTACGTGCTACTCGCACAGGCAAAGTGGTTAGCGACAAAATGGACAAGACTGTAGTAGTTGCCATTGAACGTTTTGTACAGCATCCCCTTTATCAAAAAGGTGTAAAACATACTGTTAAATTTAAAGCTCATGACGAAAATAACGAAGCACATATCGGTGATACCGTGCAAATTGTGCAGACCCGTCCATTATCCAAGGATAAATGCTGGAGAGTTGTTCAGATCTTAGAGCGTGCAAAATAATTAAAATTGCTGACTTATTGCAGATAAATTGGCAAGGGAGGGAAAACCATGATACAACAACAAACAATTCTTAATGTTGGTGATAACACCGGTGCTAAGAAAGTTATGTGTATTCGAGTATTAGGCGGTTCTTACCGCAAATATGCTAATATTGGTGATGTTATTGTTTGTGCAGTTAAAGATGCATCACCCGGTGGCGTTGTAAAAAAAGGCGAGGTAGTTAAAGCCGTTGTTGTACGTACCCGTAAAGGTGTACGTCGTCCAGATGGTTCTTACATCCGCTTTGATGAAAACGCTGCAGTTGTAATCAAAGATGACAAAAGCCCACGTGGCACCCGTATTTTTGGACCTGTTGCCCGTGAACTACGTGATAAAGACTACATGAAAATAGTATCATTGGCACCGGAAGTGCTATAATACGAAAAAATTACGCACTAAAAGGAGGTGTTTCTGACATGGCTACTGCTGAAAAATTGCACGTAAAGAAAGGCGATACAGTACTTGTTCTGTCCGGTAAGGACAAGGGTAAGGAAGGCAAGATTGTCGAGGCTTTGCCGAAAAAGGCTAAAGTTGTCGTTGCTGGCGTAAACAAAGTAAAGCGTCATACCAAACCTTCCCAATCTAATCCACAAGGCGGTATCGTTGTTAAGGAAGCAGCTATTGCCGCTTCCAAAGTCATGTTGGTATGTCCAGCTTGTAAAAAAGCTACTCGTATTTCAAAAACCGCTGTAGCAGGTGGTTTCGCAAGAACCTGCAAAAAATGCGGTGAAGTGATCGATAAATAAAATCCGGGAAAGGAGGATTATGAATGGCAAATACTAGGTTGCAAGAAAAATATTTGTCCGAGGCAGTCAAAGGTATGATGGACAAATTCAATTATAAAAATGTTAACGAAATCCCTAAAATCGAAAAAGTTGTCATAAATATGGGAGTTGGCGATGCTATCTCTAACAGCAAGGCACTTGATACAGCTGTTGCCGATTTAACTTTGATCTCCGGTCAAAAACCGGTTATTACCAAAGCTAAAAAATCCATTGCAGCTTTCAAATTGCGTCAAGGCATGCCGATTGGAACTAAAGTTACCCTTCGCGGTGACCGTATGTATCAATTCCTTGATAAGTTCATGAACATTGCTCTTCCGCGTGTACGTGACTTCCGTGGCGTTAGCCCAACGGCTTTTGACGGCCGCGGCAATTATGCAATCGGAATGAAAGAACAATTGATTTTCCCGGAAATTGAATATGACAAAGTTGATAAAGTACGTGGAATGGATATTATCATTGTTACAACCGCGAAGACTGACGAGGAAGCAAGAGAATTATTAAGGCTTCTCGGAATGCCGTTCAGCGCATAAGTAAGGAGGGAATCCCTTGGCTAAAACAGCCCTGATTGAAAAATGGAAGAATGAGCCGAAATTTAAAGTTCGTGCCTATAATCGCTGCAAGATTTGCGGCAGACCACATGGCTACATGCGTAAATTCGGCCTTTGCCGTATCTGCTTCCGTGAATATAGCTACAAAGGCGCTATTCCGGGAGTAACCAAAGCTAGCTGGTAATCGCAGCAGACAGGAAGGAGGGTATTTAAGTATGGTTATGACTGACCCAATTGCCGATATGCTTACACGTATTCGTAATGCAAATTCGGTTCATCACGATAAAGTTGAAATACCAAGCTCAAAGATTAAAGTCGCTATTGCTGAGATCTTGAAAGGCGAGGGTTTCATAAAAGATTTCGAAGTTCTTGCTGATAACAAACAGAACGTTATCCGCGTCAGCCTGAAATACGGCGCTAACCGCGAAAAAGTTATTTCCGGTATCAAACGTATTTCCAAACCAGGCTTGAGAGTTTACTCTCAAAAAGATCAGTTGCCCAGAGTCCTCGGTGGATTGGGTATTGCGATAGTATCCACATCACAAGGTATGATGACTGATAAAGCAGCTCGTAAAGCTGGCCTTGGTGGAGAGGTAATCGCTTACGTTTGGTAATGACTTCTAAAAGATAGGAGGTGCTCATAAGTGTCAAGAATTGGTAAATTACCTATTACTGTTCCAGCTAATGTTACAGTTACAATAGAAAACAATCTGGTTACTGTTAAAGGACCAAAAGGCGAGCTCGCTCGTCAAATCAACAAAGATATGATCCTCAAACTTGAAGACGGCCATCTGACTGTTGATCGTCCAAGTGATGACAAAGAACATCGTGCTATGCACGGTCTGTCCAGAACTCTGATTAACAACATGGTTATTGGTGTTACCGATGGTTTTACCAAAACATTGGAAATCAATGGCGTTGGTTACCGTGCGGCTAAGCAGGGAGAAAACATTAACTTTACCTTGGGCTTCTCACACCCAGTAGTTAAAGAACCACCTGCAGGAATCACTTTTGAGGTTCCAGCTCCTAACAAAATTATTGTTAAGGGCGCAAATAAAGAAACTGTTGGCGCGGTTGCAGCTGATATTCGTACACTTCGTCCACCTGAACCTTACAAAGGTAAAGGCATTCGTTATGAAGGTGAAGTTGTACGTCGTAAGGCTGGTAAAGCCGGCGCTAAAGGCAAGAAGTAATTTCTAAAGGAAGGGAGTGAAACTCTTGCTTAATAGAGTAGATAAAAACGAGAAACGTCAAAAACGTCATTTCCGTTCCCGCAAAAACATTTTTGGTACAGCAGAAAAGCCGCGTTTGAACGTATATCGCAGCCTCAGCAATATTTATGCACAAATAATCAATGATGTTACCGGCGAAACTATTGTTTCTGCCAGCACTGTTGAAAAAGATATTAAAGAAAACTATGGCGGCAACATCGAAGCAGCAAAAGCTGTTGGTGAAGCAATCGCTAAAAAAGCCTTGGAAAAAGGCATTAAAGTAGTAGTATTTGATCGTGGCGGCTACCTTTATCACGGCCGTGTAGCAGCTCTTGCTACAGCAGCTCGTGAAGCTGGTCTCGAATTCTAACAGAAGGAGGAATAATAGTGGCGAATTTCGAAAAACAAGAATCCGACTTGAAAGAAAAAGTCGTATTTATCAACCGCGTTGCTAAAGTCGTAAAAGGCGGACGTCGTTTCTCCTTCTCCGCACTTGTTGTGGTTGGTGATGAAAATGGTCATGTAGGTATGGGCCTGGGTAAAGCTGCCGAAGTTCCGGAAGCTATCCGCAAAGGCGTTGAAGATGCAAAGAAAAATCTTGTAAGCGTTCCTTTGGTTGGTACTACCATTCCTCATGAAATTATTGGTGTATTTGGTGCCGGCCGTGTTTTCCTGAAACCGGCAGCAGAAGGTACTGGCGTTATTGCCGGCGGCCCTGTTCGTGCAGTGCTTGAATTAGCAGGTGTACGCGACATTTTAACTAAATCTCAAGGTTCTTCAAACCCGAACAATGTTGTACGTGCAACTATTCAAGGATTAACTTCTTTGAAGAGCGCAGCATCTGTTGCAGCATTGCGTGGAAAAACTGTAGAAGAATTATTAGGCTAAGGAGGAAGCATGATGGAACAAATTAAAGTCACGCTAACCCGTAGTCTGATCGGATATCCGCAGGATCAACGCGCTACCGTAAAGGCTTTGGGGTTGGGCAAGATTGGTACAAGTGTCGTGAAAAACGATACATCTACTATTCGCGGCATGATTCACAAAGTTGAACATCTCGTAAAAGTAGAAAAAGTTGAAGCTTAAGACAAGGAGGTGCCGCAAATGAATTTGCATGAATTATCACCGGCTCCTGGTTCTAAGAGATCTGCTGTCCGTGTAGGACGCGGTCTTGGTTCCGGTCTCGGAAAAACATCAGGCAAAGGCCAAAAAGGACAAAAATCCCGTTCAGGCGGTGTAAAACGTCCGGGTTTTGAAGGCGGTCAAAAACCGTTATATCTACGTCTTCCAAAACGTGGATTCTACAATAAATTTGGCGTAGAATACGCTGAAGTAAATGTTGCAAGTTTAAATTGCTTTGAAGACGGTACAGTAGTTGATCCTGTATTACTTATTGAGACCGGAATAGTAAAAAATATACGCGATGGCGTACGTATTCTTGGCAACGGCGAGCTGACAAAGGCTCTTACCGTTCAAGCTATGGGTTTCAGCAAGACTGCAGAAGAAAAAATTATTGCAGCCGGCGGAAAAGTAGAGGTGATCTAAGTGTTATCAGCCCTTTCAAATATTGCTAAAATTACGGAACTCAGGCAAAAGGTAGTTTTTACATTGGCCATGTTCATAGTTTTTAGGGCTGGAACACATATCCCTGTTCCTGGTGTTAACGCAGCGATGATTGAACAGCTGTTTACGAGCGGAAACTTATTCGGATTACTTGATATGTTTTCGGGCGGCGCCTTGAGCAAATTCTCAATATTTGCCATGAGCATTACTCCATACATCAACGCTTCTATTATTCTGCAGCTTTTGCAGGTTGTTGTACCAACACTGGAACGTTGGCACAAAGAAGGCGAAGAGGGTCGTAAAAAGATTAACAAACTGACTCGTTACGGCACAGTGGTATTGGGCTTCATTCAGGCAATCGGCATGGCTTTCGGCCTGCGTGTTGCTATTAATGATCCTGGTGTTGGGTCGATCTTGATGATAGCAATTACTTTGACAGCAGGAACGGTTTTCCTGATGTGGATTGGTGAACAAATCACTGCAAAAGGTATTGGCAATGGTATATCTTTGATAATCTTTGCTGGTATCGTTTCCCGCTTGCCGGATGGCATGGCTGTCATTTTCAACTATCTGAAAGCTGGCACAATAAGTGTGTTGAGCGTTATCCTGTTTGCAGTTCTTGCGATCGTTATGATTGTTTTTGTTGTGGCAATTACACAGGGAATCCGCAAAGTACCTGTTCAGTATGCTAAAAGAGTTGTTGGCCGCAAAATGTACGGTGGCCACACAAGCTATATACCGCTGAAAGTTAATCAGGCAGGTGTTATACCAATTATCTTTGCTTCATCAGTACTGATGTTCCCGGTTACAATAGCTCAGTTTATTGATGTTCCTTGGATCAAAACAGTTGCTGGCTGGTTTGCTTGGGGTACACCACTGCAGACAACGCTTTATCTCTTAATGATAGTCTTTTTCACATATTTCTATACAGCTGTAAGCATGAACATCGGAGATATGTCTGATAACATTAAGAAGTATGGTGGTTTTATCCCTGGTTTAAGGCCAGGCAAGCCTACCACTGATTATCTGGACAAAATAATGTCCAGAATTACCATGGCAGGTGCAGTTTTTCTGGCGCTGATTGCGATTATGCCAAACGTTATCGTGTGGACAACCGGCATTGAAGGTGTCTATTTCGGTGGTACTGCGCTCTTGATCGTAGTCGGTGTTGCGCTGGATACTATGAAGCAGATAGAATCGCTTATTTTGATGCGGCACTATCAAGGCTTCATGAAATAGGAGGATGACAAATATGTACATTCTTTTAATGGGACCTCCGGGCGCTGGTAAAGGCACTCAAGCAGAAAGACTCATTGCGGAATATCAAATCCCGCATATCTCAACGGGTGATATGTTCCGCGCTGCGGTGAAAAAAGGTACAGAACTCGGAAAAGAAGCAAAAAAATATATGGACGCCGGTACCCTTGTTCCTGATAGCGTTACCATTGGTATCGTTAGAGAGAGCTTGGCAAACCCGGAATGCTCCAAAGGTTTTATCCTGGATGGATTTCCAAGAACAGAAGAGCAGGCAATTGCTCTTGATGGAATTTTAACCGACCTGGGCATTAAAATGAACGGTGTGGTTAACATAGTAGTTCCAGATGCTGAACTGGTTGGCAGGGTTACAGGCAGACGCATATGCAAGGCTTGTGGCGCTACTTACCATGTTGAATACAACCCTAGCAAAGTTGAAGCTATGTGTGATAAATGCGGCGGTGCGTTGTATCAACGCGACGATGACAAAGAAGAAACTGTGAAAAAACGCTTGGAAGTTTATCATAGCCAAACTGCCCCTCTTATTGAGTACTACAAAAAACAAGGTGTTTATAAAGAAATCAATGGCCTGCAGGCTATCGACAAAGTATACGCTGATGTTAAAGAAAGTCTCGAAGGCGGCAAGTAATGATTCTTTTGAAGTCCGAACGTGAAATACGCTGCATGCGCGAAGCTGGCAGGATCGTAGCTTTGGCGTTGGATGCAGTCGGCAAGGTGGTAGAACCTGGAATTACTACACAGGAGCTGGACGAAGTAGCCAGAAGGACTATAACAGAGCATGGCGCAAGACCTGCTTTCAAAGGCCTGTATGGTTTCCCTGCTAACATCTGTGTATCTGTTAACTGTGAAGTTGTACACGGAATTCCCGGTTCCCGCAAACTTGCGGAAGGTGATATCGTTAGTGTTGATTGTGGTGCGGAAATTGACGGTTTTAACGGCGATTCCGCGATCACCATTCCGGTAGGGATTGTTTCCCCGGAAATTGCGAGACTGATTGAAGAAACGCGTAATGCCCTTTATAAGGGTATTGAACAAGCGATTGCTGGTAATAGAGTTGGAGCAATTTCCCATGCTGTTCAGACTTATGCCGAAAAAGCAGGATTCGGAGTTGTTCGCGAATATGTCGGACACGGTATTGGCCGATCAATGCATGAAGAGCCGGAAGTTCCCAATTTTGGTTTTGCTGACAGAGGACCTCTTCTTAAAGCAGGTATGGTGTTAGCGATTGAACCAATGATTAATTTGGGAACACGAGCAGTAAAAAGCACGGATGACGGTTGGACAGTTGTTACAAGAGATGGAAAACCATCTGCTCATTTTGAGCATACTGTAGCGATTATGCCCGACGGTCCGGAAATACTGACAAGACTTGCCTGACGGGAAGTTACACTTTATAATATTTCAGGCTTTGAAGCCTAACTGACAAGGAGGTCAATATCTGTGTCAAAACAGGATGTAATTGAGGTTGAAGGCACAATTTTAGAATCTCTGCCCAATGCCATGTTTCAAGTAAAATTGGAGAACGGTCATGTGATTCTCGCACACATATCTGGTAAGATACGCATGAATTTCATCAAAATTTTGCCTGGCGACAGGGTGACAGTGGAACTTACTCCATATGATCTAAATCGTGGACGAATTACGTATCGTTTCAAATAACCAAGACAGGCAAGAGGAGGTTTATTAATATGAAAGTCAGACCATCTGTAAAACCAATATGTGAAAAATGCAAAGTTATTAAACGTAAAGGTCACGTAATGGTAATTTGTGAAAACCCTAAACATAAACAAAAACAAGGATAAGAAGGAGGTGTATTGTTAATGGCACGTATCGCTGGTGTCGATTTACCAAGAGACAAGCGTATAGAGTATGCACTGCCATACATTTATGGCATTGGACTGACTTTGTCTCGCGAGATTCTTGTGAAAACTGGAATCAATCCTGATACTCGTGTTCGGGATCTTACCGAAGATGAGGTATCAAAACTCCGCGAAACCCTTGACAATGATTACAAGGTAGAAGGTGACCTCCGTCGTGAGGAATCCCTCAACATAAAAAGATTAGTTGAAATCGGCTGCTATCGTGGCAGAAGACATCGTATGGGACTCCCTGTACGCGGTCAAAATACTAAGAATAATGCACGTACTCGCAAGGGTCCAAAACGTAGCATTGCTGGTAAGAAGAAATAATCTGTAAGGAGGGATAGACGAGTGGTTGCTGCAAAAAAAGTTGTCCGTACTAAACGGAAAGAACGCAAAAATATAGAAACTGGGGTTGCTCATATTCGCTCCACTTTCAATAATACCATCGTTACTATTGCTGATACTCGTGGTAATGTTCTGAGCTGGGCTAGCGCCGGCGGCTTAGGTTTCCGCGGTTCACGCAAAAGTACTCCATTTGCTGCTCAAATGGCTGCTGAACAAGCTGCTAAAGCTGCAATGGAACATGGTTTGAAACAAGTAGAAGTATTTGTAAAAGGTCCTGGTGGTGGTCGTGAGGCTGCAATTCGTTCCTTGCAGGCTGCCGGACTTGAAGTAAACGCTATTAAAGACGTTACTCCAATTCCACATAATGGCTGCCGTCCGCCAAAACGTAGAAGAGTATAATTACTGGGAGGTGTAACCAATAAATGGCAAGATATACTGAGGCTGTATGCCGTCAATGCCGTCGTGAAGGCGTAAAATTATTCCTGAAAGGCGACAGATGTTACAGTGATAAATGTGCTTTCGCGGTTCGTGCTTATGCACCGGGCCAGCACGGACAAGCACGTAAAAAAGTATCTGAATATGGTATTCAGTTACGTGAAAAACAAAAAGCTCGTCGTATTTACGGCATTTTGGAACGTCAATTCCATAATTGCTTTGAACGCGCTGAGAAACAAAAAGGTATTACCGGTGAGAACTTACTGATCATGTTGGAAAGAAGATTGGACAACGTTGTTTACCGTCTTGGCCTGGCTGAAAGCCGTAGCCAAGCTCGTCAAATTGTGACCCATGGTCACATTTCCGTGAATGGCAAACGTTTGGACATTCCTTCCGCATTGGTAAAAGCAGGCGATGTTGTTTCCATTATGGAAAACAGCCGCGGCAAGGAGTATTTCAAGGGTATGGCTGAAACTTTGGCTACGAAAACCGTTCCAGCTTGGATGGTTCTTGATGCTCAAAATCTTTGCGGTAAGATTGACCGTTTCCCGACTCGTGAGGAAATTGATGTGCCTATTGCTGAGCATCTTATTGTTGAGTTGTACTCTAAATAATGGACCATCTGCCACCAAATATAACGCGTATTGTGGTAATACGCCAAAGAGGAGGCTTTCCGCATGATAGAAATTGAAAATCCTAAATTGGTTACATCCGACATTAGTGACGATGGCCGTTATGGTAAATTTGTCTGGGAACCACTTGAACGTGGTTACGGAATTACATTAGGGAATAGTTTGCGTCGCGTACTTCTCTCTTCTTTGCCTGGAGCAGCAGTTACTGCCGTCAAGATTGACGGCGTACTGCATGAATTCTCTACAGTTCCTGGCGTAAGGGAAGATGTTGCGGATATTATTCTCAATATAAAAGCGCTTTGCCTGAAAATGCACAGCAATGAACCGACAATAATTCGAATCGAAGCTAGTGGCGCGCAAGAAGTTGCCGCAGGCGACATCATTCATGATGCCGATATCGAAATTTTGAATCCGGAATTGCATATTGCTACTTTAGACGATGATGCTACTTTCAACATGGAAATTCATGTGGAGAAAGGTCAAGGCTATGTTCCTGGCGACAAAAACAAAAAGCAGGATCAACCTATTGGACTGATTCCCGTAGATTCCATCTACTCTCCTATTACGAGAGTTAAATTTGGCGTTACTGACACCCGTGTTGGTAACGTAACGAATTATGATAAACTCACTCTTGAGGTATGGACTGATGGCAGCATTATGCCGGATGAAGCTGTGAATGCGGCTTCCGGTATTATGATCGGCTATTTGCGTTTGTTCGAGATCGGTAAAGGCTCACAAGCGCCGGTAGTTAAAGTTCCGGAAGGTTCACAGCAGGAAGAACCAGCTGTAGAAACCGGTAAAGGGCCTGTGCCAATACCTATTGATGATCTTGATTTGTCTGTTCGTTCTAACAATTGCCTGAGACGCGCTGGTATCAACACGGTTGAAGAGTTAACTCAGAAATCCGAAGAAGATATGATGAAAGTGCGTAACTTAGGACGCAAATCCCTTGATGAAGTTAAGAAAAAATTAGCTGATCTTGGTTTAGGTTTGCGGAATTCCGAAGAAGAATAGAAGGGGGCGGAAACAAATGGCATATAGAAAATTAGGACGCAATTCCAGCGCCCGTAAGGCTCTGTTTCGCAGCATTTTGACGTCCTTCTTCAAACAAGAGAGAATAGAAACTACTGCGACAAAGGCGAAAGAAATCAGCGGCTTGGCTGCAAAATTGATTACTTTGGCAAAACAAGGTGACTTGCATTCCCGTCGTCAGGTTCTTGCGTTCCTCGTGGATGAAGAAGCGACTAAAAAGCTTTTTGACGAAATTGCTCCGAAGTACACTGAAAGAAACGGCGGCTACACTCGTATTTACAAACTCGGACCCCGTCGTGGCGATGCAGCGGAAATGGCTATTTTGGAATTGGTTTAATAAGCAACGGTTAAAATTGCAGAGACTCCTGTCTCTGCAATTTTTTTATAAAGAATTGCTAATTTGTTTTAGCATCAATATAACATGACAAGAAGTTAACCATAGATAACATGCAGGTTGACGTTAAAACATATTAATAATATAATAATTGAGGATGTTTTGCCTCTAAATAATTGAAAGTACGGGGAGTCTCAGATTGATGAAACCGATAATTGAAGTAAAAAATCTTAGCCATATATATTACGATTCGCAGAATCGGGAAATCAGAGCTTTGGATGGAATAAGCCTGTCTATTGAGCAGGGTGAATTTGTTGCCGTTATTGGCACGAATGGTTCCGGCAAATCGACACTCGCAAGGCATTTTAATGCGTTACTTTGTCCTACTGAAGGCACCTGTCTGATCAACGGTATGGATTCAAGCCTGGAAGAAAATCTCTGGAATATAAGACAAACCGTTGGCATGGTTTTTCAAAATCCTGATAACCAGATAGTAGCGGCCATAGTTGAAGAAGATGTTGCTTTCGGGCCGGAAAATATCGGTGTGTCGCAAGCTGAAATAAGACCAAGGGTGGAAGCAGCACTTGTCGTGGTTAATATGACGGAATATGCAAAACACGCTCCACATCTGCTTTCAGGAGGACAGAAACAACGTGTGGCAATTGCCGGTGTCCTGGCGTTGCTGCCTAAATGCATAGTGTTAGATGAACCAACGGCGATGCTTGATCCTAAGGGCCGCAAAGAAATCATTGCAACTGTCAAAAAGCTAAATAAAGAGAAAAATATTACTGTTGTTTATATAACACATAAGATGGAAGAAGCACTTTTGGCCGACAAAATAATCGTTATGAAACAAGGTAAAATTGAATTGCAGGGAACACCCGGAGAAGTCTTCGGCAGAGTTGAGAGAATTAAGGAGTTGGGGCTCGAAGTGCCGATAGCGGCTGAAGTAGCTGCTGAATTAAGGTCAAGCGGGCATCAGATACCTGAAAACACAATAACCCCTGAGGAGTTGGCGGAAGCACTATGTCAATAAGATTAGATAATGTGTCATATACCTATATGAAAAAAACGCCATACGAACGCACGGCGTTAAAAGAGGTAACTCTTAGGATAGAGAAGGGCGAATATATTGCTGTCATCGGTCACACCGGCAGCGGAAAGTCAACGATGATGCAGCATCTTAACGGCTTACTTAGCCCTGATGCAGGGAAAGTCTACGTTGATGATGTGGACATAAGCAGTAAAGGCGCGGAGGCAAAGAAGGCCAGAAATAAGGTAGGTATGGTATTCCAATACCCGGAACACCAGATTTTTGCAGAAACTATTTTCGAGGATGTAGCCTTCGGACCTCGCAACAAAGGTTTATCTGAAGAAGAAGTAGAGAAACAGGTAAAAGCCGCTTTGAGTTTTGTTGGCCTGGATTACGATACATTTGCCAATCGCTCGCCGTTTCAATTATCAGGCGGTCAGATGCGCAGAGTAGCCATAGCCGGTGTTGTAGCGATGGATCCGGATTATCTCATTCTTGACGAGCCATCGGCTGGTCTTGATCCGCGTTCCCGGGATAGTATTTTCCGGGAAATAAATCATCTATACCGAGCAAGAAAGATGGCGGTCATTCTTGTTACGCACAGCATGGAAGAAGCAGCACAATATGCGAAGCGTTTGCTGGTTATGGCTAAGGGTAAGATTGTCATAGATGGCAATAGCGCAGAAGTGTTTCAAAATCATCGCGAAGCTTTGAAGGAAGTAGGCGTTGATGTGCCGCAGGCTATTAAACTGGCGGACGTTTTGCGTGAGCGTGGGTTGCGGATAAGTAATGATGTGCTGAAAACTGAGGACCTTGTTAAACAAATTAAATTAGCAAAGGGGTGGCTGTAGATGCTGGCAGACATTAGTCTCGGACAATACTACCCCGGTAATTCCTTTATTCATAAATTAGATCCCAGGACTAAAATTATCTCCGCACTGGCCTATATAATTGCAGTTTTTCTGGCTGCAGAGCCTGTATCCTATGCGGCTGTTATCGGGTTTCTTTTTGTTGTAATTGCTTTTTCACGGTTACCTTTTCTTTTAGTTATAAAATCAATCAAGCCTCTATGGGTAATTATTTTGCTGACCTTGTGGATTCATATATTTACGGGTCAGGGTGAAATTTTGTGGTCGTGGAAATACCTTACAATTACCAAAGAAGGTCTGGCCATGGGCATTAAAATGTCTCTGCGCCTGATTTTGCTCTTAATGATATCCTCTATATTGACCTTTACCACGTCACCTATTGTTTTGACTGACGGTATCGAGGCAATTCTGAAACCATTTAAAAAAATCGGCGTACCTGCACACGAGCTGGCAATGATGATGACGATTGCCTTGCGTTTTATTCCTACTTTGCTGGAAGAAACAGATAGGATAATGAAGGCACAGACAGCCAGAGGTGCTGATTTTGCTTCAGGCAATATTATCCGAAGGGCAAAGAACATGCTGCCTATACTGGTGCCGTTATTCATCAGTGCTTTTCGCCGTGCCGACGAATTGGCAGTGGCGATGGAAGCCCGTTGCTATCGTGGCGGTGAGGGCAGAACAAGGATGCATGAACTTGCCTATCAACAAAGGGATATGATGGCCGCTTGCAGTATAGCTGTCTTACTGGCTGGCATGGTAATTCTGAAATGGGGTGGCTTTTTGTGCGCTATCTGAAACTTACGCTTGCCTATGACGGCAGCAACTATCATGGGTTTCAGCGTCAGAAGAATGCGGTTGGCATTCAGCAGATTGTAGAAAAGGCTCTCAGCAATCTTTTTGATGAAGAAATTAAAGTAGCAGCCTCCGGCAGGACAGATACCGGTGTCCATGCTCATGCACAGGTGATTTCTTTTGCAACTAGCGGCACAGTACCAACTGACAAAATAGTACAAGCCATGTCAAGCTATTTGCCGGAAGACATAGTTGTCTGGAAAGCAGAAGATATGGCTGCTGATTTCAATGCGCGTTACTCCGCACAAGCGAAACGTTACGTTTATCGTATCCTGATCACAGAAACAACAAATCCTTTTGAGCGGAATTACACCTGGCAACTCAAAAAAATGCTTGATCTGTCTTTGTTGCAGGCAGCAGCAGATATTATTATCGGTGAACACGATTTCTCTGCTTTCCGTTCTGCCGGCAGTGCACCGGTGAAAACCATAAAAAATATTTACAAGGCGGAGTGGACCAGAATAGGCGCGCAGGAACTGCGGTTTACCATTGAAGGTGACGGTTTTCTTTATCATATGGTAAGAAACCTGGTCGGTGCCATGGTAAGAGTAGGTAATGGTAAAATAACTTTGGAACGCTTCAAAGAAATTTTAGCCTCCGGCGACAGACGAAAGGCTGGTACAGCCGCGCCTCCGCAGGGCCTTTATTTAGACGAAGTATTTTATTGATTTTTTCTTGACAAAAGTTGCAAAGATGTTTACAATATATGCATATGACTTTGACATCAATTCCACTAGCCCCGGAATTGCGGAGAAGAAATATATTGAACGCGAAACACTGATAGGGAGGGAAAAGGATGAAATCATATATGGCTACACCGTCCACCATCGAACGCAAATGGTTCGTAGTAGACGCAGCTGATAAAACTCTTGGCCGTATGGCTGCTGAAGTTGCTAAAATCCTTCGTGGAAAACATAAGCCAACTTTCACCCCACATATGGACACTGGAGATCATGTTATTGTTATTAATGCAGATAAGGTCGTTTTGACTGGCAAGAAATTAGTCCAAAAGACTTACTTCCGTCATTCCGGATATCTTGGCGGTACCACCTTCACAACTGCTGGTGATATGCTTAAGAAAAACCCTGTAAGGATGGTTGAACTTGCTGTTCGCGGCATGATTCCTAAAAATCGTCTTGGCAGCCAGGTTTACACAAAATTGCACGTTTATGCTGGTTCGGAACATCCGCACGCAGCACAACAACCAGAAGTTTTGGAAATCGACATAAGATAAGATCCGGAAAGGAGGAGCAAATAAATGGCAAAAGTTACTTATGATGCAACCGGTCGCCGTAAAAGTTCTGTTGCACGTGTTCGCCTGGTTCCGGGTGAAGGCAACATTATTATCAACGATCGTGAACTTACTAAATATTTTGGTTTGAAAACTTTGGAACTCATCATTAAACAACCGTTGGAAGCTACTGAAACTGTTGGCAAATATGATGTGCTCGCTAATGTTGTCGGAGGTGGTATCTCCGGTCAAGCAGGAGCAATCCGTCATGGTATCGCTCGCGCATTATTGAAAGTTGATGAGGAATACCGTCCTACTTTGAAAAAAGCTGGTCTCTTAACTCGTGACCCGCGTGAAAAAGAGCGCCGTAAATACGGTCTCAAAAAAGCACGTAAAGCTTCCCAATTCTCCAAACGTTAATATTTATGTAATTAAAAACCCCGAAAACATTGTTTTCGGGGTTTTTTGTCTTATATGGCATTTTCACTTGTAAAGACACAGATAAGCAGTTTGCTCGGTTACTTTGACTTTGAATTTTTGGTTAGGAGCGACAATAAAGGTTTGAGAAGGTAAGTAGGTTTTAAACTCGGATTCACCTGGAAGTTCAACGATAAGGCTGCCACTGATTACTGTCATGTATTCAGTACTGTTGGTACCGAATTCATATTCGCCTGTTTCCATGACACCGACGGTTGCCGGGCCACCTTGGTTTTCAAAGGCTAAGGAGACAACTTGACCACCAAAGTATTCGTTTGTTTTAAACATTAAAAATTCCTCCATTTCAGCATTAACTGCTATATTTATCTTTGCTTTACACATTTATGCAAACGAGATATGAAACGATTAATTCGTCAAATTTATAAATACTCCTGCATTTTTGAAATGTATACATAATTGAGTAACACATATGTTTTTGCAGAAAAGCAATTTATGGGTTTTAATTTTTGATGTAACTGTGGTATAGTATTAAATGTAAATTTAATAGACAGAGGGCGTGGATAGCATGTACACACGAGTTAGAAAGGCAGTTATTCCGGCTGCCGGTCTGGGTACCAGATTTTTGCCGGCTACAAAGGCACAGCCAAAGGAAATGCTGCCGATAGTCGACAAGCCGACCATACAGTATATAATTGAAGAAGCAATTGCTTCTGGCATAGAAGAATTCCTTATTGTAACCGGGCGCAGTAAGAGATCGATTGAGGATCATTTCGACCGTTCTTTGGAATTAGAATTGACGCTGGAACATAATCATAAAGATGAACTGTTGAAAATGGTGCAGGAAATTTCCAATATTTCTATTCACTATATCAGACAAAAAGAGCCGCTGGGCCTTGGTCATGCAATTTTGTGTGCTAAACATTTTGTCGGCAGTGAACCTTTTGCAGTCTTGCTGGGTGACGATGTTGTCGATAGCGCTACTCCTTGTTTGAAGCAGCTGATCAATGTCTATAATGAAACGGGCTCCAGCATCCTGGGTGTGCAGGAAGTACCGCAAGATAAAGTATCGAGTTATGGTATTATCGAACCAAAGGCTAAGATTGGCGACAGGCTGTGGTCAGTTAAAGACATGGTCGAAAAGCCTGCTGTCAGCGAAGCGCCTTCAAGACTAGCTGTTTTGGGCCGTTATATAATTGTGCCGGAAATATTTGAAATTTTGGAAAATACCAAACCAGGCAGCGGCGGCGAAATTCAGTTAACTGATGCTCTGAAAGAATTGGCGAGAACGCAAAGCATTTTGGCCTATAATTTCGAGGGGCGGCGTTATGATGTTGGCGATAAGCAAGGCTTTCTGGAAGCAACAGTAGAGCAGGCCCTTAAAAATCCTGAATTGCGGGATAAGTTTTTGGCGTACCTTAAAGAGATTGTTGCAAAAGAAGGATAATTTTGGCGGTGAAAAGATGGATTTAAACGGAAAACTGAAGCTGGATTCTGGTTTTTGTTTCGATTATACGAATATGCTTGGTGAACAGTTAATCAGCGCAGATGACATCCTTGCTGTTCAAGATAAAATTGAGCGGGCAGTGCAAGGGCTGGCTCAGATACGCAGTAACGGTGTGTCACCAGGACATCTTTCAAAAAATGGTCAACCTGAGCCTGTCTATTTTACAAGGCTGCCGATGATTGAGCAAGGTAATCCCAATTCACCGGCATCTATTGAGAAACTGAAAGCCTATAGCAAACAAATCTGGGATACTAAGGAAGCAGTAATATTCTTTGGTATAGGTGGCTCCTATCTTGGTAACAAGGTTTTGTTTGACATACATGCAGGATCCTTCTGGAATCAAAAAAAAGCGTTGGAAAGACGAGGCTTTCCTAAGGTCTTTTTCAGCGGCAACAATCTTGACGCAGACCAGTATGCCTCTATGTTGGACGAAATCGTACGTCAGGCACAGTACAAACGCCTGGCTGGTCAAGGTATAACCAGAGTCATGCTTATTCCAATTACAAAATCGGGAACTACTTTAGAAACTGTTGCTGCTTTTGTTTATTTTTATGAGCAGCTTAAGAAAGAAAAAGAGCTTTTTGAAGTTGATGTAACTGTGGTGACTGATCTTGATGGAGCAGCTGCTGCCGGTCCGTTGTGTCAACTAGCTCAGGAAAATAACTGGCAGACGTTTGATATCAAGGAAGGCGTAGGCGGCCGTTTCTGCGTTCTCAGCAACCCGGGTCTTATTACGGCAGCAGTCGTTGGCATTGATATAGAAGAGTTGCTGGCAGGAGCACGTGACATGGAAATGGCCTGCCGCGAAGAAGATCCTGCCAAGAATCCGGCACTACTTAATGCGGTTTTAAAATATCTGGCAGCAGATATTTATGGCTGTGACATCGAAGTTTTAATGCCTTATTCCATGAGATTAAAGTCGCTTGGTGAGTGGTATGTACAGCTTTTGGCGGAATCGCTCGGCAAACGCTGCAACCGGCAGGGTGAACAGATAAATTACGGCAGGACACCGATTGCCGCTGTGGGTACAACTGATATGCACGCTCAGACGCAGCAGCATCAGGATGGCCGCAGAAACAAGGTCGTCCAGTTTGTAGAAATTCTTGAAAAAACTTGTGACGTCCAGTTAGGCAAGCCTTTCGGGGATATGGAGTTTTTTGCCAAATATAATGGGATGTGCGTAGACGATGCATTAAAGATTGCTTTAGAAGCGAATGCGCAGGCTTTGAATGAAGATTCGCGTTTTAACGCTAATTACCAGCTGCCTAAATTAACTACTTATTATGTGGGGCAGTTGTTGTATTTTCTGATGCTGAGTGTTGCCTATGAGGGTGAACTGGCAGATGTCGATGCTTATGATCAGCCTGGCGTTGAAGCATATAAGAGAATCATGAAAGAAAAACTTGGCAGATAACAGGTGAAAAAATAAAAGGCCTTACAGTTTGAGTACTGTAAGGCCTTTGTGCATATGTAGTCATTTTTCGCGCAGAACAATCGGTTCGTTGCTGGTGCTTGTCGCAAGGGCACCGGTAATCATGCCGCGTTTTGCCATGGTTTTTAAAACCAGATTACGGCGGTTTTTGCAGTCTTCCGGATTTTCATAAGGGTTCAAAGCAGAAGGAGCATTGAGCAAACCGGCAAGGGTAGCTGAGTCGGATAGAGAGAGTTCTGCTGGGGTTTTGCCAAAATAGGTATTCGCAGCTTGCGTTACACCGTAGGCTCCTGCACCAAAATAAGCACTGTTCAGATACATTTCCAGAATATCATCTTTGGAATAGCTGCTTTCGGCAATTAAAGCCAGGAAAATTTCCAAAGTTTTGCGTTCGACTGTTTGCGTTGACGAAAGCAGTGCATTTTTGATAAGTTGTTGGGTAATAGTGCTGCCGCCTTGTACTATTTCATCAGCTTGAATATTTGCCAGGAGAGCGCGGAAAATTCCATCAATGTCTACGCCGCTATGCTCATAAAAGCGGTGATCCTCTATAGCTACTACAGCTTGGGGCAATGTTGCCGGTAATTTTTCAATGGCTACCCAGGCATCTTTATTCACTTTTTCTTGTACAGCTTGTTTTACATGGGCGGCTTGCCAAACCAGGTACAATGGTCTTGGCCAGGAAGCAGGCGCCGGCAGTATAGAAAGTGGCGAAAACTCGGAATTTCTCACCGTCGTCTCGACAGAGCTGGTAACTGACTTCATATCTGGCTTATTTTGGGGACCGATATTTTTGGGAAACGGAAAGAATAAGAAGACAAGAAGAAAGATTAATATGAAACCAATTTTTTTCATTGGCAGGAACCTCCGGATAATAATAAACCCTATATTTATAATTTTAACCGAAATGAATATTAATGGCTAGCGGAAAATGTTAGAAGCATGGCGTAAAATCATAATGTTGCAAGGAAAAAAGTTTTGATTATTGTAATTAATAGTAGTAAAATTGTATTTATACAATAGGGGAGTGTTCCCTGTTGTAGATACTTGTAAGATATGTTTTTATGGTAAAGGCAGGAAGCAAATAATTGCATAAACAATGCATAAAAATAAACGAATTTGAATAAAAACATATGCATACAATCAAGCAAACACCACGTTTGACAGCGATTATTTCTGATCAGCTTGCTTTTTTATAAAAATACTTGCAAAAAAATTCATGTTAGTTGTATAATAATAAACATGCAAAGAGGAGGATGGATATGAAGGCTAGCGTTATTGGAGCAACAGGTTACGCCGGCGTTGAACTTTTGAGGTTACTTGATGGACACCCAGAGGTTGAACTGGGAGTTATTACCTCAGAGAGTAGTACAGGAGAGAATATTGCGGCGATGTATCCGCATTTGGCAAAAAGGGTTAGTCGTGAACTAGCCAGTATGAAAGAAATTGAGCAGATTGCCGCTGACAGTGATGTTATTTTTATCGCGCTGCCGCACGGGCATGCCATGAAAATTGGTTCTCAGCTGCGTAACAGCAAGGTGCGTATCATTGACTTAGGCGGAGATTATAGATTTAAGGATCACAAGGTTTTTGAAGAGTGGTACAAGCTGAAACATGAAGACCCAACAGCAAAGGCTGTTTATGGTCTTACCGAGCTATATAGAGAAGCAGTTAAGGAAGCAACAATTCTTGCTAATCCAGGCTGCTATACGACTTGCAGTATTCTGGCTTTGGTTCCGTTATTCAAGGCTGGTCTGATTGAAACGAAAGGCGTTATTGTTGATGCTAAGTCTGGGACGACTGGCGCAGGACGCAGCTTAAAGGTCGGCAGCCTTTATTGTTCGGTTAATGAGAATTTCCACGCCTATGGTGTTGCCAGTCATCGTCATACGCCGGAAATCGAGCAAGCATATTCAGACTTTGCCGGTGAAGAGGTTATTATTCAGTTTACACCTCACCTTTTACCGGTTGACAGAGGTATTCTAGCGACCTGCTATGCAAACCTGAAGCAGGGTGTGACTGACGCGCAGGTGGCAAAGGCCTATAATGAACTCTATGATGAAGAGTTTTTCATACGTGTTCTTGGCAAAGGAGCCTGCCCGGAAATAAAGAATGTCAGAGCGTCCAACTATGTGGATATAGGTTGGGAAATTGACAGGCGTACAGGCCGCATTATTGCAATGTCGGCTATTGATAATTTAGTAAAAGGCGCAGCTGGACAGGCTGTACAGAATATGAACGTAATGTTTGGTATAGAAGAAACATCAGGTTTAAGACAATTGCCTATATATCCTTAAGGAGGCGAATTATAAATGATAAAACAAATAGACGGCTGGCTGACGGCTCCTCAGGGTTTCATTGCTGCAGGCGTGAAAGCCGGTATTAAAGCTAGCGGTAAAGAAGATGTGGCAGTTATTATGAGTACTGTTCCAGCAGCAGCAGGGGCTGTTTTTACACAAAACAAAATGTGTGCGGCGCCTGTAATCGTTAGCCGTGAAGCTGCTAAACAACCTTATGCACAGGCTATCGTTGTCAACTCAGGCTGTGCTAACGCTTGTACAGGTGAAAAAGGCTTGGCTGACGCCAGGGAAATGGCTTCGTTCACTGCAGGATTATTAGATATCGACGAAAAAGGTGTTTATGTTTGTTCCACAGGTGTTATCGGGCACTTCCTGCCAATGGATAAGGTGAGGACCGGTATCGCTGATGCCGTTGATAAAATGGATGAGAATGAGGGCGAAAGCGCTGCCCTTGCCATTCAGACAACTGATACTTTTGTCAAAAAAATTGCTTACGAATTTGAGTTAGGCGGCAAGAAAGCAAGAATTGCCGGCATTGCCAAAGGCGCTGGGATGATTCATCCTAACATGGCTACCATGCTGACTTTCATAACAACTGACGCGGCGATTGCCCCTGATGTGCTGAAAAGAACAGTTAAAGCTGTAGCGGATAAGTCTTTCAATATGGTTGTTGTAGATGGTGATACCAGTACCAATGACAGTATGATTGTACTTGCCAATGGTTTAGCTGAAAATGAAATAATTTTGTCAGAGGAACATCCTGATTATCCTGTTTTCTTCCAAGCGTTCCTGCGTGCAGCGCAAGATCTGGCAAAGATGATTGCTCATGATGGCGAAGGAGCAACTAAGTTCCTTGAAGTAAATATTATTGGCGCAGCTTCTTTTGCGGATGCTAAATTGGCTGCTATGGCAATTGCTAAGTCACCGCTGGTCAAAACTGCTTTCTTCGGCGAAGATCCGAATTGGGGACGTATCGTCTGTGCTGCCGGTTATTCAGGAGCATCTATGCAGGCAGATCGCGTAACATTAAGCATTGGCGGCGTGAAATTAGTAGAAAATGGTCTTAATGTAGGCGTCCCACTGGAAGAATTGACTTCTATTATGGCCGAACATGATATCAGTATTACAGTAGATTTGGCTGCAGGCAAGGAAAAAGCAACAGTCTGGACTTGCGATTTCAGCTATGAATATGTAAAAATTAACGGGGAATATCATACATAGAAGACAAAATATACGATAAAGGGGTATGAGCTATGTTAATTAGAGAAGAACAAATCAATACATTGGTGGAAGCTTTACCATATTTGAGAGATTTCAAAGGCAAGACAGTAGTTGTAAAATACGGCGGCAACGCTATGTTGAATGACGAAATAAAAAATAAAGTTCTTCAGGACATCGTATTTTTGCGCTGTGCAGGTCTGAGACCTGTTGTAGTTCATGGCGGCGGCCCGGAAATTACTGCTATGCTGCAAAAGGCTGGTAAAAAGACACAATTTGTCAGCGGCCTCAGAGTTACTGATGCTGAAAGCGTAGAGCTTGCTGAAATGGTACTGGTCGGCAAAATCAACACGGACCTTGTAGTACGCCTTAATCTTTTAGGCGGACGTGCAGTGGGCCTTAACGGCAAGGATGCAAACCTTGTGCAAGCAAAAAAACATTTGGCTGATGTTTACGAGAATGGCGAAGTAAACCTTGTCGATATCGGTTATGTTGGTAATGTGGAAAAAATTAATACAGAACTTATTAATATTTTATTGGACAAAGACTTCATTCCTGTTATCGCTCCTACAGGTGTAGGTGTTAACGGTGAAACTTATAACATCAATGCTGACAGTGTTGCCGGTGAAATTGCCGGTGCTTTGAAGGCAGAAAAACTACTTGTGTTGACCGATGTCCGAGGAATTTATTCTGATTATCGGGATGAAAGCAGTTTCATTTCAACTTTAACCTTTGAAAAAGCACAAGAGCTCATCATCCGCGGCAATATCGACGGCGGCATGATTCCAAAAGTAAAGGCTTGTATCACGGCTCTTTCCGGTGGCGCACATAAAACACACATCATTGATGGCCGTGAGCCGCATACTATTCTTATGGAGATCTTCAGTGATTCTGGCGTAGGTACGGAAGTTGTTAAAGAATAATAAATATAATTGTTAGAGGGGATAAGGGATGAATCAAGAAGCAGTTATCGCAGATACTGAAAAATATTATTTGCCGGTTTTTAGCCGGAATCAGATCGTGCTTGATCACGGTAAAGGCTGCAAGCTATATGACATGGATGGTAATGAATACCTGGATTTCCTGGCAGGTATTGCCGTCAATGCTCTGGGACACGCACATCCGGTATTGGTCAATGCTATCGCAGACCAGGCTGGCAAACTTATTCACTGTTCCAATCTGTACTATACAAAAGTGCAGGCAGATTTAGTTAAGACGCTGGCTGAAGTCAGCGGGTTTGAACGTACCTTTCTGTGTAACAGCGGTGCTGAAGCTAACGAAGGAGCTTTGAAGCTGGCGCGTAAATATGGTCATCAAAAGGCTGCAGGCAAACAAAGAATAATTTCTGCTGTACATTCTTTCCATGGCCGCACATTAGCAACTTTGACCGCTACAGGACAGCTTAAATATCAAAAAGGTTATGAACCGCTGCCAACCGGCTTTGACTATGCGGAATACGGCGATATCACAACACTTGAGAATTTGATGGGCGAGGATGTCTGTGCTGTTATTCTGGAACCAATTCAGGGTGAAGGCGGCGTACATGTTCCTTCTGATGAGTATCTGAAACAAGTTCGCGCATTGTGCGATAAATATGATGCACTCCTTATCTTTGATGAAATTCAGACTGGCCTTTGCCGCAGCGGCAAATGGTTTGCCTGGGAATACAGCGGAGCGAAACCAGATATTATTACCTTGGCTAAAGCTTTGGGCGGTGGTTTCCCTGTAGCCGCTTTCCTGACAACTGAGCGTTTGGCTCATGTCTTTGCGCCTGGCGACCATGGTTCTACTTTTGGCGGCAATCCTTTGGCTTGTGCGGCAGCTAATGCCTCTTTGAAAGTAATGCGTGAAGAAAATCTTGTTGTTAAAGCTGCTGAAATCGGTACTTATTTTAAAAATCAGCTGGAAGCTTTGCAGAAAAAGTTCCCGGATAAAATAACTGAAGTACGTGGCCGTGGCCTGCTATTGGGTATGGAACTGTCAAAACCGGGTAAACCGATAGTTGATGCCTGCCTGCAAAAGGGCATGATCATCAACTGCACTGCCGGCAATGTCATTCGTCTTGTACCGCCGCTGATCATTACGAAAGCGGAAATTGACGCTCTGATGGCTGTTTTTGCCGAAGTATTTCCGGAATTCTGATTAGAGTGAGAGGCTAGATGATATGAGCTTAAGACATAAAGATTTAATAGCTATGAATGATTTGTCTGTTGGTGAAGTAGCAACCATATTTGATGTTGCCAAGAAGTTGAAACAAAAACAAAAAAAAGGTGAACCGCATCAATATCTAAAGGGCAAAACACTTGTCATGATTTTTTCCAAAGCTTCCACGCGTACAAGGGTTTCCTTTGAAACTGGCTTTTTTCAACTGGGCGGTCACCCTATCTATTTGAATGATTCTTCTTCTCAGGTCGGCCGTGGTGAACCGGTGCGTGATACAGCCAGGGTGCTTTCCCGTTTTGCTGATGGCATTATGATTCGTACTTTTTCTCATGATGCGGTCAAAGAACTTGCAGAATACGCTTCCATTCCTGTTATTAATGGTTTGACGGATCTGGAACATCCCTGTCAGGCATTAACAGATCTGTTTACCATTATGGAACACAAAGAAATATTAAAGGGCCGTAAGCTTGTTTATGTAGGCGATGGCAATAACATGACCAACTCATTGATGGTCGCCTGCGCCAAAGTCGGTATGAATATGGTTTGTGCCTGTCCAAAAGGTTATCAACCAGATCTGGGAATTTTCAAAGAAGCCTGCGAAGAAGCTAAAAAAACAGGTTGTACTATTGAAATAGAAGAAGACTTGTTTAAAGCAGCAAAAGGTGCTGATGTTCTTTATACTGATGTCTGGGCTTCAATGGGGCAGGAAGGTGAACAATCTATCCGCAAGGAAGCACTTGGCGATTACCAGATCAACAAGGAACTGATGAAGGTTGCAAGACCTGATGCCATAGTACTGCATTGCCTGCCGGCACATCGAGGCGAGGAAATAACTGATGATGTTATTGAAGGACCGCAGTCCGTGGTTTTTGATCAGGCAGAAAATCGTTTGCATGTACAAAAAGCTATTATGGCTTTACTGATGAGTGATGAAAAGATTTAAGTAATCTTATGAAAGTATGTTGATTACAGTACTTTTATTAAAGATAAATAAGTGATGAATTTTAGGGGGATGCATCTACAATGAACAAAAAAGACATTAAGAAAGTAGTATTAGCTTATTCCGGGGGTCTTGATACATCAGTTATCATTCCTTGGCTGAAAGAAAACTATAACAATTGCGAAGTTATTGCTGTAACAGCAGACCTTGGACAAGGAGCTGAACTTGATCCGGTTTATGATAAAGCTTTAAAATCCGGTGCAAGCAAATGCTTCATTCTTGACTTGAAAGAAGAGTTTATATCTGACTATGTTTGGCCAGTAGTTAAAGCTGGTGCTGTTTATGAGAAAAAATACCTTTTGGGTACTTCTTTTGCTCGTCCTTTGATTGCTAAGAAACTTGTTGAGATTGCTTTAGCAGAGGGCGCAGACGCTGTTGCTCACGGCGCTACCGGCAAAGGTAACGACCAGGTTCGTTTCGAATTATCAGTAAAAGCTTTGGCACCACAATTATCTGTCATTGTACCTTGGCGCGAATGGAATATCCGTTCCCGTGAAGATGCTATCGACTTTGCTGAAGCACACAATATTCCTATTCCTGTTACTAAAGCCCATGACTATAGCATGGACCGTAATATGTGGCACCTCAGCCATGAAGGCTCCGACCTGGAAGATCCTTGGAATGCACCAAAAGACGAGTTGTTCATTGTAACAAATACCCCGGAAAAAGCTCCGGATAAAGCTGAATACGTAGAACTTGAATTTGAACAAGGCGTACCTGTTGCCGTCAATGGCACTAAACTGAGCCCTGCGAAGATTGTTGAAACTCTGAATGCAATCGGCATCCGTAATGGCGTTGGTATCTGCGATATGGTTGAAAACCGTCTTGTTGGTATGAAATCCCGCGGTATTTATGAAACTCCTGGCGGCACTATCATTTATTATGCACATAATGAATTGGAAAATCTCTGTCTGGATCGTGCAACGAACCATTATAAACAAATGGTTGGTATCAAATATGCAGAATTGGTCTATGATGGTATGTGGTTCTCTCCTTTGCGCGAAGCATTAGCAGCTTTTGTTGATGAAACACAAAAAACTGTTACCGGTACTGTTCGCTTGAAACTCTATAAAGGCAATGTTATGAGCGCAGGCGCTAAATCACCATATTCTCTCTACAGCCAGGAATATGTAACCTTCGGCGCTGACGAAGTTTATAACCAAGCTGATGCAACCGGCTTCATTACTTTGTTCGGCCTGCCACTTACTGTTCGTGCCTTGATGAAACAAGGAAAATTAAAATAATGGCTAAGCTTTGGGGCGGTAGATTCAGCAAAAATACAAATGAACTCGTGGATGCTTTCAACGCATCCATTGAGTTTGATAAAAGACTTTATCATGAGGATATTCGCGGCAGTATAGCACATGCCACCATGCTTGGGCGAGCTGGTATCATCCCAGTTGCTGATGCAGAGGAAATAGTAACGGGCTTGAAGCAAATTTTGGCCGACATTGAAGCCGGGAATTTCAGTTTTGAAGTGTCTTTAGAGGATATTCATATGAATATCGAAGCACGTCTTACTGAAAGAATCGGCAGTGCAGGTGCCAGGCTGCATACTGCGCGCAGCCGTAATGATCAGGTTGCTTTGGACATGCACATGTACATGAAACGGGAAGTAGTGGAGATAGGTGAACTGCTTCTGAAATTTGAGCAGGTGCTACTGACAGTTGCCAAAGAGCATGAAAAGACGTTGATGCCTGGCTACACCCATTTGCAGCGTGCGCAGCCTATAACTTTTGCCCATCATCTTCTGGCCTATTTCAATATGCTGCAACGAGATTTCCGCCGTTTGCAGGGAGTCTGGGCGGGCGCTGACATTATGCCTTTGGGGGCAGGTGCGATAGCAGGTACTACCTTTCCAATCGATAGGTTCGATGTTGCCAGCCAGTTGAATTTTGCAGATGTTTATGCTAATAGTATGGATGCGGTAAGTGATCGTGATTATGTGCTTGAATTCTTGTCCTTTGCGTCTATTCTGATGATGCATCTCAGCCGTTTAAGTGAAGAAGTTTGTCTTTGGTCCAGCACAGAATTTGCTTTTATCGAACTGGACGACGCTTTTGCAACTGGTTCAAGCATGATGCCGCAAAAGAAGAACCCGGATATTGCCGAACTTGTTCGTGGTAAAACCGGACGTGTTTATGGTCACTTGCAGGCACTGCTTGTTACTGTCAAAGGTTTGCCTCTGACTTATAATAAAGACCTGCAGGAAGATAAAGAAGGCTTGTTTGACACGATTGATACCATCAAGTTCAGCCTTGCCGTCTACAGTGATATGATAGCTACAATGAAGGTAAACGTTGATAAGATGGAACAGGCTGTCAGTAAGGATTTCTCCAATGCTACTGATTTGGCTGATTATCTGGTTAGAAAAGGACTGCCTTTCCGCCAGGCACATGAAGTTGTCGGCAAATGTGTGGCCTACGCTATTAAGGCCGGCAAATTTTTACCAGAGATTACTCTTGTTGAATACAAAGAGTTTTCAGATCTTTTTGAAGAAGATTTGTTGGAAACTCTTAAACCAGAAAACTGTGTGGCAGCGCGTACTTCTTATGGCGGCCCGGCTTTCACAGAAAATGCTAAGCAACTCATTCGCGGTGCTGAAATATTGAACATACAGAGATCTGTTCTGGATGATTTACACAAAAAAATATAGTTCGCAATTTATTTTATTAAATAACCTGGTAATGTTTGGCATTATCAGGTTATTTTTTGTATAATAAGTGTTAGGTAAGCCAAAAGGCAGGGAAGGATGAATTTATTTGTTAGCGCGGATTGAAGGTGTAATACAAACTTTAACAGTTTTGGATTTAGTTGATATTCTGGTCGTTACATATTTTTTATATCGACTTTATCAGATGCTGAAGAACACAAGAGCAGCTTCACTTGTTAAAGGGCTCCTGGTTCTTCTTATTGCTGCTTTAGTAAGTAATTGGCTGCATCTGCATGTTATTAACTGGCTATTGGAAAAAAGCATGACTGTAGTCTTGGTCGCTTTACCGGTTGTTTTTCAGCCCGAACTCAGGCGTGCTTTAGAGCAGATAGGGCGTGGCCGTTTTTTCCGCAAAACAGTTGTTCTTGACGAAGAGGAAGTCGAGCACATGCTGTCTGCTTTGGCTACAGCAGCTATGGCGATGTCACGCAACAAGATTGGTGCTTTGATAGTGTTTGAACGTGAAACAGGTTTGGATGACTATATAGAAACCGGCATCCAAATTGATGCTTTAGTTTCGCATGAGCTGTTTATGAATATTTTTATCCCGAATACACCTTTGCACGACGGTGCCGTTATTATTCGCGGTAACCGTATTAAGGCAGCAGGCTGTCTTCTGCCACTTACAGAAGACCGTAATCTGAGTAAGGAACTTGGCACAAGACATAGAGCGGCAATAGGTCTTTCTGAACAGTCTGATGCTCTCGTACTAATTGTCAGTGAAGAGACTGGTACTATTTCCTTGGCAAGAAGCGGTGTCCTGCAGCGTTATCTTACAGGGGACGACATTAAGGATCTTTTGCGACCGGGAATGAGCCAACCGCTTTTGGGATGGCAAGATGATTTATTAGAAAAGCTCAAAGGTTGGAGGAAGAAGTCATGAGAGAAAGTGAGCAAAGGAACAAGTGGGTTGTGCGTATCTTTGCTTTTTTTGCTGCCTGCGCTTTGTGGCTTTATGTCATGAATGAACAGAATCCCATTACGGAACGGTCTTTTACCGTTCCAGTGGCTAAAACAAACCTGGCGGACAATATGGTGGTTAATAATATGCCGGAAACTGTCACTGTTAAAATTAAAGGGACTAGGACAGTTATTTCCAGCGCCAGGGAAAAAGATATTCTTGCTTACATTGATTTTTCAAATTCTACTAAAGGCCGTCATGGTTTTGATATTATGGCTAAGTCGACAGTTGGTGATATAGTCGAAGTAAGTCCTAAAACAGTTTTTCTTGACCTTGATACCATCAGTGAACGGACAATGGAAGTTGAGGCGCGCATCGTTGGCATTCCAGGTTCAGGGGTTACTGTCGGCAAGCTGGAAATTGATCCGGTCAAGGTTACTGTCTCAGGCGCCAGCAATCGTCTGGCGAACGCTTTTAAGGTTATTGCTTTGGTAGATATTACCGGCAAAGAAAAGAACTTTGAGGACTATGCCAACTTGACACCTATTGCTATTGATGGCAGCGAAATGTATGATTTGAATGTCCAGCCAAATAGGGTGCAGGTTAAAGCATTGATGCTCAAACAATTAATAACAGTTGAGCTGCCGATTAAACCTGTCATGAGCGGAATTCTGAAAAAGGGCTATGCAATAAGTGCTGTAAAAACAGTACCTGAAAAAGTTAAATTAACAGGTGATCCTGCAGTTCTTGCTGGCATATCGGAAATCAAGACAGCACCGATTCTTTTAGATAATATCGAAGACGATGTTGAAATGCAGATGCCGCTGAATTTACCAGATAAAGTCCTTGCTGAAACCCATAGCGTTTTGGTGAAGATCCAGCTGGAAAAACCAAGATAATGGAGTAAATGGATGCAAATACGCTTTAATAATTTAAGAGTATCCCTGCTGAACGATGCGCCGCTTAGTGAATTAGCGGCGAAAAAGCTGGGAATAAGAAAACAAAATATAATTAAAACGACAATTTTACGGCGGGCAGTGGATGCCCGCCGTAAAACCAATATATGTCTTGTTTATCACTTGCTTTTAGAGCTTGATTGTGATGAGAAAAAAATACGACAAATCTTACAGGATAATAATGTTATGGCATGGCAGGCTGAGGAAATACAACCACTGGAATATGGCAGTGAACAGCTCTGTGAGCGGCCAATTGTCATTGGCGCGGGGCCGGCTGGTCTCTTGACGGCCTTTATGCTGGCAAAGCATGGCTATCGCCCGCTCCTTCTTGAACGCGGCAAAGCGGTAGCGCAGCGTCTTAATGATGTGCAGCGCTTTTGGCTGACAGGAGAGTTTAATCCGGAAAGCAATGTACAATTTGGTGAGGGCGGAGCAGGAACCTTTTCTGATGGTAAATTAACGACGCGTGTCAATGATCCTGTAATGAATGATATTTTGAAGATTTTTGTGGAGGCTGGTGCTCCTGAGGAAATTCTTTCCGAGCAAAAGCCTCATGTCGGTACGGATAAACTGAGGATAATGGTTACAGGGCTTACGGCAAAAATCAGAGAACTAGGCGGCGAAGTCCGCTATGGTCAGCAGGTTATTGATTTCTTGACAAAAGATGGATCTATTTCTGGAGTGGTGTTACAAAATAATGAAAAAATATTGAGCAATGCAGTTGTACTTGCGTGCGGTCATAGTGCCAGAGATACCTATGCCATGCTGGCACAGCGGCAGATTGCACTAGAGGCTAAACCTTTTGCCATCGGTGTGAGAATAGAACACCCGCAGGAACTGATTGACAGGGCTCAATATGGTGAATTTGCCGGTCATCCCAAATTAGGGGCGGCAGATTACGCACTTGTCTATCACAATAAGGAAAACGGCCGTACCGCTTATTCCTTCTGCATGTGTCCCGGTGGCTTAGTTGTGGCTGCTGCCTCTGAAAGCGGCGGCGTAGTAACAAATGGCATGAGCATGCACAAACGTAATTCCGGAATAGCTAACAGTGCGTTGGTCGTTAATGTCGGCGGCACTGATTTTGGCAGTGGGCCATTAGCGGGGATAGAATTTCAAAGACAGTACGAAAGACTCGCCTTTGCTGCCGGCGGCAGTTCTTACCTCGCACCTGCTCAAAATGTACGCAGTTTTCTGACTGGTTCAACACCTAGTCTGCAAACAGCTTTTTCACCTACGTATCGTCCGGGCATTGTGCCTTATGATTTAACTAAGGTTTTGCCGGATTATGTGTCAGCGACACTGAAGGCTGGTTTGCTGGATTTTGACCGTAAAATCAAGGGGTTTGCAGGCGAGGCAGGCCTATTAACTGGTATCGAGACAAGAACGTCGGCACCATTAAGAATCTTGCGTGCTGATGAGGATAAACAGTCAATATCTCATAAGGGGCTGTACCCGGCAGGCGAAGGGGCGGGGTATGCTGGGGGCATCATGAGTGCGGCGCTGGATGGATATCATGTTGCGCAGGCTATCATGAAGCGGTTTAAGCCACTGAGATGATTATAAGTGTGTATTACAAGCGCCCGCAGATATTCGTCGCTACGGCTTGACGCACACGGTCTCACTGGTTTGCAGAGCAAACCGAGCCCTGAGTGACGTATGCCCGCTCATGAACATCATGCCGGCCGCTTAACGTAGGTTAGCGGAGTTTTACAAGCGACTGACATTCGTCGCTACGGCTTGACGCACACGGTCTCACTGGTTTGCGGAGCAAACCGAGCCCTGAGTGACGTATACCCGCTCGTGAACATCATGCCGGCCGCTTAAGTAGGTTAGTGGAGTGTTGCAAGCGTCCGCAGATATTCGTCGCTACGGCTTGACGCACACGGTCTCGCTGGTTTGCAGAGCAAACCGAGCCCTGAGTGACGTAGACCAAGTCCGTGAACATCGTGCCGGCCGCTTAAATTAGGTTAGCAGAGTATTGCAAGCTTATTGGCTATTTGATTTTTTGGGAAAAAAGAGTATAATTTAACGAGCAAAAATTAATGGGGGTTATGGAATGGGTCGTTTATTTGGAACAGATGGCGTCAGGGGTGTCGCAAACGCTGAATTGACACCGGAGATTGCTTTTAAACTGGGCAAGGCGGCTGCTGAATACTTTGGCAGAGAGACTGCTGCACCGAAAATTATAATTGGCAGAGACACGAGATTATCTGGTACAATGCTGGAATCGGCTTTAGCTGCGGGCATTTGTGCCGCTGGCGGCAATGCACATCTTCTTGGTGTTATTTCTACTCCGGCAGTTTCTTTTCTGACTTCAGTCATGGATGCAAATGCTGGTGTGGTTATTTCTGCTTCGCATAATCCTTTTGAAGATAATGGTATCAAATTTTTCTCTAAAACCGGGCATAAGCTGCCGGATGCTGTCGAAGATGAGATTGAGGCAATTGTTGCTGAACCTATTGACTACGAAAAAACGCCTACCGGTTCATCAGTCGGTCAGGTTATAGTAGAAAGCGATATGGCTGAACTTTATATCCAACATATTGTAAATAGTGCTGACACGGAATTGGATGGCTTAAAGGTTGTCATTGACTGTGCTAACGGTGCCAACAGCGAAATAGGTCCTGAAATTCTCAGAAGACTAGGGGCAGAAGTTGTTACCATGTTTAATGAACCTAATGGCATTAATATCAATAACGGCTGCGGCTCTACTCATATGGAAGCTTTGCAGGCAAAAGTTGTGGAATGTGGGGCGTCAGTTGGTATTGCTAATGATGGAGATGCTGACCGCTGTCTGGCAGTTGATGAAAAGGGTGAGGTGCTTGATGGCGACCAGATCATGCTTATTTGCGCTTTAGAATTAATGAAGAAGAACCAATTAAGCAAAAATGTTCTCGTTACTACGGTTATGAGTAATGTTGGCCTGCATAAAGCCATGAAGGAACATGGCGGCAGCTGCGTTAAGACAAAAGTTGGTGACCGTTATGTTTTGGAAGAAATGATTAAAAGCGGCTACCAGCTGGGTGGAGAGCAGTCAGGTCATATAATTTTCTCGGAATTTTCCAGAACAGGCGACGGTATTCTGACCGCAGTCAGACTGTTGGGCGCTATGGTTCGTAATAACCAGCCACTTTCCGAAATGGGCGCTTTGATGAAGAAATACCCACAAATTCTTTTGAACGTCCGTGTTGCTGATAAGCAAGGCTGGGAAGATAAGCAAAAAATCAAAGAAATAGTTAATTATTATGAAAATGTGCTTGGTGATAACGGTCAGATACTGGTAAGAGCTTCCGGTACAGAACCTTTGATCCGAATCATGGCGGAAGGACCTGACCAAGCTCAATTGGAAACTATTGCTGCTAATATTGCAGAAGTTGTTACTAAAGAATTGTCCTAAAATAACATATACTATATGAGCCCTGGGGAGGAATTAGCATACCTTGACCATGAGCTATGTTTATAGTATGATAAACGAGTCATAAAGTCGTGCCGCGGGGAAAGCCATCCTTGCGGCACTATGTGTGTGAAAAGGAGGCACTCCGGATAATCTTCAGTGACGAAAGCGCAAGTGCCGCAAGTTAAATATGCGGCAGACGAGGGAGAGGTTTATCGAATAGTCAGCGGATACCTCTCGGTTGGCTGCAACCGCAAGCAGAAAACAAAGCTCGCCGGTAACGGTGAGGACAAAGATTCTGTGGCAGAAACGGCAATAAATTATTAGGAGGACGCTCACATGTGTGGGATTGTCGGTTACATAGGGGACAAACAAGCTGCCCCGTTTTTATTGGATGGTATGAGTAAATTAGAATACCGCGGTTATGATTCTGCAGGTATCGCGGTATATGAAAAGGGTAAGATTCGTGTTGAAAAGTGCGTAGGGAGACTTGACTCACTGCGTCAGAAATTAGTGGGCAATATACCGGTAGGAACCGTTGGCATAGGTCATACCCGCTGGGCAACCCATGGCCGGCCGTCGGACAGAAATGCACATCCGCATACCGATAGCTCTGGCGATTTCGTTGTCGTTCATAACGGTATTATTGAAAACTATATGGCTTTGAAAGAAGCTCTTTTAGAAAAAGGACATGTATTTCTTTCAGAGACGGACTCCGAGGTTGTAGCTCATTTGATGGAAGAGAACTACAACGGTAATTTTGAAGAAACTGTCAAAAAAGTTTTGCGCATGATTGAAGGTTCCTACTCACTAGTTTTCATGTGTGCGGCTGAGCCTGACAAACTGATTTGTACGAAGAAAGATAATCCGCTTGTTATTGGCCTCGGTAATGGCGAAAATTTCATCGCTTCCGATATTCCTGCTATCATTGCGAAAACACGCCGCACTTATATAATGAATGACGGTGAAATCGCAACTGTAACCAAGGATGCTGTCTGGGTACAGGATATTAACGGTACGCCTATCAGCAAAAAAGTATTCGAAGTCAACTGGAATGCGGAAGCAGCCGAAAAAGGCGGTTTTGAGCACTTCATGCTGAAAGAAATCTATGAGCAGCCGAAGGCTATGCGTGATACCATGACCGGCCGTGTCGTCAAAGACAGCAGCCATATCGAATTCCCTGAATTGAATTGGACTTCTGAAGAATTCTCTGATATCAATAAGATTTTTATCGTAGCGTGTGGCACTGCTTATCATGCAGGCATGGTTGGCAAGTATTATTTCGAACAATTGGCACGTATACCGGTAGAAGTTGATATTGCCAGCGAATTCCGTTATCGTTCGCCTATTATTGACAGCAACTGCTTAACAATCATAATAAGCCAATCCGGTGAAACAAGCGATACGCTGGCAGCTTTAAAAGAAGCCAGACGTCTTGGCTCCCGTACTTTAGCCGTTACCAACGTAGTTGGTTCTTCTATCGCGCGTGAAGCGGACCAGGTAGTATATACTTATGCCGGCCCTGAAATTGCTGTTGCTTCTACCAAAGCTTATACTACGCAGTTATTGTTGATGCTGATGCTCTCTATCTATGTTGGACAGATAAAAGGTACGCTTACTGGTGAGAAAGCCAAAGAATTAGTTGCAGGAATTAAAATAATTCCTGAGCAGATTCATGAATTGCTGGAAAATGTTGATCAGCTGAAAGTGTTTGCTACTAAATATGGCAATAGTGAAGACGTTTTCTATCTTGGACGTTCTTTAGACTATGCTGTAGCCTTGGAAGGCGCGCTGAAGATGAAGGAGATATCTTACATCCATGCGGAAGCCTATGCAGCTGGCGAACTGAAACATGGTACTCTTGCTTTGATTGTTGAAGGGGTGCCGGTTATAGTATTGGCTACTCAAGAGGATGTCTACGACAAGACTATAAGTAACCTTCAGGAAGTGAAAGCCAGGGATGCCGTCGTTATAGCGATAGCACTGGAAGGCGATGACCGTATTCCTAAGTATGCGGATCATGTTATTTTCATACCACGTGCAGAAAAATATCTCACACCGTTGCTTTCTGTTTTACCTTTGCAGTTGTTAGCTTATTATGCAGCACTTACCAGAGGCTGTGATGTTGATAAGCCAAGAAACCTTGCTAAATCCGTAACTGTTGAGTAGAATAACTCAATAATGATAAAAATGCCGTAGCTATAATAGCTACGGCATTTTTTATTCAGGCAATAATTCAATTTGGAAACTTGTCTTCAATTTCATCAAGGATGCGCACAAGATCGGTAAATAAACCACCAATCTCTGGGACAAAGTCTGTCAGAGTAAGACGACGCATGTTGTGAAAATTCTTAATCTGGCTGCTGCGTGCTTCTGCCAAAGATTTTGCAAGGAGCGCCTCAAGTTCTGGGGAACGCAAAACACATAATTCGCCGAAGATTGCTATGCATCTGGCAGTTGCTTGCAGGACTTCATTGAAGTCAAGGCAATAACCCTTTGCTATTCTTAAATCGTATAAACTACGTGCGATTCCTCTGACCTGAATGGTCATACGTTCCATCCTGTTCAGGACTGATGCCAGTTCCTCGACTTTCTTGCGTTCTTGACGATGAAAAGGTGTATAACGTAAAGAATTCAATGACAGCAGAAGATTTTCACATTCCTTTTCAGTCTGCTGAACTAATTCGCGCGCTTTTTTAAGGTCACTTGATAGCTTTTCTTGTTCAGAACATCCTTCCATATCATGCAATGAGGCTGAGAGGCGTCTGGATAATTGTAATATTGCTTGCTTTAACGCTGCAGAAGCATTAGGGGGAGAGATAACCATATTGATAACGACAGCTGTAAGCGCGCCGACAATTGTTTCTACAATGCGTCCAACCATGTAACCATGTTCCTGACCGTAACCGAGTACTAACAGAGCACTGACGCCAACCTGAGAGATAATTTGCTGATTAAGCTGAAAGGCTGTTGATAGCGAGAAGGCGAGTAGAATGGCGATCAGGATGGAAATACCGCTGATTACAAAGAAATGGCTGATCAAATCACCGATGCCAACGCCTATGATTACTCCTAAAGTTCGGTAAAGGCCTTTTTGGATGGAGTCAGCTATTGTTACCTGGATGGTTAAGATAGCGGCTAATGGCGCAAATATCGGATAGGGATTATCAGATAAAAACAGGGCAAGTCCATAGGAGGTTCCAGCTGCTAATGCTGTTTTTATAACTTGCAAAGTGAGACCGATTTTGGCTAACGACTCCAGGCTGAATTGGCTATATTTCAAAATAGGCTCACCTCCTGCTGGTAGTTTTATCAATTAAACACCTGTACCGTCAAAAGCAGGGATAAAGTCACAACTTGCCGCTTCCCCGTCTTGAACGAAACCGTCTTCAATACCAGAGGCAAATAAGTGAGCTTCAATTTCTTTATACTCTGCCTTTGAAACAGTTCGGTTAATTTCAGGATACTTAGCGGCATCACCGCAGGGTATGTATTGATGCATGAGACTGAAAAGTACCTGCCCCGGTTCAAATGTTTCCGCCACCCAATCGATGACGCGTTTACTGTTATCAACGAGGCCTGGTAAGATCAGATGTCTGATTACGACGCCGCTTTGCAGGATACCTTCATCATCAATGCGGTAGTCGCCGGTCTGACGATACATTTCTTTAATAGCTGCTGCTGTAATCCTGAAATAGTCAGGAGCATTACTGTATTTGATGGCCGCAAGATTATCTGAGTATTTGAAATCCGGCAGATATATCTGGACTTTACCTTGTAACTTCCGTAAGGTGTCGATAGTTTCGAATCCGCTGGTATTATAGACTACCGGCACCGGCAGTTTTTCCTCGAGGCTTTCAATAATTGCCTGAGTGAAATGGGTAGGGGTCACCAGATTGATGTTATGAGCACCCTGGGCAATAAGATCCTGATAAATCTTTTGCAGTTGCTCTATAGTTATTTCTTTGCCAAAGCCTTCACAGCTGATTTTATGATTCTGACAAAAAACACAGTGCAGGTTGCAACCGCTGAAAAAGACAGTACCGGAACCGCGTGTGCCGCTGATGCAAGGTTCTTCCCACTTATGCAGTCCTGCGCGGGCTACTATTGGTTTCATACCACAACCACAGGAACCGAAGGTACCGCTTGAAGACATGGTTTCAGGGCGGTCAACGCCGCAGCGGTGCGGACAAATATAACAAAGAGTCATTCAAACATCCCCCTTCTGGATATTTATTATTGTAACACAGAATACACAAGCTGCAGCAGACAAAGGCCAATTTTCTTCTGTTGTCAGGCACAAAAGTAAATGTAGCAAAATGGAAAACACTTGCACTTCTTTAGAATGCTAAGATAGGGATTTGAATACGAAGATAAAAAAGGGGTATTTTCTCCGGCCAAGGGATGAAGAGTTCCTCTGGCCGCTTCCACACGCGACATTACGCCTGCAAGCAGTCGGTCGCTGTTGTGCAGCAGGCCCGTCACTTCTTTATTCCCTTGACTGATAGGACTTTACATGCTTTCTTTTCATAACTTGATAATATAATATATACTTATCTTTTAGCGGTAAGATAATTTGCTATTAGTAAAGACAAAATCATTTCTTAAGCATATCGGCGGCCCTGAACACCTTTAACTTGATTGACAAAGAAGATGGTGAAAAGGTATAATCGATTCTAGAGAGGTCATATAACTGACGGAAGTGGATAACCACATGGAGTATGACTAGTATGAGCCGACCGTCTGGGCAGAAGCAGCCCGGAGTGGCGGCTTTTTTCATATAAAGAAAGGGGAATACAGAATGAATGAATTGAAATTAAAGTATGGCTGCAACCCTAATCAGGATCCGGCACGCATATATATGAAAGACGGCAGCGAGTTGCCTGTTGAAGTGTTAAATGGACGTCCTGGCTATATTAACTTTCTTGATGCTTTCAATAGCTGGCAGTTGGTAAAAGAATTAAAAGAGGCGACCGGATTGCCGGCAGCAGCTTCCTTTAAACATGTCAGCCCAGCAGGTGCGGCAGTTGGCTTGCCATTATCAGACCTATTGAAAAAAATCTACTATGTCGATGATCTGGAACTTTCTCCACTGGCCAACGCCTATGCAAGAGCGCGTGGTGCTGACAGAATGTCTTCCTATGGCGATTTTGTAGCACTCTCCGATATTTGTGACGAACAAACGGCGACAATGCTGGCTCGGGAAGTATCGGACGGTGTTATTGCTCCTGGCTATACGGATAAAGCACTGGAAATTCTGAAAACAAAACGCAAAGGCACCTACAATGTCATCAAGATTGATACGAATTATGTACCCAATCCTGTGGAAAGCAAGGAAGTTTTTGGCATAACCTTTGAACAAGGCCGTAATGAAGTTAAAATTACGGAAGAACTGTTGAAAACCCGCCCAACTAATAATAAAGAAATATCGAAAGCGGCTTCAAGAGATCTTTTAATTGCTTTGATTACCCTTAAATATACCCAGTCAAATTCTGTTTGTTACGTTAAAGATGGTCAGGCTATCGGTATCGGAGCAGGACAGCAGTCGCGTGTTCATTGTACTCGCTTAGCCGGCAATAAAGCTGATAACTGGTATTTGAGACAAAATCCGAAAGTTCTTGCACTGCCTTTCAAGGAAAGCATCAGACGTCCGGATAGGGACAATACGATAGATGTTTATATTTCTGATGATGATCTGGATGTTTTAGCTGATGGTATCTGGGAACAATTCTTCACCGAAAAGCCGGAACGTCTTAGCCGTGAAGAGAAGAAAGCCTGGCTGGCAACTCTGAAGGGAGTCGCTCTTGGCTCGGATGCCTTCTTCCCATTCGGTGATAACATAGAACGTGCGCATCGCAGTGGGGTTGAATTTATTGCTCAGGCAGGCGGCTCCATTCGTGATGATAATGTCATCGAAACTTGTGACAAATATGATATAGCAATGGCCTTTACAGGTTTACGTTTATTTCATCATTAAAAGCAAAAAACGGGCTGTAACGAAATAGCCCAAAAAGAAATAGCGTGTCCGAACTCGGACACGCTATTTTTATAAGGAAAAAGGACCCCGAAGGGTCCCTTTAGCTGGTATAATTTTGGTATGACAAATAAC